>Ga0207422_1000441_pt1 | contig 131976 bp, 85 predicted proteins | sample MarCyaLeptolynsp_FD_187757 | JGI IMG/M metagenome (GOLD analysis project Ga0207422, IMG submission 187757) | Marine cyanobacterial communities from Panama - species 1 Leptolyngbya sp. (SPAdes) | ecosystem: Environmental > Aquatic > Marine > Unclassified | place: Panama: Panama City | collected...
CAGGATTGATGCATTCTAGGTTTTCATCCTCCACTGTATGAACGATATAAGACTCCACATAGTAAGTGGTATTCTGTTGGATAGTGGTCTCCAAGGAAGTTCCTGTTTGAAATACCTCTCCACCTTCTGCGGTAGTAAACCAACGAAAGTTCACGCCATCAACTCCTCGTAGGGATGCACTTACTGTCCCACCTGACTCACAGGTACTGCTTGTAGCAACAAGGACTGGAATTGCAGGTACTTCCAATACATAAGCCATTACTTGTTGTCTTTCACTGACACAACCTTCTGCAGATACCGATTCAACATAGTAATCATAAGTATCTATACCCAATTCTTCTATTGTAAATGTACCATCGGTGTTGGCTATCGGTGAGGTAGCTTCTTCAGATTCATAGATATTGAAACTCACTGCTCCTTCGACTTCCCCAAAATCGAAGCTCACTGCTCCCACTCCACAACGAGTTGCATATTGGAAATCAGGTTTGTTTGGTATATCAAAAATTGTAACATTAATAGTTGTCCCTTCACTTTCGCATCCATTTTCTGTTGCTGTTACTATTAGCGAAGTGCTTTCATCAAAAAAATCAGAATAGGTTGAGCCTGTTCGATCAGTGAATGTCCCCTTATTACCCTCTTCATCTACAAAATACCACCTATACTCTACGCCCCCTAAGTCATTCACTTGGAGTGTAAGTTCACCTGGACCACAATTAGTAACATCACCAACCTTTTCAGGTGGGTTTGTTAATTCCAATATATTAATTGTGTAGCTGTTAAGCCCACTTGGACATTCAGGATATTTGGGATTAACTGTTTCTACAAAAACCGTAAGTTCACCAGTAGATAATTTTTCGGGCTCATAAAAATCGCTATTGGCTTTTAACAAGGTATTTTTATCCTTATCTGCATACCAGTTAAATTGAAAACTTCCTTCATCGTTTACGCTGGCATCAAAACGGACTACTTCGTCAATACAATACTGCCTTTTTTCAGAGCTTATATCAGGAATTAGGGGTACTGGTTTGGCTTCGATTGTAAACTCATCAAACTCACTATCACAAAAATCTTCCTCTCCATATTGTTGGGTAGCATAAACAACAAAATTATTAGTCCCTTCTAGAACAGGTACCTGAAATGGATTCTTGGTTATTTCCCCTCCTTCATCTGTATCTTCATTGTACCAATAGTAGGTCAATCCATCTTGCTGACTATAATTCTCTGTTATCTCGACCAATACATCACCAATACCACATACTTCAAAATCATTTACTATTGGAGTAGCTGGTGTAGGATTTACTTGTAAAGTAGCTGACCCAAGATCATCACTTACACATTCTGTTTCAGGGTCAACTCTTTCTAAATAATAAGTATAACTACCAGCTTTTTCGGGTTCTAAAAATAAGGTATTATTATCTTTTAAAACAGATATAGTCCTATCCTCGTCAGCATACCAATTGTATATAAACTTATCTTGCTGAGGTGCTAGAAAGGTAAAACTTTCCCCTAAACAAATAGTACCTCCTACAGGGGAGATAGATGGTGTTTCTGGTATATCATAGACTGTAATAGTAACAAATGTTGAGCTACTGAAACAACCATCCGATGATCGACCATATACTATGTAATCTGAGGTCTGACTAACTTGAACAGGTGTTTCAATAGTAGGATCTTCTTGTACTTTTGCCCGTAAAGTCGGGTTATTTTTTTCCGTGCCAAAAGTTGCAGAATAATCAAGCCAAAAATAAGTAACGCCATCTTCTGGATTTTTAACAACAAACGTCACTTCTCCAGGACCACAAATCTCTACATTATCAACTTCTGGATCTTCAGGTACTGAGTAAATGATTAGATTACTTGTGTCAGAATCGGTACATGTGATGTCATCAATAGTTTCACCATAGGAAAGAATGAGCTCATAATTTTTATTCAGTTCTAATTCAGAAATGTTAATTATAGATCCTTTAATTTCTTGTCCATCAATACTCCAAGTCCAACCTTCAAAAAATTGTCCAACACTGATATCATTAATAGTTGGATTACCCTCAAAGTTTAAATCAATTTCATCATAAAAATAATCATCACAAATCTCAATATCATTTCCAGCAAAAACTTGAGGGGCCTCATAGATAAAGAAATCTATAAATATGGTTTGTCCATTCGAATTTGTAATATTAATGCCATTATTACCAGTATCAGCATCGCTAGGGTCAAACATATTAGTTTCTTCATCCAATCCTTTTGACTCGGTTCTATAATTTATTCCTGTAGTTTCAGAAAGAATTTCTAACATATCGAAAGCTGGCTCATTCTGACATAATGAAACGAAAGCTTGTGTGTCTCCTTCCCCCACTTGACCATCAAAACTTTCTTTAAATGTAAATCGATCTTGCCCCAAAGTAGGCAACGCCAAACAAAGGAATAACAAAAAAATACCCTGTTTCACCTTAGTAAAAAATACCTTGTTCATATAGTTTCAGTATTTATAGTTTTTATGTCTGTAGATTTATTGCTTAAAGGCGTATTTAATACCAACTCCCATAAAATATCTGTCCCTACCGAAACCTTCATCTAAAAAATAATATCGTTGGTTGGCAAAGCCGATCAAGGCAATCCTTTTTCCTAAGAACAAGACAGCTTCTCCTCCGCCAAACACGCCGTAATTCAGTCCGTCAAATTCAGTAAAGTCGTGGTCTAGTTCTAATTGTAGCCTATCTCCTAATTGGTCGTAAACTACAGAGGCACCCCCTGTAGCATGCAAGTGCAGGATGTTACCAATCTTTAAAAAGCGGAAGTTGAGAGATACATCTCCATAAATTCCACTATATTCTTGACTATTAATAGTGGCGAACTCGTATTTTCCACCAAATTTAAGGTAAGTCGACTCACCTAAATACCAACTGCCAAAAGCTTGTATAAATTGAGTTCTTTCACCTATTCCAGCACCAATCTCAACCCCTTGGGTATATACTCCGTGCCAATACTCCTTTCCTAAATTGTTAAAATAATCTTCGGCGCTCCGTGCAGGTCTATTTTCCTGGGCAAGTGATAATTGTAGAGAAGCGATAAAAAGCAGACTGCTTAGTAAAAGCTGTTTCATCAGTTAAATTTATCTTCAGACAAGTTGGTTATTAAAACCTTTATTCGTGGTTTAATTATTAGGTATCCTTAATATGATATAGCTTTCAATTATATTGCGAATATCCTATAAAGGTAACCTTGACAGCCTATTAATTTTGTTAACTTTATTAAATGCAAACAATAATTTCATATTTGCATCAACTAGGATGAAATGGATTCACTTTTTGTCAATCCAGGGATAGTAATAGATAAAATTACTATTTTTTTGACAATCTAGAAATTTTAAATTAATAGTGCTATACAGGTTAAAAGCAATGTATGGTGGTATGTTAAACACAAATATAAGCGAACTTTTAGAGAAAATTGATTAAAGTAAAATTTTAAATGGAAGAAAATATTAAGGCGATAGGCATTGACTTAGGTGGCACCAATATTAAAGCAGCGCTAATTGATACTAATGGAAACATACTTGAAAAAGCACAAGAAGCAATTGTAGATTCAGCAGAAAACCAAGGGAAACAATGGAAAGGGGCGATTAAGGATATGGTACATTCTCTTCAAATCGCTGCTGATCAAAAAAATCTTCCTATTGGTCTTTCTGCTCCCGGCATCCCAAATAAAGAAGCAAATGCTATTGCCCATATGGCGGGTAGGTTGTTCGGATTAGTCGATTTTAATTGGCAAGAATTTATAAATGTGCCTCGCTTACCTGTTTTAAATGATGCTTTAGCAGCTTTGATGGCCGAAAGTAGGATTGGTGCAGGCAAAGATTGTGATGATTTACTTATGATAACACTTGGTACTGGTGTTGGTGGAGGCATCATGATCAATGGAAAAATCCACCGTGGGTTTTTACAAAGGGCAGGACATGTTGGTCATATCTCTGTAGATTTTCATGGCAAAGGAGGCATATTTAGCACCCCAGGAAATTTAGAAGATGCGATAGGTAATTCTACTGTTGCACACCGTAGTGAAGGCCGATTTAAAACCACCAAAACATTGGTGGAAGCCCACGAAGCAGGCGATCAGTTTGCCACATATATTTGGCTAGATAGCATTAAAAAACTAGCAGTGGGAATTATTTCTTTAAGTAATGCCATATCTCCTGAAAAGGTAATACTTGGCGGGGGCATCAGCCAAGCAGGAAACGCATTGTTAGCCCCACTGAATAGTTTCATGGAAGTGTACGAATGGCGGCCTGGTGGTGTAGGCGTTCCCATTGTGCTTGCAGAAGGCGATGCCTTTGCAGGAGCCGTAGGTGCTGCTTTTTATGCTTTAGAGAATTCTTAAAAGATAAGTTAGACGCTTACTACTATACATTTTTACCCATGGGTTGTGGCACACAGTCTGAGGCGCACAGTCTGCGGCGCAAAGCCCATCATCAAATCAGAGTGGATTGTGCGCCACAATCCACGGTTGTCTTGTGTTTTGTATAGTATTATAAGTTAGACTATGTGAACAAAGGGAAACATCTCCTCCTTATGTGCCTCGCAAGCATTTTCTGAGGAGATCTCTCCAATTGTCTGCGTTATTTATAACCTTACCTTCAAAATTAATTACCTCAATCTGATCTTAAGGTATTTGATGGGCTGGCTGAAGCAGCACTCAATACTTTGCCTCCCATGGTTATTGCAGCAATGATCAAGATAATGCCCAATGAAATAATAAAGGGTAAAGCATCTGGTGAAATATGGTATCTGAAACGGGATAGAAAAACTTCAAATGAGAAAAAGTATCCAGCAGTGGTACCAATAAGCCAAGCAATAAATACTATCAACAAATAGGGTTTATTAATGACCAATACAATTTGCTCAAAACTTGCACCCAACACTTTTCTTATACCTATCTCTTTAACCTTGCGATTAATAGTCAGTGACATCAGAGCAAAAAGGCCTGAGGCTGAAAGGAGAATGGTTAAAATGGCCAAGAAAAAGAAAATTTCTCCAAAAACACGGCTCATTGTCATACTGTCCCCTAATTCATTCTTTAATAAATCTCCGTTGTATGCCATGTATGGGTGGTATTTCCTCCAGATGGACATCATTTCATCTTCAACTTCCAATAGTTTATCTGGCTGGGTTTTTACAACTACATAACCCGCTTGTTTTCCAGTTAACTGTATGATCATAGGGTGATCCAGTTCATCATCTTTATCACGATATCCATTATTTACAATTTTTTGGAAAACACCTACCACAAACTTTTTCGCGCTATCCACTTCTATGATACTCCCTAAAGGGTTTGACAGATCTAATTTTTCCACCATAGTGGAATTGATAACTATTTTATCATAGATCGTATCTTTGCTGCTAATCTGTGGAATTTTACCGATTTTTATATTTACTCCTGCAACCTCTAAATAATCTGGTGTGGCAATAAACCAATCAGCATCCAAAGTACGATCATCATATTTGATTTCCTTTGTACGAACCCAATTCCTGATAATTCCTGGACTGATGGCTACTTTTTCAACCTGATGTAATTGTGCTACTTCATGGGCAAAAGCATCTATTTGACTTTCTATAGGGACGGCATATACCAAATGGTCATAATCATATCCAACATCTATAGTCTGCTGATATTGCACGTTGCGGTACATCACTATTCCACCAAATACGGCAATAAATGAAATAGCGAATTGGATACCCAACAAGACCTTTGTATACGTACTTGCCCCTTTTAGTTGTAAACTACCTTTTAAGATGGGAGACGGATCCATACCGCCTACATACAAAGCCGGATATATACCTGCAATAAATGAAACAACCAACAAGATAACACCTAAAAATACAAACAGGCTATAATTTCCAGAAAAGACCAATTCAAATGGAGGCCCTGTTCGAGCGATATATTGCATGAACAGATCGGCAAAATACACTGATAACAACAATGCGATTGCACTAGAAAGGATATTCTCCAATAAAAACTGAAAGATGATCTGGCTTTTCACTCCGCCAAGCGCTTTCCTCACCCCAATTTCCCGTACCCTCTTTTGCGCCAATGCCATGCCTGTATTGGTAAAATTGAAGCAAGCAACCAAAATGATAAGTATTGCGATTACCACAAAAATAATGACCGGCTCATTGTCCATATAATATTGTCTCAGCCCTCTGTCGCTTAAATTATTTCTCATACCAGCTATTTCCATAAAAGGTGTCAAGAAAAAATCATTGATCTGCCAAGTCCCTTTACCACCTGCACTATAAGTTTTGCTGAATCCATTCAACCCATCTTCAATACTTTGCTTATTCACCCTGTCTTCTAATCGGATAAAAGTTACTGCCTTGGCCCAAGTATTAGGATTATCCTCATCTATTTTTTTCAGATTAAAATAGTGATGCGAGCCTACAAGGATCTGGATCTGAAAGCTATTGTTCTTAGGGATCTTGGCAAAGACACCTGCTACTTTTAAGGCGAGTTGCTCTACAATTATTTGATCTTTTCCATCGTCTTCATTTTTTGTCTGGTAGTTGATGTAAACGGTCTTCCCAAGTGCTTTTTCTTCCCCAAAGTATTTTCTGGCAATATCTTTTGTCAGGTACACTGCCAAGGGATCATTGTACAAGGTATTTTTATTTCCTTCTATAAATTCGTAGCTAAAAAAATCCAGGAATGATGGATCTACATAAGTCACTTCTTCATTGAATACTTCAACACCGTTGCTAAATACCTCTCCATTTCTAAAGTACCGTGCAAAATTATTGATACCAGGAATCTCCTCTAGTGCTTTTGTGCCAAGGTCAACAGGAGTTCTATCAGCCATGATCTCATAGTCGCCCTTTTGCGCTTGTCTTATCAGGCCTACACTGTAAATGTTTTCAGTATTCTTGTAATAGTGGTTGAATTCCGCATTGTACTCAAACAACACATAAGCAAAAATTCCGGTGGCAAGTGCCAGACCGAGCCCTAAAATATTGATAGTAAGGTAAGGCGCATTTTTACGCATGTGCCTGTAACTGAGTTTTACATAGTTTTTCCACATATCACCAGGAGTTAAAAATTGTATTCCGTTTTGTATTAGTTTTAGATTATATAAGCGCATAAAAAGTAGGGCATTTCTGTAATACCAAAATTGGGCAGCCCTCTTCCCTTCATTTTCTACCTTCCGTTCAAATAACTCTTGTAGGTCACCAAGTACCTCATCTTGGTAGGTTTTGAGGCAGTACCACTCAACAAACTTGTTGACCCATTTTGGAGGTTTAGGATACTCTTCCTCTTTCATGGGTTACCTCCTTCCCAGATCAACTTAGGTACTTGTTGCCACATTTTATTGCGTACTTCCCTAGTAGCATTTATGGCTTTTTTACCATAGGTAGTCAATTCAAAATAGCGTTTCTTCCTTCCTCCTCTTACGTTGGTGGCTCCACCGGTATAAGAGCTTAAAAAGCCCTTTTTCTCTAACCTGATCAATGTTTCATGCACGGTACTGATCGTACTATCCCTTCCCGTCTGCTTTTTGACCTCATCCATCACGGCTACACCGTAGGCATCCTTTTTTAAGATGGCAACCGCAAGCATCACCAATTCTTCAAATTCACCTAAATTTAATCCCTTGCTCATTTTATTTAATTCGGTTTTGTCGAACTAATATAGAAGTCTATAATTATGCCTCCAAATGATCTTGAACATTTATTTCGGTTTTGTCGAAGTAATTACATAAACGGAAATTTTATGGGATGAGGCATTAATTAGCGATTAAAAAACAAAAGCATACTACTTTTGTATTTAAGGTATAATGTACCCATGGATTGTGGTGGAGTGCAACTTACGCACAATCCATCCTTATTTTTTCTTTTGGGCTATGTAACACAGCCCAAGGAAGGAAGTATTTAAGGTAAAAGGGAGTATTCAATCTAGAAGATAAATTTTAAGCAAATGACTTACGAAGAAGCTGATAAATTGAAAGAATCATTTAAAGATAATAGCACACTCACTCATTATCCGTATTGCAAAGTGAGGGAGAATATTTACATAGTCCCTTTTAATCAAAAAGACAGAGAAGCCTATTTGAAAGAATGGCTTAAACTTAATAATGAGGGACGGGATATTACCGATAGCTTAGCCAAGTATTTTAGTCAAGATAATTTGTACGATGTTTTACTGATTTATAACGACCCGCACAAAGCAAATTATTTGCATAAAGAGTGGGCAGATACTTTGAATAAGATTCATAAAAAGTGAGTGGCACAAATATTTTTAAAAGTAACAAGAATCTAATTCAACGATTTTATCCATTGTACGCATTCTACTTCATCTACGATAGACCAAGAATGTGGATGTCGCATACCATTGCTCCTGTACCCTGTAAGCTTTGATTGCATAAATTCTGCTCTTTCGTTGCCCGCCAATAATAACCGATTAATCATTTCTGAGGCCGCCAAATAATTAGCATCAAATACACTTCGTCTTCTGTTTTTAAGCTGCCAACTTATGTCTACATCGTGATAAACACGTACTGCCGTATCTATTAAATACTGTTCATTCCCTTTTTCAACCTCTAAATTAAATGGAGAAAGCTCGGCGTACCTTTCCTTATTTTCAGCTGGTTTTCCTTCCTGCCTTTCCATTAAGTCCATTATAAAACGTGCTTCACCAGTACCAGCTTGAGAAAAATTCTTTGCTAGTTCTCTTTCAAAATAATTCCATATGTCAAATAAATCTACAGGTGAATCGACAGTAAAAACTCCTTTAAAATCAACAAGGGCTTTATCAGGAAACTGTTTGGCATACTCTACATAGCGTAAGGCAATTGTTCCTCCTGCTGAAAAACCTCCCATTACCCAAGGCTTATCTTTTAGTGTAGGAAAATCTTCCAATACATCTGCCATTACCGCATCAATTCTTGAACGGGTTTCTTCATTAATAAAAAGTGTAAAACCACCAGACATGGCAATGGTAAGTGTATTATTTGCAGCCGCCACATAAGGCAATTTAGACTCTGTGAAAATACTTTCAGGTTGCTGTGCAAAACCTGGCAATAAGAATAAAACCTGTTCAATTTTTCCTGAAATAGGCTCTATTTTGTTATAATGACCGAATAGTGTATCACTGGGATTTAATACTACCTTTTCTATTTGTTGGGCTTTTATTTCAATATGAAATGCTAAAAAAATTAATATTACCCAAAAGATTTTACACTTAATTGGCATAACAAGAACAGTCTAAAAAATGATACAATTATGTTTCTTAAAACATAATGAACAAATTTTAGATTTGGTTGCTTTACTTCAGAAAATAAAAAAATTATTAATTGATTATCAAATGTTTATACTCCTATTATGAAACCAATAGTTAAAGTATTAAAAAAGATAATCATTCTTCATAAATAGCTGTGGTAGATGTGCGCTGTTGGTTCAATCTAAAAGAACGACTTTTCCCATTTATTTTTAGTTTCATAATGTTATCATGATTAGAGAAATCTTCTACAAGACAGGTATTGATAATGTTAATTTCCTTGATAGAACCACTTTCTTTTCCCAAGAAACCTGAAAAACGAATATTCATTTCATCAACTTGGATACTAGTAATACTGAAATTAGTACAATGCTTATCAATGGTGATTGTCAAGTTCTCATCGAAATAGCCACATGCTTTCCCCTCTATCAATTTTTCAGCTGCTTGAAAAGCAGCATCTTCATAAACTGCTTTAAAAAAATCTTCCTTATCTAAGGTAATGTTGAGCTTTATTGCTGTACCCTCTTGGTAAATTTCAAAAATAGCTAGTTTGAAATCATGCCCCAGACTTATCTGGGACATGATCAATAATATTGAAATCAGGATTTTTTTCATAAACATTTCAGTTCCCTCCTAGTCTAAATGTATCGTTTGGTGTACCTGCCAAACATCTAGGTATTACTGGAAAATCGTCTGTAATGACATAAAAGTAGGCGTAAGTTTCCCCGTTGATAGTAACGGTACGGTCTATACCATTACATTCATCTAAATCACCAGCATTGGCAGACCATGTAAAATCATTGGTATATTTTCCATTGTATTCGCCACAAGGTGCTGTAATTCCATCACCAGGTCTTTCTCCACTTTTAAGTACGTAACCCGAATTTAACTTTTCAACCCCATCTCCATTTGCAGTGGGTGCATACTTGTAATAGATAGGAAAGCCATCTGCCGCCCACCCAATTTGAATAGCCTCACTAGGTGCTGTTGTACCATCTCCCAAACCACTTACTAATTGATTGGCATAAGCCTGCATATCTCCGTGGTAATGGTAAGTACCATCGGGCTGTACATGGGCATAAGCACAATCTAAAGATACTTGATTTGTATTTTGAGTAGGTTCAAACACCCAATCCCAATTGTATTCTCCTGTATTGGTATTTTCAAAAATAAATGGCTCTGCGGGAGCAGGATCCATAGGTACACCATTTTTTGCAATACCAAACCTATACCTTGGTCTATTGCTGTTGCTTAAAATTGAAGTAACGGCATTGGATTTTGTTGGTGTAGCAGCTACCAAATAAGTTAGTGTTTCTGTTTTAAGCGAAACGCCTTTATTTTTTAGTTGATTAGAGAAATCATGTTCTGGTACACTATTGGTCACTATTTCCCTGTTCCCATTCTCTATATTGCTATCATCATAGGTATTACTTACTGTAGGCGAATCATTGCATCCATTATCATCGGTACTAGTACTATTATCATTTGTACAATTGGCTACCAATTCATCATTGTCTGTTATGGTAATTGTAACGGAAGATGAACTACCAATAATCACATTGTTAGGCAAACGAGAAGCTGATAATGTAATTACAATATTTTCATCTGATTCATCTTCTGTATCATCGTTTAAGCTAATGGCTACAACAGCTATTCTTTCTCCATTTTGTATACTCACCAAGCCAGATAATGGCGTAAAATCATTAGAAGATTGAGAAGAACCAGTAACATCATAATTCAAGCTTATAGCTGCACCAGATGCATTTACTTTATCTAATTCTACATTGAAAGAAACATTCGTCTCGCCTTCATTAACCGTTGATGTGCCAGATAACTGAACTGTATAAATCACTTCCATTTCTTCATTGCTATCATTATCGCAGGCATTTAATGATAAAAGAAATAAAAGCATACAAGTAGGTATTGTGTACTTTAAAAAATTACCCATAGTAGAGGTGGTTAGTTAAAAAAATGTATTCCCTAGCTATGAGTTCGAACGCGTGTTTACTGTAAATCTTTTTAACAATGAAAATAAATGGGTAAATACATCATTTATTAGACTCACAGTAAACTTCTAATAAGCAACATTAATTGGTTAGTTATCCAATTTCTTCACTTTTTCTTCTGAAGGCATTTCCTCGGGTTTTAGCCCCATGTTTTCAATAATTACATCTCTAACATCTTGGTGAGATTTTTCAGCATCTTTCTCTACTTCGTCTAGATCTTTTATTTTCTCTGCTAAAATATTCCCATTCGTCATCTCAATGGCAAGGTCCCTTCCTTTCATCAAAACTGTATTTAGAATTTCATCTTCCAAGGGTTCACCATTGAAAAAAACTTTTCTTGATTTATAGTCAATTTGGATATAATCATTTTCATCGCCCCCTAAACCAATGATATTATTTTTAAATTTTGCTTTAGTAGCTTCCAATTTTATAAAAGCTTCCAATCTTTTATTGGTTTTTAAGCTTACCAGTGTTTCTTCTGCTTTTATGAAGTAAGCACGGGCTTCTTTGCCCTTTTGATTATTTTCAACCATAGCAAGCTCTTTTGCCATGGTAATGGTTAAGTGGTATTCAATCCTTTTTGATGCACCTTGCCTGGCTCCTTTTTCTCGTTTCACAAATTTGTGAAATGAGAAAAAATCTTTGTTTTCTTTAAAATCGTATCTTTCAATCCGTTGTTTGACCCAATCTGCAAACCTTCTTTTGCTCCCTAAAAATTGATGCAATTCCCGCGCATCCACTAAATTTCCTTGGTAAATCTTAATCAGTTCCATTGCTTCTTTCTGTTTAAATTTCTAATACTTTCTAATTCTAGTTTCGCGATCTAGCAACTGATTTATCAATTATTCCTTAACCCTGTTCTTTAAAACAAAGAACAACATTGGTAAACTAAAAAGTTTTTTAATGTTTATCAAATAAACAGTTTTGTATTTTGTCCTAATTTTGAGACTTTAAAATGATATTATTAAGAAACAGATTTGACATGAACCTGATAGGATCAAAGGCAATAAAAACTTCATTCTTACTTACAAGCATGCTTGTTTGCAATATAGCATGGGCACAAAGCCCAGGAATGTTTGCTACCAATTACCATATTGAAGTACAATTAACCGACTATAAAAATGATACCCTTATACTTGCCCACCATTTAGGAAAGAAACAATACACCGTTGATACTGCCATCGTAAACAATGCTGGCAAAGCTATTTTTAAAGGAAGTGATACAGATACTTTGCGTTATGGTGTGTATTTGATCTACATACCCAATGTTAAATACTTCGATATTTTGGTAAATGAACCCTCTATCAGTTTAGCTACTTCAGTGGCTGATCCTGTTAGAGATATGGATGCAAAAACATCTAAGGACAATCAAATATTTTATGATTATTTAAGGTATTTGAATAAAGCAAGGGAGCAATCTGTTACCCTTAAACAACAAATTGACAAAGCTGAAGGCAATCAAAAGGCCGAGTTACAAGACAAGTTATCGGCGCTAGATGCATCGGTAAAAAAATTCATTGATGAAGTCATTGAAAAAAATAAGGAAACTTTTGCGGCTAAAACTATTCAAGCTAATAAACAAATAAACATTCCTCAAGGAGACCAGAATTCGCAATACCAATATTATTACAAACACTTTTGGGACAATATAGACTTAAATGAAGAACGTTTTATCTACTCTCCTTGGTTAGAGCCTAAACTGAATCAATATATCACTAAACTAACCATGCAGCATCCTGACTCTATTAACAAAACGGCTGACTGGTTAATAGCTGCAAGTAGTAAGAATAAACATACAAAAAGGTACGTAGTGCAGTACATCACCAATTTATATGCTGAATCTAATTTAATGTCTTCAGAAGCTGTTTATGTCCATTTAATCGAAAATTACTACACCACAGAAAATGCATGGTGGATAGATGAAACCACATTGTATCGCATGAAAATGCGGGCGAAAGCAGTAACGCCTCTTTTATTGGGCAAAAAAATCCCAAACCTTATACTCAAAGACCAAGAAGGAAATATTCAAAACTTAGCCAATAAGAATGATAAGTATTCAGTGCTTTTTTTCTATGACCCTACTTGCGGCACTTGTAAAAAACACGCCCCCATTATGGAAGAAGTAAGACAAAAATTTGCAGCCAACGGGGTAAAATTTTGGGGAATAGCCTTAGACATAGATAACAGCGAAGAAGGAATACAGAAGTGGAAAGATTTTATAGCGGAAAAAGGAATGCAAGCATGGGTCAATGTAGCCGATTTAACAGGTGAACAAGTATTATTAGCGAAATATGATGTACGCAAAACCCCAACTATATATGTACTAGATGAGCAGAAGGAGATTATTCTCAAGCGTTTAGGCGCTGAACAATTAGAAGAAATCTTAGGTGATGTTATTGCTAAAGACAACGAGCCTTAAATTGTAGTTCATTGAAAAAAAATCTATTCATCAAACAAGGTTAAATCAATATGAAGTTTTCAATTGGGTTGAACCTCCTTTTTTGTTTAGGGTTTATTAGAATAAAGTTTCCTAGTAAAAAGAAACCGCATACTGATGTATATGGTAAGGCTATATTTTTTAACCTTGTTTCTTTTATCTGCCTATTCTCCAACAAATGGGCAGGGCAACACCAATTTCTTTATTAAAAACCCTACTTTTTTTAGTTTCAATTTTCATCCTTTTGGCTACATCATTCCTCATACAAGTGAATTGAAACAAGTGGCATTAAGAAGTCCACTGGGTTTACAAGGCGATTTTGGATGGCATTTAAATACCTTAAAAAGCTGGAATCAATGTAAATGTTACCCCAGAACTGGCTTTTCTATATTGGTCTTTGATTACCAAAATAAACGCGAACTTGGTAGGGCTTTCAACCTTACTGGATTCATCGAGCCATTTTTTGGCTTCAATAACAAAGTGAAAACATCTTTTAGACTGGGAGCTGGCATTACTTACCTTAACCAAGTATACGATTCCATTACCAATCCAAATAATTTATTTTACAGTGCCCCCCTTAGTTTTATGCTGCGTACACAGTTAAACTTGCACTACACTATTGATAAAAATTGGGAAATAAAAGCTGCAGGTCATTTTCAGCATATTTCTAATGGGGGTATTTCGCAACCCAATAAAGGGATGAATTTCCCTACATTAAGTATAGGCATGGTTTATTTGCCGCGTGGTGTAACATTATTAGAAAGGAAAGCATCGGCAATAGATTCACTTTTGAGCTCAAGGTGGCAGCACAGGGTATTTCTTACTACAGGGCTAAAAGAAATTAGCATTACCAATGAACAAAAATATCCTGCCATAGGCATTACTTTTTACACCAGCAGAATTATCTCACGGATCAATGCGCTGCATTTAGGCATTAGCCATTTATGGGATGGCTCTATGGATGAGTTGAAAAAACAGACCAATGATGAAGTACGTGAAAATGCCTTTTCAATATTAGGAGGAAATGAATTTCTGATGGGCAAGTTTATTTTTTCCCAAGCAGTAGGCGTTTATTTAAGGAAACCCACAAGAGATACGGAGAACATTTACCATCGTTGGGGGCTTTATTACCGTGCTTTCAACAATGGGTTAGTGGGTGTAAACTTAAAAGCCCACCGCCATGTGGCCGATATTCTTGATTTTAGAATAGGTTATACTTGGTAAAAGTATGGAGAATGGTTAAGAAATACTTTTGCGTAAATCAGTCTTTTCTTTTAGCATAGCATTCCACACTTCATTTTCTTGATTTATTAGTATATACTTTCCACCACTTTTTAATTCTATTACTACACCTCTATTATAAATACTAAAAAATGGAGCATCCCAATTGTAAACTTTTAAGATATCATTCAAGATAATTTCAAATTTTTTATCAAAATTATTGGCCTTGTTGTATTTAAAAACCAGCCTAGCATTGGTTAAAAACCATAAGCCATGTTCTTTCTGCTTTTCAATTTTTATAGAACCAAAGTCTTCTTTTAATATTTCTTCATCTTCTTGTAGTGCTAGTTCTACATCAGGAAATTTTACAAGTGTTTTAATGAGTGGCAAAGAAGTCTTTCGAAATAAGAAATTTGATAAGAAGCCATAGAAAAGGCCTATGAATACCGCAACAAAGCTATTGATGAATATAAATTCATTTGTAATTTCTTCTTCCATTACAAAAGCCCCTATAGCTCTAACTACTAGAAAAAAAAATGCAAAATAGAGACTTATCAAAAGTTTCCTTTTCATTGGATTCAATTAATTATTTAGTTGGATATCTAAAGAACCAACAACGCTTATTTATCTAACCTCATTCTAAAGTTGAACAAGTTTATTGAATGAAATAGAAATAATGCTCTCAAAACAATTCTTTCAAACTTGGCAAAGTTATGTGTAACCATGCAAAAAGTTATAATGGATAAATAAAAAAAATACCAATAATGAAGTATATGAAAATACCTTGTCAATATTTGTGACAAGGATTAAATAAAGTATCATTTTGGAAAAAACATATATTCCTTAATTCGTACCATCATAGATTTGCTCAGTAATCCCTCTTTTCCACATGATTATTTTTATACCCACCATTTTAAATGGTCATCATTCCATAGGAATGAAACTGTTATAAATAACCTTGATCTTATGTAGAAAAACCTCGTAGAGGTGATATTTATTCCTACAAGCAGATTTTACACCCCTAAAGGGGTTGGTCATTAATGCTTTCTATTAAATGAACTATCACAGTAAGATTCCTACAGAATCTGAATCAAATAAAAGTGATTCCTTATTTCGCCAAATTTCCTTAGGAGGAAATGAATTCCTGATGGACAAGTTTATTTTTTCCCAAGCAGTAGGTGTTTATTTAAGGAAACCCACAAGAGATACGGAGAATATTTACCATCGTTGGGGGCTTTATTACCGTGCTTTCAACAATGGGTTAGTGTGTGTAAACTTAAAAGCCCACCGCCATGTGGCCGATATTCTTGATTTTAGGATAGGTTATACTTGGTGAAAGTATTAGTATCGATTGCTAGACTTTTGATTAAAGATTCTTCTTTTTTACTAAATAAATAGGATTTCATGAAGTATTTGCTTGACTTGCTATTCATTTATAAGTAGATTGATAATATGCTTATAGCTTTTTATTGTCATGGTACTTTCTTCCTATCTTAATACTGCCACCTCATTTTTTTATCTGCTATTTATTTTTAGTCAAATAGCTTCACAAATTAACGAGTGTACTAAAAAGTTTAATGCTATACTTCGAGCAGAATTAAAGGAGAATACAAAATTGCAAGAAAATAAAACTGAAAATCAATGCTATAGTGCATCTAAAAAATACATATAGGCCCTAGGCTTTTGAAAAATTAGCTCATGAAAATCCCAAACGCTTTTTAAGTTCTAGATCGAATGACGCTACTTAAAGCATCTCTCTAAGATGAAATTGAACATGAAACAAAGGCTGAAACAACCTTTAAATCACTACCAACAAATCCAATTTTTAAACAAACAATTGATAAAATGGATACCACAAAACTTGAAGATGAACTTGACAAAATAGAGGTAAAAGGATATGACGAAGCATCTTTGGATGCATTCATGGAAGCGCTAAAAAAAGAATATGCAGATGAATACGAGACACTAGAAACTGTCCCACTAAAAATTAGGACAAGCAAAAAAGCAAATGGTTTTAAGATTTGTAGGGCATACATAGACAATAGTGCATCTACTTGGGATTTTGCGGGAAGGCATACACTTATATTGCCCAACTCTTTACAGGGCACTGTCAATGCAGTAAAGTATGTAGAAAAGGAAGGTAAGAAGCTAAAGTGCTTGGGTTCAAAACATTCATTTTCTTATATACCCCAGTCAGATGATATTTATTTTGATTTACGAGAAACATATGATTACAGTATTAGTGGGCATAACAAGAAGGTAGAAAAGCTTGATTTCACTCCTCTAGAAAGACTCAAAGACACTATAAAGAAGGAAAACTTCTTCAATGCCCCTGCAGGCATGAAAATCTCCATGATTAATCATATACTATGTCCTGATAAAAGAAGACACAAATTAATCTATAAAGACAAGAAACGCATGTTCAATATGGGTGGTGGCGATGTACAAACCATTGCTGGTGCATTTTCTACAGGCACTCACGGTTCAGGGGGCATTTACAGTGCCTACCATGATATGATACGATCCATAGAACTTGTGGCTTCGGGAGGAAAGGTATATAGAGTAGAACCTAATGATGGAATTACCGATCCAATGAAACATCAACAGTACTATAATCAACATCAAAATGAAGTACAGGTAGAACTCATCCAAGATGATGACCATTTTTATTCTCTTTTGGTAAGTATGGGTTGTTTTGGTATCATTTACTCAGTAATTATGGAGATTTCAGACATGACTCTATTACATGAAGAAGCCACCTATGTAGAAGAAGGATGGAACGTTGAAACAAAAAACAAGTTAACTACTCCTATTCTCCCACAAAACCCTAATGAAGAGATTTTTAATTATATACAAATAAACCCATATGTTATTAAAGGCAACAAAAACCCTTCTATACTTATTAAAGAAGCCAAACCTACAACAAATCAAGCATCGGGTAAAAAAATTAAGAACAGAAACCATTGGCCTCAGTTTTTTGCCAAATGGGGGGTTAGTGCTAAAATAATCAGGATTTTGGCAAATCATGGTAAAATGCCAAAAGCCAATCTAATAGAAAAAGCCCTCAAATCGCAAAATGATAATAAAGACAAGGGAAAAGGTTATACAGACCTTGCTTATAAAGTATGGAATGCGGGGAGTGGGAAACTCAAAAGTTATGGCACAGGCATTGAGTTTTGTTTTCCAACTGAACAGATTTCAGAAGTGGTAGATTTGTTGCTAGCTACCATGAGAAGAGTAGGTAATTTAAAAAGAGGATATTACTTAAATGCCCCTCTCGCCTTACGCTTTGTACGACCTTCAAAAGGCTACCTTGCACCTAACTTCCATCTCGACCAAGAGGGAAATGAAGTGAAGGAATGGTGTTATCTTGAAGTATTGAGAATTAATGGAGCTAGCGAAGATACAGATGCCAAAGAATTGGAGATATACAAACACCTGCAAGGAATGCTCGCTTTATTGGGTGGAAGACCTCACTGGGGGCTCAATTTTGGATTTAATTTTACATTTAAGCAACTTCAGAAGATGTACCCTAATTTCAACAAATGGTACGCGTCGTATAAATTTTTTAACAGTAGTAATTTATTCCAAAATAGATTTACTAGAGAAGCAGGTTTGGATGATGTGCTAGAGGAACTGCCCGCTTAAAATATGAAAAATCAATAATGTTCTTTAAATAAGAAGACTATCTGTTTTAACCTTTAAACATAGAGACTAGAACCCCCTTTTTACGAATAATTATAGATGTGAAAAAGCCCCAGAAATGGGGCCTATCACTGCACTGTGCTAATTAGACACTAGAAATGAATACATAAGTAGTATTTATCTAATTGAGTTCTTGACATAAGCTATATGTGGGTCTGTACCATGGGCTATATCTTTTTGAGTGTATACTACCGCTACATTGGGGCTAAGTCCTGCATCTGGTCTTGAGTTAGCTGGTGCATAATAAATGAGTGGAATGTCCACTTCTATTTTAGTGTAGGGTAAGTTAAAAAAAGCATATACTCCCCCATTTATCCCTTGTTGATTTCCCCCCGAAGTATTACCCACGTAGGTAGCAAAACCGTAAGTTTTAGCCCTGTCCAAAAGCGTGTAGGTAGTTGAAACATTACTGGCTCCTCCTAATATAAAGACATTCCCCTTGTAACTATTTTTTCTTGGTTTGATATTTTTACAGTCTGCTTTCTTTTTTAGCTCATACCATTCATCATTGTATTTTTTATACATAATTCTGGGAATACCTTTGAAAACAATTTTAGCATAGGAATCTACATAAGGCATTAATGTATCGCTTATTTTATTGGTTTTGATGAATGATTTTCCAACATCATCACAATTTATAGGCGAATTAGTAAGATAGCTTAACAACTGGTTTCTCGGTTCGTCTAAACCGCCTCCATTCCCACGTATATCTACTACTAAGTTTGGAATGCCCTTGCTATTAATTTCATTGAATGCTTCTTCAAACCATTGTTTACTATTGAAATTTTTCCAGTTCCAAGTGGCAAAAGTCCCAATTTTCATAATGGCAACTTGGGGGTTACTTACATCTAATTTCCAACTGCTATTCCCTAATATTTCATCTCCATATTTTGCCTTCATTTTCTCTTCTCGTACTTCTTTTTTTAGTGCTTGAACAGTAACTGTATTCTTTTCGGTAGTTCCGTAGTTTTGAAAAGTTAGCTCAAAAGTAGGCTGCTTCAAAGGGAAAAATAATGGATAATACAAATCAAAAGCATTCCAATTTCTCACTGTATAATTCTGTACCGAAAGGTATTGATCTACGGGTGAAAAGTTATTCCCATCCGTTTTGGCAATGGTGCGTAAGCTATCATAAATTGCGTTTATGGCTACCCCATTTATTGCTAGAATTTCAGCGCCTTTCTCCATGTTTTCAATGGAAGAAACATGATGGGTCACATAGAATTTTTCTTCTATCACTTTAAAACCTAAAGGGATATAAATAGCGCCTCCAAATAATCTGTCCCTTAATGCTTTATTCATATTCCATGGATTTAAATATGTATGCCCGCAGCGTATTTTTGCAATAGTTTGTGCCATTCGCTTCATGAGCTCAGCCTCACTCATATTGCTTGTAACCTGTGCTCTCAAGTTTGTGAATGCTGCTTTCATACTTTCTTTTGTGTTATAGCGATATATGCCCGGGTGAATTTCTGTCAATGCTTTTTCAAGTAAGGCTATATCTCGCAATACACTGTCTTTTTCCAACACTTCTCCTTTAACGAGGCCATTAGCATCCTGCCCTTTGGCAGAAAAAACAAAAAATAATAAAACCAATACGGGAGCCACATTTTTTAAGGCGGATGCTTTTTTAAGGTAATTGGCAATGAGCTTATCTATACCTAATCTACCAGAGCCTAAAATTATACAGTAGACCGACATCCACAAAAAGCCTGCGGCTGGCAGCAAAGGCCAAGAACCATTACCCCACTTTTGGAAGAAAATGGCTACCAACATGGTGCACGCAATGAAAAAGGCGGAAATTCGGGTCTGAAAACCAAAAACTAAAAACAGACCGCCAATAGCCTCACTGGCAGCGCCCATCCAAGCAAAAAAATGAGGTGCTAAACTAAAAGGCAATCCGAATGCTGCTACATCTTCTGGAAACCATGCTGCTACTTCAAATAGTGATAGCCCTTTTTCAGGATCAGTCCATGGCATGCCAAATTTACTGCCGCCAAAATCGATAGTAAGTAATAGACCACAGATAATACGTGGCAATGCCACCATTATATCTGCAAAAGTATTCGGTAATTTTAAAGGTGATGTAAGACGAATGAGAAGCGATTTGAACATTTTGTTTCAGGTATTTTAAATGAGTAATGAAACAAAATTGCTGTATCAAAAGGCCGTAATCGTCTTATTTTGCTAAATGAGACGTATTAAAGGGAGAAATGAGATAAATGTAGTAGCTTTTCTTTTAATATATCTCTTGTTTGAATTGCGTAGTATCAATATATCCTAAAAATTCATTTGAAATATTCATGCCGAGTCTTATTCTCAGTCTTGTTTTAAAAACTCCTGATTGTAAATTTGTAGAAGAAATCACTATTTCATTAGGAGGAAGAATAATAGATCCTACACCATTTCCACAAGCAAAGGTAAAAGCCAACTCAACAGGTAACCAATTTTTCTTATTATCTAATGCCTCCAAAGTTAAAGGTATATAGTTACGTATCCTATTACCATATCCGATAGTCACAGTATCATTAGATGAATTGAGAATTAAAATAGGATAAGAGTAAATACCATTATCATTTATTTTTTGTAAGGTATCTATTTTAATTACAAGTGGAGTTGAGTCTGCTTCCACATAATATCTACTATCATTCCATTCTAAATAATAATCTGGATACTTATCAGGAAAAGACAAAGCTTGATAATTTGAGTCATTGTCTGTTGGCAAAGGAGGTGGAATAATAGGATTCAATTTATAATCTAATACTATCGTATCAATTAGATTTCCTATATAAGAAACTTGATAAGTACCCACCCCAAACCACATCTCCTCCTTCTTTTTCATTTCACTAGAAGAATCTGTTTCAATAATAGTAGGAAAATCTAATTCCTTAATGATGGCATATTCATTCTTACTTTTCTGTATCTCTACATTATTACATCGAAGAAATGTAATAGCAATTACAAAGATGAGCATATTACTTGCTGACATATAATTGAAACGATTTTCTAGATAAAAGATACAATTAGAAAGATGCTGAGAATATTTTTTTACTCTTTAAAAGCACTAATATATAATCAACTTTTACCTATTCTTTTAACTGTCCCCAACGCTTCTTTAAAAGAATTTACAGAACGCTGTACATCTACTTCTGTAGTGGCCCAAGAACAAACGCTTATCCGAATCACCTTTCTACCTTGCCAAGTTGATCCCCCTACCCAACATTCGCGCAAGTTTTGTATGGTTTCAATTACTTGGTTAGTCATGGCATCTGTTTCACATTGTACAATTACCTGATTAAAAACTACTTCATTCAATATAGAAAAACCATCAATCTCTGCTAGCAAAGTGGCAAACTGCTTGGCCATTTCATGCATGCCATAAATCATTTCATCGATACCAGCCTTGCCTAAGTATTTTAAAGTAGCCCATAATTCAATGACCCTGGCCCTTCTAGACATTTCTGGAGTGTAAAACATCCCATCACGTTCTTCACCTTTTATAATGTATCCACCTGTCATATGTAGAGAAGCACTGAGGGCTTCTTGGTCTTTGCACAAAATAATCCCAGAGTCATAGGGAGTATTTAAGGTTTTATGGCCATCTACTGCCCACGAGTTGGCGTGTTCGAAACCCGCTGTTAGATGTTTTAATTTCGAAGTAGCACCAGCCCATAGACCAAATGCACCATCTACATGAATCCAAGCTCCCTTTTCACTGGCTTTTTTACAAATGGATTTAAAATCATCAAAAGCACCACTATTTACATTACCTGCCTGTAAAATTAAAATGGTTCTTTCATCTAAAGTTGGAATTTCATCTGCCAAAATACGTCCTTGTTCATCTACTTCTACCCATTCAATATTTCCTTTGCCTAAACCTACCATAGAAATTGCTTTTAATATCGTAGAATGTGCTTGCGTACAGGTCATCACTCTTATTTTTGGCGCATCGAACAAGCCTTTCTCGGTAATATCCCAACCTAACTTTTGTAAAATCCTGTACCTCGCAGCCGCCAATCCACAAAAGTTTGCCATTGAAGTACCACTTACAAAGCCAGCAACAGTGTTGGGTGGCAAGCCGAAAAGTTGCACGAGCCATTTTTGTACGACAACTTCCAGTTTAGAGGCAATAGGAGAAATTACTTGCATGGCGGTATTTTGGTCCCAGAATATGGAAAGGTTTTTTGCCAATAAACCAGCGGGCACCATGCTGCCATTCACAAAACCAAAATACCTGCCTCCTACTTGAGACACGGTGGCTGGTTCTCCAAAAGTTTTTAATTGCTGTAAAACATCCTCAGCTTCCCCGGTTTTTTCGGGTAAATCTTCTTCAAAATGCTTTAAATTGTCTAAGTCTTTTTGGATGGGAAATACATGTCTTTCAAAAGCATTTCTTATGTAGCTTGTCCCCCAACTTTCTACTTGCTTGAAAAGTTGCTCATTATGCATTTCTTCAAACATCTTATCCTGTAAAGTTTTATTACTCATATCTATAAATCGGTAATTGTCTATTAATGAATTAAAATTTTTATAAAGTATCCTTTAAATGCTTGCTAAAGTGTTGAATTGCTTTTTCATTTCTTTTAAAATAAGTCCATTTTCCTATTCTCGTAGGCGCTACCAAACCTGCATCAACCAATTGAGCCATGTATTGAGAGATAGTAGATTGGGACAACTGCGCTTTTTCCTTGATAAATACCAAGCATACACCATAACCAAACCCTTCTACATCTTTGTGTGGAGGAAAGTGTTTTTCTGGTTCTTTTAGCCAATGCAATATATCGACTCGTATTTGATTGGAAAGCGCTTTACTAATCTTTACTATATCAATCATAATACGAATATAATAACAAATCGATATTTACCGAATTGTAGATTAATGTTTTAATAAAATAAATCATTGATTTAAGCACTCATCTTCAGATACTCTGAAGGGGTTTGCCCTGTATATTCTTTAAAAACCCGATTAAAAGAAGCTTTGGAATTGAAGCCAGCATCATAGGCAATTGCCAGCAAAGTAAGTTGTTTGTGCCTTCCATTTTCTACTTGCTCCATAAAGGTCTTAATGCGGTAACGATTAAGCATTCCCCTAAAACTTTCGTTTTGTTCTGTAAGGTATTTTGAAAGTTTATTTTTGGGAACATCCAACATTTTGGCAAATGTTTCAAGGTTAAGCTCAGGATCTAAAAACACTTTTTTCTCTTCCATTAAATCCTTTATTCCTGTAGCAAACAAATCGTTTTCTTGGTGGTCAAAAGCTTTTTTGGTAATCAACTCTTGGTTTTGGTAGAGATACGCGTTATATCCAATAAGTAAACTTATACCGGCATAGCTCATTTTTAATGGAAAATCTAGCCAAGCTGTATTAAATAAATTGTATTGATAAAAGCCCCAGAGAAACCAATCGAGTACTTCATAGAAAATACTAATTGAAAATAGAAAAGCTAAGGCAATAGTGAACCTTGTTAACCAAGTATAAACTGGCTGTTTCCAAAATGTAGGTGCCACTTCTTTTTTAAGCATTTGGTATGAGGCTATCAAATATCCAAAACCAAGTACAATGAATAGGCCCTCTTCAATATATTGACTGTAGGGTTGTACAACAGTGCGCCAAATCATGCTTTTGTATTCAGCAGACCTAAATCCGATAATGCAATAAAACACAAATTGAGCAAATGGAATAATAAAATGTACCCTGTGTTTTTTTGTCAGTCGAAAAGTAGGGTCAATTCTAGATTTAATAAAGAAATAGTAGAGAGGTCCTATGCTCAGGTTAAATACCAAGGGCAGAAAGTAAAGGTATTGGTATTTGGAATACAAGCCAATCATAGCCATGAGGCTATTGAGCAAGGTTAAACTATTTAAAACCAGTAAAAGACCCAATAAAACATTGGTTTGCCTCACTCCTTTTTTTCTGTTTAATAATTGGATGCCAACTGCCAAGCACAGACAAACACCTGCACCAGAAAAAAATAAAGCCAATAAGTCGGGGATATTTAATTGCATTAAGTTAGTAGAATCTTCTTTGTCAGTACACTAGTTCATGAATGAACCTTCAATTTTAAATTAATTTTGGATATTTCAAAATCCTGTTTAACTACTTATTGGAATAGACTTTTGAATTTGAAAATTTTCCTAACACTCCTAATTCACAATCACTTCATCTATAAAAATCCAAACGGGTAAACCCGCCGAGTTATGCCACGTTGGGGCTTTGCCCACATTTTTGGCATTGATCTTTAAATATCGTGTCATAGTAGGTTCAACACTGGCAGTAAAGTATTCTATATCGTTGCGTTTACTTTCTTTGGTAATAGGCTTTTTTGTGTCAACCGTTTTAAGAGGTTTAAATTTTTTACCATCATTCGATACCGAAAAGGTCACACTTTCTGGAAAGAAAACGATATGGTTGGTTACCTGCAAAAACCCAGTTGAAACATTACTAAATTCCAGTTCCTCTCCTAAATCAATCACCGCTTCCATATCATTGCCTTCAAAACCCAACCAATTGGCATAAAAATTACTGCCTCCCAAAGCACCATCTGTTAAGGCCTGCGGATTTTCATTGGCATATTTTTTAGGTTTGGTAAGTAACTCTACAGGTTTGCTCGCTGCCAAATTTTCTGTTCCAGCCCTCTGCATGGTTTTTTTATACAGGGCTAAAAATTCTTCTACTGTATAACCCATTTCATTCATTAAGGTGATATCGGCAGCTTTGCAACTCGCTTCGAAACGTTGTAGTCGTTCTTGATTTTCGGCAGCTATTTCACCATTGCTTAATAATTGAAAATCTTGAGACATCCCATTACGCGCCATTCCTAAAGAGGCATAATCGGTACTGATTCGAGCCACTTTTACCCTTTTTAAGACTTCTGGCTTATTGGCCACTGCTTTTTCTGCTTCATCAAAAAAGGCATTGTAACGTTTAAGGTTTTCAGCACTCAAAAACGATTCGAAACCCTGTGCTGGATCTCCATAGAGGAAAAGGAAAAAATCTTTATCCTTCAGTATCTCTTCATGAATGGCATCTACATACTGCTTCACAAAAACTCCTCCTTCTTCGTAATAAGCATTTACAAATTCATTCATTACTTCTTCTGTATCTATGTCTGGATTCCAAAGTAATTTAGCCGTTAAATAAGCGCGCAATTCGAATAATTCGCTCGGATTGTGGCTGTGCTGTTCAAAAATCCATTTGGCATTATTGTCTTTAAAAAATTGAATATTAGGTTGTAAAGTGTTGATATTGGGGAATGGCGCCAAAAAGTTGGTAAACTGAGTAGTGTAATCCCAAATTCTAATATTATTACTTAATGCTTTCCAACCTGTTAAATCTTCCGCAAAATCGGTACATTTTTCTTTGATAGGTGCACTCCTATCACATTCTATTGAACACAGGGTAATTAAAACATTTTCTAAAGGCTTTGTCTTACAGGGCTTGCGAGTGTATTGGTAAGCCAAGGTAGAAATTTGTTTTTCAGGATATGCAGCAGCAACTTCATTTACAAAACGGATAAGGCTACCGCTGTGTGATCCTTCTTCTTCATCTACCTTTTTACAATTATCGCATTCGCAATATTGCGTGTTGTCATTGGTGCTCACTGAAATAACGCTCGCTTCAGGATGTCTTTCAAAATAAGCACCTACCGAATCTTTTACAATTTGCAGCACATCTGGATTGGTCAAACACAACTGGGTATGTAATCTGCGATTACCACGTTGAGCATAATATTCAGGATGTTCTTCATAGAAATTTGCCTCTGGCACAAAGCGATGGAAAGTATGTACCCTAGCAGAAGGAACATAATTAGGAAAAGCTTCATGGGTAACCTTGTGTTTATCAGCAAATACTGGGTTATCATAAAAAAGCTTTGCATGCATGGTTCGGGTAGTAATTTCAGGCGTGTGCACATAGTTAAATGGATAAGAAATAGCTACTTTTTGTAAAGTAGGAATCTTCTCCACTTTTGGTGATAGCCACAGACATCCTAACTCATTTTCAAGAAATTCATAAACCGCATATAATGTGCTTTGTGCGTTTTCACCTGAAATTATGATATTCTTGTCTATATCACTCTGTATTGATAAGGTGTGTGGTGATACTAATGCTACATTTTCAAAAACACTTATCCCATTTTTCGATGCATTTTTGCTGTTTTTTGTAACAATCGGTACTTCAACCGATGCTATTGCTTTCAAGTACTTTTGTAATTCGGAAGCTGCTTTTTGTATCGTTTTATCTGCATCATCAGCAATTCGGATTTCGTAATTGGTTTCACCATTGTCAATTAGTATAATTTCATCAGTTTTCGAACAACTGCTTATCCCGAAAGTGAAAAACAGCAGCATTAGTAGGTATTTAGTCATTGGTTAATTTTTATAAGTTTGATGACGAAGTTAATAAAATATCGATAGAAGATAGATAGTAAATAGCCTTAGAAAGAAGCATAAAGCAGATGTATTTTTTTTAATTTTGTTTATCGATTTTGGCAGCACAAATAAATGACAAACCGTGTAGATTTAGTAGGCTAAAAAAACAATCTTTATTTAAAAATTTAAAATGAAAAAAATAATTACACTATTCATCATTGGTTTTTTCTTTACTGCTTGCTCAGATGAAACACAAGATTGTTGCACCAATATCGACATAGGAATTTCAATCAGATATTTAAATGCTGCTGGTGAAAACTTATTTGAAATACCTGATGGCATAGAAGAATCTGAAATTACCATTTACCATAAAATTGATGGTGAATGGGAAAGATATTTCAAAGGAAATTTAGACTATCCAAAAGGAATAAATAAAGTGGGCAGAGAAGATGGTACTTATTTAGTGATTTTCCCAAGTACAACATTGGTTGAAAACAACTTTTCAGAGACAAAAATCGAGTTTTCTAGCACTGATGCTGACATTTTAAAAACAGAAATAGATAAAAGTAATGCCAATGAAATTGTAACCAGAGTGTGGTACAATGATGAATTAAAATGGGAAGCTTACGAAACTGAAAGAATGTTTGACATCATTAAATAGAATACTCAAATACTCCCAGAATAATAAATGAAAAGACAAATCATAGCTTTAGGTGGAGGAGGTTTCTCAGATGAACCAGAAAACCCACTTTTGGATGATTATATTTTAAGTCAATCTCCAAAAGTAAATCCAAAGATTTGTTTCATTGGTACTGCAAGTGGTGATGCCGAAGGATATATTGATAATTTTTACAACTTCTTTGAAAAAAAGAATTGTATTCCTAGCCATCTTAGTCTATTTGCAGGACATACCGACAAAATTGAAGCATTCATTCTTGATCAAGACATTTTATATGTGGGCGGTGGTAATACGAGAAACCTTCTTGTATTGTGGAAGGAATGGGGCTTGGATTCATATATCAAGCAGGCCTATGAACAAGGGACTATTTTGTGCGGCATAAGCGCGGGATCTATTTGCTGGTTTGAAGAAGGGTTAACGGACTCAATTCCTACGCAACTCAACAAATTAAACTGTCTTGGTTTTCTAAAAGGAAGCAATTGCCCACATTTCGATGGTCAGCCTGAAAGGCAAGCTATTTACAAACAAAAGATACAAAATGGCGAAATGAAAAGTGGAATAGCCTGCGATGATGGTGTTGCACTGCATTTTGTGAATGAAAAGTTGGAAAGGGTGATTGCTTCACAAAAAAACAAACATGCATATCAATTCGAAATGCGAGAGAAATTGATGGAGACTTTACTTGAGCCAGAATATCTTTAATAATCTATTCATGAATAACTATTTACTCAGAATGATATTTAGCTTCATTTTGGTTAATTTAAATCAATTATGGAAGATTCAATACTGACAGAGATATTCAATGAGGGGGATTTTTCAAAAGGGGAGCTTAATACTATTGGTACTTTATTAAAAAAAATTGACTTAAAGAAAGGTGATATTTTATTAAGTCAAGGAGAAACTGTCTTATTTACACATTTTGTCTACAGCGGCTGTCTAAGAACTTATTTTATAGATGAATCAGGCAAAGAACATACCCTTCAATTCGCCATTAAGGATTGGTGGATAAGTGATTACACCGCTTTTTTTACAGGAGATAAAGCCTTAATGAATATTGAATGTATTCAAAATGCCACCATCTTTAAGTTATCTAGAAATAAAATGGAGCAGCTCTATATTGATGTTCCAAAATTTGAGACTTTCTTTAGAAAAAAACTTGAAAGAAGGTTTATGACACTTCAAAAAAGAGTGCTTAGTAATTTGGCACTAACCGCTAAAGAAAGATACTTGTCTTTTATAAATGCTTATCCTCTAATAGAACAAAATATAAAAAACTATCACATTGCATCGTACTTAGGTATCACAACAGAAAGCCTAAGCAGAATTAGAAAAGAAATTGCCCAATAATCGTTTCTTACCATACATCAATTTTTCTGAGAAGTCTCACCTGTAGGTTTGTAACATTAAATCATTTAAACAAACCATTCTTATGAAAAAGATATTAATTGTAATTACAAGCCACGATGTATTAGGCAATACTGGGAATAAAACAGGTGTTTGGTTAGAAGAATTTGCTGCCCCTTACTATTTCTTCAAGGAAAAGGGAGTTGAAGTTACTTTAGCCTCTCCAAAAGGCGGGCAACCTCCTATTGATCCTAAAAGTGAGTTGCCCGATTTTCAGACAGCTTTCACTCGTAAATTTGAAGAAGATGCTGAAACTCAAAGCATTTTCTCAAACACCATTCAATTAGATAAGGTGAGTCATAACGATTACGATGCGGTTTTCTATTCAGGTGGTTATGGGCCTTTGTGGGACCTCTCTGAAAATAAAGATTCAATCGCGTTAATAGAGTCATTTTACCAAAACAACAAACCCGTCGGGTCAGTTTGTCATGGGCCAGCCGTTTTTAAACATACAAAAGACGCAGCAGGCAATGCTATAGTAGCAGGTAAAAAAGTAACGGCCTACTCCAACTCAGAAGAAGCGGCAATCGATTTTACAGAGGTAGTCCCTTTTTCAGTGGAAGACATGTTAAAGGAAAATGGAGGTGTTTATTCTAAAGGTCCAGATTGGCACCCTTATGCATTAGAAGATGGTTTACTAGTTACAGGGCAAAATCCAGCCTCTTCAGAATTAGTGGCCGATTTATTATTAAAGAAATTAACAGCATAAACGACTCAAAGTATATTGCTAAATATTGAAACGGTTTGGAGAATATTCAAACCGTTTTTTGCATTTAAGTATGCCTTCTTACCCTTTCTAAATTGTAAGAGATTTACAATTTGTTCACCTTAGTTTTGCATTACTTTCCCATACCTTTAAACTAAGCACTATTTAGTATAGGAAATATCCATAATCAGTAGTATTTAGAGTTGAATTTTTCTTAAATTAATATTAATTCAGGTTTTGGATTCATAAAGTATGAAAAATGGAAATATCTAGAAGATCTTTTATTAAACGTACAACCTTGGCTGGATCTGCAGCAGTAGTCGCACCCACAATTATTCCAGCCAAAGTTTTCGGTGCAAATGACCGTATCAATGCAGCTGTTCTAGGAATCAATGGCAGAGGAAAAGCACACATCAAAAGTTTGATGGTACAAGACAATGTACAGGTAACCACACTTTGTGATCCTGACATGAACCTTCTCAAAAAGCGGCAAAAAGAATTTAAAGAAGCTTACAAGAAGGATGTAAAACTTGTTCAAGATTTAAGAAGGGTAATGGATGACCCAGATATTGATGTAGTAAGTATTGCATCGCCCAATCATTGGCATGCACTTTCTGTTATTTGGGCTTGCCAAGCAGGAAAAGATGTATATGTAGAAAAACCAGGTTCACACAATATTTGGGAAGGGCGTAGAATGGTGGAAGCTGCCCAAAAATATGATCGTATCGTTCAACATGGAGTTCAGTTAAGAAGCTCTCCTGCAGTTAACGAAGCCATTAATTTAATGCGCGACGGATATATTGGAAGGGTGTATATGGCACGAGGTATTGTTTTCCGTTGGAGGGCAGATATCGGCGACCAAGGATTTTCTCCAGTACCTGAAGGTGTCGATTATGATTTATGGACAGGCCCAGCTCCTATGAGACCTTTTACTAAAAACCTTGTACACTACAACTGGCATTGGCATTGGGACTATGGCAATGGAGATGTAGGCAACCAAGGTATACACGAAACCGACCTTTGCATGTGGGGCTTAGATGTAGGCTTGCCTACTAAAATTGCCTCTATGGGTGGAAAATTCCTATGGGATGATTGCAAAGAAGTTCCAGAAGTACTCACTTCGATTTATAAATATCCTGAAGAAGATAAAATCATTCAATTTGAAGTGCGTCCATGGTGTACTAATACGGAAGGTGGCGCTACAGTAGGTAATATTTTCTATGGCGATAAAGGTGTAATCGTAGTAGATGGATATGATAAGTATAAATCTTATTTAGGAAAAGACAGAACACCAGGTAAATCTGGTAGTGATGGTGGAAACTCGGGTACGGAAATGGATCGAGGTGCAGGAGGAACAGATGGACATTTTGCCAACTTCATAGAAGCTGTTCGTAAACACGATAAAACAATATTGAATGGACCAGTAGAAACTGCACATTTATCTTCTGGCCTAGCGCATTTGGGTAATATCGCTTACCGTTTAGAACGTGTTTTAACTTTTAACCCTAGTTCTGAAACATTTGTAAATGACCCAGAAGCTGATAGTATGCTTTCGAGAAATTACCGAGGCGAATTCGTGGTTCCTAGCAAAGTATAAAAGCGTTTTTTTGAAATTACCTAGTATGTCAAAAAATATTAACGCTAAACAACTGTCAAAAGGGTGTGATTAATTTCACACCCTTATTTTTTGTTCACCCAATCTATTACGCTCACTTTGGATTGTGGATCACAATCCACTTATAAATTATTATAAGGGCTGTTACTCACTTATTTATTGATAATTTTTGGGCAATACTCTTTGTTTTGTGGCTTGCTCGTAAGCATAGCCCACTTTTAATAATGCTTCTTCCTCAAAAGGTCTAGCAATAAAAGTTAGCCCTGCTGGTTCACCATTTTCTCGATAACCCATTGGTATGGTTAGACACGGATATTTAGCGGCAGCAGCATATCCAGCATTCCGATTATTGACCGAAAGCACAAATTCTAAATCATAGGCTTGCATGGGCGTTTCAAAAAATTTAATACCTTGCTCATTCACTTTGGCTTTTAGTGCTTCATGTGCTTCAGTATCTACATTTTCATCTAAAATACCTTCAAATCGACCTTGCCCGTAAGGCATAGCCATTGCACTATCTTTTTTGTTGTAGGCTACCACGTCTTCAACCGAATGTTGTACAATAGAAGAAGAAGCATAGTTTTCCAAATAGTTTTTTAAATCTAAGCGCATATCGGCCCTTAATAAAGTACCAAAGCCATCCAAATCTACTTCTGTAGGCTCTATCACCACTGTTACACCTCCCATTGCTTCTATTTTTTCTACATTGGCTTTATATAGTGAATCCTCTAAAAAATTAGATAATACCCCAAAGCGTTTTCCTTCAATTTTACTCTCTGAAAGCTTTTCCCAATAGGCTATATTTTTTGGATTATCCTTAGTAGCTGGGTCATTCACATCTTCCCCGCTTAAGGCTGCAAGTAAGATGGCATTATCAATTATATTCTTGGTCATGGGTCCAGGGGTATCTAAGGTGCTAGAAATAGGAACTATCCCCGACCGACTAAATAAACCAATAGTTGGCTTTAAACCAACCAATGAGCTTTTACTTGATGGCGATAAAATTGATCCCGAGGTTTCTGTACCCACCGTTACTGCAGCATAGTTGGCTGCTCCACTCACCCCACTCCCCGAACTTGATCCACCAGTGTCAAATTTTCTAGGACCATAAGCATTCAAGGTTTGCCCACCTATCGCACTATACCCATTTGGGCAACCTAGACACATAAAATTTGCCCATTCACTTAAGTTAGTTTTACCAAGTATAATCGCTCCTTTTTCCAATAATCTTTCAGTGATAAAAGCATTCCCTGTTTCATTGTTTTTCAATACATGCGCTCCTGCTGTAGTTTTCATCCCTTCGGTGTTGATATTGTCTTTTAACAAAACAGGGATTCCAAAAATGGGATGGTCGCCTTCTTGCCTGGATTTGTCTTTCTCTTTGGCTTGCGCTACAGCATTGGGGTTTAGGGAGATTATAGCATTGAGTGCCTTTGTGCTATCGTTCTCAAACTTTACAATTCTATATAAATACCACTGTGTAAGCCTTTCGTATGTGAGTTTGCCATCAGAAATATGCGATTGCAGTGTGGGAATGTCTTGTTCTAATATGAGTGGTTTTAACTGCTGGTAGTCTTCTTCAAAAAAGTTACTTATCTGATTGGACACCGAATTCCATAATTCATTTTTATCTAGGTTTTTAGACTGAATCAATTTGAATTGCATTTTAATTGATTCGTGCTTAGCGTTTTCTGCAAGTAATTGCGACTCATCGAAAGGTACCCAAGTTTGAATAATTGTTTTGGGAGCTTCTTTACAAGCGAATAACAATAATAGTAGAAAAGTAAGGTATTGCTTCATTGTAGTTTTAGTATCAGTTAATAATATATTTGATATAAAACTACAAACTATTGCCTAATTACTTGGCGGTAGGAATACTTTCATCTAGCACGGTTTGAATTTCGTTGTACAATAAGCCACTACCTCCTCCAAAATGCTGGATAATCTTGATATCAGGGTTTATTTGCGCTATTTTATCTCTCAAATTTAATTCTTCTTCGTTTGTAATACCTCCGCCAAATAATACCAAGTCGTAACTCTCTTTCACCAGCGTTTCAATGGCATCTTTATCATTCAAAAAACCTCTGGCAATCCAATTTTCTCTTTTGCCAATTGTCCGCAATACAACTGCTAGAATTTCCTCGTTTCTTCCAATCACTAGAATTTTAGTTGTTTCCATATTTCAAAGTATATTTTAATTATATCGGATGGTGCTTCTTTGTTAAATTAAAAATGCTCATTACTAAACCTTAAAAAGTTTTGAGCAAAAATTACAAAGTAGAAAAGAGTGTAAATGAAGACAAAAAGCATAAAGCCAGAAATAATTCTGGCTTTATGCAAAGAATACTTTCAAATTACATTTCCATGGGCACTTCCATGAGCAATACTTTCGCATCACTATCGGCTGTTATTTTAATAGTATCAGTATCCCAAATACCGAATCCATCTCTTTTATTCAATGCTTGCCCTTCTATGGTTAAATTACCGTCTAAAATAAAAGCGTACACCCCATTTTTCTTATCTTTTAAGTCGTATGTTTGTTCGACACCTGCTTCTAGATTTCCCAAATGAAACCAAGCATTTTGATGTATCCAAACGCCATCGTCGTTAGGGTCAGGTGAAAGTACCTGTAATAATTCATTCTTTAATTCGCCATTTGGCAATGTTATTTGATCATAGCGAGGAGTAACATTCTTTTGGTTTGGATACACCCAAATCTGTAAAAATTTCACTTCCTTGTCGCTATTTTTATTGTACTCGCTATGAAAAACACCTGTACCTGCACTCATGGCTTGTACATCGCCTTGCTTAATTACAGTGGTGTTCCCCATGCTATCTTTGTGTTCCAAATCTCCTTCTAATGGAATAGAGATAATTTCCATATTATCGTGTGGGTGTGTGCCAAAACCTCTGCCTGCCGCTACCCTATCGTCATTCAATACACGTAGCACCCCAAAATTCATTCTTTCTGGATTATAATAATTAGCAAAGCTAAAACTGTGTTTCGAGTGTAACCAGCCATGGTTAGCATCTCCTCTTGTAGCTGATTTATGCAATACTGTTTTCATTGTCTTTTCCTCCTTGTTGGGTAAATGATTAAATCCAACTTGCTCATTAGGTGTCTCATTTCTTTCATTGGCAGCTGCTCCGCCAGTAAGTGAAATGCCTGCTGTTCCGAGCAAAGCTTTTTTTATAAACTTCTTTCTGTTCATGGTTTTATTTGCTTATTTATAAATGAACACTACAAAATTAATGTATATACATTATTTAGTAAACGAAATAATCCAGCAAAAACTTGTAAAAATCCGATAATAGATTCTACTTGTTACTTTTTATGTATTTTTTTAAATGTTGAAAGCGATTCTCCAGTATTTTTCTTGAAATAATTACTGAAATAAGCAGGGTCATTAAAACCTAATGCATAGGCTATTTCTTTAAAATTAGAATCGGTAAATATCAGGAGGCGCTTTGCCTCTAAGAGAATTACTTGTAGTATATAATCTTTAGCAGAAATGCCCAAACTACCCTTCACCACCTTATTAAGGTGATCTGCAGTTATATTTAAATTATCGGCATAAAATGCTACTTTATGGTTTTGAGAGTGGTGAGATGCCACTAATGCTTTAAATCTTTTCAATAAATCTGAAGAAGCATTGGCCATATTAGTAACATCCTCTGGAATAGTACAAGCTTTATTACAATCTATCAATAGTAGTTTAAGGTAGGCACTTACTGCTTCATACTTAAAGCTATCTTCTTGATCTACACAGTTTACTATTTTCTGGCAATACACATCTATGGCATTATATTGTGCAGCGCTTAACGATAATGGAGGATTTTGTTCTGCTGTCCTAAATAAATTAATATCAGCAATAAATCTTTCGTTTATCCCATTTTCAATCATAAAATCATTGGTAAAAGTAATGACCCATCCTTTTGGCTGGCTTGTGGTAATTACTTGGTGTACCTGTCCTGGATAGATAAAAAATGCTTGAAAAGTTTGTAATGGATAATCTTTAAAGTCGATTTTATGTACTCCCTCTGCCGATTCGACAAGCAGAATGGTAAAGTAATCGTGTCTATGTGGGTGGTCTGCTTTGCCTGCTGCCTGCTCATATATAACTTCCATTCTTTGTATATCAAACAAAATATTGCTTTTACGGGGCGAAAGATGGGAGCTATCGGTTCGATTATGCATAATTAAGATATTAGCAAGAAGAAAAAAATTAGACTAGGTATTACATCTTGTTTTTGTAGTAAAAATGGCAATTATATAGCAAAATACTGCTATTCCCATACGCTAAACATCACACACTATTCAAAAAGGTACTTATTGCAATTCTGAAGTATTATACTGAAATCTCCCATTTCCTACATAGAAATTTTAAAAGCATCACATAAAATTTTTCAAATCGTTAATTCAGCGTCAATAAAATGTAATACTTACCAAAATTCAGATTATGAACAAGCATATTTTACAATTTTTACTATTAACAGGTTTGCTTTATTTTACCGCCTGTTCTTCAAGCGACAATACTACCACAGAGTTGGAAGAAACCTTCCCCGAAAAAACCCCAGAAGAACATAAAAGCAGCCTTGAAAAAGCAGGGCTGGATTATGTAGATCAAATGGAAACTTTAAGGAATTCTTCATCTATCAATTCAATTTCTACATTGGTTGATTTCCTGAATAATAGTGATCCTTTTTCAAATAGCGAACAACAATTAGGTTCACCATTTAGAATTCTTCATGATTTAAAAGCATTTCAAGAAGACAAGATCTCTCTTAAAGAATTGGCTAATAGAAGAACCAAAGAATCGGAAGAGCCAGAGAGTATTCAAGAACTTTTTGATGAAATTAAAGGAACTTATGAGTGGAATAGCAGCGAAGAAGATTGGGATTTCACAGAAGGCGGTGATGTAGCTACTTTCAAATTTCCATCTGAAGAAATTGGAACTACCAATAATGCTATATTTACTATTCAAAAATATGCAGGTGTTAATATCGCCGAAAATCCATTAAATGAAAGTGGTGATTACACTGGCGATTTACCTACTGAAGTGCTAGTTGACCTAACACTTGACAATACTAAAATAATGGAGTTCAGCTTTAACACTAGTTATAGCGATAACGGTACTCCAACTAGCATGAATACTGCTATCACATTGGATCCTTTCACACTTTCTTACAACTTTACTAATTCAACTACTGAAGTAAAAACAGGATATTCATTAACAGAAAACAGCAACAATATACTTTCTAGCGAAGTAGCTGTTCAAGGAAACTTTGATATTGACAATATAGAGTCATCTGCTGAAGAAGAAAAAGTAGCTGGCATTGTAACAAGCGGTAGCTCTACAGTTCAATTATTCGATATTAAATTTGAAATGGGAGTAACTGATGTGGCAAGTCTTGAAACAGAACTTAATGCCATTGAAGATGACCAAGAAAATGATAATTATGAAGTTGCTGCTGATAAATTGGAAGCTGCAATGAATAACTACTTAGACCTTAAGGTAAAATACGAAAGCACTAATGAAGTAATTGCCTTAGGCTCTGCTGAAGGAGTAGTTAGAGAAGAAACCTACTATTACTATGAGTGGAATCCAGATACGCAAAATTATGATGAAAAGGAAGGTATTGACAAATGGATTGAACCAGAATTGATTTTAGAATTTGGTGACGGTTCTAAAGTATCTGTTGAAACTTACTTTGAAGAAGGATTCGAAGAATTATCTACAGCAGTTGAAGATTTATTAGAAGACTTAGGATTGGAAGATGACGAAGAAGAAGTTGAAATATTCTAAAAATAGACTTGAATAATTCTTATAATTCCCTAACTAGTTTGGCTAGTTAGGGAATTTTATTTTACTATAATTCTATAATAACTGGCCCCATAGCCACCCCAAATACCTAATGTTCCGTCACTGGTGTTTGAAAGAATCTCGTTCCCCGAACCACTAAATGGATTCCCAACAGAAAAAACTTCCCTTTCTAAGGTGCGCCAAAAATCAAAATGTGCTTGATCGATACTGCAAAATCTTATCCTTAATGTATCTCCACGCGTAAAATAAAAATCATTGCTAATATCCGATAAACCTTCTGTGCCTTTTAGAATATTGAATGAAAAAGATTTACCATCAAAAAATTTATCTCCTATGGCAGAGAGATACATGGGTACAAATTCATTGTCTTTACTTTCTTGCCGTGTAAATACTCGATAATAATTCTCTACCGCTGGTTCATCTGTAAAAGTAGCCCATAAAGCCCCTGATGAATCAATTTCATTGTCGAATTCAAACCAAAGACTATCAAAGGTAGGTGGCGGTGGTATACTTGTACTCGCTTCAAATATTTCTCCTTCGGTCTCAACCAATAAAGTATAAGTTTTCCCTACTTCTCCTTTCAATTTTGTGCCTTGATAAAAGAATGGTGGAAATTTATCGCTATTTCTAAAAAGGGTCAACACTTCTGTGGTTTCCCCATCACTAACAGATACTTTTGCGGTAGACACTAATGCTTCACGCAAAGCAACTGAATCTATATCGGCAAAATAAGAAGCACTCTGGGTAAGTGTCACTTCAGCAAATTGTCCTTGTTCTATCCATCCATCAATTACTAATTTGGGCTGATAAGCTGGTAACTTCAAATCATCTATGCTTTCTTCACAAGATAAAGTAAAGACCAAGGCGGTAAATAGCAGTAAAATCCTAAAATGCTTCATAGATATTAAAATTCAAATCGGTAAGTAACTGAAGGGAGTATAGGGAAAAGGGAAACTTTCCTGGCATCAATATCTAAATTAAACTCACTTACATTGCCACTCACATCAAAATAGATATAATAAGGATTTTGCCTGTTGTATAAATTGTAAATCGAAAATATCCACCAAGCATTGTAACTGTCCTTTTTCCCAGCTTTTAGTGTAGCAGATAAATCAAATCTATGATAGGCTGGCATCCTAAAATTATTTCTTGTTCCATAATCGTTTACCACGTTCCCTTCTATTAAATACCTTCCTGTGGGTAAAGTAAGGGTATTTCCAGAGGCATATACAAATACAGCAGATAGCTTCCAACGTTTGCTTAATTCATAATTCGAAATGATAGATAAATCGTGTAGGCGATCATACTTGGCAGGGAAAGGCTGGTTGTCATCAATTTCTTCAAACTGGCGAGTAGTTCTTGACAATGTGTAAGAAATCCATCCTGTTAATTTTCCAGTATGTTTTTTAAGAAATAGCTCTACGCCAGCAGATCTACCGTTTCCAAAAGCAAAATTATCGTCAAAATTGAAGCCTGTTCCATAGCCAAACAATACCCCATTTCTATATTCCAATTGGTTTTGCATCTGTTTATAATACACTAAAGCTGAGGCTTCCCAAGTGCCCTGCTGCCAACTTTTAAAATAACCCAGTGCATATTGCCAAGCCCTTTGCGGCTGAATATTTTCTGAGCTCGGTACCCATATATCGGTAGGTAAAGAAACAGATGAAACCGGGGCTAAATGTACGTATTGCACTGTACGATCTATAGAAGCTTTTAAGGAAGCTTGTGATGAAAGCGCATACCTTATTGATAATCTTGGCGCAGCACCCATATAGGTAACAATAGGTTCACTATTGCTATAAATTACAGAATCTGTAGGTGTATTGGTCTCATCTCCAAGATATCTGGTAAAAGGACCCATCTGAGAAAAAGTACTCAATCTCATCCCAACATTCACCAACCACTTACCTTTTTCAAATTCGTCGTTGATGAATACAGCACTTTCTACACCGTAAAGGGCCTCTGTATTGGCTACATCAAAATCTACATCTGTAGATTGCAAGTCGATATTGTTGGGAGTAAACCGATGGTAAATGAGTTCGGTACCAAATGTAAGTTCATGTTTGGGAATACTCACCAAGGAAAAAGAAAGTTTACTTCCATAATCTCTGATTCCAGAGGTAAGAGAAAGCAAATAGTTACTGATTCCTGCACCTAATTCTAATTGGTAGTCTGACGTGTATACAGAAAAATCTGAAGTGAAATTTGAATTGAATGCATGCCGCCACCTTAACACACCCGTAGTGTTGGCCCAATTTATATCGTTGCTGAAACTGTTATTTGTTTGAAACAAGAAATCGTCCTGGCCTCTATAAAAAGAAAAGGTTAACCTATCCTTTACTGAAAAGCTATGATCATAATTTACGTTGAGGTCATAGAAATAATAATCTGGCTGGGAATCTAAGGCGGGAATTGCACCAGAAAGTCCTTTCAATATTAAATCGGCATAAGTTCTTCGTGCTGAAACTAAAAGTGAAGATTTGTTTTTAACAACTGGCAACTCTGCTGTAAAAGATGCTGCCAATAAACCAACATTGCCACTAAAGTTTTTGCGATTTCTATCGGCATTTTTAGAGTTAATTTCAATTACAGATGACAAACGTCCTCCGTATTGCGCTGGAATGCCACCACGCATCACACTTACATCTTCTATTACACTGGCATTGAATACAGAGAAAAATCCAAATAAGTGGTTCGGATTAAAGACTGGGGCATTATCGAATAAAATTAAGTTTTGATCAATGCCACCTCCTCGCACAAATATACCTCCATTTCCCTCCCCCGTTGCTTGTACACCAGGTAAATACTGAATACTTTTCAGGGGATCTGGTTCTCCCATCAAAAAAGGCAAATCTTGTATATCTTTCATACTAATAGTACTTGCCCCTGTGCTTACACTTTGAGCAAATTCATTCTCTTCTGTAGCTGAAACAGTTACTTCATCCATGGTTACTGCCATGGGCGATAAAGCGAGTTCAATCTCGTTTTTAGTAGCAGTATTGAATACAATCCTTGCATCCTCGAAGCCTAGGTAATCAACCGTAATTACATAAATGCCTGAGGGTAATTTAATTTGAGCAAAGCCATCAAAATCGCTTAATAAATGCTTATCAATTTCTTTGATGTAGATGTGTGCCTTGTAAAGTGGAATTCCTGTCTCCTTATCTGTTATGCGAAAAAGTATAGGTACTGTATTCGCAGATTGGCTAAATGCAGCCTGCTTGCCGATATAAAACAATAGAAAAAAAACACAGAAAAAAATCTTCCCCAAGGCAATCAAATAAAGTCGAAAAAATACATCATTAAAATGCTATAAACTTTACGATAACAGTTCCAAAAAATTACCCATCACCGTACAGTTTTCGTCATTTATTTATGCCCTTTGAGCATATATTTACCGTTTACTATTATCCCTCAAAATTTATTATAAGATTGACGAGCTATTAGAAGTTAAATCGCTTTCATGTATTAAGCTGAATTTCTTCCTATATCCCATCGGTGTATAACCAGTATACCGTCTAAAGATTTGCCTAAAAGATTTTGGATCATTATACCCTATCTCATATTGAATATTACCTATAGTGTCTCTAGAATTGGTTAATAAGCTTTTGGCTGCTTCTATTCTTACTCTTTGTAAATATTCAATTGGGGTATTTCCGGTATGTTTTTTAAACTGCCTGATCAAAGTGCGATTCCCCGTTTTAGCTACATCAGCAATTTTTTCAATAGTTAGTTTCTCAAAGTAATTTGCTTCAATAAATGCTTGCGCTTTAATTACAGCATTATTTTGATGGGCTTTCTGAGTATTAAAAATCACAAACTCTTCTTGACTAGTTCTAGAATAATCTATCAGAAAAATTTTTGAAATATGAATAGCTATTTCCCTCCCAAAATAAATGGCAATAAGATGGACAATTAAATTTAAAAAGGAGTAAGACCCACCACTGGTATAAATACGGTCATGCTCTGTTATTATATTATTTTTTTGAAATAATGACTCTGGAAACATGGAGGAAAATTGCTGGCCAAATGACCAATGTGTCGTACATCTTTTATGCTTTACTAGCCCAGCTGCAGCCAATAAAAATACACCTGTACACAAACTGCCGATAACCGCCCCCTTCTGATATTGCTTTTGCAACCAAATCAGTAATGATTGATTGGCTTCAATTGCTGCGGGAAGTCCATCTTTTATAGCAGGTACAATTATTAAATCAGCGTAATCTATTTCCTTCCAATGGATGTTGGGGGAAACGAAAAATAAATCGTCGAGATAACCTTGGTCGTGCTTTTCCCCTGCCAATAACAATTCAATAGATTGGCCACTTAATTCAATGGCTGCTTTAAATAGCTTATATGAACCCGCCATCGCACTTACAATCAGATTCCCTTTGGGAACAAGTATCACTATACGCTTTAATTTGTCCATAAACCCTCTTTTTTTGGGAATATAGCCAAATTAATTCTAATTCAATCGGTTTATATTTGAAAAACAAGCACGCACAATACTACTATACATTTTTAACCCATGGGTTGTAGCACACAGTCTGCGGCGCACAGTCTGAGGCGCACAGCCCATCATCGAATCAGTGGGGATTGTGCGCTACAATCCACGGTTATTTCATGTTTTGTATAGTGATATAATCACGCACCAAAAAAACTACATTACTACCAGCTTTTCAGCTATTTAACTTCCCATTTTTAAAATGGGAGCTATTTCTTTATCCCTATTATTATAAAAATGAAAGTGTCAATTTTATTCTTTTCCCTTATAGGTTTTGCTTTTATGGCATATAGTCAACAAAATACACCAACAGAAAGCACTACTTTTCTATTGAATTTTTTAGATGTGTCTTATGAACAAACCGAGAAAACCCTGGAAAGTATTGATGAATCGCTATGGCAATATAAACCAAGTGAAAAAAGCTGGAGTATAGCCGAATGTATGGAACATATTGTATCGGCAGAAACCATACTGCTAAGCCAAATGAACGAAGCTTTAAAAACACCAGCAAATACAGAAAAAAAATTAAATACTAGAGACGGACTCGCAATCACGTTTACAGTAGATCGAGGCAAAAAAGTTAAAACCCGACTTGAACCTCTAGAAATATCTAAAACCAAAGAAGCTTATTTAGCATCATTGGCTGTTTCTAGAGAAAAAATCAAAGCATTTGTTTTATCAAATCAAGATGTATTGAGAAATCATTTTGGCCAAGCGCCTTTTGGAGAAGTTGATGTTTATCAATTAGCTTTAATTGTAGCTGGGCATGGTCTCAGACATACTGCTCAGATGAAAGAGATTATTGCCAATTACACAGGCAAAGCAGTGGAGTACTAATTTTATTTTATACATCATAAATTTTTCCACAAAAGGCACATTCTAACTGTGTCCTTTGTGGGAATGTTAAATTTATCATCATCTCATCGTCATCTTCATTTCCACTTCCATCGTTATTATCATTTTCCTCTAAATTATCTGCCTCCACAAAATTTTTTAAAAATAGACAGCTAAAAATTTAGCTAATAACCTACTAGCTAAATAGTTAATGGAATAAGATTGCTTATTTATTTGGAAGCTCTCTACCATTCCAAAAAAAAATTTACAAAAAAATTAAAATTTTATTTGGAACACTTGTTCTTTTATCTCATATTTACAAAAAAGAACGAACGTTCTAATATTTAAATCGAAAATAATTATGAGTAATTTAGAAAACAAAGTAGCAGTAGTAACAGGTGGAAACAGTGGTATAGGCTTTTCCACCGCACAAAAATTAAAAGCAGATGGTGCCGAAGTAATAATCACAGGTCGGTCTTCTGAAAAAGTAGAAACAGCAGCCGCAGAATTAGGTGTGAAAGGCATAGTAGCCGATGTTAGTGATTTATCTGCTATAGATAGCTTAGTAGCACAAGTTGAAGCGCAATTCCAAAAAGTGGATATTTTATTTGTAAACGCAGGTATTTTTCTTCCAGCACCATTAGGTCAAATAAGCGAAGAAGTATTTGATCAATTAATGGATATTAATTTTAAAGGGGCAGTATTCACCGTTGAAAAGTTCTTGCCTATTTTAAACGATGGAGCTTCTATTATTAATTTATCCTCTATTAATGCTTACATGGGAATGGCAAATGCTGGTATTTATGCTGCCTCTAAAGCTGCTTTAAATGCTTATACAAGAACAGCTGCTACAGAGTTAGCATCAAGAAAAATTAGAGTGAATTCAGTTAATCCTGGGCCAGTAGCTACTCCTATCTTTGGCAAAACTGGTATGCCAGAGGAACAGCTAAATGGCTTTGCGCAAGCGATGCAAAATAGAGTACCATTAAAACGTTTTGGGGAATCTTCTGAAATTGCCAATTTGGTTTCATTCCTGGCTTCAGATGATGCTGGCTATATAACAGGTGGGGAATACAATATCGACGGTGGGATGAATATTAATCCAGGATTGATATAAATTTTTTTTCTTATATTTAGAACATACGTTCTATTAAGTTAAACTTAGGGGAGTGTAATAACTCCCCAAATTCTTATCATTATGCCAAGGGTTAAGTTATTTGACGAAAAGGAAGTTTTAGAAAAAGCGATGGAGCTTTTCTGGAAAAATGGGTACTATGCAACCTCTATTAGAGACCTTTCTGAACACCTAAAATTAAGTCATGCTAGCCTGTATAGCACATTTGGTACTAAAGATGAGCTTTTCAATAAAGCATTTGAACTCTATCAAACTACGAATACCAATAGAATACTACAATTCTTAGCACAAGAAAAAGATATAAAAAAAGGCATTAAGAAGCTTTTCAGTAATGCCATTAATGAATCGATCAATGATAAAGACAATAAAGGCTGTTTTGTAGTGAATACAACTACGGAATTACTTCCCGGTAATCCTACCTTAAAAAAGAAATTGGCACATAATAAAACATCTTTCGAGAAGGGGTTTCATCAATATCTTTTAAAGGGTGAAAAAGATGGTCAAATACCTGCTGGCAAAAACCTGCAAGCTATTGCAAGCTTGTTATTCACACTCTACAATGGGCTAAGAGTAGTTGGCAAAATACAGCAAGATGAAGAAACTTTATTATCAACAGTAGATGCAGCGCTCTTATTATTAGATTAATTATTCAGCATTTATATCTTCTCTCATATATCTATGCTGCGTCGGGTTAAGTTTTGAAAATTTATCAGAGGAATGGTTTGTTCGTAAAGTCGTTGAGGTGTGCTATTGAAATTCGATGTCCCGACCCGATAACGTTCCAAGCTATAAACGCCCATTAAAGCAAATCATACATTTAGATTTTAAAAATCGAAAATTGAGCTCTTGCAAAGTATAAAGTCAACTTTTACTCGGGTTGAAAATAATATTGTAAAAGCATTTTTTTGAGCAAATTTACATTAACTTTCAGCTATTAAATACTTTGTGTAAGTAATACTAAAATTGATGAAGATGAATCGACTAACATGTCTAATTTTTAGCCTAATGCTATACAGTAATTGCTTTGGACAAGACCCTAGTGCCCAAGTACCTGAATGGGAAAACCCAGAAATATTTCAAATAAACAGGGAAGAACCACGGGCTTCTTTCATTCATTTCCCAGATGAAAAACAAGCCAAAATGGGAGATACTTGGGAGAACTCCTCTCTTTATAAATCACTCAATGGCACATGGAAATTTAACTGGGTTAAAAAGCCTGCCGACCGTCCACAATATTTCTATTTACCAGATTTCGACGTTTCTGATTGGGATGATATACCTGTACCTGCTAATTGGGAATTGGAAGGCCATGGCATCCCGATATATACGAATATAGTTTATCCATTTCCTAACAATCCTCCTTTTATTGACCATAACTATAACCCTGTAGGTTCTTATCGAAGAGACTTTACCGTTCCGGGTGCTTGGTCGAACAAAGACATTTATCTCCATTTTGGGGGTGTTAGAAGTGCCATGTACATTTGGATCAATGGGAAATTTGTAGGCTATAATGAGGGCAGTAAAACACCTGCAGAATTCAATATTTCAGACCATGTAAATGCGGGTAACAATACCATTGCCGTAGAAGTGTATCGTTGGTCAGATGCCAGTTATATGGAAGACCAAGACTTTTGGCGATTAAGTGGTATAGAACGAGATGTTTATGTGTATGCCACTCCGAAAGTTTCTATCAAAGATATTACTGTTAAAGCAGGTTTAGACGATGATTATTCGAATGGCCTTCTCGACCTTTCAATAATACTCAATAACTCTTCACAAAAGAATGAAAAAGACGTAAAAACTACATATAAATTATATGATGGATCTAATGTTATCGCTACATCTGAATTTTTAATAGATGTGGGCAAAGAACAGCAGTCTATGGTCAATTTCCAGTACATCACTGTAGACAATGTAAAACCTTGGACTGCTGAAACACCAAATCTTTATAGGCTAGTTGTGACACTTACAGATAGAAAAGGAGACTTTTTAGAAAGTACAGGAATAGATGTAGGCTTTAGAACAGTAGAGATTAAAAACAGTCAACTTTTAGTGAATGGCGTTCCTGTTTATTTAAAAGGGGTTAACCTACATGATCACGATGAAAAAACAGGGCATGTGGTAGATGAAGCATTGACCATAAAAGATATGGAAGTGATGAAAGCCAATAATATCAATGCCATTAGATGTAGCCATTACCCCAAAAATGACTTCTTTTATAGGTTATGCGACAAATATGGTTTTTATGTAATTGATGAAGCCAATATAGAAACTCATGGTATGGGAACCACTAACCAAGGACTTGATAATAACGAAGCAGCGAAAAAGAAACATCCAGCTTACTTACCCGAATGGGAAGGCATGCACTTAGATAGAACCATTAGGATGTTTGAGCGTGATAAAAATTTCCCAAGTATTATAATATGGTCCTTAGGAAATGAAGCAGGTAATGGGCAAAACTTTGTTACTACCTACCAATGGCTCAAAGACAATGACCCAACAAGACCTGTACAGTACGAAGGGGCTACTCAATATGAAAATTCAGATTTGCAAGTACCCATGTATGCAAAAATCGAGGATATGGAAGAGTATGCGCTTAATAATCCAAAAAGGCCATACATACAATGTGAGTATGCGCATGCCATGGGAAATAGTGTAGGTAACTTACAAGATTATTGGGATGTAATAGAGAAACATGATGTATTACAAGGCGGATTTATTTGGGATTGGGTTGATCAAGGATTATTGGCTAAAACTCCTGAAGGAGAACCCTACTATGCTTATGGAGGCGATTTCGATGCAGCACAATTGCAAAATGACGCAAACTTCTGCCTCAATGGTTTGGTCAATCCAGATAGAAGTGCGCACCCTTCACTACTAGAAGTGAAAAAGGTATATCAATACATTAAGTTCAAAAATTTTGATGCTTCAACCAATGAAATTACCATTTACAATGGGTATGATTTTATAGACTTAAGCAATTACAAAATTACTTGGTCGCTAATGGCCGACGGTGATGAAGCCGCGACAGGTGAAGTAGCTCAATTAACCCTTGCCCCTCATGAAGATACAGCAACTAAAATAGATTTACCTGCTTTAGAAGAAGGCAAAGAATACTATCTGAGATTTAAAGCGGAAACAACTACAAAATTACCATTACTTAATGCAGGGTCTGAAGTAGCCATGGAAGAATTTAAACTGAGCGAATATAGTTTCCCAAATTTTGAAGCTACAGAAGAAGGGCTGAACATTCAAGAAGTTGATAACTTGATTACCATTAATGGCAATGGCTTCCAAATGAAATTTGATAAAAATACTGGGTTGCTATTTAGCTTAAATTATGGTGAAGGCAACATATTGCAAGCACCTTTACAAGCTAATTTTTGGCGTGCCCCCATCGATAACGATTTTGGGTATAATATGCCAAAACACCTTGGTATGTGGAAAAAAGCCAGTCAAAATCAACAGCTCGTAAGCTTCAATTTACTTTCTGCTACTAAAGAAGAAATTAAAAAAAGTGAAGTAGGCTCTGTAAATGTAGAAGCAGTTTATGCTTTGCCTGATGTGAATGGTGAAGTGAAAATTATTTACCAGGTAAATAGCAAAGGAGATATCATGGTAACAAAAAATCTAACCGGTATTTCTAAGGAATTACCTGCCTTACCAAGGTTAGGAAACAACTTGGTATTAAATAACAATTACAACCAAGTAGCTTGGTATGGAAGGGGTCCTCATGAAAATTATCAAGATAGAAACACAGGCGCACTAGTAGGCAACTATACATCAGATGTAGCTGGCTTAATGTACGATTATATTAGGCCACAAGAAAATGGGTATCGTACAGAAATTAGAGAAGTTACATTTACGAACAGCAATAAAAAGGGAGTTTCTTTTAAAGCTACCGATGGTACTTTGTTAGGTTTTAGTGCACACCATCAGTTAAATAGCGACTTTGATGAAGGCAACAAAAAAATACAGCGTCATACCTACCATATACCTAAAAGGAAATTAGTGAATGTGAATATTGACTATAAGCAAATGGGAGTAGGTGGTGATAACAGTTGGGGGGAAACACCGCATAAAGAGTACCAAATCCCAGCTAACAATTATTCTTATAGCTTCATTATTTCTAAGGTGGAGTAATAAAACAAAAAGGCTTCATGGTAAATATTTACCATGAAGCCTATGCTTTTTGTCATCAGAAATTTACTAAATCTTAATCACCCTTCTTGTAATAGAGCCTGAATCTGATAAAAGCCTGAAGTAGTAAATACCTCCTGGTAAATCTCTTTTGGGTGTCCATTGCCAAAAACCTGTAGAAACTTCTGAAGAGATATTAACTACTTTTTCTATTAAAGCGCCTTTTGTATCGTACAAGCCAATTTCTATGGGTCCAGGTCTATTTAGATCATACTCTATCAAAACTGGTTGCCCTATGTCTGTAGGAAACACATTTAGTCTATTTGCTTGCTCAAATGGCATAGCATTCATCTCCTCAGTAATTTTTATTTTCTGATTCGCTGTTACATTTCTCAAAGTTTGTGTGTTTCCTCCAACCCACTTTATAGTCAACTCTTCCACTTCTGTAGCATCTGCCAAACCAAAATGGGCAATGGTTGTATTTTGAGAAATATGGCTTCCTCCTCCATGTATTTCTTGGATCAATAATTTGCCATCTACTAAGGCTTCAACCCTAGAACCTAAGCCATTTTTATCGGCTTGTACCCCTTCTAATTCTACTTGTAACCAGTTTCCATCTGCTACATCATTTCTAAAAAGTAAACACCGCGCTTCAGGTATGGTACTCGTAATATCTCTAGGTATTTGGTTTACTACAAAAAGATCTAAATCTCCGTCATTATCATAATCAAAAACTACAGATCCTCTTCCAATACGTAAATCAGCCAAACCATAGGCTTCTCCTACTTCTTCAAACTTTCCATTATCAAGCTCAAAAAATAGATTTGGATTAACCCTTATTGTTGGGTTTAATGCACCATTACATATGAAAAGATCTTCGTCTGCATCATGATCAAAATCAAAGAAATTAGCCCCCCAACTTACAGGTGGCCCCGTATAAACCTCACGTTCAATAACTGGTACGGCTAAATTTAGACTTACGGTTCTATCTACAAAGCCTTCTCCGTTTCCTCTGTTTAAGTTGAATAAACTTGTTCCTAAATTAGTGACAAAGTAGTCCATCCAGCCATCATTATTGATATCTGTAGAGGCTACTCCCATCGCGTTCATTCCAAAGTTAAGTGCCAGATTAATGGATCGCTCGGTAAGTTTCTTCTCTGGGAAATCATTCCTAAACATGAGATTAGGTGTACTTCTAAAACCAAAATCATTTACAATGTACAAGTCTAAATCTCTGTCATTATCATAGTCAGTAAACATACCTTGAAACCCAAAACTTTCATGGTCTAAGCCATAAAACTCTCGTACATCTACAAAGTATTCCCCACCTACATTCACAAAAAGAAAATCTAAAGAAGGCCTAAAGGAATTGGTAATGGTTTGCTCATTGTAAATAGAAAATCCAGCAGTTGAATTGGTAAAGTAATTTCCGACAAACAAATCAGGATAACCATCGGCATTAAAGTCGCCAAATGTAGCACCCATACTATTTACCTTAAAAGCGTCTAATCCCCAAGCATTGGTAACATCGGTAAAAGTACCATCACCGTTGTTGAGATATAATAGATTGGGGGCAATTTCCCTATTTTCATTAAGGAAGTTCATGGTAGTTACAATAATGTCTTTATGCCCGTCTCGGTTTATATCTGCAGCTGTTGCACCTTGGGTATACATTTCTTTGGTACGCGTAAAACCAGCAGTCTCAAAAACATTGGTAAAAGTCCCATCCCCATTATTTTTATATAATACATCTGGATTCGCACCACCTGTTACATATAAATCTTCAAAGCCATCATTATCAAAGTCTAAAACACAAGCCCCACCACCAAAAGTTGCTAGATCTATTTTGAAGGCATGGTTGATACCCGCTTCTTCTGATACCTCGGTAAAAGTTTGCGAATAAACCAAAAGGGGGAATAACACAAAACAGAAAAGTAGTAGTTTTTTCATCATATTTCTTTACTGGTTAAATATCTGTTGATAGCTATAAAATAGTCTAGTAATTGTCATGACAATACCAATTTCTATCTAATAGTTTATCACGTACCAACTGATATATAAAAGCTGGTATATAAATTAGCTGTGAGTTGTATTGATACCCTGTTATATAAGAAAGCAGAAACCGAAATTTCGGTTTCTGCAACACATATAGTTTTAATTTGAAATTAAGCGCCTCCGTAACCAGGGTTTTGAGTCAAACCAGGATTCAAATCAATTTCTTTTTGTGGTATTGGAAATAAATTATGTTTTGGTGCAGTAAATACTCTTGAATCTAAAGATTCGCCAAATAATGTAACCGTAGGTATTACATCTGCTGCATCTCCCCAGCGAATAAGATCAAAGTAACGAGTACCTTCCCATGGGAATTCAACGTGTCTTTCATGTTTAATTTCTTCACGCATTTCATCTTGGGTCATACCAGCAGTAAAGTCAGGCATTCCAACCCTAGCTCTAATTTGGTTTACAGCATCGTATACATCGGCAGTTGGTCCATTTATTTCATTCATAGCCTCAGCATATATCATTAACATATCTGCGTAGCGGAACAAAATGAAGTTTGTCTCATTACAAGAGCAACCTCCTTCACCAATAGTAGCATCTGGATCAACCCATTTTCTTACTGCAAAGAATGGAGAAAAACCAGCCAAAGCTTCTGTGAATACTTCTCCTTTCCAAACAGATACGCCTGGCACAAAAAGGTTACCTAACATTCTTGGGTCTCTATTTAAATAAGGATTATCAGGATCAAATAATGGAGACTCATCTATTGAAAGGCCATCAGTCATGTAGAAAGAATTAGCCAACTGATCTGTAGGGGTAATTGAACCCCAACCATTACCTGGAGCACCTTCTGGACCTGGCGCCAAAGCCACTTGCATAAAGTTACCTTCACCTTGTGTTCCTTCAGTATATTGGATATCAAAAAGTACTTCTTTGTTATTTTCGATATCAGGATTGAAAACATCGTCATAGTTATCCATCAAGCCAATTAAATCGGGATTGGCTGTAGACATATCCATGATTTTTTTCGCTTCAGCTGCAGCACCTTGGTAATCAAGGTTATATAATTTTAAACGCGCTTTTACAGCTATAGCTGCTTGCATGGTTGGCCTACCTACATCACCATTGAGTGGAGTCATGTCTAGGTTTGCTTCTGCAAAATCCAAATCTGCATAAATTTGGGTCAACACTTCTTGTTTTGATGTACGTGTTACTTCTAGCCCTTCTTCACGTGTTAAAACGGTTGTAACCAAAGGAATATCACCAAATAAATTGGTCAATTCTTGATAGATCAATCCTCTCAAGAATCTTACCTCTGCTATTAATTGTGTTTTAGTGGTTGCTTCAATGTCTACATTATCAATATTTTCCAATACCGAATTGGCTCTAAATATACCTTCATAGCCAAAGTCCCATTTGGTATTGATAATACCACCTGTAGTAGATGTATGCTCTCCTTTCGCAATTGTAGTGTATTGTTGTTCCCATGGGCAACAACCTACGCCATTGTCAGCGATAATATCGAAATTTTGGGTGTACCAATAAAAAGCACCACCCCAAATACTTCCTTGGAATACATCATAGATACCATTGATTGCACGTAACACATCTTCTTGCGTTTCGAAAAAGCCTTCTACACTACCTTCTGCAATAGGTGCTTTTTCTAGAAAGTCTTCATTGCAAGCCGTAATGGGCAACAAAGTGACAAGAATCACTAAAATTAGTTTATTTATGCGTTTCATAATATGATTGAGAATTAAATTAAAATTCGTTTTTAAATTATTAGAATCTAACATTTACACCACCTGTAAATATCTTCAACTGAGGATAACCAGAAGTACCATTCGTATTACGTTCTTCTCTTTCTGGGTCAAAGCCTACATAGTCGGTGATAGTAAATAAGTTTGTTCCATTTACAAATACTCTTAGGTTATCTATAAATATATTTTGCAACATTGACTGAGGGAAGTTATAACCGATCTGTAAGTTTTTAAGTCTTAAATAACTCCTTTCTGTCATCCACCAAGAATGGTTCACATTGTTGTTAATCCCTGATTGACCTATCCTAATTTTAGGCAAGGTAGTACTTTGGTTTTCTGGTGTCCAACGATCCCTCCAAATGGTAGCCACACCACCACTATTGTTAAATGGAGCGTAGAACCTAGATGTTTCGAAAGTTTGGGCATCTCCTACACCTTGGAAAAGTGCAGCTATGTCAAAACCTTTAAAACTTGCTCTGGCATTGATACCATAAATCCAACTAGGGTTATCTTTTCCTAAAACAGTTCTATCAGCAATAGTTACTGTTCCATCTCCATTTATATCTCTATATCTTAAATCACCAGGAGTAGGTTGTCCAAATTGAGATTGGTCAGGTGCATTGTCAATTTCTTGTTGCGATTGAAATATGCCGATGGCTTCTAAACCAAAAAGTGCATTAATTGGTGAACCCCTTTGTATGATAAATGCTCCATCAATTACTCTATCTGCTTCACCTGCTAATAATGGGTCTATTTGTAGTACTTCACTTTCCACTTTAGTCACATTACCACCAATGGTAAATTCAAACTCTCCAATACTTTGTGTGTAATCTACAGACATTTCCCAACCTCTATTTCTTACTTGCGCAATATTTACAGTAGTTGGTGTTCTTACACCGGTAACGCCAGGGTTATTCTGGTTAAATAAAATATCGCTTGCTGTTCTTACAAAATAATCTGCTTCAACATTTAATGCTCCACCTAACATCGACATATCTAAACCAATATCAACTTGTTCTGTTGTTTCCCATTTAATATTAGGATTACCCAAGGTAGTTTGTGCAGCAGCACCTACTATAGTTCCGCCAAAGTTATAAGCTTGATCAAATGAGATGTTAGCAGCAAAAGGATAATCATTACCTCTGTTATCTGAACTCAACTCTCCAGCTCCTAAGTTTTGGTTACCCAATTGTCCCCAAGAAGCACGCACTTTCAAAAAGTCTATGGCACCTATGCCATCGAAGAAATCTTCTCTTGATATTACCCAACCGGCAGAAAGAGAAGGGAAAGTAGCCCAACGATTATTAGCACCAAACCTAGAGGAACCATCGCGTCTTACATTGAATTCAAATAGATATTTGCTATTAAAATTATAAGTAACCCTACCAAAGAAAGAACGCAAAGCCCATTCTGTAGCAAGTCCATTGTTGGTAGATGTCTCAGGGTTACCAGTACTTAAAGCAGGCAAAGAGTTACTTGGTATTTCTAATCTGGCTGCTTCAAAAAATGTTTGTTCTGAACTTTCTTGATTTGCTCCTATTAAAGCACTGAAATTATGTAGCCCGAAAGATTTTTCATAAGTAGCTTGTAACCATGAAGTCACATTTAATTGTTGTCTAGAAGTATTGGTAAGTTGTCTGTTTTCTAACCAAATCAAGCCTAAATCACCAGTTCTCCAATCAAATGTTTCAAATCTCCTGTTAAAAAACTGATCATTATCTTGTTGGTAATTAGCTGCAAAAGTAGCTTTCACTTTCAAGCCTTCTATAATTTCATATTCAGCATACATATTACCCAAGAATCTATTATCCTGTAATACCCTATTAAGTGCTTGTACTTCCGCTAAAACATTAGGAGTAGATAATTCTATTGCATCTAAAGTTCTATCTCTATCTGCCAATCTACCTTGGCTATCGAAAGCTGGGAAGTTTGGACCTAAACGGGTAGTTCTTGCAAGTACACCACCATCTTGTCCAATATTATCAAGATCCGATTCCTGACGGCTTAAATAAAAACTTGCACCTATATTTAATCCTTCCATTACCTCGGTATCCATATTTAAGCGCGCATTGTATCTTTCGGTACCTTCGGTAAACTCAACAATACCTTCTTGCTTTAAATAACCTAATGATAAGTTAAAGTTGGTTTTTTCACTACCACCTCTTACAGAAAAACTATGCTGTTGAATAGATGCATTTCTAAATACTTCATCAAACCAATTGGTATTAGGACCATTTGCAGTATATTCATTTACCACCTCATCAGGATATAATGGTTGGTTGCCAGAATTCATATCTGCTTCATTCCTTAGATTCATAAACTCACCTGAGTTCCAGATATAATCAGGAATATTGGCAGATTGGGTAAAACCTGTATAGCCATTGTAACTAAAGGTAGGTTTACTATTACGCGAACCCCTTTTTGTAGTAACCAATACTACACCATTTGCAGCCCTAGAACCATAAATAGCAGCTGATGCAGCGTCTTTCAATACAGTGATTGACTCAATGTCATTAGGATCTATATTGCCAAAAGGAGCTTCAATACCATCGACCAAGATTAGCGGATTGGCATCATTCAAAGTACCGATACCTCTAATTCTAATGGTTGCGCCATCTTGACCTGGTTCACCAGAATTTTGATTGATCCATACCCCACTTACTTGTCCTTGTAAACTTTGCGAAGCGTTGGTAATTGGACGCGCTTCGAGCGATTTGGCAGAAACCACACCAACAGAACCTGTTAGGTTTTCTTTTTTCTGAGAACCATAACCAATCACCACTATCTCTTCCATTGTTTGGGCATCTGTTTCCAGATTCACATCGATCACACTTCTACCTTGCACTGGTAGCTCAATTGATTGATACCCCACATAGGAAAAAACAAGTATTGCAGATTCATCAGGTACTTCTAGTGAATAAGATCCATCTACTTTTGTGATTGTTCCTGTTGTAGTTCCTTTTACTGTAATGGATGCCCCGGGGAGTTCTGTACCACTTTCAGCCTCCTTCACTGTTCCCGTAACAGTTTTTTGGGCAAAAGATTGAAAGTTAAAAAAGAGCATACAAAGAATGCTCACCAAAAAAATTGGTAGTTTTTTCATTTTCATATTTTGATGTTTAGGTTAGTTAAATTTCGGTTTACAATTCCGAATTGTTAATAAAAATATAATAATTTCGATAAATAATACTATTTACCTCATGTTATTTTCAATAATATATATTTTGTTCAAGTATTCATTAGAATATAGTAAACAATAACATAAAAAACTTTTAGAACCAATTATAGCGCTTGCGCATTCAATATATTTATTTTCTCATACTATTATACATATTTTTTTATTAGGAATCTCAAATTGAAAATGAAATACATCAACCTTGTAGTAATAACCACGCTATTTTTCTTCCTTACTAATTGCAATCCAAAACCGTCTACTAATGCACTTACTTTTAGAGAAGTTCCTGAAAGTATGTTGGAAAAAGACAGCACACTTCGGGCTAATACCGCATTAGAGGTTGCAGATGGTTTGAAAGTGAACTTATGGGCCTCAGATTCTTTGGCACCAGACCCTATAGCATTGGCAGTAGATAAACATGGCAATATTTATTTAACAAGAACCAACCGCCAAAAGAATTCTGAATTCGACATTAGGGGTTATCGCCATTGGGAAATCCCATCAATAGCTTTAACTTCTGTAGAAGACCGCAGGGCTTTTTTACGAGCAACTTTTGCACCTGAGAAAAGTGAAGAAAATGCTTGGTTGAAAGACTTAAATAATGACGGCTCTCACGATTGGAAAGATCTTGCTATTGAAAAAGATGAAATATGGCAACTTTCAGATGAAGATGGAGATGGCTACGCCAATGTAGCCACACGTATTTTAGAAGATTTTAACGAAGAAATTACCGATGTCGCTGGCGCACTTTTAGTCAGGGATGAAGATATTTTTCTAGGCATCGCTCCTGATATGTGGCGATTGAAAGACAATGATGGAGATGGAATAATAGATGATAAAAAATCTATTAGTAACGGCTATGCAGTACACATTGGTTTTAGTGGACATGGTATGTCTGGTGCTATTGAAGGACCCGATGGTAAAATCTATTGGGGCATTGGCGATATAGGTGCCAATATAACTGATCCTACGGGCAAGCAACATAAGTATCCTAACCAAGGGGTATTGGTTAGGGCCAACCCAGACGGAAGCGACTTTGAAGTTGTTGCTGCTGGATTGAGAAATACGCACGAATTTGTATTCGATAAATACGGTAACATTATTGGGGCTGACAATGATGGGGATCATCCTGGTGAGAGTGAAAGATTAGTACATATTATAGAAGGTTCCGATGCAGGTTGGAGAGCTAATTGGCAGTATGGCAAGTACAACGATCCTAAGAACAACGATTATAAGGTTTGGATGAAAGAAAATCTTTATAAACCCCGCTGGGAGGGTCAAGCAGCTTACATCATCCCACCAATCATGAATTTCCATAACGGCCCTACTGGCATGACTTACAATCCGGGGACAGCATTAGGTAAAAAGTGGAAAGACCATTTCTTTTTAGTTGAGTTTGTAGGAAACCCTAGTCGCTCCCCTATTTGGGCATTTACCTTAGAACCAAATGGAGCTTCCTTTAAATTAGAAAAAGAACAAGTGGCTTTGAAAGGCATTTTACCAACAGGCATTGAGTTTGGGCCTGATGGTGCTTTATATGCAGCAGATTGGATCAACGGATGGGGCACAAAAAATTACGGTAGGGTATGGAAATTAGATGTAGATGCAGCCAATAACGATTTAGAATCAGAAAGGGCTAAAACCAAAGATTTAATGTTGCTTGATTATAAAGATCAGGAAGACGGATATCTTTTGGAATTATTGGCCTATGAAGATATGCGTATAAGGCAAAAAGCACAATTTGAATTGGCGAAAAGAGGGGAAGATGGGAAAGAGGCTTTTCTAAAAGCAATCGAACAAAAAGGAAATCAACTTGCAAGGATACATGGTATTTGGGGCATTGGGCAATTAGCAGCTAATGATGTGAACCAAGCTAATTCTTTGCTTTCTTATATAGAAGATAATGATGCAGAAATTGTAGCACAAGTTACCAAAGTATTAGGCGATGTAAAATTCACTGATGCAGGAGATAAATTTGTTAGCTTATTACAACATGAAAATCCTAGGGTAAAACTGTATGCGGCACAAGCCATAGGAAGAATAGCTTATGAGCCAGCCATTGATGGACTACTCAAAATGCTTCAAACCAATAATGACGAAGATGTTTATTTAAGGCATGCTGCCGTATTGGCATTATCTCGCATTGGCAAAGTTGAACCTATAGCAGCCTTAGCAGAAAGTGATAACAGCGCTTTAAGGTTAGCTGCTGTTTTAGTGCTTAGAAGATTAGCCCATGAAAATGTGGCATTATTCCTAAATGATCCAGACGAGTACATAGTAGCTGAGGCAGCCAGGGCCATTAATGATGATTGGTCTATTAAACCAGCTTTGCCCGCATTAGCATCAACCTTAGCTGAAGAAAGGTTTACTTCTGAACCCTTATTAAGAAGGGCGATCAATGCTTGCTTACGTGTAGGGGGAGAAAAAGAAATAGATTTGCTACTGTCTTTTGCCATGCGAAATGGTGTAAATGATACCCTACGCGCTGAAGCACTAGCCACCTTAGGAACTTGGGCAAGTCCTTCAGTATTAGATAGGGTTGATGGGAGATTTAGAGGAGAAATAAAAAGGGAACCTGCTTTGGTATCTTCAAAAATAAACCAACAAATAGATAAACTTTTGGCGGAAAGAAGTCCTATTGTTTTGACCTCAACTGCCAATATGCTTAAAAACTTGGAAATAGAAGCACATAATGATAAACTGGCATCAATATATAAAAGCTCTGGATCACCAGCGGTAAAAGCTACCATTTTACCTGTGCTTACAGCACTCAACTACGACAAGCTCGAACCATTGATTCAAGCTGGTATGGCAGATAGCAATTCTAAAGTGAGAACGTCTGCTATTGCCCTCATTGACCAACTAGAAATTTCTAGGGAATCTTTAACTAACTTAATCGCTCCAATTTTCAATAAAGGTACTTTACAAGAAAAACAAAGTTTGCTGAATATTTTAGGAGAAATGCCTTTTGAAAAAACCGAACCTGTATTAATCGATCTTACAGAAAAATTGGTCAATAATGAGCTTTCTCAAGATATTATCTTAGATGTAAAAGAAGCGATTACTTCAACAGAATCTGCAAGCTTAAAGGCCAAATTAGCAGAGATGGATACAAATAATGAAATTTCTGTAGCTAATTTTAAAGAGACCTTATTTGGAGGAGATGTTGTGCAAGGAAGAAGGTATTTTTATAGAAGTACCGCAGGACAATGCACGCGTTGCCATGCTATAGGAGGCAATGGAGGTGAAGTAGGTCCCAATTTGGCGAACATAGCTAGTAAACTAAGCAGAGAAGAATTATTGGAAGCATTAATATTACCTAGTAATAGATTGGCACCCGGTTATGGTATGGTAAGTCTTACTTTAGATAATGGCCAAACTGTAAATGGTACATTAATGCATGAAGATGAAGAAAAGATTACGCTTAAAACCTCAGAAGTAGAACCCATGGAAGTTGAGTTGACTAGGGTGTCTAAAAGACAAAACATTCCATCTAGCATGCCCCCGATGGCAAATATTATGTCGCGAAGAGAAATCAGGAACGTTGTTGCCTTTCTCAGTTCTTTAAAAGAAGAAAGTTAATTCAGATTAAAAAACCTTAAAAAAGGACTTCCAATCTAATTGTGAAGTCCTTTTTTTATGAACCACAAATGCCACTCGAACCAAAATACTACCCAATATGTAAATTGACCTTATTTACTTAACAAATATGAAAATAATTATTATTTTTACTTTTGTTAAGTAAATAACTAACTGTAAACTTTCATTGCCCAAGGCAAAAAAAATAAAAAAGATATTTTATAAAGAACTGAAAATCAATTATTTAAAAATTACCCTTGGCCTCAAGTGGTAGCTTTTAGAAAAAACAATGCAAAATACACCACCAAAAAAAGCAATTAATTTTCTCCGTTGGTTTTGCCGAGAAGATTACCTCGACGAAATCGAAGGAGACTTAATTGAGATTTTTGAAATGCGATTTCAAGAAAATCCTAGTAAAGCAAATAGGTTTTTTTGGTGGCAAGTGATATTACATTTTAGACCAGACTATATGAAATCTTTTAAGACGAATCCTTTAATCCGTGGAGTTATGTTACAAAATTATTTGAAGATTGGATGGCGCAATCAGATTAGAAATAAAGGCTATTCTTTTATCAATATTTCAGGATTAGCCATAGGCATCTCATTGGCTATACTTGTGGGTATTTGGATCAATGACGAAGTTTCTTTCAATAAATACCATGACAATTACGATAACATTGCACAGGTTTTAAGAAGTCAAGCACGGAGTAATGGGGAAAAGTTTATAAGTACTTACCAACCCACCGCTTTAGGAGCATTATTAAAAGATAGGTACGATGCACAATTTAAGCATGTGGTTATGGTAAGAAGGACGGAAGAGCATATGTTAACCTTCAACACGAACAGTTTTGTTGAAAAAGGCAACTTTATGCAAGCAGATGCCCCAGAGATGCTTTCACTTGAGATAGTAGAAGGTGCAAAAGATGGCCTAAAAGATCTAAACTCAATCATGTTATCAGAGAGTTTAGCCATCAAAATATTTGGCAATAGCAATCCTATTAATAAAGAAATTTCTATAGATGGCAATGAAAGTATTAAAGTTACAAGCATTTACAAAGATATTCCTATCAACTCTGCCTTCCATGAAGCAGCTTATATAGCCCCTCTCGAACTATATTTTAAAGCCTACGGCGCTGAACCTATTACTTGGTCTAATTTTAATATGCAGGTGTATGTTCAGAAAAAACAAGACGTAGACTTTCAAGAAATATCGACACTGATAAAAGATGAATTAGCTGATAATAAAGAAATTGATGATGCCGAATTGAAACCTGCTTTGTTTTTGAATCCTATGAGCAAATGGCATCTCTATTCTGAGTTCAAGAATGGAGAAAAAGTAACGAGTACCGAATTAAAATTTATCTATTTATACAGTACAATTTGCTCATTTATTTTATTACTAGCTTGTATCAACTTTGTTAATTTAAGTACAGCACAATCTGAAAAAAGAGCCAAAGAAATTGGAATAAGAAAAAGTATAGGGTCTTTACGTGCTCAACTGATCAGTCAATTTTTAGTAGAGTCCATCATAGTAGCTCTTGCTGCCCTACTCCTTTCATTTGCTATTGTTTATTTTATACTCCCTTGGTTCAATGGGTTGGCAGGTAAAGAAATGGAATTCCCGATTTCTAATCCATGGTTTTGGGGCATTTCTTTTGGTTTTTCAATAATCACAGGCTTAATGGCTGGCAGCTACCCTGCCCTATTTTTATCAGGCTTTAATCCTATAAAATCATTGAAGGGTGCATTTAGTACAGGAAAGTCAGCAACAATCCCACGTAAAGTTTTAGTAGTATTTCAATTTACAGTATCTATTACTTTAATTATAAGTACACTTATTATTAACCAACAAGTTCAATTTGCAAAGAACCGGCCTTTGGGTTATGAAAAAGAAGGATTAATCATGATTCCAAAGCGGGTAGATGAATTGTATGGTAAGTATGACATCTTCAGGGAAGAACTAAAAAGTACAGGTGTAGTAGAAGAAATTGCAGAAGCGAGCTATCCACTTACGACTACCAATGGTCAGAACAGTGGATTTGATTGGCAAGGAAAAGATGCTGATTTTAACCCAATATTTAATACGGTTAGCATCAACCATGAATATGGCGATGTAGTGAGATGGGAGTTAAAAGAGGGCAGGAGTTTTTCTAGAGATTTAAAAACTGATGCGTTGAATGTGGTCATTACTGAGTCAGCCCAAAAACTCATGGGTTTGGCAAATCCAATTGGTAAAATCTTAAAGTCTAGCGATGAATACAATGGTAGTAATGAATTTACAATTATTGGTGTCGTAAAAGATATGGTAAAAGAAGACCCATTTCAAGAAACTATGCCAGCTATAATGTTCTTAAGGGAAAAGAACTTGCCCTGGATGTTTGTAAAGCTAAGTTCTGTCGATAATATGAGTACCGCTTTAGAAAAAATTGAAGCTGTGTTTAAAAAAGTAGCTCCCTCTGCCCCATTCGATTACAAATTTATGGATGAAGCTTTTGATACTAAGTTTAAAGCAGAGATACGTTTAGGAAAATTAGCTACCTTTTTTACCATTATTGCCATTTTTATAAGTTGCTTAGGGTTATTCGGACTCATAGCTTATATCGCTGAGAAGAAGACAAAAGAGATAGGTATCAGAAAAGTATTAGGTGCTTCAGTATTTCAAATGTGGCAGTTGCTTTCCAAAGACTTTATTGTATTGATTATTCTATCGTGTGCTATTGCCATTCCAGTTTCATATTATTTCATGAGTAAATGGCTGCTTCAATATGAATATCGAACGGGTATATCTTGGGATATTTTTTTAATGGCAGTTTTGGGCGGAATGCTCATAACCTTATTAACTATAAGTTTTAAAGCAATTAAAGCGGCGGTAGCCAATCCGACACAAAGTTTGCGATCTGAATAAAATGAAAATTGAACCACCAAAGCGCGCCATAAACTTTCTCCGTTGGTTTTGCCGAGAAGATTACCTCGATGAAATTGAAGGAGACTTGATAGAGATTTTTGAAATGCGCTTTCTGGAAAAACCTAGTAAAGCAAATAGATTTTTTTGGTGGCAAGTAATACTACATTTTAGGCCAGACTACTTCAAAAAAATACAAGTATTAATATTTATTTCTAACGCTGTTTCCATGTTCAAACATAACTTCGTAATCTCTTACCGTTCCATGCTTAGATATAAGCGAACATTTTTTATCAATATATTCGGCTTAACTACTGGTGTGGCGTGTACAATCCTTATTTTACTTTGGGTAAGAGATGAGATGAGTTTCGATAAATTCCATAAAAATGACAATCAACTTTACCAAGTATTACAAAATTTTTCTAACGCACAAGGAATTGTAACACTTGAATGGACGCCTGCTCCTTTAGCCAATACCTTGGTTTCTGAGTATCCAGAAGTTGAAAAAGCAGTTGAAGTATTTCCCGCAGGTGAGTACACCATCAACGGTATTTTGTCTTTGGAAGATGAATATTTAAAGGCAAAATCTAAGTTTATAGGTAGTGATTTCTTCGAAGTTTTTTCTTTCAAATTGTTAGAAGGAACAGCAACTATAGAACCCCAAAAAATATTAATTTCAGAAGAACTAGCCTTTAAGTTATTTAGAGAACCATCTGATGCAATTAATAAAACGGTAAAATGGTCTCAGGGAGGCTTTGAAGGAGATTATTTAATAAGTGGAATTTTTGAAAAAGTACCTTATAATTCTTCTTTGCAATTTGATGTTTTATTTAGTTTCGAGCTTTTTAAAAATAATAATCCAAGACTCCAAAGTTGGACATATAATGACCCAGCCACCTATGTTGTTTTAAATGAAAATGCTGATAAAAATAGCTTTGGAGAAAAAATTATTGACCTAACCCGTAAACATGATAAAAACGCAGAAGGAAACTTAATTCTAAGGAAGTATTCAAGTCAATATTTATTTAACCAATTCGAAAATGGTGTACAAGCTGGTGGAAGGATCAACTATGTTTATTTGTTTTCCATTATCGCCATTTTTATCACGCTGATTGCCTGTATCAATTTTATTAATCTGTATTCTAGTAGGGCTTCTAATAGATTTAAAGAAATTGGTGTTAAAAAATCCTTTGGTATCAGACGTTCTACTTTGGTAGTTCAGTTTTTATCTGAATCGTTGCTCTTGTCTTTTATTTCAGCCATTGTTGGTGTTATTTGTACTGCCCTTCTGCTCCCTGAGTTTAATTATATTACTGGTAAAAACATCAGTTTAACTTTTGATCTTGAAATATTATTTTACTTCTTAGCATTGGTAGTATTTAATGGAATTGTTGCTGGTATTTACCCTGCATTATACCTATCAAACTTAAATTCACTTCAAATCTTCAAGCAAAGTTTAGTACGTAAAAAATCGCCTTTGCTATTGAGAAAGGGGCTTGTCATATTTCAATTTACCATCTCTCTAGTGCTGATTATTGCTTCATTGGTAGTATTCTCACAATTGGAGTTTATTCAAACCAAAAACTTAGGCTATAACCAACAAAACATAGTAACAGTAAGCGCAGGTAACAAGGAAGGTAACGAGTTAACCTCATTTCTCACCGAGTTAGAAGCTAAACCTGGAGTCGTCAGTGTTACAGCAATGCAAGGAGATCTTTTCACAGGTAATCACAACAGAACTCGTGGACTCTCTTGGGATGGGAAAGATGAAAATGAGCAAATTTATTTCACAGACTTAAAGGTTGGTTATGACTTTGTAAAAACGCTTGACATTCAATTGATTGAGGGGAGAGAATTTTCCAAGGATTTCCAAAATGAAAAGGACAAAATGCTGATCAATGAATCTGCAGTCGAAATAATGGGGCTAGATAACCCAGTTGGTACAACAGTTAGATTAGCCGGTAGAAATGTTGAAATTATAGGGGTGTTAAAAGATTTCCATTACGAATCATTCTACCAAGAAGTAAAACCATGCTTGTTTCAATTGAATGAAAAACCCACACATATTCTAGTTAAAATTGCCGATAACAACCCCAAACAAACATTAGATTACATTCGCCAACTTGATAAAAAATACAATTACGGTGTGCCATTCGATTTTAATTTCTTAGAGCAAGCCTCTCAGGATTTGTACAAAGCGGAAATTAAGGTATCTGCACTTTCTAAGTATTTCACTGCCATCGCTATCATTATTTCATGTCTTGGCTTATTGGGACTCTCTACTTTTACCGCAGAACAAAGATCTAAAGAAATGGGAATTCGAAAAGTATTAGGGGCACCTATTTCTCACTTAGTTTATCAACTCTCTAAGGAGTTTGTATTACTTATTGTAATTGCTTTGGTCATTGGTTTCCCTATAGGTTATTTTATTTCAGAAAGTTGGTTAGAGAGTTTTGCCTATCGCGTTGAATTTACTGGCTGGTATTTAGCAATAGCCTGCACTGGTTTGTTATTAATTACTTGCTTGACCATTAGTTTTCAAACTTTAAAAGTAGCATTTGCTAATCCCGTCAAAACCCTTCGGTCAGAATAATGAATAAACCAAATCCACCAAAGCGTGCCCTCAACTTTCTCCGATGGTTTTGCCGAGAAGATTACCTCGACGAAATCGAAGGGGACTTAATTGAACTTTTCGAGATGAATATCTCGAAATCTTCTACAAAAGCAAAACAGGCTTTTTGGTGGCAGGTGATTTTACACTTTAGACCCAATTATATCAAGACATTCAAAACTAATCCTTTAATGCATCAAAGTATGTTACAGAATTATTTCAAAATTGCATGGCGTAATACACTTAGGCATAAACTATATTCCTCTATCAATCTTCTTGGGCTTTCTGTCGGAATGACTTGCTTCATTTTAATTGCTTTGTATATCCAATTTGAACTGAGTTATGATATGCATCATGAGAAAGCTGGCCAAATTTATCGGATGTACCAACGGCAAAAAGGAAATACTTTTCAGGGAACAGATCTGTTTGCAGTTACTCAGGAGCCCTTAGCTAACAAACTGGAAGAAAATTTTCCAGAAGTGCAAACTGCAGCAACAACCGCTACAAGGTATAATCTCTTATCCTATAAAGATAAGGCCTTATCTCACAGAGCTTTGTATGCAGATGAAAATATCTTCGACATATTTACCATTCCTATTACGGTTGGTCAGGGCAAAGCTTCCCTAAAAGATCCAAATTCTATATTACTAAGCGAATCGTTAGCAATTAAATACTTTGGTTATGAATCGCCTTTAGGAAAAGATTTAGTCTTAAGCAATAAGCAAACTTTAACGGTGAGAGGTGTTTTTGAGGATGTACCCCAAAATCAACACCTGCAATTCCAGTTTATTGTTCCACTGGAAATTTATGAGAATTACGAGAATGATAAAGGAAGATGGGACAGTAATAATTACTATACATATGTACTCTTAAATGAAGGGGTAAATCTCGAAACGTTGAAAGGAAAGTTTAGTGTTTTCGACCAATATGTAATACCTGCCTATAAGAATACATCATTTAATTTAAATTATTTATTACAGCCTATTGAAGAAATACATTTTGCCAACAATATCAACTTCAATCCACAGACAGCGAATGATATACGATATATTTATTTACTCGCATCAATCGCATTCATTATTCTTTTACTGGCTGCCATTAATTACATGAATTTAGCAACAGCACGTTCAGTAAAACGCTCTAAAGAAGTTGGGGTACGAAAGGTAATGGGTGCAAGAAAAACACAGGTAATCTTTCAATTGCTTTGCGAATCTTTTCTATTAACCAGTATAAGCTTTATCATCGCAATGGCATTAGCTTATACACTTCTGCCACTCTTTGCAAACTTTATGGAACAGCCTATACCTTTTGACCTTTTAGGCAGTAAATGGCTACTTCTGGCTATGCTCGCACTTGCATTACTAATCGGGGGGTTTTCAGGGATTTATCCAGCATTTTTCCTGTCTAATGTTTCTCCTATTAAGGCGCTAAAAGGAAATTTTCTAAAGAAATTCACGAAAGGAACGACTTTAAGGAATGTATTGATGGTTGGGCAGTTTACTGCAGCAATTATCCTAGCGGTAAGTAGTGTAGTCGTATACCAGCAACTCGAATATATTCAAAATAAAAAGTTGGGGGTCAATTTAGAGCAAATTATATATGTGCCATTTTGGTTCGAGGAAATAGATAATAATTCAGAAGTGGTCCGCCATGAACTGTTGACCCATCCAAAAATTAAAAAAGTATCTAAATCTACCGTATTACCTTTGAATAGTATTAATCAAGGTATAGTTAAAAGATGGGAAGGTAACAGTGGACAAGAGGAATTTTCTTGTTACCGGAATTTTATAGATTATGACTTTCTTGATTTGTATGAAATAGAACTAGTGGCAGGTCGTAATTTTTCCATTGAGTTTGGTACAGATTCAACGGATAGTTATATTTTGAACGAGTCTGCTGCAAAGGCAGCCGGTTGGACGCCAACTTCAGCTATTGGAAAAGGTTATAGAAGAGGAAAGGTCATTGGTGTGGTAAAAGATTTTCATTATCAGCCTTTGAATATGAAAATTGAACCCTTACAAATGGTTCTTCGGACAGACGCTAACAATTACAACAGCTTCGGAAATATTGCCATGAAAGTTTATATGGATGATTTAGACAACACATTGAATCATATCCGCCAGACATTTAAAAGTGTAGCACCAAGTATTCCTTTTCAATACCACTTTCTAGATGACTCATATGATCAACTTTATAAATCGGAACAACGGCTTGGACAAGTGTTTACCATATTCACCATTTTGGCAATTCTCATTGCCTGCATAGGACTGTTTGGCTTGGTTTCTTATAGTGTTGTACAACGGACAAAAGAAATTGGCATTCGGAAAGTATTGGGAGCCTCAGTTATTAAAATCATAAAATTACTATCAAAAGATTTCCTGAAACCAGTAATTATTGCTTTTGCACTTGCCTTTCCTATTGCCTGGTATGCAATGCAGCAATGGCTCAATGATTTTGCCTATCGGGTAAGTTTGCCCTGGTGGGTTTTTGTATTTGTAGCTTTTATGGCTATTGGTATTTCTATAGTAACAGTAAGCTTTCAGAGTATAAAAGCCGCTTTGGCAAACCCAGTAGATTCACTACGCAATGAATAAACCAAAACCACCAAAGCGTGCTCTCAAATTTCTCCGATGGTTTTGCCGAGAAGATTATCTCGACGAAATAGAAGGAGACTTGATTGAGCTTTTCGAGTTGAATATCTCGAAATCTTCTACAAAAGCAAAGCAGGCTTTTTGGTCGCAAGTAATTTTACACTTTAGACCAGATTATATTAAATCTTTCAAAACTAATCTAATTCATCAAAGTATGTTTCAAAACAATTTTAAAATCGCTTGGCGACATATTTTTAAGAAAAAACTCTATTCCTTTATCAACATAACAGGTTTGGGAGTAGGTATGGCAAGCTGCATGCTTATTTTGTTGTTTGTGAATTACGAATTATCCTACGACCAATACCATACAAACATAGATGGTATTTACCGTGTACTACATGGCTATCAACCTATAAAAGATAAAAATATCCCGTTAAAACCAGAGGAGTTTCAAGTATGGGGCAATGCCCCTGTAGCCGATGCAATGAAAAAGGATTTCCCAGAAATCAAAAGTACATTTAGGTTTACTAGTCCAACTAATTACCTCATGCAATATGGGGAAAAGATCTTTCAAGAAGACAACATCGTTTATGCAGACTCCAATGCCTTTGATATGTTTTCTTGGAGAATGCTAGATGGGAATCCTAAAACTGCACTTAATAATCCAAGTTCAATTGTACTCACAGAAAAATTAGCTCAAAAATTCTTTGGAAATGAAAATCCTGTAGGAAAAACCTTAATAATGGATGGTGATCGTACTTATCAGGTAACAGGTTTGATGGAAAATGTACCTACCAACTCACATTTCTCTTTCGATGCCTTAGTCTCCATGTCAACTTTTAAAGGTTATAGACCCCAAATTTTTGAAATGTGGGGCTATGTTGATTTTTATACTTATTTCACTTTAAATGACAATGCATCCATTGAAAGTTTAAAAAGTAAAGCTGCTGGTTTTGCCCAACGTTATACCAGTGATTGGGAAAATTCAATATATCATATTTCATTTGAACCCTTGCAAGGAGCCTACCTACACTCAGTTGCTGCTAGGCAGCCTGGAGAGACAGGGAGTTTAACCAATATATACATATTCATCTCAGTAGCTGTTTTTATTTTACTAATTGCTTGCATCAACTTTGTCAATCTCTCAACTTCACTTTCTATAGAAAGAGCTAAAGAAGTTGGTATACGAAAGGTAGTTGGGGCAAGAAAATTCTCTTTAGTAGCCCAATTCCTTACAGAATTTGTATTGTTGTCTTTATTTGCATTAAGCTTGGCAGTCTGTTTAGTTATCTTTTGTTCCCCTATACTCCAAGAGATATCTGGAAAACCTATTCAATATCAAGATTTATTAAGCTGGCAATATTCCCCAATTTTATTAGGAATGGTCATCGTAATTGGAATGTTGGCAGGTACTTACCCTGCGTTTTTACTTTCTCAATTTCAGCCTTCAAAAGTATTAAAGGGTGTTTTTAAAACTTCTAGTTCAGGAGTAGCACTGCGAAAGGGATTGGTCATTTTCCAGTTTAGCTTGTCTATTTCACTCATGGTAGGTACGGCTATCGTATTTTCTCAACTTAAATATCTAGAAAACCATGAATTAGGATTTGAAGAGGAACAAATGGTTATAGTAGATTTTGGTTGGGATGGCGAAGTACAACGCCGAAGAAAAGCAATTCAGCAAACTATTCTAAATCATCCTAATGTATTGTCAATTGCGGCTTCAAGGGCAGTACCTGGTGATTTTCTACCCAATGCTGGAACTACAATAGAAAACCCAGAAGGCGATATGCAAGGAAACAGCCCTTTTATTTATGAAATTGATGATGACTTCCTTCAGAATTATAAAATGGAAATGGCAGCGGGCAGACCTTTTTCGAAGGACTTTCCCTTAGATACATTAAATGCATTAATTGTAAATGAAAAAGCTGCAAAAAAATGGGGGTATGATAACCCCGAAGAAATGATAGGGAAGAAATTTGACCAGTGGGGAAAACAAGGAACCGTTATCGGGGTAGTCAAAGATTTTAATTTTCAATCATTAAAAGTAAATGTAGAACCGCTTAGCCTGCGCTATGAACCACGTAGCTTGCGAAAATTTTCTATCCGAGTAAAACCGACAAATATTTCGGAGACAATGGCCGATTTAGAAAAAATATGGTTAGAGCTTGTACCGCATAGACCTTTCTTATTCAAGTTTTTAAATCAAAGTTTCAACGAGCATTATAACTCAGATACTCGCTTTGGGCAAATATTTGGTGTTTTTGCAGGTATCGCCATTGTAATAGCTTGCTTGGGATTGTTCGGTTTAACTGCATATACCACTAACCAACGCACCAAAGAAATCGGAATTCGAAAAGTGCTAGGTGCTTCAGTAACCAGTATTGTTACCATGCTTTCCACTGGTTTTTTAAAGCTTTTTGCTGTTTCCTTAATTATTGCGGTACCTGCTTCATGGTATGTAATGACTCAATGGCTTTCAGGCTTTGCTTATCAAACCAGTATGAATCTGTGGGTTTTTGTTGTGGCAGGAGGTATTGCGTTATGCATTGCCCTACTTACCATTAGTTGGCAATCACTTAAAGCTGCTTTTTCAAAACCAGTAGATAGTTTAAGATCTGAATAATAACATGATGCAACCACCAAAAAGAGCACTTAATTTCCTACGATGGTTTTGCCGAGAAGAGTACCTCGACGAAATTGAAGGGGATTTGATTGAGCTTTTCGAAAAAAATCAAACCGAATCGCTTAATAAAGCAAAACTTACTTTTTGGTGGCAAGTGCTTTTACATTTTCGGCCAGCCTATATCAAATCTATCAATATTGCTCATTTATTAATTTCTCCTGATATGCTTCAAATTAATTTTAAAATTGCCTGGCGACATTTACAAAAGAAAAAGCTTTATGCCTTCATCAATATATTTGGTTTAGGAATAGGTATGGCTTGTTGTATTGTAATATTATTATATGTAAAGTTTGAACTTTCACATGATAAATTCCACAAAAACCATCATAAAACTTATCGCATTACAACTACAATTCAGGAGGCTGGTAGTTTAGTGAAAACAGCGCTGAACTATGCTCCTATGGCAGATATCTTAAATTCATTTTTGCCAGAGACAGAAAGTGTCATTCGCATTTTTCCTTATCCAGTTTATGTTTCAACTGAAGGTGAAGAAAAAATTAAAGAAGAAAAATTCTATTTTGCCGACTCTAGTTTTTTCCAAACTTTTAACTTCCCTTCAGTAAACCTATCTGTCCAAAAAGCTTTAGAGGCACCATACTCCATTGTTTTGACCGAAGAAAAGGCATTAAAATATTTTGGTAAAACCGACATTATTGGTCAAAGTATAAAAATTGAGAATGATCGAAAATCCTTCGATTTTACAGTTACAGGAGTTATTCAAGATTTACCAGAAAATACTCATTTCGATTTTGAAATTTTAGGCTCCTTTGCAACACTTGAAGATATGATGCCATGGTATAAGAATTGGCATCACCCTCCCATGTACATTTATATGGAAACTAAAACTCCAATTGATGAAAAAGTATTAGAAGAAAAGATAGCAAAAGTAGCCTCATTACACCAGCCAGATTATGTTAAAGAAGAAAATAGGGCTTATCAAGCCCAAGCTCTTACCAGCATTCATTTACATTCTAATTTACAAGATGAATGGAAACCAACTTTAAGTTATCAATATATTCAACTTTTTGTACTTGTCGCCTTTTTCATTCTTCTTATCGCATGTTTGAACTATATCAACTTGGCAACCACCCAAACTTTCAATAGAGCAAAAGAAGTTGGGGTAAGAAAAGTAATGGGTAGTAAATTCAACCAATTGGTCAAGCAATTTTTAATCGAGTCATTTTTAATTGTATTCTTTGCCAGTATTATTTCTTTATTGCTCACATACTTCTCTTTAGAATACTTTGTAAATAGATTTATAGAAAGAAGTCTAACACTAGAAGTATTATTGGAAGATTATAATTGGTTGATTTTTTTGAGCGCGATACTAGTTGTAAGTCTAGTGAGCGGCTTGTACCCAGCTTTCCGCTTATCTCATTTACAGCCTGCCCTCACGGTTAAAGGTAAAAGCAATCATAATCCTAACAGTTTCTTTTCTTTGCGTAGGGGCTTGGTATCATTTCAGTTTATAATTTCTGCATTCTTAATCGCAGCTACCTTACTGATCTACAATCAATTCCAGTTTATTCAAAATTCTAATTTAGGTTTTAACAAAGAAGCGGTAATCTCCTTGCGTATGGTAGATAAGTTTGCCTCAAGGAATTATATGGCACTAAAAGAAGCATTGGAAAGCTACCCTCAAATTGAATCTGTTGCCATTTCTGCTTCTGTACCGGGGAAATCTGAGTTTCACGCATTTGAAGTTTTTCCAAAAGAAGGTACTTGGAAAGAAAAAGGAATCTCTATGAAATCTTTAGGAGTAGATGAAGATTTTGTTGAAACATTCGATATTAAAGTATTAGAAGGAAGGGATTTTTCTAAAGAGATAAGCACTGATGAGCAAAGTGCTTTTCTATTAAATTCAAAGGCGGTACAAGTTCTTGGATGGGAAAATGCTATTGGACAAGAAATAATCTTTACTTATTATGCCAATGGAGAAGTAAAAAAGAAAGGCCAAGTAATTGGGGTCATTGATTTTCATTACCAATCATTACACCAAGAAATTGAACCATTAGTATTATACGTTAATAAACATCCTCATTATGTAGATTATTTATCAGTTAAAATAAATGCCCAAAATATTGCTGAATCGGTTGATATTCTAGAAAAAACTTGGTCAACATTTCATCCTGATAAGCCTATGGATTATTTCTTTTTAGACGATGAAATTAATGCCATGTACAAATCAGAAATGATGATTACCAAAATATTTATAATTTTTGCGACATTGTCTATTTTCATCGCTTGTCTGGGAATTTTCGGTTTGTCTGCTTACAGTGTGCTGCAACGAAGCAAAGAGATAAGTATTCGCAAAGTATTTGGGGCTAGTAATCTTCAAGTCTTTCAAATACTGAGCAAAGAGTATTTTATAATTATCCTTCTAGCAAATTTATTGGTAATACCTATTATCATCATTTTCGGAAATAAATGGCTAGAAAATTTTGCCTACCACACCAATATTAGTACAGATATTTTCATTGTTTCTTGTATGCTCAGCTTGTTGGTAGGTTTTGTCACCATTAGTTACCAAACTATTAAAGCAGTATTATTGAATCCCTCTAAAAAGTTGAGGTCTGAATGATGATTTACAAGTAGCCCTCGAATTTCATTCCACGAACTAATTCAAGGGCTACAAAATGTCATCATGAAATTGCTAATACTCCTCCAAAATAATCTCCATTAACTTTTCGGCGGATATTTTTCCTTTTTCTTTGATGAAATCTCGAGGGGTTTTATCCCCTATCTCAAAAACTAAGGCTTCTGCCTTAAACTCCACATAGAAAAAATTGCGGGAAACGAAAGTAGGTTCCAACTTATCGGTGGGTTTAATGGTAGATTTAGAACCAGGTAATTCTGCTTCTGTGGCAGCTAACCACTTATTGGTAAAACCTGTGAGGTTACTTTCAATTGAATCTGGTAACGTATAGTAAATATCATCCCAAGTAGAGTGGAAATCAATAGCGAAATAAAATTGACCGCCTTGTGCTGCTTTTTCCCGCATAAAATCCCGAACTGCAGAAGTCTCTGGTTGGTTGAAATCTTGCCAATCTCTGTTCAAATCTATGCCTCCTTTATTATGTCGCCAATGCCCATCATCTACCCCATCAGGATTCATTAGAGGCACTACGTAGAAATCGTATTGTTTCCTGAATTTTTTAGCCAATTTGGTATCGGCAATTACAGTTTCTACAAAAGCTTTCATCGACAAATAGCCCGTTACTTCTGGCGGGTGTTGCCTTGAAATAACCATGATCATTTTCTTATCTTTCCCAGCACCAATATGCATGGCTTTTATAGGTTTGCCTAGCCTGCTTTTGCCAATCTCACTGATGGATATAAAATCCTTTTCAGCTTGCTCGTCCATCCAACCGAAAACATGTTTTGAGGTTTGCAACTCTTGAGCAGCTACCCAAAGTGTATCTGGTCCAATAGATAGATTAAGCACTGCCGCATCAGATTGTGAGTTCCCACCAAATTGCGCATCACCTTTGTTAATTTCAAAGTATTTAGTAGAGTCTATCAAATTCCACTGTAAACCATCTGAACTGATTTTTGGATAGTAGCGGTGTTGGGCATTTTGATAGGTCAGTTTCAAGGTGATATCTTTTTGTGTATTACTCCAGACTTTAAAAGCATACCAAGCACTGTGGTTTATCGGCTCATTTTCTGCGATAATAAGCGCCGCCAAAGTATCATTTTCTGCAGGAACAATACCGTTTAATCTTCCACCTTGAAAGTTGTTGGAGAAATAAACATCATTTGGCAATTCAAATACTCCTTTCCATTGGGGAATAGTCGGTTTGGATTTGGTGTTTGGTCTTACAGAAATAGGAGCTTGCCCTTGGTAGCGAGCTTGCTGGGCAAAAGTGAATGTAGAAATGCTCAAAAAGCATAGTAAAATGTAAAGTATTCGCATAGTTTCGGGGTTAAATTTGGGCTAAAATAAAGAAACTATGAACTAATTACTAACAGATTACTTCGGCATTGCATGCATTGTAATAACGTTACTCCGAGCATAGCGAAGTAGTCTGTCTGCTAATAGGTAACAGATTGCTTCGGCATTGCATGCCTCGCAATGACGGGGGTAAACTCCGTTATACACACAACCAAAAAAATGATAATGGAAAAAGGTGGTGCGATTTACATTATAACTAATAAGAACAAAACAACACTTTATGTTGGAGTTACCTCTGACCTTTACAGGAGAATAAGAGAACATCAAACAAAGAAGTATCCTAAGAGCTTTAGTGCAAGGTATAATCTTTCACTCTTGATGTATTACGAGACTTTTCATTCTATTGAAGAAGCTATTCTACGTGAAAAGCAATTAAAAACAGGTTCAAGAAAGAAAAAGGAAGCATTAATCAATAGCATTAATCCAAATTGGGAAGATCTGACTTACAAGATTGCTAAGTGGTAAAGCAGCATTCTTTTTTCCCGTTACTGCCTGTGTAACGAAGCAGTCTGCCGACTATTCGCCAGTAGCCAACAGATTGGTTCACTCCTACCAACAAGCCTACCCTTTAGTTCATAATGACAGGCAGTATAAGTAATTACCTGAATCAGCAAAAAATTAATTATTTTAATAGCTTAGGATAATCATACTTTTAACTGAAACACAAAGCCATGAACTACCAAAGAAGGAAAGTGATTAAAAGAATGGCTGCGCTGCCTTTTTTTGTTATCGGTGGAATAAATAATGGGGTATTACCCAAAAAACATCGCATTAGTTATAGTGTAAATGCTTATTCTTTTAATAGTGAGCTACGAGCAGGTAAGATGACACTTTTCGATATGATGGAATTTGCTGCCGAGATTGGTTTGAATGCTGTTGATTTGACTGGATACTACTTTCCTGACTATCCTGAAGTGCCAAGCGATGCATATTTATTTAAACTCAAAAGAAAAGCACTTGAGCTTGGACTGGATATTAGCTGGACAGGTGTAAGAAATAATTTTGCTGTAACTGATGCTGATTCACGCCAAAAAGATATACAATTAATTACCAATTGGCTAACTATTTCCGCCAAACTAGGATCTCCATTTATGCGGATTTTTGCAGGTAAAGGCAGTTATGGTCAGCACACTAAAGATGAAGTAAAAGCTTGGATGGTAAATGATCTAAAAACATGTGCTGCCATAGCCGAAAAACAAGGAGTATTACTTGGTTTACAACACCATAACGATTTTTTATACACCAGTGATGAAGTAATTGACTTACTCGAAAGCGTTGATTCTACTTGGTTAGGGCTTAATTTAGACATTGGCAGTTTACACGGAAATACCTATGCAGAAATAGAAAAACTCGCGCCTTACGCAGATTATTGGTTCATCAAAGAATATGTTTATCCCGATGGTATAAAAACGAAGGTAGACATGGATAAAATCGCCAAGATTATTTCGAATACAGGCTACAAGGGCTATATTTCTTTTGAGAGTCTTTCTGATGGAAAACCTAAAGAATTAGTAGCGCAAATGTTCAATGATTTTAAAGTGGCATTTGAGAGATTATAAATCAAAAAAGAAGGGATCCTAAAGAGAATCCCCACTTTTTTTGAAAGTTTAAATCAATAACCAGGGTTTTGAGGCAGCAAGTTTACATTTCTATCCAACTCGTCTTGTGGTAGTGGGAAATAGTAATCTCGACTTGCATCAAAACTTTCATGCAACTCTAAAGAATTTGCTCCTTTAAACACTTCATCACCAATGTTCCATCTTTTAATGTCGTACCAACGTTTGTATTCAAAAGCTAATTCTAATCTGCGCTCCTCCCTAATCACTTCGGTCATATCTTCACCTCCTGTTAAATCAGCTGGGAAATCAGTTAATGTACCCGCCCAATTACGTGCACGAGTCCTGATTTGATTAACATAATCCATTACTTCAGTATCCCTTCCTCCAATATTATTGGCAGCTTCTGCAGCTATTAATAAAACTTCGGCATAACGCATGGCAGAATAATTATTATCAGATTGACCACAATCACCTCTAGAATCACCACAAACTGCCCAATATTTACCAATGTGCGGCCTAGGAGAACCGTGATTTGGCGCAAATTGGTCATAGCCAACTAATACATCATCTATAAAAGCAGAATCAATAAAACTTACTTCTTTTCTATAATCTCTGTCATCCCAAGTTTCAAACACATTAAAGTTAGGAACAGCCACACTCCAACCTGAATTGGTATCATTCAATCTAACACTTCTTATCCCAGTTATTGGTCCCATCCAATCAGTTTGTTGATTATCTGATCCTGTAATATTACCAAGGAAGTCTACTATAAACACATGTTCCGACAAACCATCTGCCATGGCACCATTAAATAATTCAGCAAAATCATCCATCAAGGCATAACCAAATAAGTCTTTATTATCTATCACAAATTTAGCTTCGTCATATGCTTCCTGGTTATTGCCCAAAGTTAAATGTACAGAGGCAAGATAAGCCGCCGCAGTTCCTCTTGTCGGTCTAGATCGTAAACCTCCATATGTATCAGGTAAATTAGCTTTGGCAAATTCTAAATCTGCTATGATACTTTGATATACTTCTGCCTCTGAAGTCTTGGAGATTTCTTTGATTTCTTCAGGGTTATTGATGAAGAAATCTATATAAGGTAAATCGCCAAAAATGCGAACCAAGTGATAATAAGCAAATGCCCTTAAAAACCTTGCTTCACCTTCCAATGCATCAACTGCACTACTTTCGCCACTGCTTCTTACAATTTCTGCACCTGCAATACCTGCATTAGCAGCTCCAATAATTTTATAAGCCCTTGGCCAAAAAGCTGTAACCATTCCATTATTAGAGTCCATATTAAAATCATTGACCTGTTGTCTCCTTCCTGGCGTATTACGGTCACCTATATCTGCCATATCACCTCTTAGTAAAAGACTTAATACTAATTTTCTTCCATAAAACTGCTCATTAGCAATGTGTGCATAAGCTCCTAACACGGCAGTTTCTACATCGGCACTAGTTTTAAAAAAAGCTTCTGGTGCAAGCAAGCCAACTGGTTCTTCTTCTAAGTCAGTACAAGCAAATATGCCCAACATTAGAGCGGTAATGAATATATATAGTTGATTTTTCATTTTAATATCTTTTTAATTAGGGTGTATTTTAAAATCCTAAATTCAAACCAAAAGTGTACGATTTAGCATTGGGGTAACTGGCATAATCTAATCCGAGATTTCGGTTGCCATTAGTTGAGCCACTAGTTCGGTAGTTTACTTCCGGGTCATAACCATCATAGTCTGTAATTGTAAGGATGTTTTGAGCACTCACATACAATCGTAGCTTACGAACACCAAATTTTTCTAGCATTACTGAAGGAAAGTTATAACCCAATGCTAAGTTCTTGAGTCTTACAAATGACCCATCTCGTACCCAACGAGTTGAAGCCCTTCTGCTTCTACCACCTGAAGCAGCTGGTACATCTGTATTGGTATTTTGTGGTGTCCACCTATTTAGTGCTGCTGTAGTAGCATTGTTCCTACCCGCTAATAAATCGAGTTCTAATAAGGTATAACTGAAAATATCATTGCCTTGGCTAGCTTGGAAAAATACATTTAGGTCAAATCCTTTCCAGCTAAAATCGTTATTCAAGCCCCAAATAAAATCAGGATTAGGATCTCCAATAATAGTCCTGTCTTGGCTATCCAATACACCATCATTATTTATGTCTTGGAATTTTTCTCCACCTGCTTCAGTTTCAAAACCACCACCTTCTAAAAATTCATCTCCTTCTTGATAGACACCATCGTATATCCATCCAAAAAATGTCCCTACTGGTTCACCCTCTCTTAATAACTGGGTATCTCCCAAACCTACCATGTGACCAGGACCTGACCTATACGGAATCTCTAATCCATCGGGTAAAGACAATATTTGATTCCTGTTTATAGAGAGATTAAAATCGGTACTCCATTGGAATTCACCTACTAAATTTCTAGAACTCAATGTAAATTCAAAGCCTTTGTTTTCCACAGAGCCAATGTTTTTCAATTGGTTTGAATAACCAGAATATTCAGGTAATGGCACACTAAATAATAAATCTGTAGTCTCCATTCTGTAATAATCCATTACAACATTTAGTCTGCCATTGAGAAAACCTATATCAAGTCCTACATCAAACTGCGCTGTAGTTTCCCAAGTAAGTTCGTCGTTAGCGACTGCTGTTGGAGCAACAGCATTTACGGGCACACCATTTTGTACAGTTAGCACAGAACCTAAAGAAGCCAATGTTTGGAAAGGTCCAATAGCCCTGTTTCCTGTTAAACCATAACTTACACGCCATTTCATATCACTTATGGCATCAATACCCTGCATGAAACCCTCTTCCTTCATATTCCAAGCAAAAGCACCAGATGGGAAAAAGGCCCATTTATTCCCTTCACTAAATACCGATGAACCATCGTATCGGGCATTTAAAGTCAGTAAATATTTGCCTTTAAAAGAATAATTAGCCCTGCCATACCAAGAGGAAAGTTCCCATTCTGTTAATCGAGAATTTGGGCTTTGCCATACTGAAGAAGTTCCCAATCCCCAGTAAATACCAGCATCTGTAGGGAAGCTTTGCCCTCTCCCACCCCAACTTTCATTTCTTGAATGTTGATAGGAATAACCTGCCATTACAGTGATGTCATGGTCACCAAGATTTTTGGAATAAGTGAGGTAATTTTCATTTAAAAGTAATGAACCTTTAGTTCCATCTAACCTAGCATCACCGCCTACACCCATACCTCCTTGTAAAACAGTTGGATTGTACTGTCCACGCCTTCCATTATCTGCACTGGCACCCAAAGTAATCCTAAAAGTGAGGTCATCAAATATGCTATATTCTCCATATAAATTTCCTTGAAATCTATCTACTAAATTTTCATTTACAAACTCTGTGGCAATTGCTACAGGGTTATCATGTGGATCACTCAATCTTGCCAATGTATACACTCCATTGGCATCTCTAATACCTTGATCTGGTTCAAATTTAAAAGCCGAAGCAATAACGCCTGAATTATTTGCCCCACCAGATCCTTCTTGTGTCCTTACTCCTTCTTGATCAGTTCGACGCGCAAAAAGATTTAAACCGAATTTAAACTTTTCAGTAGCAGTAATATCAATATTACTAGTCACTGAAAAACGTTTATAATCAGAATTTAAGACAATGCCTTTTTGGTCATAATAAGTACCAGAAATATAATAACTCACATTATCAGTTCCACCCGAGATACCCAATTGGTAGTTTTTAATATTACCTGTTTGGAAAATTTCATCTTGCCAATCTGTATTACCATTCAGACCTGTAAAATCTGGGTTAGCATCTAACATGTAATCCTGGAATTGAGAAGCATTGAGCAAATCCAATCGATTGATTTCGTTTTGTAATGAATATGATACATTTAAATCTATGTTGGTCTTTCCTTTAGTACCTCGTTTGGTGGTGACCATAATTACTCCATTAGCACCTCTAGAGCCATAAATTGCCGTGGCAGAGGCATCTTTTAATATCTCTATAGAAGCAATATCTTCTGGAGGAGGTAAAGCAGCACCTACAAAACCGTCAACCACAAAAATAGGATCACTACTTGCGTTAATAGAAGTTCCTCCTCTGATCCTTACTTTATAAGATGAACCAGGCTCTCCATTATTCGCGGTAATTTGTACACCTGCCGCCCTACCTTGCAAGGCTTGCACTGTACCTAAGGCTGGATATGCAGTCAACTCTTCGGATTTTACGGAAGACACTGATCCAGTAATATCACTTTTATTTACTGTACCGTATCCTACAACTAATACTTCTTCTAATTGTGAAACATCTTCTTCTAGACTTACATTAATGGTAGACTGATTACCCACAGGAAATTCAGCCGTTAAATATCCTATATAACTGAATTGAAGTACATCGTTTGGTGAAGCTTGTAGGTTATATGCCCCATCTATATCAGTTGTAGTACCATTAGAAGTACCTTTAATTAATATACTAACTCCAGGTAGTGGTTCTCCAGAACCGCCTTCAGTAACCACACCAGATACAGTTACTTGCTCTTCATTTTCTGTTATTACTTCTTCGATGGGTGGGGAAAACACCAATTTTTTCTTCACTACAATATTATTGTTAATGCGTTTAAATCTGAGATTGGTATTTTTAGAGACTGCAGTCAGAATTTTTCCCACAGAGGCCTTCCCTTCTTCTAAAAGGATAGATTTGTTGTTTGATAGAATTTTGGTTTCATATGAAAAGTAAAATTCTGTGTCTTCTTCTATCGTTTCAATGAGTTGTGCCAATGAGTTATTACCCTTCTTAATATCAACTTCAATGTCGTAAATACTCTTCTGGGCACTACTATTTCCAGCAAACAACAGGCTGCCTAACAACGCCTGTAGAAAAATACCTATGGAAAAATACTTTGCCATTACGATAATTTGTCGTATTATTTTCAATTTCATATTTTTATATGTTAAGTGAATTAATTTTTACTTCACCATTTCTTATTCACGTCTACCGACCAAAGTTTTTGTGAAAAGAAATGACATTGACATCTTAGCTGAAGGGATTTATTTTCCTTCAGCTTTTTCTATCCTGTATCATGGTAAAAGGGACATTTTTTCATTTACTTTCGATTTAGATTATTTAATAATTACTTTTTTCTCTTCTTTCTTTATTTCAAAATCAAAGCCTTTCGTTTCACCAATAATCATAAGCACCTCTTCGAGTGATTCATTTGAAAAAGTAGAAGTATACAGTTCTTGACTGATCCTTTTTTCGGGAATAATCTTGTAGCCAAACCACTTTTCTAGGCGTTCAAAAATTTCTTTATTATCCGCTTTATTTAGCACGAGTTTACCATCCTTCCATCCAAATTCAGTATCATAATCAAATGCAGATTTAACCAAGCCTTTTGTAGCAGTGGTTACCATTTCGCCGGGTGCTAGCATTATCTCCATATTCTTTTCTACATCAAGTACTTGCACCTTGCCAGTTAGTAAGGCAATTTTTTGTGTTTGCAAACTAGGATATGCCGAAATGTTGAATGATGTACCAAGAACTATGGTTTCTAAGTTGCCAGTTTTGACTATAAAAGGTCTATTAGCATCGTGAGCCACTTCTAAAAAAGCCTCACCTGATAAAGTAATTTCTCTTTTTTCCCCAATAAACTTAGAAGGAAAACTGATTTGACTTTCAGAATTGAGCCTTACAATTGAGCCATCTGGCAATTTAATAGTAGACTTTCTACCAGCAGGATTCTGCTTTACAATTGTTTCAACTTGAAGTGCAACATTCTTTTCTTTAGCATTTTCCTTAATAAATTCTTGATAGCCAAAGTAAAAAACGAAAAGGATTAAAATAGAAGCAGCTACTTTATACAAAAAGGAAAAGCTTATTACTCGATCGGGCTTCGAGTTGATGAAAGGCTGATCATGAATTGTATTGGAATGAATATGTTCTTTTAATCTATTCCAATTTGCCATTTTAGACTCCTGAATATCACTTTTACCTAATTCCCAAAATGCTTTTAATTGCTGAAAATCTTCTTGATTATTTTTGTTGTCCTCTAGCCATGCTTTGAGTACTACCTCTTCTTCAGTACTACTTTCACCTGCAAAATGTCTAGCTATGATCTTATCAATATCCATATAAGTATTTCTTTACTCATATAGACTTCGAAAAATCAATTATTCATGACAAGGTTCTAAAAAAAATTAAAAAAATATTTGAACTGCTAAAATTACGGATAGATTTTCAAGGACTTTACTACTTATCAAAGCCTTATTTTCTTTATAGGTAATGAGAGATTTCCTTAGTTTTTTAATCGCTCTTTGCAACTGCGTATCAACTGTACTGGTAGAAATATTTAGCTTGTTAGCAACTTCTTTGTAATTAAACCCTTCTACCCGAATCATTTTAAAAATACGTGCTGCCTGCGTGGGCAACATATTCATAGATTTATCTAATACTCCTTTTAGCTCATTATTTAAAAGGGTTTGCTCAGGATTAAGGGAGGGATTTTCCATTTCAGGAATAAAATCTATTCGAATGCTTTTTTCTTTTTGTTTAGCAGTTTTTTGATACCGATCAAATATGAGGCTTTTCGCAATGGTAAAAAGATAAGCAGTGATATTGGCGGGTTGGTTACCTTTGTTTAATTGATACCATAATTTTAAAAAAGTATCGTAGGCTAATCCTCTTGTTGCTTCTATATCTGAAACTCTTCTTGAAATAAATCGATATACTGTTTCATAATTTTCATTGTATATCTTTTCAAACTCTGCTTCTGAATAGATAGGTGCTTCTGGTACGATATTTTGTTTTTGGTTAGTTTTCATTATCATATTTGTTAGTAAAGGGAGATAACTTTACTATTTCTTGATAATATATTCATCTACTGAAATATATTAAAAAGCACTTCTTATTAAATATAGACAATATTTTAAAAAACAAAAACCATCGAAAAGGAAGTATGGAAATCTTATGCTAAATAAAGAATCAAGTTTTCTAGTCTAAAAAACAAGCCATTTTACTTAGAAAAATGAATAGATTTCAAATAAATATAGATGGAAGAAAAGAGCGTTGTGTTATTACTGCTATAGAGCAACTTATATTACTCTTTTATCATAATTCTAAGTCAAAAACAATATTATGATATAATGGCGAAGTTGAATTTTGCAAAGTCGTATAGATGAATTAAATCTCAACCATACGACTCTTCAAGAAACCTCATTAAAACTCTAATTATTAGTGTTTATCATTTAGGGAAAATCCATTTTGTAAGCCTCTAACTAAAAATTTTAGACTCTAATTTACCTGTACTATCAGAAAAGCTTTCCTTGTTGATTCCTAATGTATGGAGCATGCTTACAAATAAATTAGACATAGGTACACGATCATTATACTTCTCATAAGTCCCATGATTTATACCCATATTTTTGCCACCAGCCAACACAAGCGGATAATTTACTGCATTGTGTGTGGTACTACAGGCACTGCCATACAAAATCATAGTATTATCTAACAGTGAACCATACTCGTCATGGGTATTTTTCATCCTATCTAAAAAGTATGTAAACTGTTTGGCCAACCATTGATCATATTTTCCCCACTCTTCCCAATGGTTAGTAGATTTATCATGACTAATTGCGTGGTGACCTCTTTGTAAACCCAATGCCAATTTCGGGAAATTTTCTCCTAACCCTAAACCATCTTCACGTGCCATCATATATGTAATTACCCTTGTAAGGTCTGTTTGCATACCCAACACCATTAAATCAAAAGTTGACTTTATATAGCTTTCTGGATCTACCGTAGCATTCACATTAAAATTGATATGATCAGCACTAAATTCTTTCATGGGGATGTCGAGCCATGCCTCGTTTCGTTGAATTTGGGTTTCAACCGAATTTAATGAAGTAATGTATTCATCCATCTTCATTTGGTCATCTTTCCCCAAACGCTTTTGCAGTCTTTTACTATCTTCTAGTACCAAATCAACTATTTTCTTATCTCTCTGCAAGCTTTTCTGACGCGCTTTAGTTGAAGCTCCTCCTCCTGGTGCAAAATAGCGTTCGAAAATTTGTCGTTGTCTATGCTCAGAAGGCAAAGCCTTTCCAGTATGATCAAAAGAAAGTGTAGAAACCCTAGACTTATATCCCACGCCACCATCTGTAGAGAGTGCCAGATAAGGATACCTTGTATGCTTACTAAAATGTTGCGCCGCTACCTGATCTATCGATATATTGTTGCGATACTCGTTACCGCGTAAGTCACCCCCAGTTAACCAAGTATCACCGGCTAGGTGCCCTAGTAAATTCCTACTTTTTGGATGACTTAATCCACCAATTATCGAAATATCTTTTCTATGAGGTTCAAGAGAGGCCAGTGTTCTTGTAAATTGATAGTCGGCTCCAGAACCTAATGGAAACCAATTCCAGCGCTTATGGGCTGGGTTTTCAACGGGTGGTAATCCACATCCATTTGGGAAATAGACAAAACACAATCTTTTGGGTACTTCTGTACTTGATTTACTTCCTTCAAAAGGGTTTCCCATTGCTTCTAGGTACGGAAGCATACAAGTAACCCCTAAACCTTTAAGAAATGTTCTTCTGTCTATTTGCCAAGATTTTTGTCCCATGGTTTCTTTTTTAGAATTCTCCTTTAAATGACGGACTAGTAACTATATGTTCAATTACTGCTTGGAAGCGGTAATCATCTGCCCTAACTTTTTTTACAATTATTTCAATTTCTTTTTCATCTATAAACGTCACATCCCTTCCTAGAGCGTAAGCAAATAAATACTTTACAAGTGAACGGGTAAAATCGTCACTTTTCATATTCAAAATATACGCTTTTATTTCATCAATTCCTTCTACAACTGTTCCATTAGGCAATTCCGCCTTAACATCTATAGGTTTGTCGTTATTGGCCACTGTCTGGAACCTACCTACAGCATTATAGTTTTCGAATACAATTCCGTAAGGATCAATCTTTCTATGACAATCCATACAGGCTGCTTTATCCCTGTGAATAAAAAGCTGTTCCTTTAAGGTCAAATGTTCAAAGCCTGGTGTATCTGGATCAAGCTCTGGTACATTAGGAGGTGGAGGTGGTGGATGATTCCCTAAGATTTTAGATTGTAACCAAACAGCCCGTTTTATAGCATGTGCCTGCGTGCCATCTGAGTGTCCACTTAAAAAGGCTCCTTGGGAAAGTAGGCCTCCCCTATGCATTTCAGGTTTGACTGCCACTGGTCTAAAATGATTTCCTTTAACACCACTAATACCATAAAATTCTGCCAAATTCTGATTTAACATGGCAAAGTCAGAATCAATAAAATTCTTAATGCTCAAATCTTCTGTAAGTACCTGATGGACAAAATAATTAGTTTCTTTTGTCATATCTTGCTTTACAAACCTTGTAAAGTCTTTATACTTCCTAACATTGGTACTCATGCTTTCATGGCGGTCTAGCCTAAGCCATTCTTCTGAAAATGTGCGTACCATGTGCCATATCCTTTCATCTCCTATCATTCTGTCAATTTGCTCTTTCAGCACGCTTTTCTCATGCAAATCACCTTCTTCTGCCAAAGAAATCAATTCTTTATCTGGAGGTGAATTCCAAAGGAAATACGCCAATCGAGATGCTAAATAGTATTCCTTCTCTTCTTCTGATGCATCTTTTTCAGGCTCTGCCAAATAAATAAAATTAGGTGAACACAACACCGCAATAAGTACTTCTTTTACCCCATCTTCATACCGGTCATAGTCATTTCTTATACTTTCCCAAAAACGCATGTATTTATCTATCTCATTATCGGCCAATGGTCTTCGGAAAGCATTTTCTATAAAGTTAGTGAGCACTTCGCGGGTATAGACTTCCCTATCTTGTTCATTGGGTGATGCAATGAAAATATTTCTATGACTTTGAGTAGGCCATTCAGGATAGTAAGGTGCTTCAAACTCCAATTCTTTGATCAGAAGTGGCGGCCCAGAATCTTGATTATCTTTCACTAAGAAATCATTCCACAAGCCCAAAATCATAATATTTGCCAGTATCTCTGTTTCTACAGTATCGATCATTGGTATAGGCAAATTCTCTAATCTACCGTTAAAAACATAAGTCTCTGGTTCACCTAATTTTGCTGTTATGTTTTGAAAGTCATCAAAGGATTTGTAATCCATCCCATCATCTGTTCTTGCCCCAGCAAATGTGCGGATCACAGGAATGTCGTTGTCATATTTTCTACGGTTTATTTCTGCTTCTGCCTCTAGCTGTATAGTTAATGGATTATCTTTTGGCAAAGGAGTTACCATTATTTTATTGAAGCCTACAAAGAAATGCCCCCCCATTCGAACTTTATGTTCTCCTGCTTTTAAATACGCCAATGTAATTGGTGTAATCAGTTCCTTCTCATTTTTTAGTTTTTCATCAAAATGAAGGCGTTCTTCAATTTTTAACTTATCAATTGCCAGCGTTACAGATGGCATTCCTTCTATGCCAGCATACGGGTGAGCAAAATCGATTTGGTAATAACCATCAAAAGGGGCTTCAAATGTAAAAATAGCATCACATCCTTCAGTAGCTTGGATAGGTACCAGAAAACCATTTTTAAAAGTTAGGTTACGCTTTTCCTTTACATTTTTAGCGGCTAATTCAATAGTTCCTTCTATTCCTTTGGCTGGCTCTTTACTTCTTAAACTGATAAATCGCTCTTTTTCAGTATACCATTGATACCCCCTTGAAGCTTTTACTCTCAACTCAAAATCACCTTCAGTGGGAAAATAGTCTCGGAAAAGCAGTTTTAAATTTGGTGAGGGTCCTTGCCATGATTTCGGAGTTATCTCAACATGCGGTAAAGCGGAATATAGAATCATTCCTTCATCTACAACTTCATATCTATCTGCATCAGAACCACGCATACCTACTCCTATATTTCTTTTAATTTCCTCAATGGCTGCTATGCTCAAACTATCAGTTCCCTTAATTGGATTCCCGTTTTCATCTAATATCTCTACAATAAAATCGTCTGCGTTGACGGGTGCGCTTTGGTATCCACCTATCATGGCTGCTGTTTTATCTTTTCCTATACCCTTGCCAAGAGAAATTTTATAGCGCGTAACCTTGGGTTTTTCAGCTGGATCAATGGCTTTGTCTAGTGCTTCTCTAGCAATTTGCTGATAATACTCTATATGCAATGGAGATATTTGCATTACTTGCCCATTGTTACTAAAACCCATTTCAGACTTCCCGTCGTCAGGAAGTACATCGCCAAAGCGATTAGATACATTCAATAAAGTATTTAATGAATTGGTATACTGGTTTTTAGTTAGTCTTCTAATTACTGCCTTTTGTTCAGATTTCCTGATTTCTACTGCTTGTTGTATCGATGCGGTAATCCAATCGACCAACATTGTTCTTTCGGTCTCACTTAGTTGTGCTTCATCTTCTGGTGGCATCTCTCCAGTATTGATCATATCTAACATAGCACGCCATGTTTCAGCGTCTTTACCCTTGATCAAATCTGGGTCTAGTTTGTCTAACCTTAATCCTCCTTTTTGCTCTTTCTCTCCATGACACTCTATACAATACTTTTGGGTAATTGGCTTAACATCTTCAGTAAAATGATATTTTTCGAGTGTTTCACTTACTAAACTGGCATTCATTGCTAAGAGACCATCCATAGCATAAGGATCATCACCAAAGAAAATGCGTATTTCATCGGGAAGGTTTTTAGTAAGGTAATTCGAACCATGGGTTAAAGAACCTCCAAAGTGACCAGCTATGCCCAAAACAATAACATTCACAAAAAGAGAAGCCCTGTATACAACCAGGTTTTGTTTAAGACTTGAAGCTGCATTTTGATGTAATACCAATAACCAGATACTTAAAATAGCTGTACTTAGTCCTAACCATTTATGCAATACTAAAACCTTACTTCCATAACCTCCTGCAGCCGCTAAAAGAGTACCGGCTACGACAGTAGGAATCGCTGTAAGTACCACCATCCATAACAGAATACCACAAGCGGCTTTCAGTTGAAGTTTTGGATTGATAACTTGTAAAACTTCCAAAACAAACAGGCCCAAAAGAATGCCTATGGGCATATGTACAAAAAGTGGATGAAATTGACCTAAAAATGCTAGTATCCAGTGTAATTCTTCTCCATTGAAAGGAAAGAAAGCAAATAATACTAAAAGGAGTGAGAATATGAGTGCTCCAATGTTAAATGTGTTCCATTTCATATTGATGACCTACAAGCGCTAGTTTAATTCACATGATTCATTATCGAAAAATTATCCTGAATTTAATTACTTAAGTGTTCAGATACAATATCACATTCATCAAACAAGTATTTGGATGCTTGAATGTGTATTTTTAAAGTATTGATAATGATAGCAAAACCGGAAATAAAAATATATACTAAGTATTCATGAAAGTGTTACTTCCTGTATATGCCATTATATTTTCTTGCGCTAAGCCAAAAGAGAGTGTCATACCACTTCCACCAAGACCAGTTACTAGTGTTACTCCATCTTCTACTTCAGTGTTGTACATAGCCCCTCCTACCGTTTTTAAATATTTCCCTAACCAATGTCGCTTTATTACTAGATCGGGTATTTCATATACCTCATTAAGCTGTTTAATAATTTCTGAAGTTATTTCATGGTTTATGTGTATTTCTGCATCATCTCCATAATGATGAGAATCACCAATTATAAATTCATTTTTCTTATTGGAGCTTATCAAGATATTGATGCCATATTTAATTGCCAAAGGTGCTTTGCATTTATAAAATTCCCTTAATGCTTCAAGATGTGTACAATATCTAAATGAGGGATAATGAATCATGGATAAGCCACTTCCAATAGCTGGAAAATTTTTTGGATTGATTTGTTGGGATGTTCCAGCCATCATTTGTAATTGGCAATGCTGCAAATTTTCAGTTGCTAACTTATCTGCATATAACAAAGAGGTCTCCTGGCCACTGCAAACAAATACTCTTTCAGCTTTCCAAACTGTTTTCCCAGCAATTATATAAGGCATTTCTATCCTTGTTACTGCCTTTCCATAATGGAATGTAACATTATATTGATGCTCCAAATATTTTGTAATGGCTGGTATAGCTTCAGTTGGGTCAACAGTTAACTCGGTATCACTGAATAAGGCCCCCTTTGTTTGATTACTTGAAAATCCGCCTAAATACTCAGTTATGCGATTGGCCGAAAGTAACTTACAATTGTAACCAAAGTGGTAGGCATTTTCTTGGAATTCTTCCAGTACATCCATCTCTTCACCATGTTTTGCAATAAACATAGCCCCAGTACTTTTAAGCCAAAAACCTGCTTCTTTAGATAATCTCTTCCAAACTTGCACGCTTTTCAATGCCATAGAAAAGGCGGTGCCCGGTGCTTGCCCAATTGGCCAAATCAAGCCAAAATTTCTAACTGAAGCACCTATTGGTCTAGCACTTTTTTCAACCACTACTACTTTTTTTCCCGCTTTTGCTGCTTCATACGCATGTGCTAGTCCTATTATTCCTGAACCAACGATTAAAATTTCCGTTTCCTGTGACTTCATATCTCCAAACGTAATGGAACAAGTGCTGCTATTAAGAATCGTCCTCTAGATAATACTTGATAAATAATGTATTAGATTAAAAAATGATAAATCAATGAGTAATACTTGAATCTATTAAGCTACTTTATAAGATCTTTTCTTTGTTCTTATGAATTATTTCATGAGAACTAAAGAAGTTTTAACACTTCATCCTTAGTTCAATTTACTCAATTTTAAAAAAAGTGGATTACTTTGTGAAAAGTTTATTAAAATGGATTATTAAATTGTGAATTATTCATGAATTCAATCTATGTGAATCATAACTGTGAATTGAGCTGATAAATTTAAAGCATAAAAATTAGCTAAAGCATTTACCAAATCCCATGAATTCTACCAATAGCCACCTGTTTTGTAGCTTGTTCAGCACTTAGCGATATATAGGCTTTTTTGTAAGGGTTTTCAGGAAAAACCAGTTCTGTAAATACGTATTTCCCATTATTGACAAATATTTCAATGGAAGAAGCATCTATAAAAATTTCAGTATCACTGATTTTCTCCCCTTTGTCGAAAGCAGTATAATGAAGTTTAGGAAATTCATTATGGAAAGCAACATTACCTGATTCACTTCTATCAAAAATAAACTGATGGTTTTCACAATCGATAGTAAAAATTACCTTTTCTGCATCGTTACCAAGTGTTATAGAAAATGCACCTTTAGAGAGTTCATTAAAAGAGAGTTTCAAGTGTGATAAGGAATCAATAGCCAATTCTTTTACTTTGGTATTTTCATTTATTTTTAGGTCGGTTGCTACACTTATTTCATTGATGATTTTATTTATTTCTTTCACTGGCTGTTGCAACAGCATATTATCATTACTTAGCGTTAAAACCCGAGGAATAGTCATAGCACTGCGCCATATCTCTGAAGGTACAATATTGGCATATTGCCAATTAGACATCCAGCCAATAAATATTCTTCTACCATCTTCTTTGGGAATATCAGACCAGGTTACACCAGCGTAATTATCTGCTCCATAATCTAACCACCTAATTTTTTCATCGTCTGGTTTGAAGGTTAAACCATCAAAACTTCCCACAAAATATTGTGTGGCTGATCCGCCTTGTGGACCACCTGGATTAATACTTAAAAGTAAAACCCATTTTTCTTCTCCATCATTATTTACAATTGGAAATAAATCTGGACACTCCCAAACACCACCATGTGCCCCTATGGTTTTTCCAAAATCACTGGCATATTCCCAATTTATAAGGTCTTTTGAAGTGTACAGCTGCACATGGTCTTGTACTGCCAATGCCATGATCCATTTTTTGGAAGTAGGATGCCAAATTACTTTTGGGTCTCTAAAGTCCCTTATTCCAGGATTCAACAATACAGGATTACCTTCATACTTTTGCCAAGACCTTCCTAGATCAATACTAAAAGCAATACCTTGGGTTTGAAATTCTATACTCCCAGTTTTTTCTTTCTCTGCATCATGATATGTGTAAATGGCCACCAAAGGTGGATTATCCTTTGTACCAAAACCAGAGGTATTATCCCAATCTACTACCGCGCTTCCTGAGAAAATGTAACCATGCTCATCGGGGTAAAGGGCGATAGGCATATTTTGCCAATGCACCAAATCTTTGCTGATGGCATGCCCCCAATGCATTGGTCCCCAAACATTACTATCAGGATAATGCTGATAAAACAAATGGTATTCACCTTTATAATAGACCATACCATTTGGATCGTTCATCCAATTGTTAGGGGGCGAAAAATGGAATTGAGGTCTAAATTTTTCGTTGTAATTTAATTTTGTTGTATCGGAGATATTCCCTCCCCTCTCTTTATTTTGTATTGTCATTTTTTGCTGAATACCTATCACCAATATGATGATGCCAAATGAAAAAATACGTTTTAACCAAGTGGTCGCTATTGTTGCATATTTATTCATTTCACATCAATTTTTGAGTTCCCATAACTATTCCTAATGTGCATTTCCATTTTTCTAGTTATGCTAAATTAATTTGATATTTTTTGGAAATTAATCAAACATTCTTTTCTGTTCGACTATAATTCTTAATTTTCCTTTTACTTCATTTATTTGATATCCGTAATTGGCAAATGCCCATTCTTTAAAGTGTGCATTGAATTCCTTGAGTTTTAGGCCAATGAAGGCGCTCATTAACATACTGTTCTTCGCTTTTTCCTTATCAATTAATCCTTTACTCATAAAAGAAGTAGTAAACATCTTATTATTTAGTGCATACTCTTCAAATGATTGCCATTCTTCTACCGTAAGTTGTGTTATCTTTTCTTTTGCTAGATTTTTTCTGTACGCCTCAAATCTATCTTTTAATTGCAGGATAAGTTTTTCTTCTTTTTTTAATGCCGTTTCCTTTGAATCATCCAAAGTCTTCTTAGTAGCAGCTTTTTCCTTTCGTTGGGTTTTCTTTGGCATGGCATTTCTCTCTAGCAGAGTGATTAAGTATGCCGTTGGGTTATTAATTTTACCTTGCTTGTGTCCTACTTTGGTATCTTCAATTAATGCTTTAATGGTGTCAGGGTCTCTTTTCTCTTTTTCTAAGTATTTAAAAACTTGTCGCTCTGTAAGCCCCATTTTTTGTAATTCATCTTTTAAAGTCTCAAGGCCATCTTTCTCTGTTCTTATTCTTTGCTTGTTATAAATGTAAAATTTTATGGACGTAACCTTTCTGCCTGTTTTTATTTCATCGTAACTGAACCATAAATCACATTTTTTTTCAGGATTCTCAAAATTCCATTTTAATTCTTCTTCTGCAGGATCAAGTACCCTTTTTTTGAACATCCCATATTTCTTATACTTTTCTGGCTCAATTCCCAACATCTGCCTAAACTGCATCAATTCTATTTCTCGTTCACCAATCAGTTCAAAAGATTTCAGTAGTTCATAAATCCTTATTGAAAACTGACTGCGCATGCCCAATACACTTCTAATATCATAAATTGTGAAGCGTTGCTTTAAGTCAAGCAAATAAGGTTTTAGCTTGGGGTCGATCAATATCTCAACACATCCTTTTTTAGGTTTATATTCTGCACTACTTACAAAACCGATATGTAAAAATCCTCCACCATCTCTAGGTATCTCCAATTTTCTTGAAACGAGTGATTCTGAAACTTCCCGAATTTGCTCGTAAACATTTTTGGAATTTGTCCCTGTCATTTTAATGAATTTTTTAACGGGAACAATATACCTTTCGAAATCTTTGTCATTCGGTTCAATCTGGGCTATAGCCAATAAATATAACTTATTTTCTGTAGGTGATAATTTGTACCTTGCATTGATAAAATCATTGCCTTTAGTGACCAGGGTATTGTTTTTTCTATTTTCCATTGGCTGAGGTATTACACCTAAAGATAACATAATTATTATGATGTTATCAAGCTATCGATAACAAATATTTCATTACACCCCATCCATGTTATCTTTACTTAAATGGCAATTTCATATTATCGAATTAACCTATTGTATATCAAACACTTATGGCAATAAATATTTCAAGATTTAATTTTTAGCGCAAGACCCCAAATACGTTATCTTTATAAGATTTTCATCTAACATTAACCCCAATTATGTTATACTTAATTTTTAAAAAATTCATGTGATGAAAATACAGACCCCTTTTATGTTATCTTTAATGGTTTTACTGCCTTGAACCATTACTTCAATGAAAAATATCTGTTGATTTAATATAGATTATAGCTTTATATCTTAGGGATATACCTGAGACCCCAATGATGTTACCATTCGCCCCTTTTATGTTACCGATGAGTTATTTCATCGAGACACCAATGATGTTATCTTTAGAAATGACCCTGATTATGTGATCCTCAACCCCTAGTGTGTTATCCTTTAATTATATCAGAATTATCTCATTAATAATCAGGTAGTTATGAAGATATCCCCAAAAAAGTTACCTAGGCCCCAATAAGGTTATCTTAAAGCCCCCATTGATGTTATCTTTAAACAATAATTTAATTATAACTACTTGATAAACAGATAATTACAAGCGACACCCCTATGAAGTTATCTTAACCCTAAACATGTTATCTTTATATTAAATAAAGTATTGATAATCAATAAATTATGACCATTATAATATTAGTTAGTAGTTTATAAAAACAACACGATATGTAGATTTTTAAGTATGTACTTAAGTATTTAAAGATAACATCTAGATAAATCACTTGAAGAATTAAGCTTAGTATATACTATAGATAACATATTTAGTATTCATACTTATTTCTATTCATCTTTCTATAGTTATCATGGATTGTGTGGATTACACACTTTGTAATCATAAAAAGGACTGTGAGTCAGACTGGTCCCTACGGGGTGGCCCTACCAAGAGAAATCCTGACATAATCCTTTAAATGAAAGATTTATTACGATAGTTAGGCAGCTATAAGTATTAGCTAAGCTTTTTCTTATTTTATTAAGACTTTGATGTTAATCAAAAAGGATTGTAGAGTTTTCTCAAACCCCATTTATGTTATCTTTGATAATTCCATTATAGCCTACAATATTTTTTTATTAAATCTATCACATATTATTATCTTATTAATATGTGATAGATTATATGATATTTAGAGTCACATAAAAACGCATATATTATATGATTTATTTTTATTATGAAAATATATGATATTAATATATATTTGTATCACATCATATAAAAATAAGATATTAAAACAAGTTTTTATGTCATCTCAAAAGATTATCACTTTTGCAAATCAAAAAGGAGGAGTAGGAAAAAGTACTGTGGCTACATTGGTTGCCCAAACGCTTTCTAAACAAAAAGTAAAAACACTTTTGATTTCAGTAGACAGCCAATCGAATAGTCCGGCTTGGTTGGGGATAAAGCATGAGGCAGGAAAAGAATTTGCCGATTTGATCATCCAAGATTTAGAGATCAAGGATGTGGTACACAAGGTGAACAAATACTTAGATGTAATCCCTAATTCGATTAGGGGCAATACGGCAGAGCTTATTTTGGCTGGTATGTCTAACAGGGAAATGTTGCTGAAAAGAAAACTAAAAAAAGTTTCTTACGACATTGTAATACTTGATGTAGCCCCCTCCATAGCCCTTGGAACTGCCAATGCAATACTTTCTTCTACCCATATTTTCTTGGTTTCATTGCTCGAAGAAGCTAGTCTGAGGGGTTTGGCAACCATTTCTGCAAAAATAAATGAGTTGAAGGAAAATGAATTGCCCGTAGCCGATATCTCTGGAATTATCTTGAACAGAACAAATATTTCTATGCGAAGTGGTCATGGGAAAATGTGCAAACAAATGTTAGAGCGGAATTACAATGGGCTAATCCTTCAAAATTACCTTATGCAAAACATAGACCTTACAAATGCATGTGCTAAAGGAGAGTTTTTGGCTGACTATAACCCGCAAAGCAAAGCGGTTAAAAACGTTGAATTATTGACCACTGAGATACTAGAAAGACTATGAAAAAGAAACAAATATCTGAAGCTGATTTTGATTTTTTTAACGTTTCAAATGAACTTAAAAAAGTAGAAGAGAAGCAAGTAGATAGCAAAAAAGCTGTAGAAAAGGTTGAAGCCAGTACTACTGAAGCAAAAAGCGGTGTCAAGAAAACGAAGAAAGTTACCTCTAAACCATCTAGTTCAAGAACACCTAAAAAGGTAACAAAAGTAGATGAACTTTTTGTGGTAGAAGAGGAGGAAAGAGATCCATTTAAAACCGTACAAGTTAGGACATCGCTTTGGAAAGAGGCGGAATCAATTTCTAAAAAGATAGAGGCCCAAACTGGGAAGAAATATTCAGCCACGAAAGTATTGAATCGAATATTGGAAGATTATTTCAATAAATCCTGAAATTTATAAATGTCTTTTTAAAGGATTTCTGGTGTTTTGATGAAAAAATATGTTGTTCTCTATTTAGACAAATAAAATCATTTACATGGCTTTATTTGGGTCTTAAAACAAATTTTGATTCTAATGAAAGTATTGATTAGTATTTATCAATCTTTCACCTCGTTTATTTTGTGATTTAGGTCAATTCTAAAATTATACTTTCTGGTTTATCCTAAGATTTTCCAATTGTTTTTATTTCCTTAAATAACAAACAAATTAATGTCCTCAAATGGGTATTATCATCAATAATTTACAAAGTTTTAAACCTTAATTCTTTATTTATTAAAGCAAGAAAAGTTCTCGTCTTTCATTAAAAAGTTCGATAACATATTTTAGATTTTTTTGGAATGTTAACTGAACTCAAAAAAAAGACCGCCCTTATTGAGAGCGGTCATTGACACTAGGATTTGTTTTTTAGTAAGAGGTTATCTAAAATAAAACCTTTCGTCTGCAAATGATAAATTTCGCCCGATTCTTCTCCAATTTCTTCTCAAATAACCTCTATTATTCTCGTCGAAATTGTATTGCCTAGAACGAAATATCTTCATTTTCGACTTGAAATCCTTACTTTAGACAACCTCTAAGAAAGAATTACTTAGCAGCAACCTTTAAGTTGTAATTTCTTTCATTTTAATTTGCCTTTAAGGTCGTTACACCTCAAAATTCCTGTTTTTAAACCAGCTTTGTAGAATATAATTGCTTTCCTTGAGCCATTTTTTTATATAATCCCTATTTACCTTCTTTTAAGCCTTTGTTATATTTTAGAACAGCTTTTTTGGAAGGGCTTATTCCAAAAAGTCCAAGTGCCATCAAGATTGCTTAAAACTGATATAAAGATGTAGGTAGGGCAGTATTTCTTCATGTTACTTAATGTTTTATTAATATTTACAGAGTGATTTCATATAAGTACAAATTATGCTTCATCACTTAGTAATTTTCATTGCCAACCTTTGTCATGATTAATCATGAAATTTTAAGATTTTATTACAATTAGATTTTGAATTCATATCATTATCATAAACCATAATAGATTTTCCCCGCAGATAAACTTTTACCATTAGAAACTTTTTAAAAAGAAACCATGAAAGGGATAACCCCAGAAGACCAAGGAGATATCAATTTAAGTATCGAAAGAGCAAAATATGCTGAAAGTCTTGATGAGTCAACAAGATTTTGGATAAATGAAGATGCAAAATACTTCATGCATCAGGCATTATCTACCCCTGTTATGAATGTGCTTTCAAAAACGGAAGGAGCATACATTTACGACTTAAATGGGAAAAAATATTTAGATATGCATGGTAATGGAGTGCATAATATTGGTTTCAATAATGCAGAGGTTGCCAAAGCCATGATAAACCAAATAGGGTCTTCATTGGCATTTACTCCTAGAAGATACACTAATATTCCAGCCGTTCAGTTTGCAAAAAAATTAGTGGAGGTAACCCCCAAAGGACTAGACAGAGTATTGTTTTGTCCAGGAGGTTCAGAAGCTATAGAAACCGCCGTAATGCTTGCCAAGCAAGTTACAGGCAAGTGGAAAACAGTTTCTTATTGGGAAGCTTACCATGGCAATGGGTTTCAGGCAGCGAGTGTTGGTGGGCAAACTCACTTCAAAAAGGGGAATGGACCGATGGTTCCTGGTGCTTTACACATAGAATTCCCTAATTATTACAGAAATCCTTGGGGTTTTACTGATGTAGCGCAAATTGATGCCGCTTACATCAGACAATTGAAATTATTGATACGGAATGAGCCAGACATAGCCGCCATTATTGCTGAGCCCATTTCTGCTACACCTGTTGTGCCATCGTTAAATTATTGGCAGCAGATAAGAGAGATTTGTGATCAAGAAGGTATCTTCCTCATCTTCGATGAAGTGATTGAAGGCTTTGGGAGAACAGGGAAGTTGTTTGCTTGTGAACATTACGTTACGCCAGATGTGCTTGTCTTAGGAAAGACAATGGGAGGGGGGATGTTACCTTTTGCCGGCATTGTCACCAAAGAGGAATATAATACTTTATCTGCAAGTTCTATTGGACATTTTACCCACGAAAAAAATCCCCTTTGTGTGGCTGCAGGGTTAGCCATGCTCAACTACATAGAGGAACATAAAATTGTAGAACATGTCGCTGAAACAGGACAATATCTCATGGGCCAATTAAATCAGTTAAAAGAAGAATTTGATATGGTTGGAAATATTGCTGGTAAGGGTTTTCATTTAGGTGTTGAATTAGTGGAAAATAACCAAAAAGACCGTGCATTTAAAGCTGCAGAACGCATAATGTACGATTGTATGGAAATGGGGCTTGCGTTCAAACTTATTGAAGGAAATGTGATTACGTTACGGCCTTCCTTAATTATTTCTAAAGCAGAATGTGATTTTATAGTTGATACCATCCGTAAAGCCATTATAAATGAGTTGGCTAAGTAGTAGTTTTTCACATTCTATACTCAAGGAGTATCTTCTTAAGAGGAAGCTTTCATTTTATCCGTAATACTTTCTGAAAGTTAAATTTACTCTTGGGGTCTTTATTTTTTTAGTGGGAGGTAGTCTATGCCACCAGTTTTTTTGTGAGCCTTCTTTCATTACAAGTAAACTACCATGCTCTAGAACAACGGTACATGTTTGTTTCGTTTCTTTGTGTTTAAGGGCAAATTTTCGCTCGGCGCCAAAACTTACAGAAGCAATTACTGGATCGTCTCCCAGTTCCTTTTCATCATCACTATGCCATCCCATTCCTTCATCACCTGCATGGTATAAATTGAGCAGGCAAGAGTTAAAAGTAACACCAGCTACTTTTTCTACTTTTTCCTTTAGGTTTTTCAGCAGCTTACTCCATGGCAAGGCTACTTTTGTTGCATTAGAGTAAGTGTAGGCAAAATTATTATCTCCATACCAAGCTACTTTCCGTTTGGTTACAATGTGTTTTCCAAACATATTTACCTCGTCATGTTCCCAAGCTATTTCATCTAGAAAGCTAGTGAAATATTGGCTGGCCTCATCTGGTCTAATAATTCTCCCATAGTAAATGGCCTTGCCATCAAAAGGTAAAATATTATTAGTAGGGTTAAATAAATCCATTATTTGTTATCTCAACTTAAAGTTTTTATCTCAAATCAAAAGATTAATGATTTAGTTGCCTTGCTGCCCCACTATTTTCAGTTTTTTTAGTAACACTTTGATATTTCAATGTATAAGATGAAGAATATTCAGGTTTGCCTTCAACTTCAATCAAAACTTCAAAATTATTGGTATTCCAATTTGGGAGCACTATCCTGCCAATAGGACCTTTTAAATTTGTATTGGGTGAAGGTGCATCAAAATTCCATTGTAATAAGACCAACTCTTTTTCGCCCGCTTTAAGTTTCATATTGACTTGACCTGACGGAATATTTTCATACAAATCATTTAATAAGAATACTTCGCAAGTAAAAGTCTCTCCTTCTTTCCAAGAAAACTTATCAAACTTTCCACTTGCCATAAATGGCCTACAAGCATTTTTAACTTCATAAAAAGCGGGTTTTGGAAGGGTGGGGTAACTGATTAAACTATTATTGGCAGCGGTTATCCAAGGTTCATTATAACACCAATTAAGAGCCATAGCACATACTGGTTTTTGCCTTCTCGCCTCTTCAAAAATAGCTTTATAGCCTTCACCTTGTAACCATTGACTTTGTTCTACCAAGGTTTCTAAATCTTTGGCTTCTCCAAAATAAGATTCTAAGATATCTTTCATAAGCCAAGTATCGCCAACCCAAGCGTTAAAAGCATGGTGTGTTTCCCAACTTGTGCCTGGTTTTGGTGGGAATAAATCTTCCTCTGGGATAATTTTTTTCAGTAAATCGACCGATGCTGCACCTGGCATGCCAAATTCGGTATAAGCTGTTGCTTGTGTCCTTTGCATCCATGCATATACTTCTTCACCATTCTGAGGATCTTTAAATACATAATGCCCATGAGACATGCCCATAAGCGGTGATGTGGGAATAAAAGGAGTAGTAGGATCCAATTTATAACACAAGCTATTCAGTAATCTAATTGCCAAGGATTGATCTGTCATTCCAGACCATGCATTAAAAAGTTCGTTACCGCCACTCCAAATAGCATTTGAAGGATGTTTTCGAATCCGTTTGATGATAGCTTCTGCTTCTTGTTCTAAAACAGCGAGGTATCTTGGTGTTCCTTCATAATCATTACAAGCTAGGGGAAATTCTGTCCAGACCATGATTCCCTTCTCATCGCATAATTCGTAGAAGATCTCTTTGTTGACTATACCTCCGCCCCAAATTCTAAATACATTGAAGTTAATATCAAGTGCTTGATCGAGTAGTGTATTGTATCGTTCTTTGGTGATTTTTCCAGGGAAAATTTCAGGATTTACCCAATTACTTCCTTTGCCAAAAATACGCCTGCCATTTAATTCTAAGGTAATTGGGGGATTACTTCGACTTTTTGGAAAAGTATCTGGATTGGACCAAGCACCTTCGTGCATTACCAGTCTTATGCGCCTAAAGCCGATTTTTTGCTTATTAGTATCAAGAATATTTCCTGTGTTATCAACTAATTTTAATTCTGATGTGTATAAATTAGGATTTCCGTGGTCATGTGTCCACCATAATTGTGGGTTTTTTACTTTGAATTCCTTATTTGCTAAATCTGAAATGCGGCCGTTTTCTTCAATTATTTTTTCTCCATTTGGATCAGTCAAAATCCATTGATAGCTTTTATTTTGTAAACTATTTCCTGCTAAATTTAAACTGATTGTCGCTAGCTTAAAGTCATCAGATAATTTATAATTTATAAATACATCGCTGAAATGGGCTTCCTTTCTTGATTCAATAAAAGTTTCATCCCAAATGCCTGAAGGGATCAATCGTGGATGCCAATCCCAAGAATAGCTTACTGCTGGCTTAACACTTTGCGCGGCTTGTTGTCTGTCATCTGGCTTCCCTGGTACTTTAGGTACAGGATATATCAAAACCTTCAGTTCATTTTCATTCTTTATGTAATCGGTTAAATCTAGATCTACTGCCTTAAACATACCCTCTTGCTCCATTATCTTTTCTCCATTGAGTATTATCTCAAATTGGTAGTCTATCCCTTTTGATACAAAGTAATGCCTTTCTCCATTTGGTAAATCTTCCTTTTTGAAAGATGTTCGATAGGTCCAATACACATCTTCCATCCATTTATAATCTTTGTAATTATCATCGTAGGTGTAATCCCCCCATTGTTTTGCTTTGGCGTAATCTAATTGTACTGCTCCTGGCACAGTTGCTTTATACCATTCTTTTGGGCTATCATTTTTTAATTGTTGAAAACCAACTTCCCAATTCATATATTTTGGTTGACTAAAGCTGAAAAAGCTCAAAGATAGACCTATTGAAAGTAAAACTGTCCTGAAAAGTGCCATGATAATTTATTTTAATTTTTCTAGTATAGTGGACAAATTAGTCTATCATTTTTAATTAAAATATGACAAATTTCAGTAAATAAAAGCTAGGTTCGCAATTTAGGATTTCATTATAAATTTAAGCCGTTGCAAGAAATGAAGATAGGTATAGCTCAAATTGCCCCTGTTTGGCTCAACAAAAGTTTGACCTTAGAAAAGGCACTTAAATATATAGAAGAAGCTGGGAAAGAAGGTTGTCATTTATTGGTATTTGGAGAGGCCTTTTTACCTGGCTATCCTTTTTGGCTTTCAATTACAAATGGAGCTACTTTTAATAACCAAGCTCAAAAGGAAATTCATGCCCACTATATAAAAAATGCAGTCAATATAGAACAAGGTGACTTGAACCAGATTTGTAGTTTGGCAAAAAAATATAAATTGGCGATTTACTTAGGTTTAATAGAAAGGGCACAAGACCGAGGTGGGCATAGTCTTTATTGTGCTTTAACCTACATCGATGAAGAAGGGGTAATAAAATCTGTTCATCGTAAGTTGCAACCAACCTATGAAGAGCGTCTTACTTGGTCGCCCGGAGATGGAAATGGATTGCAAGTACATCCCTTGAAAGGCTTTACTGTGGGTGGGCTCAATTGTTGGGAAAATTGGATGCCTTTACCACGTACTGCTCTTTATGGTCTAGGAGAAAATTTGCATGTAGCTGTTTGGCCTGGTGCAGTTAGAAATACCCATGATATTACGCGTTTTATTGCTAAAGAATCTAGGTCTTTTGTAATCTCTGCTTCATCTTTAATGCGAAAAACAGATATTCCTCAAGATATTCCTCATTATGAAGAAATTTATAAAAATGCGCCAGATGTACTAGCTGATGGGGGATCTTGTGTGGCTGCCCCTGACGGAGAATGGATCGTAGCACCTATTGCGAATGATGAACAATTAATTACAGCTACCATTAACCTACAAAAGGTTTTAGAAGAAAGGCAAAATTTTGACCCCTCAGGTCATTACTCTCGTCCTGATGTTACCAAGCTTACAGTCGATAGAAAAAGGCAAAAAATAGTTGACTATTTAGATAAATAAGTAAATATTTCGATTCAAAAAGTAGCATTCTTTTTTGCTGAACTCATATAAGCTTACCTGCCAGAAACCCTGTTTATTTATTATGAAGCTTTAATTACTGCTTCAAATAATTTTATGGTGCCATGAAAAGGCAACAAATAAACTTGGTTCCGTTTTTAATCTGTTACATGTGATTCCGCATAATGAAAAAGAAGAAAAGGATTAAGATTTTGATCATAGATGATTCTGCGCTTGTTAGGCAGATGTTGGAAAAACTGTTGCTAACAGAGCCAGATTTTGAGGTAATCGGAAAAGCAGCTAATCCATATTTTGCTGCCGAAAAAATCAAGAAGCAAATCCCTGACGTAATTACTTTAGATGTAGAAATGCCTAGAATGGATGGGCTTACTTTTTTAAAAGTGCTTATGAAGCAGAAACCTATACCAGTCGTGGTGGTTTCCAGTCTCACAAAAAAAGGAAATATCACAGCTATTAAGGCATTAGAACTTGGCGCCATAGATATAGTGAATAAACCCAACATGCGGAGTATAGGTGATTTGCAAAGTATAGAGCGATTAAAATTTATTGATATTATAAGGGCTGCGGCCCACGCGAATGTATATAAGAGTAGAGAGAAACTTAGCACTATAAAAACCAATGCTTCATTATCGGCAGATAGGGTTATAGGAAATCGACAAAGCCATAGTATGTTGGAAACAACCAACAAAATACTTGCTATAGGTGCCTCTACAGGGGGTACGGAAGCCATACATTACGTACTAAAAAATTTACCCTATGACTGCCCTCCTGTAGCAATTGTACAACACATGCCAGAGCATTTTACCAGATCATTTGCTGCACGCATGAACGATGTTTGCGAAATTACGGTGAAAGAGGCTAGTAATGGGGATGCACTAATAAGAGGACAAGCTTTAATTGCACCAGGTAATAAACACATGTTAGTGAAACGTAGTGGAGCGAGATACTATGTAGAACTAGATGATGGCCCTTTGGTAAATAGGCATAAACCAAGTGTAGATGTACTTTTTAAATCTGTTGCAAAATATGCAGGGAAAAATGCCATTGGCGTGATTATGACGGGTATGGGTAAAGATGGAGCAAAAGGCTTGCTAGATATGAAAGAAGCAGGGGCATTTACTATAGCCCAGAATAAGGAATCTTGTGTGGTTTATGGAATGCCTCAAGAGGCTGTAAAACTAGGAGCTGTTGATAAAATATTATCCCTAAGACAAATTCCAAATAATGTTGTGGGTAGGAACAGCCATTATTCAATTTAACCCATAAAATAAATTTTCTCTTCTCTACTTTGTTTAATTTTTTTTTATCACAAATAAAGATTAAAAATACCTGAAATGGTCTAAAATATACTTTTTAGTGTAATCTTGATGAAAATATTACACTTTTAAAATAGCGACGCTATCGAAAAGAAAACAAAAGAAACGCCCTAAATGCTTAAAAAAACGCCATTTTGAAGCTAACTGATTAAATAACTGCTTTTTTTTTCATATAAAAGTCAGTTATTACATAATCATTAACTTTTTTATTACTGTTAAAGGACTTCTTCACAAAATAATTAACGGGTATACTGTGTTAGCTAAATAGTAATTAAAAATGAAAACTAACACGATTATGGATCAAAACATACTAGTGGTAGAGGATTTTAAAAGTATCCAAGATGTGATTTGTCGTAGCCTCGAGAAACAAGGGTTCAAAATATCTAGAGCAGACGATGGAGCAGAAGCGTGGGAAATAGTAAAAAAAGGAGCTATTGATTTGGTTGTTACTGATTTCAATATGCCAAATATGAACGGAATGGATCTTTTAAAGACTATAAAAAGTGATTCTGCGACAGCACACATTCCAGTGATTTTTGTAACCACTGAAAATGATATTGAATTAAAGAAAGAAGCAAAAAAACATGGTTTATTTACTTGGATGAATAAACCTTACAACTTTGTAAATTTTCTAGGGTATATCAACCATGCATTGGAGAAACAATAATTAGAAAGATATACCTAAAATTTTCAACCATTTTTTCTCACCTAACCCAAGCTTCAATTTAGCAACTTACAGCTTATTACATAGATGAGGGCTATTCTTTTATAAGCTCTTACAGGTCTTTATACTAATATAAATTTTTTAACATGAGGTTGACGATTAAAACGAAACTCATCGCCACATTTATCATTCTAATTATTTTTATGGTTGGGGTGTACATTTTGGGGGTATCCAGCTTATCTAACATGAATGATAAGGTCAACAATATTGCAGATGTTACTGCTTCAAAAATAAAGTTGGCAGCCAGAATAAATCAAGATATTCTTTTTATTTCTCGAGAAGAGAAAAACCTGATCTTAGCAAAAGATGACCAGACAATGGACGACATAGTTAAGTCCATTGATAAAAAGACTGATGAACTGGATGAACGCTTGGAAAGCCTTAAGGCTATCTCTGATCAAGAAGACAAATTGGCCATTGAAGATTTTGAAGATAAATGGGATGAATATATTGCTACATTTAGCAATGTTGCTTCACTTACTAGACTTAACTCTAATACTAAAGCCACCAAGCTAGCCCAAAATGAAGCCAAAGTTTCTTTTGCAAAAACAACCTCAATTGTAAATGAAATAATTTCAACAGAAAGAAAAAGTGGAACATCGGGTGTAAGGATTTATGATATAGCTTCCTTTCAAAATATTATAAACAATTTAGTTCGCTTAGAAAAAGACATCATTTTAGCCAGTACTACAGAAGAAATGAATGATGTTGAAAAAGACTTAGAGCATTTAGAGAAAGAACTAGACCTGAGTACAATTGATGTAAAGCGTATGCTTTCAGCTAAGAGTGCAATTCTTTTTTCAAAATTAGAAATAGAACTAAATAATTACCTTAAGCTTAGCAAAGAAATAAGAAGGCTTACAAAAGAAAATGGTAATAAAAAGGCTTTTGAGCTTTCTTCTTCACAAGGTAGAATTTTACATGATCAGGCTACTACACTAATGGCTTCCGTAGTTAGCAAAAGTGATAGCCAACTAACCATAGACAAGGAAGAAAGTGATGGAACATACGGAAGTTCTAACACCTCGATGCTCGTACTAATAATAGTCGCTATTTTGATTTGTAGTGGACTAGCTTTTTGGGTAATTCAATCTATTACCAAGTCGCTTAAAATCGCAAAAAATGCTGTAAACAAAGTGGCTGATGGAGATTTTTCTGAAGATATTGAAATAGTCTCTGAAGATGAGATTGGTGATTTATTGGAAAGAATAAAATTAATGGTTGCAAAACTTCGAGGTAGTGTTAAACTGGCAAAAAATGTGGCAGATGGGGATCTTACAAAGACTGCAGAAGATTATGAACACAGTGGGGGAGAATTAGATAAAGCCTTGACAGATATGGTTTTAAAACTGAGAGAGGTTGTAGGATCCATCCTAAATGGTGCGGAGAATATTGCCTCGGCCAGTGAACAGCTCAGTACAAGCTCGCAACAGCTTTCTCAAGGTTCACAAGAACAAGCTGCTTCTTCAGAACAAGTATCATCTTCTATGGAACAGATGACGGCCAACATACAGCAAAACACCGAGAATGCACTTCAAACAGAGAAAATATCAAAAAAGACTGCCATAAACACCAAAGACAGTGATAATGCAGTGAGTGAAACCATCGATAATATCAACATAATAGCCAAGAAAATATCGATAATCGGTGAGATTGCTGATAAAACAGATTTACTGGCACTTAATGCAGCTGTAGAAGCCGCAAGGGCTGGAGAGCATGGTAAGGGCTTCGCAGTAGTAGCATCAGAAGTTAGGAAACTAGCTGAGAGAAGCCAAAAAGCTGCAGCGGATATTGAAGTATTGTCTTCTAAAGGCGTTGAGTCTGGGATAAAGTCTGGGGAGTTACTTAAAAACGTTGTCCCCGATATAGAGAAAACCGCAGAACTCGTACAGGAAATTAGTGCTGCAAGTAGAGAACAAAACGATGGTGCGGAACAAGTAAATGGCGCCATTCAACAGCTTTCTCAAGTTATCCAACAAAATGCTTCTTCTTCCGAAGAAATTGCATCGAGTGCAGAGGTAATGTCAACTCAAGCCAGTGAGTTGAAAGCAATTATTAATTATTTCAGACTCAACAGAAGTAATGATACTCATCTAGGTAAACAGACTAATATCAAAAAAGTAAAATCCAGCGAAGGTATAGGGCCAGAAACACCGAAAAACAAAGGCTTTGAAATAGATATGCAAAGTGGTGAAGAAGGAAATGATTATATAGAATTTGAAAATTAACCGAATAAAATAGGATCCTAAGAGTTTAGATAGGGTAGAGTCTGGTTAAAAATTCAAAAGCAAGCATTTTATCATTGTTGTTTCGACCTTGAAGAAAGTGTGAGTTATTAGAAAAATAAGACCATTTTTTAAGCTATATAGATTTCACCAAGAAGTTATTTTTTTAAATACCGAATGAAGTAAAAGATGGAAGAAAATTTTTTGGAATCATTCTTAGAAGAAGCTATTGATCAAATAGATATTGCTGAAAAATCCTTGATGTCTTATGAAAAAGAAACAAAAAAAGTATTTCTTGAAGAGGCATTTAGAGCACTCCATACATTAAAGGGGGCTTCTTATATGTTTGATTTACAAAAAATGGGAGATTTTTCCCATTTAATGGAGACTATCTTTGATGGCGTTAGAAATGGGATTAAAGTATTAGATGATACTACCTTAAAATTACTCTATAGTTCTTTAGATATGCTCAGGGGTATTTTGAAAGATCCCGAAGTTAAACTTAAGGGTAACCAAAGAAAGTATAATCAACTACTAAAAAAGCTACAAGATGAATGTGTACTTCTAGAGAAAAAGCAACGTGAAATTGAAGTAGCGAAAAGTGAAGCAATCATTGAAACTGACATAAGAGAGGAGGAAGACGCTGGCATTTCGAGTTTTTATATAAAGATAATACCTGCAGAACCAATCAAAAGAGATATCTTCCATCCGATATTCGGGGTATTTGAAGATCTTAAAGATTATGGAAAATTAAAGATTATCCCTTTTGCTGATAAAGATGCACAGTTAATTGAGCATTGGTCTGTCTTTATAGCTACAGATGAAACAAAAGATACTATAGAAGGGCTTTTTTTATTTGTAGATGAAGTAGAAATCGAGATACACAAACTTTCTGATACCGATCTTTTAAGTGATCAAATTTTTTCAGATCAATTAGAAAAGTGGGAGACAGCTGCTAAGCCAATCAATATAATTATTGTAGAAGACTTTTTAACATCAAATGCCAATGATGATGAAGTATTTGAAGAAAATGAAGAGGGCAAACTTAAAAGTAATTCTTCAATAGGTAATTCAAGTATTCGGGTACCTTCAAGCAAGATAGATGAGTTAATGAACTGGGTAAGTGAATTGGTAACTTCCCAAGCCATGCTCAGCAATTATTCTAATGAAAAGGATGATAGTATTCTACAAGCCATTTCAGAAAACTTAGAAATCATTTCAGATAACCTTAGAAAAGTAGTCATTGATGTTTCTTTGGTAACTATCAATTCCTTAGTGATGCGCTTTGAAAGATTGGTAAGAGACCTTTCAAAAGAATTGAAAAAACCAGTTAATTTCATAGTACATGGAGAAGATACCGAACTGGACAAAAAGGTAATAGAGATATTGGTTGACCCATTGCTTCACATTCTCCGAAATAGCATGGATCATGGTATTGAGCCAATCCAAAAAAGAAAGGAATTAGGTAAACCAGAAGAAGCCACAATTAACTTTAATGCCTATTATTCAGGGACAGAAGTAATCATAGAGATTTCAGATGATGGAAAAGGCATTGACCCAAGAGTAATAGAGGCAAAGGCTATAGAAAAAAAACTCATTGATAAATCTCATGACTTAGACGATGCAAAGCTGATCAACCTGATTTTTCATCCAGGATTTTCTACAGCAGATAAAATAACAGATGTTTCTGGTAGGGGTGTAGGTATGGATGTGGTAAGAAGTAAATTAGAAGAAATAAGGGGAAAAGTGGAGGTGCTCTCAAAAGTAGGCGAAGGAACGACCATTAGAATAAATTTGCCCTTATCTCTTTCTATTATGGATGGTCTACTTACAGAAATAAAAGGAACGCAATATGTTTTCCCCTTACACATTGTAGATCGAATTGAACGCATGCCTTACCAATCTCTCAATAGGGCCGAGAAGCTTTCAAAATCTGTAGATATCAATGGACAACTGTTCCCAGTACTTTCATTGCGGGAAAAATTTGAGGAAGATAACGATCAAATACCCGATACCGCCAGTATTATTCTTTGTGAAGGCCAGGAAGGGCTAAAAGGCTTTGCTGTAGATAATGTGAAAGGGCAAATACAAACTGTGATCAGGCCACTTGGCGATTATTACCAAGATCAAAACTTTATTTCAGGCAGTACCATATTAGGCGATGGAAAACTCGCTTTGGTATTTGATGCCAATAAATTATTAAACATGAATTAGAGGTTTTTTATGAAGGAAGAAATAATTAATAGCGGCGCATATTTAACATTTGGTGTACATAAAGAGGAATTTGCTTCATCGATTGTGTTTGTTAAAGAGATAATTGAAATGCCTGAGGTCACTAAAGTTCCTCAATCTCCTGCTTACATGAAAGGGATCATTAATCTTCGTGGGAATGTATTACCTGTTGTAGACCTTTCTGTAAGATTTGGTCTGCCAACTTCAAAAGAGACACACAAAACCCGGGTCATAGTTTTTGAATTGCAAAATGATGAAAAAAAGATTTTGATAGGTGGCGTGGTCGATTACACAGACGATGTAGTACAAATTGAAGAAGAAGCACTTTTACCACCTCCCGAACTAGAAAATGAGCGAAAGGTAACATATATCAATAACATCGTAAGCAAAGATGAAAAATTCATCATGATTGTAGATGTAGACAAAGTTTTTGATAAAGAAGAACTTAAAAAATTAGATACCCTTACACCAGTTACAGCGAGTGTATGAATCATATAAATAAATTAACGCACTCTACTATTCGATTGCTTGAGGCAAGCATTTATGTTTTTATTAGATGAATAATTATTCAGCTACATATCATGACTTTTTGAAGATGTCTACAGAGACATTTGCCAAAGCTTCAAAGCTAATTGAATCTAGGTTAGGTATTAAAATGCCGGATACAAAAAAGGTCTTGTTGGAATCGCGTCTACAGAAAAGAATGAGGGTACTCAATATAAATTCATTTGAAGAGTACCTGTTCAATACAATAGCTCGAAGTAAAGATGAGTTTCAAGCTTTTATTGATATTGTTACAACCAACAAGACAGATTTCTTTAGGGAACCTTTGCATTACGATTACCTAAAGCAAGTAATCAAAAAAGAAATAGAACATAAAAATGTATTTAATTTATGGAGTGCCGGTTGTTCTTCTGGCGAAGAGGTCTACACGCTTTGTATTATACTAGAAGAACTTAAAATAGAGCTGAACAAAAAATTCTCCTATAAAATACTGGGTACCGATATCTCTAAAAGTGTTTTACAAAAGGCAGAAAAAGGGATATATCACCAAAGCCTAGTGAAAGGGATCGATCCGTTAATCTTGAATAGATATTTCCTAAAAAGTAAAAACAGCTCAAGCGATTATGTAAAAATAAAGCCTGAGCTATCGAAATACGTTTCTTTTAAGCAGCTCAATTTTTTGGATATTGACTATAAGATTCCTTACAAATTTGACTTCATTTTTTATCGCAATGTAGGAATTTATTTCAATGTTGCACTACAGCAAAAAGTAGCTGAAAAAATTACAGGCAACTTAAGAAAAGGAGGATATTTGTTTCTAGGGCATTCAGAGTCCTTAATGAATATGAAATTGCCTTACCAGCAAATAAAACCTACATTTTATAAAAAAACCGACTAGAAAAGATAAACGATAGAGATTGTCATGAAAATACCATTAACCATATTTAATCATAAAACTTTACACAAATTTTAAAAAGATAATAACGATGCCCATTCAAAAATTACAGTTGATTTTTTTGATAGAATCATGCTTTTCCTAAAACAACATGAAGGGAAAATAGGGGCAGTTTTCGAAATAATAAATCTATTTTTTATGAAACTAAATTTTAAAGCGCGGTTATTTTTCCCTACGGTTATTGCACTAGCACTTATGCTAATTATATCGGTGGTAGTGTATATCAATATAAACTTTTTATTGAAAAACTCATCATGGGTAGAGCATACCTACAAAGTTATAGATGATGGAAATGAGTTATTAAAATTCATGATAGACCAAGAGACTGGCATGCGTGGTTATGCAATTACTGGGAATGAAGATTTTCTTGAACCCTATAAAGAAGGTTCGAGTAATTTTTCCATGCTCATGGAGGAGTTGCAAGTAACTGTAAGTGATAATCCACCACAAGTTGCCCGTTTGAAAAAAATAGATCAACAGGCCAATACTTGGAAAGAGGATATTGCGAAAAAGTATATAAACCTGCGAAAAGATGTAAAAGCAGGAGAATTACAACGAGAGAAATTATTCCTTTTGATAAAATCTGGTGTAGGTAAAAACAGTATGGACAAGATCCGGAATTTGATCGAAACCTCTAACCTATCCCCATTGGCCAAAAGCAATATCACGTTAGATATTATCAACATGGAAACAGGTTTAAGGGGGTATCTTTTAAACAGAAAAGAAAATTACCTGGAGCCTTATGATTTTGGGAGGATCGATCTGAAAAAACACTTGATCGAATATAGGGCAAATCAATTGATACAAAGCGCTATTAACGATTGGATCACCAACTATGCAGAAGTTGCCATAGACTTCAATAAAAAAGCGATGGAATCGGCCACCATGCAAGACCTCTATGCGGAGTTTGAGAAAAAAGAAGGGAAAAAATATATGGATTCCATGAGAGGCATGATTGCTACTTTTACTGATACTGAAAGAGCATTGCTTATAAAAAGGAATGAAGATAAAGAAAATACAGCTAGTTTGACCATAAGCCTCTTGATAGGCATTACCTTATTGGCATTTATTGTTACCATATTCATTGTATTTAAAGTTACTGGCGATGTTATTACGCAATTAGGAGGGGAGCCAGAAGTAGTATCTGTTATTTCACAAAGGGTTTCAGATGGCGACCTTACAGGCAAATACACAACCAATGGCAATAGCACGGGAATTTATAAAAATATGGTAGAGATGTCTGATAATTTAAAAACGATTGTCATGACGATTTACGATACAGCTACACAAATCGGAAATGCTTCGGGACAATTGAGAGATGCTTCACAAACTGTTTCTTCGGCAACAACTGAAGAAGCAGCTTCGGTAGAAGAAATTTCATCAACGATTGAACAGATAACTGCTTCTATTCAATTAAACTCTGAACATGCACTACAAACAGAAAAATATTCAAAATCTGCTTCTGAGAGTATCAAACAGGTAAATGAGAAATCTGTAAAAGCAGTGGAGATGAACAAGAAGATTACAGAAAAAATTGAGGTAATCAATGAAATTGCCCGCCAGACCAATATCTTGGCATTGAATGCGGCAGTAGAAGCGGCTAGAGCTGGGGAACAAGGAAAAGGATTTGCTGTGGTAGCAGCTGAAGTAAGGAAGCTTGCCACTAAAAGCGAAGTAGCTGCAAGTGAGATCATCGATTTTGCCAAACAATCCCTTCATGCCACAGAAGAAACAAATGCTTCTTTAGATAAAATGTTGCCAATCGTAGAAAAAACCACAGAGTTGGTCCAAGAAATATCAGCGGCAAGTACTGAACAGAGTACAGGTGCAAATCAAGTAAACTCCTCAGTGCAAGAATTGAGTAATACTACACAAGTGAATGCTTCTTCTAGCGAGGAAATGGCACGAAGTGCTGAGGAACTTGCAGTACAAGCGCAACAACTTAACGAGGTTATAAAGTTCTTTAAGTTCGACAACAAATTATATAATGTTCAGGCAGAAGGAAGCACGCCTAAGAAAGAAGTTCAGATGAATTCTATAAACGAAAATTCACATCGAAATACAGAGGGCTTTGAGCTTGAGTTCGAAGAAGATGTTTAGATAAAACACGGGCCTTCCTCATGTTTTGAATAAATCTATTTATCCTCAAAATATTTGTTCAATGTACTCATTTCTGAAGGATGTGTACTGGCATGCTAATGTATGTTTGGTTACGTCTGAGGATTCTATTGGGCGTAAAAAATTGGACAAGGTCGAATATTTCTAAATAAAAATACTTTGACATGAAAGAAAGAAAAATTATCATACAACTGTTCTTTTCAATTTTTCTGATTAGCGTAATCGGATATTGCCATGCTCAGGAAATTGAGATGATGGCTTCTCATAATCCTGTAAAAAAAGACAAAACGCAAAAACTTGCCAGGGAAATAGAAGAAAAAGACAACCAAGAAAACAAAGTAAAAGCTTTCGATTTCAGAACGGTCTATCAGGGTGGGATCTTAAGAAATTTTAGGGGTGGTTTAGAAACAGGAACCAATTACATGGGAAAATTATCTATAACCATGCGACTTGATACCGAACAAGCTGGTATGTGGAAGGGGGGAAGTTTTTTTCTTAATGGAGTCAACGTACATGGGGGAACACCTACCTCCGACCTCATTGGAGATTTCCAACCAATATCTAGGAATGAAGCAACTGAAAGAACAGGGCTATTTGAACTTTGGTACCAACATCGTATCGGTCGCCTTAGCATACTTGCTGGGCTTCACGATATGAACTCGTCTTTTGGTACCTCGAGGTTTGGTGGTGGCTCCACCAACTCAGCATTTGGTATGTTTCCAAGTATTGCACCGAATTTGGGAAATACTTTTTCGATTTTTCCCAGAACTATGCCTGGATTTTATCTAAAATACGATACTGATAAGATTACCTTACAAGGTGCGATTTATGCTGGAGAACAAAATACATTGGAAGAAGACCCTTTTAATGTAGAATGGAGCTTCCAAAATTCTGTCTTTTTAGTGGGTGAGGTTCACCTTAAAAGGATGAGTGAGACAACAGAAATGGGTATCATAAAGTTAGGTGCCATCTATCATTCAGGAAATTTTCCATCAATTGTAAACGGTGTAGATCAAAGTAAAGGAAACCTTGGAATGTACTTGATTACAGACCAAATGATTTTTAATGAAGCTTCGGACAAAGAACAAGGTCTAGGCCTGTTTTTTGAAGCAGGAATGGCTCCCGGAGATCAGAATATGATAGACTTCTTTTCAGCTGGTGGTATAGTTTATAAAGGTCTTTTCCCAAAAAGGGACAACGATATACTATTTTTTGGTACTGTTAACTCTCTGCTTGACCAAAATTTCTTAGATAGCTTACCATTTCTAAGAAATAGATCAAGGACTATTTTAGAATTGAATTATTTACTGAAGATAAATGAAAATATTTCTATTCGGCCCGATATTCAGTACATAATAGATCCTAGCGTAAATACTCCACTTTCCAACACGCTATTAGGTATATTGAATTTTACTTTTAGTCATTGATTTATAAAATTCTGAATAAAAAAATAGCATTGCATTATTTAAGAATATGATTGCTATTCCGCATTTATTACTTATAGCCAAAAGAGAAAGAAAGTTTCTTATGGAAAAAGATACAATTCTTTTTTTTCTACTCTAAAACTTTTTTGGATAAAGAACTACCAAAAATCATAAAGAAGGAAAGGAAGTATTATTTATAAAAGTAGTAAAGCAATGTAATCTTTGACTTGACTTAGTGATTAAATTACCAAATTAGCCTAACAGTAATTCTATTTTATTTAAGACTAATTTATCCGTCAAAGTATATCCTTATGATACTTTGTTGAGATGTATACCTTCATTTATAACAAAGCATACATTTTTTTGGAAATTCTTAAATGAAAAAACCTATTATGTAATATTTCATTAAAAAATTTCAGAATATAAAGATAATAAATTAGCAATGCAATAATTTTATACCGTTTATTTGGTAACAAAAATTAAGTATTTTATTACCAATGAAAAAGTATAAGCTAATTATAACAACCTTACTGGCATTTATATATACTCATACTAATGCCCATACAAAACCTGAAAATCAAATACTAGCGCAAACATGGTATAGTTATAAATCAGGAAATTGGAATGATCCAAGCAGTTGGACATTAGACGGGTCAGTGGCTCCTTTGTTTGTTAACCCTTCAAATGAAATCCCCGATGAGTTTGACCATGTAGTCATTACAAATGGCAGAACAATTAATGTTGATGTAGATGATATCGAAATCCTTGGTTTAGAGGTTGTGGGAAGACTGGATTTATTGACTAGTCACGGACATGAATTTACAACTATTCAAGGCAAAGGCATTATAAGAATGCAAGGTTGGGATGATGATGCTAATCCAACAACCATACAAGTAGATAACTTCCCGTCGGGCAATGTGGGTGGTGCAAATGGTTTTGCCGATAGAGAAGACGGAGGTACATTGGAACTTTACGGTACGGGAGTATTACTTGATCAAACAAGAACATTTAAAGATGTAGTCCTCAGAATGTCATCGTCTACTGATGAAGCAGTTCTTAGGGCTGATTATGTAATTAATGGTGATTTGTTGCTCAATACAGGTATTTTCAAGATTAATGATAATAGTACTAATGCATCTATCAACATCGATATTATTGGAGACTACACCATTGAAAGTGCAGCAGAACAAAGGGTAGGAAATGCAGATGCTCGTCATGAAATTAACATGAATGGTGACTTCATTAATAGAGGTACAGCATATTTTTCACAACGCAATGCACAAGTGGTAGACAGTGAAGCCAGTGATGGTATAGTTGATGCAAATTTTGTTTCTGGCATCAAAGATCAGTCAATTAATCTTTTCGGCCCTACCTATTTTTACAGAATGGTTTGTAACAAAGGCGTGAATGATACTTATATATTAAATGTTCAAGCAAATACAGCGACAGACTTTGTGCTAACAGGACCGGCTAACAGCGATAACATTGGAGATGTAACTAATGAAAGCCAAAACCTAAATGCTTTAGCACCCATAACTGGGACTTTAAAGTTAGGTAGTAATATTACGGTTAATCCACTAAATAATACAGGTAACTACACCATTGGTAGCAATGCTAGGCTGCTAATAGATGGTGCGACTGTTGTTAAAACAGGAGGTTCAGCTTTAACCCCATATGGAACGTTAGAAGTAGCAGCTGGTCAGCTTATAATAACTTCAGGTAGCGGAGTTACCTTGCTATCGACAGGTCAGTTTAAAATTTCTGGAGGTATAGCTACGATGCCCCAGTTTCTTACTTCTATATTAAGTGATACTGAAGTAGGGGGGGGGTATGAACAATCTGGTGGAACAGTAAATATTGGCCCTTTCAATCCCGATATAGATTTCCCAGGATTAGGGTTGCCTACAAGCAGTGATAACATTCTTACACATTATGCTAATTTTTCACTCACTTCTGAAAGTAACTCATTTATAATGACAGGGGGTACGTTAAATTTAAATGGAGCATCAGAATTGACAGGTGTTGAGACTAATTCTGGACAACAACATGGAGGACTAATTTTTATCAATTCTGACCCAGGGAATATTAATGTTACAGGTGGTACAGTTACTATCACAACATCTACTGACCGTAACCATATTTTAACCAGTCGAGCTCCCTTTTATAATTTTACTATTAACAATACTTCTTCTGGCACAAAAGCCAAAGTATTAGTAACAGGAGCTACTTCTGGAGCTACAGGATTAGGCAATGGAGTAAATAACGGAGGTACAGTTGATGATCAATGGCGTACACTTTCTGCACAAACATTAAAAGTGTTAAATGATTTAACTATCAATACCGGTACTACTAGAACATTAGGAAGTAATGTATTTGGCACTTATTTAGATTTTTGTTCAGGTGCTATTTGTGCGGATTTAGAAGTTGGGAGAAACTTAACTATCAATGACAATACTGTTATAGATTTTTTTAGTGGCAACGCAAATAATACCAATAGTTCTTCAGTTTTTCTAACTGGTACCTCAGACGCTATACTTACAATAGGAAATATTACAACTTACAGGGACGATTTAACGGAGTTTGACGACCCTGATGTTGACGGGGATAGCTATGAAAAATGGGAGCAACCCTTCTATATTTTAACTATTGACAAACCAGGGGCGATACTTACTTTTGCCACAACTGGTACAGCCTATGATGCAGGTGCTACTATTGATTATACCGATGGTTTAGGAAATAAAAACATAAATACAACTTTTAGTAATTTAGTAAAGGTAGTTGATGAATTTAGCCTAGAAAATGGATCTGTTGATATTGATATTTACAGTATCCGTTTGTATGGAAATATCACCAATAAAGGAATATTATCCTTAGATTCAAATCCTATAAATGCTCAGGTTAAGATTAGAGAAGAAATTACTCCCACTACCAGAATTATTAATACCATAGACGGTGCTGAGTTTGGTAACCTTCGTCTTAATTCAGGAGAAGCTATTGTAGAGTTTACAAGTAATGTTTATATAAAACGCCTCTTATATAAATTTGGAAGAATAAATATTGGCACCCATAACCTGAAAATAGATAATCTAGTATATGGACTTAATATAGATCAAGTGGTCGGTGATGACCTAAGTATAGAAGATATGATTATCATGGATGGTAATGCTTCTGACGGTGGCCTAAGCTTATATGTAGGTGCACTTAATAATCCAGGAATTGCTGGTCATGCAGATTCAGATATCCAAGCAAATCCTATAGGTACTTTTACAGATCCAAGGGTTTATCATTTCCCGATTGGAACGGGAACTACAGGTACTTATCCTGAATCTCGTTATACTCCAGCAAATATTAGGTTGAACACTTTCTATGATGACGGATATATCACAGTAAATGTAGTTGATGAGCAATTGCAAACAACGGGACCTCATCCATTGGGCAATGATGTATTGAACCGTTATTGGCGGGTACGTTATGAAGGTTTTGATACACCTCCATTAATAGATCGCTATCGTTTCCATGCTACTATTGCTGATATTCCTGACGGAGTAAATGATACGGAAATGAATGGATTGTCAGGAAATTGGAAACCAGGGTATGTATTAGATAATACGCCATTTACTCGCTTTGCCGAAGAGAATTTGACAGGCTCTTCAAGATTTAATAATAGCAGTTCTTTCGATCAAGATGATAATGACCCAAATGAAACTAATGAAGCCATAAGGATATTATTTTTTGGAGAAACAACTGGCAGTGGTACAGGCCCGTCTCCTTTTTCTTTGATTGAAGCTAACTATTCTGCTGGATTAGCTGCTAAGTTTTCTGGTACACCAAATATTTTCTACACTCGAAAAACAAGTCATAGTGCAACAGATCAAAATACATGGCATGACCCACAGACTTGGTCATTTGATCCTATTGATGAATCAGTCACTCCGCCCATTCAAGGAGCTGCTAATACGGGAGGTGTTATACCTGGTGCAGGTGATGTGGTTGTATTTCAAGCACATAGTGTGGAATCATCTCTGCCAGAAGCGGATGGAAGCTGGACTTTAAATAAATTAAGACTAGCCGTTTATGGTCCAACCTCTACAGATACAAATTTACCTACTGAAGTTGCGTTAGCAATTTTTGAAGAAGATCCAGACGGAGATGGACCTAGAGAAACAGCAAGAGTTTTTTTAAGAGAAGGTTCTTCACATAACTGGGATGAGGTTAGAGGAAGTGGTGAATTTCAACTTTTCTTTGGTGATCAAACCGAATACCCAACTTTTGATAATAGCAACGATTTAGGTGATTTCCTCAATAATGAAAATAGTTTATGGAATATCAACTATCAAGGGACTGGAAGTGGACAAAGAGGGGTTGCAAATGCGGTAACTGCATCTAGTTTTCCTTCTGTATTTCCAAATCTAAGAATAACAGCAAATGCCAATAGTGATCATAATGGAGCGGATGGTTGGGGAGATCAATTCATTGTTACATTTTCAGAAGATGTTACTATTAATGAAAAGATGGAAATTCAAAATAGAGCTGCTTTTTGGGTGCAATCTAATATGGAAATAAAAGGAAATTTAGAGATTGGAGTAAGCTTTGAAAATGGAAGATTTCGTTTCGATAATGGAAATACACCTTACACAGTCTCTGTAGCTGGTAATGTTATTATAGGTAAAGCAGATGGAGACGACGAGGAAGACTCTTATCTAGACATTCAGTCAGAAGGGACAGGTTCTGCAACACATATTCTAAAAGTAGATGGCAATATTCAGCTTCAAGAAAATACAGGAGATGACCAAGGTAGACTTAATTTGAGAAATATTGCTTCAGACGACTCCAATGTTATTCTTGAATTAACAGGTAGTACAAGTGGGAATTTTACATTTACCAACCAACATAATATTATACCTGAACTTTATAAAGTAGTAATGAATAAAGGTGCGGATATCACTTCAACTTTTTCATTTGAAAATGATATTAACTTACCATTACCTTCCGAAATTTCAACTCAACCTATCGAAATTCTTAATGGTCTACTCATCTTTAATAATACTGATATTATGCTAACTGATGCCACAAGAGGTGACTTTTTGTTGCCAAATACTGGTAATATAGAAGCTTCTTCAGGCTCAGGAGGCTTAGAAGTGGCAGCAGGTACAGTTAGGATAGAAGGAGACGATACAGGTATTTTATTGGATGGTATTTTAAGAATCAGTGGTGGTACTTTTGATATGGCACCTGTTACAGGTAATGGCAATAATTTTTTAGAAATTTCCTCTTCAGGAAATGCACAATTAGAAATTTCTAACGGTACTTTGAACATAGGAGGTCAATTAAGGCGTGCAATATCCAATACAACTGGCGTATTGAGTTTTCGTCAAACAGGAGGTACAGTAAATGTTGCCACAAGAAATGGTAGTGCTGAGTCAAATCGAGGAATTTTTGAGGTAATGAATTTGGGAAGTGAGTTTACCCATACTGGTGGGGCACTCCACTTCTATAATAGTAACAATTCAGCCAGTGTGCCATCTGTACTTCTAGAACCTTCAAGCAGTAATATAACTGGCTCGGTAATTACATTTAGCAATACTACAGGTGATACTAATATGGGAATAAAGTCTGCCATTCCTCTGAATCGTTTGGAATTGAAAGGGTCAGGAAATTCCACTGTGAAAATTTATGAACTCCCACTTAGTCTAGATAGTCTTACTATTGATGCAAATAATACTTTTGATGCCAATGGATTTGGGCTTTCTTTCCAAGGAGGTAGTTTATTAAATAATGGTACTTTTATTAGTAGCGGGAACAATCTTAATCAGCAAACAACAACATTCAATTCCTCTTCAAAACAGACAATTAGTGGTAACGGAATTTCTAATTTTTGGAGATTTACAAAGCAAAATACCGACAGTCTATATTTAGTAGATAAGGACATTACTATTCAAGATGATCTAAGATTAGAGGATGGAGTATTCGAAACAGACACTAATGCTGTTATCGTATTGGGTGATGTCCTTAATGATACTCGTCATAGTAGTGCAGCTCCGACAGGTGCTGCACCTCGGCCTCAATTTGGAATTGTTATGGCTGGAACTGAAAAACAACGACTGCTTCGCAGTTCATCAGGCACAAGTTATTTTGGTACACTGTCCATTGAAAATTCTAACGGTGTAATCATTGAAGATGAAACATTTTTCACATTTCAAGCAGATGGTGCTTTGGTATTGAGGGAAGGTGTATTGGACATCAGTTCTAATCTTTTTATTATCGGTCCCGATGCGACTATTCAGAATGCCAATGGAGGTTCAGAAAGAGATGATTTCAACGTAAATAACATGGTACAAACTAATAGTACCTTTCAAGATTTTGGTCTAAGAAAGATTTTCAACAATGGGCAAATCACAGACTTTGTTTGGCCAGTAGGTCAAGGTGCTTATACACCTGTGGTTTTGGATATGACTGCAGCTCTTTCTGTATCTAGTAGTACAGGAAGTATAACCATAAGACCTTCTAACGAAGCTCATCCAACAGTAAATAATCATGTGAATGCTGGCAGTAACACCCCAGGAGAGATCAATGATAGACTAAACACACTACAGTATCATTGGATCATCAAATCAGAGGGTATTACTAGCTTAAATGCTGATATGGAAATGAGCTATGATCAGGGCCAAGTATCTTTTGACAATACAGGTGGTACGAATCCAAACGTAAGTTTTATAGAAACAAATTATGCTGCAGCTAGACTTCTATTCAATAGTAATACTTGGGAAAAATCTTATGATGGTGTTACTGTTGATGAAAATAATAATAGGATTATCTTTAACAGTACAGATGTATTTAATGGTGTGGACGATTTGCAGATAACAGGTGATTACACTGCGGGTTTATTGGTAGCAGATGATGGTACTACTTTATTAGATGTGGGAGCCATTCCTAATGCAATACCAGAATTTGAAAGTGTGTCAAATTCTGGTATTTATACCAATAATTCAGATTGGAATGGCATCAACGGAACTCCAGATTTAGCTGGGGGGGAAATTCCTGTAGGTGCTATAATTTACATTCGAAATGGAGATGAGATGAGCATCAATTCAGCTGATTCTAGGATATACAGAACAGTGATTGAAGAAGGTGCTTTACTAGAACTTACAAGTAACGCCAGCAATACACGGTTAGGTATTGTAGAAGGATCTGGTACGATTAAACTTACCAATAATAATGCTTCTCAGTCTATCTCATTACCAGCGGGATATTATGAGGATTTCTTTACATGTGATGGAGGTAAAATTGAGTATTCTGGTAGCGTAGACTATGAAGTTTTAGCTGGGCTAGTAGAGGTACGAGAGGTGATATTCAGTGGTACAGGTAAAAGGGAATTTTCTAATACTGGCATAACCATTTGTGAGAATTTAATATTGAAAGACAATGTGGAAATCATTAATACATTTGGACAGGATATTTCTGTAAAAGGTAATTTGATAAAGTCGGATAACGCTATTGCCACATGGGAGCCTTTAATTGTAGGGAGTGCAACATTAACCTTAGAAGGAACAAATTCTCAAGAAATTAGGGGAGATTTTACAGAGAGCAGCAATAGTGCGATTTATCGTCTCACCATCAATAATAATGCAGGTGTAACAATAGTGAATTCAGATGAGACAGAAATAGATGCTGGTGGAGATATTGAAATAACAGATAAATTAACATTGACCAATGGATTAGTAGATACTGACGTGGATAATTCTTTAAAGGTATTGGCTGATGCGAGTATAGCTGGTGGAGGTAATTTTGCCTATGTAAACGGCCCATTAGTAAGAGAAATTAGAAACGGAAGTGACAATTATTTTTTTCCTATAGGTTCTGCAAGTAGATATGGAAGGATTGACTTGGAAATTCCTTCTGGTTATACAGGAACAAAGGATTGGACAGCTACATATTTCAATGATAGAAATCCCTATGATTTATTTACAATGACCGCTAATGCTTCAAGCGAAGGAGTAGAAAAGGCGAGTACTTTTGAATATTGGAACCTTGAAGCCATTTCTCCTGCTAGTGCCGATATAAGACCTTACTGGGATTCAAATTCAGATGTGACTGATCCTGAAGATTTAAGGGTTATCTATTGGGATGATCTAGCTTCGGCTTGGGAAGTATTACCAGAGATTAATGCCCCTTCAGGTAGTCCTGTTGAAGGTAACCTTTCAGCGGGTCCACTCTCATTTAGTACTAAAACTGTTACTTTTGGAACTACAAACCAGAATATCACCTTATTGCCAGTTGAATTTTTGTACTTCAGAGGTGAAAGCAGGGAAAGTGGAAATTTCCTATTTTGGGCAACTGCATCTGAAACGGATAATGCTTATTTTGAAGTACTGCGATCCAATGATGGTGAAAATTTCGAATCTCTAGGATTAATAGAAACTAAAGGAAGCGTGAATAAAACTGCAGCGTATAATTTTATAGATAAAAGTCCATTTAAGGGAATTAGTTACTACCTATTAAAACAAGTTGATAAGGATGGTAATTATACGACTAGTGAAGTAATCGCACTTAAATATGAAAGATTTGATGACGCTGATGCTAAGCTTTCAGTATATCCTAATCCAGTAAGTTTGATGGATTTTGAATTATTAGGTGAAAATTGGAATCCTAATGGTTTACTGCATTTTAAAATAGCGGACATCATAGGTAATATTTATAAAAATGATAAGCTCGAGATTGATAACAATGGGTATATTCAAAATAGGATATTTTTACCAAATAATTTGGCAAATGGTGTCTACATACTTTTTGCCTCTGATGGGATTAACCAAAAAAGTGTCAAGATATTCGTGCTTAACTGATAATATCTTAGTTATAATTAGACTTATATTTCCAAAACATACCGCCATTGGACTTTATGTGTCACATAATTCTAATGGCGGTTTTCATATCAAACATCTCATTACTTATTATAATTACTCAAGTACAGAATATTATTGATTACAAAGATTTAAGTTAAGTATTTTACATAATTGAGGGTTGGTTGAACCAGCTTACATTTTACCAAGGTATGACTCAGCAATAATTATCATTACACTATCGCAGTTTTTTATCTCAATTAGCCTTATTTCAAATTCATTTTGGTCTTATATTGAATGAAGATGATAAATAGAAATGGATAGTTTCATGAAGTAGAAACTAAATATGGATGATTGATTTTCCACGGAGTGCTTGCATCAATACAAAAATTGCCAATAGTCCATATACTATAAAAGCTGCTACAGTAATTTTTACATTTTTGAATGCGAACCATGCAAGCAATGGAAGTACCTGTAAAGCATGCATGCCTATAAAATGAGCTATGCGTAAGTCACCATGAGTGAGGCTCCAGTTTACAAATGGTAATCCTGGGCTACCATCTTTGGCACCCACTGTATGGGCCATATTCCCTCCCATTACAAAACCTTGAAATGAAAAAATCACAAATAGAATTATTCCAAACCTGATCGCCCAAACATAAAAATCAGGTAAATGAGGTAATGGAGTAGTAAAGAATTTGATGCCAATATAGCCTACAGCCAAAGTAGCGGCAGTAGCAGCTATTGCCATCAAAGAAAACATGGCTGCAAAGAATGGCGTACTTTGGTTGTAGTGAGAGGGCTGACCTTTGGAAGCTTGAAAAGCAATATAAAATACTTCAAATGCAAGCGTAATTACAATGACCCAATTGAAGATGGTAATGTCTCCACCTTTAGGTAAATAGCTTACATACCAACCCATAGACCATGATAAAATAGTAGTTGATAAAGCAAACTTTATCGGCTTAAACCATGCATTTGTTCCTGCAAATTCTGTTGGTTTGATCCAACTCATTATAATGAATGCAAGACCTGCTGAAAGGTTTATTAAGCCAAACCAGAATAATACAAGGTTCTTTTCTTTCAGAGAAAACAATAAATCCATTTGTATCTTTTTTACAAAGTTATTGGCATGATTTACTTCAAAACGATAACAAATGTTTATAAATCAATTAAAATTCTTTTTGATCCTGCTTAGGTGTATGGGTGTAATGCCTAGATATGAGGCTACCATGTGTTGTGGTACTCTATTGTGAATATTAGGAAAAATTTCACTCATTAAATTATATCTTTCAATGGGAGATAATGTATAAAGATGTTGGATCCTAGTATCGAGATAAATGAAATAATATTCAGCTATTAGCCTACCTAGTTTTTCCCCTTCCTTTAAATTGGAATACCCCCAATCTATAGCTTTCCTAGGTATTACCGCGACCTTTGTATCTTCCATGGCTTCTAGCTGATAGCGAGATTTTTTTCTAGTAAGAAAAGCATTATAGTCAGCTATAAACTGATTTTCAATGGCAAAATGAGTAGTATGCTCCCTACCTTCTAAATCTGTTATTTTTACCCTCAATATTCCATTTTCTATAAAATACACCTCATCTATGTATTTATAATCGTCACTGAGCAATTCCTTCTTTTTGAATTTTTTACGATAGCACAAAGCCATTAATGCTTCAGCTTCTTCCTCAGAAATATTAATCATTTGAGAAATTGCTTTCTTTAGTTCTATCATATTTTAATTTTTTCTAAGTGTAAATGAAATGTATAAAACCTTCTTTTAAAAATCTGAAATAAAAAGTGACTCTTTATGAAATTACTTGATAAATCAAGATTTAAAACAGTTTACTATTGAAAACCAAGAGATTAGAAACTAGAGATTAGAAAAAAGCAAAGGCCTGTAATAAAAACTTTTTCTAACTTCTAGCCTCCAGCCTCTAACTTCTCTTGCCCCTTTAAACTATGACCAACAAACTTAACTTTCTAAAATATCAAGTGCTTCGCACCGAATGCTTCGCACTGAATACTTCACACCGAATGCTTCGCATCGAATAAAATCATGTAGAACCTAAAAAGTTAATACAATGTCGATTGAAGTTTTTAGCTGAAATGAATTTTACGAATTTACTCTTTTTAATCACTTATTACAGAGACATTTTAAGAATGTTTAATATTAATTCAATCAATAGTTTTTATTTTAAAATTCTGATTACCAGTTACTTAATTCTAAATTATAATATTTTTTTAAAAAATAGGGCAGTAAGGGTAGGGTAAGCTTTATTAAATGCGGTATAAAGATAAAATCAAATAAAAACTAAGTTATGAATACAGTAAAAAATCTATTATTAGGACTATTGTTTTTATCCTTTTTATACTCATGTGATCAAGATGGCGAAGATAATTTAAGCCCTATCATCAATGCTGAAAATGATTTAATAGGAGCCATTCAATCAGCCAGTAACTTGCAGACTGTAGGTTTGTCTGATTTGCCTACTAAAGTTCAAACAGTAATTACCCAAGACCACTCCGACAAGTTTTTACAAAATGCAAAAGTCGCCGATGGACTTGGATATGAGGTGAATTTAAGAATGGCGAAAGGTTTTGAGATGGGAAAACGTACCCAAATCTATTTCGATAGCAAGGGAGAAGCGCTGGAACAGAAAAAAGAAGCTTATGAAGACGAAGAGGAATATGAAGAATTCGAAGAATGTTTTGAAATTATTTTTCCAATCTCAGTTACCATGCCTGATGGTACAGAAATTACACTTAACGAAGAAAATGATTATGAATTGATAGAAGATTGGTACGAGGCAAATAAGGAAGTAGATGAAGAACCCGAGTTAAATTTTCCAATAAGTATTGAATTTGATGAAGAAGAAATAGTGGTTATTGAAAATGAAGAGGAATTAGAAGGGATTTTAGAAATGTGTGAAGAATATTGTCATGATGATGATTATGAAGAAGAATGGGAGTGTTTTGACATTAAATATCCATTCAGTGTAACTATGCCAGATGGATCTACTATCACATTAAACGACGATGATGACTATGAGTTGGTAGAAGCATGGTACGAAGCCAATCCTACTGTAGATGAAGAATTTGCATTGGTATATCCTGTTACAATTGTATTTGAAGATGGAGAAGAACTAATTATCAATAATGAAGAGGAACTAGAAAATATAGAAGAAAAATGTTATGATGAATGGGAAGAAGAAATAGAAGAAGAATGTTTTGAAATAGTTTTCCCATTTAGTGTGACCATGCCAGACGGTTCTACCATTGTATTGAATGACGATGAAGATTATGAATTAGTTGAAGCATGGTACGAGGCCAATCCTGATGTAAAAGATGAGCCTGAACTTGTATTTCCTGTAATTGTAGTTTTTGATGATGAACGCATAGAAATCAATAACGAAGAAGAATTCGAACGATTAGAAGATGCTTGTGAAGACTATTGGGATGATTATGAAGAAGAATGGGAGTGTTTCGAAATAGAATTTCCTTTTAGCCTTACATTACCAGATGGATCCACAATCACTTTAAATAATGATGACGACTATGAAAGAGTAGAGGAATGGTATGATGCTAACCCAGAAGTAGATGAAGATCCAGAACTAGTATTTCCAGTTATAGTAGTTTTTGAAGATGGCGATAGAGAAGAAATCTTAAATGAAGAGGCGTTTGAAAGAATAGAGGATGCTTGTGATGATTATGATGAAGAGTGGGAATGCTTCGAAATTGAGTTTCCATTTAATGTCTCCTTACCAGATGGTTCAACAATCACTCTGAATAATGAAGATGACTATGAAAAAGTGGAGGAATGGTACGATGCAAACCCAGAAGTTGAAGATGACCCAGCACTAGTATTTCCTGTAGTAGTAGTTTTTGAAGATGGCAAACGTGTAACAGTAAATAACGAAGAAGAATTTGAGCGAATTGAAGAAGCTTGTGACGATTAATTAATAAGAGAAGTAAAAATTAAATTAGGTAAACAATTAAAAATTTAGTAGCATGGCTTAATGCCATGCTACAACTAATTTAAAGTAAGTTGACAAAAAAAGAGCTTAAATTCTGTTTTGACAAATGGTTCGATGAGTTGCGAAACTACATGACCTATCGATGCTATGACTCAGATTTGGCAACCGATATTGTGCAAGATGCTTTTGTACGGGTGTGGGAAAAACAGTTGGAATTTCAAGGAGATAAAACCAAAAACTTACTTTACAAAATTACCAATGAGCTTTGGATTTCGCACTACCGAAAAAAGAAGACTGAAAATAAGTATTCACTTGCATTAAATTTAGAAACATGTAAAAACTCTACAGAAGAAAAAATGTATTACGAAGAATTGAAAGGAAAATATGACCATGCATTAATGAAACTTTCTGAAAAAAGAAGAATAGTTTTTTTATTGAGTAGGATGGATTCCTTGACTTATCAGGAAATTGCCCAGCGATTAAATATCTCTATCAAGGCAGTAGAAAAAAGAATGAACCTAGCGCTTCAAGACCTAAGAAATTACTTAAATCATGAAAGATGATGATTCAAATAAACATTTAAATGAGCAAGAGGAAAAAGAACTCTTCTCAAGATTATCTATAAAGTACAACAGAGATAAAGCAGATATTTGGGCTTCTTTAGAAGAAGAAATTGAACAAACACCCACAAAAAAAACTAAAGTGATAACCTTACAACCGTGGGTAAAGTTGGTCGCTGCCTCTATTAGTTTAATACTTATTGTAGGAGTATTTGCTAGGTTTTATACAACCACTGTAAACGTAAAAATAGCCAGTACAGCCAAACATAGCTTACCAGATGGTTCAGTAGTTCATATAAACTCAGCTTCAAAAATTTCCTATGCTCCTTATTGGTGGACGTTTGTCAGAGAAGTAAAATTAGAAGGAGAAGCTTTTTTTGAAGTACAAAAAGGGAGTAAATTCCAAGTTAAGTCTCCTCAGGGCAAAACTGAGGTATTAGGTACTTCTTTTAACATTTATGCGCATGAAAATCAATATCAAGTGCTTTGTGTTACAGGCAAGGTGAGTGTAAAAACACCTAATGCAGAAGAAGTGATTTTGTCACCAAATCAGTTTGTAGAATTAACTGAAGAAAAGTTAGTAAAGCAAGAAAATGACAAAAAACAAGCTGGCATTTTGGCTTGGAGGGAGGGACGCTTTATTTATAATACCACTCCATTGCTTAAAGTATTCAAAGATTTTGAAAGATATTACAATACCCAGCTTACTATAGAAATTGAAAACCCTAACGAATTCTTTTACACCGGATTACTACAAAGAAACTTATCGCTAGAAGAAGCGTTAGAAATAGTTTGTTATAGCTTTGAGTTCGATCTAAAGAAAACATCAGAAAATAAATTTGTTATTATCGAAAAGAAACCTTGAGATTTATCAATTGTACTTTTAAACCCAGTGCCATTCTCATTTTTACAATTTGCCTAGGCCATGTAAATGTGTTTGGGCAAACGGTATCTTTACAGTACAAAAATATTCCTTTGAATGAAGTTTTATTGGATATAAGTGATCAATTTCAAACACAGATTTCTATCAATGCAAAGCTCTCAGCACAGTGTGATATTACCATAAACCAAGAATTCACCAACATTCAACAAGCATTAGAATTATTTGCCAAACAATGCGGTTTAAAACTACGCAATGTAAATGGTGTATTCGTTTTTCAGCAGATTGAACAAAGCTTAGTTAAGGAAGAGGCCCCCGATATATCACTTAAAGAAATTCCCAAACCTATGTACTTGTTTCAAGGGCAAGTTGTAGAACATGAATCAGGAGAACCTTTGCCCTTTGTAAGCATTCAATTTTTAGGGAAAGGGCTCACCACAGATGAAAGCGGTCGTTTTTCATTTAAATCATCCAATCAAAAAGAAAAAGTGAAGGTAGGTAGTTTGGGTTATTTTACTGCAGATACCACTTTTAGCAATGGTGAAAAACTTTCTATAGCTTTGAAACCAAGGATATTTGAGCTAGATGAAATTGAGGTAACAGGAGCGAGTGAGATTGCTACCACGCATACTGGTGAAAATGCAGGACAGACAAGCTTTAATAATATAGCCCATAGTTTTGTTCCAGGTATAAGCAATAACCTTATTTTCAATAACCTGCGTTTACAACCAGGCATTATGGCAGCTGGAGAATCGATAGCTGACTATGTTATCTGGGGCTCTCACGCAGGGCAAAACCATGTGATATATGATGGAATCACCTTGTTTAATAGCTGGGGTATCAATGAAGATATAGGTCGGGTAAATCCTTATATTATTAAAAATGTTGAATTGTATAAAGGTGGGTACAATGTGCCTTATGGCGATAGAATTAGCGGAGTAATTTTAATTGATGGAAAAAGGGGCCATCGAGAAAAATTTGAGGCCAATGTGAGTGTAACCAACCAGTTAGCCAATGCTTATTTAAATATTCCTTTGTTTAAGAATACCTCTTCATTACAAATAGCGGCTAGAAAGACCTATTTCGAGCTTTTTGGACCCAATGAAACATTTGAAGATGAGGAAGAAATTATTGTCCCTTCTTATGATTATACAGATTTCAACTTGAAGTTTTCCACCGTTTTCAAAAATTCTGATCGATTAGAGATAAGTTCCATAAATAGTTTCGATGCCTTCGAGGGGGAATTTCAATCGGGATTTGATGAAGAAGAGGAGGGCGTATTTGTTGAAAATTTATCGATTAGTTCTAAGCAATTCGGTCATTCAATTAACTATACTAAAAATTGGCGTTTAGGTGGTCTTACGTCTTTTTTACTTTCTACAAGTAACTATATTCCCGAACTCTCCACTTTCTTTTTATTTTTCGATGAAGATGAACAAGTAGAAGAGCTAGAAAAAGATATTTGGGAGAATCCTATCCTGGAAAGCTCAGTAAAAATCACCCATCAATTCCCAGTTAAGAAAGCACATCAATGGAGTGTAAATGGTGCTTTTATTCATAATGCTACTGAATTTAATTCAAGTTTTACAGAAGGCATTTTTGACGAAGAGGAAAGTGAATTGAGTCGGTTTAGTTTTCAGGTGCAAGACAAGATAGCTATAAACAAGCAAATATCTTTAGCAGTAGGTTTAAAGGCTGAAATGCCTACCAACGATTTTAATGTTCATCTGCAACCAAGAATAAATGGAAATATTAAGTTGCATAAAAAATGGAATGTAAATTTTGGATGGGGTATCTATAACCAATTTATTGCTCGTAACTCTGTAGTAGATGAAATAGGAAACCAATACGATATTTGGCAGGTAACCGATAATGAACGTATTCCTGTGCTAGAATCTGAACATAGGGTCTTAGGTGCTTCATACCTCAGTAATTTATTTGAATTAAACATTGAGGGCTATTCAAAAACATCGAATGGCATTAGCAGATATTTTGTGGGCTTAGAAGGAGAAGAAGAGGTTGTGTTATTTCAAGGAGACTCACGCGTAATAGGCTTAGATGTTTTACTGAAGAAAAAGTGGCATGCCCATGAGTTTTGGTTGGCATATACCCTGGCTGAAGTACAAGAACGATTTGAGATTGATGAACAAGAATTCTTTTATGGATTAGCACCACAGAGCCAAAGGCATGAGTTTAAATCAGTGGCCGTTTTCAACTTCAACCATTTACGGTTATCACTCACCCATGTTTATGGCACTGGATTTCCCAACACTACCATAGAAGAGCGACAAGTGGACTTTAATCCATATTGGCGAACAGACTTTGCAGGCCAGTATTTATTTGAGTTAAATGACCTACAATTTCAAACAGGTATTTCAATCCTCAATTTATTTGATAAAGAAAATGAACGCTTGAATCAATCTGTAAATGTGCCTAATGGCGCAGAAATTAATACTTTAGGCATCCCTTTTACACCTACAGTTTATCTGGATTGTAAATTTTAAAATAGCGTGTTGAAAAGAACTTGTTGTTTTTTGCGAGAAGTGAAAGATTAATCGAAAAAACTGAAATAATATCAGTTTTAGAAAGCAATTCTTGTTGCCCTTTTTATTGAGAAAACCCCATTTTACTTACTTTAGAACCATTTAAAATAAGGTTTTATTCAAGACTAAATCCTATTTGCACTCGTATGTCTTCAAGTAACCAAATTTATTAGGATGTCCACAATCAAGAATCTAAAAATTATTGCTTTACTGGTATTATTTTCCGTAGTGTCTTGTACTGAAACCACTGACCCTGTTGTGGTGGAGGAGACTTCTACTACGCAGGCCATAGATAATGCTTTTGCCAATACCATCGATTGGAACAATTTACCCAATTATGCTAATCAAAGCGTTCCCAATTATATTACAAAAGACAATACAGGCAATAACTCAATTACAGATGCAGGGGCTACATTAGGCCGTGTGTTGTTTTATGATAAAAACCTCTCTAAAGACAATACTATTGCATGTGCAAGTTGCCATCAACAAGCAAGTGCCTTTTCAGATTTGGCACAGGCTTCAATAGGAGTAAACGGTACTACTGGAAGGCATTCTATGCGTTTGGTCAATGCGCGTTTTGCAGATGAATCTAAATTTTTTTGGGACGAACGAGCTGCTACTCTTGAAGCACAAACAAGCCAGCCTATTCAAGATCATATTGAAATGGGATTTAGCGGAGAGAATGGCGATCAAGATTTGAATGCCTTGACACAGAAATTAGAGGATATAGATTATTACCGAGAAATGTTTTCTTTAGTTTATGGTAACACCGAAATTACTGAAGCCAAAATACAGGAAGCTTTAGGGCAATTTATTAGAAGTATACAATCTTTTGATAGTAAGTATGATATAGGCAGAGCACAAGCTAATAGCGATAGGCAAGCTTTCGCTAATTTTACTGCACAAGAAAATGAAGGTAAACAATTGTTTATAGAAAGACCTGAATTTAATCAAAATGGTGTCAGGATAGGTGGTGGTTTAGGTTGTGGTGGCTGTCATAGAGCACCTGAATTCGATATTGATCCCAATACAATGAACAATGGAGTAACCGAAACATTAGAAGGTTCAGAGCAAGATCTTAGCAATACAAGATCTCCTTCATTAAGGGATGTGTTCGCACCTAATGGAAACTTGAATGGCCCTTTTATGCATACTGGTAGTTTTTCTACACTTGAAAGTGTGCTGGCCCACTATAATGAGATAGATTCAGAAATGAACAACAATTTAGATCGTAGACTCAGACCAAATGGGAATCTACAAAAACTTCAAATGACCCAAACAGAAATAGATAATGTGGTTGCTTTTATGAAGACCTTAACTGGGTCGGATGTTTACACCAATGCAAAATGGAGCAATCCTTTTGATGAAAACTAGAACAATATAAGCATGTTAAACCATAAATAGTAATTGTTGATAAAAGGTTGATGATTACTATTTATGGACTCAGATAATTCAATCTTATAATTATTGATTTAGCGGGATATCAAATTTTAATTCCCTAGGGAAAAAGCATTTTCGTTCATTGCAAGCTTGATAAAAAACTGTTCCTTTTAAGCTTTTTAGCTTGTAGAATTCCTCCTTATGTAAGATTACTTTTACTGAAAAATCTTTTATAGTTTTTAACGCTTTCTCACCTAAAAATACTTTGTGTGTTCTGTGAATCAGGAACGCTTGATCTTGTATCATCTTTTCAAAGCTATTCCCAAAGCTTACTTTAGTTGCCAACATATTGCTGTTTTCAACTACATCTGGTTGGATATGATATCCGGCTTCGACTTCAAAAGGAATAGTAATTACCACCGTTGTTTCCTCAATATTTACAGTAACTTCTTTTGTCTGAACGAATTGATTGTTTTGTTGAAACAAGGTTAAAATGCTAATTAGTAGTATTGTCGAGTAATACATCGAGATGTCGGGTTAATTCTTTGAGCGTTACATCAAAATTCTTTGTATCTAGCAAAGACATAAATTGAATATTTCCTTCTGTGTCAATCAATAAATTTGAAGCTAGCATAATCTCATCTCTTGCCAATTCAGGCAATATATTTTCTGGGGCAAAACTGGCTGCCACGCACCCATTTGTATCTAGCAAAACAGGAAATTCTAGATTGAAATGCTCTACTAATTTTTTTTCAACTAACTCTTTGGGCTCTTTTACATCTATGATCAATACTTCTACATTTTTGGCTTTATAAGTTTCATAGATTTCTTGTAAATGAGGCGCTTCTGCATTGCAATACGGGCACCATGTTGTGGCAATGTGTAATACTACGAATTTCCCTTTGTAATCATTAGAACTAATAATAGCGCCATTTGTAGAGGTGAGTTCAAAAAAGGGGGCTTTGGTCAATATTGTTTTGGAAGCATACTCTACGGAATTATTGCATTGCCATAATAATAAAGCAATGACCATTAAGCCTATTTTTAATTTAATAGTTTTCATGATTTATTCATTTTCATTGTTTCATGCGATTCTTTTTGGAAAAGAAATGGGGCAGGCATTATCCTCCCCATTTACTTTCTGTGAATTATATTTTATTTTTCAAATTCTATATTCACGGGAGTTGGATTAGAAATCATATCGAATACTGGTGAGAATTTAGAAAGCTCTCTTAACTGCTCTTCAGAAGCATCCGATTTTACTTTAAATTTCACATTGATGCTTTCTAGACCTTTTCTCACATTCGGGTCCAATCCTAAAAATCCTTGTAGGTCGGCACCACCTTTTAATTCAGAGCTGATGTCTTCGATTTCAATTCCCAAGGCCGCAGCATGGTAAGTAATGGCAGCGGTCAAACAAGAACTCAAAGCGTGCATTACTATTTCAGCAGGGTTGGCAGCATAATCATTTCCCAATAAAACTTGAGGATGATCGGCTTCCATTACAAATTCTTCTTTTCTAGTTGTATCTTCTTCACCTACGCCATAAAATTCTTTTACTTTGGTACGGCAATAGCCACCGCCTAACCATTCGTTTTTTGCCCTGAACTCAAATTTTGCCAAAGCTGGGTTTTCTTGAACAGCATTTACAGTAGCTACCAATTG
>Ga0207422_1000442_pt1 | contig 131435 bp, 120 predicted proteins | sample MarCyaLeptolynsp_FD_187757 | JGI IMG/M metagenome (GOLD analysis project Ga0207422, IMG submission 187757) | Marine cyanobacterial communities from Panama - species 1 Leptolyngbya sp. (SPAdes) | ecosystem: Environmental > Aquatic > Marine > Unclassified | place: Panama: Panama City | collected...
GGCGACACTTTGCCCCTTGGCCAACATGACTTCCGCTTCACGTAGTTTGTGAATGATCTGCTCCGTTGAATAACGAATCCGCTTTGCCATTTACCTGTCCTCCAGTCCAGGGACCAGATCTCAAGTCCATCACTTAAGCACTGGTCCGGTTTCTTGGGGGCAAGTCAACGGTACATGCTCGGTCACTGAGAGATTCCACAATCAAATCCGGCTACGTGCAAATCACATTAGGTAGCTCGATCTCTCTGCAGACCTTAGAAACGACGTCATTTCTACGAAGACGAGTTCCTCGGTCGCAGTCATTACCGAAAACAGCTCTGCAGAATGACGTGTGCGGTCCTCAGCCGATTGAGCCGCACATCGTTGAGCGAAGACACGATCAAAGTCCGCGGCAAACAGTCGAAGATTGGAAAGATAATCAGCGTATCGCACAAGATCAGCCCGTATCAGGGATCCATCCTCAACCACTCTAATTCCCATCGTAATGACTGCTAAACAGATGCAAAGAACGTGGATTATTAAAACAGTCCCGCCTGAAACAATGTCCCCAATATTCGGAAACACAAGCCCCAAGGAAAGGAATAAGTGCAGAATCACGATAACGAATACTGTACCCATTGAAGAGTACTCAGCAACATGATGTTGAAACTCCAAGGAAAATCGCAGTGGTCCTCGTCGCTTCCCCAAGACATGTTCCGCATAACTAATTTGGTGCCCTAGTCGTAAATCCCGGTAGAAACTGCAGAATTCACTAAACTTATCGAATCCATCTAGGGATTTCTCGAACTCTGGTTGATTGTCGCTGAGCCACGCAAGTGAGTTCGACTCCTCCACATCGATCGTTCTTTCTAGGCGCTCCTTGAGTTTATTCTTCTCAATCGGTGACTTTGGTATAACACCGCCAAACATTTGTTGGACGTAATTCTCCCGTCGTACTTGTGAAAACTCAACATCGTCACGATCTTCCGAGAGCAACTCCTCCAAGTGACAAAGGCAATATTGAAAATAGAATTGGCGAGTTCTCTCGGTTATCCACCGATTTATCAACCAGTCCTTCTTTGCCTGAGAGTGCAGAACGAAATTTAATCCAATTGCCACACTTAATAGACCAAGTAGTACTCCAAGTGCTCCCAAGAAATCCGCTAGATGCCATTCAGCCTCTGACGCCGCATGCTCCTCATTTTCACCTAGGCTTCCACCGTCCTGATGCTTAACATCGTCTTGAGCATTACTCTTACGGGATTGGTCATTGTGTATAGAAGGAGTTGAGTGGTTAGTCTCGTGAATCGTTACTGAGATCGAAATCAGGATCAGAGATCCGACGCCGACGATTACCGCCACGAGCCCTGCCAGCCTTCGGCGTTTCTTAGCATCGTTTGCGATATCATTGGCAGCCTTGAATTGCTCGCCGATTGTTTTATCGATGAACCCGCCAGTAATGCGAGGATAGAGCTCTCGTGCCTGCTTCTCATCTTCACTGGTCAGAAGAAGATCCGCATTCCATTTATGTATCTGGGCCATCGTCTTCCTCCAATTGATTCTGATAAAGACGCGTCGACTCAACCACGACTTTCAACCGACAAATTTTATCACATTAACATGCTGTCGGCTATTGTGAATCGCAATGCAAACCTAATGCCACTGAAGTAATCTAAAAAACAAAGCAAGCTTGATTCGTTTCTATGAGCCGACTAGATCAACTAAAAAAGAGATCCAAGTGCCTTACTAAGTTACCAATCTGCCGTCTTAAAAAACGGAATCTCAGAGGAAACATAAGCTTGATGGCTTATCAAACTTCGAGGACCATACTTTTTCGGAAAGATTCCGGTATTATCGAACTATTTACCCCCGCTCCAAACCGCGTGTGCAAGACACCAACAGCTAACCCTAGAGGCTGTTGCATTCCGGGGAATATAGCCTTCCCTTGGGTGAAAAATTGTGCGTCTAAACAAGTCACCCACGGACCGGCGGCTCAAATCACCGCTTAGGGTTTTTCAGTGATTCGCATAGAAACACCCAAAGCAGTGGGCCTCGCCGCTGCGAAAGAAATGTAGGAATTCCTGCCGAGGGCAGAATCTCTCCAATTAGATGCTGTTGGCCGTTGTTGCATAGACCACTCTGCAATTCGCAAATCCATCCGCATTTTCACTCTGATGCTGACGTGCCTTGTGTAGTATGGCCTAATTCGCTCAGTGTCGGTAAAATCTCGCCATGGCTAGAGATCAACTAGAGATTTTTCGAGCCCGAGAGGGAATCCTGCAGTCTCTCGTAAAGGATGAGGACCTCGCTCGCATTGCCCTCCACTGCATTGATAGCGGTGACAGCCCTCGGGAGGGTATGCGGGACCTTTGGCAATCTGACGAAGAGACTCTTGCCGTCGCGAAGCGACTCAACGATACTGATCAGCGGGTCATTTTGATCCTTGATTCGTTCTTCAGTGACACACTTGTCAGACCGGACGATATTCGCGAACACATTTTTGCCAGGGTCTTTGGCAATCCAGGCATACCGCTAAAACTATTATTAGCCCATCCACGCGGCGAATTCGGCATCGCAAGGGCCGCCGCCATCGGACAAGCTGCTCTCAGTCGGTCTATCGATGGGCTCTGGCGACTAGCAATGGTCGCGAATGACCACCAAGTGCACCTGGGACAAGAATCCAGAGAAGCTGAGATCGAAGCGGCGCGCCTAGAGTCCGGAGGCTGGTCAAGTTGGCAGACTCTTCTGAGAATCCTACTCGATCTTGTTGACGGCACAGACGTAGAAATTCGCTTTTACACCGAAACACCCGTTGGACCGCTTTATTTCTTCAGCGACCACCTGCTGGTCGGCCGATTCTGGACGAGTTCGACTGCGGCGAAGAAGCGGCCATGGGAACATGTTATTGACACTCCGTTTCCCGACGACCTTTATGACATTATGCTTCGGGAATTCTGTGACTTATGGGCTGTGTCTCAACAAGCCCAGGCAGCGCTCGCTGGCGACGATCCTCGAGATAGAGGAGCCACAGACAGCTCTCCACTCCCGAAGCGACTTTTTCTCAGTTACTCAGAACTCGATGCCCCGTTCGCTGATGACATCGTGCACCTATTCCGGTGTCAAGATGTAGAAGTATTTCGCTTTACCGAAAGCCTACGCGCGGGAGATCACTGGCCGGACGAAGTTCGTCAGGAATTAGAATCGTGCTCCGCTGTAGTTGTGATTTCATCAGAAAACTCCGTACGGAGTAGTGAATGGGTGCGGGCAGAACTCGGCGCCGCATGGGCGCTGAGAAAAAAGATTGTTGTCGCCGACGCCGGTGGCCCAGAGCTCTTGAACGGTGTGACCAACGTCGTTTGGCACAAGGATATTCGGAGCGAGAAAGGGAAGCGAGACTTGGTCTCCGGAACGCTCGACCAGTTCGGTTGGCCATTTGATAGTGGACGATTTGACGCAGGCCAAGGTTCTCAACGATGAAATCCGTTACAGTCTTGGGCGGAGGTGTAGTAGGCTTCACCGTCGCATGTACACTCCGGGCCAGCGGTCTCCGAGTATCCCTAATCGCAGAGCAGTTCTTACTCGATGATCGCGGACGCGAAAACCCGGCATTTTCAAGTGCCTACCCGGCCGCGTCCGTTATTCCACACAGTGTTGGCGATGTTGATATTTCGGATCTTTTTGTTGCCAGCCAGTCTTTTTTTTCCTCACTTGTAACTTCTAAGATCCCGGGTGTGCGAACACAGCGTCACTTTGAATTATCAGAGCACGAAGACCGCCTCCCAGATTACACTCACCAACTTAAAAATCTCGTCCACTTACGCTCAGGATCGAGCGAGATTCCAACCAAACGGTCTGGTGCGTCAAAAGTTTCAGGATTCGCCTTCGACTGCTATTTCTGCGACATGCCAGTTTACAGCAGGTGGCTACATGGACTTGCAACAAGGCTCGGTGTATCTTTTCATAGAAGAACAATCGGACCGACTTTCCATTTAGAATGCCGCGATGATGCAATCATCAATTGTTTGGGCGGTGGTGGTACAGTAGTGTTTGCCGACACTCCGGTGTGTGACGCAGTCCGAGGTGTACTAGTCGTAGCAGACTATCACGCTTATGAGGGGAGCCCTCCTAGATCTTATAATTATACGCCCACCTATGCTGTTTATCCCGGACAGAGGGGGCAACCATTTGATGTTTACTTTTATCCACGTTCAGGCAATTGCATACTCGGTGGAACGCGGCAGCATGGCAAATACGATTATGCGGCTCACGCATTTGTTCCTGAAGAACCGCTCCTGTGTGAAACAGTTTCAGTCCGCGGAATTGAAGTACCGGAGCCAGTTATAACCTTGAATCGGGCACTGCAACGGCAGCTAAATGATGGTGTGATCGGCAGCATCCGCCAAGTCGATGTTGGCTTGCGCTTCACGCTTCCACCATCAGCAGAGCATGCTCCTCCGCAGTCCATTGTGTCAATGGCGCAGACCAATCATGGACCGGCTCGTATCAACTGCGTGGGCTTCGGTGGTGCCGGAGTCACTTTGTCATGGGGCGCAGCAGCACGCGTCCTTGAGCTGCTTGAGTTGTCGCCGAGTATTTCTGATGAGATTTTCATTAGTAAAACGCCTATTCTTGAGACCAATAAATTGCCGATTAAGGACACCGAAAATGAACTCGAATAGATACCAGCTAATAAACTTCGGTGGCACAATCTCATCATATGCAGGTGCAGGGCGTACTGGAACGACTTCGGTGACCGGGTTTGCCGAATCACTCGAAAAACTAATAATGACGAAGGAGTTTCATGCAGAATTAAATACTCGGTGGGAGCATCAGTATAGACGCGAGCCGGCCGAACCGGTGAAGTTGGCGCCTTTAGACTATCCAGGCTTCACAGGTGATAGCACGCAAGTTGTACCGAAGAACTGGCGATCATTGGCGCAGTATATTCGAGAGCATTATGAACAATACGACGCATTTATCATCACTCACGGCACAAACTCGATGGCTTACACGGCAAGCGCAGTGGCATTTGCTCTACCATTCAGTCAGAAACCTATTATTTTCACCGGTGCGAACGTCCCCCTAGGAACTCCGGCATCTGATGCTGCTATGAACGCCGCGAATGCAGTTCTACTCGCTCAGTACATGTGCGCAAAGCAATTATCAGGGGTAGCTGTTGTCTTTGCGAGTCGCATTATATCCGGTGTCCGAGCCAAGAAGGTCAGTGGTACTGAGTTGGAGGCGTTCAGCTCGTTTAACGCCCCTCTACTTGGCACTATGCGCCCCAAGCAGGTTCTTATCCGGCGGGCCGAGTATGCCCGCTATCGTGCTAACACCGGGGCCTTTCTTAATGTCGAATTGGAGGGTGCTTCCACGCCAGATCCATGTTGGATTCCACCAAGAACCGAATCACTCTTCGATGCCATTGTTGATTCTAGGACATTTCATCCTGGCGACGACCCTACGGTCTATAGGGATGGCTTAGATTCACTGCAACAACGTGCGACTCGCGACTGCCGGGCGGGCATGATAATTCGGGCAGTAGGAGACGGAGATTTACCTGATGATCTTCAAAGCGAGGTCTTGGCGTACGCCAAGGAGCGTGAGGTACCGGTGGTAGTAACAACCCAAGAACCCGGCGGAATAAGCAGCTTTCGAAGCAATGATATATCTAAGCGCGTACGACTTGAATCCCTTGCAATACCAGCCTGGGATATGAGTATAGAGACTATAGTAGTGAAGCTTCGGTACTTGCTGAGCCTAGGCTATAAGTATAATGAAATTTGCTCTTTATTTACCACCCAATTTCTGGGGGAGGTAAACGTGGAGAGTCCTTTACAGCCGAAAGTATTAGATAACGCCGATTTAACGTTGAATGAAAACTTTGCTGAGGAGCCTCCAGACAGTAATGTCTACTTTTGACCACAAAGATAGCGGCGTCGTTCGGGTATCGGCGGTGAGGAGGGACTCGACTCGTCAGTCTGAATTGGTATCCAATGCAAATGGCATTCCGGTTCCTCACGAAGTTGCTTGCGTTGAGGCGCTGCTTCTTGAATCCGGTGTATGGCACCTCTTAGATATCAATATTGGCAACGACGGGACAGGGGTATTCGGTTGTGAAGACGCTGCAAGATGGCGTTACAATCTTGGAAGCGAGGGGATTCCTCTCTGGAATGAGCTTAAGTCGCATCTCTTTTGCGCCAACGACATAGATGGGAACTTCGTATTCGTCGCAGCCCACCTAAGCGCTGGCTTTGTTCGTGAGGACTTGAGCATTCGAAATTGTTTTCCCGATCTGAGTTCCTTTCGAGAAGCAGATTTGAGTGACTGGACCAAATTGCTTGGTTGTTCGCCTGGCGATGCCGACATATCAGCCTATGGTCTATTAAATCCGTTCCTTCTCGAGTGCTTTCAGATTAGGCAACGTGCATTTCGCATTATACACGTGGTCGATGACCTGCTCTTTCGCGGGACGCTCCCTCCCCCCGGAACGCTCTTCACAAATGCGGGACATCGACATTGGGCCGTCGAGTTCGAGCCCGGGGCATTCAAAAAAATAATACCAATTGACCGCCTTCGAGTAGCAAAGATTAGAGCAAGTGATGAACAAGCCTATCCATGCATTCCTTCCATAGGGATTCTAACTGGGAATGGCCCAGAGAGTGGTTCGTTACTATGGGAGAAAATTCTGACGCAGGTTCGTTGGCGTAGGAGTCGGTATTTCGAAGGCCGCCTTACGGGGGACATTCATCTTCCTTCAGGCGTGCTGCAATCACATCCAGCCCTCGGTCATACAATGGAGTTGCACCTCCGCTCACGATCAATCCGAGACGATCTCACTTCGGCGGTATTGCGATTATGTGCGTCAATTGAACGTCCTACGGATTCATCTACTGCTCTACTAACCGTGGCATGCAACACAACACCGTACTACGATGATTTGATTCGGTCATTAACCGAGCGGGAAGGGATTAGGTACGTATCCCCAGTTGAATCAGCTTGGAAGGCCTTCGAGTGTCTTGGCTTGCGGTCGGCGCAGCTTCTTGGAATCGGCTATGTCCTAAATGATGAATACTCAGAGTACATGAAGCGCCTTCAGGGATACGGCATCGCGTTGCATGTTCCGCCAACGGAAGTGCAGGCTCGAATCGATGGTCTAGCATACAAAGCAAAGCGAGCCTTGCCCGGTAGAGTCGTTGCGAAGCAGCGACTAATTAAACCGCGGATCGCCTACAATGAGAACAAGAGCATTGACCAACTTTCCAATGAGTTCAGCTGGCTCGTCGAAGCTGCACACAACTCACTGCCCGCAGGCGAAGATGGACCGATTGTGCTCGCACTAACCGAGTTGTCGCTGATTCACGAACGCTGGCGCAGTTCAAGGCGAGGCAAGGCATTCCTCCGCGAGACTCGTCAAGTATTGGATGTCTTATCTCTCCATGCGGTCATACTCACCGACATGCTACTCGGGTGTCGCGACTTGGAGACGATGGACAAGTTGCCAATCGATCGTCCCCGAGTTGATGAATTTCCGAGTGACGCAGTAGCTGAGTTTTGCAGCGCGGGGAAGCAATGCTTGCAAGACATGTTGGCCGGTACATGGTGAATGACAAATATTGCAACACGGATAGTAAATGCACATGCCCGACTCGCTGTCTAATTCGAGAAGTTATTCAGTACAGATTCATCCGATTTAGTCGCAAGCACGAAAGGCAGCTCACTCAGTCGACGAACATTTCAGAATTGCATGAATATTCTGAGCGACTATTTGCCAGCTTGAATTGATGTGATGTTGGATTACGGCATCAATGAAGATTCGGGGCAAGTTTGCTTTCCCCCACGAAACTGACGTTCCGGGAATCTGGACTCGTCTTCCGTCTTTGTCGAGAAAAGCTAGCTGAACTTGAAACAAGGAGAACCACGACGAGCGATTTATGGAACCCCAAATCTAGGCCCCCGGGGGGATCCCCCCCACCCTAGCCAATTACACATTCCAGAATCATCATGTTCAACAAGTCAATCAAGGATTAGTTTGATACCGACCGTAGATTTTATTCTCAACCTCTTTTACGACGGAATATGCTGGAAAAAACCATCGGAGATATAAGAACAATCGTGGCTGGTTCCGGAATATAGGCAAGACCCAATGCTCGACCGGGGGCAGGAATGTCCTTTAGATAGGTCAGTGATCCCGATGGCGATCCGCCAATCATCTCAAGCGACCAAAGTTGTTGAGTGTCCTGAGCTAGAAATAGCATCCTGTCATCTTCAATGCTGTAGGTTATGTCCCCTGCCGAGATATTAGGGAAGTGACCGAGCAATGAAATACCGGATCCATCCAATCCAATCTCATAAAGAGAACCACTTTCATTGATGTCACTTCCGATTAAGTTTCCCAATCCATCAAAGTCAATTCCATCGATGTCTATCGGATGCGAGTAGGTCGCTACTACGTCGCTGGTTTGAGCATCAAAATCAACTGAGATAATTCCATTGTGCTCCCAATTCACAAACAGCTGTCCGCCGTCTAAGGCAGCAACTCCCTCCAATGGAACACCTACGTCAAATGTACCTGCCAAAGCACCTGTCTGCGTGTCAATTTCATAGATAATGGACTCATTATCGATGACGGCATAAAGACGTTGATCGTTTGAGTAATCAAGTCGAACAGATGAAACCGGACCAAGAGAAGGGAAATCCTGAAGGAACGCAACTTCGTTAAAGGTCTGGTCTCCGGCGTCGGGTGTTACAACACCAACTGAATCTACGTTTGCATCAAACAAAGTGAGCATCGTCGAACCGTTAACTCCATTCGAGACAATGCAGAAAACTAAAGACTGAAAAACAAAATGCCGAAGTGGTAAAGAAGTCTCTTTCATTTTGCACCCTCCAAATCAATGAGAAAGAGCGTTTATTATTTTTCTCGACTCTTCTCACAGAAAACCTAGAACCAGTCCCGCCTGCCTCATTACATGGTACAGCTGACACGCAAAACGTGTCACGGGCTGTTGACCCGAAAATCGGGTCAATATGGCGACTAAAGCTCAACATGCCCTCGCATATCAGCGGCTACCGGGTTTTCTTCGAAAGCTCCGAGAGGAGGCTGGTCTTACACAGCGGGAGTTAGGCAAACGTATTCGAAAGCCACAGAGCTACATTTACAATTGCGAAACGGCAAACAGGCGTGTGGACGTAAGTGAGTTCATCTTGTGGTGCAGAGGATGCAAGATCGACGCTCTCGATACCTTTGAGCGATTTCTAGGCGAACTGTAGCGGTTTATAGTTGAGAGTACTCAGATTCAATTGATCAAAACTGTACAAGCTCTGACCGTTCATTTAATTCGGAATGCGTACGTTGGGTATAGATGGCCGTAGTATTCAGACTCTCATGACCCAGGATCTGGGCCAACGCCACTAGGTCATTGTTCGTCGCCGACAAGAATCGATGAGCGAAGGTATGCCTCAACGTGTGCGGGCTGAACTTTACTTGCGTTTGCACCGAATACCGCAAGCAAATCCCGCGAACACCATCCGCCGTCAATGCACCTCTTTCACCAATGAAAACAAAATTCACCTGAATCGGGGGTCGGCATTCCAGATAGCGACTCAACAATCGCCGGACTTCCAGCGGCAACGGCACCATCCTTTGCTTGTTTCCCTTCCCGTGACGACAAATCACCTGACCCGACCGTTGCTGCACAGTCACATCAGCCAATGTCAGACCCACCACTTCAGAGACCCGCAAACCGCCGAATAACATCAAGCCCAAAACGGCTCCAGCACGGTGATCTTGTCGAATCTCGATTTCCCGTAGCAGACGCCGGACTTCGGCCATGCTCAGACCTTTTGGAGCCGTAACGGTCCGGCGAAGCTCTCTTACCATCGTTGCAGGGTTTTCTGTGATGATTGCACCGTGGACACAGTGTCCAAGAAATCGCCGAATGGAGACGAGCGACCGATTGACCGTTGCAACTGATTGCCGTCGCACACGGGCCAGATGGTCGCGATAGTCAGCTACATCTCTGACCGTCACACGCGTCAGATCCAGCTGCTCCCCATTTGCATTAACGAACCACTGCTCGAACTTTTTCAGGTCAGAGCGGATGGCTCGGTCAGTATGTCGACTGAAATCGTTGGCACTCAGGAAGTCATCAATCAGGTCGGTGAGTTGGCTCATTCACAGGTCTCCAAAGTCATTATCAGGCCAGTTTTTCATATGTTGTTGACAGAAATTTGACACAAATTCGACAGTATGAGGGTTGAATTGACGTGATAATGAGAATTATCAAGCCTGATTATCATGGTTATTCTGACGGTTGAAGTGCTCGAAAAGTTGCATGATCACAGCCTGCCGGTTGACCGCTTTGTGCCCGTCCGGGAAGCAAGTTACCAAGGCATTTCGGATATCAGCAGACGAACCCGTCTTGACCCCAAGCTGTTCCAAGTCGTGACGAAATGACTCTATTTCGATATCTGTCTTTTTGGGAACAGGTTTTGATGGTTGTTTCTGTAATGGTCGTTTGTTGACTCTCGGGATTTCCATCGGCTTGCTGGCATAAAACAAAATCACTTCACCATTGATGCCGCAATTGGTCTTACGAACTTTGATGCACTGCTCCTGCAACTCTCGGTCGCAATGAGCACGCTTCACGTTTCCGTCGCGAATCGGTTGTGGCAGAACGCCTTGTTTGATCAACTGATACAATCTCGCCCGCGAGAGTCCTAACATACGTGCCATTTCGCTGATTGATACTACTTCTTTGGTTATTGTCATGCTGCCACCTCTTCATCACCGTTGTCATCTTGATTGATTCCATCCATGCCGAGATGATTCAGACCCGCTTCAGTAATGACGCGACCAGTCTGTTGTCGTTCAATGAAGCCGAGTTTTACTAGGAATGGCTCAATCACCGTTTGAATGGTTCGACGGTGAATACCAAGAGCGGATTCAAGTGTGATTAAACGAACAGGCTCACCAACCTTGGAAGCTAACGCTTTCAGATAACGCTGTTCGTTATTCGCAAGTCCTAATGAGTCCAGCCCATCCAATTGCAAGACCTGCTGGAATTGTTCGCTGGTGATGGTTGCCGTTCCCAAACTGCTGGCCAGCCGTTGGCAGGATTCCAAAATGCGTATTGCCAAACGCGGCGTACCGCGTGAGCGTATTGCAATCTCAGCGGTGATACCATCATCCAGATACAATTCCATTAGGTGAGCACGTTGCAGTGTTATCTGGGTCAACGAATCAACGTCATACTCTTCAAATTGAAGGATGAGCTTAAAGCGATCACGAAGTGGACGAAGCAGTGCGTATTCGTCAGTGGTGGCTCCAATCACCGTCAAATCACGGATGGGCATCGTCAACGTGGATTGGTCATCGCGTCGGGTGATGCTGATTTGCTGACCTTCCATTGCCCGATACAACAGCGTTTGAATGTTCGGGAGCAACTCGTGAATCTCATCCAAGAAGATAATCTCCTTATCTTGGACTTGCATCAGGAGACCGTTCATGGTTGCCAAGTTGCTAACGACCTGAGCCAATCGCTCATGGATTTGCACGCCCATTTCCCTCGCGGCTAGATGAGCCAATTCGGTTTTGCCTAATCCCGGTGGTCCGGTGAAGAGCATATGGGGCAGGCGGCTGCCGGTATTCCAGCTTGCTTCAAGAGCAACCCGAAACTGATTGATGACATTCTTTTGTCCAATCCAGTGGTCAATCGTGACCATTCAGTCTCCTTTCGGTTTGGATTATTGCTTACACACACATCCTCAGATGGCCGGAAGAGTCAAGTCATTCTGATGTCAGAATTCTGGCTCTGTCAGTTCGCCTTTGACTGGCCATCGAAACAATGGCAGTCTATCCAGTTCACCGACTTCGCATCTCGGTCGGTCTTCCAGTTGCCCCGGCTTTGCGTAGAAATAAGTCCATGCGTCGACGCAAGTTCCATCATCCAAGTGACAAGTAACCATTTCGCGGTGATAAAGTGAGGCTTCCTTCTTCCCCCGGTAGCCCTCAATCTGATCAGTGATTTTTATGACGTTGGAATGGACTTTCAGCAGTTTGCCTTCGACCCAACCCTCCCCGGGAATCATCGCAGGGAATGGCCCCAAATTGACAAGAATGCCCTGTGTGCGACTTGAGTGTTTGCTAATGACTTCTGACTCGATGGCTCGATAGTTGCCAAAGCTAGCCTTAAGTGTGCCGTAAACAAAGAGCCATTCAGATTGTGAGTTTTCGATGTCCATCAATGCTGTTGTCGACTCCCTCTGTCCATTTCGTGCCTCTCCGATGTCAGTTACTTCCATTTTCCTTTTCCTGCGAAAGTAAGTGCTTGCACCTTTCCAGATGATCTTTTAATGAACCCGCATTAGTGCGTCGAAAACGCGGGGTCGATGAGATCATCCGGAACGATCTGAGGATCCTCCATCCTCCGAAGTTCCGGGTGCCGGGTTGGCGTCCCTTGTTCCCAAATCGCGGGGGTGAATCAAGGTATGACCGACAAAAATCAGCTTGCTGAATTGCATCGGGAAACAGCGGCGAAATAAATTGATGCTCCACGTACAGGCTGCTCTTTCATCCATACCCCGGGCGTGAGCGAACTCATGCAGGTAGGTGACCACAGACAACTTGCCGGAAAGATTGATGAGATGATCCTGACGACTGTAGAAACTGTCACCGCTAAAACTGCAATCAATGACGCCGAACTGCAAGTTGGGCACCGCGATGTGATAGATGTCCGCCAGCTTCCGATTGAGCCAACGGAATTTGTCCTGCCGTTCTTCGACACTGCCTTGCCACGGCTTCATCTTGCGGAATCGCTTCAGCACTTTCAGCGTCTCTGGGCGAAACTTCTTCTTCGGATCAATAACTTCCAAAACAGTACGTGGGTAATGGCCTACCAAGTGATTCTCCTTTTCTAGGCGGCTGCCTTGTTTTGCGTTTTTCGCGGAACATTGAAATGCTTCCAACGTCGAAGCAAATATTTTCCGGTCTCGCGTAATTCTTTTTCGACTTTGGAATAGATGCGGTTATTTAGCTTGAGGCCGGTGGTAACCAACAGGCTGTTGAGGCCCGCTTGCGTATTGGCAACCGGCTCTGGCTTGTAGTGACAACTGCGATTGATGGCGTGCTCGGACCAACGCTGGGTCGCCAGTACCCACGCTTTGATCTTCTGCCAGTCAGTGGTGCCGCCGTGGATTCGCCATTCCACCGTCTGTCGCCGCAGGTTGGACAAATTGGCCAAATTCAGTCCGCAGTAGCGATTGGCATTGCGTAGGGTGCCGCACAGGTCGTCGAATGAGCGGACCGAATCGAAGCGTTGAACTTCCGATTGCGATGGTGGGCGACAGTAGGTATTCGAAATTCGGCTCGGGGGAACCAGACCATAGATGACCTTATGAAACCGCCACCACAGACGTTGCAAGCTACGAACCGTATCCGGTCGGTCGTTGGCTTCGGGGAAGTGATGGTGGACATGCAGGCCGCAACTGTGATTCACCCGTGCCCCGCAGTAACGAATGATCTCAAGAGACTGCGGCAAGAGTCGTTGCAATTCCTCATACTGCATGGGCATCGTTTTGACTTCGACCTTCGCCCAGCTGAGACCGGCGTATTTGGATTCAGGTCTGAGCGATACGTCGTATTCAACTGCCATCTTGCAATCGTGCGGAATAGCAGTATGCGTATACCCTCTTGCTACCGAACGGATGCCGTGATTGCTCAGGACTTCCGCCAGTAGCCGCTGTACATCGCGACCTTCGCCCACACCAATGATGGGCAATACACATTCGATTTCGACGCCGATTAGTCTGTTAGAAATGTCTGATCTCACACACAAACATAGCATCGTATTGGCGAGATGCAAATCGATTTCAAACTTTTTTATGTGTTTCTTCTATAACCGAAGTCAGGCAACTTGATGAGCTTCAACTGTAATAAAATCAGCTAAGAATTGTTGATACTCTTTGCTCAATTGATGCTGCATGGCTCCAGTCAAAATGCGATTGCGATAAACGTATTGCACGCTGATGTCAGAATTCAGTCGGCACTCATCCGTGGCTTGATATGTCACTGCTGACATTAGTTCGCCAGTCGTAGTATCTTCCACGCTGACGTAGATTTCCCCGTATCGAGTGGGGTAGCCTTCTTTACAGCGGATACGTCCACGCATTTGCAGCGGAATAGAAAGCAAAACACCTTCGACTTGGCTACCCGGAGCTTTTTCGATATTGGCAGCACCCGCACCTTTCGACGAGATGTAATTGGTTCGGAATTGGAAGTCCCGCAAGATGACCTTCCGTGGCAGTAAATCCGATGGGTCAATGATGTTTGAAAAACCGCACCATTGGAGCAGATGCTGGAGATTCATGTTGGAGCCGTAAGCGAAATAGCGTGAAATAGTTCCGGCCATTTTAGCGCATAAGATAGCAGAATTTCGTGCTTTGTCAATATTACAGTGCTCTACGCCGACTCGTTACTTTCGAATTCCGCCAAAAATGAAAGTCATTTTGGTGCCAGAACTTCTGTGCCGCATCGACACAGAGCAGGTTTTATGGCTTTTGAGTTCTGTGTCCAACAAATGCTCTGTGTCCAACACGCAAGTCAACATTCAATTCGGACAACTATTGACTTTCAACAGATTCTGAGAATCCCAAGCTGACGTATGCACCGTCTACTAGAAGCTATCCCAAAACCTAATTCCGACCCTTCGCTGACTTGGAAGAGTTAGGGTTTCTCTAGGGAATGCAACCCTCCCCTAACCCCTCCCTGCAAGGGAGGGGGAGTTTTGGGATAGCTTCTAAAAAACTCAATCGATCATCCTCACGATTGGTAAACCATTCCAGCTTCTCCAAGAAATCAAACGTATCCTTTGTTGCGACCTGAAAGAGCAACTCAATTTGACGACCATCCAAGTCTTCAGCACAGACATAACTGACCTTATCGAACTCCACAGATTTCACGTCAATCATATCAATGACATACTTTCGAATGATGTCTTTCAATTGCAATAGGAAATATCTTTCTCTTAGTCGATCAGCCAGTCTTTTGCACTCTTTCGATACATCAAGACCATCAATAAATCCCTTCATCTGCTCAAATCCAATATCCAAAAGCCATAAATCTTTCACATTCAAATCACTATCATAAATCATTATTTGTTCTCCATTTTTTCAATTACAGTTAGATCTCTTTTTTCTTTTTGCCAACTTTTTCCTTCTGTTGGTCACACTTAAATGTATAGATGAGCTACATTTTGCACATGTAGCCTTGATATATTCTTTACCATGTTTGTTTGTTAAAAGTAGATAGCTGTGAAAAAAGGTATTGTCGAAATTATATAGATTTGTTTTTTCATTCAAATAGTCAACAAGATCATCTTTTCCTACTGAGCTTCCCTTTTTTTATCTGGTATTTTGATTGTTTGACTCCTTTTGTAATAACTAACTCCATCTACAACTTTCTCAGGGTACCTAAGTTCTGCTTTCATCACCCATCTCTTCTTCTGATTCCATTGTTTTTTTGTCTTCAAAGTCTTCTCATTCATTGTTTCTCCTTTTAATTAGACTCTTTAACTAAATTTCGCATATACAACTAAATATACATGCTTTTAACGAGCATCGGTGCTCGTATGTATTACCCTGATCTGAGAGTAATACATGACCACTATCTGCACATGCTTTTTGGTCGCACCGCCGCATCTGTAGTGGCATTCCACATCCACACCAAAGATTGATGCTTCGTTCCTGACTATGCAGGAAGTGAGTTTTTTTCGATGTTCAATGCGGTTCCACCTGTCACATCGCCTACGCCAGCGATATACGCACAAGCTTCCTAAGGGCATCCAAGGAAGGACGTAGGAAACATCTGTTCGCTCCGTCTAACCTGATTGATCAGTCATAACTGACAGGCTTTGGAGCCAGATGTTTTTTGCAAATATATATCGACGCGGATATCTGCCGTTACCGCAACCAATGCTATGGCCCGGTGTTTCAGGGCCGCTAACGCCACCATTGGCAGTGGCAGGCATAAATTTCAAACTGGGACAAGTCCCTTATCATCATACATTTTTCTTTCCGAGATCTATGAGATTCGAAAAGATTTTTTGATCTTCTTTTTGACTACCTAAGCAAATAGACATTGCTTCTCGGTATGCACAAAGAAACCCACAGTCGTTGCAGGGAACTGTGGGCGAGTCCTTGGGTTGAGAAGACCAAGTGATTATTCTGTCTTTCTACTCTTGCTCTACTCAACCGGGACCACCGCTAATTGCAACTGGTATTAAAATATTCGAAATCAAAATCGAATAGTCCTGCATTACATTATACAAAACTTTCGAAGCGATGATCTTTGCAATTAAAATTCCAGCTAGACTTTTTCATCCAGACCAAGAAAGGCCTGCACGAACACAAGTCGTACAGGCCCCAATGAAAAGACTTGCGATGGCCTACTCAACTGCTGGTTGCAAACTGGGCAACCCGCTTTGGACAAAGGACTCGAAGTAGTTTGGGTAATTCCGCACCCACATCTCTTTTCCTTGTGTCGGGTTCTTCGCCCTGCGGCGGTGTGGCAACGAAGCGGTGTATTCAATTATTTCGGTGAGATACCCGTCATATAAACTCCGGAAATAGTCAGAATGTCCAATCGTCAAGAACCACTTGTGTGGTGATTCACACAGCCGCTGCGCCAGCAATTCATGGCAGGGTTGCTGCCATTCTTCACCGTCATACATGTTCCCTGTTTCGCACAGATATGGCGGGTCCAGAAAGATCCAAACGCCTTCGCCGGGAGCTTCCAAGACGTCGACATAATCCAAGCAGGTCAACTTTGACGCCTGCAAGACCTTACGATAAAGCAACAGAGCTTTCTTGTTCACGCTAAGTTGGCTTTTTTTGATAAACAGCTTACAAGGTGACGCAATACTGGTACGTCGCAGGGTACAGACATTCCGCATAGCCCAATTGGTTACCAGATACCAACTGGCGGGTGAAAATCCGGTAGCAGCTTTGGCTTCGCGATATTCGTCCAGCGTGGACATTCTGTCCTTTTCCCAGCCTAACTCGCGGAGCTTCTCACGAAGAAGAAACAGCTGGTCTCGTTGCTTTGTGAACAACTTCATTCGATGCTTGTTTTTGCTTTTATTCGCAAGTCTTAGCAAATCCAGCAGTTGCGGGATATAGTCCGGATTGGATTTCAGCTGCCACCAGTGGTCGTAAACCAACGGATTCTTGTCATTGAACCAGAGTTTTTTATCAAGACGGACGTGGTGCAGCATGGAGCCACCACCCATGAAGCATTCGCGAAATTCCTGAAATGCTGGTCGTCGTTTATAGATTTTCTTGGACAATTTCTGCTTGCCGCCTGGATAACGCATTATTGCACCCCCAGTCGACTATCAAGATCGTCATGAAAATGTCCCAAGTCCATGATAGCTTCTTTTACCACGTCCTTGGCTGCGATTAAGTCGTCAGAGCTAATGTGTGAAAATGCTCCTTCATGCCACTGCTTAATGGTCTTTTGCAGCGACAAGTCAAATGCCTTGACCTTCCTAGTCAAAGGCATATCCATCTTGGAATTCGAAATGTCTGGATTATCCCCGTCCTGTGTTTCTTTACAGAGACGCAAGCAGGCAGTCATACTTTTGTCCTTAATATCTTCAAAGTCAAAATTGGTAGCCAAGTCCATTCGACGCTGAACTGTCTTGTAGGAATAGCGATTGAGTCCCTTTGCATAGTCAGCATCCCATGTAGCCTTGAATTGTGGCGTGACGTCTTTCAACGCAACGAGCGCCTTACCCTGCAACCACGCAGCCTGAGCTGCCGACTGTGTCGATTGCTTCGCCCGCTTCAGCCCTGCCACTTCTTCGTCGAAGAGGTAGGAAATAAGCTGATTCGCTTCTTCCTGCGTCAAGTGCTTGACGGCGTCGTTATTACCGGTTTCTAAATCTTGAATGATTTCCTTAAAGTCGTCGTAGTTATTCATTCTTTCTCCTTTTTATAGATTACAACTACTATTAAAGTTAAATCAGCCGCGCCGGTGCGGCTGATTTGATTCTGCCTTGAATTGTAAAAATAACTTCCAGCTATTCCATTTTAGATAATGATCGAGAAAATTACTCATAAAAAGTCGAAACTAATTTTTCAGCTAGATTACGCACCTATTGATTATTTTCTCCTTTGATCAATCCCGCCCACCGGAGCCTTATTCAAAAGGTGAATTGACTTTAAGATCTCCCGCTAGGGGTACATCTCGATGAATAGATCCTTTAAATGCAATTGACTAAATAGGTATTGCGGGATTTCGCAGGAATTGAACATCGAATGAGTGGATTTAGGGAGAAGTGGACACAATGTCCAGCGTGGGATTTCGCCGCACTTGATGTGGCAATTCGTGGAAAAATATTGTGCGAAAATGGAAAATCAGGGCTGACCCAACCAGCAATATGGCGGATGGAGGCTCACGCGATGAGGCACGAGAACAAGATGATCACCATTCAGGCATTCTGAGTAGCAAAGTCAAATCAGGTTCCAAAAGCTGACTTCTCAAGAATCGGAAAAGTTTTCCAATTTCGCGGGGCCGGGTCAACGCCACCCGGCAAACCTCAATCTTCGTAATCTCGATGCTCGTCCTCTGCGAACTGATCCCAGTGCTTAGGGGCGACGATTCGAATGACGCGTCGCCGTTTGTTGACGAAAGTCCTGAGTTGCACCAAGAACTTTAAGAGCGCATTGACGAATAAGACATTTATCGAGACATTTAACCTTGGAAAATCGTTGTTGTTGTGGCCAAAACAGGCGTTCTCAGGGGTTCGATTCCCATCCGCTCCCGTTCTCGTTTTATGTAACTCTAACCAACGGCTTCTGAAGCAGTGTTTCTCATCATCGGCGCAACTGAGAAGTGATCTAGTCCGAAGCGCTGGAATCAGCGCTCTGGCTAGTCGGTTCCGGCTCTTCTTCATGAATACGAAACACCAAGTACGGTGCCGCGCGGCATTTTCCGTAGTCAGCCTCAGGATAGACCAAGCTTGCCAGCTTTTTATCACGTGCTAGTTGCCGCGCTAAATTCGTATGATCGCTGTCAGTAATCACCAGATCGGCACGAAAATGCGTTCGAATATCGTCCAATTTGATGTCGAGTTTATCGACAATCTTCTTACCATTCTCGTCCGTACGTCTGAGCGACACGGTAGTCGGCGCGCGACCGCGAGTAACCTTCACGTAGCGTTCCCAAAGGTCGGGGCGACGCTCGTGGGTAAACTTGGGATCGAGCCCGACGACGTAGTAGTTTCGTGCGTTGTGATAGAAAAACACGGGAAAGTCATCCCAATCCGTGGTGAAGATCACATCGCCGGGTTGCGAATTGGCTTTGACAAAGTCCATTGTTGCGCGAATCGCGGGTAAGTCGAACTTGCATGCCGACGCCTGCCGCACGTTGACCCACCGTGGATAACCCGCTAGCCCTACAAAGGCGAATACGAAAAGGGTTAGCCCGATGGTCACGAGGTCGCGCCGCGACTTTGCTCCGTGCGCCCCACCCAATCTCTCCTGCGCTGCCGTCCACCACGTACCAAACAACGGTCGCGACATCAGCGCCGCACTCAGCAATGCGAAGATGGGCCAGTATTCGATAAAACGCCGCGCTTTGAGTGTTAGCACCAAAAAACCGAGACTAAGGAACAGAACAAATAGCTCATCAACATCGAGACGCGGCCCGAGCCTAAAACGAATGACCGTCACGGGAACGACGACCAACAGCAGCGGGCCACACAACTCGGTCACGAACCACCAAACGCCGTTGTAGGGTTTCCACTCTTGCCCCACTTCGATATCCGGCGACAGGCCACTGCCAAACACTTGCAGCTTTAAAAACTCCAGCATGCCGTCAAAGTAAGGATACGTGACGGCTCCAACTGCCCAACCAATTACGGCAGCGCCGACCAGTAGCCACGGAATCCTGCGCGTCTCCTTGCGATCCAATAGACTTGCTGCCGCGTACGCACCGACGATTAACGGCGTATACATAATCGCGCCGAGATAAAGATGATTCGACAATCCCGCCACCAGCGCCACGCCAATAGATCGCCGTTGTATCAGGCAAAAGATTAACAGCAGCATCATCGCCAACGCCGGCCCAATCGCCCGTACGAAGGCATGTCGCATGTAAAGTTGATGCGGCAATATCAGCAGTAGTAGCACCCACAACAGTGCCAATGGCACCTTGGCCTTGCGCAGGATGAGCAAGAAAACGCAAGCCGTGAGAGCGAAGAATGTGCCTACCGCCCAGCGTCCTCCAGCCAACGCATCACCCGTCAGGAAGTTAGATGCTGCAACAAAGGGATACAGCAGGCAATGGAAACCGTAGTGATGGCTAACGAAGCCGTCGCCTTCGGTTCGGAAGTAACTGAACTGCAACCATGGGAACGTCTTGACCAGCCCGACTTCCGACAGCAGCTCCGACATTTTTAAATGATAAAATGAATCATTGCCCGGTACCCCCACCACGCCGTTACGAGATCCGGACACAAAGAATGACATTCCGGCGAACGCCGCCACGAATACGGTCAGATAAACCCACACTGTCGGTAAGTCGCGTCTTCGCGCTGGTGATTCGGCGACCACATTATTTGTGGGACCTTGCGGGCCGGACGAATTCAACTTGGGTTCAGAGTGTTCCATGCCATCATCCATGGTAAGACGAAAACGGCTGCTGCAATGTACGCCAGACTCAGTCAGCGTTTGGGGGACTTCGAGCGCCGGGTGTCACGGTAAGGTATGGCCAAAATAAAGCCGCAATTCAAGCGCTGACGCCAGGCAGGTGACCATCCCCAAGCCGTGAAGCTACGCGATATTGACGAAAATCTCGATTTTGGTAATCTGGCAAGGTTGGTAGCTGGCTTTGTTGACCGCCGCGCTTGGGGTGCCAAAGTCGAAACATACCACCCGGGAGAGGTGGCTGAGTGGCTGAAAGCAACGGTTTGCTAAACCGTCGTACGGGGTCACACCCGTACCGGGGGTTCGAATCCCCCCCTCTCCGTTTTTCACCCTTTAAACCTTGTTTTCCTGACTCTAGAGCGGGTTTCTTGCCCGCTCCGATGTATACCTGATTCACATTTACGTCGCTTCTTTTCGCACCTGTTCGCACCGTGTCGCGCTGCCGTTGTTGGCACTGTTGTTGGCATTTGGGTGGGGTGTTGTTGGCAGTTCCGGTGGCGCGAAGTTGTTCTTGTTCGACATTGGTGGCGACTTCGATCTCGGCTGGAAGGCCGGCCAAGGCATCAGCCACGGTGTCAATTCTCAATGGCGCGTAGGTGCCAAAGGTGAGGCGAGGGTCGCTATGTCGCGCGAGCGTTTGGGCCTGCTTGACTGACGCGCCGCCCTGTATCACGAAAACGATAAAAGTGTCGCGTAAGCTATGGAAATCAGCCACGCGGCCCGAGTAGTCTTCGACGGCTAGGAAATCGCTCTCCGCTCGATTCAGTGCGTCTGAGGGTATACCAGCGGCCTCAATGTGTTGTTTACGAGCGACAGCCATATCGTGGCGGATGAGTTCGGCGGCGCGATTGCTCCACCAGCCGGGCCACAACGGCGCATCGGCATCCTTACCCTCAAGCCAAATACGCAACCGAGCCGCAAGGTCTTCGCGAATCGGCTGTGCATCATTGCGTCGGCGCTTCGAGTTCTTGGCTTTCAGGTGAATGACCGGAACATCGGCGTCAAGATCAAAGCGCCGTGGCGTGAGGCTCGCCAATTCGGAAGCTCTAAACCCGGTGCCAACGGCCACCCGGTACAACATCGCACGATCCAGCCCGGTGAGTCGCTTCTTAATCTCGCCGCATTCTGCCGCTGCGATCAATGCCGTGATTTCGTCCGCTGTAAATGCCCGACGTTCATATTCGCGATCGGTTGCCGTGTTGTACCCAGACAGGTGAGCGAGATTGTCTTCACGAATCCGGCCATCGGTGAAAAGCCAGTGTGAGAATTGCTTTATGGCCCGCAAGTAATGCTGGCAACTTTGCAGGCTCAATCCACCATCGTCGACCGTTCCTTCACGCAGCTTACCGATAGCCGTCTGTACCTTCGACGGTGACAGTTCCGACAATCGCTCGGCCCGCATTGCGGTGGTCAGTTTTGTTACTCGGGTTCTCAATAAACCAACATGCTGCGGGGTGCGGTTCTTGGCCTTCACAGTAGCAAGCCACTGGTCGATATGCTTCGCCACCGGTATCCGCTCGTTCGCGGCGTACCTATCGGCGGATGGATCAATAACACCCTCACGCCGTAACGACTCATCAGCAACAAACTTGGCGAGTATCCGCCCCGCCGTGGCCTTGTCGGTGGTGCGGGTGGAACGTTCCCGGCGACGACCATCATGGGCGTACCATCTTGCAATCCACGGCCCGCGTTCCTGCTTCTTGAATAACGTGCCCTGTCCGTTACTACGCTTCGCCATGATGATAGCCCTTAGTTCTTAGCAGCCGCCTCAGATAGCCAACGCTTTAATTCGTGCACCGGATACCGAACGGAACGCCCGATCTTGACGTGCGGGATTTCGCCGGTGTTGGTCTTCGACCAGAGAAGCCGCTCGCTAATGCCGAGCAGTTCGGCGGCGCGCGGTGAGTCTACGGCGAGTGGCTCCATGGCAGCAAGGTTTGTGGCTACCCCGTCTTTATGCTTGCTCATCGTAACGCCGACCCCCTACTCATCATCGCCATCACTATTCGCGTATGCCACCACAGCATCCAGGAACGCAAACGCGTAACAGTCCGCATCCACTTCGGTGATCGCACCAAACGCCCGCGCGAGCTGGTCACCATCCGGCAAGATGTCGCCGACGTACTCTGCGACCCAATCAGCTATCGACGACCGCCCCGACACCCAAACGGTATGGAGTTTCATGCACTTGATGATGTCGTCCTCAACAGCCAACTGGGCCCAGAGGGTTCCTGCCTGCTCACCGTGTCTGCGAATTTCAATGCTTCGTTCGATCTCCGAAAGGGTGTCGTCATTCGTTACTTGTAACGTGTCGTTCATCGTGTTCATTTTCTCAGTTCTCCGTTCTTCAGTTCAACTTCGCTGCGATCCAATAGCGATAACGATCTCATCGCGCACCGTCATCGGTGCCGACGGCGTCTTGAATTCAACCTTCGCCATGGTCGCCACCTTGGGTGAGTTGTTTCCGTAATGCCTTGATCTCTCCACGCAAGCAAGCGATCGTCGCATTGGCGTCAGCAAGTTGTGTGTGCAGCTGTTTGATTCTCCGCTTTGCATTGGCGATCTCTGCGGTAGTGTTTGGTGCAACGAGACTGCGCGGCCCGATGCCTTTGAGTGTATTTGTTCGCGTCATCGTGATTAGCCTCCTACGCCCAGCGTAGAAAAGTTCGCTTCGAGATACGGCCAGAAGCTGCGATATACATAGTCGTCGCGCGTCCACATCCGGCCTAACGAGTCGTGAAGAAACAAGCCTTCACCATCGAGCGGAGCAGGCTCAACAAGTGGGTTACCCTTGGGGTCTAGGATCTGCTGATATTCACCGTCTTTAACGTGATACGTTCCTTGGTCGAGTAGATCGACGCGCCAGCCACGTTCAAATATGCTGATCTTGAAGCGATACGTTGCACGCCAATATGGTATGACACCTCGGTATTGCCGCGTTGCCGCGACACCATCGAGCAAGACTTCCCCCGGCCCATACCCGTAGAACGTGCTACTGTTAACGCGGCCCACAAAGCCCGAATCGAAGAAACCCGGATCGAATGCCGACAGGTTCTTACCAATCGTTAAGACGCGGGTGTTGAATTGGCTCACCGCCGCCGGATCAAACTCTTGACCAGCGCTGGTGACGACCGGCACCACACTGGTGCGATCAACCGAGTCGTAAGCCGTTTCGAGCGGTAAGAAAATTGTCTCAAAACCCCATTCGATACTGATCGGATCGAGCAGCGGGTTCTCGTTCTCTTCCTCGCCGCCGGGTGGACCCGCCAACGCGGTCGCGTATTCGGCCCGGAACAGGTACACCCAATCGAAGTCATCCGGGTCTTCCTGCCGCAGTTCGATCCGCTGCACCAATGCACGCGACTCGCTAGGGTGAGGGTCGCCCTTGGCCGCTGGCAAGCTGGCGTCGTTGATGATGTCCAACGGCTCATCGCCATGCTCGGCAATGATCCGCCACTGTCGTGTCAACTGCGTATTTGGTGACGTATCGCTCTCATAGTCGCGATCAGGGTGTATCTCGTTGACTTGTTGGATGGCCATAGGATTACTCTTCCTTCAGATATTTGGCGATGCGGTAGAGACCGCTCTCGTTCACAATTTCGCCGTTGATCGCGCCAAGTGTTGTGTCGCAGTCATTGACCGATTTGCGCACCGCGTCGAGACGTTCCATAATCAGCAGGTTGCCTCGTTCGATAAGCTCGTTCTGATGCTCTATTGCCTCGCATAATCGAAGCGATAGCTGGTTGCCGATGACCGTGTTCGCATTCAATCGCGCAAGATTGATCTCCACTGGCGTGTCATGGTGGCAATGATCTTCAAGCGGCGACTCAACGCGCGGGTCATGATCGGTGGTTAGTGTGCGATACTTCTTCTTCTCTTTCGTTGCCATTCCGTGGCGTCCTTTCTGGCTTCATGCCTTTGCTTGGTTCGATTCAATCGCATCTGTCACGGCATTTACGGCTTCAATAATCGAGTGCTGACGAATCGATAACTCGCCGTCGATCTGGTTGTGAATATCCGCCACATGAGCGCCGATCTGCTCTAGTGTTGTCGCCGTTCGTTCGTTTACCGTTGCAATCCGTTCCAGTAGCTCAACCTCTTTTGACATTCGTACCTTCCTTGGCTTTCACAGCCTGTTTGAGTCATGCCGCATTCGTTACGCGGCGTCATAGTTCATCTTCCATCGGATAATGAGCGAGCCGATCCACGATGCGACCTGTTGCGGGTGTCCAGTCGAAGACGAATGGCTCGTCACGTTTACCTGCGCCGGAATAACGCGACTTCAAGCAATGTGCATAGACCGTTCCCCGATTGGGGTCCTCGCCATCAATCTCATTGCAGATATAGAAGCAATTGGTGCAATCGTATGTAAGCCTGCCCGCGCCCGTCACCTCATCCAAGCTTGGTACTTTGCCGCCATTTGGTTTTGAAAATGTGGCCGACTTACGCATTGCCGACACAACCAACATGGCAACGCCACATTCTTGGGCTATCTCTTTTATCGCCGTGCTGTTCTCAATATCGCTTCTGAATTGATCTTCCCGTTCAAGAGGTGACAACAGCCCTAGATAATCAAGAAGAACCAATTTCCACCCGTGTTGTTCGACGCCGCGCCGCACGAGGGCTCGAAGCTTGACGCGATCGAGTGCGCCTGGGAATGCACCGGAGTCCAAGATGTAGAGAGGTGCACCCTTGAGTTGGTCCATTGCAGACCGAAAGGCAGATGTTTGACCGTTCCGAATGTTGCCTGTCGAAATTGCCCGCCTAGGAATTCCGCTAAATTGCGCGATGGCAAGGTGCGCTATGTCTTCACGGCATAGTTCAAGATTGATAGAACCAACCGGATCGCCGGCAAGTGCTGCATTGGCAACAATCTGTGCGGCAATGGTTGATTTTGCTTGGCCGGGTTTGCCGCAAACAAGAGAAACGCCTTCAACACGCAATCCGCCTAACACAGCATCTAGCTGTCGCAAACCCGTCGCGATATGTTCCTTCCCTGCAAATGTCGCTGGATCGTCCGCAATGGCCGCAAAAGAAAAGCTCTCAAAGCCGGTTCCTTCGACAAGTGCGTTTTGGAAATGCCTTGCAATATCTGACTCAGACAACGGTGGACTGCAAAGCTGCCCCCAATCCGCCATTGCATGAACTGCTTGGTTGGTGTCGAGGCCAAACTTTATGACAATTTGTCGGCACGTGTCTCGAATGTGACTATCACGGTCCAGACCTGACACCGCGGGCTTGGCCGTCATTAGCCATCGAATGGCACACGCCACCATGTCGGCAGGCGCGCTCATTGCGACGCCTCCATCAATTCAGATCCTTCGCGACGCATCTGGGCCACGAAGTCGGAAATCTGGATGGTCTCGCCATCGGGTTCACTGCCATCGCGATAGGCTGCGGATACTGTTTGGTTGATGCCACCTTCCTCATGAGTAGGCGGACCATCAGGGCCGCCTACTCTTATATAACTCAGTGGGAATGCTCGGTCACCGGTTGGGAGGAATGAGCGGTCACCGGTTTCTATTTCCGGTGGCTGGCGAGTCACCGGTTTTTTTTCCGCTGATTTAGCCGCAGACCGGTGACCGCTCATTCCCCACTTTGGTAGCCCTGCCTTACTTGTGATCTGCCGAGTTGCGACACTATTTGCCCCCGGTCGAAACTTCTTGCCAGTGGTTGATAGGTATCCCTTGCGGGAAAGTGACGACAGCAATTTCTTAGCGGTCAGGATTGTGCACCCCACCATGTGGGCAACGACTGCAGCACCGATGGGCTTTGCTTCTAGGCCGTTGATCAACCAGACGGCATTTAGAGCCATCCGTTCATATGGCGTCAGACCGTGAAGCCGGTTGATCAAGCAGAAAGCTTGGGCCGAGGGGCCGTTGGGAATTCGCAACTTCACGCGGCACCGCCGATCTGGCCGGAGCAGCGATTCATAGCTTGCTCTGCCAAGTATTCCCGCACCTGCACGGGGTCGCATAGCAGCGAACGCCCGGCGACCACGGCGGGGACGCGACCAGCCTTCGCCTCACGTTCGAGCCACTTTGCAGGCACGCCGATTTCTTTGGCGGCGCTCCAGATTGGAATGAATTTGCTATTCGTTTCAGGCATGCTTAATCAATAGCACGCCACGAATTGGGTGTCTAATTATTTAAAGACATTCGTATATTTATCTGATAATCGGATCTTATCCGAAATGGAATCGGATTATTTTCTTGCCTTAATCCGATTCCGGCGTTTGAAATTTTGTGCAGCTTCGACAAATCGAGATTCGGTCTTGTCGTCACTAATAAGTTGATCTGCGATTTTGAGAGCATCTTCCAGTGGGTACCTGAAGTTCTTCTGGCCGCGTTTTGGTAGAGCCAAAACGCCTGCTTCGAACGCCGTATCACGCAACTTGTCGCTACCCATATTATCAAACTCTTTTCTTAAATCTGATGGTGAATAGCCTGCCTTTCGCGATTCATTAACGTGATCACCAACATTGCGATCAACGTTTGGCTCGATCGTGATATGGATTTCTCCCCGCTCGTCTTCCTTCGGCAGTCCATCCAATACGTCAACGATGTAACGCTCCCACGCTGTGAGCGTATCGACGGCCTGAGTGGCGAAAGTGTCAATCGCCGCCTGCTCATGTATTTGGACGATAGAAGCTCTCCCGTCGTCGGTCCGAGTTGCAATGTGAATGAATGTAGGCTGTGGAGTATCACCATACGGCGTGTTGAATCGAAAGCCCTGCGCTAACAGCGTTCCTTCTGTCAGCTTTTCATATCCGGCGTCAAACGGCGTCGGCAAGGCGCGTCGGTGACTCATCCCATTGCTGGTGCAACGGCTGGCGACGTATCCAAACTGATCGAGAGCGATTCCACGCCGGTACTCAATCAGGTCAACAGGCGGATCGGGTAACGCAAGGCGGTGGGCGAAGTAGGCGCACCGATTCGATAGAGTGCCAATCTGATCGAATCCCGTGGTCCTGATCCGATGTCGGATTTCGCGTACCGCATCGAGTAGCTGCGACACGGCTTGCTCGCGTGTGAAGTTGCCAAGATCAACGCCAGTACATATCGCCATGGATGGCTGAACGTCGAATTCAACCTTCGCCGGTGCCTTCGATGCCGTCTTCTTGGATGTTTTTTCGGTTGGTTTCTTCGAAGTTCTTGCGCGTTTGCGCTTCGGCGTAATTGCCATGTCGAATCCCTTCTGCTTGCCCGGCCCGTCCACCGCCGCGGCCCAGAAGGGTAAACCGCGGCGACAGACGACGGTGGTAGCGAACCACCTAACCGTTCATTGTGAGTTTACGCGTCCATTGCGTATGCGTCTTAGATACCGCGCTATGCGGTCGGTTTCAAGTTGTGACTGGTTAAGCGCGTTTCACAAGATTCAACGTGTTCTCGCGAAAGAACCGATCCGATGCCGTCTCGGCCTCTGGCTTCCGCTCTGGTTTCGGTTGCACGTCGACCGCAGAGGCGGGCGTAAGGCCAAGTTCGCGCTCGAGCCGAACGATCCGGTCAGCAAGGTTGCTAATAACCCGCGAGACTTTACCGACTTCGGCGATGTCGAACGTTCCCGATTCACGCACGGCGTTCGACTTCTCCACGACGTACCGCCATTCACTCATCATGAAGCAAAGCCGCTCTAAACAAAGCAGGTCAGTATTTGCCAATACCCGCCGCTGAACGAGTAGCGATGCAAGCCGCTTCCATTCTTTCACAGCTTCCTTGTTACCCTTCAATCCGGTTGGTACGGGTGGGGCCTTTTCTAATGCTTCAGGGTGGTCTTTCTTTGCCAATTCGCGCGCCTTCGCCTTGCGCTCGTACAGTTGCTTACTGCCACGAGCAACCATAATGCTGTCCGGTAGCGGTCGTCTTCCGCGTTTTGCCACGATTGCAACTTCCTCTGTTCGGTGGGTCTCCGCCTAGATTCTAATCTGGTCGATTGGGGTATACCAGCGAAAAGTTGCCGACTTGAAACATGTGAATTTCAGGAAAATAACAGCGAGGTTGGCGAGTGGTGAAAAGCCAAACACCCACAGAAAAAACGCCCCCCCTCCCCCTTTGCACCTTTTTTCTATATACCCCTTGCCCGTGCAGACTCGCGTGCCGTCTTCGCCTTATGACAGTCACGGCATAATGCCTGCAGGTTATCCCACGTCGTCTCGCCACCTTGGCATATCGGTATTACGTGGTCGCAGTCATCAGCTGGTACAACACGATCGGGATGGCGTTTATCCGGGTCGGCGCACAGGACATGTTGCTTCATGTAAGCGTTTCGCAGTTTCTTCCACACCGAACCGTATGGGTTGCCGTTGCTCTTATTACGGTCCCAATCGTGCTTGTATTCTCGCTTGCGTGCACTCAGTCTTGGCGGTCTCTTCGGCATTGTTGCATCACTGCTTTCGAGTAAATGAATTACATGATTGTATACATAGAAAGCCCCCACGTCGCCACGTCTCATCAACGCAGGCAACGTGAGGGCATCAACTGTTAAGCGATGGTGTCTCGATCATGCAATGTGGCGACACCTAGGGTCATCGCGACCAAAGCAGCGGATTAACGCCGCCTCTACTTTCCGATCGCTGTAGCCACCAGCCGTTGGCTTTCGCGCCGATGTTCTTTGACGTCTCGTCTGCGATGGTCCCTGCGCCGTTCGCATTGGTGTTGGCTGTCGGGTCCCGGTGTCGCGGCCCTGCGTCGCCGCATCGAGACGATCTTGAATGATCGAGGCGATGGCATTCTCCGGTGTACCGATGGCTTCCAGCACCGACACGAGACTTACCCAAACACGTTTGCGAGTTCGGGTGGATACTTCTTTGAGTAATCCATCACGCATTCGCCGCCTGACTTCTTTGTCGGAGCAACCCAGCATCAAGGCCGCTTCGGCAACGGTTAATACGAGACAGTTGTTCATCGCGACTACCTACCTTTCTGGTTGTTGATTGGCCCATCACCTTCCGCCGCTGCTCACTCGTCAGCTTAACCAACTCGGGATTAGCAACTTCATCACGTTCGACAATAACATCACGGGGTGCGTCGATGCCGAGCGTTACTGAGCCACCGTGGGTTTGTGTAACTGTTACGCGAATGTTTTCGTCGATGAGTACCGACTCGTATTTCTTGCGTCTGACCTTCAACATGGCGTCACCACCTGACTGACGCGTACAACACCCGGCATCGTTGCAACGGATGCGATGCGGTAATCATCCAAGCCAAGCGACACAGTATCCCCGTCTCGGAGGCTGGTATCCCCGTATACAATGCCACGCACGATGTTCATCAGCACTTCTTCCCGCCACTCGGGCGGACCTTGGCTGCTTAGCATTTGCAGTTCGCTCAAGCCGAGAAAGTGCAGCCCTAGCGACTGTGTTGTTTTCCCTTGGCTGACAACCTTCACGGACGGCGTGTCATCCCGGTACGGACGATAGACCCGAATCTCGGGATAGTCGTAGCGCGGATCGGTCTTGGGGTTAACGGTTGCGGTTCGATCTTCGGATGTGGTTCGCTCCTTGAGCATGGTTGTGAAACTCCACGTAGACAGCCCGTAGCGGAGCCGTGCTACGGCTATTAGGGAGCCGCGCAGACCTCACGGTATCTGCCGACTTCGCTACGGGTTGTCTCGGGAAACTTCGTTAAGGACAGGTTCCCTAATGATTTAAGCGTGTGCCATCCTGCCAAATCACAATATCGCTGTCAAGTTTTTTCTTGTGCACCACTTATTGCCCGTCAACTATCCACGCTATTTGGAGGTAAACCGATGAACCAACAACGCCTCGTCCTTACAGTGAGCGAAGCTGCCATCATGCTTGGTTGCTCAGACAAGGAAATCCGCCGGCGGATGCGAGACGGCATTCTCAAAGAGGTTGCCACCAAGACCCGTAAGCGAGTGATGGTCAGTCTTGTGTCGGTACTTGAAGCGCTTGGAACTTCGGAAGCGACAATTTCCGAAGTCGTCCAGCAACGGTTGGATCAGCTTGGTGATAGTGATTCAAGGTCGTCTGAATCGACTTGTGACTCAGAAGTTTCTGCACCTCAGCGGCAGGCACACCAGATCGAATCAGACGCGTCGTTGCTACGGCGCGCAGCGTCTGGAAAACGAAAGAGTCGGGAAGCCCGGCAGAATTCGCGGCGAGACGAAACCAGTCGCGGTGCTTCGCCTGCCTACTTAGACCGCTCAACAGCTGCTGCTCTGCGCCGATGCTTTGCGCCCGCTCCTGAAGGAAAGAAGTGAAGCGATCACCCCGCAACATCACAAAACCCCTGATTATGACCGCGCGACCGGGGGTTTTGTGAGATCACCAACGCCGACGTGACTTATCCCTGTTGTACTCAGCTAGCCCAATCCTTACCGCTGCACGCGCTAACAGCAGAGACTCCTCGGCATCCTCAGCATCCTCGTTCTCATCCAAGGGCTTCTCGGGCAAATAACGAGCGGAAATAACGCGGCGACCGCTCGGGCTCTTGCGTGCAATGACTCGCTTCTCACGCAACCAGCGGTAGACGGTGGACCGGCTCACGCCCCATGCCTTGGCGAATTCGCTGATTGATACGACTTGCTGTTCCATCGTTGGTACGACTCCTTTGGTTCGGGTTAGAGAGATGGTCACGGTAGCAGCGGCAAATTGGCCGTCACGCTTGCTTGTTGAAGGTGATACGCCGTGTTCAGTGGCTAACTTGTCGTAAGTTTTAATGGGGTCATTTTGCCCCCCTTTTGGCCTGCCGGTGACTTTCTTTGTCCGGTTGTACCTTCGACCGCGAAGCAGGCTTGATTGGTCCGGGGATAAGTTGCGGCGACCTAGTTGATTGGCATCTATCCGCAATCAACCTGCTTAATCAACTGTTAAGTGCTTGGACGCCCAAAACCGCGCGGCGGAGATAAAGCTGAGAGCGGAGCGTAAAGCGGGCGAGATGCTGGCGGGGATGGTGAAGCATCCGGGCGGTAGGCCGAGCGGAAACGTGTGCCCTAAGGGTACAGGTTTATCAGAGATAGGCATTAGCCGCAAACAGTCCTCCCGCTGGCAAAAAGTAGCGGCGCCAGTGCTAATTTGCAGCGTTGAGCGGCGTTGATGTTGCGGCGGCCAAACTGATTGGCAATTATGGGGCGTGTGGTCGATCGAGGAAAAAGTGGCAAGAATCATCATTGCTACTTCATATCGCACTACTTGAGTGGGGGCATTTGTGCGCCTGATTATTGTGTTCCGCAGCAAATGGCTTTACTTGCTAACGAATTCGAATACCCCAAAAACACCCTCGAAAATCAGTCGAGAGTCCAACTCCTCTATTCTGACCATCCAGTCCGAAAACTGCGTGTGAAGTATGATTATTAATCACGACTTGGGCTGTCGACGATTTACTGGTTGGACAAGGTATTGAGATCGCGGCCACCCACGAAGAAATGACCTTCCTTATGAGATCTTTAGCTGACAACAATTCAAGGCGACCTGATCGCGGAATTTGGCGGCGGTTACTTCATTGTGTCGCCTTGGTTCTTCTCGGGTTTCCCTTGACATCGTACGGTGTGTATCAGCTTTTCCTATTTCTTTATTCACCGCCACCACCGAGCGCCCAAACCGCTCTAATAGAATCTCGACATTGTCCGGGTGACATCAATAACAACATGGTAAATGACGACGCATGTCGAACCTGCAATTCTGATGAACTCACAACTGTATATTTGTGCGTTCAGACCGACAGCTCTGAATTCATCGGACACGCGTTCATCAAGACGACTTCTTTCGCAACCGGCTTTCGAACTCACGAAGGCGATATTGGCCTGGTTGACTACCTATGGCCCTTGGCGGCGACTCATCCAGGATATATCCGCAACGATGATGAATCACCGTTCGACTATTTCCTCCCCTTTCAACTTTGTCCGCAAACACGGGATCTGCTGCTAAGTTCGATATACGAACATGCTGTCATGCCATACCAGGTCGGCAACTGGAGCAATGGCCGTAATTGCGCGACCTGGGCCACTGATAGGTTAATCGAGGCGGGTTTACCGGCACCTTTAGGTGACTGCCCCAACCGTCTGGCTCATTCGATGCGTGCCACCCATAAATCGCCGAACTTGGCGGCCTCAATTAGGGAGGCAATTGATGGCTAACCGGATTCGCTTATCTGGAAGTGTGACGGGATTCACGCTCATCGAAGTCATCACCGTCATCGTAATGATGGGGGTCATTTCGGTGATCGCCGTACCGGTCTTTTTGGATTACACGCGTGATGCCAAGGAGGCGACGTGTCGTGGTTCACTCGGAAGCATGCGCACTGCCATTGCCAACTTTCGCATCTACACGATGACATCGGCAGGTGGTGGCGCTGCGCGATTTCCCTCCGTATTGGAACTCACGACTAGCAATACGGTGCTGGCCGGTACACTTCCTCCAAACCCATACGACGAAGATGGCACGCCGAACAATGTGGTCGATGCGACAGGCCAAACCAAGGGAGTCGTCATCGGCACAGATAAAGGGTGGGCATACAATCCAACTAGCGGTGAGGTTTGGGCCAACAGCAATTCTTCATCCGGCAAGGGCAACTTAGAAAATCGATTCTGACTGACTTCTTTTTTTCCATTTGTTGTCTCGACCAGTGAAATTTTCGATTCCAGTTTCCTTCGATACAAGTGCCACATAACGAGATGTTTCAGCGGTCGTTTTCGTCGCCCATCAATAAATCTCAAGATTCTCAACAACCCCGCGTCATCACGGCGCGGGGTTGTTTCATTTACACTGCCCCCATGCCCACCCTCCAACACTACATCGACGCCACGAACACCTTCTGCGGCCTCCCGCCCCGCGAGCGTCGCCGGCAGCTACCTCAGATCGAAGCGACGATAGCCGAGTTGATGGATGCGACGTTAGAGGCTGACGATGGCGACACTAAGCAAGTGCTGGCCGCGTTGGAGTATCGGCTACGGATGTTGCGGAAGGCGGTGACTAGGGTGGAAGGGAATTGAACCTAGGTTGCGTTACCAGCTGTCGTAATTCGTCACGCCATCACAAGAAAGCCCGTTGAAGTTGAATATGAAATCGCCAGAGCTGGAGTCATAACGCCAGCCTTTCTTAGGATTTGGGAATCCCTCTAAACCGCCGCCCGTATTCGATATATTCACGCGCTTATCCCCCTTTGCGGGACCAAGCGGTGCCTGCGGAATGGCTTTCAGGTAAGGACCATAGGGAAAGTTTGTACGGTCGAGCCTATTTGATTTTCGGCCCTCGGCGTCCGTGTATTGGGTCAGCTGCGTGAGGAAGGACTTATAGGTGTTAGCAGCATTGACGCCATCCCCGACGGCGGAAGGAAACGCCCCGTGGTGTTCTAGGGCATACCTCTCGATGGCTCCCCGGACCAATCGAAGATTCGCTCGAAGATTGGACTCGCACGCCTCGTCATTAAGCTGCGCAAACGTAGGGACTAAAGTCGTTGAGACGATGCCGATGATGACGACGACAATCATCAATTCGACGAGCGTAAATGCTCGTGATTCAGATTTCTTGGTGACTGGGTCCACTAATTTCTTTCATCGGTGTGACTTATCGCAATGGCAGGGTAGCTAGTAGTTCGGGTTACCCCTCGTGCACCTTGAATACATTTGTCTAAACTCTATCAATTGCCCGATATATTTTTCATGAATGCGCGAGCCCAGATTCAAGACGTCAACTGTCCGAGTTAGTCGATTGTGACACCGCCCTATCTTCAATCTAATTGCCGATATGGCCCAAGAAGTAGAGCACGCTCAGGCTACTCAATACAGAAATGACGGAGATAGCGGCGGTCTCCCAATGCCCCGTTAGCATGAACGGCTTACCGCCAATCCTGCAACCGCACCCACTACAGAACTTCGCCTTTTCTGAATTGTCAAAGTTGCAATTGATAGTTGTGCACTTGTTCATGTGGCCTCCCTGCGATGGCAGATTTGCCAATTGTGAGTCGGAGTGAGTAGGCGTGCTTATCTTTTATTGAGCAATGACCGGCATTAAGGGTCTACAGTGCCTTGGTCGTTCGCGCACTCAAGCCCTCGTTCCGTCGCCTCAACGCGCCAAACAAATCTCTCAAAACCCGTCTCGCCAATTATTGTCGGGATTACGCAAAAGTCTTGGCCAAGCTGGTTCGGTGCTGAGAAAGTGAAGGGCGGCATTCCAGTCATTGTTATTGCTTCTGCAACCCTAGGCTGAGTACCGTCTTTCTCTGGTAATGAGATAAGCGAATTTTCAAGAAGCGTATTGGTGCTGTCTACGGCTTGGAACGCGACGCGGATATCAAGCGAATTAGCATATTGCACCGTGATTGTGACAGGCTGGGGCGTACACATCGAGCCCATCGCGGACGACGTTAAGAGAATGATAGTGAGTTTCTTCATCATACGTCCTCCAGATAGTCACACTTGCAATGCGGCCTTTGGAAATTCAGTTTGAAGCATATTGCAATCTCTCAATGAAGTGCAAGTGAATACCCCAAACTACCCGCTACTGGCCGAAAAACGAGGCATTTCATTGTGCTTTCCACACTTCGGACACGTCCCGTTCTCGTTACCCGTCATATCGTACCCACACGCCAGACAGCATCCATCCAGCTCACGCCATCGCCGTTTCCGGTACGCCCGATTGAGTAGGAACCACGGCGCAAGATGCGGGCCCAGTCGCCCGACCGGTTCGCACGTAATGCGGCAAACGGAGCGGTCGTGCTGGCCATCGTACCGATGCTCGGGGTTGGTGTAGAGGTTTTGGCAGAGCCCGTCGCTCATCGGCTGGTGCTGGCCGTTGCGCTTGGTTGGGTGGCGTTGCATTCGATGGACTTAACTTACCGAAGAGATCAACTCGTGAATTCGACTTTACGCAGAATGATCGGATTGGGGCCGCTAGCAACGCGTGGTTTCTCCGTCGATTCCAATCAAACTGTCTCACGCTGCCGTCTGCCTCTATGCTATGCCGCATCTTCTCGGCCTTTGAGTCACCCAATTTCATATCCAATGGCGAAAATCAAGAGCGAGCATCGACATTCTACTTGGCGTAGTCCAAAGATTGAATATGGCTCCCATTAATGCAATTGAGACGCTGCGTCCCCAAAGTCCCTTCCGGCAGCGAAAACGGGAAGCATGACTCCATGCGAAATCACCCGAGATTTTGGAGGCCATATCCAAGCAATCAGCCACCTTGCTTCGAGATCTGATTCTCTAGTAGTGATTTGATTTTCGACACGTCCGCGTGAGGCAATCGATCAATCAAATCAGGTTCGCAGCGTCCATCAGGCATGAGGACAAAATAGGATGGATATCCACGGACATTAAAGAACTCGGCAAGCTTAGCCGACTGTTGCTTGTCTAGATAGTAATGAAGTCCATCGATTTCTAATTCCGCAACCTTGCGTTTCCACGCTTCAAGACTACTCTCAACACAAACATATACAAACTTTAACCCCAGAGCTTCTAGCTCTTTTTTCTTCGAAATTCCATTCTTTATGTCACTAATACATGGGCTACACCAAGGACCCCAAACATCTATTACCAGAACACTTCCCGGAAAACGACGACGAATTGTCTGAATTAGCTCCTCTGCCCTACCATGAGTAGAACGAACGAGTTCGATGGTGTCACCAATTTTCGCCACGATCTGGTCATTCGCCGGCCTCTCTGATGAGTTACCTTCCTGAAGCCTCCGGTTTATCCGTTCTCGTACTGTCGCATTCGCCAACTTCCGAGCGTTTAGAAATGCCCTACACCAAGTCGAGGAAATAGCTGGCGTTACTGCGTCCAAATACTGCTTGCTGTTCCAAGCGTCGTCGGGCACATTCGCTACGAGAACAATGTCTCCTTTACGTCCACCGATTGAACTCAGCTTCTTGATTCTCACCTCATTAGTGAACCTCCTTAGCACCGTGTTCGCGTCCCGCAAATATCTACGCCCTTCTCGAATGATTTTTGCATCATGTTTCTCACCTCGCATGGCTTGACGACGCGCAGCGACATATAAATCAAACTCACCCTGATCTTCAACCGACGGCCGAATCGCCCGGACAAGTAAATCAATGTGTTCTTCCTCGGAAATCTTAGATACTGCCATTCCTAAGTATCGATAGAATCCGTAGCTATCATTCGAAACAAGACGCGGCTTATGTTGACGTACCCGTTCGATGACATGTTCGGGAGTCAACGATCGCGACACTACGTAACAAGACAAGAGGTCGGAATAGTAGTGGCTTTGGGAGTCATTCTTTATCAGAACATTGAACTCTGACGGATTCTCCCTTAAGAAGCCTGCATCGATTTCGCGTAGCTTCTTCCACATCTCGTCCAAAGTTTTTAATCTGACATCTATATCAATTCTGTTATTAAACAAAACGTCTGACTGAATTAGACGATCAATCTCTAGCCGATCTTTCGATCGAAATGCAACTCGACGATTGAACAACTCGGATACTTCCGCGTCTGGTCCCAAAAACCTGATTCCTTCTCCCCAAAAGTTCACGGGATCTTTCAGAAGTCGTGACACATCCAATCTGATTTGCAAGCCGTCGGATACAATCAACTGGCCATAGTAGATTTCACCTACTGAGATCCAAATCTGTTGATTTGGAAGCGACTCAGGTAAGAAATAGCGTGCTGCCACCTCGCTATCTAAGCTGGCAATCAACGGTTGTTGTCCATTTAGAGTAACTAGAGTAGCAGAGATTGAAAGATCCGAACTCAAATCGCTCGGAACATTCTCAAGAACAACGTCAACTTGAGCCCGTCGATTGGAACGAAAATAGTACTCATCCATTCTAATTGACTCTAAGGTCAATTCCCGCATTCTAGAAACTTCAATCTGATCAGAGGACCGCAAAGCCCCATCCGCGGAAAAAACTATGGCCATCAAAATAGGTACAATTATCACTAACATTTGAATCACAGGCACCTTTCTCTTGATCTCTAGAATGCCGTAAATGACGACAAAACATCACATTTCTTTTGCTACAATGATCTCATCTGATTGATTCGGCGACACCTATTTATCGGTAATCGGCGTCGAGTAATGCGTCGCGTCATGAAATTGAACCCCAACACTGACACCATTATTGATAAGAACCCACATCCAATACCACAGAATTGCGTTTCACAGGGGATTCTTGGATTGCCAGGCATCTCGCCAGGATCACCTCCACCGGGCACAATCTCATTCCCGCCGCCAGGATTCCTTAGTGGTGTCTGAGCAACGATCAGAATCGACTGAACCGATTGATTATCTCCCAAAAACGTGTCTATCTCGAGAGCCGAGACAGATGCGTTAACGGATGCTGATCCTGTTGCAAGTGTGTCAAACTCTATCTCTAGCAAGACGGATTGGTTTGGTGGCACTGTACTAAACACCGCGACGATCGAATGATCAGACATTGCAAGTGTCCCCTGACTCGTAATCGCAGTATTGGCAGAAAGATGTGAATCGAATCCGACGTCAACTTCCACACCCGTCGCTGGAGTACTCGCAGAGTTTCTTATAGACACAACTGCGGTTAGTGGTTCGCCTAATTGAGTGCGAGGATTTATCTGCAGGTCGACGCTAAGATCAACTTCAACAGGCCTTAATCTGGCAATAAGCCCGTCGCCCTGAAACCCACCTGCTCCACCGCCGCTTGGACCCCCGAAGCTACTCTGAAGCGCGGCCACTACGCCGAAGTCGTCGGATGTAGACTTACCAGCTACGATTATTTCGCCAGTTGGTGACGCAACGATCGTATTTCCAATTTCACGCTCCGATCCTCCAAGACTTGATGCAAATCGTAGATTGGCGCCCGTTTGATCAACGCCAACAATGACTAAATCGAGAGCTCGCGTACTCGCCTGAATAGGATCAACTAGCGTGAGATCGGTCGATATGGTTGTCCCGACTACATACACATTCTGCGAGTCGGTGACGGTGAGATCCGCCGATATGAACTCATCGCCAGATCCTCCGTAAAGTGTCGAGTATGCAATCGAATTTGACAAGCGGTCAAATCTCGCAAGGAATAGATCCGTCTGTCCGCCCAAAGTAGATTGAACTGAACCAACCGAAACTGGAAAATCGAGCGAGTCTGTGATTCCGCCTACATAGATGTTTCCGTCATGGTCCATGGTAATTCCTCCTTCGGATTCCCCCTCATCACCGCTCCCGCCAAGAAAAGTCGAGAAAAGAAGCTGGGATCCATCCGAATTAAGTCGAAAGACGCACGCGTCGCGGTCCTGGATGGCCCCACCTGCGAACGATGGCTGTGTGGCACTCACCGTGGGAAAATCAGGAGATTTTGTGTAACCAAATACACATGCGTTTCCGCCCTCGTCTAGCACAAGGTCAATTCCCCCATCAGCTAATCCGCCCCCTACAAATGTCGAGTAAACTAGACCAGAACCGTCAGGCGATAATTTGGTGACGAATACATCGAGTCCTTGATTCGTGGTTGAAAAAGCGCCCGGAGTCGTTGGATAACCAGCAGTAGCTCTGCCCGTTATGACTACACAACCATCTGCATTAACAGCAATACCACCACCTTGATCAGCGCCGTCGCCAATGTATGTGGAGTAATCAAACCCTATTCCATTCGCAGGAATCCTAAGCACCACCACACCGGGCCCTATTTGATTGTAGGAATTCACAGTTGTTGGGAAACCAACATCCGCTCTCCCCATCAGAAATATTGATCCACGATCGCCGACCGCAATGTCAATGGCATCAAGACCTGGAAAGAATCTGGAGAAAACAATCAGGTTCGTCGTCGGATTGACTTTGGTCAGAAACGCACCCAAACCAGCTGGCGCTGCGGAACTTGCATCAACAGGAAAATCGGCTGACTCGGTATTTCCGAACAAATATATCATACCATTGTCGTCAATCGCAGCCGCTTCAATTGAGTCATCAGATTGACCACCGAGGTACGAAGCCGACGTTATCAAATGTTCGACTCCGAGTGAATATTCCGGAATTGCGAAGAAACTAGACCAGGCGATCATCAATGATGTTGATCGTAGAGATCTCTTCATTTGGATAGCTCCAATTTGCGAATACCATCTATTCACGTTCTGTTCAGAAAAACTAGATACTAGACAGAATTCAATTCCCAAGATGTCTAGCTAGATCGCTGGAGGTACCCAAATGTGCATTTCCACGGGGCCAACTCGACCTGGCCCCAGATTCACGACGGCATTTCGGCGGGGCGCTCGACCACCCAGTCCCTGTGGGTCAACAACAAAAGGAAACGTGAACTGTACGTTGTCGACGGGAAGCCCTGCTGCATTCGGATCGAGGTTTACGGCATCAATCATCAGCCTGTTAAAGCCTGGCTGAAGTGATAGCCCACCACTTGCATCAACATCAACCATTCCTGAGGAGTTAAAACTCAACGCACCTGTCGACCCGTTCACTTCGAGATCAAGTCGGAATCCCTGATTATTTGCGACATTTCCTTGGATTCGTAACGGACTTGTACGCGAGAACCGGAACGCCACTGCCCTATGCATGGGCGACGAAGCACGAACAACCGCGCCCGTTAGCCGTTCGATCTCAGTTGGATTTGGCCCCATTACGTCATGGAAAAAGACAATTGGTGGATTGACTCTATCCCAATCAGACCGATGTACAAGCTGAATGGTTGCAGTATGCGTGGGCAGGAATTCCGGAACGGGCACTGTCATGAACCAGATGTTTGTCGAACCGAGATTGAAGGCCGTAAGTGCAACCTCAACATCGTCCGTCTGTCCACTCGCAACACCGGGATGACGAAAAGCAAAATGCTCTTCATCGGGCTCGCGCCAGCCATCTACATCAGTTTGCGGCGCAGTTAAGGACGTTGCTGTAAGTGATGGATCGGTTGCAACATTAATTAAGTAATCTGCAAGTTGACCTGCGGCGTCGGTCGCAATCCCGGTCGACTCAAGAAAATGTGTGTACATAGCAGTGTCAACAACAGTCTTGATTTCAAATTGATATGTTCGATCCTCAAAACCTTCGACCAACGTTAGGATATTTAGTCCCATTCGGGTAAATAGTGGTCTAAATATCAGAATTCCGGCCTCAATCAGGCGGTCTATCGCCGCATCTCCGCTTCGCCGCGCCGCCTGCAATGGAAACGCCACATTGCCAACTCCAAGTCCCGCCATTCCTGCCGTAAATCGGATCAAGCCGCGTGACAAAGAGATTGGAGGCTCGAACGTTCCCCAATACAACCAACGGTTGTTAAAATCTGCCGGTTGATACGAGACCAGATCGTTTGGTAGAATTTCTCGATTGTGTAGTTCAAGTGATTTTAGCTCTGTCGGAAAGACTGCATCAAACATCAACCTTATTGACTGAGCAACGATTGTGACCGGGACCGTTATTACAAGCCCTTCGCCACCTGTAATCAAGGCAACAGCATTCGCAACGTCAATTACTGAATTTAGCGCAAGGATTTTTGCACCTAGAGCATCCAGCCGAAACAAAGTGCGATGTACCAACCGACGTGAGATTCGATTGTCTACCCCATCCGTCGAAAATGATACTGAAGCCGACGCAAGTCCTTTCGCCGAGACACTACCGGCACCTTCTTTCACAAGAGCATCAAAAGTATGTAACAAGCCGCTATTCCATAGATATGCCTGCAGTTGGCGTTCGAATATTGGATCGAGCGCTTGATACTCAGTACCAGCCACCTGAGCTAACGCGTCGCATTCTGAATAGATTCCGTTAATCATGTTCATTTGAGAGGCGTCATATTGCTCGCTAAGAAAATGCTGCCATGTAGGATCAGTCTGGTGAGTCAACTGACGCGCACGATCAATTAGCTCACGTATTCCATCCTCCCATATTTGGGCTGCCTCTGCCTGAGAAACGCGTCTTTGTGGAGCACCGACCTCCACAGAAACGGAATTGGACAACGGCCCATCCATATCGCCCACGGCGACCTGGTAGGTTCCAGGATTCAAAATCGGGAGCGGAATCCGGTAACGAACCGGCTCGCCAGAGGCAACGTTTGTGATTCTTGGAGCGACTTCGGTTTGACGGTTGTCAATCTGGACAATCTGCTTGGATAGCGGGACGCGAAGATAATCGCCAACCCAGACAACCGCCTCATTTTGCGGAACCGTGAGTCCGTTAATTACAAGATCGACCTCTTGCCCTGGTTCTAGTACGTCTCCAGGATTGAGATTCCCGCCAAATCGGCCAATGACCAGTTCCCAGTTCGCTCCAAGCAGATTGACGCCGCCCGGGCACCCGGCCCCGAAGTTCGAGATCGTGAACACCATTCCAACAAAGAACACAGGCATGGCATATCGGCCGCGCTTTGACCATCTGAATGACTTATCTCGAGGCAGACCTATTGTCCGAATACCTGCCAATTCTGCCCATTCCCGAAACTTGCAAGACTTCATCATATGATCCCCTATTTCTCAAATTACGAGGAGGTACGCGGTGATCATCTTGTCATGCGAATAAGTATGCCGATTCACGACAGGCGTTATTGAGATTTTTTTTTCGACCGGTAATGATCTGACGATATGTGGTAACAATTCCACGGGAGTTAGGTTGGGCGATTGGGACAATTCCCCATATGGCCAAACTTTTACGACGACGTCCAATTAATACCGCATTAGTGTCAACTATGCGACCAAATTGGCATTGGTCTCTAAACTGCACGGCAAGCTTGGTTAAGCAATCTCCATTGCTTACGTTGCCATCCTGTAGTTTCACATTTGGAGTAGAAATCTGATGAGAGTTGATAACACAGGCAGCACAAGAGATCTTTCTCCCGACTCAACTACCTCACTCCTTGAGTCCGCATATGATGAACTTCGTTCCACTGCGGTGCGATTGCTCGCCGTTGACGCCGCTGGCCAAACTCTGCAACCAACCGCACTGGTTCATGAGGCCTACCTCCGCCTTGGCGACAATCAAATCTGGGAAAATCGAAGACATTTCTACGGGACGATTTCGCTGGCGATGAGAAGAATCCTAATTGAAAGAGCGCGAAGACTAGCATGTCAGAAGCGTTTTCTTCAAACCAACCATAGCCGACTAGTCAATTCGGAGTCACCGCTTCATGAAACTCCAGACCACATTCTCGAAATCAATGAATTGATGGCCGACTTAAAAAAAAGCCACCCGCAAGCAGCTGAGGTCGTCCAGCTTCGGGTATTCGCCGGACTCACGATCGAACAAATTGCATCTGCTCTTGAAGTGTCTTCACGAACGATCGATCGTCACTGGAGGACCGGTCGAGATTGGCTCACACATCGTTTAGCGAGAGACTAACTAGAACCAACTAAGTCAGAAATTCGAACAGACGCCCAAAACATGGAAACGGGATATGAACGACGGTTCAACTCTGCATGAGATTTTCGAATCACTAGATCACCTACCAAAACCGCTTCAGCGCCAGCGCTTGATTGAAATCGGCAAAAACGACTTAGCAATGCGTTTACAGTTAGAGGCGATGTTGAGTTGCTCCTCGCGGCCTGAAACATCGCAAGTGAAGCAAGCAACAGTTATTGCTGGTGACGTGATAGACAAATATCAAATTGCATCCGTTCTCGGACAAGGAGGAATGGGGGTTGTTTTCGAGGCCAGGCAACTTCGGCCAATCAAGAGACTGGTCGCTCTAAAAATTGTTGAACCAAGTGCATCCATTCCTGAGTCTCTTGGCCGCTTCGCCGATGAGCAAAATGCGCTCGCACAACTAAATCATGTAGGCATAGCTAGAATATTCGATGCAGGACTAAGCAATACTGGTATTCCATATATTGCGATGGAGCTCATCAATGGTGTTCCAATTGTAGATTACTGCCGTCAATCTGACCTCACAGTCGGCGATAAACTCAGGATCTTCTTAAAGGTCTGTGATGCCGTCAGCTACGCTCATCAGAGGGGTGTGATTCATCGGGATTTGAAACCAACAAACATCCTCGTGAATACAACTAGTGACCTCGGGGAACCAAAGATAATTGACTTCGGTGTTGCGAAACTACTTCAAACTCATGACACGCGGTCTGAAATTGACGACAGTAGCGAAGGTGTATTTGGAACTCTCGCGTACGCAAGTCCAGAGCAAGCAAGAGGAATTCGAGATATCGACACCCGCACAGACATTTACTCTCTTGGTGTATTGCTGTTTCAAATTCTATCCGGCGAGCTTCCTAAAATTCGCGTGTCGCCCGATGGTAACGATCCCCGTCAATACCCTGTGCCACCGAGTAAGCAATTGCAAACTAGTGGTGATGAGGCAGGCAGGGCGAAAAAAAATGTACGATTGGCGAGAGAACTTTCGGGTGATCTCGATTTTCTTGTATTGAAATGTATTGAATTTGAGCGGGACAAGCGTTATGACACCGTATCGGAATTAGCCTCAGATATTCAACGTTGGTTAGACGACAAACCAATCTCATCCACCTCTCACTCAATTACGTTTCGAACTCGGAAGTTTGTGAGACGTCATCGAGGCAAAGTCGCCGTCATGGCGGTGTTGACAGCAAGTCTCTTGGCATCTGTGGTCTCACTTGCCTTCGGATACTCAAGAACGACTTCGGCACTCGCATTGGCTGCGGACGAGCGCGATCGGGCAAATGATGTAAGCGAGTTTCTCGGTTCACTGATTACAAATAGTTCAATTCAGAACAAAAACCTCCCAGTGATTGAGGAAATAATTGATGCCGCCGTAGACCGCCTAGAAGCCACAGCAACAGTTCATCCTGCGGCTCGCTATGATATACTTTCAACTCTTGGAGATACGTATTGTCGGATTGGGCTCTATGGGAAGGGGCAAGATCTACACAAAGCCTGCTATGAATATTGCAAATCTAGATTTGGATTAAAGCACGAACTCACTCGATTTTCAGCAGGTAATCTCGCTCTCGCGTATAGAGACAATGAAAGGCATGAAGACGCAATCAAGATCGGTCGCCGTCTACTCTCAACCGAAGAAAAAACTCTTGGGCGCAAACACGCTGATACTCTTCGGACGATGCATAATCTTGCTCTTGCACTAAAAGACAATTATGAATTTGAAGAAGCAAAGATGTTATATGAGGAGGTGCTTCTCGGCCGAGAGGACACACTTGGCCCCACGCACGAAGCCACTCTTATTACCATGAGCAATCTTGCAAGGCTTCTCGAGGATCTCGGCCAATTGGACGATGCGATTCGACTAATGAGAACAGTTGTAAAACGACAGAAACTCGCGTTTGGACTTCAGAATATTGAGACGATAATTTCGGTCGACATCCTCGGGGCAATGCTTGCAAAAACTGGCTCCTTTGAAGAGGCGGAACAACTGACACGAGAAGCATTCGACTCAGCAAACAATATCCTAGGAGACCACCACCCCGATTCGATCGCCTGTGGACACAACTTAGCCAAGATTCTCATGAAAACGGGCCGGTTCAATGAAGCTGAAGAACTACTTCAGCCGCTATTATTGAAAATTAGGAAACGATCCGGAAATAATCATCGATACAATATAGGGCTTTCACTTACTTATTCCAAGTGCCTTGCACTCAACAATAATCCTGATGCAGCGATCTCGGAACTCGAACTCATCCAAGATACAGGCGAGGCCATCTTTGCCGGAAATAGGATCTTGTCATTGCGCCTACTGCTCGAAGCGGCCGAGATCCAGTATTACTGCGAACAATATGATGCATTTCAGTCCTTGCTCGATAAAGCAGGCACTGAGTTGGAGTCACTCGACGCAGCCCCGTCAGTAATCGCGCTAATCAATCGCCGGAAAGCAAACCTTGAACAAGGAAAATTCGAATACTCTAAATGACATTAACCGTACCAGAAGTCAACCCATCTTTGATTTGCCAAATCTCGGACAAGGAATTTCCGGAAATCAAAGCCAAGATTCCATATCTGGAAGGCGATTCATCAAACGCCGCCTCAAAAATGCCGGTTTGCCGCCTGAGACCTTCACCCCCCACTCGTTCCGGGCTGCTACCGCGACCAGCTTACGCAAGAAAGACGTTCCCCGCGACCGCGTGCAGTACCTACTCGGCCACGCTGATGCCCGTACTACGGCGCTTTATGATCACAGTGAAGATGAGGATGTGCACGAGATTGTTGATCAAATCACGCATTAAGAGCTCACTCGGCCGACCGCCCCACTGCCTGTCATAAACGCCGTTATGGGATACAAAATTGACTAGGAATCTACAATTGGCTCGGTCACACGAATGTCAGCGCCCCCGTCTCTGCAATCGCGACCTGAGGATTCGCCTACTTTAGAGTGAATTATTAGACGATAGCGTTTCTGCTATGTCCTGAGGACCGTTATGCAACATCAAGTCGAGATCATTGATCGGTTGCGTCCTCGGTCACCACACCTCTCCTATTCGACAGCTCGATCTCAATAGGGAAACCGATACCCTTCGTTTCGACTCTCTCAAGAGGCAGAAACAAAAGAGCGATCAGAAATATTTCAACTAGTAGATTCGAAGCCGTCACCCAAATTAACTCTTCTGCATATGGCCCAGACCTAGCCGCGTTTGGCGTCATTGAAACCCAAACATAGAATAGCGTTTTGAAGGCGAGAAAAATACAAGTCAGTGCATTTATGATAATGACTATGGGCAGCAATATTCTAATAATCTTGTTCTGTTTAGCTACAATCATTTTTCTTCTACAATCCGTCTAAGACATCATTCGTTCTATAAGCCCGAAATCATCCAACGGTCAAACTACCTGCATTTCTTGATGAATAATTATTCCTCAATAGGCAGATAGCTGACCGTTGGACTTTTAACTGCGTGAATTTCATTGATAGCCCTATTTGGGACTGTAGAACTCGACAAGCCCAGATAGAACTCCCAATACCGCAGGAACTCCATTACGGCGGTTTGTTATGCACTACTATGTCGAGATCCGTAACAAGAAAATTATGGAGATCATCGACCGAAAGAGTGTAAACCCAAACATCAACATTGTTAAGTGAATCAATAGAGTCAACCTCTATTGACTCGAGTTTTACACTTGTCAATGAATCGCCAATTGTGAGCCGCGATGCCTTAACCCAACCTTTTTCTTTCACTAGGAATGGATGCTCTGATGTTACCAGAATTCGCTGGCTTCCCACATCGATTGAGATTAACTGGTCCGTTGATGCACATTTGATAGCAGTCACGCGGCAGCTTCTTATTGTCCCAGTGGATACATCAAGAGAAACTACGTAATCACCTACTCCCAGGTTTTTGATCTCAACATAACCGCGAGGTGTCGCTATCAGTGTTTCGCCTACAAAACAGGTGGGGGCTGGATTGGGTGGAGGTGGTGGAGATGGCGGTGACGGCGGATATGACACGTAAGTGGGCTCTGGTCCTGTCGGTGGAACCAAAATCTGCGGTGGAAATGGGCCAATGTAATCTGGGCCGGATGGAATCGACAAATCTGTCGGGTATTTTCGTTGCAAACATACTCTCACCATCGCCCAGCCTTCTATCCCGCCGGTCAACTTTGGCGCACTCCATTTAATACATGGATTTGTGCAGCCACAAGCGGATAGTATGTTACTAACAAGTGTATTACAGTTGTTTGAGGGGCCCCAATTGCCGCAAGCCTTACCGATACTTAGCATCTTATTTACACAGTCTTCCGGACAATCTGGGAGAAGCTGGCACTCAACTTTCACATCTTTACGAGTGCTTTGCCCACTGTGGTCAACAATCTCAGTCGGTTGAGCAAGCGGTGAATGACCTTCCTCAACATTACCATCCCCACCAGGCTGCCCTAAGCCAGCCTCGGTGATGCTAGTCTTAAGCCAACAGTGACGGTAACCGTATAATGAAAAGACACCATCAACGCAAACAGAGATTTCTGTATCACGACAACAAACGAACACTTTATTGCCATTCGGTGCTGGTTTCCCGTCAAGTCCGATTGAGTAGAAGCCAGTAGGATCTACATTGGTAATGGGATTTGAGGAATAAGCCTGGTAATAATTGAATCCATCCTTATAGACATCCTCTGACATCCATCTTCCCACCATATGATCCAAGAACCTCGCTCTATGGCACCCCAAACTCAGCACCGCCAACGATGGCTTCAGGTCTTCCTGAGCAACGAAACTCTGCGTCTCACCCCAATTGTTGGTCCCGCCGATGTCCTTATCGAAGATATAGACGCTACCCGATCCTGAGCCGTCATCATCGTTCCAAGCACTACCGCATAGCAATCGGTCGCCATCAAGTCCACGAACCGAGAAAAAGTCACTCGCGGCGGCATCGCTAGCCGTTATCTTCTTGGTCTGCGTCCAGTTCGATGATCCCGAGTTGTAATCAAAGACGTACGCAGCTCCTGCCTGACCACCTTGGTCGTCGTCACCCCAAGCCCCAACGACCAAGCGATCTCCGCTCAATCGCGGCTCCTCAAAACCGTCTCCAGTTCCTGAAACGGACGGTAGAATCTTATCAGTCTGCCCCCAATTATTGGTGCCACCTTCGTCTTTCTCGAAGATATAGACTGCGCCGGTGTCAGCAGTTGCGCCGTCATCTGCATTGCGCGCACCGACCGCGACACGATCGCCACTGATGGTTACTGCGACTCCGAACTGCGCACTGGCATCAATGTCACTGGCAGTCAGAATCTGTGTTTCACCCCAAGTGCCTAATCCACTATCGAAATCAAAGACGTAGGCCTTGCCCGCGTCGATGGCGGAGGATGGATCGGCCATGCGAGCACCGATCACTAAGCGCTCTCCGTCTATCCCCACGGAGTAGCCAAACCAATCGCCGGCAGCCTGATCCGAGGCTTCCAGAATCTGTTCCTCACTCCAACTACCACTGGTGCGACGGAAGACATAGGCTGCCCCGGCACTGGAGCCACTACCACCGTCTTGCCAGAAGCGTGACCCTACGACGATTGTATCGCCATCGATGCCCACGGCACTTCCAAAGTGATGTCCTGCCCCACCATCGCTGGCATCCAGCTTGGCCTGCTGAATCCAGCCACTGGTCTGACGCACAAAGACGTAGGCAGAGCCACTACTGGAACCATTGATGTCTTCTAACGACGCCCCAACCACGATGGTATCGCCGTCAATAGCGACACTGGATCCGAAGGCGTCTTGTGCCGTCAAGTCATCGGATGCCAGTTCTTGATCCAGTACCCATTGGCTGCCGTTGTGGTGATAGACGTACACGGTGCCGGCGTCTGTGCCGCCGTCGTCATGGGCTTGGACGCCCAGGACGGCATAATCACCATCGATATCACCATTGATACCGAAATTGTCGAGAGACGCCCCATCGTTACCGTATAGGTCCGTGTCGATCGCAAAGCGGGGACGGCCTTGGAACATGAAGGGGTTGCCAACATCGCTGAACACCTGGGCGACCGTCGCATCGGCCGTTCCATCACCATCCCAGAGTTCGACCTTGTTATCGAATAGCGCAACATCGGTAGCATCTACGTCGCCGTCATCGTCGAGGTCGGCCCGCGGATCCCAAATCGTGGTGAATCCGACCGCATCATCGACACGATCGCCATCTGCCACGGTTTCAATGACGCCGTCACCATCCATGTCGCCGCGACCGGCCGATTCACGCACCAGAGGTTGACCATAGGTGTCATAAGCGTAGCGCTCGACAATCGCCCCAGCCCGGTCGATCAACGCCATGGCGTTAAACATTCGGTTGAGAGTGTAGTAATAGGGTCGCTCACTGTCGTCATCGTACATCGACAATCGCTCATCGATATATGCAGCACCGTGAACGTAGTATCGGAGCCGATTACCACCACTGGGAGAGTCGTATTCAACAATCTCATTTACGCCGTCGTAGTAGTAATAGCGTTCTTCGTCATTGACGACGTCATGGAAGTAGATACGTCGTCCGAGTGCGTCGTACTTGTATTCGGCAACCAAATCTCCCATCGAGTCTTCGCGTCGAACCTCGACAAGGCGATTTAGGTGGTCATAGGTGTGATGGAAGCCGATAAATCCCGGATAGACATCAGCGGTCTGCGTGAGATTTCCGGCAGCGTCATACGTTTGATCGAAATTCATACCGAACTGCACCAACGCTGGCGTAATTTTTGTAGCCTGATTGGCAGCATTGTGTTCGTAGGTCCCTTCATACGACGATATCCAGAACGCTTCGCCATCAGACACGCTGACCCGATTGCCGAGATCGTCGTATTCAAAGTTTTCCACTTTGGTGGTGGCGGTGGACCAACTCTGAGTTCGGGTGTGATCGGATTCGACCACCCGATTGAGACGGTCGTAGCCGAATGTGCGATCGGCATCGAGCCAGGTCGATCCTGTCTGCGTTTCGGTCAACGGGTTTGAGGCTGCATCGTAGGTGTAGCTGAATGTGCCAAGGTCGGCGTAACCCGAAGTTGCCTGATCGCTAACTACCAAATCGTTACTGATTTGCGTTACCCGCATCAGGCCATCACGATCCCAGGCTGTCTTTATCTGAGGCTTGGTTGTATGAGGGTAAGAGGTCGTGACCGTGCGTGAGTGCGGTACTGAACCGAGCCAGACGTACTCGGCTAGCGTGTCGCTGCCGATCTTGATATCGGTGACCCGATGGCGATCGTCGTGCTCGAAATTGATCGTCGTCGTGCCATCGGGATGCACAATCTGCGTCTGATTACCGGCGATGTCATAATCGAATTCGACGGCACGTGTGGTGCCCTCAAATAGGGTCTGATCTTCCGACTCTAAATGCGACAGGCTATCCCAGGTGAAGACCGATTCACTGTAGGCGTCGGCATTGCTCGTCGTGCCGTACTGAGCCTTCTTCAATCGGCTCATTCCATCATACGTAAACCTTTCGGTCGCAGTTGTTTGACCGACCTCATTTCGAGTGGTTAGCCGGTCATTCCGGTCGTAGGAATAAATGACGCGAACACCGGCCTCATCGCTACGCTCGGTCATGTTGCCGACCTCGTCATACACCATCGTCACCGTTCCGGTGACCGGATAGGTAGCAGTAACGGGCAGACCACGATCGTTATACGTGTAGCTGGTAGTCTGATTGCCGCCGTTAGCAGTGATGTTGTTGGCGACGATGGTCTTTAGCTGGCCGTCGCGGAAGTAGGTAAACTCTGTAACCCGCTCATCGGCACCGCCAAAATCCTCTGTCACCTTGGTGCGGCGATTGAGTGCATCATAATCCGTCTTGGTAACGCGCCCAGCTTCATCCGTCATGCGGGTCTGTCGCCCGGCGGCGTCAAACACATAGCTGACAACTTGGTCATCACTGGTGCTTGTGACTCCATCCGCCCCCTGATTAGTGACCATGTCGATACGACCCAAGTCATCGAGTTGATAATCTGTCTCATAAGTGCGGTCTGTTGATCCTGATACTTTCTCAACGCGGACCACATTCGTAATCCGGTTGTTATCGTCGTAGCTGTTTTCGGTATAACTGCCATCTGGTTGTGTTGTTCGCAGCGACCGCCCGTAACTGTCGTAGGTAAATGTCGTCTCGCAATCTCCAAGACAGTCGATCTCGGAGCCAATCATCTGGCCGGTCGTGATGTCATATGTTGTGATCGCAATCTCATCGTTCGCCGCAGCGCTTTGGGATGTGTTGTAGGCACCGGTCGCTGGGCTCGCCGTGCGCCGGGCCTCTATTTTGCGATCGACCTCATCATAGTAATGAATGGTCTCGGCTAGTGGAGCACCAGAAACTGCGCCATCCCATTGCTCTTCCTCGATGAGTCGTCCTCGGCTGTCATACCGCATCAGACTGGAATGACCCAATGGGTCCGTTACCTCATCGAGTAATCCCGTAGCGGTCCCGTATTCAAAAATCGTGTCGTACCCGCGCGCGTTCGTGATCTTGGTACGATTGCCGTCACCGTCGTAATCATAGTTGGTGTCGTAGTTGTCAGGGTCCGTGACTTTGTCCAACCGCCCCGCATCGTCAAAAAAGTAATCTGTCGTCTTGCCCTTACCTGAAGCGGTATAGACGGTCTGCTCGATTATGCGATTGACACCGTCGTAGCTGGTTTCCGTTACCGCATCTAGTGTATCATTTTTCGTCCCAGCCACGGGGTCATGCAACCACCGATCCTCAATAATCCGATTGCGCTGATCGTAAGTTATTAGGCGACTAGTCACTTCGTCGTTTGAATCTTTGTCAAACTGCACCATAGTAAGTTGATTGCCATTGTCGTCATAGGTGAATTCGGAGTAGTGGCCGATGGCATCGACTGTTTTCGTTCGATCGCCATACGAGTCGTAGAGATGCCGCGTGTGGTAATTCAAGGCATCGTAAATGTCGGTAACACGCCCAGCTCCATCATATTCTCGTGTTTCCAAAATTTTGGTCGTAACAACTCCGCCTGAGACAAAACCATCCTTGACCGTCGTAATGCGCCCGAGTGCATCTCGTTTGTATTCAACCAATGTTGAATCAGGACTTGTCCATCGAACCAACCTTCCAGCGAGATCATACGCATAAGTCGTCGTCAACCCGACGGCGTCGGTTTCGTCAAGCAAGAGGCCGGTCGGCCCGTAGGTCATCGTCCATTCGGGCTCATCTATGTCCAGCGTGCCATCATCATCAAGATCGATGCCGCGTGACGTCATGTTGCCCAAGGCGTCATAGTCGTAGAGCGTCGGCGCGCTGTGCGGCGGGTCCATTTTGACCAGCTTGCCGCGATTATCGTAATCGTAAGTCGTTATCCGACCTTCAGGCGTCGTAATCTTCGTCACGCGCATTTCGTCGTCGAACTCGCGCTTGGTAGTGAGATCGTCACCGCCGCCACTCCAGGTGTCGTCGGTGCCTATTTGCACCCTAGAGGACTCGGTGAACGTGCCGCTGACCGTTTCGTACTTGTAGTGCGTAATCTCGCCCGCACCGTTGATGTATTTCTTGATGCGGCCATCAGCGTACCAATCGTATTCTTCGAAGGTGCCATGCGGATGGTTGACGCGATAGAGATTGGCACCGTTGCCGACCGTGAAATACTCGTAAGTCGTGACATTGCCGTTGGCATCTGTCATCTTGGATTTTTGATTCAGCGGACCGTTGTATTCGTAGGTGATTTGACGGTCTTCCATGCTGACCGTCGTCACTGCACCAGTAGTATCATTGTAAGTATATGTGAGGTCGTACGTATCTGGACGCCTAACTCGCGTGAGCCGACCGTGATCCGGATGCCACTCGAATTCGTGGACAATTGTATCTACTGGGTTACTCGTAGCGTCCATCGTAATCGTCTTCTTGACGAGCTTGCCGCTGACGAACTCAAAGTCGAAGGTTGTGCCGATCGGATCGGTAACGCGATGAACGGTTGTTGACGAGTCATAATAGACTCCGCTACCTGAATGGGTGTAGTCGAATTCGGTGACGGCTGTTTTACCCGTATCGAGGGCTCTCGAAATCGAAATGACTTTTGACTCGCCTGCGCCAGAACTCCACTCGAACTCATACACTGTGTCATTGACACCATCCAGAATTTCGTCGAGATAAGCGAGCACGCCCGTCGACAATGTCGAATCGTAACTATATCGCTCGGTCGGCAAGGCAGACGAGCAACCACACGAATCCTTCACCTCAATAAGGTATCCGTCGGAGTCATAGGTGTAATCGACCGCATTTCCGACGATGTCATTGGATATCGATGTAATTCGATCCGCGGAGTCACGGGTGATCGAGACGATCGAAGTGGAAGGAGCGTCAAGGCTATAAATTGCGGACAACACGGGGTAGATACCAGGAGTCGAATACTCATACTCAACTCCGGCACCAAATCGGTTCATCTCTTGGTGCAGGCTGCCCGACCCATTCGCTACCTTGAAATTTGCATGCTGAGTTCTGAAGACATGCTTATAGCCGTTACGATCGATTAAAGAGTAGGTGTCCCATACTTGGGGTGTATTGGGATCTTCCTCGAATTCCAAAGAATATCGTTCGAATCCGTCGATTGGAGCCCAAACATCAGTCGATATTTCTTCGAAAATGATTTCCTCTTTAACTGGTTCGAACCCGTCGCCTTCAGCCGTAGCAGCGGAACCTAGTCGAACGCTAATTTCTTGGGAACTGTTGTCGTAATAGATTCCGGATTCGCTACCAAAGCGCCACCCGGGACCAAAATCTCCTGCTTCCCACGAGAAAAAGTCATATCGACGATAGAACTGGATGGAGGTATTTTCAAACGGTACGACCATATCGACGCGACCATAGTGCAATTCACCATTACTCATGGCAACAGGCGCGGTTACCATGTTTTGGCGGCCTAGAACCAGGTTCTCGGTGGGGGCCAGCGGCAACATCGAAGTATTACCACCTGCACCAGCCGCACCGGGACGCTTAAAGCCGCCGGTCAGTGGATCCGAACTAAACCAATTGCCGAATTGACTACCAAATTTGGGGAATCGATCCGGTCCAAACATCCCGCCGCCGTCACCATCAGGACCGCCGCCCGGGCCACCGGGACCACCCCCGCCACCACCGGGACCGCCTCCTGGTCCGCCGCCGGATCCACCGCCGCAATCACAGGGATCTTCGCAGATATGGTCGTCGATTTCCGCGCGTCCTTTTTCTGGAGAAGGCGCGGCTAGGACCGAGTTGAAATAGCAAGCGTAGGTAAAGAGCAATGCCAACATGCACAGGCAATGATTGAATCTCAGCGGATTGGAGGTGGCGAATACAAACATGATATGACTCCGAGCATAGCGAATAGCCATTAGCTATCGGTGGGTTTCAACAGCGGATCATGATTTCATAGAACCGAAACAACGATTGATGAATATTTGGTATCGAGGATGAGTGACTAGGCATTCTTAATTCAATGCCATTACCACAGCGTTACGGATGATTTAACGTCGAATTCGAACCAGATAAGGAACTCGCCTGTGCCCGACTGACTTTTTGTTCCGACGATGCTTTTTCCTTTTCGTCGTTCGCCGCGGTAAAATCAGTCGTGGCGTCAAGATGCTGGGCAGCACGAGCTTGTATCTCGAACGGCGGTTTTGCCGCGAGTACGCGCTGGCAGAGTTGACGGGATTCCGAGATACAACCATTCGCGTATTGCAAATCCGCAGCCAACATGAGGGCGGTCGCCTGAAACCGCGTACCAACAAATCGTTGGCTCGTTTCCTCCAAGGACGCTAAAGCCTCTTCGATGCGCCCGAGTTCAAAAAGGCTTTTTGCATAGTTCTGCGAGCCGATTGCTGTGAATTGATCTAACCGAGTATCAGTTAGGAATACACGATTTACTTCCAACGCGGCAGAATAGTCACCACTTCGAGCCAAACAGGATGCCCACCGTAGTCGATTGAGTTGGGTGCGCGTGCCATTGGGAATCGACCGTACTAACTCGGCGAACAGCTTTGCGGCCATTCCCGCATTCCCATGACCCATTACCTGTTCTGCCATGCTTGTCGCAATGACTTCTACCTGGATCTGATCGCTACTTTTCACGGTATCAGCAAGCCAAACACGAAATACCGCGACGGCAGCCTGTTCGTCACCTTGCTGGATGTAATGTCCGATGAGCTGCTTACGTGCATTAAGACGCTTTTCAGGTTGCGAGTCACTCACAATCGAACGAAGGCATACCAACTCCCAAGACTGGGAATCTGCGCCGACAAATTGTGATTCAGATAACTCCACTGATTCTTGAGCTTCATTGTTTGAATCCGGACGGTCGGCCCCCATCCACACCAACGACGCAATGGCGAGCGGCAATACACCCACAACTAAAATCCGAATGAACTGATACGGCTTCGATTTATTCGATTTGCTATACACGCTGTGTGTCCTTTTCATTGATCGCGCGAATCAGACGGCGATAAGTTCTGTGCATCCAACCAATAACTGAACGGTCAAAGAATAACTTGCGGCCCTAGTCAGTTTTGCCGCCGAGCCTTTACCCAGGCGCGCGCATCGCGCACGTTGGCGGCGCACGCTTGATCTACGGCATTGCAGTCGGTGACTTGCTCGTTGGTGAGCGTCGCCGAGACCACGGCGTCATAGGCGGCCAAGGCTGCCTGGATGCGGCGCGGATTCTTGCGATGCTTCTGGTGCAGCAGCACACGATCGCGTTCGCAACGTGCCACCCACAAGGTGTTGTACTGTTCCTGGGTGAGCGTCAGGAATTTGACGCGATCGCCCAGGCCGCGATTGGCTGCCATGTTGGCAATACGACCACGTTGGCCTTCTCCGAGTCCCGCATTGACCTGCGTCATCAATGTCTGGCAGGCGGACGACAGCGCCGCCAGCTTTTCATTGCACGTAAGTTCACGGGTTTGACAGAGGCCCTGATGGCGTTCGACCTTGATCGGATCGCGTTCGTCGCAACCATGTTCGTAAAGGCGTGCTGCCGACCGACGCGCCCGCTGATATCGATCCAAGGCAGTCTCGACAGCCTCGCGATTGGCTTGGCAGAAAGCCTCCGATGCTTGGGCCAATGCCGTGAATTGGGCCTGACTCAAGCCCAGAGTTGCCACCCCCACAGCATCCAATCCAAGTGCCTGTCGCACCTCGTGGGCCAATTGAGTGTTGCTGCGCGGCGGAGGCTCATTTGCTTGCACGCCACCCGAACTGAGCACGCCCGTGATTGAGACGCAAATGACCAATGCCAGAATCTTGCGATGGCGTTGCATGATGAATGTTCCTCCAAAATGTTGTGGGCGTCTGGCTTTGCACCGGCTTAACTGCAGGCGCACCTTCCACGCCTCCGTAGCGTTACTTGCCTTGCGGACAGACCTTCAGCCCTAATTGTTTGATGCTAACTTTCCTGACACAGCGATGGCCCTTACCCCGATCGACGGGGCATAGGATCACCGCGAATACACTCAATGCGGTTCATTGCGCACAGCGATGACGCGTGGCAGCAACGATCAAATTGTCACGATTGGAAACGACCCGTCCGGCGAAGCGACCATCGAACTCGTGCGCGAATGGCTGAGTTCTGGATAACGGTCGATGCGAACGATTTGTCGTCGTCCCTTTCGACCCCCCGATACGGATAACTTTACCCGCGCGTTCGCAGCGAGGCAAAGATCTTGTCAGCGTATTTTTATAACGCTTCTACGACAATTCTTGTCCTGTATCGGTAAGTCGTTATTCTACGAATCAGTTACGTTTCCCACGCGCTGCGCAAATAGACAGAAATATTTATTCGTTTTTTGTTGTTCATTCATCTATTTGCGTCACAACAAGAGTACTTGCTACGCGCTTCGTCTAAATGCGTGACACAGTTCATAAATGTCGTTGAAGCGGCGCAACTCTCTATAGATCAAACAGTAATCCCTGTTCGGTCTTGGGCCAGGTGGGCTTCACGCGCGATGTGGTCGGTCCTTGTGTGCGTGGCGGTGTATCTGCATCCTTGTTCGGTGGTGTTGCAACGTGCTCGCGTTGACGGGTGGATGGCCTTTTTGCTGGTGTCGGTGCGGGTGTCAGGATCACCGGCGGCCCGCAAAGCACGAACTGCTTATTGCGATACGTCACCGGTAGGCCATGCAATGCGCCTTTGGGATCACGGCGCGCCGCATCACCCTTTTCCATGGTGCTAAAGCGTTCCTCGTAACTCACCGGCGTGCCATCGAACAACGCCGGCGTTACCAACCGATAGGCTTGCACTTGGTGAAGACCGGGACTGGTGAGACTACCTGTATTGGTGTATAGCTGACCGTTGAGTTTAAACGGTTTACGAATGCGCCCCTGCAAACCGATGAGGTCACTACTGTAGGCGGCGGCAATGTCGCCTTCGCCGAGGCATTTTTCTGTCTGCTGACACCAGGTGCCGGATGCCAGTCGCGGCGGATCGACCTCGATGGCGGCCTCTCAAAGTTTGCGTTGATTGAAGTCGCGCGAGCCTAGCACACCCCCACGGGTCAGCGCAACGGGTGCGGAGATATCCGCTGCGAGGTTGTCGGGTTACTCGATTGGATCGATCGCGTTAGAGCTTGACTCCCCCGCCCCACCGATGGCATCACAGGTAAATCATGTCACTGTCACTGGCCGAACGCTTTCGACGGGCACGGCTGAACCTGCGCCGTACCGTTAAACCAAAACCCCGATGCGGCCGTCGTCGCCGGCGTTACCGTTACCGTCGGCGTCGTCAGGCCGCGCGGCCTAAGCGCTGGTGATGGCGAACATTCCCACCTTCCCCACCGCCCACCAAGAAGCATGAAAAACAACCACCCGACAACGCGACTGACGCCGCCGGGTGGTTACGCCCGGATGGGTCAGTGTTCGGACGGCAGGTAAAGCACCCAGTAGTCTTCCGACCGACCGCACCAGATGTCGTTCTCAGCCAACGGAAAGTCGGTGTATTCGATCGGTTGCGTGATGGCGGGTTCTTCATCCGAGTCGGCGCGGCAGGTCAGCACCGCCGAGCGATCGTCGTTGACGGTGAGATTCCAGAACTGCAGGGTGGCCAAGCGATCGTCATTGGCGAGCGCTTGCCGTATCACCGGCGATCGCAGGTGTGACACGATGGCGTCGATCAGCCAGTAGGCCTCTCCCTTGGCAGCCAGGTATTGAATGCCGTCGGTGTAAAGCACCTTGGCGTTCATGGGATGACGATACCACTGGGTGGTGCCGGTGAATTGGGCCAGGTCGGCCGCGTCGAGGTGCGGTTGGGATTGCCGGTTGCAGGTGCCGTGGTTGCGTGGGTCCTTGCTCATGGGTCCAAATTCCTGTGCGGTTGGCGGTGGTGGACCCGGCGACCCCGACTACCTCCCAGCGTGGAAAACAAAAACCCACCTCCTAACGCGCCGCGCTGTTGGCCTACTTCATGGAACTCAACCGGAGGCAGTAATAGTGGTGGGCAACATGCAACCTCAACTAGTTATCACTGTCGCGTGCAAGTTATTTCAATGGTGTTGTCGGCGACGCTCTGGCAACTTCAAATCCACCAACTGAACCTTCAGTCATTGGGACAAATATGGTCCGGATTGCCAAGCGCCTCAATGCAGTCTCTTAGTGTCAAACCAACAGAGCAAAGGCGAACAATAGAAAATAACAATACATCAAGCACATTCACAAATCCCGCACTTAATTTCCACTACGAGTTTTTCTACAACTGTCTATATGCAAGCGATCACGTCACAAAAATCGTGGAAATACATCCGGTTTGCGACTTGACATGTCGCCTATCTGGGCCGATCAATAGTGCAGAATATTGCTTCAGTAGCTGCGACCATACAGGAAGGCGGGAAGTGAAGAAGTTCGTCAATCGGTTCAAAAACCAGGCAGATTCGGTGCGCGAGGCAATCGCCGCATTCGAGTCGGAACATCGGCGGGCACCAATTTGCGAGGATCGGGCACAAACCCGCCACCTTTACCGGCACCATGAGTTCCTTGATGCATCCATTGAGCATGCCGGAGGCGCCACTACCCACGTTTGTGTGAAGCCATTCGACCTGAGTGACGGGGGCATGGGAATGTTCTCCGTTGGCTTTGTTTTTCCGAATTCAAAAATCCAGGTAGCACTCATCACGGCCGACGGGGAAAAATTCTCTGTTGTGGGTCACGTTCGACGCTGCGATTTTCTTTCCGGTCAACTACATTTCGTGAGCCTGGCTTTCGAGAACCCGATTGACGCAGCCGCTATCTTGGGGCTTGACGTCGAGGAAACCTCGGCCGACCAAACGAACGACGAACGGCTAGCCGCCATGCGCACCATTCTGGGACGAGCGAAGTACATCTCTGCGACAGCAGCAGACGACTTGCTTTCGATCGTACATGACGCCAGCGCACTCTGTGAGGGCGCTCCGATGACCATGCCTGCCAACCATCACGTCGCTTCGGATCCCGTCGCGGTAGTCGATCGCACCGGCACGGTGGTGGCAATCAATCCCGCTTGGCATCAGGTCAAGACTGGCACCACTTATGTTGGCCAATCACTCTTTCGCGTCTTGGCGTTTCGGGAAGACTCAAGTGCCTCTGTCGTTGGCAGAGGTGCCATCGAGCCGATCCTCAAGGATCCTGAAAAAGCGGAGCCCCAAACCTTGATGTGCGAAGCCCAACTCGGCGACCGTACCTATCGCAGACTCCGGCTATGCGCCCACGACCCGGCCAAAGGGCATTTCGTTGTTGAGATGCTACCGAATTGAGGCCCGCTCCTAAATCACATCTGGTCATTACGCGAGAGGTAGCGAATCAGCTACGTGTCACCAATCGGTGGTCACTGCGTTCGTTTCGAGATCGCCGTCCGCAATGTTTCGGACGGTGGCCTTTGTGCGGCGTTGGAGATTCCCCTGGATATCCACGACGTCTGTACGGTCAGCCTGGCCGATGGCAAACCTCACCGTCGCACTTATCGTGCCAAAGTCCGTTGGGTGAAAGTGACCAGCAACGAGTTATTCGTCATCGGTTTGCAAATCGTCTACGGGCCAGCGGAGTAATCCGAGGCGATCGGCTCAGGATCGAAGCCATCGTCACGATAATAGACAGTTACCATGGCATCAGTCACATCGTCGCTACTGATTGCGCAAGTCATTTTGGTCAAACCAGCATCCCACAAAAAGAGATGGCCCAATTCGACGAGAGACGGCTTCGCCGCGTTAATACTTTATGGCCTACCAACGCGTGCTTTGCAGCTAGCGACTCCTCATCTACCGCAAGTTCAGCAAGCTGGTAGAAGTCCGGGGCGCAGCGTGGCCGGACGGACATTCTTCCCCCTCAATGATGAGCAGATAGAGAGATAGCAAGTCGTCATCTTCCAGCGTCTCGATCAGCTGGTGGAGCGATGCCAGCAGAATCGAGCGGTCGATGGCGACCGCATCAGACGTCAACGGTGGCGCGTTCATGGCGTTGCACCTCGGATGTCTCAGGGGTGACGGTCTGTGGTCGTGAGACCTTTTGGGAATGCACAGCGGCGGTCAGCATGGCGATTAGCTGTTGGTCGATGCTGACCAGCAGGTCGTCAGGTAGGACTTTCAACATCCTCGAATCGAACAGCATGGCGGCGTTGGCTTGGATGTTGGCGATGAGCCGAGCGGCGTTGTTGCCATCTTGGGTGCCATCAGATTCACGCTCAACGTAAACGCCGTTCTCGTCTAGACTTATAGAACCCGTCGCAGGTTTGCTAAACCGTCGTACGGGGTCAAACCCGTACCGGGGGTTCGAATCCCCCCCTCTCCGTTTCCTGATTTAGATACAGCCTGCGGCGATGAGGGCCGGGATTGCCGAGAGACCGCCCCTCAATCTTCCACCATTCAACCCATTTCATCCATCTAAGACCCGCGAAGTTGATGAGCAAAGCGGACCGCGTAATCGAACGGCGCATCTAAGGTTGCTATCGAAACGGCGGGCTCAGTCAATTGCCGAACAATATCGTGGCCTTGATGAAGGCCCCCTGAAGAACGGCAGGCTTGACCTCTTTGTAACCCATTATCAATTTTATGCAGGCTTCTATTCAATCACATCGCATATACACCCGTGATCACCGATGCGATGGGTTTCTAGCATTCAACACACCGCCGTCACACACTCGCGAGAACTACGCACCTTCTACCAGTCCACCGTCAGCAGCGCCGTCGCCGCTGCCGGTGCGTCGAAGCGCTGCGAGAACGATTCTAGAATCGTCCACGCGGTACGCGCAACATGCCCCTGGTAAACGACCTTTCCATTGGCCGTCACGGTGATCGGCTGGTCCAAATCGATCAGCGCATCGCGTAAACGCAGCGTAACTTTATTTACGTCGTCGCTGGTGATCGCAATTGTTTGACCTTGAACCTCGGCGCGAATCGTCGTGCCTTTCAGAGCTTCGGCCTCGGCGACTTGCAACCAATAAAAGCGCGTATGCGTGACATCATCCTGATACCACACGACGCGCTGTGGCCACGGATCGCGCGTTTGCTGTGCCATCCAAGGCAACGCCTCCTTATCGCGACCCTCCATCCAATGACCAAGGCCCGGATAGATGGTCACGCGATGCGGAAACCCTTGCGGGTCATCTCTTTGCAACGCGGCCAACTTTTCGCCCCATTGCTGCGCCACCTTATTACGGTCATACGCCGCATCATCGCCACCCATAAAGATCGCAAAGGGAAGATTGCGCAAACCTAATGGCTGAGCCTCGTTCGGATGCCCTGCCATCATGCTTGCCGCCGCAAAGCGATCGGCCATGCGCGGTGCCAATTGATACACGCCATCGCCACCGGCCGAATAACCCAGCAGATAGACTCTATTGGGGTTCACACCGCGCAAGGCGACGAATGTCTGAATTAGTTGATCCAGTAATTCATCGACATGCGCCTGATGCCAGAGATTCCACGTATCCGTCGGCGCTCGCGGTGCGATGTAAATACCTTCCTCGGGCTCGTAGAGTTTGATCTGATTGTTCCATTGCTGATCGTTCACCTCTGTAGGTGCACCGCCGCCGCCGTGAAGTGAGATCCACAAACTGCTGCCCTCGGCAGGCGCCTGTCCGAAGCGGCGTTCTTTATATTCCAGCTTTCTATCACCGATCTGAAAACACTGCCGTGTCAAATCGGATTGCCGCACCATACTCATTGCCTCGGCGAACTGTTTTGTCATCCAATCTGTAACAAACGCTTCGGCTGCAACTTTCGACAGGGGTGCATAAGCGCCATCTTTGAGTATTGGAGGTTCGCAGTCGGCCCAGATTAGATCGATGGTTGCCGATGTACGACCCTTCAACGAGAGCGTCGTGTGGCGCACTTGGCCATCGTGCATGAGAATCAAGCGATACTGCTGCCCGCGTTTCAACTCGACCTGCGGCATATCATTCAGATCGCACGTGCCGGCGCGCGTGGAGAAGCGTCGCAACAAATCTCCCGCTTCGTTAAATGCCAATGCGCTTGCCCACACACGCTGTCCGCCGTCACGATCCCAAAGGCGAAACGACCAAACGGAGTCTTGCATGGCTTGCGGCGTTGTCTTCAGATAGCGCTCCGTCACGTCAACGGCGGGCACGCTCTTATCATCCGGGCTCCAAACCATTGGAAAGTGATCGCCCGTCGGCTGAAACGAGGTTGCCCAGATCGCGTACTTCGGATCACCGGGCACCGCCTGAGCGGCCAGATGTTCGAACCACGCATGATCGAGCCCGCGATCATCCGGCTCATCGGCACCCATGAAATGCCAACCGTCCTCGTCCCAAATCTCCACCCAAGTATGGTTGCCCTCTATCTCTTTCCACTTCGCCACGCCCACGATCCGCGCGGGTATGCCGACACTGCGGCAGGCATTCACCAGCAAGATGGATAAACCCGTGCAGGAAGCCTTACCCTGCGCGATCGATTCCGACGGGCTTTGATTCGCCCTTTTGCGACCGGTGTGGTAATGCACGTTGACGGCGTCGAAGAGTTTCTGATTGATGACATGCGCCGCTTCGGAGGAGGTCTTACAACCTGCGACCATCGGTTTGCAGATGTTGTAGAGCTTCTTGCGCCATAATTCGGGCGTTTCGTCGAGTGAAGCGTAGGGTAGAACACCATTGTGAAAACGCTCGTCGGAGAGCGTGCGCGCCCAAGTAAAATCGTCGCGCGTTTTCAATGCATAAACGATCGTCTCGTCGAGAATAGCGAGATCGATCGACTTGTCGCGGCTTGGCTGATGCAGCGACAATAACTCGGCGGCGCGGTGCCCCGGCTGCCCGTGCCGGCCTTCGGTGCGCTTGACGAACGCATCCCAACGATCGCCATCCGTCGCAAATACGAGACTTCCGGCTGCCAAGATTACGATCATCGATATGCGATTCATGAGTGAAGGCGCCTTTCTTTTGCCGCCATGCTAGCCGATTCTGATAGTTCAAACTGCAATCGACTGGAGTGCTCCAAATTCAGCTGCCTAGGCGAAAGCTAATACCACGTCCCGTCCTCGCAAAAATTTCGAAAGAAATTTCTAAATTCCTGTCCGATTTCCCCTACCCCTGTCGCGTTACCCCTAAACCCCGCGCCCGAACTGCGCCATGTGGCCGGTTTCGGGCCGGTCAAAAGTGACCTCGCAACTGTGAATTCAACACCGCCAGAAGGAGATTGGCACCCATGACACCTACGTATCAAACCAGCAAACACCTTATTCTCGCCCGCAAATGGGGCGTTTTCGCCCTTGCCCTCGTCCTCGTTAGCTCCGTTGCGGCCGAATGCCCCATGGACGGCGGCATGGGCGGCGGGGGCGGTATGAATGGCGGCGGAAACGGCAATGGGAATGGAAACGGCGATGGCGGCGGCGGAAACAACACCGCCGGTGCCATTGTGAAGACCCAAATGACGGTTGGGTCTGCCGGAAAGGTGGCCGTCGGCGACAACATCATCGTGTTTGGCGTCGGCAGCGACGAAGCCGCCGTCACCTCCAACCAAGAGGCTGGCGTTCACTATTTCAACCCCGATGACGTCGATAACACGACCACCTCCGTCGATATGGTACCCAATAGCGGCACGCTCTTCGGCACGCGCGACTTCGCCGTGGCCCTCGCCAAGATAGCGCTTATCCGCAGCACCGGCGCCGTGTCGATCTACGACACCGAAGCCGAGTCGCTCGTCGATATTGCCATTACCGATATCGCGGTCGAGCAAATGGGCGCCGCCAACGAACCCGGCCAGATGCGCGCAAACGGTCAATACATTGCCACCATCAACAACGAAAACACGGTGACTGACGGCAACGTGATCAAAGTCATCGACGTTTCGGGTGCTAATCCGACGATCATCAGCTTTCCCAATCCCGATGATGCACTCGGTGATCCGGAAGTGAACTTCGATCAGGTCGACGTCGACGCCACCACTATGCAAGTCGCCGCCGTGGCCGATACGGACATCATTTATGTGTTCGACATCAACAATCCCAACGCCATGCCGATGGAACTCGACCTCGGTTTAAATTCCGGCACCGACGGTTTCCGCGGAGCGCAACAGATGGTCTTCCGTAACGGGCACATCCTCTATCACGAAGCCCCGAGCCCGGCCAACACGTTGCCCGGCAATGGCGACGTGCATACCGCTCTGATCGATGTCGACACCGGCACCATCACGACGTACACGGATAACCCCACCACGGCCAACAGCACGCTTGCCATGAGCGACACGACCGCCATGTTCTTTGTGTGGCGCGAAGATGCCGACATGGGCGACGAAAACAACAGCTATCGCAGCGCCATTGGGCCTGTTGCCGATGCCCCGTCTGCCACGCTCGCTTCACAATCCGACCGATACGACTTCCGCACCACGCAGGTCAGTCTAGCATCGGCGGGTGGCGAAACGACCTTTTCGCAAGACGACTGTCTCGATCAAAAGCTCATCGGCTACGGTGCCACCTGCGCCGTCACGCCCGATGGTGCCCGCTACTTCCTCGGCGGCTGGGGACCGATCGATCGCAACTTCGATTACATTCAGATGAGCACCGGCGGCGCGTTTAGCGACTTCGACGATCCGGATGGCGACACCGTGACGGGGGCGTTGATGGGAAGTGATATTACCTGCAACAACGATATCGCCGCCTTCCGCGGCCTGCGGGAAGAGCCCAGCGCCGGTTGCATCACGGATGCCACGTGGGTGGTGAGTTTCATCAAGATTGATGAGCTCTAAAGGCTGGCTTAGCTAATCGGAATCGTGAGAATTCCCTCGCATGGGCAAGGCCGCAGTTTCGCATGAGCGATCTGCGGCCTTTCATTTTGGGGCACCTTTGCTCGACAGGGCATTGCGCGTAGCGACCTACTACACGGTAATACTCGTCGGCTCAATAACGAGCGCTTTTCGCCAGCCCGCACAAACCATAGTGGGCGAACTCTTGTGAGCACTTAATCGTGAAAAATGCACGTTAGCGGTGAATTCGATACGTCCTGTTGTTTGGGCAGCCTCTGACTCTCAATACTCGACACAAATACGTTTGACGAGACAGTCGTCCGCTCCGAAGTAACTGATCATGTATTGACGATCTCAGAGTTTCTTGAATCGCCAAGGACGTCACAGCCCGTCTAATTTGAACTAGGATACCAAAAACGATCGAGGAAGCTCATATCGATTCACAAGAAATCAGTACATGCCGATCAAATTGATCCCTTAATCGACATCTCTCAAATCTCAAAAAATTGTGCCGATAACTCAATAATGCGGTTGATCCAATCGTGTGGCAGGCCTCGTAGCTACTTAATCCGCTTGTCGAACATAGACCGCAAGCAAAAAATAGCGCGGGAATATTGAAAAGATCCAACACGCACCGACAAGTAGCTGCTATGCTCTAGGCTGACCAAGAATTGGTTAAATGGGACTTGCTTGTTGGATAAATCATCCCACGATCTCGAACTCATGCAGGCGGTCTCAGACCGTAACACGCATGCGATGCGCCTACTGTTCGATCGGTATGCACCGTCGCTTTGCGCCCTTAGCGGCCGCATACTAGGAGATCGCGACGAAGCCGAAGAGGTCGTTAACGAAGTCTTTTTGGAGCTTTGGCAAAAAGCAGATCGTTTTGTCGAACAGCGTGGCTCCGTTCGAACGTATTTACTCTTGCTAACACGGAGCCGATCGATCGATCGTGCCCGGCGAAAATCGAACCCCAGATCAAAAGCCAAAGGTAACACGTGGGCCAATGTCGACGTTGCCGTCTCAACGAGTCAAACGGGACCACAGGAACAAGCCAGCCTGATCGAGTTGCGCGGTACAGTTAAGGCGCTTCTCGACGGCATGCCTGATGATCAACGCGCTGCAATTGAATTGGCTTTCTTTGAAGGGATGAGCCATTCTGAAATCGCGAAGCAAACGGGTGAACCGCTCGGCACCATCAAAGGGCGAATTCGATTGGGTCTAACGCGGTTGCGCGATGGTCTCGAAGCTCATTATCAGGGAGGTGTATCATGACCCATGACAACCTCCGCGAACTGATGCTCCTTTACGTGACCAACGGCCTAACGCCGGATGAGCGCGCCGATATTGAAGCGCGCCTCGACCAACATGATCCGACCGCCCTTGCCGCGCTCGCAGAGGCTGAAGCCACCGTCAGCCATATCTCTCTCGATTTACCGCCCGTGACGCCAAGTGCGGATATGTGGTCGAAATTGGAGGCACAACTGTCTGCGCCTGTGCAAGCTGATTCGCGCGCCACTCCGTTGCCAGCCGAACCGCGCCGCAGCCCGTGGTTAACTGGATTGGCCGCAGCCGCGCTGATTGCGATTACTGCTGGAATCACCAACTGGATTAGCACGACGGAGAAATCATCAACCGACGACATCATTGCGATGCGCGATCGACTTGAGCAAACGCGCGATGAATTGGTCAATACGCAGGAAGCGCTCAACAAACGCAAGCGAGCAGATGAGGAACGTCAACGCGAACTCGTCCAACAGCGCGAGCAACTGGCCGCGCGCGACGGCATGCTTGCCGAAAAAGATCAGCTGATCGCCGCCCAAAAAGAAGATTTAGAATCTCAACGAAACGATTTGCTGGCTCAACAGCAACAGACCCGCACTCAGCGGGATCAGTTGCAGGATCAACGCGGTCAGTTGAACTCCAAGGATGCGCGCATCACAGAACAAGACCTGGCCTTACAGAAAGCCAACCGGACCATCGAAGATCAACAAAAACGGATCGACGAACTCGAACGCAAACTGCGCGACCTCGAACAGCAGCAAATTCCGCAGCAATACGTCGAAGATCCGCAGCGCATCCCCGGAACCATGCTGGCGGCGTTGGCCGGTAACGACAATATGCCGAACGCAACTGCCCGTGCCGAGTGGAACAGCACCAACTTCCGCTTGTCGCTTGCCGGTGAGTCGTTCGATCAATTACCGCCGGGCAAGACCTATCAACTCTGGTTCGTCAGCGACAAGGAAGAGACCATCTCACTCGGTATCTTTGATGTCGAACAAGACGGTACGGTCAGCTTCGATACGACGTTCGGCCGAATGCAAAACAATGTGGCGGCCGTCGCGGTGAGTGTTGAAGACTCCGGTGGTGCGACCGACGCACCCAAGGGTGCAGTCGTAATGGTTGGTGTCGCTGCCAAGGCAGATGGGTAACCAAGGCCACTTATGACAACCTGAATCCTCTAGGGCCCCCTTGCCGCGAACACGGTTTGGGGGCCTTTTTTCTGGCATCTCTACGATTGAAGCTCCGGTTACGCAGCAATCTGCCCGTTGGATCACTCGGATCACCGAATTTGCGTCATCGTTTGAAACTGTCCGAATTTAAGCAAAGTTCAACTTATTTACTCATCCAGTTGCCTCTTTGCGGCGTAATTCCTTCCAACACGGAATTGTCGCCGTATTCACTTGCGGGTGTTTTTGCACTCCACGGGGGCCCACATCACTGCCAATGAACTGAGAGGGAGGCAAAGCATGACTCGCAACCGTTTACGAATGAGCATCGTCGTCATCATGGCGACGATGGCGTCATCCGCTGCTGTGTATGCAGAGGGGATCTACGCCGTCACCACTGAGCAACAACTGATCTCGTTTGACAGCTCTGATCCGAGCGCGATCCAAACGGGTACCCCGATCTCCGGCCTCAACAGCAATGAGGAAATCGTCGGTATCGATTTTCGACCTGCGACGGGTGAGTTATTCGGCGTCAGCTCGTTTAGTAATCTTTACACCATTAACCCGATGAGCGGAGCAGCCTCGCTTGTGGGCGGTGGCAGCTTCTCTCCACCGCTGAACGGTGCATGGTTCAGTTTTGACTTCAATCCGACGATCGACCGTATTCGCAACGTCAGCGACGCCAACGCCAACATGGTGTTGAATCCGAACGATGGCACCGCCACTCAGGTCACCGATGTGTTCTTTGGACCTGGCGACGTCAACGAAGGCTTGGACCCGACGATCGCCCACTCGGCCTACACCAACAATTTCGCGGGCTCGATGAGTACGCAACTTTACGGTATCGATCCCAACCTAAACATTCTCGTTACGCAGGCCAACAATGCCGGTACCTTGGGCACCGTGGGCAGCCTCGGCGTTGATATCGCCAGTCACGGCGGCTTTGACATATCCGGTAGTTCGGGAGTCGCTTATGCAGCACTGCTACCGTCTGCCACTAGTGCATCGATCTTGTACACGATCGACCTGAATACCGGGGCAGCAATGCCGGTCGAAACGATTGCCGGCGGCTTGGTGGTGTCTGCAATGACTGTCGTGCCGGAACCGACGAGCCTGCTATTGCTCGGCTGCGGTGGGGTTATCGCCGTCATCCGCCGTCGTCGCTAATACCCTGAATTGTTTGGACGTTTTAGTCGTGCAAGCTCAACACGACCGAACCCCGAACACGGAGGCGCCACCCAATGATCTGTTTGTTTCTGGGGGGTGGGGTGGCGCCTCTTTAATTTCACTTCGATGATTCAAGACTTAATTGGTATAAGAATCTATCCCAAAACTCGCCCTCCCTTGCAAGTGTATAGACCGGGGAGATGGCCACACTTGTTTAGGGACATGGCTAACACTTCGGTCGCGTGCCACGCTTGCCCTTCAAGGCAAGCGTGCGGATTGCGCGATATTTTCTGCCACGTGCGTTGGGTTTACGCTTCGAACTGAATTTTCGAGCTCATCCCCCGCCGGTATCCGCTCAAGCTGGCCATCCGGCGTAAAGAGACCGCGCAGCATCTTAAAGATGCGCGCCGAAGCGCGCGGCTTTAGGGCCTTCGTCTCCTGATCAACCTCATACGAACCAAACTTCATCGTATAACCGTGGGCCCATTCGTAGTTATCCATTAGGCTCCAATGAAAATAACCGCGTACGTCGGCACCTGCCGCCATTGCGCGTTGCAGCGCCGTGATATGTTTGACCAGAAAGCGCGCGCGTTGGTCGTCATCGGCATCGGCCAAGCCGTTCTCAGTAATCACCAATGGTTTGCGATAGCGTTGATAGAGTTCGGTGATACGGCGTTCAAAGCCCCGCGGCGCGATCTTCCAACCGAGATCGGAAACGTCGTCGCCGTCGCGCCGCTGTTGCATCAGCAGTGCTAACGGTGAAGCCGTTTCCGCGAAATAAAAATTGAAGCCGATCCAATCGCAATGCTCGGCGACCTGATCGAGATGATAGAAGTTGTATTCCTGCCCCTTGCGAAACCAAAAATCAAACAAATCCAACGGCGCCCGCTGCCAATCGATGATGTTTTGCACGCTGATGATGAGGGCGTCCGCCCGATGTTGGCGAATCACCTTAGCGGCTTCTATAAAGCGCGCGACCTCCGCATCCATTGTTTTGAGATAACGCCGATAGCTCAACCGCCCACCCGGCGGGAATTGATTGACCAAACACGCCAACGCATAGGCATTCGGCTCATTCAACGGCGCAAACGTCTGCACATGCGGCGTCAAGCGCGGCACGACATAGTCGAGAAACGCCTGCCAACGCTCCGCTGCCATCGGATGTAGCCAGCCATGCCGATCGGCATCGGCGTCGTATAGCCAACTGGGAAAGGTGAAGTGCCAGATCGTCAACACTGGGGTGATGCCGCGCGCCGTTAGCGCCTTGGCCAGCTCGACATAATGCTGCAGTCCCGCCTCGTTGTATTCGCCCGGTGCAGGCTCAATGCGCGCCCATTCGAGGCTGAAGCGATAATGTGTAACCCCGAGCGCTTCTAGCGCATTCAAATCACGCTCGACCTGCGAATAACTCCAGCAACCATGCCCCCGCGCGTGTTTCAACTTGCCGCGCTGGTAGTGCACATCCCAGTCGGTCTGGTAATCGCCGACGTCGGCAGGGCCAAAGTCTTCGACCTGATAAGCAGAGGTGGCCACGCCCCACCAGAATTCAGATTTCTTGTCAGGATGCTCTTCACCGACGGGATTATCGCTTCGCAATGTCCTACCGGTGGCAGATTGATCGCTACCAGCGAATGGTCGGTCGTACCGAAAGCCGCTGTCGATGCAGCCGATTGCTATGGCTGTCGATATGATTAGCCAGCAATACAGTACGCTGGAAAGTAGCAACCTTCGAATACCGAAGACTGCGTGTTTGCAATGACATTGATGCTCTTTGAACATAAGCGTCAACTTAAACAACAATTACGGCGTGGCAATTAGGTTCCCATTGTCCGTGAGGGCCGCAATGAGTACTAATTCGCACACGGTGGGTTTTGGTAACTATAGTGATCCCCGTCACGCCTGGATGTAACACATTGAAGAAACTTCATCTACGATCAATATTGGACTGCAATACTGACCCTACTAAACTCAAGTTGGATTTTATGGCTTGAGTCTATTCCATCTCATCCCTTACACAGTCAATAAAAACTGAAAAGCAGTGTGCTCGGTCCCGTGTGAGCTCAGATACTTCAGATTCTTTTTCTTTCAGTACTAAATAGTAGTCTTCGACGGTCATGGATGAGAGCTTGTTTGCGCTAATTAAAGATGGTTCTAGCGCATGGATGGTTCTCCAGGCAAAGGTAAAGGATTTATCATCTGGCGTCAGACTTTGAATTGATCTTACCGCGTTCACATGATGGTTGTTACAAGGGCATGCGGTTAATAACGCCGAAATAAACACATCAGCCGGGTTTAGACCTGATGTCGCTTGGAGCTCAATGAAATTTTCCTCAAATACTGGTATAACTCTCCCAAGGAACTCATAGTCATCGATGTTTGAAACGATCGCCGTAAGAATATCCCCCGGAGGATCACCCAAGAATTCCCATATCTTCGTAGGGTCTAAATCCTTAAAATCACGTTCACGCATCGCTGAGAAAACCACTTCTAGATAACTCTTCATTAACGCGTTTGAGTGAATTGGTGGAAGTGAGCGTGAAACTACGCTTGCTAATCTATCGGTCTCTTGTGCGTCAATCTTTATCGATAAACCAATCAGATCTATCAGCCGATCAATAAACTCGTTCTTGAAATTATCAGGAACCGTCTCTACAAATTCTGAAAGTATCAAGACTGCTAAGAGCCGATTCTTCTTCTGAAGCTCCGCCATCCAATATTCAAGCACGACACTTAAATCACCAGCAATCGCTGGTTCTTTCGCCATCCTCTCTATATAACTCGCAATTATAACGCGCAAGCTCTGATGACCAATTTTCTGGGCTCCGACCGTTGCCCGAAGATCGTTGTCTAGGATGTGATTTAACAGCTTTGGAAAATCTAGCGTTTGTCGCCTGACCAAATCGACATCGGCATACTCGATGGCAGCGCAGTAAATCTCAACAATACTATTGAGTTCATGACCATCGAAATTATCGATGGAATCGCCAAGGCCGGCCAAAAGCGCATTCGCGACCTTCGTCTTTTCATCTGATTCTGCTCCGTCTCGAATAGCCGGTGTTACAACATCAGCAATCACAGGTAGACACTTGTGAAAATCAAAATTTCTATCCTCAACGAGTTGACGCAACCCACTCGCCATCGGGCTAGGAAATGCAATTGAGTTTGCAAGAATGACGGCGCGAAAGGATTCCCTCACTCCAGGCAACCTTGAGTCCTTCACTCTTGAGATCATCTCCGACGATAACAAGAGTTCTGTATGCTCCTTAGTTACTTCTTGCGGTGCGAATGCTTGATAACCTGCTCTTAGAACAAGATCGTGTTTAGACTTCAGGGCGAACTCGAATATTTCATCTTGAATCAACTGATCATTGACTCCAATTATGGCAAACTGCTGTACTGCAAGTGCAATAATTTCGGGTGGCGCTTTGTGATCTGTAATGATCAGGCGATATTTAGAAACTAAGAACTCCGTAATATCTCCTGCTTCAATAATCTGTTTCCTTGCTTTTTCAATGAGAGCTGCCTGCAATTCTGGTTTTTCGAGTGTGCGATCAACTAACTCTGCAACTTGCTTGTCATTGAGTTTTTCTCTAATTGCAACCTGAATACTCGCATTTACGCTAGGATCTTCACGAATAATTCTATTGGTTTCATCTTGAGCTAACTGGGAAATCGTCGACTTGGCGCTATTTTCCAGCATTTCCGTCATTCTGGGAGAGGAGAGAATTAGGTTGCCAACTCGGGCATCTACTGCGCCGTCAGCCTTCTCCAGAAATTTCTCAAATTTTGCAGTCACTTCTTCGTCTATTGCATTGTCGAACGTACTCGGCACGTATGTAAATAGGCCGATTAACGTACTGATTCCGAATAATGACACGATTCCGGCAAGGCGCCGAAACATCTTCGTGGCGATCTGTTCCTGTACCCAGTTTCGATATTCGTATTCGTCAAGAATCCTGATGGGGGCACTCGGAGTCTTACGCTGTCGATTTCTTAGCTTCTGTTTTGCAATCTTATCCCACATCAAACTCTCCTTCGAAGTGTACATCTCAAATTCGGCTTCGATGCCATGCTTGTAATTCGTATCCTACATCAAAAATATGGTAAGAGCAGGCGACGACCGGTCGGACAAAAACCTCGCTGCAGGCACCATACTCTGCCCTAGGGGAGATATTGGCATTTCCCGCCGCGCGTTATACTCTCGCCTACTGGAATTAACCGCCCGCCAACAAGACGCCCTTAGGAGCCATTGCCATGCAGAAAATACGCCTCTTCACGCCCGGCCCCACGATGGTTAGCCCCGAAGCCATGTTGGCCATGGCCCAACCGCTCGATCATCACCGTACCTCTGGTTTTCGCGACGCGCTTAAGGATTGCGTCGAGTTGTTGCGGTACGTGTATCGCACCGAGGCCACGCCCATGGTCGTGACGGGCAGCGGTACGGCGGCGATGGAGGCGGCCATGCTCGGTTGCTGCAAGCCCGACGGTAAGACGCTCGTCTGCCACGCGGGTAAGTTCGGCGAGCGCTGGCGCGACATTCTGGTGCGCTTTAACCTGCCGCATGTCGATTATGAAAAGGAATATGGCCAAGGTTTCTCGCCCGATGAAGTTGCCGCCAAGTTGAAAGAGCATAGCGATATCTCCGCCGTGATCTTTGTGCATTCGGAAACCAGCACCGCCACGGTTAGCGACGCCCAAGGCATCGCCAAGGTCTGCCGCGATCACAATGTGCTATGCATGGTGGATGGCATCACGTCGATCGGCGCGATCCCGTTCAAGATGGACGAATGGGGCATCGATGTCGGCGTGACGGGTTCGCAAAAGGCGATGATGCTTCCGCCGGGCTTGGGGATTGTCGCGCTCTCGGATCGAGCATGGGAAACCATCGATTCGCATCAGGCACCCACGTACTACAACGATCTAAAGGCGTATCGCAAGAGCATGGAGAAATTCGACACGCCGTATACGCCGAACAACCAGATGGTCAGCGGCCTTAAGTTTACGCTCACGCAAATCAAAGAGACGGGCATCGATAACATATGGGCCAACACGGCGTTATTAGCCAAAGCCACCCGCGCGGCCGTCGAAGCTTTGGGTCTCAAAGTGTTCTCCGATGCCCCTGTCGATTCGGTCACGGCCGTATGCGTTCCGGATGGCGTTGATGAAGCCCAATGGCGCAAAGACCTGCGCGGTATGTACGGCATTCACTGCGCCGGCGGCCAAGGTCATATCAAGGGCAAGATCATTCGCCTCAACCACATGGGCTATGTCGATGCAGTCGACACCGTCGGCGCGATCGCGGCGTTGGAATGGACGCTGGCCAAGCAGGGTTATAAGTTTGAGGCTGGCGCGGGGACGGGGGCGTTTGGAAAGGTGATACAAGCCGCGTCATAGGCTCGGCGAATTGTCAGTGGCGTAAAAGCGATTCGATTTGACGCCGTAAATCTCGAATCGAACGCTGTCGGCCCTCACTCGTCGGAAGCGCTTGCAACGCAGCCAGTTGCCTTTCGAGTTCGTGCCGACGGCGTACATTACGTTCATACATCGCGGAGGCTTGGGCAATCGCCTGAGCCTCCAATTGATGTTGTAACTCGGCCCACGCCTTGCTGTCGCGTTTTGGAGGGACCGGAATCCGGTGTCCCAAATCGGTGCAGGGTCGCCCGCACATTGCGCAATCGGGCACGTTAGGCGTGCTCGTGGAACCGGCAAATCTTTCTCGGCGCACGGCGCTCTTGCAGACAAAGCAAACCCAGGTTGATTTCGACATTGTTCTACCCCGATTGCCACGCTAATAATGGCAAGACAATTATATCATGCGTAGAGCGCTGATAGCACTTCTGCCGCGCCGTTAAATCCTTGTACAGTTTACCCAACCCGCGCTTTATTGACTGGAAGTTCGTATTGAGACCGACTCTACAAGTCAAATTAACGCTCTAACAGCCCGCCAAAGAAAAACTCGCTGAAAGTACCATTTTTTTCGAAACCGATTACTCGTCAATGACGTCAATCCCTACGACGCCAATTGAGTCAAGGAGGAGGTTGGCATCGCGAATTGCCAACCAAATTTTTCCTTGGCAATGCCAGTGGCAAACCATTAAACTAACCCCCGGGCAGGAGAGAAGGCGTCAATCACTCTTACCCGATTTGTGCGCGGCGATGTCGTCGCGCCGATACTTTGGTCCGGAGGCCGGCTGGGACCGTATCATTTTCATTCCTGTTTTTCCCGCCGCGCGCCTCCACGTTTTTGCGAAAAAGGAGAAAAAGCATGAAACGTTCGACCGTAATGGCGTTCGTGTTGGTGTGCGCGCTAGGCGTGCCCGATGCGTTCGGCCAAAACTATGTTTAGTGGGAGGCCGAAGGCCTTTCGCCCGGCGCTCAGGTCCTGAATGACGGGCCGGGGCAGACCTGCCGCTTGTATTGCGAGCCGGCGGATCAATCGTCAGCGATCTTTCGCTGGCACATCACGATGCGCGTCGCCAACATCGAACCACTCTTCGGTTGGTCGGCAGACCTAGCCACCAACGACACCACCGTGTCAATCGCAGGCTTTGATTACCTCGAACCGTTCTTTAACGACGCCGGGCAGTTTGTGGCATACCTGCCGTTTAACGGTGTTAACCAACAGGTGAGCCTTGGAGTAGGCGTCGACCTGATGGATGATCCGCTGGCGGCCAGTTTGTTTACCGCGCCTCCTGCAATGAATGCCAGCGACGGTGTCGCATGGAACGTCTTTGAGTTTGAGTTAGTCAAATCATCAGGCATTCCTGTTGGAGAGCCCACGCGAATTTTCGGTCGATCGGGAACATTCGGCTACGGTCCCGAGTTTGGCGATTTCTTTGATGCCATTGTCGGCGCAAATGCGGAAATCGATATCGCGCAACCGCTGACCGAGTATCAGATACCCGTCATTACAATTGCAGGCCCCGGCACAGAGGGCGGGAATGACGCCGGCAATGAACCGTCGCCCTGGTTTGTCGCGCCGCCGCCCCCACCACCACCTCCTCCACCACCGCCACCCGAGCCCGATCCGCCGGTCGATCCTGTAACGCCGCCGGACCCGGTCGATCCGCCGGATAACTCGGATCCACCTATGACACCCAACGATCCACCCGACAATACGCCGCCGAACAATCCGCCACCCCCAACGCCACCGGCATCGCCTACTAATCCGATGGCACCTGGTGGCGAAACGAATACCGACGCGGGCGCAAATGACCAACCCAATAATTCGATTCAGCCACCGCCCACGCCACCGGCGGATCTGAGCAATGCAGTCAGCGGCATCAATATTTACACGCCGACCGTCTTGCCCGAAATCGACCAAACCCACAACGGTGGGCTGACCGGTCCGCTCGCATCGCCGTTCGGGGCGTGCGGCGCGATGGGCATGGTCTCATTCGCGGGCATTGGCTATCTCGCCGTAAGTCAGTGGGCGCGGCGAAAGCGTCGACGTCGGACATAAGATTGTTGTTCTCTCTTCGCCGCTCGGGAACGTGGGGGGCAAATGCTGCTTGTGTCGGGGATTAACCGGCACGAATGGCATTGCTAGATACGACCCGGGCGGCACTTCTTTTCAGTTGGTCGCCGTCCGTCTAGCATATTTGCATGCCACGGACGGCGACCATCAACGAAACATTTCTTGCCAACATGCGTCAGCTTTGGCGCAGCGACCCACCGTTGGCCTGGGCTATCGATCAACTGCCCTTTGATGCCCGTTTGAATGTCATTGAATCGCGCAAAGGCCCGCCAACTGCTAGCGTGAATACGGATGATGGTCGCACACTATTTCTTCACAGTAAATATGACCCGCAGCGCGAAGCCGCCGAGCTTTGCAAACAACTCGACGTTGAGCGCGCGGCGTGCGTCGTTCTAAACGGCTTCGGACTCGGTCATGCCGTCAAGGCCATTCACGAACAACTCGGCAGCGATACCATCATTTTTGTGACGGAATCGGATTTAGTGACGATCAAAACGGCAATGGAAGAGCTCGACCTGGCACGCGAGTTAGCCACCGGCCACGTACGATTTATCACCCGGCTCGATAAAGACTATCTGCACGACAGCCTAACGCCCTATTCGACGCAACTGATGCTCGGCACCGTCTTCGCCGTTCCGACGGTAGCGCGCGATCATCATGCCGTCTTTCACGAACAAGCGCGACAAGCCATTCTCGATTATGCGTCGTTCGCCAAGATGTCGCTCACGACGTTGGTTCGCAACGCTGAGGTCACCTGTCGCAACATCGCGAACAACTTGCCGACCTACATCACCACACCGCCGCCGGACCTGTTGAAAAATGCCTGTGCCGGCATGCCCTCCATCCTAGTGGCGGCCGGTCCATCGTTGCGCAAAAACATCGATCAACTTGCCGCATTGCGCGAAAGAGCCATCATCATCGCGGCGCAAACGACGCTGCGACCGTTACTCGAACGCAACATTTCGCCACACTTCGTTACGACGCTCGATTTCAGCGATCTGTCGAAGCATTTTTTCGAAGGCTTGCGTATTCCGGAAGAGGTCGTTCTAGTTGCCGAACCAAAAGCGTCATGGGCCGTGATCGATGCGTTTCGCGCTGCCGTGGACGGCACGCCGCGTGTGGTGATGCTTGATAACAAGTTCGCGCGCCATTGTCTTGGCGAGCGTCTTGCCGGTCGCGCGCGCATCGAGCCGGGTGCGACGGTCATGCACCTCGCGTTTTATCTGGCTCAATGGTTGGGCTGTGACCCGATCGCGTTTATTGGGCAGGATTTGTCATTCAGGGATCACACCTACTACGCGCCCGGCGTTGAAATGCACAAAACCTGGCAACCCGAGTTGGGCCGGTTTTGCACGCTCGAAATGAAAGAGTGGGAACGCATCGCCCGTCATCGCCCCATCCTGCGGCAGGTCCAAGGCATCGATGGGTCCACGATTTACACCGACGAACAGATGCATACCTATTTGCAACAGTTTGAACGCGATTTTGCCCGCGCGCCTCAAAACGTGATCGACGCCACGGAGGGCGGCGCCCGCAAGCAGGGTGCGGAAGCGATGACACTGGCAAGTGCCACGGCGAATTGGGCGGCTTCCGCCAATAACTGGTCGGCACCGTTAAATAACCTTCGCTGGTCTAACGCTGCCCTGATTCCGGATGCCGTAAAAGTTTTGAACGAGCGCTTGGCATCACTCGCTGAGTTTGAATCGCTCTGTCGCGAGACCGAGAGCATTCTGATTGAGTTAGAAGACCTGATTGATCGTCCGGACGTTTTCAATAAACGTATCGCCCGCGTCGATGAACTGCGCACGCTCGTACAAATGCAGGGTCTCATCTTTCGCATGGTGCGTGATGTATCACAACAAGCTGAGTTGCGAAAGATTTCGTCCGACCGTCGCCTTTCCAGGGATGCCCCCACCGACACTGTGAAAGCGCAGCGACAACTACGGCGCGATCGCAGCTTCATCGAATCGATGCTGGATGGCTGCGCTCGATTGCGACGAATACTGCAAGACGCTATCGCTCGTTTTGACCGTCATTCCGCCGCAACCGGTGGCGAAGGCGGTAACACATGACGCATAAAGTCATCACCGCCATCTATGTGGACCTCGAGACCAACCCGCTCGGCTTACCATCGCGTTTATCTCACGAACTTGCCGGTAAGCCGGTCCTACGTCATACCGTGGAACGAGCGGTGACCATCGACGCGGTCGCGTCGACGCATATCCTATGTCCTGCGGCGCAGCGTTCAGCCGTCGCCGACCTGCTTGCGGGTTTGCCCGTGACGCTGGAGACGCATCAGGCACCGGCCCCACCCTATCGAGAATTGGTGCGCAGCTCGCGCTGTTGGGGGCTCGATGGTTGGCGCGGTGGGCTCGGATCTCTATGCACGTTCGATGAAGATTACCATGTCGAATTGCTGGCGGCGTTGCAACAGCAGACCAACGCTGATTCGATTCTCACCATCCCCGCAGCTGCGCCGTTGATCGATGCCGAACTTTGTGGTGCGATGGTTGCTTATCATCGCGAATATTTGCAAGCGTCCGAACTTACCATCGTGCAAGCGCCGCCGGGGCTGAATGCGTTGGTGATGTCGGCCAACACGGTGCAACAGTTACGGCAAATCGCCATGCCGCCGGGGGCACTGCTCGTCTATCAACCCGATAGCCCCATCGCCGACCTGACCGGTCGCGAAGGCTGTTACCGACCCGCGACGGAAGTCGTGCACGCATCGGGGCGATTGCTGGCAGATACCCAGCGCTCGTGGGAGCGTATCGAACGCGTCGTAAAGGCGGGCGGGTTGAACTGGAATGCCGCCCAATTGTCGCCCTGGCTGCTCGACGATGAGGCCCAGCATATTGATGATGTTCCGCGCGAAATCGAGATAGAACTCACCACGGAATGTCAATTCACGACCGACGATTTAGCCTATCCACGTGGTGACCACATTCCGTCGCGCGGCCCCTTATCATTGTCCGCACTAGAGAGCATCGCATCGATTTGCCAGCGTTTCGACGACGTACGCGTCATGCTCGGCGGCTTTGGTGAGCCAACGTTGCATCCGCAATTTACCGAGATATGCCAACACCTGCGCGCCGCCGGCGCGTTGGCGCTCGGTGTACGCTGTAACGGTCTGGCACTACCGAGCGCGGCAGAAGACGCCCTGTTTGAAACACCCGTCGACGTTATCGAGATCACGCTCGATGCCGCCACACCGGAAACCTACCAACGCATGCACGGTCGCGATGATTTCGAAACCGTAGTTGCCACCATGGAGCGTTTGATGCAACGACGGCGCGACATGCAATCGGTTAGGCCGTTGATCGTGCCATCGCTGGTAAAGTGTGCCGAAACACTCGACGACATGGAGCCGTTCGTTGACCGCTGGCAACGCGCTTTCGGCATGTATGCGCTGCGCGGCATTAGCGACTACGGCGGCACGTGGCATCCGCAGCGCGCGACTCGATTCAGCACCGCCCCCGGCAACTGCAACGGTTGTCGCCGCGCTCGCTCGCGTTTAATGGTGCTGGCAAATGGAACAGTAACAACATGCGATCAGGATATTGCCGGCAAGCAAGTGGTTGGCAACTTACACGCTGAAGGAATCGAGGCATTGTGGAAGTCACGTTCGTTCACCCATGCTCGTGCAGGTGAACTTTCTGAATTACCGCTCTGCACGAATTGTCAGGAATGGCACCGTCCCTGATGACCATCGACCGGCGCATTACAAGGTTAACGATCCCCGTAAGAGTGTTATTCGGCTCACGTAGATTCGCAGAAAGCAGAAATTTGCTAGGCGGGTCGGGCAAGACCCTTGTCGTACCGCAATCAATTAGATCTGAGCGTATTCTGTTGTTCGACTCCTGCACGAATGACTGCGGCGGTAGGCTATTTGTCAACATGCACCAGCTATTGGCAGGTGCCACAGCGCAGCCGTCGCGCTCTATCGTGAACTGATCTAGACGCTGATATCTTGTCGCGCTGTCCAGCGCTGCACCGCTTCCGCCAGCGTCTCAAATTGAAATGACTCAAGCAAGCGATGCAAGCGTGCTTCGATGCGTTTGCGAAAGAGCCCCTGCGTCATGCCGCGCCATGGTGAAAAGCGCAGGCCGTCCCAACGATGTTCCTGAATGCCGTCAACATCTAACTCGTATGGATGCATATACAAAACTGCAGGCAGGCCACGACGATTACTTAGCGTCACGGCGGTACGCACCACGCGCCCCGGCAGCAATCGAAAATAGCCGCCGCCGGCGATTGGTAGGCTGTGCCCGACTACACGCACCGTAGCAGGCGGTGCTTCGATCAACTGCAGTCCGGACCAACGATGAAACCCGCGCGGCGCGCCCGCAATGCCATAACGCGGATGCCGAATCGGAAACACGCTCGAATCGTAGCGCAGGCCCAGCCCTTGCAGAATTTCACCCGCCCAGCGCGTCTCTTCGACAATACTAAACGCCGGCGCGCGATAGCCGGTCGGTCGTACACCTGTCAGCATCGTGAGAATATCAAGGCTACGCGCGACATCTTCTTCAAATCGCGCTGGTGTGATGCGCGTAAGCAGTTCGTGCCCGTGACCATGCGAGGCGATCTCATGACCGTCATCCTGCACCATCCGAATCAAATCGGGATAGCGCTCGGCCACCTTGGTCAGCACAAAAAACGTCGCACGGACACTGTGCCAGCGCAAAATGCGCAGAATCTGTTTGGTATTGTCGACGACGCGACCGGAGATCTCATGGTGCGGCCCGAGCACGGCAATGGGCCAATCTTCCAGATCGACCGTGAAGATGTTGCGCACACCGCTGTCCACGAGGGGCCGGTCTATAAGGGGTTGCTTGGCCTGCGCAGGGGCATTTGCGACCGTCATCTGTCGCAGGGCATGATTGGATTCGATTGCGCGCGCCATACCCTTAAGATCGGCTATGGGCGGCTATGGGATGAGCGGTTCGTGGCGTGCCAGATCAGTCAATTCAATGAGATCGGGCAGCGGCGTGGTGACGCAAACGGTGGCCCCAGCGAGCATCTCCGCGGCCACTTCGCGAACGGTGTCGGGCGAGACCGTCGCCACTTCGCTGATGAATCGATGCAAATCATCGGCATCGAGACCGAGAGCGCGATCCACGGCGAGTCTTGTTGCCAAATCTGCGGCCGTTTGATGCTGATCGAGTTCACCCATGCGAATCATGACGCGGGCACGATCCAGTTCATTGTCGTCAAATGCACCGGCACGAATCTGCTCGATTTGGTCCCACATCGCACGGTAAACATCGTTCACACGCTCGGGTTGGCAGCCGGCGCTAAAGCCTATCATGCCCGGCAACAGCCCCGCGAACCCAACGCCCGCGACTTCGTACGCCATGTCATCCGCACTGCCGCGCAACACTTGATACAACCGCCCGCCAGCTAAGGCATAACCCGCCAGCATGGTTTCGATCAGATTGACGGCGGCGCGGCGCTCGAAATCATGTAACTCAATGCCTTGAAAGCCAATGAACACACCGGCGACTTCGCGGTCTTCGGACGATGCCTTCACGAACAATCGATTTTCCTTGTTGGTGGAAGGCGTGCTCGTCGGGCGCGGCGGCGGCTGGGCTCCATTCCAATCCGCCAGTAACTCGTTGAGCTGTTCCGCGATTTGGTCCCCATCGATCGCGCCAGCCACAGCAATTCTGCCGCGCTCCGGCCCGACGAACGATTTGCAGATCGACGCAAGATCATCAGCCTTCGCAGCAGTTACCGTGTCGGTCGTACCGCGCCGCGTTTGTCGATAGGGGCTGTTCGCGAATAAACACTGGCGCGCAAAACGCATGAGCTCGCTACCCCAGTATTCATCCTGCCGCGCGATGGAATCGAGGACAGTCGGTCGAATCTTCTCAAGCTCCGCCCCCGTCATGGCCGGACGTTGCAACACATCCGCCCAGATCGGCAGTAGTGCGTCGATATCTTCCGCCAAGGCGCGAAAGCCGAGCCCGAATTGATTCATACCGGCACTGGCCTGCAAGTTTGCACCGTAGCGAGCGAAGGTTGCCGCTATCTCATCTGCCGATTGGTTCGCGCTGCCGCGCGTCCACAGTTGCGTCATCAGGTTGAACCAACCGTTCGTCGCCGACGTTTCGTGCAGCAGGCCGCCTTCAAATGCCACATGAACGGCAACGAACGGTTGATTCGCGATCGGACGTACGCAGATGTGTTGACCGTTGCGCAACGACACCAAGGAGGCTACCGGCACACTCTGCGCATCGGTCGGCTTCTGCTTATTCTTCGCAATCCGCTTTCGCGTCGGCTTCGGTTCCACGCGTGCTTCGGCGAACGGTTTACCAATCAGGTATTGGTTCGCCGCAGCCTGAACGGCGTTGGTGTCGATGTGTTCCAAATCGGAAAGATAGCGTTGCGAGTAGTTCGCATCGTGTAATGCCAGCAAATCCTCGGCGACTTGGCTCGCCAGTCCTTCCGCTGTTTGGCGATACGACAGGACCGATAGCTTCAGTTTTTGGATGGCCCGCGCGACCTCTTCGTCCGTCACCGGCTTACTGCTCAAAGCCTTAATCTGTGCCTCGATCGCCGGCACCACTTCATCGGTCTTCGCCTCGTCAAACTGCGTCGATATGCTGAATACACCCGGCGTGTGCCAATGGCTATCGTGAGTTCCGCCGATGTCGAACACCAGACCGGTATCCCACCGAAGTGCGCGCGTCAGCCGCGCATCGTCACCGTCAGTCAAGATCGTCGATAGCACATCCAAGGCGACGTCATCGGGCGCGCCCTCTCGAACGGTACGCCACTGCATCGTGCTACTGATCGATTCGACCTGCATCTGTTTGGTCGCCCGTCGTTGATAGAAGAACGGCGAAGGTTCCGGCAAGCGCGTGTCTAGCAACGCACCGCGCGGTAAGTCCGCCATGTGTTTTCCGATACGCGCCAGCGCCTCGGTCGGATCGATGGCTCCTGCTATTACGACAATCGCATTCTCACCGCCATGCGTCGTTCGGTACCAGTCGATCAAATCCTGATGCGTGAGCGCAGTAAGCAAACTGCGATGGCCGATGATCGGCTGCGCCAAGGGATGACCACGGTACGCCAATTCGCCCGCGATCTCCTCTAACTGCACATCCGGATCGTCGCGATCGCGCTCCAACTCGCGCTGCACCACACCGAGTTCGCGCTCAAATACCGCCTGCGACAGGTGCGGCCGGATGGCATAGTCGGCCAGCACACTCATGAGATCATCGACCTGCTCGATCGGGGCGGTGCCGTAATAACAGAGATGATCAACGGATGTATAGGCATTCATCAGCCCGCCCATCTCGTCGGCAACGCGCAGCATGTCTGCTTCGCTACGCTGCCCGGCGCCATCACATGTCACCAAATGTTCGAGCAGATGACTGATGCCGCTGCCGAGATACTTACCTTCAAACACGCTGCCCGCGCGCACATAAACGCGCACCGCCACCAGCGGCGCGGCATCATGATGCAGGGCGATACCCGTGAGACCATTTGAAAAAACGGAGATGCGACGGGAAGAATCATCCGCCAGCCGGTAAGCTTCGTTCAAAGACATCAGGCGTTGTCGGCGGATTCGCCCGCGTAATGCCGTGCTCGCAACAGCGCCGTCACGCGCTCGGCCAAGTCGATGCGGTTGACCGGCTTGGTAAGAAAGTCGTTCGCGCCGACCTCGGTCGCCAATTCCATGTCGGCCATTTCATGCAGCGCAGTCACCATGATCACCGGTATCGTTGCGGTCTTATCTTGCGCGCGAAGTTTCTTGCAAACTTCATAGCCGCTCATTTTCGGCATCATGATGTCGAGCAAAATCAGGTCAGGCGTCTTTTCTTCGACGGCGGTAAGGCAGGCCTCCCCATCAGTCGCGCGACGCGTGGATATGTTATCCATCGACTCGAGATAGGCTTCGAGCAATTCCAAATTCTGCAAGTTATCATCAACGATTAAGATATCGCTGGGTGGCAAAGCAGTTGCGTCACTCATCATTCCAGCTTTCCGTTACACGTTTTAAGATTTTTTCACGCGTGGCGCGCACGATCTCGTCGTCGTCGCCCCCGTCCGCTTCCATCAGCGCCCGCAGATCCGCGGCATCATCCAAATCGCGCTGCTCGCGCAACAATTCGTGTTGCATATCTGCTGCGCGCACGCGCTCAATCGTCTGCGCACAAACCCGCTCGGTGCTCCAATCGATGCTTTCGAATAGGCTTGCCTCGTAACGCGTCATTCCGAGCAAATAGTAGCCGCCATCTTGCGCCGGGCCAATGACGACATCGACAGCGCTTAGCGCCGCCAGCCCTTTCCGCAAATCACCCTGCGTCAGCGTCGCACAGTCGCTACCGAGCAGGATGACATTTCGATATCCAAGTTGAAAAATGCTGGAAGTGGCGTCGGCAAGGCGTTGGCCGAGATCGCCATCGGCTTGGTCGATCGTCTGAACGCCCGGCAGCAGAAACTCTGAGAACTCAGCATCCGGCGGCGTGGTGGCCACCCAGACATCTAAACCATCAATACCAGCCGCAATTTCAATCACGTGTTGCAAGCAAATCGCATGCAGGGCCGCAGCCGTCTCAGCGGAAACGGTGCCAATGAGACGCGTTTTGACCTTTCCGGCCTCTGGAAACTTCGCAAAGATGACAGCAGCCGCGGCAGCGGGCAATTAGCTGACCTCGACCTGCGATTCGCACTCGTTAAACACCAACAGGCCCGCGCCAAGAAATCCGGCGTCGTTGCCGAGCTTCGCAAGTTGCACATCGGGATGCGTGCCGATCTTGCCCGGCATCAACTGATCGACGTAGCGCCGCACGGTATCTAACAAGATCGAACCGGCGGCCGACATCCCACCAGCCAAAATGATGCGTCCCGGATTGATCACGTGCTGCAATCCAACGACCGCCTCCGCCAAATGACGACAAGCTTCGTTCCATACATCCAGCGCAACGTTGTCACCATTAGCCGCATGATCCGCGACGATTTTTGAAGTAAGGCCACCACCCGAGTTCTGTACAGAACGTAAACTCGATTCGGTACCTGATTGCAAGCGCTCTTCGGCGATGCGCGCGATCGACGACGCAGATGCATACGTCTCGAGGCAACCGCGCTGGCCGCAACCGCACAAGCGACCATCGGACGTCACGATCATGTGGCCCACTTCAGAGGCGGTACCATCCGCACCGCGCCAAATCTTTCCGTTAAGAATCATGCCGCCGCCCACGCCGGTGCCGAGCGTAAGCGTCATCATCGATGCGACATTTTGTCCGGCACCGTGAAGATATTCGGCATAAGCCGCAAGGTTGGCGTCGTTCTCAATAAATACCGGACGACCGAGCAGCGCGCTCAGTTCGCCCGCAATGTCGCGGTTTTCCCAACCTTCCAGGTTCGCGCAAGCGCGTACGCGATTGGAATGCAAATCGATCGAACCCGGAATCCCAAGACCCACGCCGAGTAACTCGCCCGTCGCGGGCATATCAGTTGCGAGCTCTTTAACCAGCTCGGCCAGACGCGACAATACGCCGTTCACGCCCGATTCCGTTTCGGTGGGTGTACGGCGCACCGCGAGCACGTTGCCGTCTTCGTCAACGAGCCCCGCCTTAATGTCGGTGCCGCCCAGATCGATGCCGATCGCAAGCCGCTGCTTTGGTTCGGTTGAGGCGTTCAAAATGTCCTGATTCCGTCCTTGCCTTCGCTCGATCGCCACAGCGCTCGTCGGCTCGAAGCCTTGATCATCGCGCATATTATTTGTCCTGAGGCAGACCGAAGAAACGACGGGTATTATCGTTTAACCGATCGGCGCAGGCCTGATTGCTCTCGCCCCGCACCTTTGCGACGCACTCACCAATATAACAAAGATGCGCCGGTTCGTTAGGGCGAATATTTCGTTTTGGTTCCGGCGATAAATATGGCGAATCCGTCTCGATCATCATGCGTTCGGGATGACACTGTTTCACGATTTCTCGTAACGCATCCGACCTCTTAAAGGTAATAACACCGGTAAAGGATATCCAGTATCCGCGCTCCCAAAGAGCGGTGGCTTCTGCATAAGTCCCCGTAAAACAGTGAAAAACCACGCCTTTCAGGTCCGGAAATTTTGAAAGGATCGCCAGACAATCCTCGAAAGCCTCGCGACAGTGAATCACAATCGGTTTACCGACGCCCATGGCAATCTCAAGCTGACGGGTAAAGACGCGCTGCTGGACCGCCCGGTCCGCGAAATCGTAATGATAATCGAGCCCCATCTCGCCCACGGCCCGCACGTGATCGCGTCGCACCCAATCAATGAGCCCGTCGTCCCATCCATCGTTGACCTTTTCCGCTTCGTGCGGATGAATGCCGACGACAACTTCCACACAATCATAATTCTTGGCAAGCGAATCTGCTTTGACCGCATCTTCCAGATCCGTCGCAATGGTCACGAAGCGCTCGACCCCAGCGGCTTGACCGCGCTCGATGACGGCATCCGCCTGATCGTACAGAGCGTCGGACGTCAGATGGCAATGGGAGTCGATCCAGGGCATTGGATTATAGAGACTTTTCATCAAGACCCACGGCCAAGCACGCGGTTACGCGAACATCGCAACTTGCTAAAACCGCTGTGGCCGAAAGGCATCTTGAATGTGTTCGATGAGCTGCTTTCCCGATTGATCGCGGACAAGGATGGCATCAAAGCGAAAGGCACGTTCGAGATTCGGACGACTGGCAAGCCAAACCCGCGCTACTTGCTCCACTTGCCGCCGTTTTGACATCGGAAAGACGCTGCCTACATCTTCCTCGAAGTCACCGCCGCGCGTGCGGACTTCGACAAACGCAATCGTCGCACCATCATCAACAATGATATCGATTTCACCCGCGGGACAGCGGAAATTTTGAGCGACCACTTTCCAGCCGGACCTGCGAAGATGGCGAAGTGCCGCGCGCTCACCGCGATTACCTAAAGCTCGCCGCCAGAATGACATCTTGCCGATTTACCGCAGCGCCGTCATCGATGCGGGCTTTATACCGTTGCCGGTTCGCCGGCGGGCTCGACTGCTGGCGCAGGTGCCGGTGCCTGCTTCGGTGCGGCGGCGTTGGGCTTTTCGGTCTTGAAGACGCGACGTTCGCGCAGGCGACGCGACTTACCAACGCGATCGCGCAGGTAGTAGAGCTTGGCGCGACGCGTCTTACCGTGACGTTGCACTTCGACGTTCGCGATGCGCGGTGAATGAAGCGGGAAGACACGCTCGACGCCCTCGTTGTTCACGATGCGTCGAACGGTGAAGTTCGCACCCATGCCACCGCCGCTGCGGGCGATGACGACGCCGATGAAGGGCTGGACGCGTTCTTTGTTACCTTCAACGATGCGGACGCCGACCGATACGGTATCACCGACTTCAAACTCGGGCACTTCCGACTTCACGTGTTCCGCTTCGACAGCGGCGATGTATTTATTCTGCATCGGTCTCGTCTCCAGATCGCGCCGAGCGTTCGTCGCCGGGCGGTCGTTCGTGTTCTGTCTGGCTCAGCAAATCGGGCCGCCGCGCTGCGGTGCGGTTCCGGGCCTGATCGCTGCGCCATGAGCGGATCCGTCCGTGGTCGCCGCTCATCAAAATCTCTGGCACGCTCATCCCGCGAAATTCGCGTGGTCGCGTGTAATGCGGATATTCCAATCCGCGTGAGTTCTCAGCGTTGTCGAGCCGCAGCGTGAAGGACTCTTCCGCCGTTGACTCATCATCCCCTAGCACACCGGGGATCAATCGCACCACCGCATCGACCAAAGCCATCGCGGCAGGCTCACCGCCGGACAACACGAAGTCGCCCAGCGATACTTCCATCGGGCTTAGGCCCGTTCGTATGCGTTCGTCGAAGCCTTCGTAATGCCCTGCCAAAAGCAACAGCCTTGGCAAACTCGCAAGCTTCTCGACCAACGGCTGCGTTAACCGTTTGCCTTGCGGCGACAGCAATATCCGCCTCGCCGGTCGTTCATCCGATTTTTCTATCGCCTCGACCGCCGCAAAGACCGGCTCGCACATCAGCACCATGCCGGGGCCACCGCCGAAGGGGCGATCATCAACACGCTTGTGCTTGTCGGTCGCGTAATCGCGCAGGTTATGGCAATGAATGTTTGCCAAACCCGCCGACTGGGCGCGACCCAGAATACTACTTCGGAAAAAGGGCTCGCATGCCTCCGGAAATAAGCTGATCAAATCGACGCGCATCTATTTGGGCGTCGCTACCAATTAGGCTTCAGCCGATGCTTCCGCAGCTTTCGCGCCCGGCACACCGATGCCGTGCCGCTTGAGCATGCTGGCGACCGTTTCGGATGCTTGCGCACCTTTGCTCAGCCAATACTCGCAGCGCTCGCGATCGATGACTTCACCTTTGCTGCGATCTTTCTCGTGCGGATTGACGTAGCCGACTTCTTCAATGAAGCGACCCGTGGGCGCGAAGCGCTCGTCGCCGACGCGCAAACGAAAGAAAGAGCGATTGCGACGACCGAGCCGCACCAGACGCATCTTGACTGCCATAGCGATTTCCTACCGAATTCAATTTCGCGTATCGTCACACCGCCTCGCTGCGATGCGACGTTATCCTCAAAACAACGCCAAACCCGCGCAGGCGCGGAAAAGGCGTAAACCCTTAAATATACCCCATTTCTGAGGCTCGGCAAGGCCTATATTCACAAACACCGCCACGATTTTGCCCGCCATGCATGGCGACATGCCGCTTGGCGAATGTAGCTGCGTAGAGCGGCTGCGATTGGCGGAAAAATGGACCAAGCCGTCCGCAATCGTGGTTTGCGAAGCGCCAGTCCGCTATATTCCGTCGCATTCCGGTCGAATAACCCCGATTTTCCGCTGAGGAGCCCCCAGCAAATGGCGATACAAACGCAAATGGACGTCGAAGAAGCCGTCAAAAGCCGCTACTCGGGCGGTGCCAAACAAGTCGAAGAGGGCCTGTGTTGCCCGTCGTCCACGTATGACCCTCGCTATCTCGACGTCATTCCGCAGGAAATCATCGAGAAGGACTACGGCTGCGGCGACCCCACGCAGTGGGCGGCCACTGGCGATGTGGTGCTTGATCTCGGCTCGGGCGGCGGCAAGGCCTGCTACATCATTTCACAGCGCGTCGCGGCCGAGGGTCAGGTTATCGGCATCGATATGAACGACGACATGCTCGGCCTGGCGCGGAAGTACCAATCCGAAATTGCCAGCAAGATTGGGTACGACAACGTCTCATTCCGCAAAGCCCGCATTCAGGATCTCAAACTCGACCTCGACCAAGCCGCCGCATGGCTGGCCGAGCATCCGGTTAAAACCGTCGATGACATGGCGGCCTACGAAGCCTGGTGCGAAAAACAGATGGACGCAGAGCCGGTGGTCGCGTCCGACAGCGTCGACCTGATCGTTTCCAATTGCGTATTGAACTTAGTGAAACCTGCAGATAAGGCGCAACTCTTTCAAGAAATGTTTCGCGTGCTCAAGCGCGGCGGTCGCGCCGTCATCAGCGATGTGGTGAGTGACGAAGACGTGCCCGATCACATGCAGCGCGACGAGAACCTTTGGAGCGGTTGTATCAGCGGTGCCTATCGAGAAGACCTATTCCTGAAAGCCTTCGAAGACGCCGGCTTCCACGGCGTCGAAGTCCTGAATTACGAAGCGCAACCCTGGCAGACCGTGGAAGGAATCGAGTTCCGCTCGATGACGGTGCGCGCTTACAAAGGCAAACAAGGCCCCTGCTACGAACACAATCAGGCCGTGATGTACAAAGGCCCGTTCTCGGCTGTGACGGACGATGACAACCATCGGTATCCGCGCGGCGTGCGCATCGCCGTATGCAAAAAGACGTTCGATCTACTTCGTACCGGCCCCTATGCGGAGCAGTTTGCATTCATCGAACCGCGCGACGCGATTGATGCGACCAATGCTAAAGAATTCGATTGTAGCCGGACGGCCATCCGCAACCCGCGCGAGACCAAAGGACTGGAATACAACGCGACAACGGAAGCGGAATCGTGCTGTGGTCCGGAGGGGTGTTGTTAACGACACGTAGAATCGCATGGGTGCCCCTGCCCTTCTAGGGCTGGGGGACTGCAACATGTTAGTGCGGTTGATGCCACTACTGCGGCGTGTTGATGCGCGGGCGCCCCTGCCCCTCTGGGGCTGGGGGACTACTCTTCACCATCAACATCAAAACTCAAACGGCACCCCGCCATCCCAATCCATCTCGATCAAACTCCGATCATCAATCTCATAAAATCGGTAACTGCTCCACCGCCACTTTTCCGGCGAATCAACGAGCCCGCGCCGTACCGGATTGTCATGGATGTAACGCAACTTCTCCAAGAGCTTCGTATCATTCACGGCGGTGAAGTCATAGCCGCGGGGTTTCCAGATGGGCTTATCACCATCACCCGTCGCCCATGCATTTAGTCACCTGTCACCAAGACTTCTTCGGTGACGCCATACATCACGCAACGCCTCTTTGGCATCGTGACCGCTACGACCTTTGAAGTAATTCAAAACATCCGAAATCGGCGTAAGAGCGTCACTACCCATAGCCTGAGGTACAACAACAAAGTAAGTGTGTTCAGGCATGATGACATAGCCGATCCAGCGGATTGGGTACTTGTCGCGCGTTGCAATCATAGCTTTTATCAAACTCAGCTTGACGGGATCGTGTCGGAAAAACGGTAGCCGCTTAAAGCACGAGATGCTGAGAAAGTGAATCGTGTTGGGGGCGTCATGGCGAACGAGACGGCTAGGCATGATCGGAGTTTACTCGCGATCGGGTAGTCCCCCAGCCCTGGAAGGGCAGGGGCACCCATCCGACTTGGTGTCCCCAGAGCTTACGCGCGATCCGGTTGTCCCCCAGCCCCAGAGGGGCAGGGGCACCCTTCGTGCGCGGCTCTGATTCATTGATACACGTCACTCGTCAATATACAGAATCTCAAGTGCGAACTTTATACGTCTTCGTCCGCGCGTGATTGCCGTCTGCGCGCATGTGCCAGCGCATGGGTCGAAAGCGTGATTCGCTTAGCTTCGTCAATATTGGCACACCATCTGCTCGGTCGAACTCGCAACGGTCGGTGGACTTCTCAAACGGCGAAAACACCGTGTCACCCCAGATGCGCACCTGCAGCCACTTAATCGCGTCGGTCGGACGGCGTTGCGGTAGGAATAATGGAAAGATGCCGTCGAAGGACTCGCGCGACTCGGGTTCGCGTTCGGACCAGCCTAAGTGCAAGGCCGGGGTACTTGCGCTGCCCATTAGGTACGTCCAATTCGGATCTAAATCCATAGTAATATCGTCACGAAAGCCATACGGTAGCCCGAACCACTTGTCTTCAAAGAAGCAGATGAAGCGCGACGCGTTAAACGCGCTCAGGATGAAGAGGCCCTCTTGCTTCTCACCAAACGTGCTGCGGGCTGTGATCATCACCGAGATGTCGTGAAATTTGGAAATTCCCCACCTTGCAGCGAGCCCGGTGATCAACAGTTGGGCAAAGCCGTCGACCTCGACCGGCTCAACCGGCTGGTCGGCCAATTCGTTGCGCCACCAATCCAGATCGGCGGCGCCGAACAGGCCGAGTTCGCATACGTGATTGAGTTCAGCGATGAATTTGGGAGATGAGGACGCCATGCGTACACCTCGAACTGGGGATGTTTTTTCCGAGCTCGATAGTAACAATGGGGTGCGTCGCTGCAACACATTGTAGATAATGGTATTTAATCGAAGCATTGAGGAATCTCAACGCGCCACCCCTACGGCCGTGTACCTCAAGACCGTGAGGGCCTCCATTAGCGCGGGTGCCCCTGCCCCTCTGGGGCTGGGGGACTGACGGCGCAGACATGGACCGCGTGCGAAGACCGCAAAACTTCAACGGCCAACACCGGTTACAAACCGGTGCCACAGCGCGGGAAACATCGATTACAAACCGGTGCCATAGCGCAGTAAGATCGAGCCCATGGACACCCTTCTCATCGCTCTCGGCGCGCTGGTGCTGTACCTCATCGCCTACCACACCTACGGTCGTTGGCTCGCGCGTAAGCTCTTTAAGCTCGATGCCAACGCGCCCGTACCCTCGCGCGAGTTGGCCGACGGCCACGACTATGTTCCGACCAAAAAAGAAATCATCTTCGGTCATCACTTCACCAGCATCGCAGGCACTGGTCCGATCGTGGGGCCGGCGCTGGCCGTGATTTGGGGATGGGTGCCGGCGCTGATCTGGGTGTTGGTCGGCAGCATCTTCATCGGGGCGGTGCATGACTTCGGCGCGTTGGTTGTATCGATGCGTAATCGCGGGCAAACCATCGGTGAAGTCGCCGGTCGCTTGATCAACCCGCGCGTGAAGGTTCTCTTCTTATTAATCCTGTTCTTGGCACTGACGATCGTCTTGGCGATCTTCGGCTTGGTGATCGCGTCAATTTTTGCACTTTACCCGGCGGCCGTCTTGAGCGTGTGGTTGGAAATCCCGCTGGCGTTGATCATGGGCTGGCTGGTCTTTCGCAAAGGTAAGTCACCCCACGCCCCCGCCGTCATCGCGCTAATGTTGATGATGGCCGCGATCGTGCTGGCCGTGTATGTGCCTGCGTTTCAATTGGCGTTGCAACCATTCGATCTCACGCTGGGCGGCAACACATTCACCATTTCGCCCGTCGTTTTGTGGACGCTGATATTGTTCGTTTATTGCTACATCGCTTCGACCATGCCGGTCTGGCGATTGTTGCAACCGCGCGATTACATCAACAGCCATCAACTGGTGTTGTGTTTGGCGCTGATCGTCTTCGGCATCGGCGCGGCGACGTTCTTCCACGAGGGTGGTGCCCCCATCGTCGCGCCGGCCTTGCAAACCCATCCCACCGGCGCGCCGCCCATCATGCCGTTCTTGTTCGTCACCATCGCCTGCGGCGCGATCAGCGGTTTTCACTGCCTCGTCAGCAGCGGCACCAGCAGCAAACAAATCGCCTGCGAAACCGATGCGCAGTTTGTGGGCTACGGTTCGATGTTGACGGAAGGGTTTTTGGCGGTGTTGGTGATATTGGCGTGTTGTGCGGGGTTGGGATTGGGGTGGGTACCGCTTAATGGAGCATCATTTGACCGTTACGGGGAGAAGAAAGAGTATCTTTATTCGATGACCAAAACGACCAAGCGGTACGGCCCATTCGTCGATAAAAACTCGAATTCTGTCGATCTTATTGTTGTATCTGCTACGGAGATGCCAACCCAGTATGGAATGGTGCAGCGTGCAAATACTGATGAGTCTAATCTGCCGAAGAGTCAATTTTATACGGTAATGAGTGACATTCCGTTCGGATCAACTGCTTCGATCGTTGAGCGTGCTGTAGATCAAGAATCACTTCAGCTAAAGAACGGAAAAGTTAAACTGGTCGATCAATACGATCTAATGATAAACGGGGGACTTGCCTGGCAAACCCGCTACCACTCCTGGTCCGCCAGCAGCGGTCTGGCACCCAAGGTCGGGGCCTTCGTCGATGGTGCGGGTAACTTCGTCGCGGCGCTGGGCATTCCGCGGCCGGTGGCCATCGCCATTATGGCGGTGCTCGTCGCATCGTTCGCCGCCACTACGCTCGATACCGCCACGCGCTTGCAGCGCTACGTGATTCAAGAACTCGCGACGACGGTGCGCGTGCAACCGTTAACGACCAAGCATGGCGCGACGGCGTTTGCGTTGGTCACTGCCGCGATCGTGGCTGCCGTGCCACCACCGGGGATGACGTGGGCAACGGGCATGGGCAAAGGCGGCCTAACGCTCTGGCCCGTCTTCGGCGCGACCAATCAATTGCTGGCGGGTTTGGCGTTTCTGGTGATCGCGTTCTACCTCGCCCGCCGCAAGCTGCCGACGTGGTTCATCATCGGCCCCGCCATTCTGATGTTGGGCGTGCCGTTGTGGGCGATGGCCTACGAACTCGGCCTCGGCAAGGAAGGCGGCGGTTGGATCGCGAAAGGTCAATGGCATCTCGTCGCCACTGCCGTCGTGATTCTGATTTTACAGATATGGATGATCGCCGAAGCCCTGCGGCTATGGCCGCGCATTAAAGGCGTCTTGGAAGCGGAGTTGCCGCCGGTGCGGAGGGGGTTTGAGGTGGTGGTGGAAGAATGAAAAGTTAAAAGTGCAAAATGCAAAATTGAAGAGTGCCCGCGTTTCCCCGGGGCCCGAGTTTAAGCCAGCATATTCAACGTCAATGAAGCCCGGGTGCCCCTGCCCCTCCGTGGCTGGGGGACGACGAGATCATGTGTCGCCCCACGCCCGATCCTTTTGGGGCTTGGGCGCGACGAGAAAAGAGTGTTGCTTGCAACACGTCAGAGCCGCGGCCTGTGGCCGCATGAACGCCGCGCACGACGAGTGTTCGCTTGATAGATCATCCCTTCGTCACACGCTGCCGTTCGATGTAAGCATACGCCGTGCGAAGATACTGTTTCTTCCATACATGCTTAACGCTTCCGCCGACAGCCCACCAGCGCGGGCGCGAGTCGTCGGGCCAACGCGCCGTTAGTTCTTGGCCCAGCCATGCCTTCAACCATTTGCGGACATCTTTCCCAGGGCGATCAGATGAAAGCAATACATGCACATGATCGGGCTGCGCGGCGCAGATGTGGTATTCCCAGCCTCCGCGCGCGCAAATCGATGGCGTCGTCGCTTCGATGAATTCGCGCTGAGAATCGATCAAGACGACGGGTGCGGCGACCATCGAATCGCGCTCGAACTTTTGCTTCCACGGATCGGTTTCGACAAACGGCGTTCCGTATTGGTTGTAATGACGTTCAACGCTCCCGCGCGAATCTCCATGCAAGCGCATGCCGTATGTGCCAAACGTGATGTGGTAAGTGAGGGGGAATTACATGGCTCCTGCGTTATTGTATTAATTCTTAGGGCAATAGGAATTCGCGCGAAACATTCATGCGGCCACAGGCCGCCGCTCTGAACGACAATGGCGAATTGCCTCCTGCGCTCGGGGCCGCGATGTCCGGATTATTCATGCGGCCACAGGCCGCGGCTCTGCCGTTTACCTCGCGTTCTTTAATTGCGGGATTAGACGATCGTGTTGCTCGCGAGATGCGAATTGGGGCCATAGGCCGCGGCTCTACCGAGCGACAACTCCGCCATGCTCGGCCTTCCGCCGGCCTCTTCACTTCTTTCAATATTTATGAAAACCTTTCACGCTTTCTAGCGCTCGCCGCTATATTCCTTTCAGAGATTACTGAAAGAAACAGTTGCACCACCTACCACAGGAGACCGCAACATGGTTGATAAGACGCCGACTGCCGACATTCCTTCCCTACCGACGCCGCTCGAACAGTCGAAGGCTCAGTTCATTCGCCGCTGGGGCGAAATGGGTGGCTACTGGGGTATCAACAGAACGATGGCCGAGATTCACGCCCTGCTGTTCGTCTCGACCGAGCCGATTTGCACTGACGACGTGATGGCCAAGCTGATGATCTCGCGCGGCAATGCATCCATGAACCTCCGATCACTCGTCGATTGGGGTCTCATAGAACGCATCCATCTGCGTGGTGACCGTAAGGAATATTTTGTCTGCCGCACCGATGTGTGGGAGATGTTTGAGACGATTGTGCGTCAGCGCCGCCGTCGCGAAGTCGAGCCGATTGTTGAGACGATCGAGCATTGCAAGGCGATGGTTGACGATAGCCAGCCCCGTGCCGGCGATGCCGATGCCGAAGATGTTCAGGTGTACAAGCAACGACTCGACGAGATGCACAAGTTTCTCGATTCGTTCGGCACTATCGTCGATTTGATGGTCAAGCTCGGCCCCGGCAGCTTACAGCGGCTGAGCGGTATGATGACGAAGTTGGTGAAGTGAGCCGAGAAAAAGGCGGCGCGGTCGCGCTGTTGATTAGCGGAAGCAAGCGGTGCCGATTTAAGACGGTCTGTTTGATTGCCGTTGTGGTGGCTCGCTTCTCGGGGCGAAATTATTCAGCGTACAGACGCATGGTGTTTGATTCGTCGCCGCGGGGACGCGGCGGCTCTGAACATCGCTCATTGCGGCGCTGAACATCGCTCATTGCGGGTCTGAACATCGCTCATTGCGGCTCGGAACGATTACTCATTGCGGTTCTGAATTCACTGCGATTCTGATTGTTGTTACTCGCAATTCGTGCTCGTGACGCCGCTTTGATCGGAATCTCCGCTGCTCATCACGCTTCGGCTTCCGACTCTTCGCCCACGATTTTGGCTTTGACTTCACCACCGCCGACGAGCCTCAGTTCCATTGTTTTGCCCGTACGCGAACAGGTCATGTGAATAATGGTTTCGGGCATATCGAGCACGTGTGACTCGTTGCAGGCCGGGCAGGTAAATCGAACTTGCATCGCAGATTTTCTCCAAGCGTTTTGGGGCGTCAGCGATACCAATAAACGACATCGCGTGTGGACCATTTTTCCTACGGGGACTATCATCCGCCGCGCCGTGAAAATGTCCAATCGCGCCGCTCGTTAGCGGCCCTTTTTTCTCACGAGGAGAGCTTCGGATATGTCCGACGCCAGCGACAGCACCAACCCGACACCCATCGAATCTGCAGACTCCAACGCGGAGGGCAATTTCCTCACCCGCGTATTCGTGACCGGCGGCACCGGCTTCGTCGGTCGCTACGTGGTACGCGAACTGGTCGCGCGGGGGCACAAGCCCGTATGTTTGGTCCGCGACGTGAGTAAGTTTCGCAGCGTCTTCCCGGAATTGCCGGCGGATCGATACGAGTTGGTGCCTGGCGGCATGTTTGACGGCGATGCCCTCGCTAAAGGCATCAACGGTGCCGAAGCCGTGATTCATCTTGTCGGCATCATCGTCGAGGACGCCGTCAACGGTCAGACTTTCGAGCGCATCCACTTCGAGGGTGCCAAGCGCGTGATCGATGCCACCGTCAAAGCGGGCGCGAAGCGCTACGTACACATGTCGGCCTTGGGCACGCGCCAGAATGCAATTAGCGTGTATCACAAAACCAAGTGGGCGGCGGAAACGTATCTGCGTGATACCGCACTTGATCACACGATATTTCGGCCGAGCATCATCCACGGACCCGACGGCGAATTCATGCAGATGATGAAGACGTTCGTCTGCGAAGCGGCGGTGCCGGCGTTTGGATTCCTGCCCTCGCCCTTTCCGGTGATTCCGTACTTCGGTGACGGTGAAAATAAGCTGCAACCGGTGTCGGTACGCGATGTGGCGCACTGCTTTGTCGCGGCGCTCAGCATGCCCGAGACGATCGGTCAGGTTTACGATCTTGGCGGGCCAGAACCGTATAACTGGAAACAACTGTACAGCACGGCGAAAGAACTGATCCCCGGTGCCAAACAATGGAAGCCGATGGTCAGTACGCCGGTGCCGGTGGCGAAGCTCCTGGCGCGCACGATGATGAAATTGCCGGTGTTGCCAAAGCAACTACGCTTCAATGTGGGTCAGGTGCAGATGTCGCAGGAAGATTCCGTATGCGATCCCAAGCCGGTGGAAGACACATTCGGCATTCAGTTGCGCGACTTTCGTGAGGAACTGAAGGTGTATGGCGGGGAAATTGCATGACGGAATGCTTCAGGTTGTTCACCAGACCCCTAGGGAAAGTGGCACTCAAAGTTTTTCAAGTCACTATGAGGCCAAAGCATCCGCTCTGCACAAATCTCAAGTACATCGCGCGCCGGCAATAATGATTAATCTCGTCATTCCGGCATCAATAAACGAATCTGTTAACAGAATCAGCTCAACTGAAAGCTAAACATCATGGACAACGTCGATTTCTTGCTTGTTGCCGTTCGTTGGGTGCACATCTTCGCGGCCATTGCCGCCGGTGGTGGCGGCCTCTTTATGCTAGTGGCATTGCATCCGGCGGCGCAGCAGCTTGACGAGGCCACACGCGACGGGTTCCTCGCCAAAGTTCGCAGCGCATACACCAAAGTCGTCATTATCTCGATCGTGGGCCTACTTGCTTCCGGTTTTTATAACTACCTGGCAGTTAAAGCCCCCAAACTCGGCGAAGATGTGCGCGGCCTCTATCACGGATTGATGGGCGCGAAAATGCTGATGGCCTTCGCGGTGTTTTTCTTATCCAGCGCGTTGGCGGGTCGCAGTAAGGCGTTCGAGAAAATTCGAGCCAATTCCGGGCTTTGGTTGAAGGTCAACGTCTTGCTGGTCGCGCTGATTGTGTTGCTCGGCGCGATCTTAGGAATGATCCCTAAAACCGGCGGCAGTTAACGCGTTAAATCGTGACGCCATTCAGCGCGAATATGTACTGGGGGCGCCCCCTTTCGTCGACAGAGTCAACGATAGATCCAGCACGTGGGCGGTGTTATCGACATCATGATACGATTTGCCAGCATCAGATCCGAATCATAGACCGCTTCACAAATGACTGTGCCCCCGGGGTGAGTTGTGAGCGGCCACCGGCTATTAGCCGGTGCCACAGCGCAGTCATCGTTCTCAATCGTGCTCAATCGTGAACAGATCTAGTCGGGGCCGTAGCGCAGTTCGTCGAGCATACACCGGATATTCGCCGGTTGATGCTGAAAAACTTTCTTCCGTCGCAGTCATTCGTAAGGTGGTCTAGTTGCGCAACGCACTTGGCCAACTACGTTTTGGCATAGGTCTCTAAGAAGCGGCTTGCAGCAGATTCATGGGCTGCCAACCCTTCTAGACGAGCCAAAGCTGCCACATCTTCAGCGAGGCGTTCCGGGCGATCCACCCGTAGCCATGACTGCGTCTTAAGGAACGAAAATACCGACAATCCGCCGGTGTAGCGGGCTGTTCCGCCGGTCGGCAAAACATGGTTGGGCCCCGCGCCATAATCACCGAACACTTCTGGCGTTTGGTTTCCGATGAGCAATGTACCGTAGTGCCGCAACAGGGGTCGTATGGACTCGGCAGCGCGCAGAGCGAGTTGCAAGTGTTCGGGCGCGATGAGGTTGCACCAGTCGGCAGCTTGCTGTCTGTTTGCTGCGCAAATGACAAATCCATTCTTCAGCGCTTGCCGAGCGGTAGCGGCCGTTGGCAATGATTCGAGTTGTGTTCGTAACGCATCTTGAATGTCAACGGCAAGCTCGGGCGCAAGCGTGATCAGCATGGGGCGCGCATCGGCATCATGCTCGGCCTGCGCCAACAAATCGATCGCGACGTCGCGCGGGTCGCTGGTATCGTCGGCAACGATCAGCACCTCCGACGGGCCGGCCAACATATCGATCGCAACATCACCACTGACCAGCTTCTTCGCCGCCGTGACGAAACGATTGCCGGGCCCGACGACAACATCGCAGGCCGGTAGCGCATCCATACCATACGCCAGCGCGGCAATGGCGTGGGCCCCGCCGACTGCCAGCAAGTTGTCCACTCCGGCAATCGCCGCCGCCGCGCACATCAACGCGGTCGGGCGCGGTGTGGCCACAGTGATGGATGGCACGCCGGCAGCACGCGCCGTGACCGCCATCATGAGGACCGACGATACCAACGGATAGCGACCACCCGGTGCGTAACAACCCGCTCGATCGACGGGTCGTACCGTGTGCCCGGCTCGTCCACCGCCAATGTTTGTCGTTAGATCGGTCAGCGTGGCGCGCTGGGCGGCGGCAAAGCGCTCGATGCGCTGCGCGGTCCGTTCGAGTAACGCCAGCGTGTCGCTGTCGATGGCCGACTTGGCTTTGTTGAGTTCGTCTGACGAAATGATCAACGGCTGATCTGTGGTCAGCCCATCGTATTGCGCTGCGAAACGTTGCACCGCAGTGCGACCATCATGCTTTACGGTCGAGACGATCTCAGCTGCGCGATTCATCGTGTCGTCATCGAGCGACGGCAGCGATAGCTCGATTTCTTCGAGCGATTGAATGACGGGTAACAATGATTCGGTCATGACGATACTCCCGTCGAAGCGGGCTTGGCATTTCCCGGGCGACGCGTCACTTTGAGCGCGCGTTTGTCCAAAATGTTCTCAATGTCGGTCGATGAAACACCAGCTTGCTGTAGTCGCACGCTCATGAAATACAGCAGGTCGGCTGCTTCTTCCGCAAGATGGGCGGGATCATCGGCTTCAACAAATTCGGCCGCTTCTTCCGTAATCTTGGCCGTCAAGAGTTCGGCATCTTTAACCAACCGAGCGGTGTAAGAACCCGTCGGTGGGTCGATCAGTCGGTCTGCCAGCCGCGCTTCCAAAGCAGCAATGCCTTTGTGAGGCCCCCAGCAAGTGGCAGTCCCATGATGGCAAAAGCCTGTACCGGTTTGCTCGACGGTGAAGCGCAACGTATCCCGATCACAATCAACATCTACGCCAAGCAAGCGCTGGGTATTACCTGAACGAGCACCCTTTCTCCAAAGCCCTCGCCGACGCGAATGATAAGCGCCGACACCTTCATTAATCGCAGTACGTAAGCTAGCCGCGTTGGAGTACGCTAAGCCCAACGCCCTGCCGGCGGCGTCAGCGACCACTGTCGGTATCAACTCGTCGGGCCGATCGCTTTGGAGGATGGCACAAATCGCATCGGCCAAGTCGAATTGCCCCGAATAAAGGGCCATGCCAACTTGGGCATCGATACCCAAACGATCGAGTTGTGCGATTTCATCGACAGAAGCGACGCCGCCTGCGGCTGTGATGCGAATATCACCGGCTCGTGCGGCAAGCCGTTTCATGCGATCGATATCCGCGCCTTGCAGCCGACCTTCACGCTCCACGGTCGTCACCAGAAAGCCGCCGACGTAATCGCGCAGTTCAATCATGCGATCTTCGACGGGCACGCCCGTCTTGGTTTTCCAACCATCGACGACCACATCACCATTGACGGCATCGAGCGCGACGATCACCCGTTCGCGCGGAAGTTCGCGCAGGATGTCGGGCCGCGCGGCGGTCCCGAGAATAACTTTGCGCGCGCCGGCATCGAGCCAACGAATCGCCGTCTCGACATCTCGAATACCACCGCCAACTCGGCAAGGTGCCAGTTGAAGCAAGTCTTCGATGACGGTCGCGTTGCTACCCTGATTCATGGCCGCATCGAGATCGATCACCGCGATCTCACCGACGCGTCCAAATTTCTCCGCCAGCGGTCTCGGGTCGCCAGCGTTTATTACCAAGTCACGGCCGCCGCGCAGTTGCACGGCATCACCGTTCATCAAATCGATCGATGGCACAATCATAGACGCACCTCACAACCGCTGGTTTGTAAATCATGTTTCACCGCAGCGACCGTGTAAACATCATCGTGGAACATAGAGGCAGCCAGCACCGCATCCGCCCCCGCCACCAATGCTTGGACCATATCAGCAGGCGTTGCCGCACCGCCCGAAGCAATAACGGGCACGTTGACTGCCCGCGTAATTGCCGCAATCAACTCGAGGTCATAGCCCTCCTTACTTCCGTCGCGATCCCAACTGGTAAGTAGGATCTCACCAGCACCTCGCTTAACGACGGTTCGTGCCCACCGAATGGCGCCAAGCTCGGTACGCGTTGTTCCCGAATGACTGGTAACTACCCAACGCGCGCCTGCCTTGATGGCATCGATGGCAACGACGGTGCATTGGCTACCGAAGTTTCGTGCGAGTTCATCGATTAAGTCGGGGCGCGTGACGGCAGCCGTGTTGATCGAAACTTTGTCGGCGCCAGCATTTAGCAGTTCACGTGCGGCTGCTACGGAAGCGACGCCGCCACCTACCGTCAAGGGAATCGACAACGCCGCGCGAGCGTTCCTTACCGTTTCGCGCCGCGCCCGCCGGGCTTCGACCGTCGCGGCAACATCAAGAATGACGATCTCATCAGCACCTTGCTGTTGATAGAGCAATGCGCGCTCAACGGGGTTGCCGCAGTCGCGTAGGTTGTTGAATTGCACACCTTTAACGACGCGGTCGTTCTTGACGTCGAGACACGGAATGACGCGTTTGGTCAACATGGCAGCACCTCTTGCGGCTTTAGTGTTGCCCACTTCCTAAGTAGCGACGTGCCGAACGCTCCAGATATCTCGGGATGAAACTGACACGCCACGATGTTGCCACGTTGCAAAGCGGCAACGAAAGGGCCGGCGTAGTCGGCAATGGCACAGTTCCAACCGCTGGGTGATTCGGCTAATCGATATGAATTGGCAAAGTAAGCGTACCCCGATTCAAAGAAATCGGGCTGGGTGGATGATACGTTGTTCCAACCGATCTGCGGGATGCGTGGCGATTGGAATCGTGTTATCGACGCATCGATGACGCCAAGCCCGGATACGCCAGGTGACTCTTCGCTCTCCCGACACAACATCTGCATGCCAAGGCAAATCACCAACGTCGGTAGATCGCGTTCGATCCGGGCCTGCAACGCGTCTATCAAGTTGTAGGTCCGTAGGGACTGCATACCAACGCCGAATGAACCCACACCGGGCAAAATCAGATAAGGACACTGTTCCACGACTTCGACATCACGCGTCAATGCGGGATTGCTGCCGAGACGGTTGACGGCCGCTTGCACGGATGCGAGGTTGGCGATCCCCGTATCGACGATGTAGATCGTCTTGCTCATCAACTCAGCACTCCTTTCGTGCTCGGCACCACCGCAACACTATTACGCAGCGCAATGGCCGCGCGCAGTGATAGCGCACACGCTTTAAATGCCGCCTCGCATCGGTGGTGGTCGTTTTCACCGCGAATGAGATCGATGTGTATCGTGGCGCGCATGCCAACCGCAAGTGACTGAAAAAAGTGCGGAACATTCTCGCAAGATAAACCGCCCAGGCGCTCGCGTTGCAGCCCTATCTCGGCCACGCAGTAAGGTCTTCCCGAAAAATCGATAACAGCACGGGCCAATGCTTCGTCCAACGGTGCGAACGCGTTGCCAAATCGCACCAGCCCTTTTCGTTCGCCCAGCGCCTGGTCAATTGCTTTCCCCAGAACGAGCGCACAATCTTCGACGGTGTGATGATCATCGACGCTGAGATCACCGACGCAGCGCAGCGAGAGATCAAGCCCGCTATGAAAGGCCAGCGCCGTCAGCATGTGATCGAAAAAGGCGATTCCCGTATCAATATCAAGCTGACCGGTGCCGTCGAGATTGACGGTCGCCTCAATGCGAGTTTCGCTGGTTTCGCGTTGAATCGTTGCGGTGCGTGGGTTCATGGCAACAACTCCTCTAAGGCCTCGATATTGGTTAGTACCTGCGTCGCGCCCGCGTCGTTGAGTGCGATCGATGCGGTGCGCCGCTCATCGCCTGGGGCGGTCAGCCCCAACGGCAAGACACCAGCCTCGCGGGCCGCGACGATGTCATCCGGGGTATCACCGATCATCCATGCGTATTCGACGCCGAGTTGTCGTAGCGCTAGCGTGACAGGTTCCGGATCGGGTTTGGCGGTGGCATCCTCCATACACACCATTGCTTGGAAATATTGTTCGATGCCAAAGCGTTGCAGAAATGCCTCGGCATCGCGCCTCGGACGCCCCGTGACCAGCGCGAGCGGATAGCGCCGGGCGAGTCGTTCGATCCAGCATCGGTCGACCGTCAGTGATTCGCGGGTGCATAATCCAGGTGTACTGTCGCTGCCTTGATACAGTCGTTCGAAGGTCTCGCGCACGGTCGGCAAATCAACTTCAATGCCTTGATCGCGCAGAATTTTTTGCGACAACAACCAATCGTTGTTTGCATTGCCGGCAGCCTTGTAGCGAGCAATGGATTCAGCGGTCAGGGTGCCGCCGAACGTTTGCACGGTTGCCATGATGGCGGCGCGATAGGATTGCGAGACGTCAGCTAAGACGCCATCGAGATCGAATAGCATCGCCTCCGGACGCGTAATCGTCATGAATGCCGACTCAAGCTGGGCACAGTCTGCATCATTAATGGGGCAGGTAATGCGCAAGGCGTCGCATAGTTGCGGATCTCCGAAGCGCCGCACCGCAATGCCCACACTGCGTAGGCAACGGTAAATCCAAGCCGCATCATCGAGACGCGCGAATACAAAGTTGGCTTGCGATTCAATGGCGCGACCACCAGCGGCCTTCACCCAGTTGATAATTTTTTCACGACGTGTGCGCGTCGCTCGAACAAATTCTGCCGTTCGCGCTTCGTCGTTTTCCCACGCGACTTGCGCCATTTCGATTGACAGTCCGCTCACCGGGTACGGGCCAGCAGCGGCGCGAACCCTTTCAATATTGGCCGCTGAGCCAACGGCATACCCCACGCGTAACCCCGCCAAACCCCACGCCTTCGAGAACGTACGCGTGACGATCACATTCGGAAGTCTTAGCGCCAGATCGGTCAGATCGTCATCGGCAAATTCGACATAGGCATGGTCGAGCATGATCAATCGATCCGGCAGTGTGGTTGCCAAGCGAATCAGGTCGTCGCGCGTGGCGACGGTGCCCGTCGGATTGCTGGGGCTGATAACGGCGATCACAGTCGTGTCGTCGGTAACCGCATTAATCACGGCTTCCACGGGATAGGCTCGATCAGACCAAGCGACGGGAATGATTCGCGCGCCGGACGCTTCCGCGTAGCGCTCGATCATCTCAAACGTTGGCTTCGGTACCACGATCGATCGGTTCGGCCCCAGGAAACTGCGACACACGCGATCGATCGCGTCATCTGCACCGGCCGTCACGCACACTTGATCTGCCTCGATGCCAAACCGGCCGGCGATGGCTGTTTCGAGTGTGGCGCGCGACGGGTATTGCCTGAGTTTTTCCGGGGCGATTTCTTGCAAAGCTTCCATCACACTCGGAGATGGGGACGGCCCTTCGTTACCGTCCAAGCGCAGGCTTACCCAATCGGCGACTGTCGGGGGTTGATATCCTGATTGCCGATTGCGCGGTCGCATATCGTTTATCTTCGATTCTGTTTGAGCAACGATAGACATGTTGTGCTTCCCTTCCTTAAGCGATGATCTGCGCGATCTTGCTGACCACGATATCCGTGCCGCCAGCGGCCTTGATCGTCGGGATGAGCCGTGGCAAATCGGTTCGCGGCACGGCCACTTTGACGGCAAAGCCCGAGTCATTGGTCAGCGTGGCGATGGTGGGCTGACGCATTGCCGGCAGCAAAGCCACCAAATTGTCCAACTGGGCTGCGGCAACGTTGAGTTCGATCATCACACGACGGCGGGCGTCGATGACCGATTGCAACAACATGGCAATTTCTTCGATTTTTTGTCGCTTGGTTGGGTTTTCCATCGCCGCGCGACTGGCATAGAGCCGCGTGGATGAACGCATAATCTCTTCGGCGATGACAAGATTATTGGCAGCCAGCGTCGAACCGGTTTGCGTGATATCGATGATGGCGTCGGCGTCTTCGGGCGGAAACACTTCTGTCGCGCCGAATGATCGCACGAGTTGGCAATTCAGAGACCGCGAGCGCATCCAACGCCGCGCCAGTTCGATGTACTCGGTCGCGATGAGCAAGCGGCGCGTACCGAATTTGCCGTCGTCAAGAACCGAGGCCGGCGCAGCGACGACCAAACGCACCGGGTCGAGTTCGGTGTCGAGCACTTCGACCACATCGGCATCCAGCTCTGCCACCCAATCGGCACCGGCAAACCCGATATCGCGTCGCCCGACGTGCAGCATCTCGATGATGTTTTGCGGCTTTAGCAACTTGGGTTGCAGCGCCGCACCGGAAATGGTCGGTCGGTAGGCTCGATTGCCGACGTCGATTTTGATACCGGCGTCGCGTAATAAATCGAAAACCCCCTGCTGCATCCGCCCCTTAGGCAGCGCACATTGAAGGGATTCGACCTCTTTTTCGGCAGAGAAATCAGGATTTGAATCAGTCTTGGCGGATGCTGCGGTGGCGCTTGTAGAGCCAACAGGTTGATCTAAGGTTGAAATATTTAGCGGCATGTTGCGTTCTCCGATGGCCAATCCTCGGAAACAAACGCCGCGCATAAAAAAAACGCGGCTCCAGCTTCGAAGGGCTGGCGTCGCGTTCTAATGTGCTAATTATGCACGATCAGATCATCACCAAGCACCTCTCGCGAGATGGTGAACGTGGTGATGAAGATGGTGCGTACTCGTGTTCATGTCTGAAAGAAGCTTAGCAACGACCAATCAGAAAGTCAACGAAGAAAGAACTTTTGACGTCTCCATTCGCGACGTTTGACGTGAAGATAGACCGTCACGGCATGACTGCTGCGGCTTGGTCGGCATCTACGACACCATGCATCCGAAGAAAGTTCTGCATCAGGCGCGGGCCGTCCTCCGACAAGATCGACTCGGGATGAAATTGCAGCCCGAAAATCGGCATACTGCGATGCCGTAGCCCCATGATGGTGCCATCTTCGGCACGGGCCGTCACGACCAGTTCAGCAGGCAGACGGTCGTCCTCGACGGCAAGTGAGTGATATCGCGTCACGCAGGTCGGACTCGCGGTCTCGAAAAATACGTCGGTTCCGTCATGGTGAACGTTGGAAGTCTTGCCGTGCAAAGGTTTGTCCGCGCGGGAAATCGTTCCGCCGAACGCCGCCGCGATGGCTTGGTGACCGAGGCAAACACCGAGTATCGGAAACGTTCCACCGAAGCGACGCACAAGATCGATGCAGATGCCCGCATCTTCCGGATGGCCCGGCCCCGGTGAAAGCACGATCGCTTCCGGTTGTAATCGTTCGATTTCGTCGAGTGTTACTGCATCGTTTCGATGAACAACGATATCACGCGTCGCCGTACCGATGTATTGCACGAGGTTGTACACGAACGAATCGTAATTATCGATGACAAGAATCATGAGTGCATTCCCACAGCCGTGAGCGCCCGCAGCATGCCGCCGGCCTTGTTGAGGGTTTCCTGGTATTCCGCTTCGGGATCGGAGTCGGCGACGATGCCCGCCCCCGCCTGAATATGCGCCACGCCCGCGCGTACCACGATGTTGCGAATGGCAATACACATATCCATGTCGCCCGTCGCGCTAATGTAACCGATCGCACCGGCGTAAAGTCCACGGCGGGTGGTTTCCAACTCGTCGATAATCTCCATCGCGCGAATTTTCGGTGCACCGGAAACTGTGCCCGCAGGGAAGGCCGCTTCGAACAAGTCGAACGCGTCACAGTCATCGCGCAATGTGCCGCCGACGTTCGAGACCAGATGCATCACCCGTGCATACCGCTCGACATCGAGTAAGTTCGTCGTTTCGACTGAGCCAAACTCGCAGACCCGGCCCAGATCGTTGCGCGCCAGATCGACCAGCATGATGTGTTCGGCGCGTTCCTTTACGTCGCCGCGAAGGTCGCGTTCGAGTTCGGTATCTTCGGCGGCATTGCTCCCACGCGGGCGGGTGCCGGCCAACGGTCGCACGCGTGCCTGATTACCGCGTTTCTCGGCGAGCAACTCGGGAGATGAGCCCAGCACCTGAAAATCTTCAAAGTTCAGGTAATACATGTATTGCGAGGGATTGGTCTCACGCAGCCCCGCGTAGAGGTCGATCGGCGGCACGGTAAGATCGAACGATAAGCGGCGAGAAATGACGGTTTGAAAAATATCACCGGCGAAGACATATTCCTTGGCGTGGTTGACGGCCGCCTTATAGGTGTCGCGGTCCATGCTTTCGCGAAAGACACTCTCACCGACGGATTCCGAATTACGATTAATGGTCGCCATCGGATCATCAAGCTGGGCCGATTCGTTACGATGCAAGACGGCGCGGAGCTCGCTTTGCCGCGTTTCATTTGCTGCTATACCGATGAGTACGATCTGCGTTGTTAATTGCTGATGATCGAAAATGATCAGTTCGCTTGGCAACATGAAGCGCGCATCGGGAATCTGTAGTTCGTCAGGATTGTTACTCGGCAGAGTTTCAAGACGATTGACATAGTCGTATGCGAAGAATCCGACCAATCCCCCCGCCAATGGTTCGATGCTGGGTAGTTGCGGTAACGTTTGCAGCAGGTCGCGGAATACGTCGTTTGGATGGCGTGGATCGGCGCGCGATTCTCCATTTTGCGTAATCAACACCCCGCCATCGTTGACTTCCGCAATTGCCAAGGGACGACCGCCCAGGAATGAGTAGCGACCGCGCGTGCCGTCGGTTTGCAGAGATTCATACAAAAACGTATTGCACTCATCCCCATAAAGTGTTCTGTAGACCGACAATGGTGAAGAATCGGTGAGTACGTGCGTTTCGTGGATCACCCGTTCGGTAAAAGGTATGGCAGCGGTCATGCGGGCACCTCCGCCGCTAATGTCGAAGTCGCGATAAACGGTTGATAACCGACCTCTCTCATCAGGGTCTCAAGGTCATCAAAATCCAACGCCTGACGAGCATCACACGCGCTGGCGGTCGGACATGGGTGCGCTTCGATCAATAAGCCATTCGCTCCGGCGGCTAACGCGGCTTGGGCCAAAGGCGCAACCAAGCGGCGATCACCGGCTGCATGTGATGGATCCACTACGATTGGAAGATGCGTACGCGCTTGCAACGCTGGGATTAGCGCGACATCGAGCGTGAAGCGAATGTGATCGGCGAAGGAACGGATGCCGCGTTCGCAAAGAATCACGTTGCGATTGCCTTCGACCATGATGTATTCGGCAGCATGGAGAAATTCGTCGAGCGTTGCGCTGAAATGCCGTTTGAGAAGGACTGGACGATGCGAACGCCCCGCGCGCCGGAGCAACTCAACGTTTTGCATATTACGCGCGCCGATTTGCACGATATCGGCGATAGCTTCGACGGCATCGAAGCACCCCACGCCCGTCGCCTCGGTAATCAGCGCCATCCCCGTTGCAGCCCGCACGCTCTCGAGAATACTCAGGCCGTCTTCACCCAAGCCCTGAAAATCGTAGGGGGACGTACGAGGCTTGAAAGCACCGCCACGCATAATGGAGATACCCAACCCATCTAAGGCGCCCGCCGTTTGCATCATCTGGTCGTACGACTCAACGGCGCAGGGGCCTGCCATCACAACCGGTTGCGGGCCGCCGATCGTGTTACCGCGTATGTCAATCGTGGTACCGCTGGGGTTGGCAGCGCGATGCGTAAGACAATGCCCGGTGGGCGTGGGAATTACGTCGGCTACGCCCGGCAGCAATGTGAATGGGCGAGCTAAGTCTGCGTCGTCCTTTCCGGGTAAGACCAAGCGCGTTTCGAGTTCATCCGCGAAATCGATCGGCGTTACGCCTAATTCAGCGGCTTTTCTACGCACGGTCGCGACATTTGTTGCTGTCGCGTTGTGATTCATCTGAACAATCATGCGTTCTTTCCTTTGGTAGCGGCAGCGAGATTGCTCACAACCGCGGATAGGTTTTCGCCATCGCGCACGGCGCGAATCAGGCGGCTGCCGACCACGACACCGTCGGCTAACGGGCGCAGGGCCGCGATTTGATTCGGCGTCGATATGCCGAATCCGACCGCGACCGGTGTGTCGCGAAACGTCTTGATTTTTCGAAGGTAAGCCTCGATATGAGGGGGAAGCTCGTCGCGCGCTCCGGTGATGCCTGCAATACTGACGGCGTAAACGAAGCCGTCACTTGCCGTCATCACAGCGCGCATTCGTTCATCGGTGCTGGTCGGTGCGACGAGATGGACGAGGGCAAGCCCCTGCGCGCGGGCTGCTTCCGTCCATGGCAATGCTTCTTCCAGCGGCAGGTCGGGCACGATCAGCCCACAACAACCGGCAGCTTCCAGATCTGCCATGAGTCGTTCGCGTCCGTACGCCAGCAGCGGATTGATGTACGACATCAACACATACGGAACCGGCAACGGATCGCGCTGCAATGCGTCGATTAACTGTGGTAGTTCGAAACCGTTGCCAAGCGCGACATTCGCCGCTTCCTGAATTAACGGTCCATCGGCAATCGGATCGGAATGCGGGATGCCGATCTCGATCACATCGGCACCTGACGCTGCGGCTGTGCGCAAGTCTTGAAGCGAATCTTCCAGCGTCGGATAGCCCGCCATCAGGTACGTGACCAAACCGCAGGAATCGCCACTGCTGCGATGCTCGAACGCACGACGCAGTCGGTCCGCACCGGTTGTCAAAGTCTGCGTGGTATTCACGAAAGGTTCTCCATAATGCCGAGATCTTTATCCCCGCGGCCGGAAAGATTGACGACGATGATCTTGTCGCTGGTAAGTTCGGCGGCGCGTTGCAGTGCGAAGGCAATAGCATGGGCGCTTTCTAGCGCCGGAATAATGCCTTCCGCTTCGGCTAACAATCGAAAGGCTGCAACAGCCTCGTCATCGGTCACGGCGGCATACGACACGCGCCCGACATCGGCCAGGTACGCGTGTTCGGGGCCGACACCGGGATAATCAAGACCGGCCGAAACACTGTGCGTGGCACGCACTTGTCCAAAGCGATCTTGCAACAGCATGCTGCGCGCGCCGTGCAAGACGCCCGGCGCGCCGCCGGACACCGATGCCGCATGTGCGGGGGACTCCACCCCGGATCCCGCAGCTTCAACGCCAATCAATTGAACCGTTTCATCACGGAGGAATGTATGAAACATGCCCATGGCGTTGGAACCGCCTCCGACACATGCGGCAACGATATCCGGCAAGCGCTCGAATCTTTCTAAACATTGCCGGCGCGTTTCGCGTCCGATCACCGATTGAAACGTGCGCACGATCACCGGAAACGGATGCGGCCCCACCACCGAGCCCACGACATAATGGGTATCCTCAAGTTCCGTAATCCAGGCGCGCATCGCTTCGTTGATCGCGTCCTTCAGCGTTTGACTGCCGGTTTCGACCGCCACGATCTCGGCACCGAGCAACTTCATACGCTGCACGTTGGGGCGTTGACGCTCGACATCGCGCGCCCCCATATACACGCGGCACGGCATGCCCAAAATCGCTGCCGCGGTTGCCGTGGCCACGCCGTGTTGCCCCGCCCCAGTTTCAGCAATCACGCGCGATTTTCCCAATCGTTGAGCCAGCAAGACTTGCCCCAAGGCGTTATTGATCTTGTGGGCGCCGGTATGGTTTAGGTCTTCGCGCTTCAGGAAGATGCGGGCACCATCCGCGCGTCTTGTAAGATTGACCGCTTCGAACAGCGGCGTCGCGCGACCGACGTAATCGCGCAGCAGTGTCTCAAACTCGAATTGAAACGCCGCGTCTTCCTGCAGAGCGTCAAAACCGGCTTGCAATTCATCCAGCGCTACAGTCAGCGTTTCGGGAACGAAGCGACCGCCGAATGCGCCGAAATATCCGCGTTGATCGGGTTCAGTGACGAGCATCGTGGCTCCTTATCGTGTCAATAAATGCCTTAAGTCGGTCGTGATCTTTAATGCCGGGTTTTGCTTCGACGCCGGTGCAAACGTCCACCCCCATCGGATGGGCCGTGGTAAGTGAAGCTGCAATGTTTTCTGGTGTAAGGCCGCCTGCCAACAAAAAGGGGCGGATAACGTTCGACAGCAATGAGTAGTCAAATCTTGTGCCGTCACCACAACCGGGATCAATAAGCGGTGTGGCGTGATCGACAGCATGAATGCGCTCAGCCAGATCGTTCGAAGAATCATCAGCTTTAACCGCGATGCGCTTGATGATCGGCTTATTGAGTCCGATGAAGCGCGATACGTCTTCATTACCGTGCAATTGAATATGTGTCAGGGGCACCTCTGCCAGCACGTCTTGAATAAAAGCCGGCGTTTGATTCATAAACACGCCGATGTACATCCCGCGCTGTGGTAAGCTGCGGACGATCTTGCTCGCTGCACTAGGAGTAATGCGGCGGCGGGATTCGGTAAGGATAAAGCCAAGGGCGTCGGCACCGGCGTCGAGCGCAAAGCGCGCGTCATCGTAGCGCGTGATGCCGCAAATTTTGATAAACGTGCGGCGAGTGCCTGGCTGACTTGTTTCGCTTGCCGACTGAATGGTGGAGGGCGTCATTGCAGTCATAACACGACCTCCCGCTGCATCTTGTCATCGGCCTGGATTTCAGAATCCTTCTTGCTCCCTGCTGCAACAAAACCTTGCAATGTCTCTTCGACGTCGGTTGCCGTGACCAATGCCGTTCCGATCAACGCCGCATCGAACCCGGCCTGATTGAGTCGTTCGATATCACAGGCTGTATCGATCGCGCTTTCGGCGACAGCGATACAATCAGAAGGGATTCGGTCGCGCAGGCGCAAGCAGCGCTCGAAGTCCGTCGAAAAATCGTCGAGATCGCGATTGTTAACGCCAATGATCCGTGCGCCTGCGTCGATTGCCGTCGCGATTTCTTCGGCATCGTGCGTTTCAACCAAGACATCGAGACCGCAGTCGGTGGCGTATTGATGCAACGACGCGAGCCGTTGGGGCGAAAGGATACGAACGATCAATAAGATTGCGTCAGCTTGCAACACTGCTGAGTGACCGATCTGGCGTTCGTCGATGATAAAGTCTTTGCGTAGGACCGGTATGTTGACGGCGCGACGAACGTCGGCCAGATCACTACCTTGAGCACCAAAGAACTTCTGATCAGTCAAGCACGAGATCGCCGCCGCTCCATTGGCTGCGTATCGTTGTGCTAGCAGGTCTGCGTCGATTTCATCAAGCAAGCTGCCCGCAGATGGTGAGCGCCGTTTGACCTCAGCAATGATCGATACGCCGGGTTGACGCAGTGCTTGCTCGAAGGTGCCGCAATCTTCCTTAATGGCCTCCTCACCTGTTGATGAGCGTGGGGTAGGCGGCAGCGCCGCAATCTCAATTTGCTTCTGTGCCAGAATAGCTTGCAATTGTTGATTCATCGGGCGACTCCTACTCGATAGGGCGCAGCCGATGCTTTCGCTTGCAGAGCTTCCAAAAGTGATGCGGCGGCACCCGCGTGAATCGTCTCGCGCGCAAGGGTGACGCCTTCGAACAAGTCATTTGCCCTACCACCGATGAACAACGCGGCACCTGCATTGAGCGCCACCGCATCAGTCGCCGCTCCTCTCTTGCCGTTCAATGCATCGGTGATCATCGCAGCGCTGTGTGCCGCATCCCGAGCACGCAGGGCCGACGGCGCAGCTCGGAATAAGCCAAATTGCTCCGGAGTGATCTCGTATTGCTTAATCTCGTCGACTTTGACTTCTGCTACCGTCGTCGTGTCACATATTGAAATCTCATCGGCACCGTCCGCACCATGTACGACCAGCATATGTTCGGCCCCCAAGTCGCGCGCCGCTTCCGACACTTCCTTGACCAAACGCTCTTCAAACACGCCCATTACCTGTCGCCGCGTGCCTGCCGGGTTACATAACGGGCCGGCGATGTTGAAAATGGTGCGAAATCCGAGGGTCCTGCGAAAAGAAGCGAGCCGCCCCAGCGCCGGATGAAAACTGGGGGCGTGCAAGAATGTGATATTGATTTGCTCCAAGCGCTCGGAAGCGTCGGTTGGCAATTGATCAATGCCAATCCCAAGCTGCTCTAGTACGTCGGTGCTACCGCTGCGGCTCGAGACGCTGCGATTGCCGTGTTTGGCCACCGGGCAGCCTGCCGCAGCCACGACCAAGGCCGCCGCCGTCGACACGTTGAACGTTTGCAAGCCATCGCCGCCAGTGCCGCAGGTATCGATGCAATCGAGTTCGCCGACGTTGACCGGCAGCATCCTTTGCCGCAAATGCCGTACAAAAGCAGCGATTTCAACGCCGATTTCTCCCTTACAACGCAGTGCCGTTAACAGGGCCGCAGCGCGGGTCGAGTTAATCTGGTCATCGATAATCGCAGCCGCGACGGCGTCCGCGAGATCGGGCGTTAGTGATCTGCCGTATAGCAGCCGCTCAAAAGCCGCGTCAATTGCGCCCATCGGCCTTTTTGGGGTCGTTTCGGTTTCAATCGCAAGCATGGTTCAACATCTCGATTCGGTTAGCGCACAAAAAAAGCCCTCGGCGAAAACGCCGAGGGCTTTGAGAAGGTACGAAGTACAAATACAGCGCAAAACTCACCCGCCGGCGTCTATGTCCGTGGGCCACCACCAAGTGCAGTTGGAGAAATTGCGTTGCGTCATGGTGATAGAGAATAGCGAGGAAGCCGTCGCGTTGTCAATCATGTCGGCAAAACTTTTTTTCGGACCGCGCTACGGGGGGCAATGCGGCGTTCCGGAAGCTCGGTAGTCAGGTACCTTGCGAGACTGCCGTAGCCGGATTTCTCACCGTCAGTATCACATTTCAATGGCTTATGCATGCCAGCCCCGACGTTTACCGCGCTGCACCAATCTTCTCATTCTAACCTATGCCGTAGCGCACCACGGCTGATGCCTAATAAGCGCGCGGCTTGCGAGACGTTACCGTTGCACGCCTGCACGGCCTGCCGCGCCGCCAAGCATTCGATATCCGTGAGTGAAAATGGTTGGGCCCCGAAGGGAAATTGAATGTCATCCAACGACGTTGGCAAGCTCGATTTCGTCGCACCAAGATTGAGGTCGTTCTCTGCGATCTCGTCGCCGTCCGAAAGCAGGACTGCCCGCTGCAATACATTGTCTAATTCGCGAATATTGCCCGGCCAGTCATAGCGCCGCATGCGCTCTTTTGCGTCTTCGTTCAATTGCGGCGGTGCGCGGTGTAAGCGACGCGCCTGCTGTTCGATCAGATGGGCGGCGATCATGATGACGTCATCTGCACGATTTCTTAATGGCGGAATCTCAATTGCGAGCGTTTGTAATCGAAACATCAGGTCGCTTCGAAAACGCCCATCATCGACGCGTTGCTGCAGGTCCACATTGGTCGCGGCGATTACGCGGGCACGCAGGGGACGTTCGCGCGTATCGCCCAGACGCCGAACCACACGATTCTCCAATACCAACAACAACTTGGCTTGCAACTCCAGCGGCATCTCACCAATTTCATCGAGAAATACGGTGCCATCATCAGCCGCTTCCAAGAGCCCTTTGCGCGTCGCATCCGCACCCGTAAACGCGCCTTTTTCGTTGCCGAAGAGTTCCGCTTCGACCAACGGACCTGGCAAGGCCGAACAATTGATCTGCACAAATGGTGCTTTGCTATTGGGCCCCCGATCGTGAATTCGATGCGCCAATAGGTCTTTGCCGGTGCCCGTCTCACCCGTTATCAAAACGGTCGGCAATCTGCCGCGGTCATCAGCCGGTACCGATGCGATGCGATCGGCCAATTCCAAGGTCCGCCGCATTACTTCGCTAGCGCAAATGATCGGTCGCTCGGCGCCGCGTCGCTCGCGCTCACGCTCGAGCACATCGAGCCGATCATAGAGCTGTCGATGACGAAGCGCCCGCTCGATGACTAACTCGAGTTCATCTATACCGACCGGTTTTTGCAGGTAATCTGTTGCACCGCGGCGCATGGCTTCCACGGCCCCGCCGACCGAACCGTATGCCGTCATCACGATAATGGGAAAGTCGTACCCCAACGCGCGCACGCGTTCGATTACCTCAACACCGTCGATATCCGGCAGCTTGATATCCACCAATGCCACGCTCGGCTCGAACGATTCCAGCGCTTGCAGCCCCTCGGTTGCATTGTTCACCGCAACGACGTGATGCCCAGCTCGCTGTAACTCTAGTTGGAGCGTCGCCAGCAGCGTTTCTTCATCGTCGATGAGTAACAAGTCAGCCACGATCTAGTCCTGCCTGTTTGTGTTGGGTAGCGTGAAGTGAAATATCGTTCCCCCGGTTGATGGGCACTCAAAGCTGAGTTCGCCACCATGTAAGGCCGCGACCCGGCGGGCCATTGCCAATCCCAGTCCAGAGCCTTCGGATTTCGAACTTACCGCAGGTTGAAAAACACTCGAACGCATGTCATCGGCGATGCCGGGCCCCGTATCGCTAATGGATATTACATCTATGCGATCTTGTTCTTGTTTCGTAACGCTGACGGTAACGGCACCGCCCTCGTCGCTCGCTTCGATGGCATTACCGACGACGGCGGCCAATGCTTGTTCGAAGTGAGCCGCGTCGACGGTGATTCTATCCGCATCTGGTGGCGGCAAATTCGCGTGCAGGTCGATCCCCTTTCGAATTGCCATCGGCCTGAATGCCTCCACCACCGCATTAACGATATCAGTTGCCGACGCCGCCTGCGGTCGCACTTCCAACGGTCGGCTGACATGTTCGATCTCGCGCAACCAACGCTGCAAGCGCTCGACCGACGCAATAATCTCGCTATGGTGCTTGCCAATCGTCGCAGCATCATCCGCATTTCGATGGCATGATTCCGAAAGGCTGCGTATGCCGGCAAGCGGGTTGCGAATATTGTGTGCGATATAAGAAATCAGTTCGCCCATGGCGGCCGCCCGTTCGCGATAGACCATTTGTCGATTCAAACGGTCGATATCGCCCGCCATATGATTGATCGATTGTGCCAACTGGCCCAACTCATCTCCTGCACCAACGTTCGCACGATAATCCAGATTTCCGCGACCAAATTCGTCCGCCGCATGGGTCAGTTCAATGACCGGCAACAACACCCAGCGTCGTACCAGCAACAATCCAACCACACCCAGTACGGCCCCTACGATCATATTGATCGATAACACCAAGACCGATTGATAGAAGGCGGCAAACGATTGTTGGGCTGTGGCCGACAGGCGATCGAATACATCCGACTCCCAGCGCCCGAGCAATCGATCCAGTTCGAGATGGGCGGTCCCTTCAAAATTTGCGTGCGGCGCGGTAGCGGTCGCCTTTTTTTGCTTCTCTGTTTGAATTTCTTTTTGACGCTGCAGCAACAAGTTTTCTAGCACCGCCATCGCCTGTGACCGGTCTTCGTCGCGCTCGAACAGCAACGTCAAGGCATCATCGCTGCGCACATTTTCGACAATCGATTGAATGTCGATCGCGATTCGGTCGAGATTCGCTTCGCTTTTTGAAAATGAGCCAAGTTGCCGCAGCAAACTGTGTTCATCGCGTAAGAGTCGTCGCAATCTGCGCAGTTCGTTACTCGAACGGCTCGAATCGGCTATGGTGCGCGCGGCATCTTGAAAATAATTTTGAATGACGCGAACTGTTACGAACAAGGTTGCCGCAATGGTCAACTCAAAAGCAATCAACAGAATGGCGCATTTGACGCGAAGGCTCATCGACGGGTTCGATACTCAAAAACAAAGACATTGTTTGCTGATCGTCAAAGATGATACGGAGGCCGTTCTCAATCCGGCTGATAGGACCATTGCCACCCCGGTTGCGTTAGCGGCGAACGCGACGATGCCACGTGGCCACCAACAAACGCAACATTGAGTCGCCCTTCATGCCGCAGGCCGGGTATCCAATACGCTCCGTCGTCGTAACCATCGGACGTCGGTTGTGGTGGCGCGAGATAGTAGGCGTTGCCGTCGGGCGGGCTCGCGCTAAGACCGTCGACATCCAAGGCCAACGGAACGTTCGGGTAATTTAGGACTCGACTGGTTAGCAGCGTTTGCGCCGCAGTCGCGTTGGGGCGATGCAACCGTCGGTTAAAACCGATGGATACATTTTCCTTAGGATACACCGCGCCGGCGCTACACGGACGATTTGCGCGCCGCTTCAGTTCAATCGGCCCCTCCGGACACATCAGCGGTTGCATGGACGTATCCATGGTTTCCCGGAGCGCGCCCGGGTTCTGCCAAAACTCATCGACGAGATAGATCGACTCCTGAAAATCCTCAAGATAAAACGTCGAGCGTCCGTCGCGATCCCCGCGTGAGGCATACGCCCAGTCGTCGGCGAAGACGATGAAACGTTCGCCGACTTGACGGAGATTCGCGACGCATTTCAGGTTGCGACCCGCTCGCCGCGCCTTGGTCAAAGCAGGCAGCAGCAAGGCGATTAGCAACGCGATGATGCTGAGCACAACCAGCATCTCAAGCAAACTAAAAGCGTCGCGCAGCGATGAGCGCTTCGCATTTGCATGCGTATCAGCTGCGCTCGTATTTGCGCTCAAATTCCTTAACATGCGCGAGCCCTATTCTGCCAGCAAGCGCGACGTGAAGCCCTGAATATCGCGACCGTTGACCAAGCCGTTACGGTCAAAATCGGCGCGATCGATCAGAGCGACCAAGTCACCCGGCGGTACCGGAACCGGCACCATCTCTGGATGAAGCAACAGCGTAACAAAGATACTCAAGTCGTTAAAGTCAACATCGAGATCGAAATCCAGATCGCCCATGATCTGAATTAGGTTACGATCGGCGTCATCGATCACACCGTCGTAATTCAGATCGTACATACAGAACCCGATTCCGAAGGCCTCGATCGTGATCGCCCCATCGGTTGCGCCATCCGCATCGTCGGGAAACGCGCCGTCGTTGTCCGTCAGAAACGTATCGAACAGAATCAAATCAGCCGCTTTCACGACGCCATCACCATCGAAGTCACCCAACAATGGCTCTGGCTGCACATCCGTCGGTGCAAAAAAGGCTCCCGACACATCTTCGATGGCATACGGCATGCCCACGATCAGATTCACACGCCATTGATCGGGATTGAGGTTGGTAGCGGGCGTGGCGGTTTCCCAATCGCGCACGACATCGAAATCGGGTTCGAACCGCAGCGCATCACCAGCCGGAATCGCCATCACGCTATCGCGCAAATCGACCAATCCTTCCAGGATGGAGGCTTGATCGGCGTCGCTGCCGTTGTGGGGCTGTTCGATCTCCTGACGGGCGGATGCGGCGGCTAGATTCGTGAGTGGGAAAACAACCGTAACAATCGTCCAGTTGAGATCGAGCCGATGGTCGAACACCACGTCGACGGGAGGCTCATAAACACCATCACCACCAGCACCGCTAAACCGTTCGAATACGTGAGCGCGATGCAACCACGTTGTTTGAAGCACCCACAGCTCACCCCATTCAAAAATGCCGTCGCCGTCACCATTTATTTCGGTGATGGCCTCAATCCCATCGCCAAAACATGCCAGATGAAACTCTTCGCCGCTGCGTTCGATCAGCGGCGGCGATGTCAACTGAGAATCGATGTCTGTCCGACAGACGGCCATGCGATTACCCCAGACCGGATCGGTCGCGCGCCCACCGAAGCGACCCAAATTGCCGAGATAGCGAAACTCGGGAAAGTCGACTTCGCCGCCGGTTTGCGCACTACTGTCGACATCAAACTCGATATACCCCACGAAGGGATTCGGCCCATACATGAAGGGGGCGTAGTTATCCTCTACCAATGCAAGCGGGCCGGGTGGGTTGATCAATCCTAAAAAGGCGAAATCGAAACGTAGGAATCCCCCCGTTGCTGACCAATCGCCCTGATAGATATCTTCATTAACACTAACCGGTTGCCAGCGCCCGATCTGATAGCCGATCAAATCGGGCGTGAGATGCAACGCTTCATCGATAACGCCATCGGCACCAAAATCCGTCAGCCGCGGCCATGCTTCACCAACCGAGTCGACAGCAACACGCGTCTGACCAAACACGAGGCCAGTCGTCGCCAAAAGTAACCCGATGGACAATCGCAAGCGCATTCCGAACCAACAATTCCCCTAATTCACCGCCCCGCATCGATTCGCTATTCTAACCGTGCCGTACCCTTGTAACCAAGGGATTATCCCAACTGTGTGGTGCGGTTCGAAGCACTGCAAAACGCGTCATACTATCGCCATCGCCCCATTTCCTAATCGTGCCGCTGCCTGTTCAAACGACAACAAGCCCGCAGAACCCCACTCCACCGTCGGGTATTCTGTCGGGCTGTCGTCAAACCGGATGTCGCGAACCTAATTGATCGCGTTCAACAAGAGCAGAACCAAATCGGCAGCATCATCGATATCTGCATCATCATCATTATCGATATCCGCCGCATGAAACGCCGGCATTGACGCACTATTCGGATCGAGCGCCACCGTGACGAATGCCTGAATATCCAAGCCGTCGATCTTGCCATCGAGGTTTACGTCACCATCATTATTGAATTGCGGCATCGGATCGATTCCGTCGCCGATGCCATCCTGATCCTGATCGACACCGATGCGATAACCGGAGCCCGGTGGTACTGCCGTGGCCACCAGCGTATTGCTCGCGGCCACCAACGCTTGCATCTGCGGCAGTGTCAGAAACTGGTGCTGATCCGACTCGAACAAAACGGGACCGGCTTGCGCGAGGACAAACCCTCTCATGTCGCCCCCGACCATGCCTTTCAAGACCACATCGCAACGCGACGGCAGCAGGTCGTGCTGATCGATCATGGTCGTTAGATCGGTAACGTCCTGACTATCGGGAGCGGCATCGTCCCAAACAAATTGCCATCCGACCACCGGCATGACGTTTGATTGCCACGCCGTCAGAAAGCCGATCATCTGTTCGCTAAACGGTGGTTGGCTAATACCTGGGAAAAATTGTTGCAGGAACGTATCTAAAGGGTGATCGTTCTGTTCGCGCTCTTCGCGACCGTCGTGCAACAATCCGAAGCCGTTGTATAGATCGCTGCGTGCCTTTTTATGCAATTGACGCAATTGTGGCACCAATTGAATTTGAGCGAATAGTCCACCGAGGTTGAACGCCACATCGTCGCCGTCCGGAACGCAAGCCAATTGCATCGCACCATCATGATCGAGCATATGACATGCATGACAACTATTCAGGAACAAGTTGCGTCCCGCATCGGCCTGAGGGTCCTTGAAGAAGTTGTCGCGCGTGCGATACGGATTGGGCGGATACACGACGGTATTGATGAAATCGGTAAACGCCTGCATGTCGCCTACAGGTAATTGCTCACCGCCGAGCAATCCTGCGAACGTCGGGTTAAACGCGTTGAAGTCGACTCGATCGCCGCGCCAATGCAACTCGGTATGATCTTTCAGGCCACGCAACGATAACGTCACCATCGGCCCCTTGAGCGGATGATTTTGATCGCTCACCTGCGGCGGGCAAGGTTGCCCACCCGTGACAAAGGGCGAATGCAGCATCTCGGGCTCGAGCGGATTACCCAAATCCCATGCATGATGATCGAGATGCCCGTCGAAGTGGCACATCGCACACGATGAGCTGAAATTCTTGGAAAAGCGCGTGCTATAAAGGAAATCGCGCCCGTCGCGAATCTCCAGTGGCTCCGGGTTGAACAACGGCACCGTCTGCATCACGGTCGGCGCGACGACATCAGAAACATTCAGAACGCTTACTGTCATATCCGTCCGGTTTAACACATATAGGCGTTCGGTCGTATCATCGAACGCCATTCCGCGCGGGCCGCGGCCTACGTCGATACGGGCGAGCACCTCAGCTGTCGTGCCATTCAAGACGCCTACCCGTCCCACGCCGAAAGCGGCCACAAAGGCGATGTCTCCGTCATCTGAAAAGACGATGTCCGTCGGATTCGCTAGCGATATATTTTGCGCCTGAAGATTCACCGACGAGATATCGTTGAAGGCAACACCCATCGCCGTATGAAGATCGGTGCTGTCGACGGTGGCCGTCCCGTGGATATCGCGCACGATCTCGATTCGATGCGACATGAAGTTGCCGTTCAGCGCAGGCTCTAAGCGCGTCAGATTCTTCGGCTCAAGATTAGAAATGAAGATATCACCCGTAACCGGGTTTTGCGCCATGCCCGTCAATGTGCCGCCCAAGTGTTGGACTGTAAGTGCATCTAGCTCCTGCATATTGGTCAGGCCAGCGGCAGCATTGACGTCGATCACAATCACATCGCGACTGACTTGCGCCTTGGCGTCGTCAATGATCTCTTGCAGTACTTCTTGTGCATTGAGCAGGTTGAACTGAGCTGCCAAATCGGCGACGCGTTGCGGATGCGGATCGCCGTTGGCATCCGTCAGCGCATCGATCATTGCATTCCAATCGCCATTGCTCAACGATTTGTCGGTCACAATGCGCTGCACCAACGGCGCTGCCGGGCCGAGCGGATTGGCCGTCCAGATGTCCGGCCATGGTGCCAAAGCGCTATCGGAAAATAGTTCGGCGGGCGTCGGCGCGAAGGTTTGATCGAAAAATGCCAGCGCCAACAAGTGCGGTGACGACACGCAGCTACAGTCGCAATTGCATGGATCGTTGGGTGGATTGGCAGGCGGTTCGAACGGTCCTGCGCATAAATCGGCATCACCACATACCGCCTCCGCACCCTGCCACGATCCACCGGCATCGAAACAGTCAAACGTATTCAAATCCTGACAAGAACCACCTTCGAAACAGCAGGCACCAAGCGGCGCAGGCAACTGGAACAACACCGGCTCGCCCACCACGGTGGTACTGTTGCCGGAATGTAACGGTGAAATGATCAGACGATCGCGCTCGGCGTCATACACTGCTGAACGCGGTGTGTTACAGTCGAGGTATTTCGATTGCAAAATAGTGTGCGGCGCGCCGCCACGTACCGCCACGACAGCGCCTTCTTGCACCAATGGATCGGGCACGTTCGGACCGAAATCAGGCACAGTCGGACTTCCTTGCAAGATCACAAACGCCAATGAGCCGGACGGATTGAACAAGATGTTGATGGGCTCATCACCGACTTCGACGATGTCCGTTACAACACCCGCATCGACGTCCACAACAGCAACATTGTCGGAGATAAAATTCGCCACCCATACCACATTGCCATCGGTTCCGGGTTGTACCGCCAGGGATACCGGATCGAGGCCAACCGCAATCTCTTTAACCTTGGTCAAGCGCGGGGTCGTCGTGTCATAAACCACCAACGAGTTATTCGGCGTGTTGACTGCAAACAACAAGGTGTCGTTGTCATTCAATGCCAACGGCTTGAACGGTGGGCTTTCGAAATTGACAAATGCTCCGCTTTCGAGAGGAGAATCGGGCGGATCGTATGGACCCAGCGCATCCGGCACATCTGCGTCACTTCCTCGTGCCACTCCAGTCTGCAACATCTCTCGCAATGCGTCGATATCCGGATGTCCCGCAAATCCGGAAGTGCCTGCAATATCCAATGGGTTTTTGTCAGGCATATCCAACGAAAGTGTTGGGGCGTTGGGTAATTGCGTGACGTCTGTATCAAGATGAGGCGTTGCACCCAAGGTGATAACCAAAAACAAACTCACACTCAATGACCTAACTGAGAATTTAGACAACACAAACCTCCTCCTTTGCATAACGTGTTCCAATGCCCCGGCCAGCGATATGGCCGACCGAATCAGCGCGCAAACGCCGGCAGTGCTTCCGAAGTGTGGTAAAGCCAATCAAGGCAGAACCGGATATGGCATAACGGAGGCAATGCATGTGCCAATAATGTTTCAGCTTGAGCCATGCGCAAAAATCGAGACATGTACCTGAGGGTAAGCTTCGGACGGGCAGGAATTAACGAGATTCGAATCTGAGGAGAGGTAAAAAGAGAGCAGCCGGTTTCTCGCGCGCCAAATCGGCTTCCTCAAGCCAACTGGCTACTCAGAGCCAATCGCTAAATGGAATTGATACCTGCACGCCTGCTTGAGAATCATGTCGAAGGTCGATTCATGCTCGGAAGCTGAGTTCGGCCACTTCTAGATCATGGCCTGCAATAATCAAAAAAATATGGAATATCAGACCGCTGATGGGCCGGTCGTGATTCGCGTGTGTTTGGCGACCACGTTCACCGACCGTGTTACGAGGTCGAATCAGGTGAATCGTTGCAAAGTCTTGATATGAAGGAGTTTGACGAGAATTGTCGATTGCCCGGGACAGGGGTCGAACCTGCACGAGGTATTACCCTCACTAGGCCCTCAACCTAGCGCGTCTGCCAATTCCGCCACCCGGGCGTTGGGGGTCGCGAAGCAGTGTAAGCTACTATGCACCTGCCGTGTCGTCAACGCGGCAATCGCGGTGCCAAAATCGAGACCAGTGAGCAGGCTTCTACCTTTAACTGGCAAATCTAGTCGAAGGTTGCGTTGTCGGAAGCCGGCAAAGACGGTCGGTCAGCGCCGCCAATTCTGATTCGGTCGCTGCGATTCACGTATGTCTATGCTTTTGCCGTTCCGATCTGGTAGCAGCGGCCCTTGATTCCATTTTTGTTAGAAGCCACCGCCGCCCCATAATCAATTGGAATCTGCCGTTGTGCGTATAGCATCCGCATTGCAAAACGCCCCTTCTAGCGTACTGTCTGAACCCAATGTCCGACCCTTCCCAACCTCGTCGCCCTGCCGACAGAGCCGCCGCCCCTGCAAACGCCGAATCGCCTTGGGTGTTGTTGCGCAGCGGTACCAACCATCCGTTTATCTTCAAGCGGATGATCCGCACCGTCGATCCGGCCGCCAAACCCGGTGCCATCGTCAATATCTACGACAAGTTCGGCCACCTGCTTGGGCGCGGTCTGTATAACCCGGCGTCGAATATTGCATTACGCGTGCTGAGTCACGGTAAGGCGGTCATCGACAACACCTTCTGGCAGGACAGCATCGATCGAGCCGTGTCCTTGCGCGAGTCGCTCGGCCTCACCAACTCGACCGACGCTTATCGCTTGGTGCATGCAGAGGGCGATGGCCTGAGCGGGTTGATTGTCGAACGTTACGGTCCGGCGTTGGTGGTCGAGCTCTTTTCACTGGGCATGTATAAACGGGTGTATGATCTGGTTGATCTGATCAAACAACGCCTCGGCTCGCCGACTAGCCTCGAACGACCGGACGACTCATACGATGATTGGCGCGTCATCGTGCGTGCCGACGAGAAGATTCAGAGGCTGGAAGGGTTCAAGCTGCCCGCGGCGAATGCTAACGACGATCAATCCGTCATCATTCGCGAACATGGCTTGCGCTATCGCGTCGACATGACCGGCGGCCATAAGACCGGCTTCTTTTGCGATCAGCGCGATAACCGCTTGCGGCTGGCTCAGCTCTGCAAGGGTGCGCGCGTACTGGACTTGTGCTGCTATACCGGCGGTTTCGGCATGTGTGCCAAGGCGTTGGGGGAAGCGGCGGAAGTTACCAGCGTCGATCTCGATGAGAGTGCCTTGGCGCTCGCGACGAAGAACGCCAACCTGAACAACCTGCGCATCAAACATGCCCATGCTGACGCGTTTATCTATCTGCGACAGATGCTCGATGCTGGCAAGCAGTTCGATGTCGTCGTATGCGACCCACCCAAGTTTGCGTTATCACGTACCGGTGTCGACGAGGCGTCGCGGAAATATAACGACCTGAACACGCTTGCATGTCGCGTCGTAAGGCCGGGCGGCATCTTGCTAACCTGTAGCTGTAGTGGACTGATCTATCCCAATCGATTTGCCGACATCATTAAAGCCGCTGCCTTTCGCGCCGAGCGCCGGTTGCAATTCTTCGATCGGTCGGGAGCAGCGCCCGATCATCCGGTGATGGCGAATTGTCCTGAATCGGAATATCTCAAAGCTCTGTGGTGCCGCGTGCTTTAATCTGACGCCCCCGCGCTTCTACGCATCCCTGCAATGCTAAGAAAGTTCTCCAACAAGCGCGGCCCGGCTGTTGTCAAGAAAGACTCGGGATGAAACTGCACGCCAAACGTCGGATGCGTTTGGTGCGCCAAACCCATGCAGATGCCGTCGTCGGTCCAAGCGGTCACATTGAATTCCGTGAGTGCATTGGCGTCGGTCACCACCAGCGAGTGATACCGCATCACCTCAATCGGCGTTTCGATCCCTGCGAAAACATCAGTCCCCGCGTGATGCACCAGACTCGTCTTACCGTGCATCGCCGACGGCGCACGATCGACAGTCGCACCAAACACCTCGGCGATACACTGATGGCCCAAACACACGCCAAGAATGGGAATATGCCCGTGAAACTTTTTTATGGCAGCGTTGCTAATTCCAGCCTCAGCGGGCGTGCAGGGCCCCGGTGAAATTATCAGCGCGGTCACCTCAGAATCGTCGATCTGGTCGACGGCAATCTCATCGTTGCGGACGACATGCAATTCGATCCCAGCATCCAAAGCACCAATAGCTTGCACGAGATTGAACGTGAACGAATCGTAATTATCGATCAGTAACAGCATAACCCGCGGCGCAATTCAAAGGTTGCCAGTTGTTCCCGGCGTAAGATTCACAGGTCCAGCACCGTCATATTAGCCATTCGGCGTACGATCGTCTCACACGCGACGTCTGACTCGCAGATTGCCGCTGTCACCCGCCAAACCGCGTTTACCCTAACTGCCATCGAAATTAGAATGTTGTAAAGATTTCGCGTTGCCCGACCAGCCATGTTGGTTGCTCGATGTTGCACGCGACCGGGTTATTGAGGTCTTTCTCACGCGTGGGTGCCATTAAACTGCTGATCCTGGATGTCGACGGTGTTTTGACCACCGGCGCGTTGCCTTATGGCAGCGATGGGAACACCGACAAGACGTTTCACGTTCAAGATGGTAGTGCGATTAAGCGCTGGCAGCAGACCGGTCGCACGGTGGCCGTCCTGAGCGGTCGCAATGCTCCCGGTGTCGATGCCCGCTGTCGCGATCTTGGGATCGAGATCGTGCGGCAAGGTGCAGGCGATAAGGCTGCCGCCCTGCCGGAGATTCTCGCTACCGTCGGCGTCACTGGAGCACAAGCCGCCGCCGTCGGCGACGACCTACCGGATTTGCCCGTGTTTGAGGCTTGCCGCCATGCAGTTGCCGTGGCCAATGCGCATCGCTTCGCTAAGCGCGCTGCAGGGTTTGTCACGCGCCGTTCCGGTGGTGCCGGAGCGGTCGCCGATGCGATTGAGTATCTGTTGAGGATTGACGACGCAGCGCGGCCATAAAATTTCGCCGCCGCGCCACGGTCGAAATGCCAACCGTAAGCGTCGAGGAGTATAAAACTATGCAACGTAAGATCATTTTATTTGTCGCTGTCCTCGTGCTGGTAACCGGCGCGTACTTCATCTTCAGCCAAAACGATAAGCCAGTCGCCGAGCGCGACATTAGCGACGCTCGCAAGGCCGTGAAGGAGTTCGTTACCACCGAAGACGATTCCGATGGCGACAGCTTGACCACCGGCAACAACATCAAGTTCCGCCCCGGCGAGCGTACCCTCGTAAAGGTCTACGACAAGAACGCACGCTTGCGCTACGCCTTTAAGGCAGACAAATGGAAACCCAACGGGCGCGATCGTTTCGAAGCCGAGCAGCTAGAAATTCAGGTACACATGCCGCGCGGTGAGATTGCTTACATCACCGCCGATCAGGCCGACATCGGCTTTAAGGAAACCAACGGTAGCCAGGCCGCGCCGCGTAATGGTGAGTTGCGCGGTAACGTGCGCGTTGATATTGATCGCGCCACCCGTGCTTTTAGAGAAGCCAATCCCGATCTAAAGGATCGCTCCACTCGACCCGACGATATGATCCGCATGGAAATGGAATCGGCCCGCTTCGACATGGATCGATCGGAGCTGTTCGCCGAGGGATCGGTTGTCGTCGACGCGCGCGAAGCGCGTATCGACGAAGTATCCGGCCTAACGGTGCGTTGGGATCAGGTCGACAATCGCCTGGAATCACTGCGCTTCGATCACGGCGGTCGCTTCACCATTCGGCGCGGTGCCGACATGGTGGAGATCCAACTACCCGGCGCGGAGATTGAATCTACTGAAAACACATCCAACCAACGCGCCGTGGCCCAAGCCCCCGCAAAGGTCGAGGACGATCGCATTGCGGTCGCGACCAATCGCCCCATCAGCATTCCCAAAGCGACCTCGCGCAACGCGGTAAAGGCCAAACCGCTTTCGGCCCGTGAAGCGGCGCAGCAAATCCGCGCTCAGGGCTTGCGTGTTCGTACCAATCAGCCGATTTCACTGGCTGACGCCAAGCGTGAGCGTGAGGAACGAGCTGCGTCGGCTTCGAACGAGTCAACTGTCGTGACGGCCAACAACGCGCCGCCGCCGATGCCCACCGGGCCAGCCAGCCGCGACGACTTGCGTTCGCCTCAAGATCTCGAAACCGACATGGATACCATGCGCGCCGAAGTTCGCACCGGCGTGATACAGGATGCCACCGGCGCATTGACGGCAGAAGAACTGGCGGCGATCGATGCCAAGAACATGCAGTCGTTCAAGGCCGTCTTTGAAGGCAGTGTCGACGTCGAACAAATGCGCGGCGAATCGGTCGTCGGAAAGCTACTCGCCGATCAGCTAGAGGCGCATTTCGATTTCGGTAAGAAGCAAGAGCGCTTCGTGCGCGGCGACTCGGAAGAAGCGCCTGCCGAAGAACCGGAGGCGTCGCCGACGGAGGCTCCGGCGACTGAAGGCGCGATCGTGATCAAATGGGATGGCCCGTTTGAACTCAATCCTCTCGCCGTCGACCCTGCCCAGCAATCGGGCGGGCGCTTCGACATCATTGCGTTGGGCAACCCGGTACGCGTTAACAACGACGACGGCGGTGCGGTGTGCCAACAGTTGGTCTTCCGCAACGAGCGCAATCAGATTTGGCTCACCGGCGAAGACAAGCGCGATGTGCAATTGAAGTTGGGCGATCGACGCGAGTTGGTGGCACAGGAAGTGTTCTTCGATCAACGGCGCGGACTGGGTCGCATCGATGGCAAGGGTTTTATTCGCGACGAATCGGAAAAGGAAAACGCCTCGCAGTTGGCCACTGCCATGGGCATGGGTCGCTCGCAAGTTGAGATTTACTGGTCGCAGGGTGTCGACCTCGAATTGGGTAAACGCCCGGTGGCCAAACAGAACCCCGCAACCGGTGAATGGACTACCGAAGAAAAGCCTTACCTTCGGCGCGCATGGTTTCATGGCGACGTACGCTTCCGGCGCGACGATGAAAAAGCCCGTGCCGATGAAGTCGCAGCGACCTTTGGCTACCCCACCTCTGACAACGCCTTGGCCGAGCACATCGATCATCTCGATTTAGCCGGCCACGTCGTGCTGGCGAACAAATCGGAAATTGTGCAGGCCAGTCATCTCGATATCGAAATGACGCGCTCGGTCGATAATCGCAGTGTTCCACAGCGTATTCAAGGCGAGGGCAACGTTCTCGCTAAACAAGGCCGACGTGAAGTCCGGGCCAATGAAATCGACGTCACTGTGCGCGAGCTGCCCGCAACCAATGGCAACAATAAGGCGGCCCCTGCCCTGGCGATCGAAAAGATGTTTGTCCAAGGCAACGTGGAAATCCGCGACCCGAGCCGCAATATGAAGGTCAGTCGTACCGAGTCGTTGCGCGCCGAGATGAACGACGCCAACGAACTCGCCCTTTTGCAAATCCGCAGCCCCGACCCGCAAACGCTAGCCCGTGCGCGCTTCGAAGATATGGCCGTGCATGGCCATTACATCGAAATGAGCATGGCCGAGCAGCGCATGCACGTGCCCGGTCGAGGCAAAGCCTGGATGATCACTCGTCAGGATTTTGGCGGTCGCCCGTTGGAAGCACCCAAGCCGGTCAAGATCACCTGGTCTGATGAAATGCAGATGAAGCTCAATGAGAACTATGGCGTTTTCGTAGGCGACGTCGCGGCACGCATGGACGGCTTTGATCTCGACTCCGACAAACTCACCATTCGCTTCGCAGACGCACCACCTGCACCCGTAAAGGAAAAATCCAACGGTCGCGGCGTGTTCGCACAACTGTCCGACTTCATCAACGATGAGCCCGACGCCATCATCACCAACCAAATCGCATCGACGGGCACGCGCAAACGACCGGTCTATGTGGTGGCCGAAGGGAATGCCCAGGCGTTGATGAGTACTCACGCAGCAAACACCGGCCCTACGCCCGGGCGCCTGTTAAGTCGTGCCCATATCACGGGCTCTCAGATAGCGGCCGATCTCGAGCGCGAAGAACTTTCGGTGCCCAGTGCCGGTACGCTTCTGATTGAAGATTACCAATTTGAGCCTAGCAGCATTCGCCCTTCCGATCGCAAGGTCAAGGGTGTGGGCGGCCCCTTGATGAGCAGCGTACGCAGCGACGGCCCGAGCCAGACGTTGGTCACTTGGGAACAGAAGATGGACTTCTTTGGCGAAAAAGCCATGGTCGTCTTCGATCGTGATGTGAAGATGGATCACTGCAGCGGTCAACAAATTGTTAGGCTCGACGAGCTGCTGGATTCGATGAACATCGATCGCAGCGTACGCAATCGACTACGCCCGGGACGCAAAGCAAGCCTATCGTGCGGCAATCTCTTGTTGGAATTCGTCGCCGACAACAAACCCGTTCGGTCCAATTCGAGTTCGCCTGTTCGCGCGACCGACCTACGGCGCATGATCGCCAAGAGCCAGGTCTTTCTAAAGGACGGTGACAAGCAGTTAATGGGTGATTCATTGAAATATCTGAAGCAATCAGAGACGGTTACCGTCGGCGGTGGCAATGGCATCGAAGCGAAAATCTACGTGGAAAAACCCGGCACCAACGAAAGCCTGATGTGGACGGGGGACTCGCTCACGTGGGATCGTCGCACCAACCGCATCGAAGCCCCCAACGGCCGTATGAAAAGTACGCAATAATCGTCAACTCGTCATTTGTATAAATAAAAATTTCCCCCTACCGACTTGCCTTTAGGCGATTGCGGTAAAGAATGATTTAGTGATGGAAGGAACGCGGTTGCCTGCCAAGAAAAAGGCCGAAAGTAACCGCGTTTGCGTTGGTTTTTCACCGCTCTTGGCGGCAATCATCAATCGCACAGCAAACGCAGCAACTGCAAAAATCGCGCTCTCGATTTGACGCCGCGTGCGCTCTCACGCCCGGTTAACGAGCAACTCGTTGGCCAAGCCCACAGACATGCTGAAATTTGGGGGGACGATGTTGCGGGGAGATTCCGCGCTTCGGCTCGCGCACCGCTACCTTGGTGCCGCTTCCCCCGTAGGTTGCATCGAAGATCGTTGAACGCTCGCGCCGCGTCCGCGCCTGATTCGATTGGGAGGAGTGGAAAGCTCGCGTTCGCAATCAGCGACTGCTCAAGATCTTCGAGTGTTATTTAAGGATGGAGCCGCGGCAGTTGGGGGGTTGTCGCGGTTCCTTTTTTATTCCGGGCGCAAAATACGCAATTCGCGCTCGAACGATTCACGCGCGCGAGCCAAGTCTTCCGCCCGGCGGTCGCCCTGCTCGCGCGCCAGCACAATATCACCGCCGAAACCTGCGGCTAACAAATCGGCAAGAAACACCGGCACATCGAGCGCCCCTTCACCCACTGCACATTCGGCCCCCGCCACTTGCGGCGAACCCGGTTGGGCGTCGCGACCGCGTACCAGATGCACGCGCCCCGCCATGTGGCGACTGGCATGATGCGGATCGTCGCCGCGTTCCAGCATGCCCCCGGCATCGCAACACACGCCCAAGAACGGGCAGTCGATCTCGCGCAGCGCCTGGCCCAACCACGCCGCATCGCAGCCGTTCGTCTCCACCGCCACGTGTACGCCCTGATAGTCCGCATCTTCAGCAATCGCATGAAACGTTTCGAGCAACCGCGCCTGAACGGTCTCATCGCCTTCAACGGTATGGCCCGGTGCCGTCGATACCACCGGCACACCGAGGGCACCGGCAAGCCGAATCACATCGCGCAGCGTGTCGAGCCGTTGCTCACCAAAATTGGGATCCGCATAAGACTTCCCGCCCGCCGGGCCACGCAGACTGGCAGGGCG
>Ga0207422_1000446_pt1 | contig 130991 bp, 100 predicted proteins | sample MarCyaLeptolynsp_FD_187757 | JGI IMG/M metagenome (GOLD analysis project Ga0207422, IMG submission 187757) | Marine cyanobacterial communities from Panama - species 1 Leptolyngbya sp. (SPAdes) | ecosystem: Environmental > Aquatic > Marine > Unclassified | place: Panama: Panama City | collected...
GCTAAGGGGATATCGGTCAAGTGGTAATGGTAGCTATTACAGATGGTAGGGGTAATATTCCCTTAGCTCGCTCCCTAGGTGAGCCAATAGCAGAAGGAGAAAAGCCGGATATTAAAGGAGAATTGTTGGAAATTGCCAGTCGGATTCGGGCACTGGGAATACAGCTATTGGTAATTGATACGGAGAATAAATTTATTTCTACTGGCTTTGCCAAGGAATTAGCTAAACATGCTGGTGGTAAATATTACCATTTACCAAAAGCAACAGACCAAGCGATCGCAGCAATGACCAAAAATGCGATCGCAGATATCAAATCTCGATAATTGTCTGCACACTGGCAACATGCCAGTTCCACAGATGGGAATCTGCTATAGAAAAATCTCCTGTGGAACAGGCTTCTAGCCTGTCTCCGCATTGCGCTTAATCGTGCTCGTAACCCAAAGCAAAGGAGATAAATCTTATGGCTCATCAATATAATGTACCCATGATGCTCCGCAGTTATTAGCAGCATTCACAAGTCGTCTATCTGCACTCCAAAAATGTGCTTGTTGCGATTCTGCTAAAGCTAAGTAAGCAGCATCATAAGCAACGGTTTGGTTTAGTCGAACAGACCATTCGAGGGCAAGCTGGTGTAACCTAAGTGTGGGTGGAACTTCTGTGATTCCCATCCCCAAAATAGCTTGAAGTGAAGCGATCGCTTGTTCGGAAGATATTCTGCCGATTGCCATTCCCTTGCGGAGACTAGAAACTATTTCGTAACTCCACAAGCTGGGGACTATTAATTCTGTATTTTCTTGTTGCCACTGCTGGATTTTTGCCAAAGAAACTGATGTATAGGGTAGGGGAATCGCCAAAGCCAAAATTATATTTGAGTCCGGTACAATTTTCATGGTTCCCAAATTATTTTCGACCTGTGCTCTTCTCGTTCTGTTCTAACTTCTGCAACCAGATCTCCATAATAGATACCATGAGTTTGTTGGATTTCTGCTCGGAGGGAATTTAAACATTCTAAAGCTTTTTGAGGATGGCGATCGCCTTCACCAGAGATTTTATCGCTTCTTTGTTTAAGGGTTTCTAATCCCAGACGCACCACTTCCACAGCTACTTCAGAGAGTGTTTGATGTTTTTTAGTCGCTAACTGTAGTAGGGTGTCGTACTGTTGGGGTTCTAAAAACAGTGAGGGATATGGATATTTTGTCATCTTATTATCTGTACATAAATGTTTTGGTAATTTTTACTATTGTATCATCCAGACTGGTTTGCAGTTGTGGGAGTGCCGAGTTTATCGCTTGCTATACTTTGAGCAATAACTAGGCGATCGCAAACGAACTTCACTACCAGCCAAAAGCAACAGACTAAGCGATCGCAGCAATGACCAAAAATGCGATCGCAGATATCAAATCTCGGTAGGTGTGGCTCATCAGTTGGACCCCACATTCAGCAGGTTGATTGCGAGATTTAAGAATTAAGAATTAACTTTTAGCTTAACTGAGCAGTATTGTGCTGTTTGTTAATTTATTCAATCGTATCAGGATCAATATTTAGTTCCCGCAGTTTTGCGGCTAACTTGTCTGCTCGTTCTTCTGGAGAGATCACCAATTTACCTTCTGAGGTAAAAAAGCGGACAAAGTTTTCATGTATTCCTAAATATAATCCTAACTGTTGACTCCATAAATGTCCTTGCTCATTCAGTTCTAGTTTTTCGTATTTTCCATCTACTAAATGAAAGCCAGACAACTCTAAGTTTTCTGGATCAAATAAAAAGTAATCGGGAGTGCGAAAGGTATCTTGATAAATCTTTTTCTTAGTGGTTTTATCCGTATTTGCTGTAGATGAGGATAGCACTTCAACAATGACATGGGGATATTTGCCATCTTCTTCCCAAACCACCCAGCTTTTACGAGTTTTCTTTTCTGTTTCCAAGACAACGAAAAAGTCCGGACCTCGGAAATATTCAGATTTTAGTTGGTTGGGGCTATAGTAAACTGTTAGGTTAGCAGCAGCATAAAAATCATTGCGATCGCGCCACAGCCATTTGAGACATTGGAGCAGAAAGATGATTTGCTCTAAGTGTAGTTCGGTTTCCAAGGGAGGTTCGTTGCTATATAAATCGCCTGGGGGAAAGATAACATCTGCGGCGATTGTTTGGGAAGTTTCTGATTCTTTAATAGCTTCTTGAACAGGAGGCATTGAATTTTGAATGCAAGAATTTTGAATCTGGTAGCAGGCGTCTCGCCTGCCTGTGTCTCCCATGATAATTCAAAATAAAGTGCGATCGCCGATTTTGTAGGGTGCGTTAGCAGGGGAGCAATCTATTAATAAATGGATAATCTCTGCTCCTGCGTAACGCACCAAACCCCTTTGCTCAAATTATTAATTCTCCTTTGTTTCCCTATCTCCCCATCCCCCCATCCCCCCACCCTTTTTTTCGCTCACCCTCTCGAAAGTAGTTTCGAGGGGGCTAATGAACACTTTTGTGGGATACAAACGCAATAATTTTACGTATAAGATTCGTCTGTAAAATCCAAACAAATGCGCCAAAGGGGATGGCAACCATAATTCCTAGGATAATGTGAAACGCGATCGCAGAAAAACTGGGCAAGAGACACTGAGGTGATTCTGGTTGAGAGTTGTTGGAACAGTCCCAGGGAAAAATTTCGCTGATAATAGTTTTAGCTGGTTTGTTGGCAACTTGAGCAGAAACGCCGCTAACGGCTAATCCGGTACTAACAAAGGTAATGAATAATTCTAAGCGTTGTTGACGGTTTTGGGCAGCAGCTTCGCTAGCGCGATCGCTTTGGGCTTGTTCGATTGCTACTGTACCACGAATGGCATCGATCGCTTGTTGAAATGTGGTTTGTTTAGGAGCCAGATAGTTGAGGTGGGTTTGAATTTGGCTGCGATCGCGATCGCGGCTTTGTTGGAGAAAATCTTGCCAAAATTGAGGGATATTTCCTAGATTTGCTAATTTCTTCAGGCAGATTTCGTAGTTGGTTGTGTTGGTGGTTAGGGCGGTGTGGTGAGCTTGGAGATCTCCTAAGCACTGATTGTAATTTATAGTATATTTTGGTAATTTTGTCAATTCGGATTGAAGTTTATCAAGGCGAAGTTTACGCTCATTTGTTGCTATTAATTGGGACAAATCATCGATATGTTTGTCTAATTGGCTGTAGATGAGTCTAGCATCTCGATACCGCTGGCTGGCTTGGGCATTAATAAAACGAATTTTATGGTAGTAGCAGAATAAGTTTAAGAGCAAGTTATAGCCTTGAGCTGTTAGTTCGATAGTTGGGGATTGTTGGTGATTGAGCCAGATTAAAAGATGGTATTGCTGAGTTAAATCTTCGGGATGGCTGGGATTGATTACCTGAAATTCAAATAATAAGCTACCGAAGAGGTTGTCTTGGTTTTGGAAAATTGGGTTTAAGTCTGTTCCAGCTACTAAAGCATTTGCACATTTTTTGGCAAGTTCTAGACACTCGTCTGTAGTACCATCCACTTCACCATACAACCAAATAGTTTGTCCTAAGCTAGCTTGAATTGTACTGGGTAAGAGGGATTGTGGTTGGAAGAGTTGCAGCTGAGGGATGCTAATTTCTTGAGTGGCATCGGGAGATAAAGTGAGCTCCGCAGCATAGGTATCATGGAGGCGAAAGGCTTGCAGGTTGGCGTGAATTTGGAAGCCTTCTGTGGTGGGAATGCTGCCTAATTCTAAGCTGTCGGTATGGGTAAGTTTGAAGGATGGTTTTCTTGCTTCTTGAGCTGGATCGTAGGTATTGTTGTTATAGCAAATGAGATGCGATCGCAAGTCTTTAAGTTTGTGGAAGGGGAGGGTATTCTCTCCCAACTGAGCAAGATTTTCCCATAATAGTGACGCACTCTCATCTACTTCATCTAGAGCATTGGCGAAGCTTTGGCAAAGATGAAACGCATATAAGCTGATGGTAAAATTTTCCACTGAAGAGAATTCTAAATTCTAAATTCTAAATTTTCTTACTTTATTCAATCGTATCGGGATCAATATTTAGTTCTCGCAGTTTTGCTGCTAACTTGTCTGCTCGTTCTTCTGGAGAGATCACCAATTTACCTTCTGGGGTAAAAAAGCGGACAAAGTTGTCATGTATTCCTAGATATAATCCTAACTGTTGACTCCATAAATGTCCTTTATCATTCGGTTCGAGTTTTTCGTATTTGCCGTCTACTAAATGAAAGCCAGACAACTCTAGGTTCTCTGGATCAAATAAAAAGTAATCGGGAGTCCGAAAGGTATCTTGATAAATCTTTTTCTTAGTGGTTTTATCTGTATTTGCTGTAGATGAGGATAGCACTTCAACAATGACATGGGGATACTTGCCATCTTCTTCCCAAACCACCCAGCTTTTACGAGTTTTCCGTTCTGTTTCCAAGACAACAAAAAAGTCAGGACCTCGGAAGTATTCTGATTTTAGTTGGTTGGGGCTATAGTAAACTGTTAGGTTAGCAGCAGCATAAAAATCATTGCGATCGCGCCACAGTAATTCTAAGCAGGAGAGGAATAAGATAATTTGTCGTAGGTGTAGTTCGGTTTCCAAGGGAGGTTCATCGCTATATAAATCGCCTGGGGGAAAGATAACATCTGCGGCGATTGTTTGGGAAGTTTCTGATTCTTTAATAGCTTCTTGAACAGGAGACATGGTAGGTTTTAGGTGTTAGTTTGTTTCCTTCCTAGAGAATTACCAGAAATAAAAGCTAATTAAATTGTATCAGGGTCGATTCCTAATTCTCGTAGTTTGGCAGCTAGCCTTTCTTTTTGCTGGTGTTCTGATTCTGCGTATTCTTCCGGTGTTGGGACAAGTTGTCCTTCTGGGGTAAAGAAGCGGACAAAGTTGTCATGAATACCTAGATATAATCCTAACTGTTGACTCCATAAATGTCCTTTATCATTCGGTTCTAGTTCTTCGTATTTACCGTCTACTAGATGAAAGCCAGTCAAGTCTAAGTTCTCTGGATCGAATAAGAAATAATCGGGAGTGCGAAAGGTATCTTGATAAATCTTTTTTTTGGTGGTTTTATCTGTATCTGCTGTGGATTCGGAGAGTACTTCGACAATAACATTGGGATATTTGCCATCTTCTTCCCAAACCACCCAGCTTTTACGAGTTTTCCGTTCTGTTCCCAAGACAACGAAAAAGTCTGGACCTCGGAAGTATTCTGATTTTAGTTGTTTGGGGCTATAGTAAATTGTTAGGTTAGCAGCAGCATAGAAATCATTGCGATCGCGCCACAGCCATTTGAGACATTGAAGCAGAAGGATGATTTGCTCTAAGTGTAGTTCGGTTTCCAAGGGAGGTTCGTCGCTATATAAGTCGCCTGGAGGAAAGATAACATTTGCGACGATTGTTTGGGAAGTTTCTGATTGTTTAATAGCTTCTTGAACGGGAGACATGGCAGTAATAGGTGTTAGGTGTGGGGAATTGAAAATTAAAGATAGATCCGGGTCTACTCTGTCCTATTGTTTGTTCTCTGTTGCTTACTTGAGGAATCGTCAACTAGGGGTTTGTTTTTAACATTGTCAACTAGGGGTTTGTTTTTAACAGTAATATTGTCCAATAATTCTCGACAGGTTGGGTTGGGTTGACCTGGCTGAGTTGATGGTTTGGCATTACCCGGACCTATGTCTACTAGTCCTTCCAGTGAATTTACAGAAAGGAATTGGGTGAGTTTATCTTCATAAGCTTGTAGGAGCTGGCTGTTGTTTTGGGATTGTAACCAAGCTACAATCCCTCGACTAATATCCTCGTCGTCTTCCAATTCACGAGTTTGCTGGTATACTTCCTCTAGAGATGGAAGAGAAATGATACCGGTTTCAAATAAATTGATGAAGGCTAGAGTGCTAGCGACATACGTAGACATGGGTTAAGCTGTTGTAAATTTAAATGTCTATTGGTGAAATCAAATAAAAACGACAGATTCCAGTCCCTCTGTTGCTTTACTCGCAACACAAATAAAGATGCGTTGCGAGCTTATTCTCCTTTACCAATAACACAAAATCCAGACCAATAATCAGGGGAATTGAACGGTTTTACAGTCGCTCCAATTGTTTGCTTCCATTCATCGAAGTCTTTCCTTAATTTAACTTGCCAAACAAAATCCAGTTTTGAACCCCTGAGCCAAGATTGAAAGCCTTCCACAGTAGTTTCCCGCAGCCAGAATTGAGCAGCTCGCAGAGCAAGGGTGATATGATCTTGCTGCTGGAGTTCTTCGTAAAATTTTGCCATCAATAAGGCGGTGGTTTTGGCTTTGACTTTCCAGAGGGTACTGACGACATTGGTACTTCCGGCGAGGAGGAAGCCGTGGGGTAAGCTGTTATATTCATCACTGATGTTGGTGAAATCGGTAATTCCGGTTTCGCAGGCACAGAGGGTGACAAGGCGGCAGTTATTGAGGCGGAAATGGGCGATAATTTCTGTGACGGTTAGGTTACCATCGGCAAGCTCTAACCCTGAATCGAGGGGCGAGTCTGGCTCGAAGTAGCCGTGACAGAAGAAGAAGAGACAGTGGGCACTTTGCAGTTTTGGATGTTGGGTGAGAGTTTGAGTAGTTTCGTCTGTTGGTAAGAGTACTGATTTGCTAGCTTTCTCTTTTCTGAGAATGTGGGAGTGGGTAAACTGTTGTTTAATGGCTTCGACTACACCTAAATCCCTTTCGTACAAATCGGAGGTGGGGGTTTGAATGGCGAAGAGGGTGTCGAAGTGAGGGCGCTGGCGGGTTTGTAATTGTTGCAGCAGTTGGCAACTGGGAGCATAACTTACACCATGGGAAAACAAATCTAAGAGATACGTTGGTGAGGTATCAGTATTTTGGGTGGAATCATGTTCAATTGGTAAAGTATGTAATGGAAATAGATGGAAGAAGCCGTGGGGGATGAGGATCAGTCGGTTGCAGGAGGAGGGTAGGAGCTGGAGGACTTCTTTGAGGTGGAGGATTTGGGTGAGATTTTGCAGTTTGTTGGCGAGTTGGTTTCTCCAGGTCTCCCTTTCTTCCGAGGTTTCCCGTTGTTTTTTGTAGGTTTGCCAGTAGGTAAGTGCACAATCGATTAACTTATCACAGTCTTCCGGGGTGGATTGCCAGATGGAAGGAGGAGCATCTTTGGTGATGATGAAGGCAAGGAATATCTCATTGGTGATATACCACTCAATTACAGCAGTTCCCCTATCTAGGCTTTGCTGGAATGAGTCGAACTCGAAATCGGAACCGACACGAAGATAGTCATTTTGCAATTGGTTGCGTTGCTCTCGTAAGTCTTGGAGACGTTGTGCCAATTCTCTATAGTTTTTGGTATTGCCTTGTTGGATTTGGTATTGGGTGCTGGCAATTTCGTCCCGGAGTTGGGTAAGTTTTGCAGCATCTTCAGGGGGAAAAATGGTGTGGGAGTCCCCTAGGAGGATGGCTTCGACAAGGTTGCGGTTTTTGCTGCGCTCGGCGTATTCTAGGGCTTTGGTTGGTTGGTTCAATTGTAGGCAGGTTTCTACGATATTGATATAGAGCTTGTTCCATTCTTCTGCAAGCTTCTGTTTACTCTCTTTTCCCGACAGAATCTCCTCTCGCAGAGATTCGACAGTATTAATGGCGGCAGAGAAAGTTTGGTAAGCAGATTGCCATTGTTGGATAACTCGGTAGGCAAGTCCCAGGTTGTATAGTGTTTCAGTATGCTTTTGGGGGAAAGATTCACGGGCGAGAACTTGTAGGGCATTTTTGTAAGAAGCGATCGCCTCTTCTAAATTATCAGCCTTTCCTCCCCGAATCCGATTACTATAGGCATTTGCTAAGTTATTCTGAGTTTTTGCCCACTCAACAGGGAAAGCTTCACGAGTGTAAATTTGTAGGGCATTTTTGTAAAAACTGATCGCCTCTTCTAAGTTATCAGCCTTTTCTCCCCAAATCCGATTTCTATAGGCAGCTGCTAAATTATTCTGAGTCATTGCCCAGTCAAGGGGGAAAGCTCCACAGGTGTAAATTTGTAAGGCATTTTTGTAAGAAGCGATCGCCTCTTCTAAATTATCAGCCTTTTCTCCCCGAATCCGATTACTATAGACATTTGCTAAGTTATTCTGAGTCATTGCCCAGTCAAGTGGGAAAGCTTCACGGGTGTAAATTTGTAGGGCATTTTTGAAAGCAGCGATCGCCTCTTCTAAGTTATCAGCCTTTTCTCCCCGAATCCGATCACTATAGGCATTTGCTAAATTATTCTGAGTCATTGCCCACTCAACAGGGAAAGCTTCACGGGTGTAAATTTGTAGGGCATTTTTGTAAGAAGCGATGGCCTTTTCTAAATTATCAGCCTTTTCTCCCCGAATCCGATTACTGTAGGCAATTGCTAAATTATTCTGAGTCATTGCCCACTCAATATGAAAAGCTTCACGGGTGCGAATTTGTAGGGCATTTTTGTAAGAAGCGATGGCCTTTTCTAAATTATCAGCCTTTTCTCCCCGAATCCGATTACTGTAGACAATTGCTAAATTATTCTGAGTCGTTGCCCAATCAACGGGAAAAGCTTCACGGGTGTAAATTTGTAGGGCATTTTTGTAGGCAGCAATGGCAGTTTCTAGATTGCTGGCTTTGTTTCCTAAGGGAAATTCCTGCATACGGTTGCCCAAGTTAACCAAATCGGACGCAATAGACTGTGCTTGTTGAGGTTCGACTTTGGCTAAAGTCTGTGTCGCCCAAGCTCGCACAATTTGCGTCAATCCATTATCAAGTTTATCCAAGTTGGCTTGCAGTAAGGGATAAACTACCTGTGGACTGCCGCCACTTTCCTGCATTGCCTGTAACACTTGCATCCAAAACTGCAAATATTCCTCTGGTGTTGCTGCCATAATTCCCAAACTGTGGGCAATCTCAACTGCATATTTTCTCAACCAATTAGCATTCCCATTCTCCTCTGCTGCCATCTGTTCAGCAACCAATGCCATCACCCGCACCAACCCTGCATCGACAAGTTCCGAATTAGCTTGCAAAATCTGAGCTTCTTTCCCACTAGGGCAATCCAGCAGCGCTTGAATCAGTTCCAAGTAGGTCTACAGGCGGTTTTCGTCCATTCTGGTGCTACTCTTGAATCAATCCTTGTATGTAACTACACAGGAAATGGCTGATTTCCAGATTGTGGAGAAAAAATATCCCAAAATTGGGATATAAGGTCATTAGCTATCATTTCTAGGTTTACTCTCGCCAATGCTTTGGATCATTGAGCGCATTAGCGCATATCACTTGTCCACTAGTATGCCCAATAACTCCTGGATGGAGTTCCTGCACCATCCAGGCATCAGAATTTTCAGCCGAGATTGGATAGGGTGCGTCGAATCCCTTTATCCCAGCGGGGGAAAAGCCATACTTTGGGTAATAGCTAGGATAGCCAAGCACAAACACTAGTTCAACACCCGTCGCCTTCAAATGTTTTAGTCCTTCTTCAATAAGTTTACCTCCGATGCCCTGAAGTTGATATTTTGGGTGTACACATAAAGGAGCAAGGATAGCCGAAGAAACCATCCGCTGAGATTGTTTGATTTGTGTGTTCGTGAAGAGAATGTGTCCAACAAGATTGTTATCGGCAGTTGCAACAAGGGATAACAATGGATACGCACTCGGATCTTCTATTAAATCATCAATTAGATCAGCAATTTCGTGTCCTTGTAATTCACCAAATGCGGCTATAACAATATCCGAAATTGCTTGCTTATCTGAGCTCAATGCCTTACGCACCTGTAAATTCATAAGGGAACTAACTTTGATTTGGTGATTATATCAAGTTCGGTTGAATACTTACACTTTGGTTGCAACAAGGCAGAGGGCAGAAGGCAGAGGGCAGAAGGGAAGAAAGAAGGTTGCAAGGTAGAAGGGAATTATAAGTGATTATCCGAACTTGATATTATTTCATCGTTGTAGCGGACAAATTGAGCTATTATTGACCCAGCTCAAAACCTGAGCGGAAATTAGTTTACTACTATTATTTTCTATAATTCAACAGCTCTTATGGAGCAAGCCCCCCACCCTATCACCACAGATTTAGTCTTAGTTGGGGGTGGTCATAGCCATGCGATCGCTCTTAAAATGTTTGCCATGAATCTTCTTGTTGGCATTCGTTTGACCCTGATTACCGATACTCTCCACACTCCTTATTCAGGAATGCTACCGGGTCACTTAGCTGGTTTTTACAGCTATGATCAAGCTCATATCGACTTGCGTCGTTTAGCTGGCTTTGCTCAAGCCCAATTATATCAAGACCAAGCGATTGGTTTGGACTTAACTAATCATCAGGTGATTTGTGCCAACCATCCCCCTGTTGCCTTTGATTATTTATCCCTTGATATTGGCAGTACACCAACAACAGTTGGCACCCCTGGTGCGGCTCAGTATGCTATCCCTGCTAAACCCGTTCCCCAGTTTTTGGCAGCATGGGAGCAAATCACCACCCAAGTCCAACAAAATCCTACTTCACCTCTGACTTTAGCTATCGTTGGCGGTGGAGCTGGTGGAGTGGAACTCGCTCTCAACGTACAAGCAAAATTGCATCGTATCTTGACTGATGCTGGTCAGCCAAAAGAGAATTTACACATACATTTATTGCATCGGGGTAGACAACTGTTACCCCAGCACAATAGTTGGGTTAGCCGTCAGTTAAAAAAAATTTTATTGCAGCGAAGAATTAGGCTGCATTTAGGAGAAAACGTCAGTCGAATATCTGCTGGTGTAGATTCAAAAGGTTGGGGAAAAGAATCAGCAGACGCGGAGAATGGAAATGCTACCCAAAATTTCGCTCACCCGCTCAAAATTATCTGTGACTCGGGTTTAAATATCGAATGTAACCAATGCTTTTGGGTGACTCAAGCTGCGGCTCCCAGTTGGATTAAAGCCTCAGGGCTAGCTACTGATGAACGTGGCTTTATTCTTGTCAAAGATACCCTGCAATCAATTTCCCATCCCCATATCTTTGCCACGGGAGATATCGCTACCATGCAAAATTACCAGCGACCAAAAGCTGGAGTATTTGCTGTCCGTCAGGGCAAGCCTTTATTTAACAATCTACAACGTATTATCTTAGGACAAAAACTGCTCGCTTACCATCCCCAAGCCCGATATTTAAGTTTAATTGGTACTGGGGACAAAAAAGCGATCGCATCTTGGTCATTTTGGGGTTGGCACTCACCTGTTTTGTGGCAATGGAAGGACAAAATTGACCGCAAATTTATGGATAGGTTTGATGATTTACCTGCAATGGAGGGAGAGGATAGTCAGCCAAAAATGCACTGTGCAGGCTGTGGTGCCAAAGTCGGTAGTACAACCCTAGAAAAGGTACTCAAACGGCTTACTATCCAGGGAAAACCTGATATTATTATGGGACTGAGTGACCCAGATGATGCAGCTGTTATACAAGTACCACCAGGTCAATTGTTGGTACAAACTGTGGATTATTTTCGCAGCTTAATTGATGATCCCTATATCTTCGGTCAAATTGCCACCAATCACTGTTTAAGTGATATTTTTGCTATGGGAGCAACTCCTCACACGGTGTTAGCTATTGCCACCATTCCTTACGGCAAACCAAGGAAAATTGAGGAGACTCTCTATCAATTAATGTCGGGAGCCAATAAAATTCTTCAAGACTGTCAAACTGCCTTAATTGGAGGTCATACTACGGAAGGAGCAGAATTAGCCTTTGGTCTATCTTGTAACGGATTAGTTCACCCTAAGCAACTGTTGCGCAAAAGTGGCATAAAACCCGGTCAAATGCTAATTTTAACCAAAGCCATTGGTACAGGCACTCTCTTTGCTGCTGATATGCGCTACCAAGCCAAAGGTCGCTGGATTGAGCAAGCGATCGCATCTATGTTACTCTCCAATCAAGCCGCTGCTCAAGTCTTTCTGGAATGCGGCGCAACAGCCTGCACGGATATTACCGGATTTGGACTGTTGGGACACCTCTTAGAGATGGTAAAAGCCTCCCAAGTCGGCGTTCAATTAGATTTAGATGCCATACCGATTTTGCCTGGAGCCAGAGCAACTATGGCAGCGGGAATTACTAGTTCCCTACACCCTCAAAATTTGCGGTTATCTATCTATATTAATAATTCTGCCGAGGTTAGTGATTTAACTAAATACCAGTTATTATTTGATCCTCAAACATCTGGCGGACTCTTAGCTGCCATTCCTGCCGAAAATGCTGATAAATGTATCAAGAAGTTGCAAACTTGTGGGTATGAGCAAAGTTGTTTAATTGGTAGAGTTATTCCTGCTCCACAAGCAATGCCCATCACTCTTGAGAAACACGAGGCAGGAGGCAGGAGGCAAACCCACCCCTAACCCCTCCTTGGAGGGGAACAGAAGGCTCTAAGGGAAGCTGACTTGTTTCTCATCTTCTTTTTTGACGTGGTATTTTACACTATTGCCTATTGCAAGAGTGCCTATTGCCTGCGTCGTCAGACGCTTATTACTTAAACAAGCTCTCCCACACTTTTTTTCACCTCACCCCTTTAAGCTTCTCGTTTAGCCATTTTCACTAGAATCCCAATAATTTTCTTAATGCCACTCATATAATATAGATCATTATCGATGTAGGCTACATTTTTTTCCAGCTTAACAAACCTCCATTCATCCCCTGTTGTTACTGCACCATATACAAAGGGCAAATCATGGTTTTCTTCTTGATTAAAGAGTTGAGCAGCATACATTTGAGCAATACATTGACCTAATCCAGAAATAATATTTTCATTCTTAGCTTCAACTATGGCAATTACCGGTACATCTAAATATAATTGTTCTTCTGAGCTGCTAATTAGATAATCACAAAAGCCATTCAAACCTTTTTCTTTATCTACATTAAAATCAATACCTGAAAAGAGACTGATTTTCTGAGATAATTTTTCTTTTACTTCAAGTAATATATTAATAGTTATTAGTTCTGACCGAGCTTTCTCGGTATTAATTGCTAAAGCTAAAGGTACATTCCTTTTTAATGTCTGTGTGAGATAATCACTTATTTTTAGCTCTTCAATATCTAAAAAGAGAGAATGATTCTCCACAGTCTGTATATTGAAGTCATGCTTGACTTTCTTGAGGGTAAAGTCACTGTATGCCACTTAAGTCTCCGTTACGGAACGTAAATAGAGTTCAAATCCTTAACTGTAGGTTGGGTTGTAGCTTGCTTCCGCGTAGCGGTACGATAGTGAAACCTAATACCAGAGTACACTGTGTTGGGTTTCGCAGGCTCAACCTAACCTACATTTAACTTAGCTGACGAGCTTGATCTAATTTTGGATCGAGTCTGACTGTTGCTGAGAAGTATTGGTACTTTGGGGTGTTTCAGGAAAGTTTTCTCGCATCTTGTTTTTTAAAAGCGTCTTGTAATCCTCAGGTTTAGGGGAAGGAGTGGACTCATTGGGGCCTCGACTGCTAAGATCATCCCTCAGTGCTTCAAAAAGTTCTGGTCGCTGTTGACACCAAGCTATAAGAGCTGAAGCGATCGCATTCACATCATCGGGCAAGTTAGGAATGAGTTCCCAGAGTGCTGATACATCTTCAGACTCTAGCAGAAAAGGGTCGATTAGATCGGTAAAAACGGCTAAAAGGGTTTCAGGGGGTGCGGTTTCAGGAGTAAGTGACATGATAAGATTCTAGGGGATAAAGCATTATGAAGAATTACTATTTGATGGACTTTATTCGGCTTCACCAATGAGGGTAAATCCCGCCCAGCTTTTTGGTCTGCTAAAGCGTTTCTTCTTCATAATGGTGAGTATGGCTTGACGTAGAGCTTTGGCTTTGTTCATCCCTTGTTGGAGATTGTGATAAAATTCCGTCATCAAAAATTGAGTAGATTTATCTCCTACTGACCAAAGGGAGACAATGATACTGGGGACACCAGTCGCAAACAGAGAACGCGACAACCCGATTACACCATCACCTGTAATTTTTCCTTGCCCACTACTACAGGCACTGAGAACAACCAATTCCGCGTTGAGCTTCATTTCTAGGATTTCGCCAGCAGTGAGGAAACCATTATCCTCTTCGGAGGGAGCTAGGGCAATTGCTCCCGGCACACCTAACTGCTTGATATCATCTAATAACCCGTGTGTTGCTAGATGAATAAATCGTGCTTGAGGCATCAGTTTCTCAATATAGACCTTGGTTGCTCGATCGCCGATAATAGGTTGGGTATTAAACAGAGATGCGATCGCAACTGCTTCTGCTTCTGAACCAGGTAACGGCTCTAATGGCTTGAGCGGTTCTTGAAGGGGAATTGTTGGCATTGTGGGATTGCCTACCACTAAGACATCTTGACTTTGTAGGGGTGATTCATTAATTGTTCCTACCGATTGCTGTTGCTGAGAGGTTAATTCTAATGTTTGGATGGAGGGAGCAGTTAGAATTGTATGCTCTTCGATTAAAAATTTACCTGTAGCATCTTGCAGTGCTGGGAAGGGAACTAGAAATAGTTCTCCTTGGGGAATGAAGATAACAGGAGCGTTTGTGTCATTGGGGAGTAAATTGGCAATTGGCTCTATTAGATATTGATGCAATTGCCGTAGGGGCTGGGAAATATATTTGATAGGTTGGGTAATTTCCAGGCTAGTAGTAGATGAAGTATCACGCAGTTTCTCTTCAACGCCAAGAAATTCACGAGCTTGAATTACTAGGTTTGACAATGAGTTGTTTTGTTGTTGCCAAAGTGATTTAAGCTCTACTGAGCGAAAGATAATCTCGCCACTGGGTTTGATAACCCAAATAAAGAGCTCTGATTCGAGTGTTTGAGATTTATCTGAGTTAAATTGTTTAGGAATAATTGAATACTCAACAAATGTAGCCTTCTGAGTTTGTGCAATTTGTTTAATTGCTCCAATTGTGGGTGGCTCGATATCAAATATTTCCTTGGGGCTAGTCCATAACCGCCTTGCTAGTAACTCGACAAAGGCACGGGCACGCCCCTGTTCAGAAACTTCTAGCGCCTCCTCCTCTTTTCCGAGACAGATCAGGACAGCTTGTAGGAGTTTGTACGTGCTTGCATGTAGCTCAAAGATTGACACCTTAAAAGTATCATTGCTGCCCAACTTCTTCCTTATAAACTGCCAAGTCTGAATTCCTTTTCTTAAAATTCTTTCAGCTTCTGCCAGATTGCCGGAGAAAAAAAGAGCAGTTCCTAAATGACTCAAAGCTGTTCCTTGTCCATCTTGCTCGTCAATTTCTTGAAAAATGGCTAAACTCTGCTGATAATATGCTATTGCTTGAGAATATTGACTCTGAGCTAGGTAAATATCTCCTAAACCAAGCAGTGCTTCCCCCTCTCCCAAGCGATCGCTAATCTGCTGTTTAATTGCTCGACTTTGTTGGCGGCACTCCAATGCCTTGCTATAGTCTCCTAGAGCTAAATAATTATTACCTAAGCCGTTAAGAGCAATCCCTTGTCCAGGTAAATTACTCATGTCTAGTGCAATTGCTAAATGCTGCTTGTGATTCTCGATTGCTTTGTAGTAGTCTTGCAGTTCATAGCAAATAATCCCTAAATTGCTATGAATGCCACCTACCTGTGTAAGATCACCAATTGCTGAAGCAATCTCCATTTGCTGCTTCAGATAATCATTGGCTTTAGTATAATCGCCCAAATTAATGTAAGCTGTTGCTAAGTTTTGCAGAGTTTGTCCTGCCGATCTTTCGTCTCGGACTTCTTGCAAAATTTTTAAACTTCTTTGATAGCAATCAATGGCAACAGCATAGTCACTTAGTTCATGATAAGCTAGTCCCATATTCCCCAGTGCTGAGGCTTCTGTTCGTCTCTCTTGAAGTTCCTGAGCCAGCTTTAAGCTTTTTTGTTGGTATTGAATTGCCTCGTAATAATTCCCTAAAAAGTGGTAAGCTGAACCTATATTGCCTAAAATCTCTGCTTCTCCCTGGCGATCTCCTAGCTGCTGTGCAAGTTTTAAACTTTGCTTATAGAAATCAATAGCTTCTTTAGGCTTACCTAATTCTTTGTGAGTTAGTCCTAGATTATTGAGAACTCTTGATTCTAAATCAAAATCTTTGATTGCTTGTGCAGTGATTAAGCTTTTTTGATAAAAAGTAGTTGCTCTAATATAGTCTCCAAGGCAAAGGTAAGCATTTCCTATCATTTTAGTCACTTGTGCCTCTTGCGAGAGATGTTGGCTTGCATGATAGAGCTTCAGTGCTTGCTGTAGTGATTGAATTGCTGCGGAGAATTGGTTAGCTAGAAAAAATTCTTTACCTTGCTCAAAAAGTTGGTCTGCTTCTGTGTTGGGCATAAGGCTGCATACTAAAATAATTTATAGAAATGTCACAGTGTTAGGTAAGTTATCCTTCAATGTGGAATGATTTTATTCCGGAAACCTTCAAGGGATTACACTGTTTTCTGCCTCGCCAAACGTTACTGATGACCAAATACTGCGACAGTTAAAAGGGCCCCAAGGGCGCGGCGGGTGATAGAGCTATCTTGATTAAGCTATACAAAAGAAGAAACAAGCCAGTAGGGTTTATTAGGCGCTTGTTTGGTCAATATCAAAAGCATTTTGTTCTTTTGCGCCGTAACGCACCATTATCGTTCTTCTATATTGTCCAATCAAAAATTGGAACTTAACATTGATTTATGGAACAAAAAGCACCAAATTTTTTACTCTTAAGGCGATTTTTGAAAATGATTGTACCCGCAACGTGATGCGTTACGCTTCGCTAACACACCCTACTGGCGCGACACACCTAAAATGGTGGAATAGATGTAGGTTGGGTTGAAGAATGAAACCCAACACCAGTAACGCTTTGTTGGGTTTCACTATCGTTCAACCCAACCTACCTTTTTAGTCGTGTCACGGCACTACAATCCACACCCTATAATCCACATCCTGCCTAATCCATGACTAATCAACCAATCTACATCTCCCGTCAACAGGCAGAAAACTTCCTTGCTGAATTTGCAAGAGCTCTAAAACAGCCAGACTCCCAGCCGCTGTTGTTTCAGGTTTGGGGAATGGGAGGAGTTGGTAAAACTACGTTGCTGAGGAAGTTGCAAGAAACCCATCAGCAGCAAGCTGATATTGCTGAGGTTTCCTTCGGCTTTACGATGGATATTGAGACGCCGATTAAGTTGATGGCAACTCTGTATGAGCAGTTACCCAAACCTGATATTCCCCCTCTGTTAAAGCGGAATGTCAGGGAGTTGATGCCACCAGCAGATTCTTTTACCTCGGTTTACCAGCAATATCAACAGACAATAGTAGCACTACAAAGTCAACCAGTGGCAGGGAAATCAGTGCAGCCTGAGCAACAAAGCGCACTGAAAGATTTGCTCGAACTAGGAACACTTACTGCTTTGTCTACTGTAGGTTCTCCGGATATGGCACTGGGAGCTTTAGGGAAGGCGGTAGGAATGTTAAAAGATGCTCCCCAAGCGATCGCTTCTGGAAAGGAGCGGGTAGAATCTCTGTTACAACAGCATCCAGCAACTAAGGGAAAAAAAGAACTCCAGTCTTTGGTGCGGGAACCATTACCGAAGTTAACTCAGGCATTTGTTCAAGGGTTGATTGAGAAAGCTCAACAGCGTCCTATAGTACTAGTGCTGGATACTTATGAAAAAGCACCTTCCCATCTGGATCTGTGGTTGTGTCAATATCTACTGGGGAATAGCCAGTTAAAATCTTACCCTATCCGTTTAGTTGTAGCAGGGCGACAGTCTTTGCTCAAAACTGAATATTGGCGGAAATTGCAACAAGACCATAATTTAGTTTATGAGCAATCCTTGGAAAGATTTGATCCCCAGCAGACAGCTGAGTATCTCCAGGGAATGGGTATAACGGAACCCGAACAGGTGGAGAAGATATATCAAGCTAGCAAAGGTTTACCTTATTATCTCAACTGGATACGCAGGGAAAAAGCTGATGGGCGAGAGATTGACTTTTCCCAAGGTAACCAAGCCATTGTTAAACTGCTGCTGCAAGGACTAAATTCTACTCAAAAACAGGTGTTGCAACTGGCGGCTTGCTGTCGCTGGTTTAATCAAGCTTTAATTCGGGAGTTGCTCAACTCTCAAAATTTAGACTTTTACTCTGCTGCCGATAAGAGGGATAACTGTTTTGACTGGTTAACCAAGCGAGATTTTGTAGAATTTGCGCAACACCGCCATCGCTTGGATGATGTAGCGCGGGATGTATTTCGGCTGTCTTTGTGGCAAGAAGACAGCGAGCTGTTTTATCAAATTCATGGCTTGCTAGCCGACTATTTTGAAGAGTTAGCTAATCGCGAAGTACCCCACAATAGTTCCCCTCCAGCAAAATACAACCATCCCGACTGGCGCAGCAACATCGCAGAATTCCTCTATCATGCCCTCTTTACTCGCCGCAGCAACACTGAGCTTTCCTTTATCTCCCATTTGTTTGCTTCTGGTTATTTAGGGCAATATGAGGTGGTAACCATTCCTGTTCAGGCGATTACCGCTGAGGCAGACTTAACAGATTACTGTCTATTGAACTATACAATGCGGCAGTTTCTTATAACTATTCAACCTGCTGTTGAATCTGGTTGGGAGGTATTAGTACAAGAGCCAATTAACTGGGAGTTGCTGGCAAACTCTGGTTTCTCTCAGTCCCAAATTAAAGCAACATTACATAAGTGCTTTAGTTATACTGCCTCATTAGATGGACTAGCACAATTTGTAGCACTTTGGTGTCAATCAAGGCGCTCTCCCAAAAATCAGCGCTTTGATTGGTTACAACAAGCCAAACTACAAGCTGAACAAATTGCCACTCCCACTGAAACGGAATTTAGCAGTAATCTGTTTTCATCGGTTGTGGGTAATGAGCTGTATAACTTAGGAAAATTAGAAGATGCGATTGCCAGTTATGATCAAGCTCTTGAATTCAAACTTGACTCCCATGAAACTTGGCACAATCATGGCCTTGCTCTGTATAACTTAGGAAGATTAGAAGAAGCGCTCATTAGCCATGATAAAGCTCTTGAATTCAAGCCTAACTCTCATGAAACCTGGAACAATCGGGGGCTTGTACTCACTAATTTGGGAAGATTAGAAGAAGCGATCACTAGTTATGATAAAGCTCTTGAACTCCAGCCTGATAAGGATATCGCTTGGTACAGTCGAGGCAATACGTTATCTAATTTAGGAAGAATAGAAGAAGCGATCACTAGTTATGATAAATCTATTGAATTCAATCCTGATAATGATGCAGCCTGGTATAACCGGGGTAATGCTCTGTATGAGTTGGGAAAACTAGAAGAAGCGATCGCTAGTTACGATAAGGCTATTGAATTCAATCCTGATAATGATGCAGCCTGGTACAACCGGGGCAATGCTCTGTATGAGTTGGGAAAACTAGAAGAAGCGATCATTAGTTACGATAAAGCTCTTGAATTCAATCCTGATAATGATGCAGCCTGGTACAACCAGGGCAATGCTCTGTATGAGTTGGGAAAACTAGAAGAAGCGATCGCTAGTTACGATAAAGCTCTTGAATTCAAACCTGACTATGATGGAGCCTGGAACAACCGGGGCATTGCTTTGAAGGAGTTAGGAAGAATAGAAGAAGCGATCGCTAGTTACGATAAAGCTCTTGAATTGAAACCTGACTATGATGGAGCCTGGAACAACCGGGGCATTGCTTTGAAGGAGTTAGGAAGAATAGAAGAAGCGATCGCTAGTTACGATAAGGCTCTTGAATTTAATCCTGATGATGCAGCCTGGTACAACCGGGGCATTGCCCTGTCTGAGTTGGGAAGAATAGAAGAAGCGCTCGCTAGTTGGGATAAAGCTCTTGAATTCAATCCTGATGATGAAGCAGCCTGGTACAACCGGGGTGTTGCCCTGGCTAAGTTGGGAAGAATAGAAGAAGCACTCGCTAGTTACGATAAGGCTATTGAATTGAAACCTAACAAAGATGCAGCCTGGTATAACAAAGCTTGTTGTTATGCATTGCAAAACAATTGTGACCTAGCGATCGAGAATTTACAACAAGCCATCCATCTCAATCCCGACAAATACCGAGAGATGGCAAAAACCGACTCAGATTTTGATAACATTCGCTTAGATCCTCGGTTTCAGGCATTGATTTAAACCTACCTTCTAATCTTTGTGTCCTTTGTGTCTTTGTGGTTCCCTACTTTTATGAAAGAAGGCAGAAGGCAGAAGGCAAGAAGATTTGGCTTGTTTTTGACCTTCGTAGCGGGTGACAATCTAGTACTCTGTCAATCAATAAATGATGGATAAACTCTCTCTGGTGCGTCTCCGCGTCTCCGCGTCTCCACGTCTACCTCAACCCGTCAATTCACAATTGACAGAGTACTAGGGGGCTCTAAACATCAGCCCACTTGCGCAGCAAATTAGAGTAACTTTTAGAAATCAAATCAAACTCAGTGTTTTTGCCATTCTTATGAAAAATTGCCCGACGAACAGTATCTAAATCAAACAAAATTTCTCGTTCATTGGGATCTCTTACTAAACTTTGTACCCAAGCCACAGCAACTAGCCTGATTCCCTCAGTTATAGGTTCCACTCGATGTAAAAAGGAAGAAGGATAGACAATTGCATCCCCAGCTTCCAACTTGATAGTCTGTTCTCCTTCGATCGTCTCTAATATTAGTTCCCCTCCACCATAAGTTGATGGCGCACTGAGAAATACAGTCAAAGACACATCTGAGCGCAACTTATTTTGGTTACCCATCACAGCATTGTCAACATGGCTACCATAGGACATACCTGCTTCGTAGCGGCTAAATAGCATAGAGTGAATAACCTTAGGTTGTACTGCAATCTGGAACAATTGATTGCGCCAAAGAGCCTTCTTTACTATGTCTTTTAAATCTTGAGCATAGGTAGCTTGATTAGTTAACTGGGTGTTGTGTTTGACAACTCTTGCATGCCAACCAGCTGTTGTCTTACCATCAATGAAGTCGGTAGTATCCAATTGTTTAGTAATTAGATTCAGTTCCTCTGTCGTGAGGACTTTAGCAATGGAGAGAATCATTCTAGGAACCTCCGACTTTGATCATACCTCTTGCCATTTATATGTAAAGTAAATCACAATATTGAGCGATTCAATTTATTGTGTGATATTCCAGGAGGAATACAAAAATGTTAAAGAAAACTGCAGGATTGCTGCTTTTAATGGGATTAATCGCGCCTTTAACTGGGTGTCCAGCAGATGAAGGTGGTGAAACAGAACCTACAACCTCACCTGCAACAGAGGAATCTCCTGCAACAGAGGAATCTCCTGCAACAGAGGAATCTCCTGCAACAGAGGAATCTCCTGAAGCTGAAGAAGGTGGTGAAGGCGGCGAAGGCGGTGAAGGCGGCGAAGGTGGCGAAGGCGGCGAAGACGGCAACTAAAGTAGTCGTTGATACCATTTTTGTTTTGAGATGCCACTGATTGCTCTCCCTTAATCTGAAAATAGGAGTCATACCAAATCCGGGTAGCCACCCCCGTTTTCAGTAAACCACGAAAACCCTGTAGAGACGTTGCATGCAACGTCTCTACAGGGCTGTTCCCTGTTCCCTATTGCCTATTGCCTTCTTTCTCAACACTCAACTTACATCAACAGGCTTATTCGGTGTTAACTGGAGATACAAGCCAGGAACTACTAACAGAGCAATTAATGTTGATGCCACTAAGCCAAACCCAATAGCACCAGCAAGGGGCAACCAGACGGGGGATGAAAGTGCCAGAGGTACCACCCCGACAATGGTGGTAATACTGGTTGTCAGTATAGGACGCAGACGATCTGATGCTCCAGAAGCCGCCGCTTCCCTGAGAGCCATACCTCTTTCCCGGTGGCTGTTCATTGTCTCCACCATCACAATTGAGTCATTCACCACAATTCCTGCCAGGGAAATAATACCGATTACTGCGGGGAAAGAGATGGGAATCCAGAGCAGGAAGAAAAAGCCAAATGTCCCAATTAAGGCAAAGGGAATTGCCAGCATAATAATGAATGGCTGGGTAAAAGAACCAAATTGAATCACCAGCACTGCAAAAACTAGGAAAATAGCTACACCAGCCATTTGGACGGCTGAACCAAAGGTTTCACTCTGAGTTTCAGCTTCACCAGCAAACTGATAGGAGTAGTCTTGGGGCCACTGGCGTTGCATTTGTTGGAGTTTTGCTTCCAAGTCCCCCAAAATCTCCCCTACTGTACGACCTTTATTTTTAGCGAGAACGGTTACTGTCCGTTGACCATCTTTGTGGGTAATTGACAGAGGAGCTTGACCAATCTCTTCTTCGAGTACCTGATCTCCGGAAATTGTCTCTCCCTCGGGGGTTAAAATACGGATTGTCTTGAGTTCGTCCTGTCGTGTTGGTCCACCAATACCACCTTCTCGCGATGGCCAAGCGGTACTAAGGCGAATTTCTAAGTCTTCCTTGCCGCCACCAATGGGAAAGTCACCAATATCATTATCCGTCATAATGTAGCGTCCCTGCATGGCCAGTTCCTCTGGGGACAAACCGTAGAAATCCATTGCCTCCCGTCGGGGACGGAATTTTACATCTGGACGCAAGGAACCCAGGTCATCCCGGACATCTACACTGCCAGGAATCTGCCTCAAAGCTAATTGTACTTCCCCAGAAATGCGTCGTAAATCATCCATATTGCTGCCAGTGAGTTCAATCTGGATGGGATCTCCTCCTTCTCCTGTGGGTTGCTCATTGACAACCAGGGAAGCTCCTGGATAGTTGCGTAAGGCTTGGCTCAATTCTCCCCTGAGCTCATCTAGGTACTCAAAGGACAACATGTCCCGTTCAGTTTTGGGAGTGAAGATAGCAGAGAAGCCAATGAGGTAGTTGCCAGTGCTAGGTTTAATGCCACTTTCCTCTATTAAGTTGCTGCGTTGACCAATGAATTTGATCACACTCTCAAAATAGTTTTTGCTGCGCAAGATCTCCCCTAACTCATCTGCTACTTCTTGGGAACTATTCAGGGTAGTTGTAGGAGGCATCTCCACATTAACACTGAGCTTACGCCCGTCATCACTGGGAAACAGGGTTCCTGGGACATTTCCCACCAAAATTGTGGTGCAGACAAATAGGCTGATGGCTCCCAGAGTCCAGAGGCGAGCAGTGGTTTTGTTGCGCACGGTGACTCTCAGACTCCATTTTCTAAAGTTTTCGGAGGCAACTTCAGTAACTTTGTCGATAAAAGTCTTGTTGGTGCCTCCTTTAACATTGGCTAGCAAGTAACGGGACAAAGGAATATCGACAAAAAGGGCGATGAGGAAACTCAGGACCAGGCAAACAATGGCACTAATTGGGATTAAGCGGATAAACTGACCCATAGTGCCGCTGATAGCCATTAAGGGTGCCATGGCCAGAATGGTAGTTAGCTGACCAGCAAAAGCAGGAGCAGCATAGGTTATGACAGTTTTAAGAGCTGCTTGGTTAAACGTTAGACCTTCAACAAAAATGCCCTCGTGCATGCCCTCCATCATCAGGATAAAGACATCTACTAGCAGTCCCAATGCCAGGATCATGCCAATTTGCACCATACTGTTGAGGGTATTACCAAACAACCAAAGAACTGCGATCGCACCGAGGAAAGTCAGGGGAATCGATAAACCGGCGATAATGGCTTCACGCCAAGTCAGAGCCAATAATAGTACGACAAAGACTCCTATTACCCCTTGGGAAGCGTTACTGAAGAGATTGGTGAGTTCTTCATTAATGGTATCAGCATCGGTATTGATCACCTTGTATTCCATACCGTAAGGCCAGATACTGGGGTTTTGTTTGGCTTCTTCAATTACTGCCAAAGAATCGTTAATTACCTGAATAGTGTCTGAGCCTGCTACCTTGACCACATCCACGTTAATAACAGTTTGAAACTCTCCCTGCTCGGAACTAATAAAGGCACGATTCCTTTCCCGTTCTAAATCCCGGCGTACTTCGGCAATCTCCCTTAGTAGTACCACTCTCCCCTCAGCACCACCAAGACGAGCCACTGGCAAACTCCGTAAATCCTCTAGGGTGCGATATCTACCGTACAGACGCACCTGAGCTCCAATTTCGTCGCTCTCCACCTGATCCCAGGGAGTATCCCGATTACCGTTCTGGATGGCATTACTCACCTGAGTTGAAGAGATACCTAGGGTGAGCATGCGATAGGGTTTGAGCTGTACATGGATAACTTCCTCCCGTTCCCCACCCAAGTCCACTTTTCTCACATTAGGGATTTTTTCCAATAAGTCTTCAATTTCCTGTGCAGCATTGCTCAAAACTGCCATATCAATGTCCCCAAACAGACCAATGGTGAGTATTGGGGTATCTTGGACAGAGACTTGCTCTACCTTAGGCTGCTCTGAATCACTCGGTAACTCCGGCTTAGCTTCATCAACTTCGGCTCTCACCAAGGCAATAGACTCGTTGATTGGTGATTCAGCAGTGAACTCCACATTAATCAGGGACATACCCTCGAAAGAGGCGCTGCTAAGGTCTTTGAGACCCTTGAGAGATTTCAGTTCTTTCTCAATTTTGTCAGTAACCTGATTTTCGATCGTTTCTGGATCAGCACCCCCCCAAACAGTTTGAACAGATGCGATCGCAATTTTAATATCTGGTTCTCCTTCTTTTACCATGCTGGCTGCACCCAGCAAACCTCCAATCACCAGCAGCACACACAACAGAATGGCAAAAACTGTATTGAGGAAGAAGAACTTTGCTAGGGGTGAGGCTTTACTCACATCTGGGACATTATGCTCTTTTGAGTGACCATTTTCTTGGTTGTCCTCAGTTGGAGTTGTTTCTGATGGAGTTAGCAGTTCGCTCATGGTTAATTGCTTTTGTTAGATGAGTTTTTCCTCCATTTCCCCTCCTGGGAGGGGTAGGGGTGGGTCAAGCCGAGGGGTAGGAGTGGGTCAAGCCTGAGTCCTAATCCAACCCTCAATTACCCTCAACACCCCTTCAACCTCACGACAAACGTCCTCTTCCCGAAACCGCAAAAATCGCACCCCCAAGGATTCTACACGAGCTTGTCTTTCCCTATCTCGCTCTTGTGCTTCGGGACTGTCATGGGAAGAACCATCAATCTCAATTGCCAACATTAACTTTTTGCAATAGAAGTCAACGATAAATTGATCGATGGGACGTTGGCGATCAAAGTCGTAGCCACACATTTGCTTTTCTTTCAGGTGTTTCCAAAGGGTAATTTCACCAGGGGTCATGTTTTTGCGAAGTTGTCTGGCTCTTTCTTTTAAGATTGGATTATAAGGAATGATTTTGGTTTTCATAAGAGGTTACCCACCCCTAGCCCAACCCACCCCTAACCCCTCCGAGGAGGGGAACAGGAGGGGAAATAGGAGAAGTGGTGTGCTGGCACTGGTCACAATTGAGGGGAAACCCTGTCATTATTAGGTCTTTTTAACAGAGTGCATGATGTAAGTTTAACCCTTGATGGGCGAATGTTTCAGACTTATTCAGCAAGCCCTATTTAATAATTTCCACAACATCCACCGGCGCACCATCAACGAGGCGATTTTTCCCATCAGTAACGAGTAATTCTCCCGGTTTCACCCCCCGGAGAATCTCTCGTTTGGAAATTCCTTCAATCCCTGGCTCGACTGCACGCTGTTCCACAACTTTCTTGCCGTTTTCTTCTTTGATGACAAAGACATGAGGAATTTGATCGCGGAAAACAAAGGTATTGGAGGGAGCCACCGTTGCGTTGTTCTTCTCTTCAACAGCAATCCAGACAGAAACGTGGGAACCATCCTGTAGATTTGCTGCTCCTGACGTAATTTGCACTTTGACTTCAATAGAGCGTTCACCAGGAGAGACGGAAGGGCTTACAGATTCAACTCTACCTCGAGCAGCAGCGAGCCTCATCAAGTCATCGCTTGTAACCTTTCCAGAAGAGGCTTTACTTTGATCCTGGTCTAAAATAACGAAGGCTCGTTGTCCTTGTTGAACACTAGACCCTTGGAAGGCAGGGAGTTGGGCGTACACTTCAAAGCTACTCGGATCAATAACAATTATCGGTACAGACTCTACAATACTCTGATAATCACCACTCGGTTGTACCCTTTGGGGTGTCCAGTAGTCTCCCTCTTTAATATTAAGGTGGGCAACTTGACTGTTGAAAGGTGCTTTAATTTCAGTATCTTCTCGGTCAACCTCAGTTTTTCCTAGTTGGGCAATAGCCGAACTAACCCCAGATTGAGCTGCTTGAACCTGAGCATCAGCAGAGGTGACTCCTTCTTGAGCAGAATTTACTGCTGCTTCTGCTGCAGCGACAGCAGTTTGAGCATTTTTGAAGTCAGTTTTCTTAACTTCTACTTCCCGCCCTTGAATTGCCCCTTCATCATAAAGTTCCTGATAGCGCTTGAGATCAGTAGCTGAAAAATCACGGTTTGTCTCAGCTTGTTTTAATTCTGCTTCTGCCTGTGTGAGTTGATTTTGAGCCTGTCTGAGACTAGCTTTTGCCGTTTCCACCTGTTTTTGAGCCTCAAACACGGCTGCTTTTGCCACATTCAAGTCTTGGTTGGATTTACGCTGATCCACCTTTGCCAACAGTTCACCACCCCGCACATAATCCCCTTCCTGGAGATCCCGTCCATTGATATCTTTGATATAGGTAACTGTTCCTGCCACATCAAGAGTTAAGTGCTTGAAGCGAGAGGCTCTTACTTCAGCGTCACTAAAAACCCATTCCTGAATTGGTTCTGCTTTCACTGGCACTACTTTTACAGGCAGCTGAGCTTCTAGAGCTACAGTTTCTGTTTCTTCTGTGCTGGATCTGTTCTGCATAACGGTGAAGGCTCTCAAACCAAGTAGAGCTGCAATCACCATAATCACGAGGAACACGGAAAAAGACCATCGATTTTTCTTGGCAATGGGAGTCCAAGGAACATCGGGCCACAAAGGTCTTTTTTCCTCATAATCCTCAGATGATTCAGATGCTATTTCCTCTGGCTGATCTACTACTTCCTCTGGCTGAGCTGCTATTTCCTCTTCTGTATTTTCTAATACAGCCTGAGGGTCTTGTACATCCATTAGCGGTTTAGTATCTTCAGTTTTCATGGAAAATGCCCTTTTGGATAGATATCCTAGTACTCTTGGGAGGAAAAGCAGCTAGCAAAAGCTTTCCAACCAGTGCGATAGTAACCTATTTATTTTAAGTCAAGAGATTTTGCTGAGCAAGATAAGAGTTTTTATACTAATGATACTTGACCAATGACCAACTTGGCTCTAGAACTAGCAATCATCAAAGCTGGCAGCTTATTGATTACTAATAAGGTTAGGGAGTTGTTAAACATAGCTAAATTAAATTTACAAACTATTATAATCGATGGTTCAAAAACTGGTAATTTACAAAAAGTTTGGAGTAATCAAGACTTTGTGAGTACGTTAGTTTCCCAGGGTAAACGCATCTAAATTAAATTAATAAATTGCGATATTATGAATCCTTAGCACGTTGTGATAGATACCCGCCAACCAAAATAGAAATAAAAACTGCAGGGTACATCTGACCAATAATGGCTTCTAAATTGGTAAGCACTAAAGCTATTTCACTAACTGGCACGATATCGCCATAACCTAATGTTGTCAATGTTGTAAAACTAAAGTGAATGGCTCGAATAAAGGAATCTTGGGGAACTAAGGATTGAGAGAAGGCATCAACATTAACTGTAGCAACCATTCCATAAAATAAAGCCCAGATATAACCAATTAGAAAATAAATGCTAATTCCTCCTTTTACAGTTTCTAAGGTCACCATAGAAGTTTTGAAGATAGCTTTCAGAATCAAGCAAGCTGCAATGCCCAAATAGAGTACAAAAATTGCTTGAGACAGTAATGCCAAAGGTACACTAAACGAGGTAGTCCAGCTGCCGATTGGAGTAGTTTGCAGGCAAAGGGCGATTGCTGCGATCGCTACATAGATAGACAGTAAAATTTTTGAAGGTGACAGGCTCCAAACAATCAAAACAATTGTGTAGAAAAGCAATACAGCCGAAACAAAATTGCCAATTCCTTGCCCCAAAAGTGGTGAAACCAGAAAGTTAATCACCAAAACTATCAGTAGCTGTTGATAATTAGGATGACGAGCTCTAGGCAACATACTGCAGGTTGTTAGTCAAAGCATATGTTTAAGAGCTTGCGGTATCAGTATCTCGATTAAACATATAGAGTATGATTGTACCAAGAAACGCGCCTTGATGCAGTGGTTCCAGCACTACACCAAGACGACTTCTCCAATGTTGTCTAGTCCAACAAAGGAATACTTACATTATGATTCGAGATCCAGAACAAGAGCCTGAAGAGTGGGAGGAACCCATTATTGCTGGCAATCCAAGCGAAGATCAGAAAGAGTGCCAGAAACGGGCTGATCAATACGGGGTGGAACTAGAGTCAGTTACAGAACCTCGCAAAATTGAGAAACGCCCCCAAGTGTACCGCTGCAATTACAAGGAGAAAGAGTGATGGCTGTATTAGAATGTGTCAAGCCAGGTCAGGTTGTTCTGGCTGTTGATCTAACTACTGCTGGCTCAACTGATGAAGCACTTGCTGCTATTGAGCGGTTAGGGTACACTCCAGAAATCCGGCATATTGCTTATCCTTCTGGGGTTCATGTACTGGCAGTCCTCAAAGATGAACAGCATGAGTCAGTAGCAGACAATGACCTACTGGATGAGTGGCAACAGCTGCTTGCTGTCATTAACCCTGATGCAGTTCACCTGTGGCGCGGTAAAAGGACAAACCCTGGGACGTTTCGGCGTTGAACCAAATGTGGGCTTTCATTATCCAGGAAGCCGAGTCCTTGTTCCAAGACTTAGAAACGGCAGAAGTGGAAACTGCCAATGACGTAATCATACTAAATCCGGTATACATAGACCCGTTATTTACTACGTTGTAGAGACGCGCCATGGCGGTTCTCTACAGGGTTTTCGCCGTTTTTTCAAAACGGGGGTATCGAACCTGGATTTGTTATCAGTACCAGTATTATCCCTATTTAAGCTTGATGGCGAGATTCAAAGGCAGCGATTGCTGTGGGTAAGGTAGGGTAAATCTGAGCAGCTCCAATGGTTTGTAATAACCCCGATCGCTTGAGCTGCTCGTACAAATCTTGTTTCACCCGCACCATGCCAAACGTAATACCCTGAGAATGTAACTCTTGATGTAGCTCAGCCAACATATCCACCGCAGTGATGTCGATTTCAGCGATCGCTTCTGTATTCAACACAAACCATTCCACAGGAGTGTTTTCTTTTGCGATCGCTTCTAAGGCTCGGCGTTTGAAATTCTCCACATTGGCAAAGCAAATCGGAGCATCGTACCGATAGATGACTAACCCTGGAATCGTTGTTGCTCCATCCCAATCATCAATATCATGCCATCCGTCTAATCCTGGCACTTGTCCCAACACAGCATCATGGGGACGAGCTACTCGGGTAAACAATTCAATTACTGATAACCCAACAGCGATCGCAATTCCCACTAGCAAATCAGTAGCCAACACGCCAATGGTTGTAATTATCGCCAGAGCAAACTCTGTGCGTCTAAAATGCCACAGTCTCAGGAATTCTGAGATTTCGATCAGGCGTGTGGCAGCATAAATGACTAGGGCACCCAGAGCTGCTTTGGGAAATGAGGAGAGAAGGGGACGCAAAAATAGTAGTACCACTATCACAGTAACCATCGCCACCAGAGAAAAAAGCTGGGTTTTGTTACCCAAGGCATTGCCAATTACCGTTCGACTTCCGCTGCTACTAATGGGGAAACCTTGCATCAACCCTGCTCCTATGTTTGAGGCTCCCAGAGCTAGCAATTCCTGGTTCGCATCAATCTTATAGTTGTTACGGGTTGCAAAGGCTCGGGCAGTGAGCACATTGTCGGAGTAACCCACCAATGCAATCCCGATAGCAGAAGAGATAAGGGGCGCGATTTGCTCTGTAGCCAACTTGGGAATCGTGAGTTGAGGCAGTCCGGCAGGGATATCACCCACCACGGCAACGCCGAGTTGCTCGAGGTGGAAAACTTTAACGGCTACTGTAGCCAGCAAAACAGCTAGTAGTGGTCCTGGTGCATTGCGAAATTGAGACTGAATCGCAAACAAAAACACTAACACTAGGATGGACAGAATCAGGGTTGGTCCATGAGACTGGGGTAAGTGAGTGAGAAAGGTTTGAACTTCCCCAAAAACTGTGCTTGCCTCAAGTGACATGCCATTGACCTTGCCGAGTTGACCTGTAATCATGATTACAGCCACTCCTGCCATATAGCCAATCAGAATTGGTTTAGAGAGTAAGTCTGCCAGAAATCCCAACCGTGTCAGGTAGCCAAGGATATAGACAAAACCAACAATGAGCGCCAGCAGGGAGGCTAGGGCAGCATAGTCACTGCCATCAGATGTAGCCAAGGGGGCAATTGCCACCGCGGTCATCACTGCTGTTGTTGATTCGGGACCAACTGAGAGCTGCGGTGATGACCCCAACAGGGTGTAAATCACCATCGCCGGTAAAATTGCCCAAAGTCCTGCCACTGGCTTAACCCCAGCCAACTCACCATAGGCCATACATTGGGGAATGAGATACGCCGCCACCGTTAATCCAGCCAATACATCGCCCCGTAACCAGGGTTGCTGATACGACAGCAATCGCTCTAATCCCAACGGCATTGCTCGGACACCCACAACTCACCTCGATATCGGTGACAGCCTTGATTCGATCCTACCCAAGCTGGCAAGTGAACTATTGTTAAGATTTTTATCGCTCAGGGAGCAATTGTGTGGGTATTGTGGACTGATCAGGTTAGTAGATATGATTTTAACCCACATTCCGTACTTCATTTTCAAATGGCTCCCATGACGCTTGACACTTGACCAATGACCAACTTAGCTATAGAACTAGCAATCATCAAAATTGGTGGCTCTTTGATTACCAATAAAGCCCAACCTTTTACTTTAAATCAGAAAAATTTGCAGGTTATTGTTAATGAGATAGCTCTAATCAAAAAAAATAGACCTGATTTGAGATTGATTTTAATCAATGGCAACGGTTCTTTTGGACACAATACAGCTCATCAATTTGGCACTCATCATGGTTTTGAAGATGAACGAGGTCGGCTAGGATTTTGTTTGCTGCAAAAAGATACAGCACAATTGAATCGAATTTTGGTTAATCGGTTAGTAGAATCTCAGATTCCTGCTATTAGTTTTGCTCCCAGTAATGTTTTTTGGGCAGAAAATCAGCAATATTTTTACCAAAATTTACACATTTTAGAGAATTATTTACAAAGAAATTTTGTCCCAGTTTTATATGGCGAAGCAATTCTCGACCTAAAATTGAACTCTACTGTAATTTCTTCCGATATTATTTTGTCTTTGTTGGCCAGATATTTTGCCCATCATCAGCAATTTAAAATCAACAAGCTCATCAATGCTGGCAATTATCCTGGAGTTTTAGATGATAAACAACAAATTATTCCCAAAATCAATAATCATAATTTTGCTGAGATAAGTAAATATTTTTATAAATCTCAACAAATTGACATCTCTGGAGAGATGGAAACCAAGGTTAGGGAGTTGTTAAAAATAGCTCAATTACATTTACAAACGATTATTATCGATGGTTCAAAAACTGGCAATTTACAGAAAGTTTTAAGCAATGAAGAATTTGTGGGTACGGTAGTTTCGTGGTGAAATCATACATAGTTAAACAGGCTGGAAGCCTGTTCCACAAGAGATTAAGTGATTAGAAGTTTCCGGGAGTAGGGATGAGTTAGCCTGTCAGATTATTCGTATTGCGCGCCTGTGTAATAGTATGAGGCAAAACGCCAACCAAAAGCGCAAAAGCTTCATCTGGTAGTTTGGCAATCGTCTCAGCTTTAAAATTGAAGCCTTCAAATTGTTCAAGGATCTTCTGAGCACGTTGCAAGGATTCTTGCTTACTGGTAATTTGTTTAATCAGTTTAATCCACTGCATACGAAGTGCATAAGCTCTCTGTCGCTCATCTAGTGACTTAGGGGAAAGCAAAGAGAGATTTCCTACTGGTAGCACTTGTTGACAATCAAGATCAAATGATCCTCCCACTGCTGCACCTGGTCCTGCAAATTCAGCGTGATAGCGCTTATATAGAATTAAGCCATTCCGACGTTGACTGACAATCAACAGCTGTTGATCATGGAGTTGCGCAAGGATTCTCAAGGCTTGAGAATCTTGACTATCATCATTGCTGGGGTTCAGAATCTGCTTTGTCATGCTACTATAGCTTTGAGAGTTAGCGAAACCTTTATAGTATGGTGCTTAAATATATAAAGGATCACTACTTATCAACTCCTAAGTATAGCTAAATAAGGTCTCATCCTTAATAAATTTTGAGAAAATATTATCCCAGTTTTCGACTGCATAAGTAATAAAGTTACACCTCCCTAAAATTGAGTTTTTTCGGCTAATTGTTCTTAAAATCAATCGTTATATTTGGAATTCCCTAATTGGTTGAGGTAGCTGTAATCTTCTTTTGCAAGAACAAACGCTTGGGGCGCTTTAGTAGTCGCCATATACCGTAGATAGGTTCAACCTGGTACAGTTTATATCCTGTCTTGAGATAAAGCTGTCGTGCTTGATGATTGTTTTCTAGTACATGGAGGGAAAGCTCTTGAAATCCCCATTCTTGTGCAGTGCGATCGCAAGCGAGGAGCAATTGTTGAGCAACTCCCTGTCGCCGACACGACTGACTGACTGCTAGATTAGAAATGTAGGCATATTTGGATACTTGAGATTGCCAGGAAGGAGGAGAGCGAAGAGAGATTTCTACAGTACCTACAATCTCTTCATCTGTATCGGTGGTGGTGGAATCCTGGGAAATGGCTACTAAACAGAGGTAATGCTCAGAATTGGAGCGGAGTCGATTTCGCAAATCTTCATAAATTCCTAACCGTAATATGGGATAAGCCCAGCGCATAATTCCAGTCGGATGATGAAAGCTATCTGTCAGAATCTCTGCCAGTTGGCTGAGATCTTGAACTTGAGCTGTGCGAATCTTGATCTCAGGTGCATTGGCAGCAATGCTATCCTGAGCGGCAATTATTGTTTCGTAGGGCTTCAAGAAAAGGAAGCAAGGGTTTACAACCACAAGAATATTTTGCTAAAAAACAATTTAACTACCCTGAACAACAAAGGCAAGGCTCCCTGTGAGTTCAGGCAAAAATATAGCTCAGAAGGTGTACTAAGGCTTCGTGTACAAGCACTTTGAGCATCTGAAGTAGACGCTTGAAGATACCCACTGAAGTTTAACATTAAGCTAAAACACATTTAAAATGCGTTTTAGCAAGGCAACAGGCAACAGCTCATCTGGCCACAGGGGACTAGGATTTATCATTTTTACTTGATTTCACCAATTGACAATTTTTATTTGCACAACAGCTGAACCAATATCTGGGTTGGGAACTTAAGAGTTCCCTAAGATGTCTGAATTATAAACCATCTGTGAATACACTTAAATTGTTGCCCTGCCACAGTCTACATAATTTATTATTTCTTGGAGTTCCCTCAAAAGTATTACTCAGACCTTGCTCGCCTTGGCAATCCAACCAGTAAAAAATTAAAATCCTTTTTGGTATGTTGATTTTTGAAATTTTTAATTGCTTCAGGGAGCTAATTTTGATAAATTAGCGTCTATTTAGAATGTAGAAGTTCAGTTTATTGCCCAGATCATGAAAATTGGTAAATTACTTCGAGCTGCTGTTATAACTACAGCTTCCTGCCTCGCAATTAGTGGTTTTAGTCCGGCAACTGCTAATGTTTTTGAGAAAAGAGAGGTTGACCCTAATGACTTCATTGCCATTGCAGTCGAATACCAGGACGGTGTCCATAAATTACTAATTGTAGAACAGGTTTCTAACCAGCAGGCTTGTTGGAGTGAAAATAGTAGCCAAAGCCTCAACAATCCTGTTCTTGTAGATCCTCTACTGTTGAACTTTGACTTCACAGGTATTTGTCGGCGTAGCACTGACAGTAATGGTTATTCAATCCGAATGAACGATCAAGACTTAGGCAGAGATTATCTGCTCACATTAGTTGAGCGTGAAGGGGAAATCGTTTTACTTGGTGTTCGGCGACCTTGGGCGGTGAGTGGACCACGAAGGATTGAGGTTGGTCGAACCCGAGGTTACGCCGATGGCAATGAGAAGATTTTTCTCGATCCCGGTTGGCGATTTACGAAAAGAACTTATCAAGGAAAGGTATTAGGTCACGTTTATCTTACCTATGATTCGGCAGGAGATACAATAACAGAACCAAATACTATTCCACAACAAACACTACCACCGGCTGATGAACCGGTGAGGGAATTGATTTTTGAGCCACAATCTAATACGGTTGACCCTTTCATAGAAGAACCAGAAACTGGCAATCAAACTCCAGCAGATCCTTCTACCTCAGAGCCTACAGTACCAGTATTGGTTGTGCCGGTAAGGTAGGGTTAAATGCGCCCGACGGGCGCGGCGGCACCCGCTATGAATAGAAAAAACAAATAAAATCCTATTGCCTATTGCCTTGTTTCTGAAGAGGGAAGGAATTCCAATCTTTCCCTTTATAACTACTCCAAGCGCTTCTGTTCACTCCGATAACGGATCGATTCAGCAACGAAGGCAACAAACCCAGAGCCCAAGATTAGCATGACACTTAAGGCGTTAATATCTGGTTTAACGCCTGTGCGAATACGGCTAAATATTTCCATTGGTAGAGTCGTTGCACCAGTACCAGCAGTAAAACTGGCAATAAGAAAGTCGTCCATGCTAAGGACAAAAGATAACAGACAACCAGCGATAATTGCTGGCATCAATTCCGGTAGCAGAACTTTGATGAAGGCTTGAACTGGAGTTGCTCCTAAATCGAGAGCAGCTTCTTCCAAGTGAGAATCCAGACTAGAAATTCGTGAGGAGACGACAATGGCAACATAGGCAAGACAAAAGACAACATGAGCTGCCACAATCGTCCATAGACTTAGGGGAGTACCAATGACTGCCAGAAAGACTAAGGTAGAAACCGCGATCGCAATATCGGGTACAATCAGCGGTAGGTAGGAAGTACCTTGATACAAGGTTTTGCCTCTAAATTGGTAACGGGCTAAACCTACGGCCATCATCGTACCGATTACCGCAGAAATTAGGACTGCTAAGAAGGCCACTTGCAGACTATTAAACAGTGAATTGCCTATACGGGAGTCATTGAACAACCTGATGTACCACTTGAGAGTAAATCCCTGCCAATTAGCACTATAAGCAGAATCATTGAAGCTATAAAACGTCAGCACCAAGATGGGCAAGTACATATAAAAGTACATTAGTAGGGAGAAAATTCCTTGCCAAGAGAATGAAAATTTTGATTTAGACTGGTGTATCTCCACTGGAATTTCCTCCTCTTGATGCTGCGAGAGTCTCTCTTTCATCGTGATTAAGCCTTATCTATTTTGCCTGTATCAGACAAGGACTATTATCTCTCCCTTTTTCGGGTGAGCGAAATTATGCGTGGGATTTCTAGCTAAGTATCCAAACAAACTTCCCACACTTCCCACACTCCCCACACTTCGCACACCTTTTGAAAGCTCACCCCCCTTTTCCCCTTCCTGTTTAACCTGGATTATTTCATGAGCAGGTGGGGAAGATGTGCTCGTTGGTCGGTGTTGGAGGGCGATGGCCATCGGAATCACCAGTGACTGGGTTGGGATGAGAAAAAATACTGAGTGCGATCGAAAAAACCCCTTTGGCGAAGAAATTAGACACACCAATCCTATAGCCTTGAAGGAATTAGTCCAGTTGGAAGGTCCAAGGTTCACGCAATCGCTGTGCAATGGAGCAAATTTCCTCAGCAAAGGGACAAAATGCAGCTAACTCCACGAGAACTCTACGAGTGGACACCCGGACTCGAGCCGCCCCTTTAATCAATGCACTGCTCCCGTCGTTCGACTTGAGCGTTCGCCAAACGAGTTCCGGAAGCCGCTCGGCGCAAAGTGAGCATCAAAAGGTATGCTGCCTGAGCTAAAAGCAGTCGGAATTTATTGGCCACAAAGATTCGACAACTGAGTCATCCCGCACTTATCCCCAGCAGTAGTTCTTTAATCGGATGCTCGCTATCAGCTCCCCGTTGAACGTAAAAGTCGTCATAAAGTTCTTGGGGCGGCATTATCAGATTAGTGACAACAAATCGAGAGTTAGCTCCCTTGAGGAGCCATTCAGCCTTTATCACCAATCGTCTGCAAGACTACTTCCCACAACTTTAATGTTAACTTACCTGCTTTTGTTGCTCTTTCTGCTGTAAAAATTCAGCAAAATCGTGAACTTCAGCAACTAACTCATCGGATAAACTATCTAAAACTGCCGTTAAATGTTCCCGCACTCCCATCGCTTCACGAGCAGATTTAAGTAATTGCAACTGATGAGGATAAATTGTTTCTACACCAAGGGTTTCCATAAAAGCAGATGGTTCATCTTGGTTAGCTCGGACAAAATCACCACCAATTTCCGCTTTAACCCATCCACCAAATAATTCAACCAAGTAAGCTTCACCTCCTTGAAAAACCTCCACAATAATCCCGGTGGTTCCTGGAGGCGCAACCCCTCCATCTGTGAGACTAATTTCTTCTATTAAATCGATGCCATCGAATAACTGAAATTTACTCATTGCTGCCTCCCAAATCGTTCCGGAAATGCGGTGATAAATCTAGCAATATCTGAATCAAATAGCACAATCCAACCTGTACGGATTTGCCAAGATACACCAGAGGAGCCTGTAATTAGGATAACAGCTTGATAGCGATCGCCATAGTCATTCTGTCCTGCTGGCTGTAGTAACTTTAGTGAAACTTGGGCTAAAATTGCTTCTCGAATGACTTCTGGTGACTCAAACCCCATCACGTCTCGCCAAAATTTCCGTTTATCTCCCCCTACTCCTGGTTCAGTGGCACGGTTGAAGAGATATTGTGCTTTAGCAATAGGAAACTCGAAGCACGTAGGTAGAAGTCATTTTTGATTATAGTTCTGATGTTCTTGTGTAGCGATTCCCTGTTGTAGAACCTCCAAAACTTTTGCTAAATTACCGGACAATAATGCGGGTACATCTAACCACAAGCCTGGATAAATCTCACTTTTGATGATTCCTTGCTCGTCAGGTTGCAGTTTGATATATTTTTCTGCTTTTAATCTAAACCAATCAAATTCTTGATCATAAACTCGCCACACCAAATATTCTTGGACTTGATTGCGTCGGTAAGCCCTTTGCTTATCGCGCAAATCGATAGAAACCGTAGAAGCAGCGATTTCAACGATTAATTCCGGCGCACCTTCTACATATCCATCTTCACTAATCGTCGATTGTCCATCTTCTTTGATTCTCAGTAAAGCATCAGGTTGAAGTTCATTTTCTGCGTCTAAACGTACTGTAGGGTTATCCCCTGTTTGTAAATTCGGAGTAAAGGTTTTATAAAAACCAAGCCATAACATGATATCAGCATGAGGCTCTCCATGTTGCTCAATTCGTAAAGGTGATCCCATATAAACAATTCCTTCAATTAATTCTGCCTTTTTCAGATAAGACATTCTTTGATAACGGGTTTCAAATTCAAGACGAGTTAATTTATCCCCATTTTCTAAAGATGGAATGATTTGACTGGGTTTGGCGATAGTTGGGAGCATAATTATTAGGATTAGGGAATTGGGAATTGGGAATTGGCAATCCGGAATTGAGAATCAGTCAAACCTGGGGAGTACTTTGGTGGAATGACTAATCCTAAGAAAACCTTGGTATTTTCAAGACTGCCACTCTTCCCATATTAGAATCAGTTGTTATACTTGCGAGTCTGTCTTTGTATCCTTTGTGCCTTAGTGGTTCATTCAATCCTTGCCAATCTCCTATGAGCAATTCCTTAACTCACATCCTCCTAATTGATGATGATCCGATCTTTCGGCTAGGTTTGCGCACTGCCTTAGAACAGTTTCCCGATTTGCAGGTGATTGCTGAAGCTGCAACAGCTTTAGATATGCTAGGGCGTCGGCAGAATCAAGAGAATGTAGATTTGGTAGTTTTGGGGCTCCAGTTAGCAGAAGTATCCGTATGTCAGCAGTTGAAGACAAACTACCCTAACTTGCCAATTTTACTGTTGAGTGCCCAATCAGACCCAACTCAACTAGCATTAGCGCAGGAAGCTGGTGTAGATGGTTATTGTCCCAAAGGATGTGCAATTTCTTTGATAGTTCGAGCCATCCGTCAACTGAGCTCTGGTCAATCCTTTTGGGAAACTTTACCAACATTATCACAGGCAATGCCTAGTTCCGTACCTTCTCCTCGCTGGCATAATAAGCTACGTTCCCACGGATTGCAGCAAATTGAAGAGGCTCTGGTACTCGTAAAGCAACAGTTGCAATCTCCCAACCTTCCTAATCTAGATAGACTATTTTGGCATGGACGTCGTCGAGAACTTTTGGCAGCCCGTTGGCTAGTGAATCAGCTGTTGCCTGCTCAAGTGATAGTAGTAGAAAGGGGACAAGGAGACGCGGAGACGCGGAGACGCGGAGACGCAGAGATAAGAAAGACAGGGAGAGCAATTCCTATTTCCAGGCAGCAGGCACAACTAGTTCCTTCAGCAGCATCTGCTTCCCAGCTGAGTCAAATATCACAGACATCTGCCTCATTTAATGCTACTTTAACAAGACTCCAATCTAGTTTGACAAACCTCACTGGTGTAGTCCTGGAAATTGATATTCTTCAAGCCGACAAAAAGCGAGATTTACTTGGTATTATCTTGGGCAAAGTTGAGGAAATTATTGAAGCATTGCGATTTTCTCAAGTAACCCTCGAACAGCTACCTGAAAAGCGATCGCTAATTTTGCAAGATTTATGGCAAATATCAGTTATTGATTTTTTGGGTAAGTATTACACCTTGCCATTGGGTAATAGGGAATTGGAAGTAGTTGATATCTTACTCAGCGATGCTGCTGCTGTCAAAGGTGACATTTTAGATAAGATTCCCTTTGTAGTTGAGCTGTTTGCTCATCAATTGTTTGAAACACCATTAATCATTGATAATGTTCCTTATTCAGCCCGGACGCCTGAAGCCCTGGCTCGCTCAGAAATTTTACTCCAAAATTTGACTATTCACATCGCTAATGGTGTTATTAGTCCCCTACTAAATCACTTTGCTGATATTGAAACGATTAAGCAAAGTTTCTATAATAAACAGCTCATTTCCTCCAGAGATATCGCCCGCTTCCGCAATAATTTATCTTGGAAATATCGCAAATTTCAATTACTAGATGAACCAGAAGCGATTTTCGAGAGTCGCTATCCTGTGTTTGTCCTCAGTGATACTGGTATCAAACGTACTTCCATCTATGCTCCTCGCACTCAGGAGTTAGAAGAGCTTCAAGGTATATCTTTAGTGGTAAGTATAGCCTATGAACTACGAGATGCGATCGCACCTCGTTTACAAGCAACTATTGCCTGGGTTGGTAGGGGTGTTGTTTATTTCCTCACTCAAGTAATTGGTAGAGGTATTGGTTTGATTGTTCGCGGTGTGATTCAAGGTGTAGGTAGTGCTTGGCAAGACACACGTTTTGGGAAATAAGAGAAGAGCGTCTATACTAGGGAAGAAAGACAAACAACAAACAACTAAGTCGGCGGTTAGCATTCCTGCCAACCTTAACAAGGATAGGGCTCTCAGCCGACTTTCATTGAGATTTTTCCTTCAAGGTGCACAAAATATCCAGTTAGCTGCTCCCTACTTCAGGAAACCCTCACATATTTTATGTATACCGATGAATTTTACTCGAAATTACCGAGTTACGATAGCTTTTGTCGGGTAGTTAAGAGTAGTAATCGTTTTGTCTGTGTACCTCAAGACTGGTATATCGTCATCACAGATATTGTTGGTTCTACTAAAGCAATTGAAGCTGGACGCTACAAAGATGTCAACCTATTAGGCGCTTGCTCGATTATTGCCATACTAAATGTTGCTGGAAATCTGGAAATCCCTTTTATCTTTGGTGGAGATGGTGCTTCAATTTTAATTCCTCCAACACTTTTTACTCGGGCTGAGCAGGCTTTACTGGGAACACAAAAACTTGCCCAGGAAGAATTTGGACTACAATTACGGGTAGGTATTGTGCCAATAGCTGTTGTTAGAGCTCATGATTATGATGTAAAAGTAGCCAAGTTTAATGTCTCTGATAAATATCAACAGGCATTATTTACAGGAGGCGGTTTGAGCTATGCAGAGCAACTCATCAAGGATCCCCTTACTAGCGAAACTTATCAGCTCAAAAATCGAGGTTTGTGTCCCCAAGTTGATTTTTCTGGCTTGAAGTGTCCTTGGCAGGATATTCCTAGTTCCCAAGAGGAAATTGTCAGCCTGATTGTTGTTGCTAATTCTGATATGGGTCAAGATGGTAACCAGATTTACGAGGGAGTCTTAGAACAAATTGATAAATACTATGGCAAGCATCATAATTTTCATCCAGTAACCACACAGAATCTTAGTCTAACATTTAGCCATAAGGATTTATCTAAGGTTGCCAATATTCAGTCGCGATCGAAAAATTTCTTCAAGAGGAAGTTAGCTTTATTAAGCAATCAATTGGAGAATTTAATTGCCTTTTTGTTTATTAAATTTAAGCTCAAAATCGGAAAAATAGACGGAAAATCAATCAAACCTCAAATAGTGGCTGATACAGATTACCTCAAGTTTGATGATACATTGAGGATGGTTATATCTGGGAATGCCGAGCAAAGAAAGAAATTGACTAGCTATCTTGAACAAAACTATAGACAAAGCAAGTTAGTATATGGTTTGCACGTATCTGATCGGGTACTGATGACTTGTCTTATCTCTAAAAAAAATGGTCGTCACATGGCTTTTGTTGATGGTGCAGATGGTGGCTATGCCTTAGCAGCTAAGGCAATGAAGCACAGGCGCAAGTTGTTAAATCAGGCAATTTACCCTTGAAAATTTAGAATTTAGAATTTAGAATTTAGAATTAATTTTTAGCCTAACTATTACAGGGATTGGTATTTAGCTCCTGATATCACAAATTATATAAATTGTCAATAAAAATTAATGAATCAGTCTTTTGAGCAAAAAAAGTCAGATAACAGGTTAACCTGGATAGTGTAAAGTTCTGTAACTTGGCCAAGTATCAGCAAATCTCTATTAGTCCTTAGTTGGTGAACCAATGACTAATAACCAATGACCAACTATGCTCACAACTGCCGTACCTCAACCCTTACGTTGGCAAAAAGTTAAATATTCACCCCTGGCACGCCAAATCGACATTTTCGGTTCGGCAGCTAAGTTAATGTTTTACTTGTGGTGGGATAAATTAGTTGGTAATGACTCCTCCAAGCAGAGAACTCGTCGAGCACAGTGGTTAGTCAAAAGCTTGCTAAATTTAGGTCCGACTTTTATCAAGCTAGGGCAGGCACTATCTACCCGTGCTGATTTGCTGCCTTTGGAGTATGTACAAGCGTTCGGACAATTGCAAGATCGAGTTCCAGCATTTAGTGATCAAGAAGCGATCGCTCTTATTGAAGCAGAAATCGGTAGCTCTATCTATAGTTTGTATCGAGATTTTGATCGTTCTCCCCTAGCCTCTGCAAGTTTAGGGCAGGTACACAAGGCTCGGCTGCATACTGGGGAAGACGTTGTGGTTAAAGTGCAGCGCCCAGGCTTGGAAGGGCTGTTGAATTTGGATTTTGAGGTGCTGCACCGACTGATGCGTTGGGCTAAAAGGTTTCTTCCTGGCATCAAAAAGTACAATTTAGAGGCAATTTACCAAGAGTTCTTTGAGCTGCTCTATCAAGAAATAGACTATATTCACGAGGGTAAAAATGCTGAGCGTTTTAGCCAAAACTTTAGTGGATACTCTCAGATAATTGTGCCAACAGTTTATTGGCAATACACCACAAAAAAAATATTAACTCTAGAATATGTCCCAGGCATCAAAATTGATGATCGTCAAACCTTGGAAGCTTGTGGGTTAAATATCAAGAATATTATCCAACTAGGTATTTGCTCTTATCTCAAACAGTTATTACAGGATGGATTTTTTCAATCTGACCCCCATCCCGGTAATATGGCAGTTAGCCACGAGGGTAAATTAATCTTTTATGATTTCGGCACAATGGCAGAGGTGAAGTCAATTGCCAAAGAGCAGATGATCAAGACTTTCTTTGCCGTTCAGAGGAATGATAGTGATGAAGTAATTAATACTCTAATTTATATGGGTTTAATTGAACCCGTAGCAGATATGAGACCAGTAAGAAGGTTGATTGGCTTTATTTTAGAGCAATTTCGAGACAAGCCGATAGATGTTAAAGCTTTTGAGCAAATAAGTAGCGAAATCTATGAATTGTTTAAACAGCAACCTTTTCGCTTACCAGCCCAGATGATATTTGTTTTGAAATCTTTAACGACTCTCGATGGTATCGCAAGGAAATTAGACCCGCAATATAACCTTTTAGCTGCTAGCCAGCCTTTTGTCAAAAGCCTCACTGTTTCTCTAGCACGAGGTAATGTAGTAGGAGAATTAGCAAGGCAAGTCAGGGATTTTGTAAAATACAAATGGCAGCAACCTAGCTCCACTGAAAGGTTAATTCGACACTTGGAAGAGCGGATTGAGCAAGGGGAGCTACAATTACGTGTGCGCTCCCTGGAAAGTGAACTTGCCCTCCAACGCATTAACTTAGGCATTAAAAGTCTAATTTATGCTTGCTTAACTGGATTTACTTTACTATCTGGTACAGTTTTGCTGTTAAGTCCTTATAGTGGTTGGGCAGTTGCTGTATTTGGCTTGTCAGGACTGTGGGTGTTATTGTTGTTGCGCTCTTTGATGAATTTAGCTGTTAAGGAAAGATTGGACAAACTAGTGAGAAAATAGTGAAAGATAGCTCCTAACCACCTTACTGAAATCTTGCACTGCGATCGCATGAACCCAGGGTAAACGCATCTAAATTAAATTGACAAATTGCAATATTTGTGCATCAATACAAAAAAGTTTACTACTTTTTTTTAAAATTAACGCTCTGTGAACTCTGTGCCTTTGTGGTTCGCTTCAAAAATCAGCATTAAAATCAAAAATCCGCATTAAAGCCAATTTCCTACTAACACAAACGGAGCCCAATAATATGGTTTCTGTCGTTCACCACCTTCCTTGAGCATCGATATTTGAGCGCGACGCAAGGCTTGAGCTTTGCTTATGGTTTTATCCTGATTTAACTCCTGATAAAAGTTAATCATCAGTTGTGCGGTAGCAGCATCGTCAACTACCCATAGAGTTGCTAGGGTGCTGCGTGCTCCGGCTTTAACTGCTACGCCAGCTAAACCTAAAGCGGCACGTCTATCTCCTGTAGCTGTTTGGCAAGCACTGAGAACTAACAGTTCAATTGGCTCCCTTTGTCCTTCTTCCCTACCGCGCAGAAGTTGGTTAAGCTGGTCAATATTGAGGGTGTCATTCCAAGTGAGAATAAAGGTTTCTTCCGGTGTGGAACTGAATAAACCGTGGGTGGCTAGGTGAACTACTGGGAAGGGAGCTAAACCGATCGCTTTTTGAATCGCATCATTGGTAAAATCTTGGTTAACAATCAGTTCTCCTGGTACTTGGGACTGGATTTTGGTTAACTCATCCTGGACATTGGGTAATCCAGAAAACTGTAGACTTTTGCCAGAATCTTCTAATTCAACTACGGGAGGAGTGTCAAAAATTCCAGCTTTGAGTGCGGTGAGCTCTCCTCGTTCAAGAGGTTGAGACTCTAGTAATTGTAGACTAGGAGTAAAAGCGATCGCATATTTTTCAACTAAGTATTGATTACCATCGTGTAGGGCTGCCATTGGTAGATTGAGTAGGGGAGCATCTAGGATAAAGACTAGGGTTTCTACCTTACTATTAGCTAAATCGTTTTCTATAGGTCTGATTAACCAGTTATATACTTTTTGAGCTAGGGGTAAATAGTCCACTGGATTGCCTGGTGCAAAACGTTCTACATCGACAATTTCCACACCAATACCAGCACGCTTAGGTTGATTATCCTTTTCAGCTTCAGTAGTTTCCGACTTATTGTTATCAGATTCATCAATTTCCAACTCATTATTTTCCCCACGATTAGGATCAACACTTACTTCAGGTGCAACAGCTTCCCGCAACTGAGCAAAGGTATCGATAAAGCTTTCTTGCTGCTCGTCTGGAGGTAGAGTAACCGATTTGTGGAGTAAGCGCACGCCGGATTCAGAGTTTGAGTCTGGTAGGGTTACAATTATTTCAATACGGTCTTCAAGGACAATGGGATTAATTACCCCAGCATTAGGATCAATCTTGTCAATTTCGACGGGATTAGCAGTTAGACAGTTTTCTCGAAAGAAGTTAACTAGTTCTGCTTGCTGGAGAGATTCAATTACTTTGCGAGCTTTGGCTAAATCTTTTTGACTGGTATCTTCTTGAGATAACAGCAAGCTGACAAATTCCCGATATACTGGTTCAACGCTATCCCGGAAGGAAAACTGGACATCCGGATTAACGCTAACTAAATCACTACGGAGAATGTCGAGGTTATTAACTGCACTTTCGTAAGCAGCAACAGCTCCTTCAGTTTTTCCCTCCTCCTTGAGAATTTGTGCCAATTGCCATTGGAAGCGATAAGCAATATCTGAGGCTCCGATGGATTGAGCTAAAATTAGAGCTTGTCTGGTATTCTCTTCTGCTTGCTCTAGCTGTCCATACTCTAGACGCAATTCTCCTAATTGTCCCAGAGCGTAAGCTTCTGCACGAGGTTCTTGAAGTTCTCTTGCTTGTTGGAGTGCGATGGTTAGTTGCTTAGCAATATCTTGAGGGTTAATTTTTCTGGGATTTTCCTGCTCCATGACCATGCGTGCCCAGTTAATCCTAGCACTGATAGCGGTAGTGGAGAGGGGGAGTTGCTCGATTGTGTCTCTGATTTGTGCTAGTAATTCCCAATCCTCATCACTAAATACTTCTTCTCTATCCCCTAGTAAGCTGAGTTGATTGAGTTGAGCTTCAATTCTGGCTGTGGGGGTTGTAGCATTATTAGCAGCTTCTTGATAATGTGCGATCGCTTTTTGATTTAAATCTACAGCAGTTCTGCCTGTTTCGTCTGGCTCCTGGGTGTTGTTGGCTCGATCTTTGGCAATGTTACCTAACATGAGGTAGGCAGCACTAATATCTTCGGGTGAGTTTTGTGCTTGTGCGATCGCTAAACTTTGTTCTATCGTTTCTTTGGCATCATCGAGATCCCCAATTAAGCGCTGAGTAATCCCTAAACTACGTAGTGCGATCGCTTTGAGTAGAGAATCAGGCTCTCCAGCTAGGGAGTCGTTAACTTGTTCGATAGTTTCTAAGGCACGACGATACAATCCCGCTTTGCGTAGAGCTTGAGCCTGATTAATCTGACTTTTCAGCACTCCTTGGCTATCCCTTTCTTGCTCGTAGATAGTGGCAGCGGCAGCAAAACTTTCGGCAGCGGCTTCCGGTTGTCCTTGAGCCAGATAAACTTGTCCCTGCAAATCAAGGGTTTTCGCTTGCCCCAATCCATCTCCTCCAGCTGCGAAGGCGTCAGCAGCTTGTTTTAGTAGCTCTAGTGCTGCCTGAAACTGTCCCTTTTGGTAGAGTCCTCTGGCTTGCTCAACTATGGTTTCTGGAGTTGGATTCTGGGCAATGGTTAGTACTGCCGGTGTGTAGGCAATTGCAGGTAAATTTCTTGAGCCTAATAGCCATGGTAAGCCTTGAGTTAGGCAAAAGGAACATAGGAATAATATTATTAGTTGTTTGTTGTTTGTTGTTGGTTGTTTGTAAGAATGGAACTTGTTTTTAAGCTGACGTTTGTTTCTTTTACGGAGTAGATTAAGTAGTTTATTAAACATCTTTGATTATAAGGTTTTTCTCCCCCACCTCCCCCCCAATCTCATTCCCAGTATGAGGCTGAGTATCAATACACTCAACATCAATGCAGAACTGGCAGTAATATCCATCCGCTTTACGCAGTAAGCGAACTCGCTTAAGGGACTTAACAGGATAGGTGTGAATATCCCACTTGCCTAGCAACTTCAACTCACCAATACCCTTGTTATCAGTAATAGTGATACGTCGCTTGGTAGAGTGGAGTTTCCATCCTGTCGTCTTGTACTCAACTGAACGGTTATTTTTCTGGAATTTAGGGAAACCTTTCTTTCCTGGCTTGTTAGTCTGGCAATTGTTGTAAAAACGAGAGATGGCTAACCAAGCTCGTTCAGCAGATGCCTGACAAGCCATTGAGTTGAAGTCTTTGACGAATGTAAATTCGTTGCGTAGTTCTGTAGAATACTTATTTAGGTCAAAACGTTTAATTTGAGATTCCTTCGGTGCATCCATCCAGTATCGCAAGCACTTATTGCGGACAAACTGAACCGTCCTAATTACTTCATCAATTGCTCGATATTGAGCTGGTTTTGCCTTGATTTTGTACTCAACAACTAGCATTGATTCGACCTGCTCTCAAGAGTATTATTGTATCATGTTTTAAATCTGCTGAACCAACAAATTTCTAGGCACTTAAAAGTGCTCCCTCGCCTTCATCCCTGCTCTAAAGAGACAGGGTTTTCGGCTGCGTCGATAATAAGGTGTGTTAGCTGCGCGGAATTAAGAATTAAGAATGCTTATAGAGTAAGGATTCTATCGATCTCAAACTGGTCACTTATTTCCGCCACGCTGCACTAGGGAACTCTAGATTCCGGAGATTCCCGGTTAGATGCCCGACTTCTTAAAGAAGTCGGGCATCTGGGAGAAGTCGAGAATCTGGGAGAACAATCAGTTTAATTGACATAATTTCAGCTCATGAGAGAACTTATTTATCCAACTCTCGATCTATTTTTGTATGATTTAAAGGAGGCTCTGAATACTACAGATGAAGCCACCCAGAAAAATAAAGAGATTTTTACCAAAAAATTGCCACCCAATGTCACAATTATTGACTCAGCTAAGGAAGCAGAATATCTAGAACTCCTAACCCAACAAACAGAAGACTTTCAAACCGATAAGCTAGAAGGTTACTATTATCCTGTCCGTCTTAACGATGTCTACGGCTTGCAAATTAACTGTTCAGTCAATAACCAAACTGAATCTCAACCCATTGCCTGCTTTAGCTTGTTAAAATCTCAAATTGAATCTCGATTAAACGAACAGCCGATAACCCTAGGGCAAGTTTGGCTGCTCTCTGGTTGGTTGCCAGAAAATGCTACTCAAACCCCCAAAGAAATTGCTCAAGATTGTTATCAAGCGTTTTGTAACAATGGCAATTGGCAGCGAGATATTCAAGGGGAAGGAACCTTTTGTGGCGGCAAGATTTTTCAACTCTGGCAACCACAACATGAGGCAGGAGGCAGAACCCACCCCTAACCCCTCCTAGGAGGGGAATTGGAGGCAAGAGGGAGGAAGCTTCTATCCTGATTGCCATTTATCCCAATTCAGAAAGTGCCCAAAAAGCTGCCAATTTTTATCCAGATTGGATGGGATTGTTTTGTTTTTATAGTAAAATCACTTGGGCTTATGCTCAAAGTCGTTTAATTAAGCAAAATATTGTTGGTTATTATCAGAAAATTGAAAGCGATCGCCAAAAACTGCCCCTGCATAATCCCCAATCAATCGGTTATCAATTCACAGAGTTAAAAAAAAGCCTTGACGCTATTCAACAAGATATCAAAGAATACAGCACCGATTTATTAGGACTCGCCTTTCAAAAACAAGTCATCGATATTAATCTCACGAATTATCAAACTCGTTTAGAAATTATTAGACAAAAACTTGAACTCGATAGCCAGTTAGATTTTCTGAATAAATTTAGTGATTTAGTGACCCAAAAATATTTGGTTCAAATCGACAAAGATTTAGAAAACATGCAGCTTGGGTTTCGACTCGTAGAAGACAACATCAACGCAGTACGAAGTCGCATCGAACTCGCCAAAGCCGAACGCGATCGCAACTTTCAAGAATTCGTCGCTGTCGTCGGTGCTGGCATAGCCGGAGTTTCCTTTACTCCAGCCGATAAAAATTGTAACCCGATATTTGGCAAAACCTCAGTAATCTGTAAATTCCCCGTCCTCTTTAACCTCCTAGTCTTTATCATCGTAGCTGGAGTAACATGGTTTATCAGAAGACAATGGAAGCGATCCTGAAGGGCTGAAACAAGGCTAAAAACAAGACAGGGTGTGGGGTATGGAGAAAATAAGCATGTACTTCACACGGCGCTATGTGTACCTCATCAACCCTCATGAACCTAATTAAATCGTCCATTACCCGATTCAATTGTCCCTACCAACCTGGTGTTGCTCTTCTTTTTTCCCTACACCCTACACCCTACACCCTACACCCTGTCTCACCCAAAAGATACCGTGAAAAGTCAGGATGCTAAGACTCCCCAATTAAAGTAAATGCTGCCCAATCTTTGGGGTTGGGATATTGTTGTTTAGTGATTAGCATTGCTTGACGTAAGGCTTGGGCTTTATCTTGGTTTTTGTCTAATTGACGGTAAAATTCGGTCATCAGGGAGGCAGTAGGAGCATCTGGTACTGCCCACAGGGAAACAATAACACTAGGAGCACCAGCCAGAGCCAAGGAGCGGGATAGTCCAATTACTCCATCACTACTAATTTCGCCTCTGCCAGTGTCGCAAGCACTCAATACTACTAGTTGGGTATTCAGCTTCAGGCTCAGGATTTCTCCAGCAGTCAATAGACCATTATCATCAGTAGTGGGAGCAAGAGCAACTGCACCAGGTACACCAAAACCAAAATCATCTAGTAATCCGTGGGTTGCCAGATGAATGATTCTGGCATTTGCCATCTTTTGTGTAACAGTGGTTTTAGTCGCTTGGTTACCAGTTAAGGCAGTGGTATTTAGTAACTGTGCGATCGCAATTGCTTCTTTCTCTGCACCAGGGAGGGGGGATAATTGCTCTGGAGGAATACCGACACTCGGCATGGTCGGATTACCAACTACTAGTGCTTCAGTTTCGGAAGTTGGCTGCTGTTGGTGAGTTAGCTGCAAGATTTGAATGGCTGGAGCGGTGAGGATGGTATGTTGTTCAACGAGATACTGATTATTAGTGTCTTGCAATCCAGGAAAGGGAACGAGGAAGAGTTCTCTGTTAGGAATAAAGATAACTCGCTCTTCGGGATTAGTGGGTAGAAGTTCAGCAATGGGTGCAATCAGTAGTTGATAGAGTTGCTCTAATTTCTGCTTTTGCTCAACTCCCGGTTGTTGCACGACACCAATGCTAGCACGCCCCCTGACTCCCATTGATGCGCGGCTGGTTTGTACTAAGTCTGATAAAGATTGTTCCATAGACTTAAGTTCTACAGAACGAAAGACAATCTCCCCAGTAGGAGGGATTACCCAAATATAGAGGAATTTATCCTCAATCACTGAATATTCAACTAAGGTAGCGTTTTGCTCTTGGGCAATTTGTTGAATTTGTTCTAAAGAAGGTGGTTTAACCGTTACTTGTTGAGCAGCTTCGGGGGATAGGCGCTGTGCTAACAACTCTACAAAAGCTCTCGCCCTACCCCGCTCGGAAATTTCTAGGGCAGTATTATGTTTATTCTGGGCAACTAGAGCTAGTTGCAGTATTTGGTAAGTGTCATCTTGGGTGTTCAAGATGGCGACTTTATCAGCATCAATTAATCCAGTTCGCAGAGACTCGAATATCTCAATGGTGGCAAATCCGTATTGTTCAGCATCGGCGTATTGACCTAGATTGAAGTAAGTAAATACTAGATTATGGAGAGTAGCTTCTTCCCCTATGCGATCGCTTATTTCCCTTCTGATAGCTAAAGCTTGCTGGTAATAATCCAATGCTTGCTGATATTGTCCCAGATTGTTGTAGACTGACCCAATATTATGAATAGTAGTTCCTTCCCCTAAACGATCGCCTATTTCCCGTTTGATAACCAAAGCTTGTTGGTAAGAGTCCAATGCCTGCTGATATTGTCCTAGATTGTCGTAAACTAACCCAAGGCTCGTCAGGGTAGTTCCTTCCCCTAAACGATCGCCTATTTCCCGTTGGATAGCCAAAGCTTGTTGGGAATAACCTAATGCCTGCTGATACTGCCCTAGTTTGGTGTAAACTGCCCCCAGATTATGGAGAGTGGTTCCTTCCCCTGCGCGATCATTTAATTCCTGGGCAATAACCAAAGCTTGCTGGTAGTAATCCAATACCTGCTGATACTGTCCTAGATCAGAGTAAACTGCCCCCAGATTATTGAGAATAGTTCCTTCTCCTGAGCGATTGCCTAGTTCCTGCATCATCGCTAAAGTTTGCCGGTAAGAATCCAAAGCCTGCCGATACTGTCCCAAACCGTGGTAAACCCAGCCAAGATTATTGAGAGTAGTTGCTACACCGGCGCGATTATCTAATTCCTGCCAGATAGCCAAAGCCTGTTGGTAATAACCCAATGCCTGTTGATACTGCCCTCGGCTGCTGTAAACTGACCCAAGATTATTAAGAGTTTTTCCTTCTCCTACATGATCGCTTAATTCCTGCCTGATGACCAGAGCTTGTTGGTGGTAATCTAATGCCTGTTGATACTGTCCCAAATTGTCGTATATTACCCCAAGATTATTGAGAATAATCCCTACATTTACGCGATCGTTTAATTCTTGTCTGATAACCAAAGCTTGTTGGAAGTAATCCAATGCCTGCTGATACTCTGCTAGGTTGGTGTAGATTGCCCCAATACCCGTAAGAATATCTCCTTCTGCCTTGCGGTCGCCAATTTCTTGGTAAATTGCTAAAGCTTGCTGAAGTTTCTCCACCGCTTCTGGCAACTGACTCTTATCCCATAACTCGAAAGCTTCTTCATACAACCGATTTGCTTCTGCTGCTTGGTTGGAATTTGTCTGTGCTTGTGTTAGTTGAACGGTTTTTTGTGTTGTTGAGGTGCCACCGGCAACAGGCAACAGGCTGGAGCTCAAACACAGCAACAGAGTGGCAAGAAACAGGCTCAGGAATTTTTTCAGACGATAGCGCATGGGTGAATACCCTTATCAAGCTGGTTCAAAGATTTTTGGCTTTAATGAACTATCTGTAGTATTTCATCAAATTACGCACCTCTACTCTTCCTTAATCATCGCCAGCAACTTCTGCACTAAAGGATGCTCAGATAGCATTGACTCCTTTTCTTCATTGACTACTTGCATCAAAAATTCGACAAAATTGCTCCAAACTGTAACAGTATTAGGATGCTCTGAACCTAAAGAGCGATCGCAAATTTCCCAAGCTTCCACATACAAAGGTTCGGCTTCTGTATAGCGCCCTTGGGATTTGTAAAGTTCAGCTAGATTGTTGAGGTGGGTAGCTAATATAGGATGGTCTTCAGGTAGGGAGCACTTGTCGATTTCGATAGCTTGTTTATACAACGGTTCGGCTTTACTGTAGTGTCCTTGGTAATAGTATAGTAAGGCTAAGCCGTTAAGTTGGGTAGCTAAGTTAGGATGGTCTTTGGGTAAGTAGCGCTTGTCGATGGCGATGGCTTGCTCATACAAAGGTTCAGCTTCACTGTAGCGTCCTTGAGATTGGTACAGTCCAGCTAAATTGCGCAGGTCTCTAGCTAAGTTAGGATGGTCTTTGGGTAAGTAGTGCTTGTCGATGGCGATGGCTTGCTCATACAAAGTTTCAGCTTTACTGTAGCGTCCTTGGGAATGGTACAGTCCAGCTAAGTTGTTGAAGTCAGTACCTAAGGAGGGATAGTTTTCGGGCAGGTAGCGCTTGTGAATGTCGATAGCTTGCAGATGCAAAGGTTCAGCTTCATCGTAGCGTCCTTGTAAATGGTATAGTCCAGCTAAGTTGCTGAGGTGGATGCCTAAGGAAGAATGGTCTGGAGGTAAGGAGCGCTCGTCAATGTAGATGGCTTCCAAATACAAAGGTTCAGCTTCACTGTAGCGTCCTTGGGAACGGTATAGTCCAGCTAAGTTGTTGAGGTGGATAGCTAAGGCAGGATGGTCTTTAGGTAAGGAGCGCTTGTCAATCCTAATGACTTGCTTATACAAAGATTCAGCTTCTGTGTAGCGTCCTTGAGATTCGTTAAGTGCAGCTAAGTTGTTGAGATTAATAGCAAAATCAGGATGTTCGCTACCAAGGCTAGTTTCTGCCACTGCCTTGCATTCCTGATACCAAGGTTCTGCCAAATCATAGAATCCTTGACTGTGATAGAAGTAGCCTAAGCCAGTGTAAGGTCTAATTAAATCCTCATCAGTGACAAACTTCATCAGTTCCCTCACTACTTCTTCCAGGTGAGGAATAGCAGGCTGGAAGTATTCCACCAACTCCAGAGTCATAGGATAGGGAATTTGTCTTGCGACTCCCACCATCGCTGCTGCTAACCCGTGTTTCAGCTCCTCCACCTCAGCAGACTGCTCACGCTTGTCACTCAAAAACTCCCGAATCAGTTGGTGCAATTGGTAGGTATTCTCATCCGTGCGCTTAAGCAAATTCAGCTGGATAAGAGCGCGTCTAGCTTGCTTCAATTCCTTAGTAGACTTCTTACCCGTTGCTGCACTTTTCACCAAAGACCAAGGAATGGGAGCAAGAGCAAATAAACTCAATAAATATGCCACAACTTGGGCATTTTGGTTCAAGCGTTTCCAACTCAACTCAAAGGCAGCAGCAACACCCAGTTGAGCCGTCATTCCAGAGTGAGTTTCTACCAAAGCTTCTGCTGCTAGTCGCTCACCTTGCAACTCTTCAAGTAATTCTGCCAGAGATAAGTCCTTCTCCAGGGTAAGATAACGTCCCACCAACTCCAACCCCAGAGGCAAATAACCCAGCCATTTACACAATCTTCTAGCCACCCAAGGTTCCTGTTGCAGTCGCTTTCTTCCTACCAAAGATTGCAATAAAGCCATTGCTGCTAGTGGCTTGAGCACATCCAAATCCAAACGCACAATCGGCTCACCCAACTTTTTCCGCGTGGTGATCAGGAATTTAAACCGAGATGATTCCGGCAAATAAGGCTCTACCTGCTCTTGGTAGTTAGTAACATCATCCAGCACCAGCAAAACATCCCCTTCAACCCAGTTTTGCCAGCAATATGCCACTTGTTCCGCCAGAGACAACTTCTCTAAGCTGACAGCAGGGAAAAAACGGGGACGAGCAAATTCCACCAACTGTACAGCAAAATCCCTCGCTGATAACCAACAAACTCCTCCGGGATAAGTTGGCAAGTGCTTCCGTGCATACTGAATTGCCAGTTCCGTTTTACCAACTCCCCCCATACCAGTAACAGCAGCCGTGATTGCTTTAGCACCAGCGAAGCTGATCGCTACCTGGGTATTTTGCTGTAATAATTGATGCAATTGGTCAAGTTCTGTCCGACGTCCGATAAACTTTTTTTGGTTAAGAATACCCCTGCGCTTGAGGTTCTCGTAGGGTGTTGGTGTTGGAGGTGTTTTCTTAGAAGTACTCTCACTAGCAACAGCTTTCGATTTTGCAGATCTACGATTATCCCATTCTTGGTCAAACTGCCGTAGATTGGCATCCTGATCCTGATACTTGTGCCACAGTTTCAGCTTAAAATGCCAGTTCTCAGAACCTCGCTCGTGTTCCCGTAAGTCCTCCAGAATCCTCAAAAAATCTTGCAGCCGTTTGAGAGCTTCCCGAACTTGCTCTATAGTTAACTTCCCCTCATCTTGGTATTTTCCTGTCAGTTCTACCAGAACCCTCAGCTTTGTCCTGAAAATCGGCTTCTGCTCATCCTTACTAACCTGAATATCGAGGCTATCTCCATCCTCAATTTCACCATTGACAAAAGCCAGCAACGCTTCCAACAGGCGCTTCACCCGCCGTTTCACTGTGGAGCCGTAAGTTGGACGCTTTCCCTGTTTCTTCATGGCGTCAGATACAGCAATTTTGCCAAAAAGTTTGGTGCTACTCCAATCTAATCAAACTACACCAAACTGCCCACTCTTGATTAACAAAGACTTTCCGCCGTCACTTTGGTGTATTTGCTTTGCTCCACGACACCAAATTTAGCCTTGCATCATCCTTAAACCAAGGCTAAAAGATGAACAACAAATACCAATCCCAACGACTGCGAAAGCAAATTATCCTTACCCTGGCATTTGCTCTTCCCATCCTGGCAGAACTCCTGTTTCCAGGACTAGGCTTTGTCATCAATGCAGCTATCTTTGCTTGGTGCTTTCTTGCACAAGATGACTAGTGGCGTGACACACCTAAAACTGTAGGTTGGGTTGAACAAAGTGAAACCCAACGCAATATGCTCCGATGTTGGGTTACGCTATCGCTAACCCAACCTACGACTAATACAAGATTTTAGGTGTGCCACGGTACTACTTTGATAATTTGGTAGTGAAAAAATTTTTGCATCGGGACTGCCTTCTACTCTAAGTACTTAGAATAATAGTGTTGAAAAGGAATCGAGCAATGAGTATCGTAATCCCTGATAAAATTCTAGCTGCAACCCGCATTAGCGCTAGAGTTAGAAGTAGAACAGCTTCTAATTGATGAACGTCTTGGTCGAATTGTTGCAGCTAGACTCAACCTACGATATACGGGAATTTTGGGTATTTTGGTGGAGGCTAAAAGTCGAGGGCTCATTCCTTTAGTGAAACCATTGTTAGATGCTTTGATCAACCAAGCAGGTTTTTGGATTGCTGAACCTTTGTATAAAAGTGTTTTAGAGCTTGCTGGTGAGTATCCTGCGGTTTAATGGCTTGGCTAACTTGCGATCGCAATAATTGAAAAATTTAAATCGCCGAAACCCAACAACAAAATAACAAACTTCTGTGTTATCCCCTTCCTTATATCTGTGTAACATACTTATAAAGGCAAGTTTGATGAGGCTGTGGGTAGGTATGGCTCCAACATCTAATGAGAAAGTAGCTATTATTCGTACAGAGCGTGGATTGACAATCTCAGGCACACGCATCACACTCTACGACATAATGGACTACCTAACAGCTCAGTATCCCCCAAAGTTTATCGGTTCTCTGTTTGACCTTACAGATGAGCAAATTAACATTGCCCTATCCTATATTGAAGTAAATCGTGCCGAAGTTGAAGCAGAGTATCAAGTTGTACTGAAGCAAGCCCAGGAAAATCGGCAGTACTGGGAAGAGCGCAATCGTGAACACTTTGCCCGTGTTGCAGCAATGTCACCCAAACCAGGTAAAGAAGCTCTTTGGGCAAAACTCCAAGAGCAAAAAGCTAGACATCAATTAGAAGCATGAATGTTCTCATAGATCACAATCTGAGGGGACATGCAGAAATCATGTTAGGTAATATTGCCAGTCAAGGCTGGCTAGAAATACTCCCAATTCGTTTTGTTACCTTCAAGGAGATGAATTTGCCGATTAACAGTAATGATCGAGTAGTTTGGCGACTTGCTCAGGCAAATCAAATGATTTTGCTAACTGCTAACCGAAGCATGAAGGGCGAAGACTCCCTAGAGCAGGTTCTCCGAGAAGAAAACAGATTGGATTCCCTACCTGTTATTACAATTGGAGATGCTGATCGATTTTTAGCTGATCGAGCCTATCGAAATCTTTGTATTGACCGTATTCTCGAAATCCTGATAGATATCGAAATTTGGATGGGCGTTGGTCGTCTTTTCGTTCCATAATGTTGGACATTTCTTAAGTGCGATTGCCTCCGGCACCAGCGAAGCTGATCGCAATCCTTGTAGAAATGGGGAACAGGGAACAGTTAAGAGATATAATGACAGTTCAATGGTGGAAATCAAAGACTTTAAAAGCCTAAGAATTTGACCAAAAGATATGGATATTATAGTCTTGTTCTTCTTGTAATTAAAAAATCCTGCTCTCTTTCCTCAATTCCCAATTCCCAATTCTCTACTTCAATAAACCTGATAATTAAGGGAAAAGTACAAACCCTCTTCTTGTAAAGTGCGATCGCTCGATATAACATCTACTAGGGGAATACCCCAGTCAAAACGAGCAGAAAGGCGATCGCCTAGGCGCAATCGTAAGCCGACTCCGGTAGAAACGATAATATTGGGGTCAGGATCTGGATCTGGATTGCCGGAGCTGTTCCAAGCAGCACCCAAATCCACAAAAGGGGCGATTTGCACTAAACCTTGGAATTCCGGGAGGCGGAGTATGGGGATACGAACTTCTGCTGATGCCAGGAATCCGTTATCAGTGAGGAAAATATTCTGGCGGTAACCCCGAACTGTATCCGCTCCTCCCATACCAAACTGCTCTAATCTCAGCAGAGACTGGGTAGCCAGCTGCACATCTCCTTGGAGGATTAATAGGGTTTCCGGAGCAATGAGACTTACCCACTGGGTTTGTCCACGCCAGGAAAGGAAAGTGCTATCAGGACCTGATTCGTTAACGGTAGCACCCAGGATACCAAGACCGATATTAAATTGGGAGCGCAGGGAAAAGACTTCCTTGTTACTCCGTTGTGTCCACTCCTGAAAAAAGCGCAAAGCAGTAACGCTGGTACTCCCATCTTCTTCTGCTCCTGGAGAGAGTCTGACGGGAATATCAAAAATCGTAACTTTACTGTCTTGGAAGGTTGCCGATAACCCTAAGGCAAATTCCTCTTCCAGGTTTTGCCAGAGGGGCTGACGCCAAGTAAACTCCAAGTACTGGGAATCCGCATCAATGTCAACCCGGTTGAAGGGAGGCTCAACAACGTTACTAAATGTGGTATTAAACCGTACACCGAGGGTGCCATTACGGGGATTGAGGGGATAGGTATAGCTAGCATCTAAGGTATTACTACCATCGGTGTTGCTATAGCTGATGCTGAAACCATCTCCATCTCCTAACAAGTTGGCTTGGGTAAGGGTTGCTTTCCGCTCGAAGGTACCGACGGTGGGTGAGCGGCTATTATTCAGGGACAGATCCACAAAGAAGGTTTGGGCTTCTTCTATCTCTACACTAAGTACACTGGAACCAGGACGTGTGCCAGCACCTAGTTCAGCAGATATATTAGCAATGAGAGGATCTAGTTGCAGCATTTGCAACGCCTCAATCAGCTCATCGCGATTGAGGGGAACTCCAGCTCCCAAAGCAAGGCGACTGCGGATATATTCCTGATTCAGCCTTTGGGTTCCAGTGATATTGATGGTTTCTAATTCCCCTTCCAGTACTTGGACTTTGACTATCCCTTCTTCAAAAACTTGAGGTGGGATAATGGCTCCAGAGGTAACATATCCTCGTTCTCGATATAGTTGGGTGATAACGGAGCGTACCTCGAAGACTTCAGCGAAGGGGAGAGGGCGGTTAATAAAATCTTTGGTGGCTTCCGCTAACTCCTCATTACTAATTACGGTATTGCCTTCAAACTCAAAGCCTTCAACTATGATAGTTTGAGGAACTTCACCAGGGATAGGTTCGGGACTCTCTGGAGTTGGAGGTGGCAGAAAGTCTTCTGTTGGAGGAGTTGTTTCAAAAGGTTGCTCTTCCGGTAGAGATTCTGAGGGGCGTTGGGGAACTATATCTAGGGGAAGTGGTGGTAGTTGAGCCAGGATAGGGTTTGTTTTTAGAGCCGGAGATCTCCCCCAGCCTCCTTTCAGGATATCACTGGTGAAATATTGGGTAATGTCAGAGCCCCCTAAATCCCCCAATTCTGGGGGACTTTCAATCCGGGCTCCCCCAGAATTGGGGGCTAGGGGGCAGGAAAAACACGCCCTAGGGGTAGCAGACAGAGAAATATCTTTATCCCCTACATTAACTGTTTGCGCTTGACTTGGCGATACCATGAGCCAGCTAGCCAGTGTCAATAAACCCAGTCGTAAGAGGGAATAACTTTGACTCAACAGAAGTTTAGTTATCATTGCAGGTAGATGAAGATCTCAGCACGAGAGTTGTAGGGGTGACACTGGAAGCTTGGGCGGTAAAGATGACTTCGCCATTTTCTCCATATATCCACCCTTGGGCTTCTATAAAGTTTGATTCTTGAGGTACAGTAGTGGCAACTGGAACTGGATTAGCAGCATTTGAATCCTCGCTACTATCCTCTACTTCCTCACTAGGAGCTTCCCAATCATTTACCACCGCCTCTCCAGGAAATGCGGCATTGGGATCCGGGGGTAAACCTCCTTGTCCAGTGATAATAAATTGATTCTTTTCCCTTTCAGCTATACTGCTACGGGTAGGACAGGTTTCTGCTATCAGTGTTGTGGGATCTATTGTGTTGTTTGGTAAGTTGGTAAACCCTGAAGTGGGGTCAACATTGATAACATTAGTTGTTACTAAGCCATCAATGCCAAAATCAGAACTGGCATTGATGTCATTAGTAGAGGGAAGTAATTCTCGCTCCTCAATATCAAATTGTCTGAAGACAGTAAATCGGATATTACCGCCTCTACCTGTGAAGGCATTAGCTCTAACATTGTTATCGCTGGGAGGAGCAGCAATCGCAAATTTAGCTACAACGTTAATATTGCCTCCGTTGCCACCAAACTGTTGATTACCTGCAGTAGTGGATGTATCGCTGTTACCAAGCAACAGAAAGAAATCCCCAGCTATTAGCAGAATATTCCCGCCCTCACCCGATGCAGTTTCAGCGGAGATGTCAACTTTATCACGCAGAATAATGTCTTGGCGGGCTGTGATGAATATACTACCTCCTTCTCCTGACCCTTCATTATCGACGCTTATTACTGCTCCATCATTGAGAAAGAGGGAGTTAGCTTCGATAAAAATACCACCACCAGCCTGTTCAATTCCTTCTCCTACGGAACTGCTGATACCACTACCATCACCTGTAATTGAAATATTACCGTCAACCCCTATAAATATTAGTCCGGCATCTCCCTGTCCAAGAGTCGAAGTAGTTATTCCAGATGGATTATCAGAAGTACCATTAATGGAAAGCGATCCCATTCCCATCAAAATTGCACCACCAGTACCTTGTGCATCCTCTCCAACAATACTAAAGATAATGCCTCTGTTTGAGAGCAAAACTTCATCTCTAGCCACTACAACAATAGCACCAGCATTACCCTCACCAAAGGTACTGGTATTCAAGAGAGAATTATTTGTTAAGGAAAGCGTCCCAGTATCAATCAAAATTGTGCCACTGATATCGCCCCCTCTACCATTGAGAACACCAAAGATATTGCCAGCGAAGGCATTACTGCCAGCTGTTGCTACAGCTCCCTTCTCAATAGCGCTTTCAATGAGAGCATTGTCTGCCAGAGAAATAGAGTCTGTAGCTTGCAAAAATATATTTCCGGCTTCCCCCATTCCAGAGATACTGGTATCTATTCGACCAAAATTACTTAAGGAGATAGAGCGAGCTGTTATTCTGATATCACCAGCATTACCCACAGCTCCAGAACCAACACTGCTGAAAATTGCACTAGGAAACCTTCGATTGTCTATGATATTGCCCAAGCCACTAATCGTGACAGTATCCTGGACATTGATAGTGATGTTTCCAGCGTCACCTTGCCCTGCTGGTTCGCCATTCTCATCACCCCGCACTAGAGTTTGAATTTGAGAGCCGTTGAGTAGAGAGAGCGACTCAGCATTAATAATAACCAATCCCCCAGTACTGTCTGTCGCACCATTTTCTACATTATTGAAAATGACACTGTCATTAGTCAGGGAAACTGAACCATCAACATTGAGCAAAATAGCTCCGGCAGTACCAGTGCCAAAACTGCTACTAGCTATCTGAGAATTATTGCTTAAGGACAGTGAGCCAGCTTCAATTAAAATGCCACCAGCAGAACCTTGCGCTCCAGGTAAGATTTGGCTAAAGATACCACTGTTATCAATAGAGACATTATTACCTCGTACAATTACGATTCCAGCACCATCGCTTCCTCCACTAGTAGAGGTGATACTGGCACTCACTCCAGCGTCATTAATTAATGACACATCAGCTCTTGCTACATCATCAGGAAAACTCAACCTGACATCGGGAAAATTCAAATTTGGGTTATTGCTACCACTAATTTCTACGATTTCTACTTCTCCCGGTTCTGCTAGTCCTCCTAACTCAATACGACCACTTGGTGCTAGGACAACTCCCCCATCAAAGTTAACATTACCACCTACTAAGAATAAATTCTGACCAGTATCTACATCTAGACCCACTGTAGACTGATTAGTAATTGCCCCTGCTGGAGTCTGATTGAAGAACAGAGCAGAAGGATTTACCGTCAGTAACTGGTTATTAGGAGCAACCGCTGATGTCAGAGAAAACTCACCATCGCCAGGAAACCGGATACCATCCGCCGTTGTCCCGACAAAGGAACCGCCAATCCTTAACTGTGCATTAGGACCAAAAGAAATACCACTAGGATTGAGCAAGAAGAAGTTAGCACTACCTTGAGCTTGAATCGTACCTAGAATATCCGACTGTACTCCCCCTGTCACTCGTGAAAAAATATTGACGATACTAGGAGCATTTTGAAAATCAGCAACTGCTCCATCTGGCACACTAAAACTAGTGAAACTGTGAAACAGATTGGTGCCACCAACAGTTGTGCCACCTGTGATTGCTAAATTGGGGTCAACCAGAGTGCCCAAAGTGCCATCAGATGTTACTTGAGCCAAGGCGCAATTTCCAGAAAAAGCGATCGCACTGCTGATTCCTAATGCAATATTGAAAGCACAATTTGCTAATCCTAATCTCCACTTTCGGGAAACTTGTAGGTTATTGCCACTACGCTGCACTAGATTAGTCTGGTATTGATCGTTATTAAATGGTAGAGACATTCTTAAAAGAAGTACACAGCTAACCTAATCAGTGCCGCTCGTAGCTGATCAGATTTACAAAAAGCGACGGTGAAGCCAACTCCTTAAAGGGGTTGGAGGAAATGTCGTCCCCCCGCTTTGTCATTTGTCAAGTGTCATTGGTCATTAGTACACTGCGTACTTTCTGACTAATAACATAGACGCCTTCTTCGGCTTCTCGAAGAGTAGGAGGCTTGCATCCCAGGACTAAAGTACGTGGGATGAGCTAAATTAACTTAAGGCGATTGGCCACAGAATCAAGATACACACAGAGGTGATTGTTTTGCCAGCTCCGCCTTTTGGAAGGAAACCCATCCCTAGCCCTTCCCAGGAGGGGAACTGGACTAGAGTCTGAGTTGGACATCGATATCACTAATTGTAGATAATTTCGCCAATATTGAAACAGCGATCGCAAAATTCAATCAACCCAAAGTTGGACGGATAAACAAAATGCCAATTTTCGCAATGAGGGTGCATGGCAATCATTGGTGTCAACTTAAGATGAAACCCTATGGGAAAATGTGCGCACATATATAAAGTACCCACTCGTGATCAGCTTTGACCTATCTAAGAAAGCAAGTTTTCAAAGTCCCTCTCCCAAGTTTTGGAGAGAGATTTAGGGTGAGGGTGGGATTTCGCGTCATTAGTCATTAGTACAAAGGACAAATGACACTTGACAAAGGACAAAACAGCTTATCACCGTCGGGAGTATGTCACAGCAACAACTCCTAAACTCACTAACAAGGTTCCCAAGATTTGTGGTACGGACATGACACTTTGAAGAAGTACAAATGCTAAGAATGCGGTTAACGCAGGTACTGTTCCTCCCAGTATTGAGGCTGTAGCTACCGGGAGCATCTTTTGACTAGCGCGATCGAGTAAATAACTCACCAGTGCAGCACCACCTAAAACCATACCAATGATTAGACCACTGAAGATGTTGGTTTTTAAATCAGTACTCCAGGATTGGGGTAGCAAGAATAAGCCAAGGGTAGAAAAAAATAGAATAATTACAGAATGAATCCATCTTATGGGGATGGGATGAAGCTTACTTCTACAGTTTTGTATCAGGATAATGTGTAAAGCGAAGGTAATACCAGCAACCGCTGCCGCAAGGCTCCCCAACACAGAACTATTAAAAATACTTACTACCACTCCCACCAAAACACTCAAGAAGGCTAACCTGAGCATTTGGTTGGGATATTTACCCAATCCTAACAATCTCCAAAACAAGATTGCGATCGGATAAATAAAGAAGATTGTTACTGCTACTCCTGGGGAAATCATCCCTAAAGCCAAATAAATTAGTACCTGGGACAAAAACAAACAGAAGCCACTGCCCAAAACGCTACCACATAAAGACCAATCTGGGGATTGAATCAACTTTTTGAGCTCTCGCCAAACTGCTGGGTAGATAACAGGAGCTAACAGACTCATTAGTGGTACTATTACCAACATCCGCAGCCACAGAAGCAACAGTGAACTGCTCACACTAGGAGTAATAAATCCTCCGAATTCCCAGACTCCCAAAATAGAGGACTTGTTGAAAATTGCTGCGACAACTACATTCTCCAAGGACAATGCTAGTAAAGAAAGCAGCATCAGGCAAAACCCAAGCCGAGGTTTCAATTTGGGTGGAGACGATGTTGGTAGCGGAATTTCAGGCGTTATTTCCAGTATTGGTACAGCTGGCTCAACTGGAGCAATACTACTCCCATTCTCTCTCCCCCCGCTCCCCTGCTCCCTTTCTGGTGGAGTGATTGGCTGACTATCAGTTGCAGATGAATCTACTTGCAGCTCTTTTCTGAGCCGACTAACCAAAGTCTCTAAAATAACTGTCCCTTGCTGCTCGAGACTGTGCATTTGTCCTAATTGCTGGGAGAGAGAACTTTGATAACTGTCGATATCTTGTTGCAGCGCTTTAAAAGTGGTTCTGAGGGTAGTATCTAAAGAGACGATTAGTTGGTCAGTATTCTCTTGGGTTACACTTGCCTTGGAAGTTTGGGGAAAACCAGAACTAGCCTTAATATCAGGAGGTAATTTCCCAGCTGGCAGTCCCTCTTGAGTCAACCCCGAAGATAGGTTAAGGTTTTGGTCAGAGCTTGTTGAGGATACCGCCAACTGATTGAGGCGCTGCATAAGAATTTCCTGCAACTGATTAACCAAAGTTGGCAGAATTTGCAGAGCCAATTGTTGCTGTTGAACAATTTGCTGCTGACGCTGAGTTTCCAGCTGTTCAATATCCTCAACTAACTGGTATTTCTCCTTCTGTAGCCGTTCAATATCTTCCGACAAATGAGCAACAAGATTTTGATGCAGGTGCTCAATCTCCTGAGTCATGGACTTGACAAGCTCTTGTGGTGCCTGTGGTTGACTCGCTTCTGAGTTTGAGTGTTGACTATCCAGTTGCTCCATGTCTTTATAACCTGTGTGGGTCGATACGCGATCGCATTTGCCTAGATAAGCTAATCTACATTTAACTTGCTCCTATTATCAATTAGGGAACAGGGAACAGGGAGTAGAGACGCGCCATGGCGCGTCTCTACATTTAGCGGGATAACGAAAAATCCTGATGTGAGGGGTCACACCCCTGATTCGCCAGCAGTATCCTGGAAGCGTGAAGTTTGCGAATATGTCAGGATAGAACTATGGAGAATGATTGGTATTCCCTATTCCCCATTCCCCATTCCCCATTCCCCAATGGTGACAAGTTAAAAGGTGGTGCATTCTGTCAACTCCCAGATATGGTGTTTGGAGCTAAAAAAACCCTATATATGGAATTGGACTTTGGACAAAAAAATCTATATTCTTCATTCTCCATTCTCCATTCTCCATTCTCCATTCCCTTGACAACGACGATTTTGCCTTAACTTGTCACCAATGCCCATTCCCCATTCCCCATTCCCCAATGCGTGAATTTCTCAAGCAAACCTTTGCCAGCCTAGTTGGTAGTCTTACAAGTCTGATTTTATTTTTTAGTTTAGGTGCTGGTGGACTACTTTTTTTGCTAATTGCTGTGGCTTCGAGAGATACTGGACCACAGGTTAAGGATAAGTCGGTGCTAGTTTTCGACTTGTCTTTGAACATTACTGATACAGAGCCAACCTTAAGAACCAATGAGGCGATTGGGAGAGCTCTATCCAATGAAGAGGATACCAGTATTACCCTGCGCACAGTTCTCGATACTCTCGACAAGGCGACTAAGGATCAACGAATTGTCGCTCTTTATTTAAATGGTTCTCAAAGTGAAACTGGTAGCAGCACTGGCTTTGCTACGCTCAAGGAAGTAAGGAAAGCTTTGGAACGTTTCCAAGCGGCTGGTAAACAAATTATTACCTATGATGTCGATTTGGGAGAAAAGGAATATTACCTCAGCTCCATAGCCGATAAGATTTTTCTTAACCCCATAGGAGGGATGGAAATCGATGGTTTTAGCTCTGAGCAACAATTCCTTAAGGGAGCACTGGAAAAATTTGGTATTGGTGTTCAGGTGCTGCGGGTAGGGAAGTACAAATCAGCAGTAGAACCATTTCTACTAGAGGAGCTTAGTCCAGAAAGCAAAGAACAAACTAGAGCCTTATTGTGGAGTTTGTGGGGTGAATTTCTCTCAAGTGTTGGCAAAAGCCGCAACATCACACCAAAACAATTACAAGGTATAGCAGATTCTCAAGGAGTTTTGTTAGCTGATGAAGCACGTCAGCGTGGTTTGGTGGATGAGGTTGTCTACTTTGATGAGGTGGTTGCTGAACTCAAGAAACTTACTGGCGATAGCAAAGAAGATAAATCATTCCGACAAATAAATCTTACTACCTATGCTGAGGTTGACAGTCCAGATACCAAAAAGTCCTATTCAGAAAATAAAATAGCGTTGGTATATGCTGAAGGTAACATAGTTGGTGGTCAAGGGGGCTTCCAGCAGGTGGGTAGTGAAAGCCTCTCCAAGGAGCTACGCAAACTGCGACTAGATAAGGATGTCAAGGCGGTAGTCTTACGGGTGAATAGTCCTGGTGGCAGTGCTACCGCATCTGAGATTATCCAGCGGGAAGTAGTGCTTACTAGGGAACAGAAACCAGTTATTATTTCTATGGGTGATGTTGCCGCATCCGGTGGTTATTGGATTGCTACCTATGGCGATCGCATTTTTGCGGAACCAACTACTATTACAGGTTCTATCGGTGTCTTTGGCTTACTACTCAATATCCAGGAAATAGCTAATAAAAATGGTATTACCTGGGATGTGGTGAAAACCAGTCGTTTTGCCGATAGCCAAACAATTACTCGCCCAAAAACAGAGCAAGAGCTGGCAATTTATCAAAAATTTGTTGACCAGATTTATAATCAGTTCCTCGATAAAGTAGCTGAGTCTCGAAAAATGACCAGACAAAAGGTAGAAGAGATTGCTCAGGGAAGAGTTTGGTCCGGTGTAGATGCCAAAAAGCTAGGTTTAGTAGATGAAATTGGTGGTATTGATCAGGCAATTGAATATGCAGCGAAGCAGGCGGAGCTAGGAGATGATTGGCAACTGCAAGAGTACAAAGAAGTTCCCAGCCTAGAAGAGAAGATTTTGAAAAAGCTTACTACTGGGGTAAATGCTCAAAACCCCAAGCTTCCAGAGCCACTAACTACAGAATTGCTCAAGCTACAACAAGAGTTAGAGATGCTCACAGGTATGAATGATCCTAGAAGTGTTTATGCTCGCTTACCTTTCAACTGGCAAATTGATTAAGATTTGTTATTAGTGTTTTGTCCTTTTCCCTACTCCCTGATCCCTTGACAACGACATTGTTACCTTAACTTGTTATCAATGCCTATTCCCTATTGCCTTGCTGAAACCCACTTTCAGCTTATTGTGTCACTGCGGTGCTTGTTAGTGTAACGGATTCTCGTACCAGCCCATTGGAGCTTTTCCTGTAGGGTTTGGTAATAGGAATAGCTTTCACGCAAAATAATGAATTTCGCTTGACAATCTGCATTGCGTATGTCTACTCGCTGTCCTGGCCAAATTGAGGTGCATAGGACACCATCCATCCAAAGCTTGGTGTGGAGCTCATAATCCCCTAAAGGCCAGATACTGACTACGGAACCCGATGGTAGAACAATGGGACGGCTGGAAATGCTTAAAGGACAAATGGGGGTCACAATGATTGCTTCCATACCATCATGTACAATTGGACCGTTGGCAGAAAGGGTATAGCAAGTTGAACCAGTAGGAGTAGCAACAATTAGTCCATCTCCCTGATACTGATCCACTACTTCGCCATCAATCTCCATTTCCAACATGGAAGTAATCATCCGGTTTGCTGAGGCAGGCTTAACACACATTTCATTGAGAGCTAAGAAGCGATCGCTAACTGGTTTTGTATTTGTGCGATTACCCTCAAACACCGCTGCTTGTAACATCATTCGCCGCTGAACTGCATAGCGATCCTCCAGCAGGCGGCTCCAAACTTGCTCAGTGTCTTGGAATTCCTCAAACGGTTCGGTAAGAAACCCCAAATGTCCCCCCACATTGACCGACAAAATTGGTATTCCTTCTGGAGCAAGATGCCTTGCTGCTGCTAGAGCTGTGCCATCACCCCCTAAAACGATAGCCAAATCAATTGGTTTAGCCGATGCTAAAAAGACGGGGTAAGGATTGTCCTTAGCACTACTCGGTCCGATTAAGACTTGACAGTGGTGTTGTTCTAATTGCCGAGCACATTGTTGAGCATAATTTTTGCCTTGAGCGTCTCCGGCTTTGTGGATGATAATTACCTGCTTTAACTGCACTTTAACCTCGATGAATAAATAGGGCTTGCTGAATAAGTCGATTGATTCGGGTTTTGAAGTAATAAGTAATAAATAATAAGTAATAATAGAAACATGAAAAATGTTGTATTTTTTTTCAAATTCCCAATTCCCAATTCCCAATTCTAAATTCTAAATTCTAAATTCTAATTATTTTAATAGCAGCATCAACTTGCCTTAACAGTACATCTAAAGTTGAGGAATTATCCAGCACCAGATCAGCACGAGCCACCTTTTCTGCTAGGGGTAACTGATTATCAATACGAGCTTGAGCTTGTTCTAGAGAAAGGTGACTCCTCTGGCTAATTCGTCTTAACTGTTGTTCTACTGAGCAACTAACTACCCAAATTTCGGTAACTAAATTAGTCATACTAGCTTCAAACAGTAAAGGAATTACCAATACTACTATAGGATTAGGGAGTGTAGCGAGTTCAGCTCCGAAGCGATCGCGGACATAAGGATGTATCTGTTGCTCCAACCACTGCTTCTGTTCTGGGTTACTAAACACAATTTCCCCCAAGCGTTGGCGGTTGAGGTTACCATCGGGTAACTGAATTTCTGCACCGTAGCGTTCAATAACTTTGTCAAGTATCGGCGAACCTAGTTGCACCGCTTCTCTAGCATAGACATCTGCATCTAATACTGGTAGCTGATAGGTTTTAGCTAGATAATTCGAGACTGTAGTTTTACCAGTGCCAATGCCTCCAGTTAAACCAATTACGTGCCGAGCTTGATCACACATTAACTAACCTTTTTCATTCTTGGACAAACAACAAATGACCAATGACCAATGACCAATGACAATTTACCACTGTAACTGAGCAGCGAATAATTCCTCAGCAGCATTCCTATCCAGGGGTTTAGAGAAGAAATATCCCTGTCCATATTCACATTGGAGCGATCGCAATTGTGCCAGATGTTGGGGGGTTTCGATCCCTTCAGCAATCAGATCCATCTCCAAACTGTGAGCTAGCTTGATGATTGTCCGAATAATTTCCAAACTATCGTCCTCAATACCTATACCAGCTACAAAGGAACGGTCTATTTTCAAGGTATCAATCGGTAGTTTATGCAAACGAGCCAAAGATGAGTAGCCAGTACCAAAGTCGTCAATTGAAAGCTTAATCCCCAAAGCTTTTAGTTTCTCTAATATGGAAGTTTTAGAAGTAGCATGGTTCATAATCGTTGTTTCCGTGATCTCTAGCTTCAAACTCCCTCCATCAACACCAGTCTCCAACATAATTTCTTTGAGCTGTTCCAACACACCAAACTTCGGTTGCTGTAAGCTAGATAAATTCACACTCATGTTTAAGGGTGGTTCACAGACAAATTTTTGTTGCCAAATCTTTAGCTGTTGGCAAGCTTGACGCATTACCCACCAGTCGATGAGGTTAATGAGTTCGCTCTCTTCTGCTAAGGGTATAAACTCTGCTGGTGATACCATACCTTTTGTTGGATGAAGCCAACGCACCAGCGCTTCAAAACCGCTAATCTTACCAGTTTTTAGGAAGATAATTGGCTGATAGTACACTCGCAACTGCTGGTGTTCAATTGCGCGTCGCAACTGAACTTCTAATTCCAAACGTGCCACAGCTCTCTCATGCATTTGGGGAGTAAACACAGCATAATGAACATGAGGAAGCTCCTTGGCATGATGTCTTGCTGTGTCAGCAGCACGCAAAAGTGCTTCTGGTCGGTTATAACTGATAGAGGGAGACCTTTGCTTGAGAGAAAACAAGGGATTGGGATTTGTTTGAGGTGAGCTCTCGACAAACTCAGCACTTTCTCCTAGAGCAATACCAATGCTGGCAGTGGAAAATACCTCATGACCATCTAGGTTAAACGGTAACATCAACTGCTGATGAATGCGATCGGCTATGTTGGTAGCTTCACTTACTCCTTGGAGATCCGCTAGTAAAATTGCGAGGGAATTGTCTCCTACTCGTGCTATCGGCTCCTTAAAACTCAGCAATCCTTCTAATCTTTGAGCGGTAGCAACCATCAGTTGATCAGCAATCTGGTGTCCGAGGCTATACTTAATCACCTCGAAGCGCTCTAACTCCAGAAACAGAACAGCAAATAAACCAGTTTTTTCAGCTTTTGCCCATTGAATTTGCCGCTCCAAGCGCTCTAAAAACCAAGTTTTGTTAGGTAAGTTCGTTAGTGGTTCATAAAAAGCATATTTTTCCAGTTGCTTTTGTAGGTGCTTGTGCTCGGTGATGTCGTAGGTAATCACCATACCACTATCAATTTCTCCGTGTTGATTAGTCACTGGTAGAATATGCACCAAATCAATTCGTTCACCATCAGGAATTTCTATAGTGCTTGCCTCCCCAGCAAGTGCTTTGCGGTAAAGTGGTTCTAGTAACTTACATGCAGCAGTTGGTGAAGCTTCCCAGAGAGTTTTTCCTTCCAATAACTCCCCAGGAACTTCAGCTGCCTTGAATCCCATACCTTCAGCCAAAGTGTAGCGCAGGTTGTGGTCAAATAATAAAACCACACCGTTGGGGAAGTTTCTCGCGAGTAGGCGATATTTCTCATCCTTTTCCTGAAATTTCTCCTTTGCTTGCTTGAGTTTGGTTACATTTTTTTTTAGCATGATTTCCCCCTGCCTTTGGTTTGTAATGTCCTGTGCTACCCAAATTACTGCGTCTGCCGACAGGGGTGAGAAACTGACAGAAAACAACATGAGCTTTCCTTTAACAGGGAAAGCATATTCAAACGTGAGAGTCTTTTGTTGATTAATCACGGATTTTAATAGTTAGGACTGACGCTCCAAATACGGTGATATGGAGAGACGGAGAAGTTTTTATTATGGGCAACTAGGCGGACTTGATATCATATATGCTTTTGCCAATTAGTTCTCATAAAGACTTGTATAAGCCAGCTACTTGGGTAAAAATCGTTTGGTGATAGTATCCGTAAATAATTAGAGATAGTTAGGTAACAAAACAATAAGATAGTAAGGTAATTTTCTCTGAAAAAATTAAAATAAATTAATGATTAATCTACAAAAATTTACCAAAATTAAAGTGAGTACTCTTCCAGAGTCATTACTATAACTCTGGAAGAGCTTTTTATTGTAAATTTTGTTACTAATCCTTTGTTGTTCGTCAGAAAGTTCTTTGTAGTAATGACATTTGACAAATGACTTTCTTACTTTAAGAGGATTGTACTTTGATTGTCATCAACCAAAGTAGAGATTGTTCAACTCTTGAGGGGAAATATCTGTTGCTGATTGTGGATTAAGGAAATAGGGATGGATTGGTAGTTTCTCACCCTTGTGAGTTACCTCAGACGAGTTCAAAGTCTGCTCAATTATCTGCAAATAACCTGTTGCTGTAGCTTCCCAAGTGTAGGAATTGAGTACCCGTTGCTGAGCCCCCTGCGCATATTTCTCCCACTCCTGATCATTGCATAACAACTGCTCCAAACCCCTAGCAATATCAGCATTGTCTTCTGGATCAATCAGCACTCCATATTTTTGCTCTCCCTCTTGCAAGCTCTCACTCAAACCACCATTTTTAGTTGCCACTACTGGTAAACCGGCGGCGGCAGCTTCCAAGGGAGCAAGACCAAAAGGTTCATAGAGAGCTGTTAGAGTAAATACTGAGCGGCGTTTTGCCAAGAATCGATAGGTTGCAGCCAGTGCTGGTTGATCGGGTACCGAAAAAGCACTAATCTTGCCCCACAAGTCGTGAGCTTGAACTACTTCACGGATAGGAGCCAAAACCATTTTTTCTGTCTGTTCATCTTTAGCTGGTTCCTTGAGAGCATTATCCAATCCGCCGGTAATCAGAACAATGTTGGCTTTCTCTTGAAGAGTTGGACTTTGAGCAAAGGCTTGCACCAAACCTAACAGGTTTTTCTTGGGATCTAATCGGCTTGATGCCAAAATCACAGGTAAGTGCTGTCGTGATTCAGTGATGTCTCGTGCCAATCGTTCCTGAACTAACTGGTAAGTTGGTTCTTCATTATGGGCACGAGCTTCGCTACTGAACATTTTGGGGTCTACTCCTGGTGGAATCACCGCAAAGCGAGTATCATCCTCTACCTCAATTGCTCCATGATAGGCGTGATGAATATATTGTTTGAGACGTTCTTGTTCAGTATTGGTAATATTAATAGCAGAGCGATTCATACTCAGGCGTTCAACCATGAGGCGGCGTCCAAAGTGATAATACTTGTCCTTCTGGGCTAGATTTTCTGGAGTGATGTTGAGTTTGTCCATCTTCTGCGCCCCAAGGGAATGGGCAGTAAAGGAGAAAGGTATGCCTGTTTTATCTTCAATTAGAGCCCCGCAAAGTCCTCCATCAGCGTAGTGAGTGGTCATAAAATCTGGTAAGCCACCATCCTCTTGATAGAATTTCAAGATATTTGGTACCCATTCAGTAGCTAAGTAGGGCCAGAGTAACTCTTTGCGTAGAAATTCTTGGGGACCAGCTGGTAACCTAATGATACGGACATTTTCTACGTTAGGATAAGCATCAAACAGCTCAGCAAACTCCGGCCAATCTGGGTCTATAATTTGACGGGTGAGGATATCAACTTTGTGACCCTTTTGAGCCATTGCTATGGCAACTTCTTTGACGTAGACCAGTTGACCACCAAAGTCAGGATGTTCGGTTATGTAACTATCTGCTGAATTGAAGTTACCCTGAGGGTTGAGAAATCCAATGTGCATATTGGTTATAATAGGCTTTTATCTTTGTCAAGTAGCTCAGCACCTACTGTGCCGATTAAGCAGGCAAGTTACTAAACAATGACATTTGGGTGACTTGCCGATAGCAGAAAAAGTCAAGCACATTATGGTTATGAGCTGGTCAGGCCTATTATATAAATAATGTGAATTTTTGTAAATAACCAAAAGGTTATTGGTTATTGGTTCTTTGTCATTTGTTGTTTGTACTAATTAGCTGAAGTTGGGGAGTCTTGGGAATCAGGTTGATCTAAAGAGCCATTAACTTTGTTATTGAAACCATAGACTTGACGACTACCAACTAAGATAACCAACTCCACTTCCCGTTGATCCCCTGGCTCAAAGCGTACAGCTGTTCCAGCAGGTATGTTCAGTCGCATACCTCTTGCTTGCTCTCGCTCAAATCCCAAAGCTTCATTCACCTCATAGAAATGAAAGTGGGAGCCAACCTGAATTGGTCGGTCACCACGATTCGCTACACTCAGTTTTATTGTGGGACGCCCCGCATTGAGCTCAATTTCCCCCTCTTGTACCAAAATTTCGCCTGGAATCACTCAATCTCTACTCCTTTGTCCTTAGGATGTCATTGTACCAAGTTAAAGGATTGTTATTAGTCATTAGTCATTGGTCATTTGTCCCTTGTACGCTTTGACCAATGACTTTCAAGGGCGGGGAAAAAGTTGTTTTTTGACAATGGCAAATTCAGAAGTAACTGAACCGTAGAGCTGAGCTTCCTCTGGTACAACAGGTTTACTAGAAACTCTACGAATAGAGTTTTGTTTTAAGTCTACTACTTCCCATGACTCCAGCTCATAACAAGAAAATAAAATTTCTGATGGTGAGATAAAACCCTCATATTCTCCTCCACCGTAGTGCTCTTGGCAAGGATAGAGAGGTAAAGCTTGGTAGTCATTGTTTGTATCTAAAATACGATTAGCTGTTTCACCATCTCCACCGTTCCAAGCATAGTCTTCACGAATAACCACATATCTACCATCTGGGGAAAAAGATATCGGCTTCATCACCACATAAGCTTCATCTTCAGGTTCTAACTCAAGATTCCTTAAGCTTGTTGGCTCTTCAACTACCATCTTGCTTTTGGGTGTCTGGCGACTATAAAGGGGATAGCAATAGCTACCATCACTGTAATCTCCAGATTTTCCTATTCTTCTAAGAATTACCTCAAAATAGACTGAGGTTTTACTATTTGGTGAGGTTAACTGCTGTGAGCGATAGGTAACTTCAGTTGACCCTTCACAGTTTCCTCCTTCTAGTTCCCTAATGAGATCCTTTTCTTGTTGTGCCAAGACTACACTTGCATAACACGACATCAGGCAACTAATCACTGTGTAGAGAATTATTTTCGATTTGCTGGACATCATTTCAACTATATTCTCGAGAAACTAGGCAATAGGCAATAGGCAATAGGAAAAAATATTGTTTCTCCTATTCAATTGCGGGTGGTGCGCCGCCCGTGGAGCGCTTGCTAAAAACTGCATTCTTTCCCCAGAATGGCAGTTTTTTTACAATTTGCCCAATGCAACTTATCGTAGTGTTTGGTCGCTTATTGATTCTAGAGACAACAAGCAAAATCAATGTCTATTATAGAAAGATAGATCTTCCTTGAGGAATAGCAGCATGGCAGAACCTTGGATTACTTTGGGAGTTTTTCTCCTGAAGGATTTGGTGTTTAAGGATGTCCTGCTCGAATTAGGCAAAGGAGCATTAGAAGACTACGTCAAAGACTTCTTCAAAGGCTGCATTACCGGAGGCATTGAGTCAGCGAAGGCAGGTGTACTGAAAAAAGCCTTGGGTGAAGCTCTACAGCAATTCTTGAAGATAGTAGAAGATGAACTAGAATTTGAGTGCAATCTTGCCGGTGCCCAGATTAGGGACAACTACCAAATACCTATGGGTAAATTTATCCGGCATCAGGAAGTTAAGCCCCTGTTAGGTACAGCTTTTGCTAAAGATTGTCGTCGGATAGATAGCAAGCAATTGGCTAAAATCTGGCGAAAGCATGAGCCGAGAGCCATGCCGACGGAATTTGATTGGGAGCGGGTGGCTCAGCAGTATGTAAGAGAAGTCAAACGGATTATTAAGCAATCACCCCAATTAAAAGCTCTTCTGGAATTAGAAACTTTAGAGGCGATTGAGCAAAATACTCAAGCAATTGCCGGAATTATTCCAGACTTTAACCTCAAGGCTTATCAAGAAGCACTGCAAGAGCGCTACGCTAATCTCAACTTAGATAGTTTAGATACCAGTATTTACGACTATCGGGAAAAACTCAAAGTCTGGCAAGTATTCGTCGCCCAAAATGTACGAGAATGCCAGGAATTTTTACCGCAAGTTTATGAAATTCCCAAAGAACATCAAAGACGACTGCGGGAGAGTAATGAACTAGAAGCAGAAATTGACCCAGAAGCCAGGGAACGATACAAAGAGATTTATTATCAGCAGCCAGTCCGCTCAATTTTGGATCTGGTTAATCAAATATGGGAAAATACCAACTATCGCTATCTCGTAATTCTGGGAGATCCCGGTTCAGGCAAGTCCATTTTCCTGCAATACCTGGCTCTGAATTGGGCAAGAAGTCCCCTCGATAGCATTATTGAATTGCCGATTCCCCTGCTGATTGAACTACGGACTTATAATCGCGATCGCAATTCTGGAGAGTGCAAGGATCTGCTAGAATTCTTCGGTCAGGGTAACGTTATCTGTCGCCTCAATCCCAATCAACTCCAGGAACGACTGAAAGCAGGCAAGGTTTTAGTGATGTTCGATGGCTTGGATGAAGTATTCGAGCCAACCCAACGGGAAAAGGTAATTACTGATATCCATCGCTTCACTAATGAATATCCCAAAGTGCGGGTAATCGTCACCTCTCGCATTATTGGCTACAAACCCCGAGAGCTGCGAAATGCTGAGTTTCGTCACTTCCTACTCCAAGATTTAGACTCAGAGCAAATTCAGGATTTTATCTACCGCTGGCATGAGTTAACCTTTACCGATGAGGTGGATAAAGTTAGAAAGCGGGAGCGTTTGCAACGGGCAATCGATACCTCGAAAGCAATTGGGGAACTAGCAGGAAATCCCCTGCTGCTGACAATGATGGCGATACTTAATCGTAATCAAGAATTACCCAGAGATCGACCAACACTATACGAAAAAGCTTCAGAAGTACTGCTACATCAATGGGATGTAGAGCGAAAATTGTTACAAGATCCCAGAGTAGATGCAGTAGCGATTGACTATAAAGATAAGCAGGCGATGCTGCGTCAGATTGCCTACTTTATGCAAGCTGCAGACAAGGGTTTGGCTGGTAATTTGATTCGGGGAACTGATTTAGAAAGGATTCTCATTAGCTATGTGGAATGTATCAAAGTCAGTAGTGCCAGAACTGTGGCTCGGTTACTGATTGAACAACTGCGAAGCCGCAACTTTATTTTGTGTTTCCTGGGGGGCGATTCCTATGGCTTTGTCCATCGGACATTTTTAGAATACTTCTGTGCTTGGGAATATGTCTGGCAGTTTAAAGAGACGCAAACCCTCTCCATTGAACAACTCAAAACCGAAGTATTCGGCAAGCACTGGCAAGATGAGTCTTGGCATGAAGTGCTACGGCTGATTGCAGGGATGATTGATCCTCGATTTACAGCTCAAATTATCGACTATCTTATTGTCCAAGATGGTGAGGGGGAAAAGTTTAGTAACCTGTTTCTGGCAGCTGAGTGTCTTTCGGAAGTGAGAAATATATCGGGAATTGCGACAACAGCAGATAAACTGCTTGAGTTGCTCAAGGGTTTAACTAAGTATGACCTCAATTATTATTACGAACCATATGGAGAGGAAGTAGTCTTGGTTTTGGAGATTCGTACCCAGGCTGTTGCAGCAGTGGCAAAGACTTGGCAAGATAATCCGGAAACTTTACCTTGGCTCCAACAACTAGCGCATTCTGATGAGGATGAGTGGGTGCGATTTGCAGCAGTACTAGGAATCGCCCGTGGCTGGAAAGAGGAACCCTATACTTTACCTCTGCTCCAACAACTGGCTCAATCTGATAAACATTGGGATGTGCGATGTGCAGCAGTAAAAGAAATCGCCCGTAGTTGGAAAGATGAACCCGATACTTTACCCCTGCTCCAACAATCAGCTCAATCTGATAAAGATAGGTTTGTACGAAGTACAGCAGTAGAAGAAATCGCCCGTGGTTGGAAAGATGACCCCGATACATTACCCCTGCTCCAACAAAAAGTACAATCTGATGAACATTGGGCTGTGCGACGTGCAGCAGTAGAAGAAATCGCTCGTGGTTGGAAGGATGAACCTGATACATTACCCCTGCTCCAACAATCGGCTCAATCTGATGAGAATAGGTTTGTGCGAAGTGCAGCAGTAGAAGAAATCGCTCGTGGCTGGAAAGATAAACCTGATACTTTACCTTGGCTCCAACAACTGGCTCAATCTGATAAAGATGGGTTGTGCTAAGTACAGCAGTAGAAGAAATCACCCGTGGCTGGAAGGATGAACCCGATACTTTACCTTGGCTCAAACAATTGGCTCAATTTGATAAAGATATGTTTGTGCGAAGTGCAGCAGTACGAGAAATCGCCCGTGGCTGGAAAGAGAAACCTTGGATGTTAGAATTTTTATGCGATCGCATCCTGAATGACCATTTTGAGCGCCAAGAAGACTGGGAAGACAACCCTCGACAATTAGCACTTAAGATTATCATCAAGCAATATCCTCACCATTTCCAGACTCTATCCCTATTAAGCAACAGAGCCGAAAATGACTCAGACGAGCAACTTCGGGAATTTGCTAGGCAAAAACTGGCAAAATTACTGTAGGGGCAAGTTTAGGGACATTGGTCTCAACTTAAGCTAGGGATAGCTTAATGCTTAGCTTCCACACCCACCCAGAGTTTAAACTCTGGGCTAATAGCTAAAGTCCACTCAAGTGGACTGAAGATTGAGTCATCTAAAGATGACTTGAGCTATTAGCAAGGAACTTAAGTTCCTTGTGGGGTATGAGTTTTACGTTAAGTTGACACCAATGCCCTTTGAGCGCCAGTCTAAGTTTGAAAATAACCCTCGACAATTAGCACTTGAGATTATCATCAAGCAATATCCTCATCATCCCCAGACTTTATCCCTATTAAGCAACAGAGCCGAAAATGACTCAGACGAGCAACTTCGGGAATTTGCTAGGCAAAAACTGGCAAAATTACTGTAGGGGCAAGTTTAGGGACATTGGTCTCAACTTAAGCTAGGGATAGCTTAATGCTTAGCTTCCACACCCACCCAGAGTTTAAACTCTGGGCTAATAGCTAAAGTCCACTCAAGTGGACTGAAGATTGAGTCATCTAAAGATGACTTGAGCTATTAGCAAGGAACTTAAGTTCCTTGTGGGGCATGAGTTTTACCTTAAGTTGACACCAATGCTGCTTCGTCTCCAAACAGAGCAATGATGATATTGGTATCCAGCAAATACCTACCACTCATCAATATCTACCTGCTCACAATCTTGCTCAATCGCCTCACGCATTAATTGGAGCTCATCAGGAGGAATAGAACCTGCAAAACGCAGCAGTTGTTGCCCAGTCGTACCTTGAACTTTAAATTTCACCAACGTCCGAGCAAATTCTAGCACCTGCCATTGCAAGTGCTGTGGCATGATTCTCAGTTGTTCAATTACTTCATCAATAATCGAAGTACTCATTTTGCCCTCCTTGCCATCATCCTACTTTAGTTCAAGGTGCGATCGCGTCCTCAATGACCCTTTTGAGCGTCAGGCAATCTCTGAAGAGAACCCTCGATAATCAGCACTTGAAATTATCATCAAGCAATATCTTCACCATCTCCAGACTCTATCCCTGTTACGCGACAGAGCTGAAAATGACTCAGACGTTAGACAAGGACAGGCAAGATGCCTGTTCCACGGTCTTATGTTAACCAATTATCCCCATACTTTGCCCTAAACTCACATCTTGCCAGTGACCTGCTTGTTTGTTACCTACTTTAGCTAAAATATAAGTAGTAAAATCAGTACACTGACCATGTCTTCGAGACATATTCGCTTTGATTGGGCCATCAAAAAACTGCTACGCAATAAGGCTAATTATGTAGTCTTGGAAGGGTTTTTAAGCGAGTTATTACATACTGATATCACCATCAAAACCCTTCTCGAAAGTGAAAGCAATCAACAGACTATTGATGATAAAAGCAACCGAGTCGATATTCTTGCAGAAACCGAAAACTCCGAGTTGATCCTCATCGAAGTGCAAAACAACTCCCAACTAGATTATTTTCATCGTATGCTCTACGGTGTATCTCAGCTAGTCACCGAATATCTCGAACAAGGACAAGAGTACGGTCAAATTAGGAAAATATACTCGGTAAATATCGTCTACTTTAACCTCGGTAAGGGAGATGACTATATTTATCGTCTACGTTCCGAGTTCATTGGGGTGAATACTGGAGGTATCCTGGAACTTTCCGTAGCTCAAGAAAAAAAATTTAATATTGCCAAAGTAGCAGATATCTTCCCAGAATACTACCTGCTGAAAGTGAGGAATTTTAAAGGAGCAGCGGAAACTACCTTACAAGAATGGATCTATTTTCTCAAAAACAGCGAGATCAAGGAGGAATTTGGAGCCAAAGGCATGGTAGAAGCTAAAGAAACCTTGCGAGTAAATAATCTCTCAGACGCTGAAAGAGCGGCATACAACCGTTATATGGACAACAAAAGTTACGAAGCAAGTATCTTGAGTACCCAAGAGTTTGAGGCGCAATGGCAAATCGAACAGATTGAAGAGGAAAAAATGAGAGCTAGGGAAGAAGGTAGACAAGAAGGTAGGCAAGAAGGTAGACAAGAAGGTAGACAAGAAGGTAGGCAAGAAGGTAGACAAGAAGGTATCCAACAAAACACAATAGCGATTGCACGCTCATGTAAACAACAAGGCTTAGATGTGGAGACTATTATGGCAATCACCCAACTGTCTCGGGAAGATATCGAAGCTTTGTGAGCTTATACTAGATCTTGCACGCAAAGCGAGAAAATTGACCTTTGAAGGCAGGGATAATAACCCGCCCCGACATATGATATTACACAGCTAGATTGATAGTCTTTGGAGATATCTTAATCTATAAACTGTTAATCCGCCAATAATTAACAGTATGCCGATCAAACTAAACATCATTGTAAAATTTAACCAGCTCAACAATATCCCACCAAGTACTGGTCCAACTACTTTACCACTGTTTTTCAATGTACCAACTAAGCCAATACCTGCACCCAGATAATGCTCATTGATTTGAGTCGAGACAAACGCTATGGTTGAGGGAAAAATCAGTGCCTGTGCAGCACCAATTAAGACAGCTAAGAATAATAAGCTCATTGGCTTAGATATTAATGTAATTAGAGGCAAAGTAAAGCCGATAGTAACCATGCCAATAACAATAGTTTGTATATAACCACATCGGTCTCCTAAGCGTCCACCTAGGGGTTTAAGTAAAACATTGCTTGCTTCTTGTAGGGCAAAAAAAGTGCCAATCAGTGCTACATTCAGTCCAATTGAGAGACTATATACAGGTAGAAAGGCTTTGACTGCATAGAGAGCGATATAGACAATAAATTCTAAACCACCTGATAACCAAACCGCAGGAGTACGACTGCCGCTTTTGAGGGAATCGATAATCTGTTGCTGTATGGATATACTTTGGATAGTGCCAAGAGACTGGTGGGATTCTGTGAGCAAGAGGATGGGTATCAAAGCTAGACTACTGAGCAAACCGATAATTGTAAAGACATCAACCGGTTCCATAACTAAGAGTAACCCACCTGCCAGTGCTGGTCCCACAATATATCCTCCACTGCGGGCAATGCCAAACCAACCGAGACGTTCAGCACGTTGATTTTGCTTTTGTTCAGCAACGTAGGCGATAGTAACTGGTCCATAAATAGCTGTGGCTAAACCATGTACTAAACGAATGAGCAAAAGTTGTTCAGGTGTGTCGATAAAGTTATAGAGAAAGGGCATGGTCATGAAAAACATTGTACCGATCATTAACCACCAACGCCTGCCCCAACGATCGCTAAGGATACCAATAGATGGTTTGAGAAGCATGCCAGTTAGAGTAGATACAGAGACAATTGAACCAAGGAAAGCATCTGTAGCTCCGAGTGTAGCGGCAAAGATAGGTAAGAGGGGAGTTTTCCCCATTTGATAGGCAGCTCGGACAATGAAGTCGGCAAGGGTAATGCAGACAAAGTTGATGAGCGATCGCATATAGAATAATTGATTTTAATCAGTATTTTGCTTCTTTGCCGTTGATAGTTCCAATGAACTGTGAACTATCAAAATGAATGGCGCGGAGCTTTAATTTTTTACCGCGCCAGGATGCTATTGGATTTTGAGAGTTGGAAAGCTTTAAAATCAAAGGCTGAGAAAAGGTGAATTCTCTAGCGCCCTTGGTAGAATCATTGACCTAAAACGAGTACATTGAGCTCAGCAGCAGAAGTCCATTGATTGCCATTGACTTCAGAAGTAGCCTTTAAACGGACATGGTGAGTACTCACAGAGGGGAAGTAAACAGTTTTCTCATCACTACTGTAAGTCCAAGTTCCTTCTGCTTTTTTCTCCCAGTTAGTACCGTCATTACTAACATAGATCTCATAGTCTTTAATGTGTCCGTTTTGACTACCATCTTGCCTGGGGAGGTATGTTAAACCTACAACAGTGTAGGTTTTGCCTAAATCGAGGTCAATGTGGTGTGGCAAGGGGCTAGTTTGTGGGTACCATTGCGTATGCCAAATTGTTGATGGGTTGTCATCGATAGCTTGTTGAGCAGTATTAGCTGGTGATTGTTGGCTATCAGCAGTTGCCGTAGATGGAGTTAATCCAGAAGGAGTAACAATCACCGTGAGTTCGGCAGCAGAAGTCCATTGATTGCCATTGACTTCTGAGGTAGCCTTTAAACGAACATAGTGAGTACTCACAGAGGGGAAGTAAACAGTTTTCTCATCACTACTGTAAGTCCAAGTTCCTTCTGCTTTTTGCTCCCAGTTAGTACCGTCGTTACTAACATAGATCTCATAGTCTTTAATGTGTCCGTTCTGACTACCATCTTGCCTGGGAAGGTATGTTAAACCTACAACAGTGTAGGTTTTACCTAAATCCAGGTCAATGTGATGTGGCAAGGGGTCAGTTTGGTTATACCATTGTGTATGCCAAATCGTTGATGAGTTGCCATCAATCGCATTTGATGCTCTTCCATTTTGACCTACTGTTTCTTGGCTATCAGCAATTGCAGTAGATGGTGTTAATGGGGTCAAATTAACATTAGAGGGAACTGTGACAGTTATAAAGTTAGTGAAAGTTTTTGTATCTGCACTACCATCTACACCAGTTACAGTTAAAGTCACATCGTAATCCCCTGGTGAGGAGTAGATAACCTGTGGCTTTTCTTCGGTTGACGAACTGGGATTACCACCAGGAAACTGCCATTGATAGGTTGCTCCTTCTCTGGCTACAGAGTGATCGACAAATAGCACTGGAGCGGAGATACTGGGCATCTGAGCCTCTGCCATTGGGCGTGCAATTGTTCTTGAAGCTTCGTACAAATCGCATTCCCATAAACCCCTGTGGGTACCAAGACGGATTTGGTTTTTGGCGTAATTTAGACGGATAAAGTACACTCGAGTAGCAAGAGGCAGATCTGTGCTATACCTTTGCCACCTATCGAGGGAATTGTTTCGATACCATACACCTGCATCCGTACCAATGTAAACACCTCCATTGGTTCCAATCTGATGGGTAATCACATGAATTTCATAGGAAGGTAGGTTACCGTTAGGACCAGAATAATCACTCCAGGTTGCACCACCATCTGTAGTTTTGATGACTTTGACATCTCTTTGTTTACCACCCATGCTCACCCAGACGATATTAGGGTCTTCACCGTCGATGGTTATATTAGAGAAAGACTTGTTTTGAGTTACACTGCTGTTTGGCGTAACTTGTGTCCAATTGCTACCGCCATCAACAGTCTTCCAAATCTTATTGAATTCGACAATTACATAAGCAACATCAGCATCCGAATAGCTTGTAGTGATACGAACAGGAGTGTCCCTGTCACCGCCGAAATCTTTGAGTAGTTCCCAGGATTTAGCGTTGTCTTTAGTCTTCTTAACAGTTGACTCTTTTGTATCTAAAGTGTAGAAGGTGTTGTAATAGCTATGGTTGCATATTTCAATTGGGTAGATATAGGAGGGCATTCTGGCATTTAAATCCACAACTATCGGCTTGGTATCTTTGTTGTCGGATCTTGTAATTTTGTTGTCACCCCAAGGATGGCAGTAAATATACTGATCATCACCTTTATTTACCATTGCCGTACCAGCATCGGCACCACTACTTGCATACCATCCGTCGTAGATACTATCGTCACGGATTTGAATGGGACCGTGGTACATCCCAATTGCCATAATATCGCTCTTCCAACCTTGGTCAAATCCCCAAATCTCCTGTGCAACAATACCGAAACTCTTGTTAGAAATGTTGGCACACTGATCAGTTGAAAGATAAATGCCGCCGTCGCTAGTTATCCAAGACTTATTGTCATATATAGCCAGAGATTGAATATCGCTGTGATACCAATGATCCCAATTACTTCCTTGGGGATTACCGGTGCCCGGTACATAGCTCCAATTGTTACCACTATCTGTGGACTTCCAAACATTTATACCGCCTGCAAGTAGATAGTTGGAATCAGTATTAGATACAGCAAGATCCATATCCCAGGTATACTGCCCACCTCCAGTACCATTCCCACTGGTGTCGTAGTCAATCATATTGGGGACAACAATTTCAGTAAACGATGCCCCTGAATCAGTAGATCTAAAAAACCTTGCTCCTTCTTGCTGACTCGGTTGCCCCATGTTTTGCCCACCGCCAGCAAAGACATAGACATGATCTGCTGCCGCAGGGGTAACAGCAATACATATTCTGCCCAGATTACGATTAGCAACGGGCGTAGGGTAACCGTTAGTTATATTTGTCCAGTTTGCCCCCCCATCTGTGGAGCGATAGAATTCAATCCAGCGAATATTCCAGGGATTTTCATTACTAACACCTGCATAAACAATATCAGGGTTAGTAGGATGAAATGCCACGTCCCAGGTTTCACGATTGAATTCTTGTATCCAATTTTGACCACCATTTGTTGTCCGCCAGGTTCCCCTCTTGCAGGCAAAGATAGCAATATCGGGGTTATCAGGATGCACAATTATTTGTTTCGGTTCTGGACCATCGGGGTAACTTGATGTCCAGTTAACATTAGCATCTTGGGGATAGTTCCATGTAAGTCCGCCATCAGTCGATTTAATGGGACCAACCTCAGCTGCTGCATACATGATGAACGAACCCAATACCTCAATTTCAGCTGCGGAAGTAAAGGGTTGGTCATTGACTTCAGACAGAGCTTGCAGGCGCACATGGCTTGCTATCACAGGCTCAAAATTTACAGTTTTTTTATCAGTACTGTAAGTCCAAGTCCCTTCTACTTTTTTCTCCCAGTTAGTACCATCATTACTAACATAGATCTCGTAGTCTTTAATGTGTCCGTTCTCGCTACCATCTTGCCTAGGGAGGTATGTCAGACCTGAAATAGTCAAGGGACTGCCTAAATTAAGGTCAATGTGGTGTGGTAGGGGAGCAATTTGGTTGTACCATTGCGTATGCCAAAAAGTTGATGAGTTCCCATCAACAGCATTTGAAGCCCTTCCATTTTCACCTACTGTTTCTTGGCTATCAGCAGTTGCCGCAGATGGCATTCGAGGGCTCTTGGAGCAAATCGCAATGCCTTTAACCTGGTCAACTAAAAGGTTTTTTGTTACGCATTCCCAATTACTCCCATTATCTTGAGAGAGCCAAATACCAGCTGATATTGAGCCTGCAAATATTTTATTGGGTTCATTTGGGTCTTGGGTAACACTCCTGATTACTCCCTGTGTTGTAGAACTACTTCCCATAGGTGCGGACCAATCTACTTTAGTTGGACCTATACATGACCATTGAGCCATTGTTTTCTCCTGATATTTTGTGAGGTTAATAGGTGTGTATAAGTGATCACGCTAGTACCGCTGCGCGGAATTAAGAATTAAGAATTAAGAATTAAGAATGCTTATAGAGTAAGGATTCTATCGATCTCAAACTGGTCACTTATTTTCGCCACGCTGCACTAGAACCTTGTCATTGCTCTCGTTCTAGAATTGCAAGGTCATCTTCATAGCTTTGTGAAGTAAGCAAATTTCCTTGGGCGTCAAAGTTAGTGCCTACAGTTTTCAGCCAATTTTTGTACTCCCTGATTTCAGGGCTTTTCACAAGCTCATGTGTTTTGAAATACTCCTCATAAGCTTTGACTACTTCTAAGTAATTGGGATTCTCAGATTGGAGCAGTTGATACCATCTTGTATCGGCATACATAATTTTTCTCCTTGTTGGAAATGACTACAGGAGCCAATACTACTCGGTTAAGAAAAGTTATCACTTTAGAAAGCTGGGGGGGCTGAGGGAGCTGGGGGAGAGAGATTAGAGTTTATCCGAGCAGTATTGCTACAGGAGCAACAAAGACAGATTGCGATCGCTACTTGATCGCAATCGAGTCCATCGAGTTACTTGACCGAAAATCGGAGGGCGCAAGCCCCCGAATTCTATTCGTGGGGATAAGCCCGTGGGGAATTTATTCCCCGTCAAGTTATGCTATCATAGTATTTGATACCACTAACTCTAGTATCAACCGTGTTGAGCTACGAATACAAAGTTAATCCCAAACTGATTCAAATGGTTGCCATTGATGAAGCTATCCGGACATCTCAATTTGTCCGAAATAAGGTGCTTCGTTACTGGATGGATAACCGTGGTATTGGTAAGGCTCAGATGTTCCGATACAACACGTTACTTAGAAAAGAGTTTAAGTTTGTCGAAGAACTCAATTCTCATGCTTGTCAAACTGCTGTCGAGCGAGTTTTAAAAGCGGTTAACCGTTTTGACAATAATTGTAAAAGGCAGGTTCGAGGAAAGAAAGGGTATCCCAAATTCAAGAAAAATACTCGCTCTGTTGAGTACAAAGTATCTGGGTGGAAGCTATCAGAAAACAGAAAGTACATTACCTTTACAGATAAAAAAGGTATAGGCACTCTCAAGCTGATAGGAACTAGGGACTTGAACTTTTACCAACTAGAACAAATTAAGCGAGTGAGAATTGTACGTCGTGCCGATGGGTATTACGTGCAGTTTTCGGTACAATTAGACCCCAGAGAGGCCGCTAAACTGTTAACCCCTAGCCAAAAAGCAGTAGGGATTGATGTAGGTATCAAGTATTTTTTAGCAGATAGCCAAGGAAATATAGAGCATAACCCACAGTTTTACCGTCAGAGAGAAAAGCAGTTAAACCGACTTAATCGGAACCAGTCTAAAAAGTACCGTAAAGGTAAACCACAGTCTAAAAATTATCACAAAGCTAGAAATAGATATGCACTTCTTCATTTAAAAGTAAGTAGGCAGCGAGAAGAGTTTGTCAAGAGAGTGGCACTCCGCTTAATCAAGTCTAACGACTTAGTAGCTTATGAAGATTTGAATGTTGAAGGCATGGTAAAAAATCGACATCTAGCGAAGTCGATATCAGATGCAGGATGGTCAAAGTTTCGCCAATGGTTAGAGTATTTTGGCTACAAATATGGCAAGGTAACTGTTGCAGTTGCTCCCCATAACACCAGTCAAAATTGCTCTAAGTGCGGTGAAAAAGTGCAAAAGTCCCTATCTACGAGAACTCATATTTGCCCTCATTGTAATTATGTAGAAGATAGGGATATTAATGCCGCGCTCAACATTTTGCAAAAAGGACTAAGTACGGTGGGGCACACCGAATCTCAAAAGCTTAGGGAGTTCGATCCTCTGGCTGGGTTGGAGCAATCCTGCTCAGTTAAGGTCTGACAGTGAACTAAGAATCCCCTGCTTTTAACGGAGCGAAGCGAAGTGGAAGCATGGGGAGTGTCAAAGTATAAGGTTACTGTCCTTGGAAAGGATTAATAAGTTTTTAGAAAAGATTAATAAATTTTTGGGAAAGATTAATAAGTTTTTGGGGGAGGTGGGCATTGTTTTGAATTGTATCGAAGCTATTTTATATTCTTGGCAATACCCACCCTACTGGCGTGACACAGCTAATTTGGTGGTTTAGAAACAGGTAGGGGAATGTAGAATTTAGAATGCAGAATGTAGTGCGAGCGTCTCGCTCGCGATCGGTCAAACGCGAGCAAGATGTTTGCGCTTACGCACACGCTACGCGAACGCACCACCTTGTTACATCATTTTAGGTGTGTCGCGCCACTACAATATTTTTAAAACAAAACACTATCAAACAGTTCAACCAGCTTCAAGTCTGTAAAAACTGGCAGATACAAATATTTATCGAATTCCCGCCTACTCCGAGGTAAAAATAAACCTAGACCATGCAAATCGATTTCTGAGTTATTGGGATTCTGCTGAAACTTGTGAATCATCGAGTTTTGTAAAAATTTTACCAACTTATCATAGTGTTTGTTTGCTGAAGTTGTTTGCTGGCTGAGAGTTTGTAAAAAGTAGAGAAAATCCACATATCTCTCACCCATATAGCTATAAGGTTTCAGCTGATGGGTTGGCAAAGCCTTAATTTTAGATCCAATAATTTCTTCGAGTAAAGGATTAAGTTTCGCTGGCAGCTCACGGATAGTACGATTATCAGTCACCGTGTAGCTATTGTACATATCACTCCTTTCCGACTGGATAATTTTCTCAGCTACTTGTCCGCCATTAACTTTTGGGCTATGACCGAGAAATTGCAGCAGAGGTTCGTAATAGTGATTAGGGGCACCTAAGATTTTTTGAGATGAAAGGGTGTACTCAGCTACATCTTGCAAGGTATAATGAGCTTCAATCGTTCCCTTATTGCAGTTTTGGAAGAAAAATAACTCTACCCGGTCATTAATATCTTGATTAAATTGCGCTACAACATCCCTAATATTCTGGATATTCATCCACTGAGTTCGAGTGCCTAATCCAGGATTATTATCAGGACTAACTTGATCCAAACGACCACCATGTCCTAAGAAAATGATTGCCCAATTATCGGCAACAAATTGTGATTTAGCCCAATTGAGATACTCAGCAAAGACATCCTCACTAGCACTGTTTGCTGTCTCTAGTTGTTGAACATCAACATTGTCTTTAGTAATTACTCTTCTAGAAAGATTACTTGCTCCCCAAAAATCAGATTCTACTACCACTAAGACATTATCACTCTGTACTCCTTTGATCAGCATCTGTAAGATTGGCTGACCAAATCGTGATAGGTCATTGTCGTAGGGCATCCAGTACAGTAAAATCCAATCATAATGTCGTTTGTTGTTATGCCCTGGAGCAGCAATACTTGAGGATTTGTGACCCAGTAGACCGACATTAGTGAGCAAGGCAGCACTACCTAACGCACCATACTCCAGCAATTTTCTCCGCTTCATAGGTATACCTCCAATTGGTTACAATCCCATTCAATAGAGCTTATTTCCTCAACTATTGCACGGTTCTCAAGTTTCCAGTTGCTGGTTTCAGTTATGGTAACGCTAGGTGAAGATAAGGGAAACGGAGACGCGGAGACAATGGAGACATTTCTAGTTTCCAATTCCCAATTCCCAATTCCCGATTCCCAATTCCCAATTCCCAAATAACAAATATGGCTGATAAATTTACAAAAGGTGGGCAGGAAGCCTGGTGTCATGATCAAGGGCACTGGGGAGGCTTTTTTCACACCTATGATAATTTCCAAGTACCAGGATCTGAGGAGCAACCACATAAAGTGCATATTTTCCTGCCACGAGACTATGAGGTGAGCCAGGAATGCTACCCAGTAATTTATATGAATGATGGTAATACTGCTTTTTTTCCAGGAGGAGCTTATTATAAAACCTGGAATATGGCAGAGATAATTACTAGGCTGTATCTGAGAAATAAGATTCGCAAGGTCATAGTGGTTGCTATTTGTCCCCTCAATCGAGATTATGAATATACTCATGCTCCTGTGTGGAACCATGACTGGGGTGGTTTATATAACTATGCTAGTTATCTAGCTTTTTCGGTTAAAGGATTTATTGATAGCAATTACAGGACTATTGCTGATGCCGACAAAACAATGATTTTAGGCTCATCTCATGGTGGTTTAGCTGCCTTTTATACTGCCACCCAATACCCTGATAAATTTGGCTGTGTAGCAGCCCTTTCACCTTCATTTTGGGTAGGATTAGATTCAACTATAGATGTTGCTGTGTTTGAGTTTTTCGGTCCTTTTAGTGGTTCCTTAAAGGAGTCAGAACTGATATCTACTGCTCATCAGACACTGCAAAATCCGAACCAGCGTTTAAAAATTTATTTGGACTGGGGTTTAGTACGAGAAGGTGGTTTTCATAATGCTTTTATTGAAGAACGGGCTACAGCACGAGGTCGTGAAATGCGAGATCTATTGGTGCAAGATTTAGGCTATAGGGAAAACGAAAATCTATTTGTAGTAGAAGATCCTGTAGGTGAGCATAGTGAAGAATTTTGGTCTAGTCGGATAGAAAAGGTACTAAACATCTTTTTTAGTGTTTAATTGTGTCGAATAAAGGAATAGTTCTATGTTATATTGTAGATTTGTTACTGGTTATACTAGAATTTTCCTTTCTTCCATCTTGCCTTTTAATCTAAAATCTAAAATAAAGATGCTATATGATGTAATTATAGTTGGTCTTGGAGCAGTGGGAAGTGCTACTGCCTATCAACTGTCTTCAACAGGAAAAAAAGTTCTTGGAATAGATCAGTTTCAACCTCCACATATCTTTGGTTCTTCCCATGGCGACACCAGAATTACTCGCCAAGCTATTGGTGAGGGTTTGCACTATGTACCTATTGTTCTCCGTTCTCACGAAATCTGGAGAGAGCTAGAGTCAAAAGTTAATACTGAGCTATTTAATGAATGTGGTGGTCTAATTTTTGGTACCAACCTGAAAAATTCACCGGCTCATGGCTCTTCTTGCTTTCTTGATGTAACACTTACTGCCGCCAATGCGTTTGGCATTGAGCACCAGGTGCTTGAGTATAAAGAAATGCAAAAACGATATCCCCAGTTTCATTATCAAGGTACCGAGATTGGCTATTTTGAGCCAGGTGCAGGATTTCTGAGACCAGAAAAATGCATTGAAGCGCAACTAAAGCTAGCAAAGGAAAATGGTGTAGAGCTGCAACTAAATCAGAAAGTAGTCAGTGTTGAGCCTAATTCTAATAATGATGGTGTTATAGTCAAGACCAGCACTGATACTTGGGAAGCTAAATGTGCAATTATTGCAGCTGGTGCCTGGATTGGTCAACTTCTACCACAAGCATACAAAAGGTTCTTTAAAACTTACAGACAAGTTATGTTCTGGTTTGAACAAGAACTGACTTACGAAACTTTTTCAGCTAAAAACTTTCCCATTTATATCAGACTCAGTGAAACAGAATCAGAATTTTTTTATGGATTTCCTGCTATTGACGGTAAACATGGCGGTATTAAGATGGCAAATGAGCAATTTGTCGATTCCTGTAGTGCTGACACTGTAGACAGAAATGTATCAGTTGAGGAAGTTAAGCAGTGCTTTCAAAAGATTAGTCAGCACCTGAAAATAAAAAATAACTGTATTAAATCTGTTGCTTGTATGTATACCGTCACTCCTGATTATGGGTTTGTCATAGATACTATGCCGGGACATCCACAGATACTTTTAGCATCACCTTGCTCTGGACATGGATTTAAACATTCTGCTGCAATTGGACAAATTTTGAAGCAATTGGCTCTTCACCAAAAAACTGAGTTTGACATTTCAGCTTTTTCTTTATCGAGATTCGATATCTAGATTAGTATTTATACCAAATCCGGAGCCAAAAAACCGATTTAATTAACTCTGTAGGAGCGAATAGCCATTCGCCCCTACTTTTGCCTTTTGTACAAATTCGTTCCTACTTTTGTGCAAACTTAATTTAAGAATTTCTGATCAACTATAAACTCAAAAGTATAATAGTGGGTAGTTATAAACAATTATTTTGAGGGCGATGATTACGCCATTGACTAGATTGCGCAAATTTACTCCCGTTGTACTAGGTTTAGCTCTTTGTTGGACAACCCTGGGCTGTCAGTCCAATACCTATCAAGTTCCTGGACAGCAGAGGGTTAACACCGTATCAACCCAAGCAAGGCTAGCAAACGGTAAATATCCCCTCAAACAAGCTACCTATAATGATGCTAATGGGCAATATACCCTATTCTTGTTCAATGCCACTCCCCCAGTCTTCAGTACCACCAATTTGCAAATGATGCCATTGACGGCAGCGGAAACTCAGGCAGGGGAACAGAGTTATCTGCAAATGCAGAATAACCAAGCTATTTTGCATTTGAATCCAGATTTCCAGATTGAGTACATCCACGCAGTTACTGAACAAATCAACGGCGCAGAAACTGTTATCGTGCGGGAGGAATCAACTTACTGGGAACCCTTTGAGGATGACGACGAACTGGAAATTGAGCTTGAGTTCCACAACTATGGACCTCACTACTATGTGCCACCACGATACCAAAGAGGAGTAGTACTCTCTAGAGGCTACCATGCCCCAACCTACCAGGAAGCAGTTACCAAATACGAGCAGAACTATAAAACCAAACCACCTGCCGTCAAGAACAATCAGTTGCGGACATCGGGACAACTGCGTAAATCGACCACTACTAAAGCTCAACCGACAACTACCAATAAATCAACTACCACCACAACTACCAACAAATCAACTACTACTACAACTCAACCGACAACTACCAATAAATCAACCACTACTACAACTACCAACAAATCAACTACTACCACAACTGCCCCATCATCCTCTAGCACCAAAGCTACAGGTTCTGGTTATGGTAGCAGCAATTTGAAGAAGCCTAGCCACACCAAACCAAAATCTACCACTAAGAAAAAGTCTTCTTCTAGTTTTGGTAGTAGCAAGAGTAGTACCAGAAAGTCTTCCGGCTCAAGAAAAAGACGTTAAATTTTTAAGGAATAAGGCAATAGGCAATAGGCAATAGGGAGTAGGGAGTAGGAAGTAGGGAAAAGAATTTGATTGTTTCTAGGACTTACGCACTCAACTGTCATGCTGAGGTGATAGTGAAGTATCTCAGCCGTTTGGAGATCCTACTCTTCGAGAAGCTACGTTAACGCTACCGCTCAGGATGACATGATTCCGTGACGGTGCGTAAGTCCTATGTTTCTTCCATTCAGCAGAGGTGGTGTATTGACGCTCCCCCAGCTCCCCCATCTCCCCCATCTCCCCCATCTCCCCCATCTCCCCATCCCCCATCTCCCCTCCTCCAAAACTACTTGGGCTCAACAAAGCCACGCCAGACTCCTACTAATACTCCCTGCACTTCCACCCTGTTAGCCATCGCCTCTATGGGAAGATATTTAGCATTAGCAGGCTTGAGAGTAACTAGCTCTCCCTGACGGTAGTAGCGTTTCAAGGTAGTACCTTTTCCTTCTACCCGTGCTGCGACAATCCGACCATTTTTGAGTTGCTCTGGATCAGGGACTGGTCGCATAATTACTACATCTCCTTCGGTAATCAGATCCTCGATCATGCTGTCTCCGGTTACCCGTAGAGCAAAGTTACCTGTTTGATAGAACAAGCCAGATAAATCCAGATGTTCCAGGGTATCAGTGAACGGTTCAACTAAGCCACCAGCTGCGATCGCTCCTAAGACTGGAATTCCCTTAGCAGCAGGACCTAGAATCCGAATCGTGCGAGCTTTTCCTTCTGTCCAATCAATATATCCTTTGTTGCGCAAATGTTCTAGGCGACTTTGCACTGGTGCTGGTGAGCGCAATTTCATTGCTCGCATCATTTGCCGGATGGAAGGAGCATGTTGGGAGGTACGAATATAATCTACCAACCAATCATAAAGTTCTTGTTGTGCTGGAGTAAGGGTATCCATAATCCTAATGTGGGATAAAATAGAGTTTCGAGTTTGCTAGAGACAGAATTTATTGCCTTTGGGATTGTCAATGGAAATGATTAACTAATCATCTCTTTTGCGGCTAGATTAATCATGTCTCTAGAACACTTGTACTTCTAATTAACCTCATTTGTCTAGTACTTAACCACTAAAAGAAGAAATTTTTCTCCTCCCCACCCCTTCATTTTTTGCCAAAAACTTCAATAGAACCCTTATAGCGCTAGGCAATAGGCAATAGGCAACAGGCAATAGTAAACTGTGAGTCGGTTTGATAAATATAGGAACGTCCTAATATAAACTTGTAGTGCTTTACAACTGTTCAGTTTTAATACCCCCAATTCCCCATTCCCAAACAACAAACAACAAAGGACCAAGGACAAACAACAAACAACAATTACCTCAATCTGCTCCCAAAAGACTTACGAGTAAAGCTTTTTGGGCATGCATCCGGTTTTCTGCCTGATCCCAGACTCGTGATTGCTTACCTTCAAGTACCTCATCCGTAATTTCTTCTCCCCGGTGGGCTGGTAAGCAGTGTAAAACAATAGCTTCTGGATCAGCATTGGTTAACAATTGTTCATTGACCTGATAAGGCTGAAAAATGGGAATGCGAGTTTCTGCTGAATCCTCCTGACCCATACTTGCCCAAACATCAGTGTAAATAACCTGGCTTCCCTTAGTAGCAGTAACTGGATCATCGGTGAGTATAACCTCTGTCTTAGCTCCAGCAATTTTTTGTGCTTGCTCTACAATGTCAGTAACGGGTTGATACTCTGGGGGAGTAGCAACTATGATATTCATGCCCATCAAGGCACATCCCAACATCAGTGAATGAGCAACATTGTTGCCATCTCCCAGATAAGTCACATTCACACCGCTAAGGGAGCCAAAGCACTCCTGAATAGTCAACAAATCTGCTAAAACCTGACAAGGGTGTTCCCAATCCGTAAGAGCATTAATTATGGGAATCTGAGCATATTCGGCAAAGGTTTCCAGTTGCTTCTGCTCATAAGTGCGAATTGCCAGGATGTCCAAATAACGATCTAAGACTCGCGCTGTATCTCTTACTGGTTCTCCTCGACCAACTTGAGTGATTTTGGGATTCAAGTCGATTACTTGACCTCCCAGTTGGTACATGGCAACAGAAAAGCTAACCCGTGTTCGGGTAGAAGCCTTATAAAACAACAAACCCAGCACTTTAGAACAGTGCATTGTTATCTCGCCCGCTTTCAACTGAGCAGCAAATTGCAACAGCTCTTGAATTTCACTAGCGCTCAAATCGGTTAAACCTAGAAAATCTCTTCCTTGTAATGCCTCCATATTCTTCCCCCAATGAATAGATTGCTTTGCTCTCAACTAAGGCGCTATAGGCAATCGCCAAGAAAAGTTAGTGCCCTCTTGAGCAAGCCTCAGCCTCCCAAGGCTACCCAGTTATTTTACAGAAATACTGTTTTTAAGAACCTACCAGATTTTCCTGAGATTATTCCAGTTTTCGGAGACGATGATGTCACAAATATTTTTTTAGTTTATCTTAGAACCAATTCTCGTCTTGTCCATTAGCCGTTGCTCAACTTATAAATTTGAGATTATCAGTGCCAAAAAATTGTAACCTTAAACAAACTTTAAATTATGGAGCCATATTTAGGGACAAAGTTAGTTATAATTATTACTTTTGCCTTTTGGTTGATTAGCAGTACCAGCGTTTACTTTTTGTATCTTGTTGTCTTACACTTTGGCTATAATTTTACTGAAAATTCTGCTCAGCTTGGGCAATTAAGGTACTTATGCTTAGGTATTATAAGTGCTAGCTTGCTCTGGTCATTTTTGGCAGCATTGCTACTATCACGTTGGTTAGGACACCCTATTCGTAAGTTACAGGAAGCTGTAGAAAAAGTTCGAGCTGGTGAATTTGATACCTTCATCGAGGTTCACCGCCAAGACCAACTAGGGCTTCTGGTTGAGAGATTTAATGCAATGGTAGTAGCAGTGCAAGAGCAGACTCAAGCGATTGTCGTTCAAAATGACAGCTTACAGCAAAGGAACAAGCTCAAGGATGAAGTTGTAGTCAATACTATATACGAACTACAGCTGCTTCTTCATAGTATTATTACCATTACTCAATCATTGCTTGAGGGAGCCTATGAGCAACTATCAGAAGAGCAAAAAAACAATATTGTTGTGATTGATACCAGTAACAGGCGTTTACTCAATCTTAGTGGTGATATTCTTGACTATTATAAGCTACAAAATAAACACGTTGAGCTAAAAATAAAACCAGTCAAAATAAGAGAAATTACTAATACTGTTTTGGAGGATTGTCGTAGCTTATTTACTAACAAAAAATTACACCTTATCAATGCCATACCTTCAGATATTCCCTTAGTCGAAGCTGATGAAAAGCTCTTGCAACAAATCCTACATAATTTGGTTGGCAGTGCTATCAAGTTTGCCGATGCAAGTGTCATTAAAGTATCAGCAGAGGTAGTAGAGCATCAATTAGAAATTACTATTACTCAGAGCAATAGTGCCATGAAGCCTGAGCAACTAGAGGAAATGTTTGGTGAGCAAGCTGATGAGTTAATTCCACAAGAATTCAGTAGCACTGGGTTATATTTTGCTATCACCAAACAACTAGTAGAACTGCAAGGTAGTCAACTACACTGTTCATCAAAAATAGGGGAAGATTCCCAGTTTACTTTTACCTTACCAATTTTTCAAAATGTACCTCTAACAAACCTAGGATTATTACCAAGCTTAGCACCGACTACAATTATGACCACTAGTCAAGCCTCAACAGCTTCTACAGGTAAATTTACTATCCTGGTAGTAGATGATGATAAGACTAGCTTACAGGTGCTGGGGAAGCTGCTTACTCTTCACAACTATGAAGTAGTACAGGCAACAAGTGGTATGCAAGCCTTAGAAGAGATTGAACAAGGTTTAGAGCCAGATTTGATTATTCTGGATATTATGATGCCTCAGATGAATGGCTATGAGGTATGTCAAAAAATTCGGCAATCTTTTCCAGCAAATCAACTACCAATTATTATGTTAACTGCCAAAGATCAGCCATCAGACTTGGTGGAAGGATTAAGCCGTGGTGCTAATGATTATTTGGTTAAACCAATTAACCGCAGTGAATTAGTAGCTCGCGTCAAAACTCATATTCAATTAGCTAAAGTTAATACAGCCTACAGCCGTTTTGTTCCTAATGAATTTCTCCAGCTTTTGGGACATGAGAGCATTCTAGATGTCAAGCTAGGGGATCATGTAAAAAAAGAGATGGCAATTCTTTTTTCCGATATTCGCTCATTTACTACTCTCTCTGAGCATATGTCACCAGAGGAAAACTTTGCTTTTATTAATTCCTATTTGAAAATGGTTGTACCGGCAATTAGGAAACACAATGGATTTATTGATAAGTACATTGGTGATGCGGTAATGGCAGTTTTTCATGAACAGGCAGAAGATTCTTTACTAGCGGCGATTGAAATGCAAAAACAAGTATTGCGCTACAATTGCGATCGCGTAACTAATGGAGAAATACCTATTGCCATAGGAACTGGTGTCCATGTCGGTAGTTTGATGCTAGGAACTGTTGGCGAGGCACAGCGGATGGAAGAAACCGTTATTTCTGATGCAGTCAATGTTACTTCTCGCTTAGAAGGGTTAACCAAGATTTTTGGCTCTAGTGTCATCTTTAGTGAAAAAATTTTAATTGAGCTGGAAGACCCTACCAAATATAAGTATCGGTTTTTAGGCAAAGTTCCTATCAAAGGTAGAAAAGATGCTATATCAGTATTTGAAGCTTTTGACGGTGAAGCTCCGGACATTATTGAACTTAAGGTGAAGACTAGGATTGATTTTGAATTAGGAATTAATTTTTACTACGATAGAAAATTTGCTCACGGTGCTGAAATGTTTCAAAGAGTATTAAACAAAAATCCAGTAGATAAAGCGGCTCAGTTATATTTGGAGCGGTGTCAGAAATTTAGCAAGTAAGTTTGTTATTGGTCATTTGTCATTGGTTATTAGTCATTTTTTATTGGTCATTTTTTATATGTTGATAATTCTAAAATTTCATTTATTATATTGGCTCTAGCTTTTGTTTCTAACATCTCAAATGCTTTGTCTGTTAAATAAATTTTGTCTTGTTCTAAAAACTTCTCTAATATTCTTTTTCTTTTAATTTTATATTCTGCATCTTTTACCCAAGAATATTCCTGACGAATTGCTTGAGCATAAGCGATGTATTCTGACTCTTCTGCTCCAAAAATGCTTAAATCTGCATCTAAAAGAATATGACTATCAATATCTTCTGGAGAGGACTGATGGTTTTTTGTGTTGACAATCATCTTGACAACCTTATCTATAATATTTAGAGGTATCCCTAACTTGCTCAAGGCAAAATAAGCGTATGCTGCACTTTTTTCTTCATTGTTTGAGGATTGGGTATCATAGATAACATCATGAAACCAAGCAGCCATTTGGATAGCTACTAAATTGTCAGCCCAAGGTTCTAATATATTGATTATATTGAAAACGTGGTGAATATGTAATAAGTTATGATAGTAGCGATCCTGATGAGAATATGCTGTCACTACTTGAGCAAATATTTCTTTAATTAAAGTTGTGTTTCCTTGGAATGGCTCAAACAAATTTTGCCATTTTATTTCTAATACCGTAGACACTGGCGAATTTAACTCACAGAACTTGAGGACGAAATAACTCGGAGGATAACTTTAATGGTTCAAACACTACAAGCAAAAGCAGTTAGCTTGCACGAGCTGTATAATCTCTTCGGGTTAGAGTTGCTCGAAGATCAGCAGTTCTTTCCAGAATGGCAGGATAACCTGCCAGAACTAACAGAAGAAGAAAAGCGACGGTTAGATCGAGTCAAGAACAATTTTGCTAATCTTCTGGAGTATCCTCCCTTGTTAGAAAGTACAGTCAAGATGGTTGTGCTATCTCCCCTGTTAGATTTAGTTGAAGTTTATCTCAAGCCTTTACATATTAAATCAGAGCCATCTTTTGAGATTACCACCGAAGATGAGGGAACTGTAATCAAAGGCAACGTAGATGTGTTGGTTTTGTTTGAAAAACTTTGGGTACTGGTTATCGAAGCGAAACGAGCGGCAGTTGATATCGATGAAGGCAGAGCGCAGCTTCTCTCCTATATGCTGGCAAGTCCAACGCCTAATTTACCCACCTTTGGTATGATTACCAACGGGAGAAATTTCCTGTTTTTGAAGTTGATTCATCAACCTGCCCCTCAGTATGCCATGTCGAGGTTATTCAGCTTAGTTAATCCAGGCAACGAACTGTATGCCGTTTTAAGTATTCTCAAAGGTCTAGTCCAACTAGTACAGCTCGGCGGAAATAACCCGCCAGTTCAAAAAGGTTAAAAAGCTTACTACAAAAGCTTTCTTCCCTTGGAGCCTCCTGTCTTCTACCTTCCTCTAACTGCGAATCTGCACAGGCATAATCAAGTAGGTCATTTTCAATCCACCTAGAGGTGTCAGAATTACAGGAGTATTGGCTTCATTGATCTGCATCTGAATATCAGAAGTAGAAAGCGCCTTCAATCCATCTATTAAGTACTTGACATTAAAAGCAATTTCTAGACCCTCACCAGATATTTGTGCCGACATTGACTCTTGACCACTGCCAACATCTTGAGCTTCTACAGATAGTTTAATCTGTTGCTCAACATTATCGATATTAAACTTGATCACATTGTTCTTCTGGTCAGCTAGTACCGCAATCCGTTCCACTGCACTGAGTAATTGACGGCGCTCAATCGTTATCTGGTGTGTAAAAGAGTCCGGAATTAGTTGACGATAAGCTGGATATTGTCCTTCTAGAGTGCGACTAGTTAAGCGGTGCTCTCCTCCTTGGAAGACAATTTGGCCTTGTTCAAAGTGAAGAGCCACAGCATCAGTAGGTTGACTCATTCCTAGCATTTTTTCTAGTTCCCGTAAAGCTCTAGCTGGTAGAGTCAACTCTAATGGGGAAGCATCCGATGTTCCTGCTGTGTCTGCTGTATCAGTATCCTCATCAGCAGTATTCTGGTTTGTAGTTTCTACCACTGCTAACCGATGACCATCTGTGGCGGCAAATTCTAAATTATCTTCCTGCATGATTAGGTGAACTCCTGTCAGCACCTGTTTAGTTTCATCAGCACTGGTAGCAAATAAAGAACCTCGTAACCCTTCCATTAAGGCTTCTACTGGTAGCTCAACTGCTACTCCATCCTTAACTTGTGGGAGTGGGGGAAATTCATCAGCACTCATTCCCCGCATTTGATAGCGTCCTGAAGTAGAAGTTAAAGTAATCTTGATGCTATCTCCTTCAGTTTCGGTGTCTACTACTGTGCTCTCGCTGGTGAGGGTAATTTCTCCTTGCGGTAAACGGGAAACAATATCGTTGAGCAGTTTGGCAGGAATCGTAATTTTTCCACCTGTTTCTACAACAGCACTAAAGCTAGTCTGAATACCTAAACTCAGATCAAAAGCAGTCAGTTGTACCCTCTCAAGTTCTGGATCTGCTGCCAATAAAACATTGCCGAGCACAGGATGGGTTGGACGAGAGGGAATTGCTCGACTAACTAAGGAGAGGTTGGTATTGAGATCACTTTGGGAACAAACCAGTTTCATAATTGGGAATTCAGAATTGGGAATTGGGGAAGAAGGTTTTTCATCCTTCATGGTAAGCGACAGCTCATGATGCCTAGCATGTTATTTTAACCCTGGTTTAACAGAGTTTTAAATAAAATACTCGCGGCTGTGGAAATTGTGGAAAAAGTTGTGCCAATTCCTGAAAAACAAATGTCTGAGAGATTTTAAGCTTGTGGAAAAGTTGATATATTCCAGTCCCCTGTTGCCTGTTGTATTGCTAATCGTTGTCTTGCTAATCACTGAGTTCTACTCGTAGTATTAATGCGATCGCTTAGCTGACGAAGTTTCTGAGCCAGAGCTACATCAGTTTTCTGTAACTGGGCAATTTTATCGCAACTGTACATCACTGTAGTATGGTCTTTGCCTCCAAATTCCTCACCAATTCGAGGTAAGCTCAAGTCTGTATGCTGCCGCATCAAATACATACTAATTTGTCTAGATAAACTAATTTCTCGGCGTCGAGAACTACCTTTTAAGTCTTCAATCGAGACATTGAATGCCTCTGCCACTGAAGTCAAAATCACCTCAGGTAAAGCCTTGGCTGGCTGTGCTGGTGAGTTCAAAATCGGAGCGATATTCTCAACTTTCATTGACAAACCCGAAATTGAGATATGAGCCACCGCTGTAATTAAAGCTCCTTCTAGTTCCCGAATGTTAGAAGTATAGTTGCTAGCAATATATTCAATTACATCTCGCGGCAGACGGATATTTTTGTCCTGTGCCTTTCTTTGCAAAATTGCCATTCGCGTTTCTAAATCCGGTGGCTGTATATCCGCAATCAATCCCATAGAAAAGCGGGAACAAAGACGCTCTTGCAGGCGAGTCATCTGATTTGGAGGACGATCTGAGGCCAAGACAACTTGCTTACCAGCTTCGTGTAAGGTATTGAAAGTGTGGAAAAACTCTTCTTGGGTATATTCCTTACCTTCGATAAACTGAATATCATCGACTAAAATCACATCTGCTGCTCGGTAGTGCTCACGGAAGCTCTGCATACTATCCTGACGAATTGCTGCAATCAGATCGTTGGTAAACTGCTCAGTAGAAACGTAAAAGATTTGGGAATCAGGACAAATATCTAGGCGGTAATGAGCAATTGCCTGCATCAAGTGAGTTTTGCCTAAACCAACACCGCCACACAGAAACAGTGGATTAAACTCTTTTCCTGGAGATTCTGCTACCGCCAAAGAAGCAGCATGAGCCATGCGGTTATTGGAGCCAACAACGAAGCTGGAGAACACATATTTAGAATTGAGTTCTGTTGGTCTAGGCTGATTATTAGCTATACTATCTGAAGCACTAGTGACTACAGGAAGTGACCAAGCAATATCCGGATCACCATTAGAGTCAATGTCATCCTCGGTAGTAGCTGTCAGTTGGATTTCCACTGCCTGACCCAAAATCTCTTCGACTACTTCGGTTATGGTAGTAATGTAGTACTTCTGCAGCCAATTTCTGGCAAAAGGATTAGGGGTACGAATCACCAAGCAGTTATTTTCTAGCTCTTGGGCAGTGGTACTCTTAATCCAAGTTTCAAAAGTAGGTCTACTTAGTTGTAGCTGTAAGCGCTCCAGTACCCGGTTCCAAAATCTTTTGAGGTAATCTTCCACAAGCTTTCCTTTACCGTAATCTTTACCTTAGTTGTGATTGTTAGCTTTAATCCATCATGACGAAATCTCTAGAAATTGCTCAGTTAGGCAACCCAATCTTGCGGCAGCAAGCCCAATTAGTAGATAATTTATCAGATCAACACCTCCAACAGCTGATTGACGAACTCATCACTACTGTGGTGAAGGAAAACGGCGTTGGTATTGCCGCACCTCAAGTATCTCAATCCTATCGCTTGTTTATCGTAGCGTCTCGTCCCAACCTCCGATATCCCCACGCGCCAGTGATGGAACCGACTGCTATGCTCAATCCCAGAATCATTGCTCACTCTACGGAGATGGTTAAGGATTGGGAAGGCTGTTTAAGTATTCCAGGTATTAGAGGCTTAGTTCCCAGATATCGCTCAGTGGAGGTGGAGTATACTGGTCGAGATGGGCAGCTACAACAGCAAGAATTGAAAGACTTTGTTGCCCGAATCTTTCAACATGAATATGATCATCTTAATGGCATTGTGTTTTTAGACCGGGTGGAGAGTACCCAAGAGATTATTACTGAACAAGAGTATTTTAAATTATCCTAATCTGAAAATAGAATTCATTATCGCTTGCAGCAAGCCCTACTTAATTAAGAGCTATTTTTTTCTAAATTCTAAATTCTAAATTCTAAATTCTCAATAGCAATATTTACCACTACTATCTGCTTTGGAATGGTTTTCCCCCTTCCGTATTGCTCCCAGGAGGGTGGAGACAATGACACAGCGTCTATATTTTCCCCCATTTTTGCTACGTAGAGTTATACGTCCTAATGCTTGTATGGAGGTTTGTCCACATTGGTTTCTTGGCTTACGCACTGGACAACCTTGGTAGTTGAATTGGATTCGCCAAGGACCATTGGGAGTTTTTCTAGTGATGCTTGTTTCGTATTTGCCTTTATCGTTTCTAGATTGGTCGATGATAATATTTGGCTCTAAGTTCGACCATAAAGCATCGTTAGTTATTACATAATTGGGGATAAATTCTTGCTGATCTGCTGGATGAATTGACAACTGAGAGACTTCTTTTCCTGGTAAATTAATTTGTCTAAAACTAACTTGCCAAGTAATTTTGTCCCGTCTGGCATTGCTTCTGGCTCCTTGCATTGCTTGGTAAATTTGGTCTGTAGAGTTATTGACACTCTGACGATTTGTAAAAGCAATCCAGCTAGGAGCACTGATAGCACCAAGAATGCCAATGATTGCAACAACAATTAGGACTTCTAAGAGGGTGTATCCTTGGTTGGAGCGAGTAAATCGCTGGGTTAGCATTGGTTAGTAGATGCAGATGAACTTTCCCCTATCTAACCATGTAGGGGTCGTTGGAGAAATACTTGGCTCCTGTTTATCTTAGAGCGATCGCATTTTTGCTGTTAAACTCACTCAACTTAGGGACATTCTGTATCTCCAGAACCTGCTTGCATTCCCCCAATGAGAGTCCTGACTTTGACACATCGCTTCGTAGCGGCGATAACATCACCGCTACCATCGGGGATGCCTACCCCTACTACTAAGCCAGGTGGATCTGGTGCACCAGCTGGACCAAGTTCTGCCTCATCTGGTAAAGCACCTAGATAATTAAAAGTAATAGTTTTCTCGTCATTAGCGGCAATAGTATTACTCTGAGCTGCGGCTTGGTTAGCACCAACCAAATTGCTGAATAGTAGTACTTGGTTAGGATTTATACCTAGCTCTCCAGTTAAACTTTTCCAAGGAAGGTTATTTGCCGGAATGTTGACACCAGGGGGATTTTGATAAGTGGCTACTTCTGAGACACCACCGTTAGTTCTAAAGCTGACGCTGTAGTTGGTTTTTGTCCTTCTTGCTTCTCGCTGAGCATCTTGGAGGGCACTGAGAATGGTATCGTTAACTTTATTAACTCGTTGTCTGTTAACAAAAGCTAACCAACTAGGAGCTACGATCGCACTTAATACCCCAATAATTATTACTACTACGAGTACCTCAATTAGGGTGAATCCTGAATTCGATTGAGTTGATTTGGCAGGGTTTTGTTTGAGGTAAGTTAAGGATGATTTTTTGATTATAGTTAGGATATCCATAGTTTTTTATTTTGGACTTGACTTGTATCTTGACTCTCCCTGCTCCCCCATTTTGGCAATTAGGGCGGGTTTTGTAGTAAGGAAACTGCTTATATCCCCAGGATTTTGGCTAAACCCGCCCCTACAAATTTACTTTCACTTGTTTGCAGCTACCTACTTTACTCCCCGATCTCCCTTTATATGTGGAAGTCCTTTAGCGGGTGAATAGGGAACCACTACCTTGAACTTGGATCGTTCCAGTAGGGAAAAGACTACCAGCTAGATTGGGGTTGTAGTCATTATCATTTTGTTGGATGCGAGCTAAGGCATTACCTCTGAGGTAAACTCGTGCATAGCTGTCTCCAGAATCGACACAGGCGTAGAAGCTATCAACATTATTATCTGCTGGTACTCTAGTTTCATTGCCTGTGCAATTGATCTCAGCTGGGGGATTTACTCCATTAGGAGTTCCTTTGTCAATATAGTCAAGTAGAACTAAGCTACCAAAGTTTGTACTATAGTTGTCTGCTGCTTTTGTCCACCTGTTCATTTTAGTCTCTAGATCACCTGAACCACTCAGATCAAAAGGAGCAAAGCCGTCATCTGCATCAATAGGAGGATTAGCATTTGGCACTTCTCCACTAATTTCAAATCGGGCAATTCTAGCTGCATTGGACCAAGTGTCGTTAGGGTTATTACCTTCGACTAAGTAGTAACCAACTAGAGAGTAGATGTAGGCATCGTCACAGTTATCAGGTCCATTTTGAGGTGGCGGACAGTTACCAGCGCCTACTGGGATAACATCTTCCTTAATCTCTCGCTTCCAAAAGACTAACACTGGTTCGCAACTATTTGCACCAGCGTCGTCACAACCAACTTCTCCGTTATCTGGTGGTAATTCCCCTGCTATACCATTTAATCCAGCGTCATCGTAGATGTAGACTGCTTGTTGTAGGTCTTGAGTGATATAGTCGAGGGCAGTTTTGATTTCTTGTTCAGAGTTGCTTTTGGCTTGTTCTTTGCGGTCTGTACTCAGTATATTAATCATAAAACCCAACAAGGGGGTAATGACGAGTACGGCAATAATCATGCCCACGAGCAGTTCAATTAGAGTAAAGCCGCTATTATGGTTAGCTGTTTTGGGGGATTTGAGCTGATGGGTTAGCAGGAATCTTATTGGGTTGAGCATGATGCAATTTGTCCCTCAGTTGACGGATACTTAACGGCAATTGGAGTTAGTATTAGTAGTATCTCTCAGGCGAGCGCACCACTGACTCAAAGAACCTTGATTGGCTCCACTGGGAGCAATATCTGTCGTCATTTCTACCAATGGTAATTGAGTATTCCCCAATGTTCCGGTGAAGGCTGATTGTGTACCACTGGAGTCTTGGGTTTCCAGAGCACCACCAGCAAAAGCCTGGGCTCGGTAAACTCGCACCCCAAGGCGGTAACCCTCATTAGCAGTAGTTTGGGTAGCTGTGCGGAAACCTTGGACTACTAAGTCAAGGGGACTACCAGTGTTACAACCTGCGGTTTCGTCGAGATCAAAACAGTAAAAGCCTGAGTCAACAGTCCAATCTACTGTTGCAGGAAAATCTCCAGCTACAGGAGCAGCAGCAGCACTTATAAAAGGGTCACTACCCGTATTAGTAGTGGGATCAGGGGCATTACCAACTTCTACTGCTGGTGCTGGTATCGCTCCAACCCTAACGCCATCCATGTAGGTTCTGGCTGCTTCTGTTGCCCGTTCTATCCGCCGGGAATTAACCCTTGCCGCTACGGAAAGGAAGATCACTGGAGCCACCCCTGCTAGCAAGATCGCTAATACTAGAATCGCTACCAGGGATTCAATGATGGTGAATCCCCTTTGGCTAAATTGAGGATATTTTTGGGTCTGTTTGCAGGTAATCATGGGATTGTGGGGGAGTTTTGAGTCGATGTTTAAGGGCAGTTGTTGGGTCTAGATTCAGCAGAAACAGCATCACCAGTAGCAGTGCTAGTTGCAGTATCGAAGGTTTGAGCACACAGCAGGGTTTCTACCCAAGGGTCATCTCGACTCACTTCCCGGTAGAATTCATTAGGATCTCCAGCAGATGGTGTGGTGATTAGTGAGGAGAACAAGTCGGGTAACTGAGATAATAGTCCTACATCAAAACCCCAAGCTCGGTTAGGTGCAGCATAAAAGGGTGATCTGTTTTGAGAATCACTACCTGTGTATTGCTGTAAATAGTCCCCAAATAGAGGATCTGTGGCAGCGGTATCTAGAACATGGAGAAATGGTGCTGTCGCAAAAGCTTTGCGCCTGAACTGAATAAAGGAACCAGCAATATTGGTAGTCAATCTACTAGCTCGATCCTCTCCCCAATTTTCTAGGAAAATAGGCAAGTTAGGCATCCCCCCATTTTGTTCTGCTAGTCCTCCTGGTGAGTTTGGGCGGGCAGGATTATCTCCTGTAGCCATAATGAGGTTAAATGTTGTCTCTCCATTTGGTTCTTGCATCCAGGTTTCAGCCCTACCAGAACCTATTGGATCTAAAGTGTTCCCTCCAGGTGCGCCCTCTGGTGAATGAAGTTGCATCACGGGAACCAACAGAGGTTGTTGGGTTAAGTTGTTTGCTACTTGATTGGTGAAGAATAATCTTTGGTTACCGTAATCTATGTCTGTTGGAGGATTGACATTAGTGTCGCCAGTTGTCCTGTACCAGAGAGCATTGGCTACTGCGGGGGGGCGGTTGCCTGCATAGGGATATGTACCTACGGTATTGCCGTCAACTCCTAGGGGTACTGGCATACCCCCATTGAACAGTAAGTGATTATTTGCGTTCCTCTGAAAAGCGATGCGACGGGGATAGTGCCACAGTACTTCTATCTCTTCTGGCTGTGCATCACCACTACCGTCAAGATCAAAAGGTAAGGGCATTTGAACAGTTGTTCCTGCTCCCCATCGATCCGTTTGATTCTGTGGAGCTGCAGCAATTAAATCTGATGCTCTAGCGTTGAGTTCTGTGGCAACTAACACACCATCACCATTAGCATCATGACCAGCTACCCAGTCATCTGGTTCACATAACTCAACCAGTGGTCTCAAGCACATTTCCATCGCATATTGTGGAAATTCGGCTCGTCGCTGAATTGGAGTGACAAAGTTGTTGACATAAGAGCTTCCCTGAATACCAGGAGTCACTGCATCGTCAACAAAGTCCTTAGGAAAACCAAGATTATCAAACCAATTAGCACTGCGGAGATAGTTGTTGTCAAAGAAGCCGTTTAAGCGACGGGCAGCTGTCATTGTAATGGCTGTCTCAGCAACAGCAGTGTCAGTAGCATTGCCGTTACCGTTGAGGTCAAAGCCAAGCTGAGTTTCATCAACTGTATCAGTAGCTACAATGAGGTTGTTACCATTTGCATCATATCCCTGAAACGCCAAGTTATTAGTCAGATTATCTACATTCTTCCTCAGGTCATAATCCCCCTCATTACGGAAACCGAACCGGAAATTATCAGAAAGTAGAGTTACAGCATCAGAAATTACTGTCGCTGAGCGCCACAAGTCACCAGGATTGCAATTGAGTCCCGGTGTACCGTTACGGCAAGCAAAGTTAGTGTCACGCTCGTTGTCTGTGCGAGCGTAGAAAGCAGCAGCATCCCAATCTCTGCCTGTTAATTGATCCGTAAATTCTTCTAGTAGGTTGCCACCTGTATCCTGATGCAGGTTAAAACCAAAGGTTCCAGCAGCGAGGGAATTTTCAGCAGCTTTGATGTAAGCAGGTAGGTTAGTGGCTAAAATCAAACCCCTTTCTTCCTGCTTGTATTGGTTTAGGTTGTCCTTGCGGGCAAGGATGGCACCGTTGGTGAGCAGAATTCCGTTGGGACGGCGATGGGGGTCAACAATAAAGTCCACTGGACTGTTGAGCTTCTGGTTGGCTTTCCTGGTATCTGCTTCAGGTTGATCTATAGGTGCAGCTGTGGGAGCTGGATTAGCGCCAGGAGCGCTTAAGTCCAGTTGTGCATCGTCGCGAGTAGCGTAGATAATGCCACTATCTGGCAAGAGATACTCTGGTGCAGGGACAGCAGATGTTCCCGTAATTTCCGTAGTTCGCAACAGCTCTAGATCTAGGACGGTTGCCCGGATTTCCAAAGGCTGGCGTTCAGCAATACTCAGGTCGTAGTCTGATTGAATGGTGGTACTTGGAGCATTGGTAGCGGGGTCATAAAGGGGTTCACTCTCAACTGTCTTGACTTGGCGAGCATCGAGGAAAGTAGTTTCATAGATAGCTCCGTGGGGTACGACGGTATTATTAGGAGCCAAAGTGCCATCAGCAATTTCTAGGGCACAAATAGTAGAGTCGATGGCAGCATTATCAGCTAAATTACGGTCTGCTGGAGCTTTGATGAGAGCTTTACGCAAAGACTCATTGACCAAGCGTCCATTGGGGAAGATTAGGTTAGCTTGGTAGTTGAGTTTTTGTGCCAAGGTGCCAGCACCATTAGGGGGGTCTTGACTATCTAACATTCCACCAGTTAGTACTGTTGCCTGCAGTATAGTATTAGCAAGATTGGCAGAAGCGTTATAACTGATGCCATTGTTAGAAAGACCGTTGCCAATAGGAGTAGCAGCCACACCTGGTGGTTGCCAAGGTGAAGGAGTTGTTCCATCGGGCAGTGTAGCTAGGTTTTCAGCTGTCTGACTGTTGCTGGGGTTGTAGTAGCTACTAACACAGGCAATGGGATCGGTACTACCAGAACGGTAGTGATAAACTGCTGTTGCCCGCATCATTAGGTCTCCTCTCCTGTCAGTAACAGGGGTAGGAATTCGATCAGGATTCCCACTAGCATCATAGTCTTCCCACATCGCCATTGAGTCAGGGAAGACCACTGTAAATCCTTCTACTGCGGCTGTTCTAGGGTCATCCTGTAAACTTTCATCTTCAAAAGTTGACAAATCGTCCCTAACATCAAATATCGGTTTGCCGAGTCCAAGTGTAAAAGGGGGAGCATCAGGAGTTTGTTCTGTTACCTGCCTTGCACCGGTATTAGGATCACTCAAAAATGAGGTATTGTTTAGTGGGTCTCCTACTATATCAGTAATTGATGGGTCATAAATACCAGCTCCAGTAATGACCCGCAAACCTCCCGTTCCATCGAGAGGTTGATTTGGTGCTTGTGCTGCTTGTTGCTCCCAAAAGCCACCCCGACTGGTATCACCGATATCATCCAAAGGTATCACCTGGGTCATACGGGTACGGGGTTCAGCGGAGCCATTCCAGGTAACAGCATTGGGAGTATTACTGCCTCCCACAAATTGGGGTTGTTGATCGTAGAAGTTGACAAATCTGGCTAAATCCGGCTCCCACCATTCCGCTGGTAGTCCATTACCCACAGTCATGCGATCGCCAAGCTCCAATTCATCACCTTCTAAGTCTGCAGGATTAGTTGCTGGTGGTTGCTGTTGGCGGAGAGTGAGACCATTTAGAGCAGCTCCAGTAGCGGGATCAGCAGGATAAATCCAGTCTGGTTTGGGTCGCATATTGTCTGTACCATCATCTTCAGTTGCGACGGCAACATCAACTGCTTCAATAAAAGGAACGCGGCGAGTGCGCTGTATGAAGTAATCTTCTAGAGCTTCTTCAAGGGTAATATCGGTGTTGGGGTCATTAACTACAGTTGTGACTTCTGGTGGAGGGTTAGCAACAGATGCAGCTACTAAAAGACCGATACGCTCAGCATAAGCCAGGTCATTATACGTACCTTCTCGAGCATCATTTGTAATAGAAGCATTAGCATCGGCAAATTCGGCATTAATTGTAGGTACAGCTCCCTCTTGAAATAAATCAATGTTGATTGCGTTTTTCTTGCTGCCATCATCCCTGAGAGCAATCATCACATTGCCACCGACGGTAATATCACCGTTGTCTTCGGTGTAGAAACAGGAGCCAGTTCCACTAACTTGTAACAGACGTACTTCGTTATTTCCTTGACCAATAATCAGATTACCACCAGTCATAATCCGACCATTGAGCTTAATCCCAGCACCAGGATCGATAAATAAATCATCTTGATAGACAACCGCATTATTAGTTAGGGGAATCCTGGCTTGGTCTTGCTGGTATTCTAAAGCGGCAAAGCCATTACTTCCTTGGAATGCTTCTTCATTATTAGCTGCATCAGGCTGGGTAATCGGCACTGTTGCGGCAAAGACAAAGAAAGCTCTTCTAAGATTCCCATCGGAGGTTTTATACCAACCGGAAGAACCGACTAAACTAGCAGCAGTTCCTATCCCACAGGCTTCTGAGCCTTCCGCCTCATCCATTGGCTGACTTCTGGCTTGTAGGGTAGATCTAGCGTCATTTACCCCTGGATTAGCAAAATAGATGCCATAGAGACCGTAGCTATCATAAAGACCGTTGTTATCCGTATCTATCGGAAATCTCCAAGCTGTTTCTATGGTTGTTGTGCCATCAGAAAGTTGTAGCGGTGTTTCATCCCCCAAAGTATAAGCTGTGAGATTACCGGTTATAGATGTTTTGAGAGCCTCATCTGTTGGGGTTCCTCTTGGTAGGGTTGGATCACCTAACAAAGCCCTGATTTTTGCCTGAGCTCTTTCAATAGCTGGACTGGTTGCTGCCATCACTCTCTCATTGATCCTGACATTACCAGCATTTTTGGACCGGTCAAAGGAGCGGAGCATAATAGCAGTAGTTAGCAAAATAACTACCAGGGTTACCATCACTACCGTTGGCAAGACAAATCCTGCTCGCTGCAGCCGCCTGTTTCGACCAATGACCATCAAACTACGCAAAAGCCAATTCATCAAGCTTTTGGTGATAGTTTTCCCTAACTTTACAATCTGTTTAAAGAGCTGGTAGATGGTTTTTTGAAGCTTTTTACTGATTGACATGGTAGTTTGGTTGTTGGTTGTTTGTTATTTGATTGATTTAAAACAACTTATTTTGGCGCAACTTTATTGGGAATTGGGGATGGGGAATTGGGAATTGGGAATTGGAAGTTTTTAAGAGGTAGGGATTATCTTGCCTAGTTTTGAGGGTAGGTCGTAGTGTTTAATTAGAATGCGATCGCAGCCAAACAATAGTTTTTTTTTATGAGAGTACTTTACTCAAGTATTACTAACTGACAACAACATTTAACTCGAATGGCATTGGTATGAATACTAGTTATTAGTTGCATCAACAGTACAAGGGGAGAGCTATAGAACTACAGCTATTTCCCTTAGGTTAAGGCTACTACAAACTTTTCAACCAGTGCTATTCAAGTTAATAACAAGTGTGATATTAGAGCTGATACTACTATCTTACCCATCTGCTTTAGAAAAGCGATCACTCCCTTAAAATTTTGGAGCAACGAATGAAAAAGCTGATATAGCAAGCATCTTAGCGGTAATTTAAAATGAAGACCCTATTCAGTCGTCTTTAGACGACTTGAGCTATGAGCCAAGGATATTAACCCTTGGTGGATTCAGATCATTGGTGCTTAATCGCATATAACCCAGTAAAGCTCTAACATCAGAGGATTTTCCAGCTTTAGTCAACACCATCTGAGCTAGCTGTGGGGACAGAATCGTCATTACGGCAATTTTAAACAGTACTTTTATCAAAACCCGAGCTCGGAGCAACGAGGGATTGTTTGCCACTGCCTTCAAGAGAAATCTGGCAGCTGTCAAGCCTTGTTGCCGTTGGGGGAGTCCTTCCACTGCCTTGAAAGTGAGATAACTGTAGAGATTAGCCAGACTATACTTTTTGAGATGCTGGAGAGCAGCAGGAGCTTCAGCAAAAGCTTTGTCAATCACCTGCAAACTAGCTGATTCTACCCGCAACATTTGAGAAGATCTTGAATTAGTCGAAATTCGATATAAAACCTGAGGAGAGGGTACAGCAACAAACTTATAGTTAACAGCTAATCGCAAATACAGATCCCAATCCTCTACACCAGTAAGAGACTCATCAAAGCCACCCACTGCCGCTAAAGCTTCCCGGCGAATCAAGGGGTTAGAACCATTTTCCAGCACATCACTCAGCAACAGCTCGGCATAAACATCCCCATTTATACTCAGGTGATTCCCTCGACGTAAAAATTGACTAGCTTCATCAATACAATTAGTCCAACTATAGGCAACAGCAGCTTGAGGATTAGCTTGTAAAGCAGCTAGTTGAGCCTCTAGCTTATCAGGAGTCCAGAGGTCATCAGCATCTAAAAAAGCGATAAATTCACCCTTAGCTTGGGCAAAGCCTCGATTACGACTAACACAAGCACCAGCATTAGGGTAAGAAAGAACTTTGAGTCGGGAGTCAGTGATATCGGACACAATCTTCAAGGTTGAGTCTTGGGAACCATCATCAACAATTATGACCTCAAAATCAACAAAGGTTTGCTGCAGAACTGATTCAACAGTTTCTAAGATAGTTTTTTGCGCATTGTAAGCTGGAATAATTACAGAGATAAGGGGCATGTTTTTAAGTAATAAGTAATAAGTAATAAGTAATGAATGAATTGTGTAGGGAGCTTCGGATGTCTGAGTTCAATCGATATCTAATTGTATGTGGGTAAGTAAGGCGCTAACATCGGTAAGTCCAGGTTTTTTCTGTAATAGAATCTCAGCAAGTTGAGGCGGTAGCATAAACAAAATAAGAATTTTCAACATTACTTTCCAGGTTACTCGCCTGCGAAACAAAGTAGGGTCATTTTTCAAAGAACACCAGAAAAATTTAGCAGCTGTTCGAGCTTGGCATTGTGCTGGAGTTCCTTCCAGAGCTTTGAATGTGTGGTATTTACAGGTATTAGCAATACTAATTTTTTTGAGGTACTGTAGAGATGCAGGAGCCTGAGTAAAAGCTTGCTCAATTACTTGCAATCTGGAAGTTCCCGCTTTATCAACGTTAGCAGAAATCGCCTGAGCAGAAACTCGATATAAAATTTGAGGGTGGGGTACTGCCACAAAATGATATTTAGCAGCTAATCGTAAAAATAACTCCCTGTCCTGTCCAGCGGCAAGAGATTCATCGGAATCACCAATTTTGATTAAAGCTTGCTTACAAATCAAAACATTAGAGCCGTTTTCCAAAAAGTTCTGCACCAACAGCTTGGCATAAACATCCCCAGAAACAGAAATATGACTACCTGAGCGCAAGAATTCCCCAGCTTCATCGATACAATCAGTCCAACTGTAAGCAACTGCAGCTTCAGGATTGGCTTGTAAAGCTTGAAGTTGCAACTCTAGTTTATCTGCCCTCCAAAGATCATCAGCATCGATAAAGGAAATGTACTCACCCTGAGCACGAGCAACTCCCCGATTACGACTCGCAGCCAACCCCGCATTAGGGAAAGAAAATACCTGCAACCGAGGGTCTAAAATACCAGAAACCAGTTCTAATGTGGCATCTTGGGAGCCATCATTAATGACGATTAGTTCAAAATCAGCAAAAGTTTGTTGCAAAACCGACTCAATGGTTTCTAATATAGTTTTTTCCGCATTATAAGCCGGAACAATAACAGAAATTAATGGCATAAATTTGTGTAGGGGTGCACCGACGTGCGCCCTTTAATGATGTGTACCTTGATTACCAACGTGCGCCCTTTAATGAGGTGCACCCTTATTTATTCGTCTTAGAAAATTTCTGAATTTTAACAAGCAACCTTTGAGCTTGCTCAGTAGTAAATATAGTAGCCAAGGAAATCTTTAGTAATAAAATCAACATAAGCTTCGTTTTTTTCAACCAACTAGGGTCATACCTAATAGCCTGCCAGAAAAAACGAGCTGCTGACAAGCCTCTTCGACGTTCTAATTTACCCTCAACTGCTTTAATAGTGAGATATTTGTAACGCTCACCAATTACCTGTTTTTTCAAGTCTGGTAAAAATTCCGGAGTCTGAGCAAAAGCTCTATCGATAATTTCTAAGCTTTCTGCCTCCATTTGCCAAATATTAGAAGACATAGAGTTAGGAGCAACTCGATACAAAATTTGTGCTGATGGCACGTTGACAAACTCATATTTAGCAGCCAACCGTAACCACATGTCCCAATCTGCAGCTGGTTTCAGTGATTCATTAAAACCACCGACTTGGGTTAAAGCTTGCTTGCGGATTAAAGGATTAGAGCCACTGCCCACAAAATCTTTTAACAAGAGCTGAGAGAGAACATTACCATGCAACTTAATATGACTACCTAAACGCAAAAATTGACCTGATTCATCAATCCAATCAGTCCAACTGTATGCTACAGCTGCTTGGGGATTAGCTTGTAATGCGGCTAATTGGGTTTCTAGTTTATCTGGTGTCCAGAGATCATCAGCATCAATAAAGGAAATATATTCACCCCTAGCTTCCGAAATACCTCTGTTTCGTGCAGCAGAAACACCAGCATTAGAGTAAGAAAATACTCTTATTCGAGAATCTGATATACTAGAAACAGTCTCTAGAGTTGAGTCTTGGGAACCGTCGTTAACTACTATTAGCTCAAAATCTGTAAAAGTTTGTTTTAAAACTGAGTCAATTGTCTCTTGAATCGTATCTTCAGCGTTATAAGCTGGAATAATCACAGATATAGTTGGCATCTTGATAATTAGGTGTATTTAACTCCTCTATCCTTTACTTCAATAAATAAAAACAACTCAACAAGCTACCCCAGAAAAATTCCAACTCACAGGCAGCAATTAAATTAGTATTCAGCTCTCCTCGATACTTAAAATAGTGTAGTGCCACTCGGCGCAAATTACTTAGTAGAGTTCTGATAATGACTACAGGTTTTTGCCAATGATGGGCATTAATTAGACAGAGTTGACAAGTTGCTAAACCACAACCACGAGATAGAGACAATAAGTAATCTCTTTCCAGACGCCAGGGTGGTATTTGGTGATAGGTATGCATATGGGGGTTATACCAAATTTCCCAGCTTGCTTGGTGCAGATACAACAACACCTCATAGTCTTCTCCCCCTAACATAGAATCCCCTAATCTACCCTTGAGAAGGGGACGTTTGGGAACACTCTCCTCCCATGCTTGCTTGCGCACAACTAAAGCCGCAGCTGTCGGCAATCTTAATTTATCTGGTTCAAATAGCTTAGGTTTGGGACCATGTTCCCTAATTGACAGAAAAGCTCGTATCCTTCTAAAGTTTTCCGGTGGCTCGACTTCAAACTCTCCGTGGATTTGTCCACTAAAAGCACCACCTTTAGGATGCTGACCAGCAAAGCAGTAAGCTTGGTATATCCACTCAGAATCAGGCAAATTGTCATCATCTAGAAAGCCAATCAGTTTACCCCTAGCTTCCCTAACTGCTCGCTGTCTAGCAAAGGCGGCTCCCTGTTCGGTTTCCAAACAATACCTCAGGGGACAGACTTCCTGCCAGTTAGCTTGATACTCCTGGATAACTTTAGCTGTCTGATCACTGCTATTGTTATCAACGACAAGAATTTCCCAAGATAGATGCTCAATGCCAGTTTGCGATCGCAAGCGCTCAATCAGCTTCGGTAGACGAGTTTCCCCATTATAAGTAGGAATTGCAACAGTAAAGTCAATGGACATACTATGTGTTAGGTGTTAGGTGTTAGGTGTTAACCTAACACCTAACACCTTAATAATGATTGAGGTTAATCCCTGCTTCCTTAGCCATTGCTTGTAAACCCTTCTTTTCTAAGGTTTTAATTGCCTTGGTTGACAACCGCAACTTTACCCAGCGGTTACCCTGAGCCCACCAAACTCGCTTAGACTGTAGATTAGCCTCTTGCAATTTGTGACTACGGCGGTGGGAGTGAGAAATGGCAAAGGCATTGTTTGCCTTTTTGCCAGTTAGCTGACATTTACGACCCATGAGATATTTTTCCACTTAACTACCGTAATCCATCATATCTTGAGACAGGGGGACAGGGGGCTCATACCAAATCCGGGTTAGCTAACCAGTGTTTTGAGAAAGCTGGGGGAGCTGGGGGAGCTGGGGCATTGGTGACAAGTTAAGGTAAAAATGTCGTTGTCAAGGGAGCTGGGGGAGCTGGGGGAGCTGGGGGAGCTGAGGGAGATGAGGAAGAGGAACCACAATTTTTCTGACTCCTTGGTTATTTTCATATATAGGGTTTTGTTAATGTCTTTTCCTCTATATATAGGAGTTGACAAAACGCACGACCATTTAACTTGTCACCAATGGAGCTGGGGGAGAAGATAACAGAGGTAGAATAGGCGGATTTGGTATCACAAGGGTGGGTATTTTACCCAATTCTCCATTCTTCATTCTCCATTCTCCATTCTCCATTCTCCATTCTCCATTCCCTATTCCCTTAATGTTGGTGGAATACGAATGCGACTTAGTTGACTAATAGCCCATTCCGCTGTTTTTTTAACTTCAGGATCAGGATCATCAGTAGCATGACACAACATCTGACTCATCTGCGCCACTACTTCATAAATTCGTGTTAAGTCTCGAATGGCATTTTTCCGCACCTGAGCATTGTCATCCTGTAAAGAGAGAGCCAGAGCCTTGTTGAGAGGTTTGAGAGTCTTATTGCCAATTTGGGATAGCGCCTCCAAAATTAAGCTCCGCTGCTGAGAATCTGAATCAAGCATCAAATCTACTAGAGGCTTGACTGCTCTAGAATCTCCCTGTTGAGCAAGTTCCCAAATGGCTTTGCGCCGTTTTTGTGGATTAGGTTGCTCTAAGTCTTTGATTAATTCATCAACGATATTAATTTTGGCAAGGGGAGTGGTTTTTTCTAGGGGTAAGCTATCCTCTACTGTTTGATGTTTCAGTGGAATTGGGAAGTTGCTGCTGTGTAAGGGGGAATGGTGGGAGTTGACATGGGAGTGGTTGTAATGTGAATTGGACGAGTTTGGCAGTGAAACAGCTATAGAAGAAGAGTTATGGCCATTTGTGTGATATTCTTGGTGAGATGACTCAGTCTCCTCAAGAGCTTCAGTTTGATCGAGTATTCCAGTTTGTAAGTTAGATGGCTCAGCTTCCTCAAGAGCCTCAGTTTGGTCAAATTCTTCGGTTTGGTCGAGTATCCCAGTTTGTAAGTTAGATGGCTCAGCTTCCTCAAGAGCCTCAGTTTGGTCAAATTCTTCGGTTTGGTCGAGTATTCCAGTTTGTAAGTTAGATGGCTCAGCCTGCTCAAGAGACTCAGTTTGGTCAAATTCTTCAGTTTGGTCGAGTATTCCAGTTTGTAAGTTGGATGATTCAGTTGCATTAGTGTTAGCTTCTAGCCAAAGTGACTCAAAACTGTCTGTCTTCAAATGCTCATCTTCATCCGAGGAAAATTGCGACTCTACAGATTTTTTGGGTTTAGTCAGCCACTTGAGCAAGAAGAATCCTCCACCAACTGTTCCCAGGAGCAATAAAACACCTAATAGCAAAAACAGCAGTTTTCTACTCTTGTTAGTGACTTTGTCAGCATCAGGTTTGGGAGTAGCAACTTCTGCTGGTTCTGGTTGCTCAGCTAAGGTAGTTTGTAATTTACTCCAGGTAGTTGGACCAACTATACCATCAGCTTCAAGACCGACAGATTTTTGAAACTCCACAATAGCAAGTTCTGTCGCTTCCGAGTAGTTACCATCAGCTAAGCCATCGTAGTAGCCTAGCTGCTTCAGCTTTTCTTGCAGCGCAATGACTTCTTCTCCCTGACTAGCTTTTGTCAAAGGTAGTTGCTCGGGTTCAAGGGAAACTTGAGCCACTTGTAGGGAAGAAGCATAAGCCGAGGAATAGGCAATTGTGGAGTTTAGTCCAAAGTTATGGTACTCACCCAGAATTGAGCCTAAGCAAGTAATACAGGTAGCAAAAAGTGCGGTAGAGCGATGGCTGATCATAGAAGAACCGGAGACTGAGCAAATGTAGCCGGCGTTAGTAATGGAAATGTCACTCTTAGTTAGCTCAATCCTATACTGTTTTTAATAGTTAGGAACCAGTTTAAAGAAGAATTAGGTAATTTTACGGAGAAGGCAGGAGGCAGGAGGCAGGAGGCAGGAGGCAGGAGGGAAGAAAGCTTTAAAGTAAGCTTTTTAAGCTTTTTTCACGCTTTGGATTATTTCCGCTGCGCTGTACTAGTAGTTAGGGAAACAGTAGCCTCGTTAGAAACCTCCGAGCGATCGCTAGAAGTTATAGTTTCCAGTCTTAGTTCCTGAACCTGTTCAGCTTCAGGCTGCTGGAAAACTAATTTTAGCTTATTAGTGATTTGGTTGCGCTGATTAATTAGATAAATGCTCACTAAAGTCATACAGACACCAATCCACTGTAAAGAAGTGAGCTCCTCAGACAATAATAAGTTACCAAACAGCAGGGCAAATACTGGTGTGAGGAATGTCAGAGCAGTCAAACTAGTGAGATTCCTCTGAGAAGCAAAATAAAAGAATAGACCATAAGCGATCGCACTACCAAAAATTGTTGAGTAAGCCAACTCCATCCAACCGGATAGTTCAAGATGCTCCCACTGCTGATTTTCCCAGATACCAGAGAGGGCAAACAAGACCAAACCACCCCAAATCATATGCCAGCCTGTGGCAATTATCGGATCTGCATATCGGGTTACCAAACGAATCATTACTATTCCCACTGCCATTGATAAAGATGCCAACAGCATCAGCAATTCTCCACTCTGCAACAGTTGCTGCCAGGTGAACTCTAAAGCAAGGGAATCACCGTGAAGGAGACTGAAAATCAACTCATCTGGCAAACTAATCAGGCTAATGCCCAAAATACCAATTCCCAGTCCTAACCAGCCCCACAGACCAATAATTTCACCAAATAGTAATGCTGAAAGGACAGCCACCGTTAGGGGTTGAGAGTCAATCATTACCGAACCCAAACCCGCACCAGTTTTCACCAATCCTTCTGCTAAGAGCCCTTGAAACAGCGCTCCATCAACCAAAGCAAACAAACCAATCCACAGCCATGCTAACCAACTTTTCGGTTGGGGACGCCCCATTAGTATTGCCACCACCAACACTAAAACTCCTGCTGGCAGCAAGCGTACTCCCGCCAGAAATAGGGGGGTGGTGTTGGGGATTACACCTTTCATTGCCACCATTGCTGTCCCCCACAGAAAAAAAGGTGCAATTAGTAATGAGGACAACCAAGACGCTTCAGGGGTAATTCTTTTAAGAAACAAGGCAATAGGCAATAAGCAATAGGCAACAGGGTTTGGCTTGTTTTTTGCATTCGTAGGAGGTGGTGTGCCGCCAGTGGAGTTGCTATTAAGGTCCATAGGATTTTGGCTAAAAAAATAATTCTTTATGATTCTTTACATAATTGTACTAAATTTTATCTTGGTTATTGGTTATTGGTTATTTGTTATTTGTCATTGGTGATTTGTGATTAGTATCGAGGACAAATGACGTATAATTTTACTTAATAGAAGTCATAAAATGAGCTTTATTCCGAATTTCTGGTAGAATAAAAAGAATTGCCCATTGAGCCTGTGGGTTCATAGATAAATTTCGTTAATTACTCATGCCTTGGCCTTTTAAGCCCAAATCTCGTAAACAAATAGCTCGCATTGAAGTTACTGGTGTAATCGCTGGTTCTACCCGTAAAAGACTTCTGGAAGCTTTCAAAACAGTTGAAGAAAAAAAGTTTCCTGCCTTGCTCCTGCGGATTGATAGCCCTGGTGGTACTGTGGGTGATTCCCAAGAAATCTACAGTGCTTTGATGCGCCTGCGAGAGAAGGTTAAAATTGTTGCTAGCTTTGGCAATATCTCCGCATCTGGAGGGGTTTATATTGGCATGGGAGCAGAACATATCGTGGCTAACCCTGGTACGATTACCGGCAGTATTGGAGTAATTTTACGAGGAAATAACCTGGAGCGCCTGTTAGAGAAAGTTGGCGTTTCTTTCAAAGTAATTAAGTCTGGTCCCTATAAAGATATCCTAGCTTTTGATCGGGAACTGACGGATCCAGAAAAAAACATTCTTCAAGAGCTGATCGATACTAGTTATCAGCAGTTTGTGCAAACAGTTGCTGATGCTCGTCAACTAGCAGTAGAAACGGTAAAAACCTTTGCTGATGGTCGCATCTTTACTGGTCAGCAAGCAAAAGAATTGGGTATAGTTGATCGACTTGGAAGTGAGGAAGATGCTCGTCGTTGGGCAGCAGAATTGGTGGAGCTAGACCCCGATAAAACGGAATGTTTCACCATTGAGGAGCCCAAATCTTTCTGGAGTCGTCTGCTACCTGGTAACAAAACACAGACGAATTCAGGACTTTTAGGTAGTATAGACTGGATAGAATTTGAACTGTCTACCAGTGGTCAGCCTTTGTGGCTATATCGACCATAATAAACTAGGCTTGGTGGAGGATTTGCTAGTGGAGTGGCGAGTGCGAGCAATTCGTGGAGCAACAACTGTTTCAGAAAATACAGTTGAAGCAATTCGAGAAGCGGTGATGGAACTGCTGGATGAATTAGAAGCTCACAATCAGATCAACCACGACGAAATCATTAGTGCTATATTTACAACCACCAGTGATTTAGATGCTATCTTTCCTGCTGCGATCGCAAGACAACGTACCCACTGGGATCATATAGCATTACTCGATGTCCAGCAAATGCATGTTGAGGGGAGCTTACAGCAATGTATCCGGTGCTTAATCCACATCAACATGCCAGTCTCACAAGTACAAATCTACCATCCTTATCTGCGGAAAGCGAAAAATTTAAGACCAGATTGGAGTTTAGCTCAAGCGAGTCTGTCGATTTAATCTTGTAAAAGAAGGCAATAGGCAATAGGCAATAGGCAATAGGATTTAGTATGACTTTCACGAGGGGGCAACATTTTTTCAATCCCTTTAAGAAGTTGGCTTCTCCGTCGCTTTCTGTGAAGTTGGCATAATCATTCTTCCCACCACAATAATCAAAGAACAAACAACAACTATTGGCACAACTGGCAGAAAACCCAAAGTCCAAGTTGAGGGAATCAGCTTGAGTTGAAAGCCGATTAGCATAGCTTCTCCCACAAGAATAGAAATTATACAACTAAGGGCAGGAATATTTTTGCCATATAAAGCGGCAATGACTGTAGGAAAGAGAACTGCCAAACCGGTAAAAGATTGAGTAGCAATATCTAAAATTGTATCCGGTGGATTTAAGGCAATTATCAACCCAATTATAGCTAAAATAACAATCAATACTCGACCAATCAATGTTTGCTCTTTTAAAGATGCTTGGGGACGCAAATAAGATATATAAATATCCCTTGTGAGCATGGAGCTCAGCGCTAGTAGTTGGGAATCTAGGGTTGACATAAATGCGGCTAAGGCTCCTACCATGACTAGAGAACCAACCCAGGTAGGAGTATATTCTGCCAACATTATCGGCAAAATTTGATCAGTATCCTTACCAACTAAATCTGGAAATTGAATATGTCCCCACATGCCAATAAGTACAGGACAAATAAACAGTATAATCGTTACCACAGGATAGAGAACTGAAGAAGCCTTCAGAGAATTAGATGTTTTGGGCAAATAAAACCGCATAAACATTTGTGGAAACATTGGCACACAGAGAAACCAGAGCAGCATATAGCTAAACCACTTAGGTTTAGTAAAGAAGTTGTCTAAACCCTCTCGGAGAAAAAGTTCTGGTTTTAGCTCATAGACAGTAAGGTTAGCTTGAGTGATTCCTCCTAGATTATTGGAAACAGTTAAGAGTGCGACAAGAATTAAAATAAACATCAAAATACCTTGCATAACGTCTGTGAGAGCTACGCTTTTCATACCTCCCATAAAAACGTAAAAGACAATAACAAATGTTAAGAGACTAGCTCCAGCAAAGTAGGGAATTTGTCCATTAGTCAAATTTTCTATCAGATAGCCAGCACCGATAGGCTGCAATGCTAGATAGGGTAGAGTAAAAACAACCATAACCACAAGAAAAATTAATTTTAGGGCTTGGCTACGGCAGCAATATTCAATCAACTCTGAGGGAGTGATAAAGCCTTTTTCCTTACCCAAAAGCCAGACTCGATGACCAATAACATAGAATGATAAAGCAATTAGCCCACTTCCTAAGGACATCATCGGGTAATAACTAATACCAATCCGATAGCCTGCTCCAGCAAAGCCGAGAAAAAAGAAAGAACTGAAATTGGTAGCAATTAAAGTAAAAAACAGAACAACTGTTCCGATTTTTCTATCAGCGAGGAAATAGTCATCAGGGGTATTTTTTTGTTGACGATAGCCAACAATACCCAAACCCAGGCTTGACAACAAATAAATGGCAATAATTAGATAAGGAATCATATTATTTTTTCAAGAAAAAAATCTAAAACATGCAATATAGCATCTTATAGCAGTTCTCGCATCCGTGAGGTACATTCAATTTTCAGTTCCTATTCCCTATTCCCCATTCCCGATTTCCAGAAAGTCAAAGAAAAGACTAACAAAGCCATAATCAGTACAATCTGCAAGCCAATGAAATAGAATAGCCAACTAGGAAGATAAAGCCAGGAAAAAGATACTTCTTGTTCCCAAGACCAAAAATCAAGGGACAGAAAAAAGATCAAGGTAAAGCAGAAAAACCAAAAAAATGATGATTGAAGAATCTTCATTGCCAGGTTACACCATTAACAGAAATCCCATTCTAATGATATCTTGCACCAGCCTCAACAAGTATGCAGAGGAGAGTATCCCAAAGCGGCACAAACAATATTTTATCTTGCTTTGCCTAAACGCTGCACTGCGCTACGTACCCTACGGGAAGCAAGCGGTTAATATTAAGTTATGATTAGGGTCTTTTAGATGCTATAGTCCTTCGACGGGCTAGAAAACAGACCCTAAATTAGATTCAAATAATGATTAAGATCAAGAAAATTAGCCCTCGCTAACCAATGTACCTCACCTTCATTGTCAAAAAACCTATTATAAGACGTCATCTTTGGAGAAATCAGTAGAGCTGAGAGCCTTATTTGAAAAGGTTTCGGAGTGCTTATCACCGCTTCAGCCCTAGAGTACTGAAAACATTGTTGTCATAGCTTCTATCAAAATGAAAAGTGAATTTAGTGATGCATTTCAGCAGCAGATTCTGGAAGCTGAAAATCGGATAGCAAAAGCGATATCCAAACTTTTCGACTTGGAAGATGTACTTCAGGATGTTTGTTACCAAATCAAATCGCAACTGGGTTTTGACTTTGTTGGTATTTCCTTGGTTTTGCTGGCGCAGAATACGATTGAGGCGGTATATGGAGTAGGTACTGCAGTAGATTGGGCTGACAGGGCTAAGCATTATCTCGAAGAAGATCCAGAACTCCGGGATATTCAGGCAGATATTGTCAAAACTGCTCAAACTGAAATCATTTCTGGCTGGGATGAGCGATTTGATCGTTGGATTTACGATACATTTGGGCATGATCAGATGAATCGCATCTTTACACCTATTCTTCTGATTCGCGATGGAAGTGGGAAAGTCTTAAGAGATTGGTATGAGAATTATGATTGGGAGCATCATTTTAATCCCCAAGAAGATGATAGTAGAGAGCATCACACTATCATCGACATGAAATTCCCTCCTGATCTTTCAGTTAAAGTCATTGGCACCATAGAAGCAGGATATCAAAATTACAATAGACCAATCCCTTATGCAAAGGCTGTTGAGCTGGCTCAATTCTCTGCTAGACAGGCATTGGAAATTCGGCAAACGCGCCTACGCTATGTGTTAGAGCTCATTGCTGAAAACGCCCAACAATTTTTGCAGGCTGACTTAGTCACATTACATTTTTTATTGGACTCCCATCGACATTGTTACGTCTATGAAGTTAGCTCAGGTGTCATCAATTATCCGCGTTCTGAGAAATTCCGACCTCGTTTGCACGAACAAGGATTAGGATGGCAAGCGATTCGAGAGAGACGCCCAAGATGTATTAGCTCAGATCTAGAATCTTTTAATTCAACTGCATATCAGGAGGGATCGAGATCCTATGCAGCTTTCCCATTATTGATTGATCGTAACAAGCAAAAAGTCATTCATCAGACAACTACTGTTACCACTGGTTCTGAAGATGATTCGACTCAAGAAGAGTTTGAACCTGTTGTAGGAGTTCTGTATGTACACTTTAAACATGAGCATGAATTTACTGAGGATGAAATAGATCGAGGAAAGATTTTTGCTAAACGAGCTGTGACTGCTATTTTGCATGCTATGACCTATCAACAAGTACGAGAGCAAGCACGTCAGCTAGCGGCTCTTCACTCAGTGACTCAATCTATTAGTCAAATACCAGAAAATGATGATCTCTTAAGTCATATTGCCTGGAATACTTTGAATGTGCTGGCAGCAGATGTGGTTACCATCTATGCTTATCTTCAGACAGAGAAACAATTTGTTACTCCACCTGCTATTGCAGGACGACTTAAAGCACAAGAAGAAATGGGAACAAAAATCTACGAGGGACAGATTCCCTTTGTACTGATACAGGGTGGAGAGAATATCTATGCTGCAAATGCGCCTGAAAAAGCAAATTTTAAGGATTCTGCGTTTTTGCAACGAGAGGACATTAAATCTGTAGCTGGTATCTTACTGAGGGTAGATGAGGATGTTGTTGGAATCATGTTTATCAACTATCGGCGACAGCATACTTTTTCTCAAGAAGAAAAACAGATTATCAAAACTTTAGCATCTTCAGCAGCGACTGCCGTCAAAAATAAACGATGGTCACAAACTCTAAGTAATATTGAGCGCGAAATCATTACTACCCTAGAGACTGATCAGCTCCTAGATCTAATTGTGCAACGAGCAGTTCAAATTACAGGTGCTGATTTGGGGGTCATTCGTCAGCTAGAGCCAATTAGTCAGACTCTCATTGCACAAACTAGATATCCTGCAGATGAACCTGTTGATCAAGGTCTAGCACACATTAGGCTTGACGAAGGAATTGCTGGCAGAGTTGCACAGGAGCGGAAACCAAAGTTGGTGAACAATGTCCAAACTGATCGTGATTACATTCCCTATTTTACTGATACACGATCTGATCTGACTGTACCACTTCTGGACAAAAACAGCGGTGTAATAGGTGTGTTGAGTGTGGAAAGCCGAAAAAAAGCATTCACTCAAAAAGATTTGCAAAAGCTGGAGGTACTAGCTGATTTAGCTGTTATTGCTATCCAGAATGCAGAGAGTAGGAAAAAGCTGGCCACAAGGGAAACGATGGCTACTCTTGGTGACTGGACTAGTCAGTTTTTGCATCGCATGAACTCTGATATTGGTGCTCTCAAAGTATATCTAAGTGATGCTATTGATAGCCTCCCCAGTAATAACAGCAATAATACTGAAGATGTAATGAACAACATAAAGGATATGCAGAATTTAGTACAGCGCATTAGCCGAAATCTAGGAAAAATGCCAGCTTGGAAGCAGGAAGAAATTCGATCTATTAGTATTGACCAAGTAATATCTGAAGCTCTAGATCAAGTAGAAATACCATCTCAAGTTAGCCTACAAATGGAGCTGCCACCTAATTTACCGAAAGTGTTAGCTGGAGAACAGCAATTGATAGGGGTATTTGTTAATCTTATACAGAACGCTTTAGATGCCATGTCTAATAAAGGTACTCTATCTATATATGGAAAGAAACTACAACGAGAAACACAGGTTTGGACTCAAATAAGAATTTCTGATACTGGCTCAGGTATTGCTAAAGAAAATCAAGACAGGATTTTCCAACGTGGTTTTACTACTAAAAGTGAGCGAGGAAATATGGGTTTTGGACTATGGTGGACGAAACTTAAAATTGAGGAATTGGGTGGACAATTAGATGTGAGTAGCAATGTTGGTATAGGTACAAAATTTACTGTAATCTTGCCAGCCTGCTTATAAGCAAAAAGCCGATTAGTAGAATTTCTCTGAAAGTAAAACAATAGTAATAGGAGAAAAATATGGCTGGTTATAAAATTCTTCTAGTTGAAGATGATCCTGTTTGGATTAATATTCTTAAACGTAAAATTAAAGTTGCCTTAAAAGATTTTAATCAATCTAATTATTGTGTTAAAATTGTTAGTCAATTTGATGAAGCTTATGAAACTCTGAATACAGAATCCTGGCATTTACTAATTACTGATATTGGTTTAGGAGATCCTCAAGAATCTCTCAAAATGAAAGGGACACTTCTTCTTGATCTTGCTTTTGAAAAACAGGTGGCAGCTATTGCAGTCAGTGGGACAGCAATGTTGAATCGGCGTCATGTTAGAGATTTTTATGAGAAGTATCATGTTTCTGGTTTTTTTGATAAAATTGATTTCTCTGAAAATGACTTTATCAATAAAGTACAAGAAATATTACAATTGCAAGACAATACTTTTACAGAAATTATCACTAAAATAGATATTGGAATTATTACCATCAAAGAAGAAGAATATAATTCTATTTTTACAAGATTAATTGATCCTAAAATCTGGGATGGAAATAAAATTCGCTATCGATTTGCCAAGCTAGAGAACGGTAATACAGTTGCTCTTACTCGCTGTATAGAGCCAGGAAATGTTGAAGCTCAAGCCATTGCTAGAAATATCCTTGATGATCTTCATCCACAATGGATTCTTGTAGTTGGTATTGCTGGAGGTTTACCATCTGACAACTTTTCTCTAGGAGATGTTATTGTCTCATCACATATTTATGACCTTACTCTTGAAGAGGCAAATACAGAAGGAAGAACTTACGATATTAAAGGTGGATGGCTTCAAGACAGCGCCAATCGAGTTATTCAGGATATGCCTGGATTGCTTAAGATAGAACTAAGCAATTGGCATGATTCTGTAGCACCTCGCCCTCAAATCAACTTATCCAACATCCAAGATTTAATTCATGGAGATCAAGAATGGAAGGATAAGGTTGAAAAATCGTTGCGTTCTAATTTTTCTGGCGATCGCAAACCTTGCGCCATCCCAGGTAAGATAGCAGCTAGTGATAGATTGATTAAAGATTATTCTATTCCTAGTCTATGGAGAGAAGTAGCGCGAAAGATTGTGGCTGTTGAGATGGAGTCAGCAGGAGTTTATCGAGCAACACGTCAGTATCCGATACTGGCAATTAGAGGAATTAGTGATATTGTGGGCTTAAAACGTGAAGAAGTTTGGACTCAATATGCTTGCGAAACTGCTGCAGCTTTTGCCCTTTCTTTAGCTAGCTCAGGTGCGCTTCTTATGAGCTAATGTTAGTTCCGAGTTCAATTCTTAATTCTTAATTCTTAATTCTCAATTACTCACTATTAGGACCTAAAAACTGAGATTTTATTTCCTCCAATTCCAAATCAATTTGACTTTTGGATTTGGGTGGATTGGCAGAGGAAGCTGGCTGAGATGCTGATTTTTGCGCTTTTTTTTGAGGAGTAGGATTCCCAAGAAATTCCGACCTCAGTTCTGTTAGTTCTTGCTCAATTTTGCTGCTATATTTGTTAGGGACAGGCTGGGGTTTTACCGATGTTGTCGGTTTAACCTGCTGTGGAGGCTTTCTTGCTAACCCTGAAGGTATCCGAGCCTGTAAATCTTGCATCACCTCAGCAGCTGACTGATAGCGTTGGTTTACTGGACCTGCAATCATCTTATCCAAAATGCGACTAAGGGCGTCACTGACTGGGCGACTCAAGACATCCCGCCATACCCAAACCCCCTCACTAGTATCAAATAAGTCAAAAGGGTGCATCTGAGTCAACAAATGGATACAGGTGACACCAAGACTATACAAGTCACTGGCAAAAATTGCTCTACCGATCGCTTGCTCTGGCGCAGCATAGCCAGCTGAGCCGATAACGGTTCCTGTTCTAGCTAAAGCGGTGCCTGTGGCGAGTTTCGATGCACCAAAATCCACTAAAACCAATTGTCCCTCTACTGCGCCTGTCCTCACTTTACTTAGAGATGGTAGGGAAGAGGAACTGTTACTAATAATATTTTCCGGTTTGATATCCCGGTGAATAACTTGATGCTGATGAACAAATTGCAGTACTGGTAGTAAATCCTTAAGTACTTTCCGGACTTGGGCTTCATCAAAAGTACCACTAGTTGCTAGTTCTTGAGTTAAATTTCTCCCTTCAATAAACTCTTGTACTAAATACTGTTGCCTCTCTTGGGAAAAATATGCCAGTAGCTCAGGAATCTGAGCATGTTTGCCCAACTGATCGAGCCTTACTGCTTCTTGATCGAACAATTCTGCTGCCTTTTGCAGGTTACTAGTACCCTGGGTTTGGGGTAAAAACTGCTTAATCACGCAGTGGGGCTGGGAGGGTTTATCTCTATCCACTGCTAAAAAAGTTTTGCCAAAGCCACCCTGTCCAAGGAGTTTAATAGCACGGTAGCGGTCTTTGAGCAATAACTTTGTCCCACAACTGAGGCAAAATTTTGTCCCATCTGGATTCTGGGGAGATGGGCAACTGGGATTAAGGCAGTAGCTCATGATAATCGTAATAAACTCTTGGGAAACAAGGCAAAAGGCAAAAGGCAAAAGGCAAAAGGCAACAGGGAAGAGAATTGTTTTTCCCACCCTCTTTTTGTTAATTGAGGCAAATTTTTTCTCCTCAGGGCTATTTTGTGGTAAAAAAGAGCGGTCTTGACTATTGAAAAAGGTCACAAAGCTTAATGTACAAGCTTTCTTCCCTCCTGCCTTCTGCCTCCTGCCTTCTGCCTTCGTAAAGAAGTATCACGACGAGCTAGCTTGATTACGGCTCCTGAGGCATCTGTGCGATAAATCCACTGGTTTTGCTCATTAGCAACAGTGATTTGCCAACCAGAGACTCGCATCCGAGTACAGGCAGCTCCAGAATCACTCAGTTCTAAGCAATTATCAGACCAAGTTTGCTTGCGGACATTGATAATGTCGAGAGCAGAGGGTGGCAACTTCAGCTCCTGGGAAGCCTGTTGCAAGACAGAATTAACTACAGCTGGGGATAAGGCGCTCTGAATCTGAGAGGATTGGTAAGTTCCTCGTGGTTGGTTTGATGGTTTTTGATCGACACTGAAGTATAAGATAGCTGTAAACGCTAGTGCCTGAATAATCAGGGGGACCTGGATTACTTTTTTCTCATCCATCCTGTTGGCAGGAGGAGTATTATTGATGTCTTCCATCACAAATGGATGCTTAAATCTGAGATCATACTAATTGAGCAGTAACAACACCCCAATATTGAATGGTTCAGCAACTTTGTAAGTTTTTCTCAAGAACCAAAATTTTAATACACTTGCTTTGGTGGGTAGACGATGAATGCCCCACGGACTTATCCCCATAAAATAGAATGCCATGGCTTGCGCCCTCTGACTTTCGGTCAATTGACTACATAAGAACCTCGCTGCTGTTTTAATTAGAAGGAGCGCTCGCGGCAAACCTATCATCGTTAGTAGAAGGCTGGCAATCTGCATTTTAGTAGCTGATTGTGCAATCAATCTGTATCTTTGAGATGGTTAGACCTTCTATGACATTAATTGTTCTTCAAAACAGCCGCTTTTTGGAGCACTCAAACTGCTTACTAATTATAATATACTAACAAAGTGCTGTTTTCCTATTTTATTAGAAGACTTTATTGCAATCCACTTCATCAAATAAAGGCTCTTCCATGCTTGAGCCAATCAAAGTCCCATGACTTAACTACTAACCAATAAAGCACATATGTCTCGTTCCAAAGCTCTACAGTATTACATCCTGACTCGTCTGCTGCTAGCTCCCCTGATGCTGTGGACAATTACTACCTTGGTATTTTTGCTGCTGAGAGCAACCCCAGGAGATCCCGTGGATGCAGTGTTGGGGAATCGTGCCCCAGATAGTGTTAAGGAGGAGTATCGTGAGCGCTTGGGACTAGCAGAACCCTTGTGGTTGCAGTATATCCGCTATATGAGTTCATTACTACGTCTGGATTTAGGTACTTCCATCACTAGTCAGGGAGAAAGTGTTTGGGAGATTATTCAGCAACATTTTCCAGCGACAGTGGAGTTGGCTGTGTGTGGTATGGCTGTTGCTTTTTTGGTCGGACTTGGTGTAGGCACGTTGGCAGCCTCCCGGAGTGGTACTGCTTGGGATATAGGGGGAAGGCTGTTTGGTATCATTACTTACTCCCTACCTTTGTTTTGGATGGGGATGGTAGTTCAATTAATTTTCTCAGTTCAATTGGGCTGGTTTCCTCTGGGAGCCCGTTTTCCGATCGCTTCACAGACACCAGCAGGCATTACTGGTCTTTATACCGTGGATAGCCTCTTGAGTGGTAATCTAGGTCAATTTTTCACCTCTTTATACTATCTTGCTCTACCTAGTATCACTTTGGGGCTTCTCCTCAGTGGCATCTTCGAGCGGATTGTGCGAGTGAACCTCAAACGAACCCTCAAGGCTGATTATGTGGAAGCAGCTAGAGCTAGGGGAATTCCTGAAAGACGAATTGTGTTGGCTCATGCGCTTAAGAATGCCATGATACCAGTGATTACAGTTTTGGGACTAACCCTTGCTGCTTTGTTGGGAGGAGCAGTATTAACTGAGGTAACCTTTTCTTGGCCTGGGTTAGGCAACCGATTATATGATGCCATTTCCGGGCGAGATTACCCCACGGTGCAGGGAATTATGGTATTTTTTGGAGCGATCGTGGTTCTGGCTAGTATTGCGATCGACATTATCAATGCCTTAATTGACCCCCGTATTCGCTACTAAGTAGGGCTTGCTGAATAAAAGCAAGAGCCTTGCTAGATAAGGATTGAAATCCTTTTTTTACCAAATAAACTTATTCAGGAAGCCCTATCTCTTAGCATAGAGATTAGCAAATAAACCTCTAATCTCTCATGTCTGCTACATCCCCTGTTACTCAGATTCCTTCAGAAAACGCCAAGCACCGTCAAAATTCTCCAGAAGAAACTCAGCTGGGCGAATCATATCAATCACGGGCAATCTCAATTCCACCGCTTTTGGGTGCTTCCTTGGCTCAATTAACTCAATGGGTTCAGCAGCAAGGGCAACCTGCTTATCGGGGGCGTCAGTTACATAGCTGGATATATCAAAAAGGGTCACGATCTTTAAGTGAAATCTCCGTCTTTCCGAAACAGTGGCGCGAAGCTTTGGTAGATGTCTCTATTGGTCGTTCCAGTGTACACTATCGCCTTGAAGCTGCAGATGGTACAGTAAAGTACCTACTGCGGTTGGCAGATGGTCAAATTATTGAAACTGTTGGTATTCCTACTGCTAAGCGCCTCACTGTATGTGTGTCTTCCCAAGTGGGTTGTCCGATGGCCTGTGATTTCTGTGCTACTGGTAAGGGGGGATTTACTCGCAATCTAGCACGCCATGAAATTGTCGATCAGATATTGACGGTTCAGGAAGATTTTGGGCAGCGGGTTAGTAATGTAGTGTTTATGGGTATGGGAGAACCTTTGCTGAATCTAGACGCTGTTGTCGGAGCAGTGAAGTCAATTAATCAAGATATAGGGATTGGTATGCGATCGCTTACTATCTCAACTGTGGGCATCCCTAATCGTATCCGCCAACTCGCTCAACATCAAATGCAAGTAACCTTTGCTGTCAGTCTCCATGCCTCGAACCAAAAACTGCGAGAACAACTAATCCCCAGTGCTAAGCATTATTCCCTAGAAGCTTTGTTAGCAGATTGCCGGGAATATGTAGATTTAACTAGTCGCCGGGTGACGTTTGAGTATATCCTCCTTGCTGGATTAAACGATCTTCGAGAACATGCCACTGAGTTAGCCCAACATCTGCGAGGATTCCAGAGTCACGTTAACCTAATTCCCTACAATCCTATCAGTGAAGTAGACTATCAGCGCCCTCGTCCTCAGCAGATTCAAGCTTTTGTCGATATCTTAAAGCAGCAGAATATTGCTGTTAGTGTACGTCGTTCTCGTGGTCTGGAAAAAGATGCTGCTTGCGGACAGTTAAGATCAACGATGATAGCGAGGGTAGAATAAGCACATTTAGTATAAATTTTTGATTTAAAGCTTAAAGTAAAAATGATAATTTACGAAACTGAGTTTTTCCTGAGAAAAGCATCAGTTGATCATGAAATTATCTCAAAAAATATTCAGCGGAATAACCAGATTAATTCACCTTTGAGGTGGACAATAAAATAAGTATAAAAATTTACTCCCTGGTAATTTATGTCACATTGTAAATTTGCCTAGGCGCAGCTACTGACGTGAGCACATAGCATGGAACAATAGACACCATCAAATCAACTAATGATACGTTTTGTTATTGGTCATTAGTCATTGGTCATTAGTACACTGCGTACTTTTTGACACTTGATATAGATGCGCTAGTGGCTTCTCGAAGAGTAGGATGCAAAATTCCACGACTTGCATTACGTGGGATGAGCTTAACTAGTTTTCACTGAGCAACTACCAAATAGCCAACCACTTAAATCCCTACATCTCAAGTGAATGAGGTCAAGCGATGACGAAAAAACAAATCAAACGTCAATTCCCTACCAGAAATCTGCTCAAGCTTTCCAGGCTACTGGGATTAGCACTACTTGCAGTTAGTATCACCGTTGTATTTGCCAATTCTCCTGCTTTGGCGCAAGAATCTGCCAATGCTCAGGGATTCAATCCCCAACAATGGTTGCTAAACGCCCTGGAATGGATTGATAACCTTGGTCCTACAGGACCAATCATATTTATGGCTATCTATCTTGTAGCAACTGTGGCTTTCTTACCAGGCTCAATCCTCACTCTGGGTGCTGGCGTACTCTTTGGGGTATTTTTGGGCTCTTTTTGCGTTTTCATTGGTGCCACCCTAGGAGCTACTGCTGCTTTCTTAGTTGGACGTTATTTGGCAAGAGGTTGGGTTTCTAAGAAAATTGAAGGCAACAAAAAATTCGCAGCAATTGATGAAGCCGTTGGTAAAGAAGGATTAAAAATTGTTCTGTTAACCCGACTATCTCCTATATTTCCTTTCAACATCTTAAACTACGCTTATGGCTTGACTGGAGTTTCTCTTAAAGACTATGTAATCGGTTCCTTCGGTATGATCCCTGGAACAATAATGTACGTTTACATTGGTTCTTTGGCTGGTGATCTGGCCACAATTGGTGCTGGGGAGCAACCTACTAACGCCGCTGTACAGTGGGCAATCCGAATCATCGGTTTTATCGCAACGGTAGCTGTAACAGTTTATGTAACTAAGGTTGCTAAAAAGGCTTTGGATGAGGCAGTTACAGATGATGCAGAACCCCTTTCAGATGAAACAGTTTCTTAATTGGTTATTAGTTATTAGTTGTTGTTTGTTTGTCAGAAATTAATAGCTAATAACAAAAAAAAGTTTTAATTCTTAATTTGCACAGGAGTGATTTATGTCCAATTCCGCATTCGAGAGAGTAACTGTTCCACCAATGGATGAATATAACCAAACCTTGGTTAATTACGTTCATCCCCCAGAT